>Ga0209958_1000156_pt1 | contig 208456 bp, 184 predicted proteins | sample ThiBio_inoc_plan_FD_183942 | JGI IMG/M metagenome (GOLD analysis project Ga0209958, IMG submission 183942) | Wastewater bioreactor microbial communities from Cape Town, South Africa - Thiocy_inoc_plan (SPAdes) | ecosystem: Engineered > Bioremediation > Thiocyanate > Unclassified | place: South... | reverse complement strand
TGCCTGATGACCATAGCAAGTTGGTACCACTCCTTCCCATCCCGAACAGGACAGTGAAACGACTTTGCGCCGATGATAGTGCGGGTTCCCGTGTGAAAGTAGGTCATCGTCAGGCTCTTACAGCCCAAATCGCCCTTCTGCTCAATCGAGTAGAGGGGCGTTTTGCTTTGTGACTCAAGAATTCTTTTTCCTGCCCCTTTCTATGCAGCTCCAGGATATTTTGTATTCCCAAGGTTTTGGCACCCGCCGTGTCTGTGCGGGGCTGGTTCAGCAGGGCAGGGTTTCTATACGCGGGTCATCATCTGATACTCAGGATTACAAGCCGTGCGTCGATGCGACTGCCGAGCTGGACCCAGAAGGCCTGCAGCTGCAGGTCCAAGGCATCAATTGGCCTTACCACGCTAAAGCCTATGTGCTGCTGCACAAACCAGCGGGGACAGAGTGCTCTCAAAAACCCTCAACCTATCCCAGCATCTATACCTTGTTGCCAGCCCCTTTGCGGCAGCGGCCGACAAAAAGCGCGGTGCAAGGGGTGCAGGCCGTAGGACGGCTGGACCAAGACACCACCGGATTGCTGTTGTTGAGCGATGACGGGCAATTCATTCACCGCATGAGTTCGCCCAAGAAACATGTGCCCAAGATCTATCAGGTCACCACCAAACATCCAGTCGATGAAAAACAGATATCGAGCTTGTTGGCGGGGGTGGTTCTGGACGATGACCCCAAGCCGGTCAAAGCGGCGGCTTGTGAGCAGACTGCGAGCCATCGGCTTGACCTCACCCTGACCGAAGGCAAGTACCATCAGGTCAAGCGCATGCTTGCTGCCGTCGGTAATCGTGTAGAGGGATTGCATCGGTCGCAGATCGGTGCGCTGGTGTTGCCTGCTGACCTGCCTCCTGGTGCATGGAAATGGCTCAGTCAGGAGGATATGGCCTTGCTGGCCCAGTCGTCCTGAGGGGCTTGGGCCAGATGATGAAGCGTTACTTGGTGTGCGATCTGACTAAGCGAAGCGACCGCACCATCTCTGAAAAGATTCGATGATGACGAGAGCGTGGCGGCGAGTGCGCTGGCTTGACGAATCCGTGATAGCCCCAGTGGTCGCCAGTCGAGTGCAGTGCCTTTTTACCAGTCGGAATTCGTTCACATCAAGAATGTTACGTGTTCTCCCCCAAGGTATTCGTAAGCGCACAGCTACACTTCTTGGCTGTGTTGAAAGTGGTTCTGTGAAGATTTTCTCGATTGCACGCGCGTGCGCTGTCTTGGGTTGGCTGTGGATCTCAATAGGGGGGGCACTGGCTGCCGCGCCTCCACTGTTTGTGCTGAACTCCCTCGAAGCCAATGTCAGTGTTATTGACCCAGTGACCTGGACCGAGACGGCCCGCATTCCGACGGGCAAAGAGCCGCACCATCTGTATCTCACGCCAGATGAGAAGTCGATCATTGTGGCCAATGCGTTGGGGGATACGCTGACGTTTCTGGATCCGCGCACCGCGCAGATTCAGCGCACGGTGCGGGGCATTGTGGACCCATACCACCTGCGGTTTACACCCGACATGAAGTGGTTCATCACCGCTGCCAATCGTTTGAACCATGTGGATTTTTACCGTTGGGACGGGAAGGAGTTGACCCTCGTCCAGCGGGTGGCCACCTCCCGAACTCCCAGCCATTTGTGGATCGACAGTCGCAGCACCACGGTGTATTCCACCATGCAGGACAGCGATGAGTTGGTGGCCATCGATATCGCAACGCAGACGATCAAGTGGCGCACCAAGACGGGTGCTATGCCGGCGGACGTATATGGCAGCCCAGACGACAAGCGCCTTTTTGTGGGCCTGACGGGTAGCGACTGCGTGGAGGTATTTGACGTCTCGGGACGCGAGCCCGTGAGCATCAAGAAGATCAAAACGGGCAATGGTGCCCACGCTTTTCGCGCAGCTGGCGACGGGCGCCACCTGTATGTCAGCAACCGGGTGGCCAATTCCATCAGCAAGATCGACATGACCACCCAGCAGGTTGTCGAATCCTATCCGGTACCCGGTGGGCCGGACTGTATGGAAGTGTCGGCCGATGGCCGCTTCATCTATGTGAGTTCTCGCTGGGCGCGCAAGCTCTCCGTGGTGGATACCGAGGCCAAGAAGGTCGTGCGGCAGGTCACTGTGGGCAAGTCGCCCCATGGCGTATGGACGTTGCAACACGCGCCCCGCTGATTGGCGATGGTGTGCGAGCGTCGGCGCCTCGCAGGGGAGTGTCTCTGCGAGTTTGTTTTGCTATATATTTTGCAGCTTCTAGCGTTTTTGTATCCAGCGCTAGTGCCCAAAAAGACTGTAAAAAGCCTCTCTATCTGACCTTCGATACTGGCCATATGGCCGTGGCGCCTTTGGTCGCCGATGTTCTCGCACGCCAGCAGGTGCGCGTGACGTTTTTCGCCGCCAATGAACGCACGCAGGAAGGGGATGGCAGCCTGGGCGACCACTGGGCTTCCTGGTGGCACGCTCGGGCCGCAGAGGGGCACGAATTTGCATCCCACACCTGGGACCACACCTATTGGCGCGCGGATCTGGGATCGGCGCAGGCCCCTTCGTTCCGTGTTCGACCATCGGCCGGGCCGCGCGCGGGGCAGGATTTTGTGCTGACGGCCGCCGGTTATTGTGAGGAGATCGCTCGGGCCGCAGATCGCTTGAAGCACGTGACCGGCAAAATACCCTTGCCCTTGTTTCGCGCCCCAGGTGGAAAGACTTCGCCGCAGTTGCTTGCCAGTGCCCGCGCATGTGGGTACACGCACGTGGGGTGGTCACCGGCGGGATTCCTGGGCGATGAGTTGCCCAGTGAAAAGGCCAGCAACACCACGTTGCTGAACAAGGCTTTGCGGGATGTGCGCAGTGGCGACATTCTGCTTGCGCACCTGGGGATCTGGTCACGCAAGGATCCCTGGGCGCCTGCCGTGCTGGAGCCGCTGATCGTCGGGCTGAAGGAGCGCGGATTCTGCTTTCGCACGCTGCGAGAACACCCTGACTACGCGCCGTTGGTGAGGCGCTGAATGCAGTGGAGGAGGCGAGGCAGATCGTGGAGGCCGTTCGGAGCAAGGGCGTGTGTGGTGAGAGATAGACGGAGCATGACACAATGGGTTGGCTAGGCAATGGCTTTGATGCGGCTCAGCAATGGCTTTTCGAAAGCCTGTTGCAGCCGGTGATGTTCGCTGTAGGCCTGGGCAACCAGCTCGAAAGTGGCTATGAGGCCTCTGGATGGATTCTGGTGGGGCTGCTGCAGCTGGTGGTGATCGCGGCAGTGATTGGCCCATTGCAGCATTGGCGGCCGGTAGAGGCGGTGACTGACCGCGCGACGATCCGCACCGATATTCTCTACACGCTGATTCACCGGCTGGGGCTGTTTCGCCTGGGTCTCTTCCTTGCGGTGGACCCGTTGATGGATTCCATCTTTGGGGTATTGCGAGTGGCTGGCATCAGCACCTTCCAGCTTGATGGCCTCTGGCCTGGGTTCACCGACGTACCCTGGGTCAGCCTGCTGCTGTACCTGGTGGTGTTCGACTTCGTGGACTACTGGATTCACCGGGGGCAGCACCACTTTGAATGGTGGTGGCGCCTGCATTCCTTGCACCACGCGCAGCGCCAGATGACCATGTGGAGCGACAACCGCAACCATCTGCTGGACGACGTGCTGCGCGACACCATCTTGGTGGTGGTGGCGCAGCTCATCGGTGTGGCACCTGGACAGTTCATCGCTATCGTGGCCATCACGCAGCTCAGCGAGAGCTTTCAGCACGCCAATGTGCGCCTGTGGTTTGGGAGCTGGGGCGAGCGGCTGTGGATCAGTCCGCGGTTTCACCGGCTGCACCACAGCATCGGAATCGGCCATGAGACCGTCAAGCCATTGTCAGGGGAGGCTGCTGCTGCGCAGGGCGCCAGATACCGCGTGGTGCTGGGCGGGCACAACTTCGGCGTATTGCTGCCCTGGTGGGACATGCTGATGCGCACGGCCAACTTTGAATTGCGTTTTGATCCCACGGGCGTGCGCGATCAGGTGGAGCCGGGGCCAGACGGGCGCTTGCGCGACTATGGCAAGGGCTTTTGGTCGCAGCAATGGCGGGGTGTTCTGAGGCTGCTGGGCAAGGCCTGAAAGACCCTCCACGCGGTCAAGAAGGTATGCTTGTCGGCATGGGACTTTTGCTTGATTCTTTCTGGCGTGCTGCGGCCTATTGCCTGCGGCCCCGCGTCATGGCCCTGTCCGTTTTGCCGTTGCTGCTGATGGTGGGGCTGGCGTTGGGGTTGGGCTATTTTTATTGGGACGGAGCCGTGCAGGGCATGCGCGCGCTGCTGGATGCCTCTCCGCTTCTGGCCAGCTTCTGGAATTGGCTGCAAGGGTGGGGGTTGGGTGATGTCACCTCCGTCGTGGCGCCCCTCATGGTGGTTTTGGCGGTGGCTCCGGCTTTGGTGGTGGTCTCGCTGCTGGTGGTCGCAGTCCTCATGACCCCCGCATTGGTGGCGTTGGTGGCGGATCGGCGTTTCCCTGTGCTGGAGCGCAAGAAGGGTGGCTCCTTCATCGCCAGCGTGGCCTGGTCGGTCAGCTCCACCGTGCTGGCATTGATTGCCTTGGTGGTGTCGGTGCCCCTGTGGCTGGTGCCACCCCTGGTGCTCATCCTGCCCCCCTTGATCTGGGGGTGGCTAACCTACCGCGTGATGGTGTTTGATGCGCTGGCTGACCATGCCAGCAAGGAAGAGCGGCAAGAGATTTTCCGCCGCCACCGCAGCAGCCTGCTGGGAATTGGCATTCTCACCGGCTACCTCGGGGCGGCGCCCAGCATCGTGTGGGCCTCAGGCGTGGTCTTTGCTGCGGCTTTTTTCATTCTGGTGCCGCTTGCGATCTGGATCTACACCCTGGTTTTTGCGTTCTCTTCCCTCTGGTTCACCCACTATTGCCTGGCAGCCCTGGAGCGCTTGCGCGCAGAGGGCACAGGGGTAACACCCGTTGAAGTGTCTACACCGAAGGCTGCAGACGCGGGGGAGCCCGCGCATTCCGCGCTGCCGCCTGCGGCGTCGCCCACTGCTGTTCTTTCTGCCCCCCCATCTCCTGCCAACGGAAGCCCTGCACCATGATCCCATCTTTCGGTCTGATCATCGTGGGTGATGAAATCCTGTCTGGCAAGCGTGCCGACAAGCACATGCCCAAGGTCATTGAACTGCTGTCAGCGCGAGGGCTTTCGCTGACCTACGCCGACTACGTGGGCGACAACCCGGACCGCATCACGGCCACGCTGCAGCGCGCTTTTGCGTCGGGTGACGTGGTGTTTTCCTGCGGTGGCATTGGCGCAACGCCAGACGACCACACCCGCCAATGCGCCGCGCGCGCCCTGGGCCGGGACCTGGTACTACACCCCGACGCTGAGGCTCTGATCCGCGAGCGCATGCAGGACGTGGCCCAGGAGCAGGGTGTGACGTATGAGCCGGACCGTCCCGACAACGTGCACCGGCTCAACATGGGGGTGTTTCCGGCAGGTGCCCACATCATTCCCAACCCTTACAACAAGATCCCCGGGTTCAGCTGCGAGGGCGGTCGTGGAGGGGCCGTGCATTTTGTTCCTGGATTCCCTGTCATGGCCTGGCCGATGATCGAGTGGGTGCTGGACCAGCACTACGCAGCGTTGTTCAACCGCACGCCACAGACTGAGCAGTCCGTGGTGGTCTATGGGGCCATGGAAGCGACTTTGACGCCCCTCATGGAGCGCATCGAAAAAACGCACCCGAACGTTCGGGTGTTCAGTTTGCCCAGCGTGGATCATCCACAATACGGGCGGCATATCGAACTGGGTGTCAAAGGTCCTGCTCCCCTCGTTCCCGCTGCATGGCAGGATTTGAAACTGGGGCTGCACGAATTTGGTGCAAATTGCGGCCCTGAATTGGTGCGCAGCTTGTGATGCCCTGTGTTGATAGCAGGTTTGCACTTAATTGGTGCAATCTGGTGGGTGCTCCTTCGGCCTGCAGTCCTTGGTGCTCCTTCATAGTGCGGCGGCTGCACCCAGCTGGCACGCAAACTGCTTTTATTTCGGCAAATTCTTTTTTTCAACAAGCGCTTTATCCAGGAGAACCTGATGGCCAAGACCGTTGCAGACGTGATGAAGATGGTGAAGGAGAACGAAGTCAAGTTCGTTGACTTCCGTTTCACCGATACCCGTGGCAAGGAACAGCACGTGACCGTGCCTGTGTCCCACTTCGACGAAGACAAGTTCACGTCCGGCCATGCATTTGATGGCTCCTCGGTAGCTGGCTGGAAGGGCATTGAAGCCTCGGACATGCAACTCATGCCCGACCCCAGCACCGCCAACATCGACCCCTTCTTTGAAGAAACCACGCTGTTCCTGCAGTGCGACGTGATCGAGCCCGGTGACGGCAAGGCCTACGACCGCGATCCACGCTCCATCGCCAAGCGCGCTGAAGCCTACCTCAAGGCCTCCGGCCTGGGCGACACGGCGTTCTTCGGCCCAGAGCCAGAATTCTTCATCTTCGACGGCGTGCGTTGGTCCAACGAACCCGGCAAGGTCATGTTCGAGATCGAAGAGTACGAAGCCCCCTGGAACTCGGGCGCCAAGCTCGAAGGCGGCAACCGTGGTCACCGTCCCACCGTCAAGGGCGGCTACTTCCCAGTGCCTCCCGTCGACAGCACGCAAGACATGCGCGCTGAGATGTCCCTGATCCTCGAATCCCTGGGCATCCCGGTCGAAGTATTCCACCACGAAGTGGCGGGCGCTGGCCAGAACGAAATCGGCACCAAGTTCAGCACGCTGGTCGAGCGCGCCGACTGGACGCAGGTCCTGAAGTACGTGGTCTGGAACGTGGCCAACGCCTACGGCAAGACCGCCACCTTCATGCCCAAGCCCTACGCTGGCGACAACGGCTCCGGCATGCATGTGCACCAGTCCATCTGGAAGGATGGCAAGAACCTGTTCGCTGGCGACGGCTATGCTGGCCTGAGCGACTTTGCCCTGTACTACATCGGCGGCATCATCAAGCACGCACGTGCCCTGAACGCCATCACCAACCCCGGCACCAACTCCTACAAGCGCCTGGTGCCTGGCTTTGAAGCCCCCGTGAAGCTGGCCTACTCGGCCCGCAATCGCTCGGCCTCCATCCGCATCCCTTACGTCGCCAACCCCAAGGGCCGTCGCATCGAAGCGCGCTTCCCCGATCCATCAGCCAACCCTTACCTGGCCTTCTCGGCCTTGATGATGGCCGGCCTGGATGGCGTGGAAAACAAGATCCATCCCGGCGAAGCCGCCACGAAGGATCTGTACCACCTGCCGCCCGAAGAAGACAAGCTGGTGCCCACCGTGTGCCACAGCCTGGACCAAGCGCTCGAATATCTGGACAAGGACCGTGGTTTCCTTACCAAGGGTGGCGTCTTTACCGACTCCATGCTGGATGCCTACATTGAACTCAAGATGGGCGAAGTCACGCGTTTCCGCATGGCGCCTCACCCTGTCGAGTACGACATGTACTACTCCCTGTAATCGCCTGCCTGCAGGCCATTACCCTCAAAAAGGCGGCCCCGGCCGCCTTTTTTTATTGCGCTCAAGGATCGGGTTTCGCTGAAGCGGAACCACTGGCCGGGCCTTTGCATCCTTGTACAAAGCCCTGTGCGGGGCTGCTGGTGTTGGATTGGCGATGTGTGGCGATTGGGGGATACTCCCCGAACCCCTGCATGGCAGTGCGAGGAAACCGAATGAAGAAAACGCTCATCACCCTGATACTGATCGCCGCGACGGCTCCCGCCGCCTGGGCGCAAGACCGCATCTACCGTTGCGGCAACGAATACACCAACAACGCCCAGCAGGCCAAGGAGCGCGGCTGCAAGCTGGTGGAGGGCGGCAACGTCACCGTCGTTCAGGGCACCCGCCCTGCGGGGGCTGCACCAGCAGCGCCGGCTGCGGGAGTTGGGGCTGCACCAGCAGCGTCGCCACCCTCTGCACCCCGTGTGAACACCAACGACCAGAAGGCCCGCGATGCCGATGCCCGTGCCATCCTCGAATCCGAGTTGCGCAAGGCCGAGGCGCGCCATGCCGAGCTGGTGAAGGAATACAACGGTGGCGCGCCGGAGCGCAATGCGCTCGACCTGCGCAACCCGCAGCGCTACATGGAGCGCACGGCAGAACTCAAGGCCAGCGTTGCCCGCAGCGAAAGCGATATCGCAGGCATCAAGCGCGAAATCGCCCGTCTTCCGGTCAACTGAATCTCTTTCCCTCGTTTGGCACGCGTGTGAGTTCCTCCCTCTTTCCAGAAGCCCCTGCCTCCGACACGGGGCGCTTTCATTCGCTGGACCTGATGTCCACCCTGGTGGCGGTGCTGCGCGCCGATGGCGCCGTGCAATTCGCCAATGCAGCGCTGGAAAACGCGCTCGGCCTCTCGCGCCGCACCCTGGAGGGCGTGGACTTCTCCACCTTCTTCACCGACCCCGCCTTGCTACAGACCGCATTGGCGGGCGCGCGGGGCAAGGACTTCGCGGCCCTGCGGTATGAAGCCAGCCTCAAGCGCCAGCACCAGGACCCGGTGCCCGTGCATGTGAGCGTGGCCGATGCCGAGCAGGTCGGCGAAATCCTGGTGGAGCTGTGGCCGCTGGAGCAGCAGGCCCGCCAGGACCGCGAGGAGCGCCTGCTGGACCAAGCGCAGGCCAACAAGGAGTTGATCCGCAACCTGGCCCACGAGATCAAGAACCCGCTGGGCGGGATTCGCGGTGCTGCGCAACTGCTGGAGATGGAGCTTGAAAGCCGCGAGCTGACCGAGTACACCCAGGTCATCATCCACGAGGCCGACCGATTGCAAAGCCTCGTGGATCGGCTGCTGGCACCCCATCGCCATCCCCACCTGGTGGGTGACGTCAATATCCATGAGGTGTGCGAGCGCGTGCGGTCTCTGGTGCTGGTGGAATACCCCCAGGGCCTCAAGGTGCTGCGCGACTACGACACCTCGATCCCTGAGTTCCGTGGCGACCGCGCCCAGCTCATCCAGGCACTGCTGAACATCGTGCAGAACGCAGCCCAGGCGCTGACCGAGCGCATCGCAGAGGGTGAGGCGACGATCACACTGCGCACCCGCGTTGCGAGACAAGTAACGTTTGGTCGCCAGCGCTATCGGCTGGCACTGGAATTGCATGTCATCGACAACGGACCGGGCGTGCCCGACGCGATCAAGGAGCGGATTTTTTACCCTCTGGTGTCGGGTCGGGACGGCGGGTCAGGGCTGGGGCTCACGTTGGCACAAACCTTCGTACAGCGCCATCATGGGTTGATCGAATGCGACAGCGTACCGGGTCGCACCGACTTCCGAATCCTGATTCCCTTGCCTTAAAAAAACGCATGACGGTCCCTGACACGCAACTACAGGGAAGGTAAGAAAAACATATGAAGCCGATCTGGATAGTAGATGACGACCCCTCGATCCGCTTCGTCCTCGAAAAGGCGCTGGCCCGCGAGAACCTGCCCACACGCAGCTTCACGCACCCCCGCGAAGTGCTGGACGCGCTGGCCGACATAACCCCCGGCGACCCGGCGCGGCAGGGCCCTCAGGTTCTGGTGAGCGACATTCGCATGCCTGGCGGCTCCGGCCTGCAACTGCTGGAAAAAGTGCGCGAACTGCAGCCAGGCCTGCCCGTCATCATCATGACGGCGTACTCCGACCTGGACAGCGCCGTGTCGGCATTCCAGCGCGGTGCGTTCGAGTACTTGCCCAAGCCATTTGACCTGCCCAAGGCGGTGGAGCTCATCCGCCGCGCGGTCGAAGAAAGCCAGCGTGAGGAAGTGACCGAAGAGCGCCAGGCCGAAGCCCCGGAGATGCTCGGTCAGGCGCCCGCCATGCAGGACGTGTTCCGCGCCATCGGCCGCTTGAGCCAAAGCCAGGTCACCGTGCTCATCACCGGCGAATCGGGCTCGGGCAAGGAGCTCGTGGCGCGCGCGCTGCACAAGCACTCGCCGGTCGCAGACGGACCCTTTGTCGCCATCAACACGGCGGCCATCCCCAAGGACCTGCTCGAATCTGAACTCTTCGGCCACGAGCGCGGCGCCTTCACCGGCGCACAGACGCAGCGGCGCGGCCGTTTCGAGCAGGCCGAGGGCGGCACGCTGTTCCTCGATGAAATCGGCGACATGCCGTTCGACCTGCAGACGCGCCTGCTGCGTGTGCTGTCGGACGGCCAGTTCTACCGTGTGGGCGGCCATGCGGCCGTGAAGGCCCATGTGCGCGTGATCGCTGCCACCCACCAGGACCTGGAGCGGCGCGTGAAGGAGGGGGGCTTTCGCGAAGACTTGTTCCACCGCCTCAACGTCATCCGCCTGCGCCTGCCCGCGCTGCGCGAGCGGCACGAGGACGTGCCCGTACTCACCCGCCATTTCCTGCAGCAAAGCGCGCGGCAACTGGGCGTGGAGCCCAAGCGCATTGCCGACTCGGCCATCGCACGGCTGGAGCAGTTCGCCTTTCCGGGCAATGTGCGCCAGCTGGAGAACATCTGCCACTGGCTCACGGTGATGGCGCCCGCGCAGGTCATCTCGCTGCAAGATCTGCCGCCCGAAGTGCTGGAAGCGCCCCTTTACCAACCCGCTCCCCGACCCGGCAGTGATCCGTCTGCGGCGGTAGCTGCCGTGCACGCCGTTGCGGCCCCAATGCCAACCCCTGCGCCAGCGGTGGAGCTGGTGGGAGGGCTGCCACAACCTGCCACTGTCGCCACGCAGCCCCTGGTGGGCGGTATTGCGGCCTCTGCCACCCCGGCGCTGGGCGCTACGCCCCACTGGCCCGCCGAGGCGCAGATGGCGACGGGTTCGGGCGGGATAGCTGCCACCGTTGGCACTGCGGCGACCTGGGAGCAGGCGCTGGAGACCGAGGCGCAGAAGCTGCTTGCGGGCGGCCAGCCCGAAGTGTGGGACGCCCTTACGCGGCGGTTTGAATCGCGCCTGATCCGCACCGCGCTCACCGCCACCCATGGGCGCCGCATGGAAGCCGCGCAGCGCCTGGGCATTGGTCGTAACACCATCACACGCAAGATCCAGGAGCTGGGCCTGGATGCGCCCGATGAGGCATAAAAATAGCCTCTAGCGCTTGATGGTAAAGCGTTAAGAGCTATAAATTTTGTGGTCCTTGAGGTGGGTCTGCCTTGGCGGATGCCGGGGCAGGCACACCTCTCAATGTCCTACAAGCAGGCCCTCCTTGGGCCGACCCAGCCCTCCGGGAGTGACTTCAACAATGAAGGCACTGTCAACCAACCGGAGAGCTTCTATGTCGGATTTCAACGATGCCAACCGTGACCCTTTGACCAATGAACCGGGTTCCCACCCCGTCGGAACTGGGGTCGGTGCTGCCCTGGGTGGCGCCGCTGCGGGTGCCGCTGCAGGCGCCTTTGGCGGCCCGGTCGGCGCAGCCATTGGTGGCGTGGCCGGTGCGGTAGCCGGCGGCCTGGCGGGCAAGGCCGCCGCCGAGGCGGTCAACCCCACCGAGGAAGATGCCTACTGGCGCGAAAGCTTCCACCGCGAGCCTTATTACGTGGGTGGCCGTACCTACGAACAATACCGCCCTGCCTACGAACTGGGCTGGTCGTCGGTGGGCCGCTATGAAGGCGATTTTGAGGCGGTGGAACCCCGCTTGGCCGATGACTGGCGGGCGCGCCATTCGGACGGCCTGGCCTGGACGGATGCCCGCCCCGCCGCCCGCGCCGCCTGGGAACGGGTATCGCGCTCCAGCCTGAACGACGACCGCCCCATGGATGTCGTGGACAACGAAGACGTGGTGGATGTGCTCAACGACCTGCTGGAGTCGTCCCGCGATGGCGAATACGGCTTCACCACCTGCGCCGAGCATGCCGACTCTGCCCAGCTCAAGAGCGTGTTCCAGCGCCATGCGCGCGAATGTGCGGCCGCCGCCGTCGAACTGGAGCACGAGGTGCGTCGCCTGGGGGGTGAGCCTGCTTCGGGCGGCACCGTGGCTGGCGCGCTGCACCGCGGCTGGGTGTCGGTGAAATCCGCCCTGTCTGTGCACGACGACAAGGCCGTGCTGCAGGAATGCGAACGCGGTGAGGACGCTGCCGTGGCCCGTTACCGCAAGGCCCTGAAGGCCACCCTGCCGCTGGATGTACGGGCCCTGGTAGAACGCCAGTCCCAGGGCGCGCAGCGCAACCACGATGAAGTACGTGGCCTGCGCGACACGTTCGCCAACAGCTGATCGGGCACAGTTCGCGCGCTGGAGTTCCGTTCAGGGGCTCCCGGCGCGTCGCAAGTCATAGACCATAGGCCATAGGCCATAGGCCATAGGCCATAGGCCATAGGGATCTCTGGGCGCAGGTTTCTTGCGCGCCGATTCCCCAAAAACAAAGGCTGCAAGGATTTTCCTTGCAGCCTTTTGTGTATGCCGGGCGTCCAGCTTGTTGTCGCACGGCCCGCGTCGTCAAGGGTTGTTATGCCATGGTGAGCACCACGGGCGCGTGGTCGCTGGGTTGTGGGTTCTTGCGGGGGGCGCGGTCTACCGTGCAGGCGGTCACACTCGCACGCAGTGCATCGCTCACCAGAATGTGGTCAATGCGCAGCCCCCGGTTCTTCTGAAACCCGAGCATGCGGTAGTCCCACCATGAGTAGCTTTTCTCGGGCTGCTCGAACATGCGGAAGGTGTCTGTCAGGCCCAGGGCAATCAGGTCCTGGAAATGCTGACGCTCTTCCACCGTGTGGTGGATGGTGTCTTTGAGCCCCACCGGGTCGAACGAATCGCGGTCTTCGGGCGCTACGTTGAAGTCACCCAGCAGCGCCAGGCGCGGGTGGGCCAGCAGCTCTTCACGCAGCCAGCGATGCAGCGCCGCAAGCCACAGCATCTTGTAGGCAAACTTCTCCGATCCCGGGGCCTGGCCGTTCACGAAGTAGCAGTTCACCAGACGCAGTTCCCCGTCGGGCGTGTCCAGCGTGGCGGCAATGACGCGGGCCTGCTCGTCCGTGTGCCCGGGGATGTTGCGCACCACGTCGCGAATGGCGTGGCGGCTCAGGATAGCGACGCCGTTGTAGGTCTTCTGGCCAAAAGTCACGGCCTCATAGCCTGCCTCCTTGAACGCGTCGTGCGGAAATTTGTCGTCGGTGAGCTTGAGCTCTTGCAGGCACAGCGCATCGACCGGGTTGGCCGCGAGCCAGGCCAGCACCTGGGGCAGGCGGACGGTGAGGGAGTTGACATTCCAGGTGGCGATTTGCATGTTTTTGGCCTCCAGCGCTTGATGGATAAGCGCTAAGTGCTATCAATTGAAGAGCTTTGCGTTCCGGCGCCGTGTCAACCTGCGCGCACGTAGGTCACAAAGCTGAACGGTAGCCCCTTGGTGCTGACGTGGCGGCTGCGTGCGGATTCTGTCCACGGCGCACCCAGCGTGGGCGCGTAGGCATCCCCGTCGAAATCCTGGTCGATCTCGGTCACTTCCAGGCGGTCGGCCAGGGGCAGGGCCTCGGCGTAGATCTGCGCGCCGCCGATCACCCACACCGTCTGATCGGCAGGTGCTTTCTGCAGCGCATCCTGCAGGCTGGTGGCGCGCACGGCGCCCTCGGCCTGCCAGTCGCCCTGGCGCGTGACCACGATGTTGGTGCGGCCGGGCAGGGGGCGAAAACGCGGGGGCAATGAGTCCCAGGTCTTGCGGCCCATGATGACGGCGCAGCCCTGCGTGAGTTGCTTGAAGTGCGCCATGTCCTCCGGGATGTGCCATGGGATGGTGTTGTCCTTCCCAATGACGCCATTGGCGGCGCGGGCGTAGATGAGGTGCACGGGCATGGTGGGGCCTCCTTGTTTCAGATATGCAAGGCGGCGAGGGCGCCCACGCCCAGGCCCACGGCAGCCACGCCGTACATGCCGTACTCCAGCCATTTTTTCTTGGTCAGCAACGCAATGGCGGCCAGGGCGATCGCCACCTGCAGCGCCGTGGTGGCCTGTGCCCAGCGGTGGTGCTGGTGCATCTGGGCCTCGCTCTTGCGGTCGAACTCATGGGCGTCGGCTTCGAGTTTTTCGGCCACCACCTTGATCTCGTTTTTCTCGGCCTCGTAGCGCTCCACCTTGGTCTGGTAGCCTGCCTTGCGGTCGTCGGGCGCCAGGTCGCGGGCCAGCTCGGCCAGGGATTGCTTGGTGCTCTTGGACTGGAAGTAATTCCACTGGTTGGAGGCCTCGGTCTTCTTGATGGCTGCGTCGTTCTTGAGCAGGCCGGCATTGGCTTGCGTGGCGCCGCCCATGTAGGCAAAGATGGCACCCACCGTGGCCACGATGGCGGTGAACATGGCGATCTTGTTCATCGACGAGTTGCTGTCGGTGCCGTGCGCTGCAGCGTGGTCGCCGTGGGTGGCATGCTCCACCGCGTGGTCGTGGGGGCCGTGTACGTGAAATCCGCCGGAAGACATGGATAAAAGCTCGTGGTGTTGGGTGGAAGCGGGCAAGGCGCTGTTGACTCTGCCCTTGGGACTCAAGAGGTAGGGGGTACCAAAGAGGGATGTCGGCTGATCAAACGGCCACAGGAGCCTTGATGGCGGGGTGGCACTGGTAGTCCAGCACTTCAAAGTCTTCGTACTCGTAGTCAAAGATGCTGTCGGGCTTGCGTTTGATGTTCAAGACCGGGTAGGGGTAGGGCGTGCGCGCCAGCTGGGTCTGCACCTGCTCGTGGTGGTTGCTGTAGATGTGGCAATCGCCGCCCGTCCAGATGAAGTCGCCCACATCCAGGTCGCACTGCTGGGCCACCATGTGGGTCAGCAGTGCATAGCTGGCGATGTTGAAGGGCACTCCGAGGAAGATGTCTGCGCTGCGCTGGTACAGCTGGCAGCTCAGCGTGCCGCGCCCGCCGGGTTCTTGTGCCGGGGCCACGTAGAACTGGAAGAACGCGTGGCAGGGCATCAGCGCCATCTTGTGCAGCTCGGCCACGTTCCAGGCGCTCACGATGATGCGGCGCGAGTCGGGATTCGTTTTGAGCGTCTTGATCACGTCGCTGATCTGGTCGATGTGGCCGCCGTCCGGCGTGGGCCAGCTGCGCCATTGCACGCCGTACACCGGGCCCAGGTCGCCGTCCTCTCGCGCCCATTCGTCCCAGATGGTCACGCCGCGCTCCTTGAGCCAGTTGTTGTTGCTCGACCCCGTGAGGAACCACAGCAACTCCTGGATGATGGACTTGAGGTGCACCTTCTTGGTGGTGACCAGAGGAAAGCCTTCCTTCAGGTCAAACCGCATCTGGTGGCCGAACACGCTCTTGGTGCCGGTGCCCGTGCGGTCCGACTTGTCCACGCCGTGGGTGAACACGTGGTGCATGAAATCTTCGTACTGGGAGCGCACGGGGCGGGATGCGGTGGCAAGGGCTTGTGTCATGGGGGAGGGCAAAGGGCTCATCACAGAGGGATTGGAGCGAGGCACTGGGACTGCACCCGCCCATGCAGGGGCAGGTGCACGCGGTAGCGCTGCTGGATTTTATGCGGCCGGTATGGGTTTCTCATGGCCAAGTGCGCAAAGTGCTGGTAGCGCAGAAGGTGTAAGCCTTTGCAGCTATGTATTTTGTAGCTGTCGGTGAGAGGCCGCCGCTTCTACATTCCCCGTAGTGGATGGGGATAGATACCCAATTGACCAGTCTAGGTAGAAATCCTGATTAGATGGTGCAAATTAGTATCTTTGTAGGGGCGGGGAGTACCAATTCGGCATGGCAGCATCGGTATCGTTCAGTCCGTCAATGCCCTGTATGCCTGCACTGGCGTTGAACGGCAGATTCCATACCAATACAGAAGGAGACATTCCGATGCCACATTCCCCCCGTGTTGCCGCGCCCCGGCACTTGGCCCTGGCCGCCTCGCTAGCCCTGTCGCTGTGTGGCGCCGCCAGCGCGCAGACCGAGCTGGTCATTGCCACCGTGAACAACGGCCACATGATCGAGATGCAAAAGCTCAGCAAAAACTTCGAGCAGGCGAACCCCGACATCAAGCTCAAGTGGGTCACGCTCGAAGAAGGCGTGCTGCGCCAGCGCGTGACGACAGACATCGCCACCAAGGGCGGCCAGTTCGACGTGATGACGATTGGCATGTACGAGGCGCCCATCTGGGGCAAAAAAGGCTGGCTGCAGGAGCTGAAAACCGACGCTGCGTACGACGTGGACGACCTGCTGCCCGCCGTGCGAAACGGCCTGTCCATCGACGGCAAGCTGTTCGCTGCGCCGTTCTACGGCGAAAGCTCGATGCTCATGTACCGCAAGGACCTGGCCGACAAGGCGGGCGTGCAGGTTCCCGAGCGTCCCACCTGGCCGCAGATCAAGGACCTGGCCGCCAAGATGCACGACCCCAAGAACGGGGTGTACGGCATCTGCCTGCGCGGCAAGCCGGGCTGGGGCGACAACATGGCGTTTTTGACCACGCTGGTCAACACCTTTGGTGGCCAGTGGTTCGACATGCAGTGGAAGCCGCAGCTCGAATCCAAGCCGTGGAAAGAAGCCATCACCTTCTACGTCGACCTGCTCAAGAACTACGGCCCGCCCGGCTCTGCAGCCAACAGCTTCAACGAGATCCTGGCGCTGACCAACTCCGGCAAGTGCGGCATGTGGGTGGACGCCACCATCGCTGCATCGTTCGTGGCCGACCCCAAGCAGTCCAAGGTGGCCGACCAGATAGCCTTTGCCCAGGCACCCACCATGAACACGCCCAAGGGCGCCAACTGGCTGTGGTCGTGGAATCTGGCCATTCCTGCAGGTTCCAAAAAGGTGGACGCCGCGCAAAAGTTCATCACCTGGTCGACCAGCAAGGACTACATCCAGTTGGTGGCCAAGACCAACGGCTGGGCCAACGTGCCCACCGGCACGCGCAAGAGTACGTATGCGGCGCCGGAGTTCCAGAAGGCGGCCCGCTTTGCTGCCGCAGAGAAGACTGCCATCGACTCGGCCAACCCGACTGATTCGACGCTGCCCAAGAGCCCGTATGTGGGGGTGCAGTTCGCTGCGATTCCGGAGTTCCAGTCGATCGGCATCGCCGTGGGCCAGCAGATGAGTTCGGCACTGGCGGGCAAGACGACGGTGGACGCGGCGCTCAAAGCCAGCCAGGTGGCGGCCGAGCGTGAAATGAAGAAGGCCGGCTACTACAAATAGGCAAGCACCCATTGGGCTACTGCGCGGCCCGATCTGGGGGCGGTGTTCCTCGCCGTACGGGAGTACGACTGCGGTACAGCACCCCCACCTCGGGCCGCTCGCTACGCCCACTGGGCGCTTGCCTCACTGCGCTGTGTAAGTCTGTATCGGAATTCCCATGAACCGCCGCCTGCTACCCCGTCTGCTGCTCACGCCAGCCATAGCCACGCTCTTCCTGTGGATGATCGTGCCGCTGGTGATGACGATCTACTTCTCGCTCATCCGCTACAACCTCATGCAGCCGGACCAGACGGGCTTTGCCGGGTTGGAGAACTTTGAGTATTTCGTCACCGACCCGTCGTTTGGCACGGCGGTGGTCAATACGCTGCTGCTGCTGGGCAGCGTCATCCTGATCACGGTGGTGTTCGGCGTTGCGATTGCGCTGCTCATCAACGAGCCGTTTGCGGGCCGGGGCATCGTGCGGGTGCTGTTGATTTCGCCGTTTTTCGTCATGCCCACGGTGAACGCGCTGATGTGGAAGAACATGATGATGAATCCCATCTACGGCGTGCTCGCCCAGGTGTGGATGTTCTTTGGCGCACAGCCGGTGGACTGGCTTACCGACCACCCGCTGTTCTCGGTGATCGTCATGGTGTCATGGCAGTGGCTGCCGTTTGCCACGCTGATCTTCATGACCGCATTGCAGAGCATGAACCACGAACAGCTGGAAGCATCGCGCATGGACGGCGCCAACTACCTGCAGCAGCTGCGCTACCTGTATGTGCCACACCTGGCGCGCTCGGTGGCCGTGGTGGTGATGATCGAACTCATCTTTTTGCTCAGCATCTTTGCCGAGATCTACACCACCACGGGTGGCGGGCCGGGCGATGCGAGCACCAACGTCACCTTCCTGATCTTCAAGCAGGCACTGCTCAACTTCGACGCGGGCGTGGCCTCGGCAGGTGCGCTGTTCGCAGTGTTGCTGGCCAATATCGCGGCGGTGTTTCTGGTCCGCATGGTCGGCAAGAACCTTGACAAGTAAGACGGGGCAACGCTCATGACAACGACAAAACGACGCCGCTCCAACTTCCCGCTGGGCCTGCTGGCCCTGCGCACCGCTGCTGCCTGGGGCGTGGCCCTGCTGCTGTTTTTCCCGCTGGGTTGGCTGTTCCTCACGGCGTTCAAGACCGAGTTGCAGGCCATCGCCGTGCCGCCGCAGCTGTTCTTTGTCCCCACGCTCGAAAACTTCCACGAGGTGCAGGAGCGCAGCGACTACTTGCTGTACGCCAAGAATTCGGTCATCACCAGCGTGGTCTCTACCCTAGTGGGCCTGATGCTGGCAGCGCCCGCAGCGTATGCCATGGCCTTCTTCAAGGGCAAATACACCAAGGACATCCTCATGTGGATGCTCTCCACCAAGATGATGCCCGCCGTGGGCGCGCTGGTACCCATTTATGTGCTGGCGCAAAAGAGCCACCTGCTCGATACGCAGCTTGCGCTCATCATCGTGTTCGCGCTGTCCAACCTGCCCATCATGGTCTGGATGCTGTATTCGCACTTCAAGGACATCCCGCGCGAGATTCTGGAAGCCGCGCGCATGGACGGCGCCACGCTGTGGCAGGAGGTGCGCCTGGTGCTGCTGCCGCTGGGCATGGGTGGCCTCGCATCCACCGGCCTCCTGTGCCTCGTGCTGTCGTGGAACGAGGCCTTCTGGAGCCTGAACCTCAGCGCCGCCAAGGCCGGCACGCTGGCCACACTGATCGCGTCGTACTCCAGCCCCGAGGGCCTGTTCTGGGCCAAGTTGTCCGCCGCCTCGCTGATGGCCATTGCACCCATCGTGGTCTTTGGCTGGTTCAGCCAGAAGCAGCTGGTGCAGGGCCTGACGTTTGGTGCGGTCAAGTAAGCCGTAGTTTTCCTCCCAGTTTTCAAGATTTCAGGAACCCGATTCCATGGCCTACCTTCAACTGCGCGGCATCGAGAAATTCTTTGGTGAGCACCGCGCCATCAAGGGCATCGACCTCACCATCCAGCAAGGCGAGTTCATCGTCTTCGTCGGCCCCTCGGGCTGTGGCAAGTCCACGCTGCTGCGGCTGATCGCGGGGCTCGAAAACATCGACGGCGGCACCCTGATGCTGGACGGCCGCGACATCACCGACCAGCCGTCGAGCAAGCGCGACCTGGCCATGGTGTTCCAGAGCTATGCGCTGTACCCGCACATGAGCGTGTACGAGAACATGAGCTTTGCGCTCAAGCTCGCCAAGGTGGACAAGCAGGTGATCGACGAGAAGGTGCAGAACGCCGCGCGCATCCTCAACCTCACGCAGTACCTGCAGCGCACGCCCAAGGAGCTGTCGGGTGGGCAGCGCCAGCGCGTGGCCATCGGCCGCGCCATTGTGCGCGCGCCCAAGGTGTTCCTGTTTGACGAGCCACTGTCCAACCTCGACGCTGCGCTGCGCGGCCAGACCCGTGTGGAGATCGCCAAGCTGCACCGCGACCTCGGGGCCACCACCATCTACGTGACGCACGACCAGGTCGAGGCCATGACGCTGGCCGACCGCGTGGTGGTGTTGCGCGATGGCGTCATCGAGCAGGTGGGCACGCCGCTGGAGCTGTACGACCGGCCCGCCAACCAGTTCGTGGCCCAGTTCATCGGCACGCCGCAGATGAACGTGGTGCCCCTGCCGCAGCTGCCATCGCCCGTGCAACAGCAGGCACCTGCCGGGGCTGAGGGCGGCGCCATCGGGCTGCGACCTGAGAACATCACGGTACGCAACACCGGCGCGACGCTGGTGCCGGGCCAGGTGGACCTGGTGGAAGCATTGGGCGCAGAGACGCTGATCTACGTGAGCACGCCCAGCGGCGCCCAGTTTGTGGCGCGCCAGAACGACCGCACAGGCCTGCGTGCGGGCGATGCGGTTTGCCTGGACATCGATGCCTCGCAAGCCCATTGGTTCGACCCGAACGGCCGCGTGGTGGCCCGCCAGACCGCATGACCGCCATGACTGCTTCCATGCCCCCCGGACAAGAACTTCAAGGCAAGGTGGCGGCCGTTACCGGCGCCGCATCGGGCATCGGCTTTGCCAGTGCCCAAGCCATGGCCAACGCTGGTGCGCGTGTGGTGCTGATCGACCGTGACGAGGCAGCGCTGGCCAAGGCCTGTGCAGCCATCGGCCCGAACGCCTTGCCGCTGGTGCTGGACCTGCTCGATGCCAGGCAATGCGCCAGCCTGCTGCAGCGCACGCTGGCGCTCGCGGGCCAGCTGGACATCTTTCACGCCAATGCTGGGTTGTATGTGGGCGGCGACCTGGTGGATGCCGACCCCGACGCCATCGACCGCATGCTCAACCTGAACGTCAACGTGGTGATGAAGAACGTGCACAACGTGCTGCCCCACATGATCGAGCGCGGCACGGGCGACATCATCGTCACCAGCTCGCTGGCCGCGCATTTCCCCACGCCGTGGGAGCCCGTCTACGCATCGTCCAAGTGGGCCGTCAACTGCTTCGTACAGACCGTGCGCCGCCAGGTCTTCAAGCACGGCATCCGCGTGGGCTCCATTTCGCCCGGGCCTGTCATCACTTCGCTGCTGGCCGACTGGCCCGCGGAAAAGCTCGCCGAGGCCAAGGCCAGCGGCAGCCTCATCGAGGCCTCCGAAGTGGCCGACGTGGTGCTCTTCATGCTCACCCGCCCGCGCGGCATGACCATCCGCGACGTCGTGATGATGCCCACGAACTTTGATCTCTAGAAACCCGCAGTCACGCACCATGAATTTCATCCTGCACCTGGGCCTGGGCTCGTTCCACCGCGCCCACCAGGCCGTTTACGTTCACGCATTGCGCCAGCAGGGCGACACGGGCTGGGCCATCGCAGGCGGCAACCTGCGCCCGGACATGGCCGACACCATCGCGGCGCTGCAAGCGCAGGATGGGCGCTACACGCTCGAAACCGTCACCCCCCAAGGCGAGCGCAACTACGCCGTCATCGAGTCGATCCAGCGGGTGATCCCCTACCAGGATGACCTGGCCCCGCTGATTGCCATGGGTGCCGACCCCGCCACGCGCATCATCAGCTTCACGGTGACCGAAGCGGGCTACTACCTGGATGCCCAGAACCAGCTCGATTGGCCCACGTTTGCCGACCTGCGCGCCGACCTGGCGGCCGTGAAGGCGGGCCAGGCAGGCCACACCATCTACGGCGGCCTGGTCAGCATCCTGCGCGCGCGCAGGGCAGCCGGTGCGGGCGCCGTGACGCTGATGAACTGCGACAACCTGCGCCACAACGGCGACCGCTCGCGCGGCGGGCTGCTGCAGTTCATCGAGGCGCTGGGCGATGCGCCACTCAAAGAGTGGGTAGAGCAGAACACCACGAGTCCCAACGCCATGGTGGACCGCATCACGCCGCGCCCCACGCCCGATGTGGCCGAGCGCGTGAAGGCTGCCACCGGCTGGGACGACAAGGCAGCACTCATGGGTGAAAGCTTTATCCAGTGGGTCGTCGAAGACGACTTCATTGCCGGCCGGCCCGACTGGGAGAAGGTGGGCGTGGAGATGGTGCAGTCGGTGCAGGCGCATGAAGAGGCCAAGATCCGCCTGCTCAACGCCACCCACAGCTGCATTGCCTGGGCGGGCACGCTGGCGGGTTACCAGTACATCCACGAAGGCACACACGACGCGGCCATTCGCAAGATGGCCTACGACTACGTCACCGACGACGCGATCCCGGTGTTGCTGCCATCCCCCATCGACCTGGAGGCCTACCGCGACGTGGTGCTGGACCGTTTCGGCAACCCCGCCATCGCCGACACCAACCAGCGCGTGGCCATGGACGCGTTCTCCAAAATCCCCGGCATGATCGCGCCCACCATCCGCGACAAGCTCGCGCGCAATGCGACTTTCGACAGCGTGGCCATGCTGCCCGCGCTGTTCCTGGCCTACCTGCAGCGCTGGCACGCGGGGCAGATCCCCTACAGCTACCAGGACCAGGCCATGGATCCCGCCGTGGCCCATGCCATCTGCGATGCCGCTGACCCCGTGGCGGCCTATGCGGCCGACACGACCCTGTGGGGCGAGATGGCCAGCCACCCCCAATTGTTGGACGCGCTGCGCAAAGCCTATGCCCGCGTGTTGGCTTTTGTGGCGGAGCGGACAGGCGCCTGATGCTGGTGTAATTTGAGCCCACTATCGCCATGACCGTGAAGACGCCCATCGCCCCGCGCCAGACCAAGCCCGAGCTGGAGCACGACTATGTGCGCTCGCCCGCTCTGGGCTACGAGTCGCCCGAGACGGCGGGCTTCATCCGTTGCCTGTCGCACGGGTTTCCCACGCCGCTGGCGCGCTGGCATTACCACGACGAGTACGAGCTGCACCTGATCACGGCCACCTCTGGCAAGGTCTTTGTGGGGGACTGGATCGGTCAGTTCCAGCCCGGCCACCTGGTGCTGACCGGGCCGCGCCTGCCGCACAACTGGATCAGTATGGACCTGCCCGAAGGGGGCGTGCCGCTGCGCGACCTGGTGATCCAGTTCTCGCACGCGCCGCTGGTGGCCAGCAGCGAAACCATCCCCGAGCTGCGGGAGGTGCTGCCTCTGCTGGAGCGCGCGCGCCACGGCGTGGAGTTCTTTGGCATGGAAGCGCAGGCGCAAGAGCATTGGCACCGCATCAAGGCGCGCCAGGGGTTGGCCCGGTTCGGCGCGTTCTGTGAATTCATGAGTGACCTGGCGCGCTGCACCGACTTTCGCCTGCTGTCGAGCACGCAGCTGCAAAGCGAGGACAACGACACCCAGCTCGACCAGATCAACGCCATCGTGAGCCGCATCACCGACCACCTGGCCGACCCGCTGTCGGCGGCCGACCTGGCGCAAGAGCTGGGCATGACGGAGAGCCGCTTCTCACGCTTCTTCCGCCGTGCCACGGGCAATACCTTCACCGACTTTGTGAACCTGGTGCGCGTGAACCGCGCGTGCCAGCTGCTGATGGAGACCGAGCGCTACATCACCCACATTGCGTATGACGTGGGCTTCAACAACATGGCCAACTTCAACCGCCGCTTTCTGGACATCAAGGGCATGACGCCCAGCGAGTACCGCAAGCAGGGCGCGGGAAGGTTTGGAAAGACTTCCTGATCCCTGGCCGGATCTGCACCCTGAGAGGGGAGGCCCTTGTTGCGTGACCCCTTCACGCAGCCCGCCAAAGACAAAGGCCGGGCCATGGCTTTCACTGTGAATCACTGACATCTGTCCATCACCCATGTACCTCGGAATCGATTTAGGCACCTCGGGTGTCAAGCTCCTGCTGCTGGACGATGCGCACACTGTGGTCGCTACGGCAGATGCCGCCGTGCCCCAGCTGCGCCCCCAGCCCACCTGGAGCGAGCAGCACCCCGCCGACTGGTGGGCGGCAGTGGAAGCCGCCGTGGCGCAGTTGCGCGCGCAGGCTCCCGCAGCGTGGGCGCAGGTGCGGGGCATCGGCCTCTCGGGCCACATGCATGGCGCGGTGGTACTGGACGCGCAGGGCCAGGTGCTGCGCCCGGCCATCTTGTGGAACGACGGCCGCGCCAGCGCCGAATGTGCGCAGCTGGAATCGGCTGTGCCCACTTCGCGCCAGATCACCGGCAATCTCGCCATGCCCGGCTTCACCGCGCCCAAGCTGCTGTGGCTGCGCACGCACGAGCCCGCCGTGTTCGACCGGATCCGCACCGTGCTGCTGCCCAAGGACTGGCTTCGCCTGCAACTCACTGGCGATATGGCGAGCGACATGTCCGACGCATCGGGCACGCTGTGGCTGGACGTGCAGGCCCGCGCCTGGAGCCCGGCCATGTTGCAAGCCTGTGGGCTCGATGTTTCGCACATGCCTGCGCTGGCCGAGGGCAGTGCGCCCACCGGCACACTGCGCAGCGATGTGGCACGCCGCTGGGGGCTCGGTGACAGCATCGTCGTGGCTGCTGGCGCGGGCGACAACGCCGCCAGTGCCGTGGGCGTGGGCGCCCGCACTGCGGGGCAGGGCTTTGTGTCGCTGGGCACCTCGGGTGTGGTCTTTCGCGTGACGGACGCTTTGGCGCCTGCCACCGAGCGCGCCGTGCACGCCTTTGCCCATGCGCTGCCGCAGCGCTGGCACCACATGTCCGTCATGCTCAGTGCAGCGAGTGCGTTTGGCTGGATCACCCGGCTCACGGGGCGGGGCGACGAGGCGCAACTGTCTGACGCCGTGGGAGCCCTCAGCGCCAGCCGCCAGGCGCAGGCGCCACTGTTTCTGCCATACCTGAGTGGCGAGCGCACACCGCACAACAACGCGGCTGCCACCGGCGTGTTCATGAGCCTGCGGGCCGAGCACGAAGCGGTGGACCTGGCCTATGCCGTGATGGAAGGCGTGGGCTTTGGCCTGCTCGATGGCCTCAATGCCATGCGTGCCGCCGGGGCCGGGCACGGCGGTGCTGCCCGGCGGGATGACGCAGGCCTGGCCTTGGTCGGTGGCGGTGCCCGCAGCAACCCCTGGGCGCAGCTCTTGGCCAGCGCGTTGGGCACCCCGCTGCAGCGCCCGCAGGGCGCACACGCCGCAGCCGCCCTGGGGGCGGCGCGCCTGGCGGCCATGGCCTGCGGTGGTGACGAAGCCCACTGGTGCCAGCCCCTGCCCGCTGACGCCACCTTCATGCCACAGCCCGCACAACAAACCCAGCTGGCCGAACGTTATGCCCGCTTTGTCGCGCTCTACCCCGCGCTGCAATCGCAGTTCTGACGCACTGTCTGCTTCCTTCCAAACGTCCATGACTTCCGCATCCACGATTTCCAACGGCACAGCGCCCATCCACGCCGCCATTGCCGGCGAGGCCCTCATCGACCTGATCCGCCGACCCGATGGCAGCTACCTGCCGTGCCTGGGCGGCGCGCTCTACAACCTGTGCCGCGCGCTGGCGCGACAGGGTGTGGGCACCCAGTACCTCAACCCCCTGTCGCGCGACCGTTTTGGGCGTGAACTGGCTGCGCAACTGGTGGCTGACGGCGTGGTGCTGGCCCAGCCCGAGCCCGTGCAGCAGGTCACATCACTGGCCGTGGTCAACCTCGACGCACATGGCCACCCCGACTACGCCTTCTACCGCGAAGGCGTGGCCGACCGCGCCGTGTCCGCCGCAGGTCTGGGCGATAGCTGCGCCGCCTTGCCAGCGCTGCAGTTGGTGTGCACCGGCGCGCTGGCGCTCGACGCGCGTGACACTGCCATCTACCTGCCTTGGCTGGCCGCCCAGCGCGCCGCAGGCCGCTGTGTGGTGGTCGATGCCAATCTGCGCCCCTCCGTCATGCCCGACCTGCCGGCCTACCGCACCACGGTGCGAGCCGCGCTGGCCCATGCCCACATCATCAAGGCCAGCGACGAAGACCTAGAGCATCTGGCCGTGCCTGGTGTGGATGCCCTGGCCCGCGCACAGCACCTGCTGGCCGCCAACCCACAGGCCCATCTGCTGGCGCTCACGCTGGGCGCGGAAGGCGCCTGGCTGCTGCACCGCAACGGCGTGCAGCGTTTTGCCAAAGAGGCCCAGCCGCTGCCAGTGGTGGACACCGTGGGCGCGGGCGACAGCTTTCTGGCCGGGCTGCTGGCGCATTTGCTGCGGCAATTGCAGGCTGCCGGTGGTGCGAGCTTTGTGGGGTTTGTCGAAGCGCTGGCGGCCGATGCGTGCCAGCAGGCGCTGCGCCATGCGCTGGCCAGCGCCAGTTTGTGCGTGATGGAGCAAGGCTGCGTGCCGCCGGGCTGGGAGGCCGCCCTCGTGTGGAGCCAGCAGAATCCGGCAGCCCAAGACCCGCGCTGACGTCCGAGGAGGGGTATCGCCCTCGTCAAGGCTGTCCGTCTATCATTTCCCGTCGGAGATTTGCGGAGGATGCCGATGACGGAGTTTCTGGTTGCGATGCTGTGGTCAGTGGTTGAAGTGCTGATCGTCTTCACGGGTGCTCAGGTGGTGCGGGTGGTCGGCCTGGGCCGCTGGCGCTCTGAGCGCTGGGGCAGCAACGAAGCGCGGACCTGGAGTGCAGCGGGCGCACTGTCGTTCCGGCATGAAGGACAGCGTGTGGTGACGACCAATGGCCTGATATTCGTGGGCTTGTTGTTCTATGGGGTGCTCGCTGTGTTGGCTGTCGCGCTTGCAGGGCTGGTTTCGGCGTGATTGCGGTTAGCGCAGTGCCCCAGGACACACGGATCATCCCGGTGGGCCCCGAGGCGGCAGAAGACGCCTGCACGGTCATCCGTCGGTCCATCACCCACTGCTGCGTGCTCGACCATGCCAATGACCCCGCTATCCTGACGGCCTGGCTGGCCAACAAGACGCCCGAGAACCTTGCTGCGTGGATGTCCGCGCCGGGCGCTGCGGTGTGGGGCGCATACCGGGGCGGAATGATGGTGGGCTTTGCGCTGCTGGCGAGGGCCACGTTGGCGTTGTGCTATGTGGTGCCAGAGGCCTTGCACTAGGGCGTAGGCCACGCCCTACTGCGTGAGGCCGAGGCTCACGCGCGACAGTCGCGGCTGGCGGCACTGGGGCTGGAGAGCACGCGAACGGCGGAGGCTTTTTACCGCCGCAATGGCTATGAACCCGCAGGTGCAGTGCAGTCTTGGGCAGGGCTGCAGGCACAGCCGATGCGCAAGGTGTTCTGAAGGGGGCTCTGGGCCGCGTGGAACGCGATGCCCAGAGCCACGACCTCGCCGAGAGCCCTGTCCATCAGGGTTATGGCAGTTGTTGGAAGCGAGAATTCTAATAAAAAATGGCCCTGACGCTTGATGTGTAAGCGCAATCAGCTATTGTTTTCATAGTAAATCTCGGCGTGGCCGGCAGGCGTTGATCAGAGTTCCTGCGAGTAGACGATGGACCCATGGTGCTTGGCCATCTTGTCGTACAGCAGTCGCGCGGTGGTATTGGTTTCGTAGGTTTGCCAATACACGCGCGATGCCTTGGCTGCCCGCGCTGCGCTGTACACGGCGTCGATGAGTGCACGCCCCACGCCCCGACCCCGCGCGGCTTCGTTGGTGTACAGGTCGCTCAGGTAGCAGATGGGATCGATGCGTGTTGTGCTGCGGTGAAAAAGGTAGTGCGCAAGCCCGAGGATCTTGCCGCCCGCAGCTCCGTGCGCCACGAGGCAGAAGACGGGCTCTGCCGGGTCCAGCAAGCGCTGCCAGGTGGTTGCGTTGATGTGCTCGGGCAGCGCGGTGGCGCCAAAGCGGCCATAAAACGCGTTGTAGCCGTCCCAGAGCGGGCGCCATGCGGCATAGTCTTCGGGCTGAACGGGGCGTACGGTAACCGCAGCGGTCATGGTGTGACCTCCAGTGGATTTATTGGAGCACCCGGCCCGGGTTCATGATTCCCTGCGGGTCCAGCGCCTGCTTGATGGCGCGCATCATGCCCATGGCCACAGGCGACTGGTACTTCTCCAGCTTGTCGGCCTTGAGTTCGCCAATGCCATGCTCGGCCGAGAATGAGCCGCCGAACTCGGCCACGGCCTCATAGACGAGGTGGTTCACATGGGCTTCATGCTCGCGCAGAAAGGCCTTGGGGTCGCCCTCGGCGGGCGCCTGCACGTTGTAGTGCAGGTTGCCGTCGCCCAGGTGGCCGAAGTTGACCAGGCGCACGCCGGGGATCTCGCGCTGCAGCACCGCATCGGTATGTGCCACGAAGGCGGGGATGCGCGAGATCTGCACCGAGATGTCGTGCTTGATGTTCAGGCCCTCTTCGGCCTGCGCGAGCGGAATGCTCTCGCGGATGTGCCAGAGCTGGTGGGCCTGCGTGAGGTTCTCGGCCACCACGGCGTCGGTCACGCAGCCCATTTCAAACGCGGTCTCCAGCAGCGACTCAAACCGTGCACGCGCGTGTTCTTCGGATTCGCTGTCGGAGTTTTCGAGCAGCACGCACCAGGGCGCGTTGTCGTCGCCCAGAAAGGGCACGCGCAGCTGCGGCATGTGCTTGCCCACCAGGCTCAGCGCAAACTGGCCCATCACCTCAAAGCCCGTGAGGCCCGCACCCAGCTGCTTGTGCGCCAGGCCCAGCAGCGCCACGGCGTGCTCCATCGACGGCACGGCGGCCCAGGCGGTGAGGCGTGCGGCGGGCTCGGGGTAGAGCTTCATCGTCGCAGCGGTGATGATGCCCAGCGTGCCCTCGCTGCCGATGAACAGGTCGCGCAGGTCGTAACCCGTGTTGTCCTTGCGCAGGCCCTTGAGGCCATCCCACACCTCGCCCTGCGGCGTGACCACTTCGAGGCCCAGGCACAGGTCGCGCGCATTGCCGTAGCGCACCACCTGCGTGCCGCCTGCGTTGGTGCCCAGATTGCCGCCAATGGTGCAGCTGCCCTCGGCCGCGAGTGACAGGGGGAACAGCACGCCCGCGTTCTGCGCCACATCCTGCAGGTTCTGCAGGATGCAGCCAGCTTCCACCGTCATGGTCAGGTTGTCGGTGTCCACGCTGCGCACCGCGTTCATGCGCGTGAGGCTCAGCACGATCTGCGTGCCCGAGTCGTCGGGCGTGGAGCCCACGGCCAGGCCGGTGTTGCCGCCCTGGGGCACGATGGCGGTGCCTGCTGCTGCGCAGGCCTTGACCACAGCCGCCACTTCCTGCGTGCTGGCGGGACGCACCACGGCCAGGGCCTTGCCGCGCACGCGACGGCGCCAGTCCTGCTCCCAGGCAGAGAGGTCGCCTTCGGTGATCACATGGGCGGGGCCGACGATGGCGCGCAGGGTGTCAAGCAGAGTGGTCATGGTCAAGGAGTTTCTTCTTCAAGGCGATGAAAAGAGGAGGTTGGCATCAGGATGCAGCAGAGGCGGCTGCAGCCGCCTTGGCATTGCGCTGGCGCAGCCGCACATGCAGCGTGCAGGCGGTGAACAATACGAGGCACAGGGCCACCTCGGCCCAGGCCAGCCACTGCGACGGGGGCTTGTCGCTCCAGCCGCGCACCACGCCTTCGGTGAAATACAGCCAGATCACCAGGCTGACCCAGCGGTAGGTGTACATGCGGTTCTTGAGAATGCCCGCCAGCGGGATGCACAGCGGAAGCGCCTTGAGTGCGAGCCATGAGCCACCGGGACGCAACGGGGCCAGCACCAGCTCCCAGGCCAGGCACAGAACAATCAGCGCCAGCAGGCTGCCGGTGGCCAGCCAGCGCGTGGATTCCACAGCGCTGTCGGCGGGAACGGGGAGGGCGGGCGGGGCAGAAGGTGATGCGGTCATTGGGGTGGCATCATATCGGCCATGTCCTTGTCCTTACAGGCAGTGGCCCAGCGCGCGGAGGCGCTGGTGACCGAGCTGTCGCACTTCCCCTGGAAAACCACGGCCCAGACGCTGCGTGAGCGATTTCGTGAGGACCATCTGGGGCTCACGGCCAGCAGCCTGACCTTCACCACCATCCTGGCGCTGGTGCCCTTCTTCACCGTGGCGCTGGCAGTGTTCACGGCCTTCCCCATCTTCGGCAAGCTGCAGGATGCGCTGCAGGGCTGGCTGGTGAACAGCCTGGTGCCCGACAGCATCTCCCGACAGGTGCTGGGCTACCTCACGCAGTTTGCGGCCAAGGCCAGCAGCCTGGGGGTGGCAGGTTTCAGCATTTTGTTGGCCACGGCGCTGGCGCTGATCCTCACCATCGACCGCACCCTTAACGACATCTGGCGTGTGCAGCGGCTGCGGCCGCTGGGCCAGCGGGTGCTGATCTACTGGGCCGCCATCACACTCGGCCCGCTGCTCATGGGGGCGAGCCTGGCGCTCACGTCGTATGTGATGTCGGCCTCGGGCGGGCTGGTCAAGCGCCTGCCCGATGGTGTGCAGCTGCTGTTCGATTCGATCCAGTTTGTGGTGCTGGCGGGCGGCATGGCGTCGCTGTACCACTATGTACCCAACACGCCGGTGAAGTGGCGGCACGCCTGGACGGGAGGGCTGTTCGTGGCCGTGTGCATCGAGCTGGCCAAGAAGGTGCTGGCGCTGTACCTGGGCAAGGTGCCAACGTATTCGGTGGTGTACGGTGCATTCGCCACGCTGCCCATTTTGCTGGTGTGGATCTATGTGGCCTGGGTCATCGTGCTGCTGGGCGCGGTGGTTACGGCCTACCTGCCCAGCTTGCTGGCAGGTGTGGCGCGGCGCGGCACCGTGGCGGGCTGGACGTTTCAACTGGCAGTGGAGGTGCTGCAGCAACTGCACCGCGTGCGCCACCAGCCCCTCAAAGGCCTGCGCCCCGGCCAGCTCGCCCAGTTGCTGCGGGTGGACGTGCTGCAGCTGGCCCCGGTGCTGGAGGCGCTGACCGCGCTGGACTGGGTGGGCCAGGTCAACGATGCGGCGGTGGACGCTGCGGACGTGCCCGAGCCGCGCTATGTGCTGCTGGCCAACCCGGGCGCGACACCCCTGGCGCCGCTGGTGCAGCGCCTGCTGCTGGAGCGCGCCGAGAGCCTGCGGCCGCTGTGGTCACAGGCCCGGCTGGACGGTTTGCTGCTGGAGGATGTGCTGCAGGTGGGCGCAGGCGCTGACCCCGGCCTGGGCGCGCAGCGGGCCGTGCCCATGTAAGCTATCGAAAATATAGCTGCTGGCGCTTGCTGGATAAGCGCTAGGGCCTGTTTTCACTTGAATTTATCGCCGTGACAGCTGTGGCGAATCACCGCTTCAGAACGGCACCTTCCCCGTCCAGATGTCCTTGTACATCACCCAGTCGCCCATGAAGCTGTAGAGCGGCCGCTTGAAGCTGGCGGGTTTGTTCTTCTCAAAGCCGAAATGACCCACCCAGGCAAAGCCGTAGCCGCACAGCAGGCCATACAGCAGGTACTGCGGTTTGCCCGTGACCACCAGCATGGCCAGGCAGACCAGGGTGAGCGTGGATCCCACAAAATGCAGGCGGCGGCAAGTGCGGTTGCTGTGCTCGCCGAGGTAAAAGGGGTAGAAGTCGGCGAAACGCTTGAAGGTGCGCGGGTCGGTGGTCGTGGTGTGGGGGGCACTGATGTCCATCGTTGTCTCCTGGGGGGGGGCTACCTGATGCCAAACGCTTTATACGCCCAAGCCCTTGAAAATGCAGTGCCACTGTGGACATGAGATGCCGTGGGCTGTCGTTGAATAGGTTCTGTCACCATCGCCAGGATGACTTCCACGGAATCCACAACCACCCCGTCCGTCGCTGCCCCCGCAGTGGGCCGCGAACACGCCATCGACGCGCTGCGCGGCTTTGCGCTGCTGGGCATCCTCATGGTCAATGCGGGCAGCTTTGCTTCCACCTACTTTGGCGTGGGGGTGTCTGACCCGGCCTTCTCGCGGCCGGTGGACCACGCCGTGCGCTGGCTGGTGAGCTTCTTCTTCGAGACCAAGTTCTATCTGCTGTTCTCGATGCTGTTTGGCTATAGTTTTGCGCTGCAGATGGACGCTGCCCGGCGCACCGGCAGCGTTTTTGTACCGCGTTTTTTGCGGCGCTTGCTGGGGCTCGCATTGCTGGGGGTGGCGCATGCGTGGCTGCTGTTTGCGGGTGACATCCTGGTTACCTATGCGCTGCTGGGTGTGCTGCTGCTCGCATGGCGGGACGTGCGTCCGGGCACGGCAGTGGTGCTGGCACTGGTGCTGCTGGGGGCCACTGCCGCTGGCTGGGGCCTGTTGGCCTGGCTGATGGCGCAGGTGCCGCCGATGGACTTGCCCCTGGGAGAGCTGCACGCCAAGGCGCATCAAGCCGCGCAAGCGTATCGCGCCAGTGCCCTGGAGGCCATTGCGCAGCGCGGGCGGGACATGGCCGAGGGCGTGTGGTTTGTGCTGGTGTTTGTGCAGGGCCCGTGTGCGCTGGCCATGTTCCTGTTGGGGCTGGCGGCGCACCGCACCGGCTATCTGGCCACTGTGGCGCAGCACCCCGCGCGACTGCGCCGCTGGATGGTTTGCTGCCTGCCGGTCGGTGTGGCGGGCGCGTTGTTCTATGCCTCTACGCAGGGAGGCGGCAGCGTTCACTCGCCCGAGCATGTGGGTCTGGCTGCACTGGCAGTGGATTTGGCCACCGCGCCGTTTCTCACTTTCGGCTATGTCGCGCTGCTGCTGTGGTTGCTGCAGCGCGGCCCAGCCGGCCGCCGGCTGGGCGCTGCGCTGCAACCAGCGGGGCGCATGGCACTGACGAACTACCTGCTGCAGTCGCTGGTGGGGGCGCTGGTCTTTACGGCCTACGGACTGGCGCTGGTGGGCCAGGTGTCGCCTGGGTGGGTGGTGCTGGGCGTGCTGGTGCTGTACGCCACCCAGCTGGCGTGGAGCCACCGCTGGATGGCCACGCATGCCTATGGTCCGGTGGAATGGCTGCTGCGTGCTTTCACGCAGTGGCAGTGGCCCGCATGGCGGCGCGTCCCGGCCTGACTGCAGGCCGGGACGCGTGCGGAGCGCTGCTCAGCGGGCCAGAAAGTCGCGCAGCGCGAACAGCGTTTCTTCCGGCGCCTCGGTCATCTGGTTGTGGCCCACCGGCAGGTTGGCCATCGACACGGATTTGCCTGCTGCGCGTGCCGCATTCACCAGGCCCTGCGCGGCTCTGGGCGGTGTCATCTGGTCCTGGCTGCCTAGCGCAAACAGCACCGGGCATGTCAGCTGCGCCATGGCGGCTTCGCCGCCGGTGTAGCTATCGCAGGCCACAAACCCCCGGTGGAACACGTTGACCGCCGTATTGCTGCGCAGCACCTTGCGCCCCAGCGCCATGCCCGCGCCAAACACCCAGGTGCCTGGGCCCAGGGCCGATGGGGGCGCAGACAAGGTGCTGCGCGAGAACACGTTGACCATGCGCATCGCCTTCTCGGGGTCGGTCTGTGACGCTTCGATGAGTGCGGGCGAGACCTTCATCGGGAACGCCGTGCCCACCAGCACCAGGTGACTGATGCGGTCCTTCAGGCGCGCGGCCGCCTCCATGGCAATGAGTGAACCCCAGCTGTGGCCCACCAGCGCTGCGCGCTGCACACCGGCGGCATCGAGCAGCGCACCGATGAAGTCCGCGCCTTGCTCCACTGTGGCGGGCGCCTCGCCACTGCTGCGGCAGTGGCCGGGCAGGTCGATGGCCAGCACGTTCCAGCCGTGGTTGGCCATGTAGCGGCTTTGCAGGGCCCACACGCTGTGGTCGTTGAGCACGCCATGGATGAACACCACGGTCGGTTTGGCCGCATCAAATGCCTTGCCGCCGGTGTAGCAGTAGATGGCGGCGCCGTTGACTTGGATGTGCATGGTCAGGCCCCCGCCTTTTCTGCGGCTTTGAGCGCGCGTTTCAGGTCGTCAATGAGGTCGTCGGCATCTTCGAGGCCGATGGACAGGCGGATCGTGCCCTGGCTGATGCCTGCGCCCGCCAGCGCTTCGTCGCTCATGCGGAAATGCGTGGTGCTGGCCGGGTGGATCACCAGGCTGCGGCAGTCGCCCACATTGGCCAGGTGGCTGAAGACCTTGAGGGTTTCGATGAACTTCTTGCCCTGCTCGCGGTTGCCCTTGAGGTCAAAGCTGAACACCGAGCCCGCGCCACGCGGCAGCAGCTTTTGCGCGAGGGCGTGGCTCCCGTGCGACTCCAGCATGGGGTGGCCCACGCGCGACACAAAGGGCTGTGTGGCCAGAAATTCGACCACCTTCTCGGTGTTGCGCATGTGCTGCGCCATGCGCAGCGGCAGGGTTTCAATGCCTTGCAGGATGAGCCAGGCGGTGTGCGGGCTCATGCAGGCGCCAAAGTCGCGCAGGCCCTCGCGCCGCGCGCGCAGCAGGAAGGCGCCCACGGTGCTCTCCTCGGTGAACACCATGTTGTGAAAGCCGTCGTAGGGCTGCGTCAGCTCGGCAAACTTGCCGGCGGATTTCGGACCGTCCCAGTCGAAGCTGCCGCCGTCGACCACGATGCCACCCACCACGGTGCCATGGCCTGAGAGGAATTTGGTGGCCGAGTGGTAGACCAGATCGGCGCCATGCTCGAAGGGCTTGATGAGCCAGGGCGAGGTGAGCGTGGAGTCCACCAGCAGCGGCACACCGGCCTCGTGCGCAATCGCACTCACGGTGGGGATGTCCAGCACATCCAGGCCTGGGTTGCCCACGGTTTCGCCAAAGAACAGCTTGGTGGTGGGGCGCACAGCGGCGCGCCAGCCGTCAATGTCGCCGGGTTTGACGAAGGTGGTCTCAATGCCAAAGCGCGAGAGCGTGTAGTGCAGCAGGTTCTGCGAGCCGCCATACAGCGCCGTGCTGGCCACGATGTGGCTGCCCGCGCCCATGAGTGTGGCAATCGCCAGGTGCAGCGCGGCCTGGCCGCTGGCGGTGGCAATCGCGCCGACGCCGCCTTCCAGTGCTGCCACGCGCTGTTCCAGCACCGCGTTGGTGGGGTTGCTGATGCGGCTGTACACATGGCCGCCGCGCTCCAGGTTGAACAGCGAAGCTGCGTGGTCGCTCGACTCGAAGACGAACGACGTGGTCAGGTGGATGGGCGTGGCGCGCGCGCCAGTGGCGGGGTCGGGGCTCGCGCCTGCGTGCAGCGCCAGCGTGTCAAAGCCGGGGTCGGAGTAACCGGGCATCTTGTGTCTCCCATGTTGTCAATGCAGGCGGGCATTGTGGGCTATATTTGCCGACAAACGGCCTGCAGCACCTCGGCAACCCCAGCGGATGTGCTGGTGCCTGTGGGTCCACACATACTCTTCCCGATCCCCCGGAGACTCTGCACCATGAAAGTCAGCGACATCCTTCGCGTCAAAGGCAACACCCTCTACACCGCATTGCCGGACGAGCCGCTGGCGGGTGCCGTGAGCCTGATGGCCGAGCGCGACATTGGCTCGCTGGTGGTGATGGAGCATGGCGACCTGGTGGGCATGCTCACCTTCCGCGAGGTGATCCAGGCCCTGGTCAAAAACGGGGGCAGCGTGGGCACGATGCTGGTGCGCTCGGCCATGGACGACGCGCCCCTGACCTGCACGCTCGAAACCGACATGGACGAAGTGCGCCGCATGATGCTGGACCGCCATGCGCGCTACATGCCCGTGATGGACCGCCGCATGCTGATGGGCGTGATCAGCTTTTACGACGTGGCCAAGGCCGTCGTGGATAGCCAGAACTTCGAGAACAAGATGCTCAAGGCCTACATCCGCGACTGGCCGGAAGACGAGTCCCGCAGCGGCTGAACGCTGCGACGTCTGCGACACCGAGCGCTGTTCTCAACTCACGCCCCGCGCAGGCGCGCAAAGCCAGGCTTCCAGTTCATCTGGTGGCATGGGCCTGCCGAACAGATAGCCCTGCATCACAGGGCAACCGTGGGCCTGTAGCCATTGCTGCTGGCCTGTAGTTTCCACCCCTTCGGCCACCACCACCATGCCCAGGCTGTGGGCAATGCTGAGCACCGATACCGTGAGCGCGCGTGCGGTGGGGCTGGTGGTGAGGTCCTGCACAAACGCCATGTCCAGCTTGAGTTCGCTGATGGGCAGGCGGTGCAGGTAGCTCAGGCTGGAGTAGCCGGTGCCAAAGTCATCGAGCGACAGCTTAAAGCCCTTGTGGTGCAGCGCCTCGATGTTGGCCAGCGTTACCGGCCGTGCATCCATCATCACGCTTTCGGTGATCTCCAGCAGCACATCGTTGGTGCGCAGGCCGTGGCGCTCCAGCGCGTCGCAGACCTGCTGCGCAAACTCTGCCTGGTGAAAACTGCGTCCTGACAGGTTCACGGCCACGCAGGGCACGCTGTGGCCAGCTGCACGCCAGGCCGACAGCTGCGCACAGGCTTCGTCCAGCAGCCACAAGGTCAGTTGGTGAATGAGGCCGGCCTCTTCGGCCACTGGGATGAACCGGCTGGGGGGCACCATGCCCCATTCGGGATGTTGCCAGCGCGCCAGCGCTTCCACACCGTGCAGGGTGCCAGGCGCACTGCTGAGCACCTGGGGTTGGTAGTACAGGCTCAGGCTGCGGTCGGTCAGCGCCTGGCGCAAGGCGCGTTCCAGGGCGGCGCGCTCCTGTGCGCGCCGGTTCATTTCGGCGCTGAACAATTGCAGGCTGTGCCGGTGGTCGCTTTTGGCCTGGACCATGGCTTGGTCAGCGTGGCGCAGCAGCGTGTCGATCGCATCGCCATCGTCCGGAAACATCGCAATGCCAATGCTGGCGTGGCAGACATGGGCTTGCCCGTGGAGGTCCATGGGGCGGGCCATCTCTTGCAAGATGCTCTGGGCCATCTGCACGACTTGCCCAGTGCTGCACTCGGACAACAGCAGCACGAATTCATCACCCGCCAGCCGGCCGATCAGATCGCGCGCGCGCAGGCACTGCGTGAGTCGCTTGGCCACTTCGCACAACAGCGCGTCGCCTGCGGCATGGCCCAGGGTGTCGTTGACCTGCTTGAAGCGGTCCAGGTCGATGAAAAGCACCGCACCAGGGTGGTCTTCCTGCCGCAGGCTGGCCAGCGCACGCTCCGCACTGCTGCGGAACATGGCGCGGTTGGGCAGGCCCGTGAGTTCATCAAAAAAGGCGAGCTGGTGAATGCGCTGGCGTGTGGCGTTGCGTTCAATGGCCAGCGCACACAAGTGCAGGCACACGTCCACCAGCCGATGGTGCAGCGCGTCGGGCGCGCGCGGCTCCCGAAAATAAAAGGCAAAGGTGCCAATCACCTTGCCTGCGTGGTCACAGATCGGGCTGGACCAGCAGGCTCGCATGCCGCTGGGCTCAAACAGGGTGCGGTAGTCGGCCCACAAGGGGTCGGTGGTGATGTCGGTGACCACAACAGGCGCCCGCCGGAAGGCCGCAGTGCCACACGAACCGACACAAGGGCCGATGGGAACCCCGTCCAGCGCCTGGCAGATGGCGGGGGGCAGCCCGGGCGCTGCCAGCGGGTGCAGCAGGCCCAGCTCGTCCACGGACAGGATGGAGGCCGTGACTTCGGGGGCGATGCGTTCCACTTCGCGGCACACCAGAGCCATCAGGTCGGCGAGCGGCAATTCGTTGACCATGCCCTCCAGCACGCGCTTTTGCAGCACCTCGTGCATCTTGGTGAGTGTGATGTCGGTCAGCACCGTGATGCTGCCCCCCGGTCCGCCGGAGGCCTCGTTCGAGGCATTGATCATCATCGACACCCAGCGTGGCTGGCCAGCCTTGCTGTACAGCAGCGTCTCTATATGAAAGCCCCCTTGCTGGTCGATGCCATCACGGATTTCGCTCAGCAGCCCGGGGTCGGAGTGTGGGCCCAGCAGCACATCGCTGAGGTATTTGCCCAGCACCTCCGCAGGGCTGAACCCAAACAGGCGGGTGAATCCTTCATTCACATACACCACGTGCCGGGTGTTGTTGCTCATCACGATGGCGTTGTCGCTGGCATCCAGTGCCCTGCGCAACGGGGCATCGGCCAAAGGGGCTGGCGGCAGGATGCCGTGGTGGGAAGGAGGGCCGGAAGTGTGCGGGGCTGAAACGGGCATGGATGTCCCAAAGATCGTCCATGGATGCTAGCAAGTGCGCGCCGCACTGCCAAGCGCGTTTGTGGCAAGTATTCATCTGAACCCCATGTTGTGCCTGTCATTCTTGGGTGGGGCGTGCTCTGTGGCGGGGCCCGGCGACGGCGGCGCACGCCGCTCTGGGATAATCCCGCCCCATGAGCGGCAACACCTTCGGAACCCTATTCGCAGTCACCAATTTTGGTGAATCCCACGGCCCGGCCATTGGCTGCGTGATCGACGGTTGTCCGCCCGGCATGCCGCTGTCCGAGGCGGACATTCAGGCCGACCTGGACCGGCGCCGCCCTGGCACCAGCCGCCACGTCACGCAGCGCAACGAGCCCGATGCGGTGGAAATCCTCTCCGGCGTGTACGAGGGCAAGACCACAGGCACGCCCATCGCCCTGCTGATCCGCAACACCGACCAGCGCAGCAAGGATTACAGCAACATCGCCGAGAGCTTTCGCCCCGGCCATGCCGACTACACCTACTGGCACAAGTACGGCATCCGCGACCCGCGTGGCGGTGGCAGGTCATCGGCCCGGCTGACGGCCCCCACGGTGGCTGCGGGCGCGGTGGCCAAGAAGTGGCTGGCCCAGCAGTACGGTGCGCAGTTTCGCGCCTGCATGACGCAGCTGGGCGAGCTGGTCATCCCGTTCGAGAGCTGGGAGCATGTGCGCAGCAACCCCTTCTTCGCCCCCGTGGCCGACGTGCAGCAGTACGAGGACTACATGGATGCCCTGCGCAAGGCCGGTGATTCGTGCGGTGCCCGCATCCGCGTGCAGGCCTCCGGCGTGCCGGTGGGCCTGGGTGAGCCGCTGTACGACAAGCTTGATGCCGACATTGCCCACGCCATGATGGGCCTCAACGCTGTCAAGGGCGTGGAAATCGGCGCTGGGTTTGCCAGCGTGGCCCATCGGGGCACCATGCACGGTGATTCGATGACGCCCCAGGGCTTTCGCACCAACAACGCCGGTGGCGTGCTGGGCGGCATCAGCACCGGGCAGGACCTGGAAGTGAGCATTGCGATCAAACCCACCAGTTCCATCATCAGCCCGCGTGAATCGATCGATGTGCACGGCAACAGCACCGAGGTCATCACCAAGGGCCGCCATGACCCCTGCGTGGGCATCCGCGCCGCACCGATTGCCGAGGCACTGCTGGCACTGGTCGTCATGGACCACGCCCTGCGCCATCGCGCGCAGTGTGGCGACGTGGTGCCCCCGGTGCCGCCTATCCAGGCATCGTTCCTGTAACGGGCGCGCTGCGCTGCGGGTGGAGCACGGGCTTTCGGTGCTGGTGACGCAGAGGGCGTGCAGCGATGCGCGCCCTTTTTTCTTGGATTGAATGAGGTAGTCCATGCGCAGCTTGTTGGCACAGGGTTTCATGGGGTCGCAGCGAGGTCGCCGCAAGGTCGCACTCGCGATGGTGGCCACACTGGGGGCGCTGCTTGCGGGCTGCGGCACGGCTTTGCCATCCGCCGATGGGCGAACCCCCCAGCACATCGACATCACGCTCATTGGCTTCAACGACCTGCACGGCAACCTGGAGCCGCCGCGCATGGCGCATACCGTCCAGACTTCGGCGGGGCCGGTCTCGGTGCCTGCCGGGGGCATGGCTTATTTCGCCAGCGCCATGGCGGCGCTCAAGGCCCGGGGGCCGCACCACGCCGTGGTTTCGGCGGGGGACATGGTGGGCGCATCACCCCTGCTGTCGTCACTGTTCCTGGATGAGCCCACCATCGAGGCGGTCAACGCCATGCAGATCGACTTCAATGCCGTGGGCAACCATGAGTTCGACCGGGGCTGGCGCGAACTGCTGCGCCTGCAGCACGGCGGCTGCGAGAAGTTCACCGCGCGCCAGCCCTGCCAGATCAGCCAGCCCTTCGTTGGGGCGCGGTTCGGCTTCCTGGCCGCCAACACCGTGCGCACCGAGGATGGGCGCACGCTGCTGCCTGCCACCGGCATCAAACGATTTACCGAGGGTGGACTGACCGTCACCCTGGGCGTGATCGGACTCACGCTGCAGGCCACGCCCACCATGGTCAGCCCTTCGGGTGTGGCGGGCCTGCGCTTTGAGGACGAAGCGGCCACGGCCAACGCGCTGATTCCGCTGCTGCGGGCCCAGGGCGCCGATGTGATCGCCGTGGTCATCCACGAGGGTGGCGGCACCACGGCCGGCGTGCAGGAGACCAGCTGCGCGGGCCTTTCGGGCGACATCGTGCCCATCCTGGAGCGGCTGGACCCGGCCGTGGACGTGGTGGTCTCGGGCCACACGCACCAGGCCTATGTTTGCGACTACGGCCGCGTGAACCCGGCCAAGCCCTTTCTGCTGACCAGCGCGGGCCAGTACGGCACGCTGCTCACGGACATCCAGTTGCGGGTGGACACGCGCACCCGCCGCGTGGTGCACAAAGCTGCGCGCAATGTCATCGTGCAGGGCGAGGCGTTCACGGGCAGCCAGGGGCACGTGCCCCTGACCTCGGCCGTGCCGTCCTTTGCGGCCGATCCCCAGGTGCAGAAGGTCATCGACACCTACCGCGCGGCTGCCGTGCCGCTGGCCCAGCGCCCCGTGGGGCAGGCCGCTGGCGCCCTGCGGCGCACACCGGCCCCGTCGCTAGAAAGCGCGCTGGGCAATCTGGTGGCCGATGCCCAGCTCCACGCCACGCGTGCACCGGAGCAGGGTGGGGCGCAGCTATCTTTGATGAATCCGGGTGGCCTGCGCGCTGATCTGGTGCCCGACGAACAAGGGCTGGTGCGCTATGGCCAGCTCTACGCGGTGCAGCCCTTCGGCAACCAGTTGGTCGTCAAGACCTTCACGGGCGCGCAGATCAAGGCGGCGCTGGAGCAGCAGTTCGCCAGCGGCAGCAACACCGTGCAGCGGCCCCGGGTGCTGTTGGTGTCTGCAGGGTTTTCGTACCGCTATGACCTCTCCCAGCCAGTGGGTGCGCGTATTAGCCACATGGTGCTGAACGGCACACCGCTGCACGACGATGCGCAGGTGCGCGTGGTGATGAGCAGCTACCTCGACAGCGGCGGGGACAACTTCACCGTGCTGGCCGAAGGCCGCGACCGCCTGGTGGGCGGGCTGGACCTGGATGCGCTGGAGGCTTACTTCCGCTCCCACAGCCCGGTGCCGGTGCCCGCCACTGACCGCATCACGCGCGGGGCCCGCTGAGGCGCGTGCTGGTTCTTAGTTGCGCCCCGGGCGCATTGCCGCCAGCCAGCGCAGCGGGTTGAATCCTGTCACCAGCCCGGTGGCCACCAGCACCAGCGCTCCGCCCCACACCATCCCGGGGCCCAAGGCCTCGCCCAGAAAGATGTGGCCCCAGGCCACACCGAACAGCGGGATCATGAAGGCCGAACTCATCGCTGCCACGGGCGAGACATGTTTGAGCACCCGCAGATTGAGCCAGTAGGCCAGGCCCGAGGTCACGATGCCCATCACGGCCACCGCAGCCAGTGCCCCCGGTGTGAAACGGGCCTCGGGCAAGCTCCACGCAGCGCCCGGCATCAGCAATACCAGTGCGGCGGCGTGGATGCCTGCGGCAATCGACAACGGGGACATTCGCGTCGTGGCGCGCTTCATCCACGTCGTAGAGATGCCATAGCAGGCAGACGCTGCCACACAGGCCGCCGCGGCCATCAGCAAGGCCGGCGTGGGCTCCACGGGCCCCAGCTGCACGATCAGCGCCACCCCCGCAAAGCCGCAGACGCAACCCAGCCACTTGCGCGTGCTCAGTGTGTCCTCCTTCATCCACGCGGCGGCAATCACGCCAAAGGGCACGGCCATGGTGTTGAGCAGTGAGCTGTAGCCGGCGGGCAGGTGCAAGGCCGCCCAGGCATAAAGTAGAAAAGGCAGTGCGACGGTGAGCGTGCCCAGCCCGAACAGCTCGCGCCAATGGCGCCACGGCCAGGGTTCGTTGGCGACCCGCATGATGCCCATCAGCGTCAGTGTGGCCAGGCCAATGCGCAGCGCGGCCATCACGTTGGGCCCGAGCACGGGGCTGGCAATGCGGATGAAAAGAAAGGAGGCGCCCCACAGGGCGGACAGCAGCACCAGCTGCAGGAAGTGGCGGGTTTTCACCGGGCGCATTGTGGAGTACAGGCGAGTCGCGCGCTGGCTCGCACCAGGCCAGTTTTCAAGCCAAATTGGCGTCTAGCGCTTGTCCAGAAAGCGCGGGTAGCTATTAATTTTGGAGCATGCTGCGGTGTAGCACGCGCGACAGCGCCCGCCCGCACAGGTCCACATGTATCGCCCGTGGATGTGGGTGCTACTATATTTATAGCTGTTAGCGCTTGTGTGATAAGCGCTGGAGGCCAAAAGTGCCTTAGATCGTCCGGCCCTCTAGCCGGCACCGGTGCAGACAGCAATACGAAGGCTGCTACTTGCGCACTTCGTCGACCATGGCGCGGAAGTCGTCGATGTCTTCAAAGCTGCGGTACACGCTGGCAAAGCGGATGTATGCCACCTTGTCGAGCTTCTTGAGCTCGCGCATCACCAGCTCACCAATGCGGCTGGAGATCACCTCGCGCTGCCCCAGGTTGAGCAGCTTTTCCTCGATCCGCTCGATGGCGCTGTCGATCTGGTCGGTGCTCACGGGGCGCTTGCGCAAAGCCAGGTTGAACGAGGCGAGCAGCTTGCCCCGGTCGTATTCAATGCGGCGCCCGTCCTTCTTGACGATGGCCGGGAAGTTTACTTCCGGCCGCTCGTAGGTGGTAAAGCGCTTGTCGCACGCGCCGCACTGGCGGCGGCGGCGGATGAAGACCCCATCCTCAGACACCCGCGTTTCAACGACTTGCGTCTCGAGGTGGCTGCAGAAGGGGCACTTCATGGTTTTCGGCTGTGGATTTAGCCGTAGACGGGGAAGCGGGCGGTCAGGGCATTGACCTTGGCACGCACCGCAGCGATGTTGGCTTCGTCGCGCGGGTTGTCCAGCACGTCGGCGATCAGATTGGCCGTGATGCGGGCCTCTTCTTCCTTGAAGCCGCGCGTGGTCATGGCAGGGGTGCCAATGCGCACACCGCTGGTCACCATCGGCTTTTCAGGGTCGTTGGGGATCGCGTTCTTGTTGATGGTCATGTGGGCGGCGCCCAGCACGGCCTCGGCTTCCTTGCCGGTGATGCCCTTGGCGCGCAGGTCCACCAGCATCACGTGGCTTTGCGTGCCGCCGCTCACGATGCGCAGTCCGCGTGCGGTCAGCGTCTCTGCCACCACCTTGGCGTTCTTCGCTACTTGCTCCTGGTAGGCCTTGAACTCGGGTTGCAGTGCTTCCTTGAAGGCCACGGCCTTGGCGGCGATCACGTGCATCAGCGGGCCGCCTTGCAGGCCGGGGAAGATGGCGCTGTTGATAGCCTTTTCGTGCTGGGCCTTCATCAGGATGATGCCGCCACGGGGGCCGCGCAGGCTCTTGTGGGTGGTGGAGGTGACCACGTCGGCGTGGGGCACGGGGTTGGGATACACGCCAGCTGCGATCAAGCCAGCGTAGTGGGCCATGTCCACCATGAAGATCGCACCCACGTCCTTGGCCACCTTGGCAAAGCGCGCAAAGTCGATGTGCAGGCTGTAGGCCGATGCACCGGCAATGATGAGCTTGGGCTTGGTCTCGTGGGCCTTCTTTTCCATCGCTTCATAGTCGATGGCTTCGTTGGCGTCCAGGCCGTAGGAGACCACGTTGAACCACTTGCCCGACATGTTCAGCGGCATGCCATGTGTCAGGTGGCCGCCTTCGGCCAGGCTCATGCCCATGATGGTGTCGCCGGGCTTGAGGAAGGCCAGGAACACGGCCTCGTTGGCAGAGGCGCCGCAGTGGGGCTGCACGTTGGCGGCTTCGGCGCCGAAGATCTGCTTGACGCGGTCGATGGCCAGTTGCTCGGCCACGTCCACATGCTCGCAGCCACCGTAGTAGCGCTTGCCGGGGTAGCCTTCGGCGTACTTGTTGGTCAGCTGCGTGCCCTGCGCCCACATCACGGCGGGGGAGGCGTAGTTCTCGCTGGCGATCAGCTCGATGTGGTGCTCTTGCCGGGCGTTTTCAGCCTGGATGGCGGCAAACAGCTCGGGGTCGGTTTGTTCGACAAGAATATTGCGGTCGTACATGATTGGCAGTCCTATGAACTTGTGTCCCTTGAAACAAGGGCTGCCCAGGCGAACGGCTGAACGCAGAAGGGATGAACCCCGTGCGGCACGCTTCCCAGTGGTTCACAAGAGGCAGGCCCTTGTCGGTTTCCACGTCAGCGGCAGCACCCTGTGTGGGATGCCGCGCCTATCGCCAGTCGCGTACCTCGCTAGTGTAGCTGACGTGACGCGCACAAAGGTGCCAGGGAAATGGGAGGCGGTGTGCCCGGGGGATGTTTCTGCCCCCAGGGGCTCGCGAACCTTGTCAGAGCCCGGAGAGCAGGGCCACTTTGTCACCGCTGGCGGCAGGCGTTGCGGGCGGTGCGGCCACCGGGATGACCTGTGCGGGAGCCTGGGTGGAGAGGCTGGGTGGTGGCGTGGTGGGCATGGCACGGCCACCGGCGACCTGGCGCAGCCGGAAATGCTCGGCCATCACCTTGGCCGCATAGCCGCCATCGTCGGCAAGGTTGCCTGCGCCGACATAAAAGCGCAGCCCGCCCTCCACCGAACCGGCGCGCGCAATGCACTCCTGCAGAACCTTCACGCCCACACGCAGATTGCTCACGGGGTCAAAGGCAGCAAAGTGCCCGCCAAAGTTCTGGTACTTGTCGGTGTGCACATTGGTCATCACCTGCATCAGCCCCTGGGCGCCAACGGCGCTTTGTGCAAATGGGTTGAAGCTCGACTCGATGGCCATGATGGCAAGGATCAGCGTCGGGTCGATCTTGGACTTTGCGCCAATTTCATAGGCCTCGGCCACCAGCACGCTCAGCGGCTCAGGGGCCACACGGTACTTCTTGCTGAGCCAGAAGGCGACGGCAGCCTGCTCTTTGGGCAGGTCCTTGGGGTTGCCCGCCGTGGCGCGCTCACTGGCTTCTGGTTCGATGGGCATGCCAAGCACTTCCACTTGGCGGGCCTGTAGCCAGTTCATCAACTGTGCTTCACCAGCCTGGCGCAAGTCCGGGCGGGCCGTGAGGGTGATCACGACGAAGGCGACAGCAAGACCGATGAGGGCAAAGCTGTTGTGGGTGATTTCAAGAAAACCTTCGGTCACGTCGGCCACGAAGGTCCGCACGCCGGAGACTATTTTTCCTGACGCTGTCATAGCTCTTCCTTTCTGAGGCGCCGCAGTGAGCCGGGCAGTCGTCGGGGACTGTCTCGTCTCGGCGGATCGCCTGGATTGGTACGCCATCAAGTGAGGCCGCACGTCTTTGGTGTGCTTGGGGCCTGCTTTGACTTAGCCGGGTTCGGCAGCGAGGTTGGGGTTTTTACTAGCCCGTTTTGGGGCTGGCGGATTCTAGAAGTTCACTAAATGCTTAGTCAATACTAACATCTTGATTTTTAAGATCATTAAGTTATGAAAAGCATGTAAAAAATCACAGGTTTTAGGGGGTGTGCGCCGACCTGGCGCTTGGGACTTTGCGAGCTGTTGTTACGTGCGTATGTCAAATTCAATCGCCGGTCTTTTCGCCATTGAGAATCCAGTTTGAGTTGCGGCGGCGCCTTTGGTAAGGTTGCGTTGCCTGTAGATTTCAGGCATCGCCAGACGAAGCCAAGTCTCCCTCCGAGGGCATTCAGTGTCCTGGTGCAGCAGATGCGGCTTCTACGGCAAACCCCTGGAGGCAATACCTTGCCTCCTCGCCATGCGGACCTTCATCTCCGCATCGCGACCGATGGCAAAGACCGTTGTGTCAGCCGTCAAGCCCGGCAGGCAGGCCTTGAGGCCCTGTCTGCCGGGCTTTCTTGTTTGTGGCGTGGCGTGCTTTTGGGCTCTTGGCCCTTATATATAGATAATGGGGGCTGTTCCCTAGAGCGGCGGCACCCTTGCAGGGCCGCAGCATGTCAGCCCGTCTGGCAAAGCCTTGTGCCAGATCACCCCTCAGGGCTTGGCACACCGCCATGCTGCGGCCTGTTTGCCAAACCCGGTGAAAATAGCCGCTTTGTTGCCCTGGCGCGCGTGCAGCGCAGTTGCCGGGGCAGGCCTTCAGGCAGTGCGCCCGGGGCCGCCTTTGTTATCCATTGGATCCATGTTTCCATTTTTTTCCCGCAGCAAAATGTCCGACGCACCTGAAGTGAATCCGGCCCCGGCCAAAACCCATGAGCCGCATCCGCTTGATGCGCTGACCGGTGGCGCTTTTTCTGCCGCTACCTCAGGCGAGCGCGCCTCCCGCATTCGTGACTGGCTGGCTACCCAGCCAGACCACGAGCAGTTGCAGGAGGTTTTCAAAGAGTTGAGCGGGCGTGACAAGGGCGCCGCGCGCGCGGTGCGTGAGCGCCTCGATGAAATCCGCCGCGCCAAGGGCCAGGAGGTCATTGCCGCCGAGTGGGCTGAAAAAGCGCAGGTGCTGCTTGCAGCCCCTAAGCTCAACATTGCCGATGCCCTGGCATGGCAGCGTGATGCCGCCAAGGCGGGCGCACCGCTGTCCCGCGAGCCCTTGTCTGTGCTCAAGGTGCAGGTCGCGGATCGCGTGAAGGTGATCGAGGATCTGCAGCACCGCGTTCAGGTGCAGCGTGAGGCGGCTGTGCTGCTGGCCCAGCGCATCGAAGTGCTTTCCACCAAGTCCTGGCGTGACGCTCAGGCGGCGCTGGAGCTGTTGCGTGCCGATGTGGCCCGCTGGCAGGAACAGGCGCAGGAATTGACTGGCGATGCCAGCTGGGCCAGTGTGGAGGCACGTTTCCCTCCCTTGCTCGATGCGTCGCGCACCCAGCTGCTGGTGGTGTGGGAGGCATTCCAGCCCGCACTGGCCCAGGCTGTGGCGGCCGCCGAAGATGTCAATGCACCGCTGCCGCCAGTGCCCGTCTGGGCGGATGAGCTGCGTACCGCGCGCGGCCTGCCCACGGAGGCTGCTGCTGCCGCTGCGGCCGCCAAGCCTGCGCGTGTTGCCAAGCCCAAAGTCGCGCCGGAAGTGATTGAAAAGGCCGCCCAAAGCGTGCGGGAAGCCTTGGCGGTCCTCGAAAAGGAAACTGCCGAGGGCCATGGGAAGGCTAGTGCCGGGGCTGCAGCCGCGCTGCGCACCGTGCTCAAGGTGCATGGCAAACACATCGATAGCGCCCTGGAGCAGCAGGTGCATACGGCCCTGGTGGCGGCTGGTGAGCTGGAAGGCTGGCAGCGCTGGAGCGCAGACCAGGTGCGCGAAGACCTGGTGGCCAAGGCTGAGGCCTTGCTCAACCGCCCTGAGGGCCAGGCCCTGGGCGGCCGCAAGATGCAGGAAACCCTGCGCAACCTGCGCGAGCAGTGGAAACAGGCAGACCAGGGCGGGGCTCCCAACCACAGCCTGTGGAAGAAATTCGACGAAGCCTGCAACGCTGCGCACAAGGTGGTGGAGGCGTGGCTTGACAAGATCCGCACCGAAGCCGCTGAGCACAAGGCCCAACGCCTGGCGCTGATCGAAGAGGTCAAGGCGTGGGCGCAGGAACATGCCAACTCTGGCGACTGGAAAGCCATCAACCGTGCCCTCCACCAGTTTGGTGATCGCTGGCGCGAAGGCGGCCATGTGGGCGAGAAGCTGTTTGCGGAACTGCAACCCCTATGGAAGCAGGCGATTTCCATGGCAGCTGCTCCTCTGGAAGCTGCGCAGAAGGAAAGCCTGGCCCGTCGCCATGCAATGATTGATGAGGCCATGGCTCTTGGTGCGGCGCCCACTTTGCGCATCGATGCGGTCAAGGCGCTGCAGCAGCGCTGGCAGGCTGAGGCGCAAACCGTGCCCTTGGACCGCAAGCACGAGCAGAAGCTGTGGGATGCGTTTCGCAAACCCATCGATGAAGCCTTCAACCGCAAGTCGGCAGACCGCGAGCGCGCGGTGACCGAATTGAGCGCACGCGATCGCGTGGTGCTGGAGGCTTCCAAGGCCCTGGAGGCTGCCAATGCCAGCGGTGATGCGCAGCAGATTCGCGCGGCCATGCAGGCGCTGGAAGCTGCACTGCGCGGTCAGGCCCAGGCGGCAGAAGCTGTGGCCACGGCGCAAAAGGATGCTCAGGCGCATTCAGAGGCGCAGGCAGGCGCTCTCCCGGTTGCTACCGAGGGTGGCGCCGGTGAATCTGCTGAAACCCCCGATGGTGGTGAAGTTGCTGAGGTTGCCACTCCAGCGCCCGCAGCACCTAAGCCTGCTGCCCGGCCTGTGGTGGCAGTGCGCGGTGACGACCGCCCCGGCATGAAGAAGGACGCGCCTGCGGCCGCTGGCCGTGGTGCGCGTCCAGGCGACCGCCGCGATGGTCGTCCGGGTGATCGTGATGGCGCCCGTGGCCCGCGTGGCGAAGGCCGCATGGGCGACCGTGCTGACCGTGGCGGCCGTTTTGGCGAGCGCCCAGCGTTCGAGGACCGCGGCCCCCGCCTGGGTGACACCGCGTTCCGCGCCCAGCGCGAAGCCATGGAGCATGCCCAGCTGGCCTTGAAGAAGCTGGCGGCTCAGGCCCACGGCGAGGCGCTGACCCAGTTGTTGACGGCCTGGGAGAAGCGCGATGCAGCGCTGGTGCCCGGCACGCAAGATCTGGGTTCGGGTGTGACGGCATCGGTGCGCAGCGCCTGGACGCAAGCGCTGACGGCTGCCCCCAAGGGTGATGCGGCAGAAGCGCTGCTGCGCCTGGAGATGGCGGCTGAGGCGCCCACTCCGGCGGAGCACATCGCTGCCCGTCGCATGCTGCAGTTGCAGCTGCTGACGCGCCGCAATGATCCTGCGCCTGCACAGACCTGGGGGCAGGATGTGGCGCGCGTGCTGGCCAGCTCCAGCGATGCAGGCAGCGCACGCCGTTTGCAGAACGTGCTGAAAACACTGCTGCGCAAGTGATGTGATGTGACGGTGGTGGGCATGTGCACTGCGGTGTGTGTGCCCACAGTGCTTACCGCAACACGCAAAACGAGATCGCTGGTGGTCTCGTTTTTCTTTGGCGGCCAGAAAACAAAAAAGCCGTTGCAACTGCAACGGCTTTTTATGTGTTTGGTGCCCAGGAGAGGACTCGAACCTCCACGATGTTACTCGCTAGTACCTGAAACTAGTGCGTCTACCAATTCCGCCACCTGGGCTTTCAGATCAGCCTCGAATTATAGGACAAGAAATTCAGGCTTCTGGAGAGTTTTCAAAAAAATGTACCGTCGGTTCAAAATTCTTTGGCCGCAACAGAAGGTGCAAAACATATCGGCAAATAAAAAAGCCGCTGTGTGTACAGCGGCTTCGATATTTTGAAAACCATCGCTGGTTCTCGTTAAACTTGGTGCCCAGGAGAGGACTCGAACCTCCACGATGTTACTCGCTAGTACCTGAAACTAGTGCGTCTACCAATTCCGCCACCTGGGCATTTCAGGAAAGTCTAAGATTGTATATCAAAAAAACCACCCCCGGCACGCAGTCCACGCATTTGTCGGACGAGATTGAAGGCAGCGTGCAAGGGCACCGTGATGGACACGGTTTTGTCATCCGTGACGATGGCGAAGGCGACATCTATATCCCCCCGAACGAAATGCGCGCAGTCTTGCACAAGGACCGTGTGCGTGTGCGCATCGTCCGCCAGGACCGCCGTGGCCGCCCCGAAGGGCGTGTCGTTGAAATCATTGAGCGTCCGCCCCAGCCCATCATCGGCCGACTGCTGCAGGAAAGCGGCGTGTGGCTCGTGGCCCCCGAAGACAAGCGCTACGGTCAGGATGTACTGATCCCCAAAGGCGCCACGGGCGCTGCGAAGCCCGGGCAGGTCGTGGTGGTTGAGCTGACAGAACCTCCGGCCCTGTTCGGCCAGCCTGTGGGGCGTATCACCGAAGTGCTCGGTGAGGTGGACGACCCTGGCATGGAGATCGAGATCGCGGTGCGCAAGTACGGCGTGCCACACGAGTTCTCGGCAGAGTGTCTCGCCCAGGCCAAGGAGCTGCCCGACAAGGTGCGCGCGCAGGACAAGAAGCGCCGCGTGGACCTGACCGACGTGCCCCTGGTCACCATCGACGGCGAAGATGCGCGCGACTTCGACGATGCCGTGTACTGCGAGCCCGCCAAGGTCGGCCGCAGCAAGGGCTGGCGCCTGCTGGTGGCGATTGCCGACGTGAGCCACTATGTGGAGACGGGCAGTGCCATCGACATCGATGCCTACGACCGCGCCACCAGCGTGTACTTCCCGCGCCGCGTGATCCCCATGCTGCCCGAGAAGCTCAGCAATGGGCTCTGCTCTCTGAATCCCGAGGTAGAGCGCCTGTGCATGGTCTGCGACATGCTGGTCACCGCCAAGGGCGAGGTGCATGCCTACCAGTTCTACCCGGCCGTAATGTTCAGCCATGCGCGCTTCACGTACACCGAAGTGGCGGCCATCCTGGCCAACACGCGCGGCCCCGAGGCCAGCAAGCGCAAGGACCGCGTGACGGACTTGCTCAACCTGCATGACGTGTATCGTGCGCTGCTCATCGCGCGCCAGGCGCGCGGCGCTGTGGACTTCGAGACCACCGAAACACAGATCGTCTGCGACGAAAACGGCCGCATTGAAAAGATCGTGCCGCGCACCCGCAACGATGCACACAAACTCATCGAAGAGGCCATGCTGGCCGCCAACGTGTGCAGCGCTGACTTCATCGCCCAGGGCGGACAGCCCGGCCTGTTCCGTGTGCACGAAGGCCCCACGCCCGAGAAGCAGGAGATCCTGCGCAACTACCTCAAGGCCATGGCTGTGGGCATGACGATCGGCGACGACCCGAAACCCGGTGACTTCCAGGCCATCGCCACGGCAACCAAGGACCGGCCCGACGCTCAGCAGATCCACACCATGCTGCTGCGCTCCATGCAGCAGGCCATCTACACGCCCGTCAACAGTGGTCACTTTGGCCTGGCGTTCGATGCCTACACGCATTTCACCAGCCCGATCCGGCGCTACCCCGACCTGCTGGTGCACCGGGTCATCAAGGCCATTCTGAGCAAGACGAAGTACGCGCTGCCGTCCTTGCCTACACCCGGCGAAGCCCATGCCAAGCTGGCCAAGCGATTGGCTGCCCGCGTGGCGGCGCCCGGCACCAAGCCCCGCAAGGATGTGGCACCCCCGAGCCGCGACACCCAGGCCTGGGAGGCCGCCGGCCTGCACTGCAGTGCCAACGAACGCCGTGCCGACGAGGCCAGCCGCGATGTGGAAGCCTGGCTCAAGTGCAAGTACATGCGCGAACACCTGGGCGAGGAATACAGCGGCGTGGTCAGCGCAGCAACGAGCTTCGGCATCTTCGTCACGCTGGACGCGATGTATGTCGAAGGCCTGGTACACATCACCGAACTGGGCGGCGAGTACTTCAAGTTCGACGAGGCGCGCCAGGAGCTGCGTGGTGAGCGCACAGGCATCCGCTACGCCATCGGCGCGCGGGTCCGGGTGCAGGTCAGCCGAGTGGACTTGGACGGACGCAAGATCGACTTCCGCCTGGTGCGAGAGGGCGAAGAGTTGCTGGGCCGCGCGTTGAAAGACAAGGGCCTGGGCACAGAAGGCGCTGGTGGCGCCCGCAAGGCGGGTGGCCGGTCCGGTGGACGCAAGTCCGACAAGGGCCCAACCCCATCTGCCACGGAGCAAGCGGGCCTTTCGCGTGAGCGGGCCGCGCGTTCACCGATCCAGTCTCTGAAAGCATCTGTCAAGAAGGCGGTTGCGGGAAAATCCAGCAAGAGCAAGGCGCGCAAGCCCCGCCGGGGCTGACACAAGCGGGTACGGCGTACAAAATCACGCTCAAGCTATTGCTCACTAATTAATAGCTGCTAACGCTTTATGGATAAGCGCTAGCAGCTATTTTTATTGGATTTTCGGGGTGGTCTCGCGCGGGGTCGTAGCCACAACGCCCAAGAAGCGGGCGTACCGCTGCGCCGTCTCTTTGGGCGCCTCCATCATGGGCAGGTGGCCAATGCCGGGCAGTGCTTCGGCATGGGCGTAGGGCAACAGCTTCTGCAAAGTCTGCAGTCCAGAGTGGTCGAACACGCGGTCGCTCTCGCCCCACAGGGCGAGGATGGGGTGGTGCTGCAACGTGCTCAGTCGTTGCTCCAGCAGGTAGCGGTCTTTGAGCTGCGCGTCCCACAGGCGCGTGTTGGAGGTGGCGTTGCGCAGCGCTTCTTGTTCAGACGCATGCAGGATGGGGTAGGGCAAAAAGGGGCGCTTTTCAAACACCAGATCCATCATGGCACCGAAGGCTGCGGCATCGTGGGTTACCAGCGGGCGTTGTCCGGTGTCGATGAGGCGGTCCATGGTGCTGGGCTGGGGCGAGCGAATGCCGTGGGGTGCGCCGATGAACGCCACGCTGGCCACGCGCTCGGGATGCTGCAAAGCAAAGAGAGCGGCGATGGTGCCGCCCATTGAGTTGCCCGCCAGATGCACTTTCGCAAGGCCGAGCGCGTCCAGAAACGCGGCCAGCCGCGTGACGTGGGCGGCGTAGTCGTAGGGCTGGTCGTCCCGCCGCGTGCTCTCGCCAAAACCCGGGATATCAGGGGCAATCACCCGGTACTGGCCGGTGAGCGGTCGCGCAAAATCCACCCAATGGTCTTTCTCCGCAAAAATGCCGTGCAGCAGAACGATGGGCGTGCCACTGCCGTGGCCCGGCGCGGGGTTTGGGGGCGTGCCGTTGTCCAGGTAGTGGATGGTGTGCATGGCCGCATCGGCGGTTTTTTCTTCCAGGCCGGACAGATGGCGATTGGCGCTGAGCAGCGGCTCTTTGAACAGCGAAGGTGCCCCGTAGTAGAGGCCGACCGTGCCCAGTACCAGAGCCGTTGCGACAGAAATAACGATGCGTTTCAAGAAGCGTTCTCCAAGGATATGGCTGCGTGCATGCCAGGGACTGCTGCTTCAAGCGTCAACACACGCTCGGCCCCTGGCGGGAGAGGCAAGGCTACGGAGACTGCGGTAAAAAAACTTGTAGGTTTGGGCTATGCCAGCACGCAACACACTGACCCTGGGCATTGACCGGGCGCTCTACGTCGGAGAGATCCCGGCCACGGGCTGGCACTGCCATGCGTCGCCGGTGCTTCTAATGGGGCTCTCGGGTCGGTTCGCGGTGCACTGGGGGGCAGGGCGTGTGGAGACCTGCCACAGCGCGCTGGTGGATGCGGGCGTGGAGCACCTGTTCGACCCTTGCGGCGAGACGGTTGCCCTGGTGTACCTGGAGCCCGATTCGCGCGAAGCACGGGGGTTGCGCGGTCTGTTCCGGCAAGAGGGTGGCGTGGTGCTGGATGTCGCAGCTCCAGTGGGTGCGCGCAGCGCCATGGATGGTTATCTGCATCACTTCGACCTGCCCGCCTTGCTGCATTGCCCGCTCGATAGCGAGGTGACGCCGCTGGACCCGCGCGTGGCGTGCAGTCTGCGTGTGCTGCGCCATCCGCAGGCGGGGCGGGTGGCACGGGGTGACCTGGCCTCGGGCGTCCAGCTTTCGGCATCGCGTTTCAATCATCTGTTTCGCGCCGAGATGGGCGTGAGCTTGCGCAGCTACCGCGTCTGGTCCCAGGTGCGGCTGGCGATGGCGGGGCTGGCGGTCAGTCCGCGCCTGACCGACGCGGCGTTGCACGGCGAGTTTTCTGATTCGGCCCACTTCAGCCGCATGTTCCGGCAGACCTTTGGTATGACACCGTCGAGCGTGCTCAAGCCGCTCAAGACGGTGACCTTGCTGGCCTGAGGCTCAGCGTCCGCCCACGCGCCGCGCCAGCACACTGGCCGTCAGCGCCTGGCGCGCTGGCCAATCATCAGCCGCCTGGCCATGCTGGTACACCGCTTCACTCGCTGCGCGCAAGGCGCCGGCGCCGGCGGCCAGGTGGGCGCCCACCATGCCCGCCAGCACATCGCCCGTACCCGCCGTGGCCAGGCGCGCGTTGCCCGTGGGGTTGATGGCGGGCACGCGGTCGGGTGCGGCAACCACGGTGCCCGAGCCCTTGAGCACGGCCACGCAGTTGAACTGGTCTGCCAGCTGCTGCGCGGCCCCAAGCCGGTTGGCCTGGACCTCGGCGGTGGTCAGGCCCAGCAGGCGGGCGGCCTCCAGCGGGTGCGGTGTGAGCACCGTGGCTTGCCCGTGCTGTCCGCGTGCCACCACCAGCGCGTGCAGTGCGGCCTGGGTGGCGATGGTGTTGAGCGCGTCGGCATCCAGCACCAGCCGGGCTGCGCGGGTGATGACCTCGGGCAGAACGCGAGCGATGGCCTGCCCGCCGCCACAGCCGCAGACCACGGTGAGCTGTTCCAGTGCCAGCGCGTCAAAGCGGCGGAACATCAACTCCGGCTGCTGTGGGTCGAGTTGCTGCTGGCCGTTGTCAAGCAGGGCCACCAGCACACGGCCCGCGCCGCTGTGCAGAGCGGCCGAAGCGGCCAGCAGTGCGGCGCCCGCCATGCCCATGCCCCGCGCCGCCAGTCCTTCGCCGCCCACCACAGCCACGTCGCCATAGCTGCCTTTGTGGCTGGCATGGGCGCGGGGGGCGGGCAGGGCGGGGCCGGAAAGCCAGGCGTTGGGCGGCTCGTGCCCGGGTTCTACGCCCAGATCATCCAGCCAGACCTGGCCTGCTGCGTCCCGCCCGGCGGCGGTGAACAGGCCGGACTTGAGGGTGAGCAGACTCAGTGTGTGGCGTGGCGGGGGCGCTTGGTGGTGCAGGTGGTAGTGCTGGTGGGTTTGGGTGTCGGGCGCAAGGCCTGCAGCAAACTGGCCGGTGTCTGCGTCCAGCCCGCTGGGCAGGTCCACGGCCAGCACGGGGGCCGGGCTGCGGTGCAGGGCTTGCAGACAGGCCTGGAGCCTTGTGTCGGGCGTGCGTGCGGGGCTGTGGGGTGAAGAAGAGACGCCAATGCCCAGCAGCGCATCAATGCACAGGTCGTTGGCCCCCAGATCGCCGGGTGCGGTGTCTGCCCAGACCACGCCCGCATCCCGCGCCCGCTGCCACGAGGCCCTGGCATCGGCCGGGGCCGTATCGGGCTGGCCCAGCCAGGTCACGACCACTCTGCGGCCACTGCGCTGCAGGTGCATGGCAGCCTCCAGTCCGTCACCTCCGTTGTTCCCGGGCCCGCAGGCAATCCACACGGTGCGTGCGTGGGGGGCCAGCGCCTGGGCCAATTGCGCCACGGCCAGGCCGGCGCGTTGCATGAGGGTGTGTGGGGGCAGGGCGACCACTGCCGCCTTCTCAAGGCGGCGGGTTGCGGCGGTGTTGAACAGGGGGTGGGGCTGGTGGGCGGTGATGCGGTGCATGGGCTGCAGGGCGGGCAAAGGCTGCTGCCATTGTGCGCCGACGCCCCGTGGGGGCAAAGCGCAGGCGGGCTGCGAACAGGCGCTTAGAACCGCCGCATGCCCAGCCCGTCCAGCGACACCTCGGGTTCCCGCTGCGCTATCAGGTCGGCCAGCGCCCGGGCGCTGCCGCAGGCCAGAGCCCAGCCACCTGCGCCGTGACCGGTATTGAGCCACAAGCCCGGCACGCCGCTGGCGCCCACCACCGGTGCTCCGTCGGGCAGCATGGTGCGGGCGCCGCGCCAGATCTGCAGGTTGGATGACAGCTGCGCTCCGCCGGGGAACCAGTCGTTCAGTGTGCGGTACAGACGCTGCAGCGTGGGGGCGTGGTGTTCGGCATCGGCGCCTGCCAGTTCGGCGCCACCGGCAATGCGCACACGCTGGCCCAGGCGGGTGATGGAGATCTGCTGACCCGCATCCACCACGCTGGCGCGCGGGGCGTGGGTGGATTCGCGCAGCGGGGCACTGACGGAGTAGCCATACACGGCCGCCATGGGCAGGCCCAGGCCCAGCGCGGGCAGCAGCGTGGCTGATGCCATGCCCGTGCACAGCACCACGGCATCAAAGCGGCGCAGGTCCGCTTCGCCTTGCAGCACCACGCCGGTGGGGCTGCTGCCCAGTCGGTCCACGCTGGTGTTGAACACAAACTGCACGCCACCGCCCTGAATGCCCTGGCGCAGCAGCTGGGCAAACAGGCGGCAGTTGCCCGCGCGCGCGTCGGGCAGGTGGATCGCGCCTGCCAGCGGCGCCTCGGGCGACAGGCCGGGCTCGATCTGGCGCGCTACATCGGCGTCGATCTCACGCAGGGCGACGCCGCAGTCGCGCAGCGCTTGCAGCGCGGGCTGCAGGCGCGTGCGGTCTTCCTCAGTGCGCAGCAGCACCAGGCGGCCTTCGCTGGCTTCGAAATCCAGCTCATGTTGGCTGGCGATGGATTGCAGGCGCGTCTGGCTGTACTGCGCGAGGCGCTCGACGGCTGTAGCCGGGGCGCTGTCGCTGCGTGCCATGCTGCGCCAGCGGCGCAACCAGGCCCAGTTGGCGAGGGTCAGGCCGCCTGCCACGCGCAGGGTGGCCTGTGCCCCCATCAGTCGCAGCGGCTGGCCAAAGCCCGGTACCGCCCAGGGGCTCAGCAGGTGGGGTGCGAGCAGTCCTGCAGTGGCAAAGCTGGCTTCCTCGGCGGCTGCGCTGCGTTGTTCGAACACCGTGACTTCGTGGCCGTCGCTGGCCAGCTCGTATGCGGTGGTGACGCCGATGATGCCGGCGCCCACGATAGCAATCTTCATGAATATGGGTGTTTTTGGCTTCTAGCGCTTGTCGTTAAAGCGCGAGTAGCTATTATTTTTGTAGTATTTGTTCGATCTGTAGGCTCACGTTGAGCACCGTGTCGTCCCTGAGCGCTCCGTGCCAGACCATCAGCCCGACCGGGAGTTCCCCTGGTACATGGCAAGGCAGCGACAGCGCACAGCCATCCAGCAGATTGACCACGCTGGTGTTGCGCAGCAGCAGGTTGTTGACGCGGAAGAACTCGGCGTCGCGGGCGGCGTCCTGGACTTTGTCCAGTCCATCGGCCGGTGCGACATCGGCAATGAGCGGTGCCACGATGGGAACGGTGGGGGACAGCAGGGCGTCATAGCGCTCCATGTCGGAGAGCATGCGTGCAATCCATTGCTGGCGCGCCTGCACCAGGTCGATGTATTCCCAGGCCATCAGCGTGGCGCCTTTTTCAATGCGCATGCGCACCCGGGGGTCGTAGCCGTCGCCTGCGCGCTGCAGCAGCTCGCGGTGCCAGGCGTAGGCTTCGGGGGCGGCAAAACCATAGGCGGGCTGCTCCAGCACGGCGGGCAGGTCGATGGTGTCGATCTGGGCGCCGGCCTGGCGCACGGCTTCCACGCTGCGCTCAAAGGCGCGCGCCACGGTGGCATCCAGCCCGTCGAGGAAGAGGGTGGACGGCACCGCCAGCCGGTACTGCGACAGCGGCGCCAGGCTGCGCGTCACGCGCCGGGCGGCCAGCACCTCGTGCGCCACGATGGCGTCGCGCACGGTGCGCGTCATGGCGCAGGCAGTGTCCAGGGTGGTGGACAGCGGCACGGCGCCAGCGGTAGGCACCAGCCGGGCGGTGTTCTTGAAGCCCACGATGCCGTTGAGCGCCGCAGGAATGCGGATGGAGCCGCCGGTGTCCGATCCCAGTCCAATGAACGCGGCGCCAGTGGCGACCGACACCCCAGCGCCGGACGAAGACCCGCCGGGCACCCGGGGGGCGCCGGGCACGGCGCCAAAACGGGCGTCCCAGGCAGCAGGCGTGCCGTAGTGGGGGTTGACGCCTACGCCCGAGAAAGCGAACTCCACCATGTTGGTGCGGCCAATCAGGCTGGCACCCGCTGCGCGCAGCCGGGCCACGGCCGGGCAGTCTTGAGCTGCTGCGGGAGCCCCTGCCAGCGCGGTGGAGCCCGCCGGGGTGGGTTGGCCGGCCATGTCAAACAGGTCCTTCACCGACACCGACAACCCGGCCAGAGGCAACTGGGCTACGCCCGGTTGCACCGCAGTGGTGCGAGCCTCGTCGAACAGGGTTCGCACAAAGCTGTGGGTGTTGGAGGTGGCCTGGGCAGCGTCGATGCAGCGTTCCAGCTCGGCGGGCGCGGTAGTGGCGCCGTCCCGCAGTTGCTCACGGGTGGCGATCAGGTCAGAGAGCATGGGTGTGCTAGAATCTTTGGGTTTTGCTGGGAGCAGTAGCGCAGTGGTGCAAGGTTTGCACAACCAGCGTGGCCGCTGCGGCAAGACCAATCGCAAAGCAGCCCTGTCAAGGTGTTGCGGTGTTCGTGAGGATCACGGCACTGCAAATATTGGGGCTGATTTTAGACCTAACCTTTGGAGTATTTTTATGTCCGTTACCATGCGCGAAATGCTGGAAGCCGGTGTCCACTTCGGTCACCAAACCCGCTTCTGGAACCCCAAGATGGCCCCCTACATCTTCGGCCATCGCAACAAGATTCACATCATCAACCTGGAAAAGTCGCTGCCACTGTTCCAGGAAGCCCAAAAGTTCGCCAAGCAACTGGCTGCCAACCGCGGCACGATCCTGATGGTCGGCACGAAGCGCCAAGCCCGTGAAATCCTGGCCACCGAAGCGCAACGCGCTGGTGTGCCTTTCGTGGACCAGCGCTGGCTGGGCGGCATGCTGACGAACTTCAAGACCGTGAAGACCTCGATCAAGCGCCTCAAGGACATGAAGGCTCAGCAAGAAGCTGGCCTCGAGAATCTGAGCAAGAAGGAGCAACTGACGTTCTCCCGTGAAATCGAAAAGCTCGAAAAGGACATCGGCGGCATCCAGGACATGGCTGCTCTGCCCGACGCCATCTTCATCATCGACGTGGGTTTCCACAAGATCGCCGTGGCCGAAGCCAAGAAGCTGGGCATCCCGCTGATCGGTGTGGTTGATACCAACCACTCGCCCGAAGGCATCGACTACGTGATCCCTGGTAACGACGACTCGGCAAAGGCTGTGACGCTGTACGCCCGTGGCATCGCTGACGCGATCATCGAAGGCCGTGCCAACGCCGTGAATGAAGTCGTGAAGGCTGCAACCGCCGAGAGCACCGACGAATTCGTGGAAGTGCAAGAAGCCGCTGCCTGATAGCCCGGCTGCGCGATCCGTCGCGAACAAAAGCGGGGCCCCTGGTGAGCCCCCTTTTTTTTAGCCCGAATCTGAACTGACTGAACTGAATACTGAAGGAATAAAGATGGCTGCAATTACCGCAAGCATGGTGGCTGAACTGCGTGGCAAGACCGACGCCCCCATGATGGAATGCAAGAAGGCGCTGACCGAAGCCGACGGCGACATGGCCAAGGCGGAAGAGCTGTTGCGCGTCAAGCTGGGTACCAAGGCTGGCAAGGCCGCATCGCGCGTGACTGCTGAAGGCGTGGTCGCCAGCTACATCGACGGCACCACGGGTGCTCTGGTCGAAGTCAACAGCGAAACCGACTTCGTTTCCAAGAACGACAGCTTCATTGCCATGGCCAACGCCGCTGCCAAGCTGGTGGCACTGCACAACCCCGCCACGGTGGAAGCCCTGGGTGCACTGCCCTACGAGCAAGACAGCTTCGGCCCCACGCTGGAAGATGTTCGCAAGGGCCTGATCGGCAAGATCGGCGAAAACATGTCGTTCCGCCGCTTCAAGCGCTTCAGCGGCTCCAACCTGGCAGCCTACCTGCACGGCTCGCGCATCGGTGTGGTCGTCGAGTTCGACGGTGACGCCACCGCCGCCAAGGACGTTGCCATGCACGTGGCCGCCATGAAGCCCGTGGCCCTGACCAGCGCCGACGTGCCTGCCGACCTGATCGCCAAGGAGCGCTCGGTCGCCGAAGGCAAGGCTGACGAAGCCAACAAGGAACTCGTGGCTGCCGGCAAGCCTGCACAAAGCGCTGAAATCACGGCCAAGCGCATCGACGGCGCGGTGCAGAAGTACCTCAAGGAAGTCTCGCTGGCCGACCAGGTCTTCGTGAAGGCTGCCGACGGCAAGCAAACCGTGGCCCAGATGCTCAAGGCTGCCAACACCAACGTGAAGGGCTTCACCCTGTACGTGGTGGGCGAAGGCATCGAGAAGAAGGTGGACGACTTTGCTGCCGAAGTGGCTGCCCAGGTGGCTGCTGCCAAGGCTGCTGCCTGATCGTTCCCTGTAACCACCCCACCAAAGCCTCGTACCACTTACTGGAGAAATTTCCCATGTCCAACGCTGCACCAGCCCACAAGCGCATTTTGCTCAAGCTGTCTGGTGAGGCGTTGATGGGGGATGACGCCTTCGGTATCAACCGCGCCACCATCGTGCGCATGGTCGAGGAGATCGCCGAAGTGACCCGCCTGGGTGTCCAGGTGGCCGTGGTGATCGGTGGGGGCAATATTTTCCGTGGTGTCGCCGGGGGCTCGGTCGGGATGGACCGTGCCACCGCCGACTACATGGGCATGCTGGCCACCGTGATGAACGCCCTGGCCCTGGCCGACGCCATGGACAAGCAGGGCCTGGTGGCCCGCGTGATGTCCGCCATTGCCATCGAGCAGGTGGTCGAGCCCTATGTGCGCCCCAAAGCGCTGCAGTATCTTGAAGAGGGCAAGGTCGTCGTGTTTGCGGCTGGCACGGGCAATCCTTTCTTCACCACCGACACCGCCGCAGCGTTGCGCGGTGCCGAAATCGGTGCCGAGCTGGTGCTCAAGGCCACCAAGGTGGACGGCGTATATACTGCCGACCCCCAGAAGGACCCCACGGCCACGCGTTATACGAAGCTCAGCTTTGACGAGGCCATGTCCCGCAATCTGGGCATCATGGATGCGACCGCGTTTGCCCTGTGCCGCGACCAGAAGCTGCCCGTGCGGGTGTTCTCCATCATCAAGCACGGCGCCCTGAAGCGTGTGGTGATGGGTGAAGACGAAGGTACGCTGGTTTACGCTTGACGACAATGGCCGAGGCCTGCCCACGATGCAGGCGGGCGCCCAGGAGAAAACATGACGATTGCCGACATCAAGAAAAATGCAGAAACCAAGATGGACCAGTCCATCTCGGCTTTCAAGAACAACCTGCAGAAGATCCGCACCGGCCGTGCCAACCCGGCGTTGCTCGATACCGTCCAGGTCGAGTATTACGGCTCCTTGGTGCCCCTGAGCCAGGTGGCCAACGTGGCCCTGATTGATTCGCGCACCATCAGCGTGCAGCCCTGGGAAAAAGGCATGGGCGCCAAGATCGAGAAGGCCATTCGCGAAAGCGACCTGGGCCTGAATCCCGCCTCCATGGGCGACTTGATCCGCGTGCCCATGCCCCCCATGAGCGAAGAGCGTCGCAAGGAAATGACCAAGCTCGCCCGCAACGAAGGCGAGAGCGCCAAGATTGCCGTGCGCAACCTGCGCCGCGATGCCAACGAGTCCGTCAAGAAGCTCGTCAAGGACAAGCTGGCCTCCGAGGACGACCAGAAGCGCGCCGAAACCGACGTGCAGAAGTTCACCGATAAGCATATCGCCGAGATCGATGCGCTGGTGGCCGCCAAAGAGCAGGAAATCATGGCGGTCTAGAGCGTGTTTTGCGCTTTTACGTACCCGCGTTGGCCCCACACGCAGGTGATCGCAAGGCGCAGTGCGCAGGCAAGGCCCCGGCCTTGGCAAGCGCTGCAGCGCCGCGAGTGCCTGCGTGTGGGGCCAACCCTTTGGGAAAGTCGGGGAAAGGCCCGGCTACGTCGTTGCAAGCCGCTTGCGGTATTCATACCGCGGCGCGTCCTGCGCCTAGTTGCCGGGCCTTTCCCCGACTTTCGCGGGCACTCAAAAGTGCATCACACGCTCTAGGCCCCAGGGCTTGAACATTCACATGGCTGACTCTCCGTTGGTGCCACACCACATTGCCATCGTCATGGATGGCAACGGCCGCTGGGCCACGCGCCGTTTTTTGCCGCGCCTGGCGGGCCACAAGCAAGGCGTGGATTCACTGCGCCGCTGTGCACGCGCCTGCGTGCAGCGCGGTGTGGCTGTCCTGACGGTGTTTGCGTTCTCCTCCGAAAACTGGAACCGCCCCGCCGACGAGGTCTCTGGTCTCATGGAACTGTTGGCGATGGCGCTGGCGCGCGAAGTGCCGCAACTCAAGAAGGATGGCGTGCGCCTGTATTTCGTGGGTGAGCGTGCGGGTCTCTCGCAGAAGGTCCGCGATGGCCTGGCGCAGGCAGAAGCCGCTACGGCTGAAAACACCCGCCTGGTGCTTAACGTGTGTTTCAACTACGGTGGCCGCTGGGACATTGCCCAGGCCGCAGCTTCGCTGGCGGCACGCGGTGAGCCTATCACCGAGGCCAGCCTGCAGGGTGCGATGGGCATGGCCCATGTGCCCGATCCGGACTTGGTGATTCGCACCGGCGGGGAAATGCGGATCAGCAACTTTTTGCTGTGGCAGGCCGCATACTCCGAGTTTTTCTTCAGCGACCGGTTGTGGCCGGATTTCGATGAGTCGGCGCTGGACGAGGCGATTGCTGCCTTCGGTGGCCGCGAGCGCCGTTTTGGCAAAACCTCCGAACAAATCCTGTCCGCGCATCCCCAGCCGACGCCGGGCTAAGAACCTGAACAGGTTCTGAAAGGTCTCATGCTCAAGCAGCGCGTTATCACAGCCCTTGTCCTGCTGGCCATTTTGCTGCCGGCGCTTTTTTACCCATCTACGGAGCCCTTCACCGTGGTCGTATTGGTGCTCATGGCTGCGGGTGCCTGGGAGTGGGGGCGTCTGAGCGGTTTTGGCCAGGCCGGCTCGCTGACCGTGGGCGCTGCTTGTGTCGCACTGTGTGCGGGTTCGTGGGCCCTGGGCTGGGTCGATCGTCCGTTGACCGCCCTGTGGGTGGTGGGCGGGGGGCTGTGGGTCTTGGCGGCTGCGTGGCTGCTCAAGGCAGGGGTGCCGGGTTGGCCCCGCATTCCGGGTGGAGTACGCCTGGTGGCAGGGGTATTGGCGCTGTGGCTCGCTTGGCTCGCCGTTGTGCAGGCGCGCAATGTGGGTATCAATTTCCTGTTGTCGGTGCTGCTCCTGGTGTGGGTCGCAGACATCTTTGCTTATTTCGCCGGCCGTGCTTTTGGCCTGCGCTTCACAAAAGGCAAGCTGGCCCCTTCGATCAGTCCTGGCAAAAGTTGGGAGGGCGTGTGGGGCGGTTTGGCGGGCGTGGTGGTCATGGCCTTCGTCTGGGTCGTGGCCGATGCGCACTGGCAGGCGGCTGTGCCCAGTTTTTACAGCCGCATGGCGCTACCAGGCTGGTGGATGCTGGTGCTTGCCGCACTGTTCATGGTGGCCATGAGTGTGTCGGGAGATCTCGTGGAGTCCCTCATCAAGCGCAGCGCCGGTGTCAAGGACAGCAGCGGTCTGTTGCCCGGACACGGTGGTGTGCTCGACCGCGTGGATGCTCTGCTGCCCACGCTCCCCCTGGCCATGATGCTCACGAGCCTGACGACTCCATGAAGAAACAACAAATCACCGTCCTCGGTTCCACCGGCTCCATTGGCACCAGCACGCTGGATGTGGTGGCCCGCCATCCCGATCGCTTCGAGGTGTTTGCGCTCAGCGCTGCCACCCAGGTCGATCTTCTGCTGGCGCAGTGTGCACAGTTCCGTCCTCGCTTCGCGGTGATGGCGAGCGCGCCCCATGCGGCGCTTCTGGCTGAAAAATTGGTGGCCAATAGCCTTCCAACGCAGGTCCTTCAAGCGCAAGATGCTCTTGAATTGATAGCGTCACACGAAGAGGTGGATGCGGTGATGGCGGCCATTGTGGGCGCTGCGGGTCTCGCACCGTGTCTGGCGGCTGCGCGCGCGGGCAAGAGGTTGCTGCTGGCCAACAAGGAAGCGCTGGTGGTTGGCGGTGGGTTGTTCATGCAGACGGTGCGCGAGGGGCGGGCGACGCTGTTGCCCATCGATAGCGAACACTCCGCCATCTTTCAATGCCTGCCCGAAGACCCTGCCACTTGGGCGCAACGGGTGGACAGCATTTTGCTTACGGCTTCCGGGGGGCCGTTTCGGCAACGAGACCCGTCCACGTTGGCTGAGATCACACCCGCCCAAGCCTGTGCGCACCCCAATTTCTCGATGGGGCGCAAGATTTCGGTGGATTCGGCCACGATGATGAACAAGGCGCTCGAAGTGATCGAGGCCCGCTGGCTGTTCGATCTGCACCCGGACCAGATCAAGGTGGTGATCCATCCGCAGCAGATCATCCATTCCATGGTGCAGTTCAAGGATGCATCGATCCTGGCTCAATTGGGAACGCCCGACATGCGCGTGCCCATTGCCTGCGGCCTGGCCTGGCCGGAGCGCATTGCGAGCGGTGCGAGCAAACTGGACTTTTCGACCCTGTCCGCGCTGGCGTTTGAAGACGCTGATGCTCGCCGCTTCCCGGGCTTGCACCTGTCCTGGCAAGCGCTGAAAGCGGCCGAAGGGACGACGGCCGTATTGAATGCTGCCAATGAGGTGGCTGTGGGAGCGTTCTTGTCGGGGCGGCTTCGTTTTGACCATATTCATGCCGTGAATCTTGCAACTTTGGAGGCGGTCTCCCCCTCCAAGCCCAACTCACTGGAAGCGCTGCTGGACCTGGACAGCCAGGCACGCAATGCCGCTGAGCAAGCAGCAGGCCGCCTGGCGGCCTGAGTTTCCATCGCAACACGGACCCGCACATGCTCCTCACCATCGTTGCCTTCATCGTGGCCCTCGGCCTTCTGATTGCCGTACATGAATACGGCCACTACCGGGTGGCCGTGGCGTGCGGAGTGAAGGTGCTGCGCTTCTCGGTGGGCTTTGGCAACCCGCTGCTGCGCTGGCAACCCAAGGGCTCGCCCACGGAGTTTGTCCTGGGAGCGTTTCCGCTGGGTGGATACGTGCGCATGCTGGACGAGCGGGAAGCGCCTGTGCCCCCCGAAGAGCGGCATCTGGCCTTCAACACCCAACCTCTGCGGTCCCGCGCTGCCATTGTGGCCGCAGGCCCTGTTGCGAATCTGCTGCTGGCCGTGCTGCTGTATTCCATCGTCAACTGGAACGGGGTGGAGGAGCCCAAGGCGGTTCTTGCCAGCCCGGTGGCTGGTTCCGTGGCGCAGAGCGCGGGCCTGCGTGGCGGTGAACTGGTCGCGCAGGCAGCATTGGGTTCTGACGACCTGGAACCCGTGCGGTCGTTTGAAGATTTGCGCTGGCTGCTTACTCGCGGTGCCCTGGAGGGGGTGAACGTGCGCCTGGATGTGCAGCCACAGTCGGGGGCTGCACACCGGGAGATTGTGCTGGACATGTCGAAGATCGACAGCCGCGAAGCAGACGCCCAGCTGTTTCGCAAAATAGGCATTCTGGGGCCATGGACACGTCCGGTGCTGGGCGAGGTCATGCCTGACGGAGCCGCTGCGCGCGCCGGATTGCGCCTAGGGGATGTGGTGCTCAAGATTGGCGCCATCGATGTGGTGGATGGTCAGCAGCTGCGCGAGTTGATCCGGCAGTCCGTGCGTGGCAGCGAGCCACTGGCCCAGCCTTGGCGCGTGGATCGCGCGGGGCAGGTGCTGACCTTGGATGTTTTGCCGGAGGCCAAGCCGGAACTGGGCGCGACCGTAGGCCGCATTGGGGCCTACGTTGGCGCTCCACCTGATTTCGTGACCGTTGAATATGGCGTGTTGGAAGGCGCTTGGGCCGGTGTGGTCAAGACCTGGGATGTGTCGGTATTGACGCTGCGCATGATGGGCCGCATGGTGATTGGTGAGGCATCTCTCAAGAACATCAGCGGGCCCTTGACCATCGCCGACTATGCTGGGCGTTCTGCCAGCCTGGGCCTGACGCAGTACCTCGTTTTCCTCGCCCTGATCAGCGTGAGCCTGGGCGTGCTCAACCTCCTGCCGCTGCCCGTCTTGGACGGAGGGCACCTGATGTATTATCTTTGGGAGGGTGTCACGGGCAGGGGGGTTTCAGACGCGTGGATGGAGCGCCTGCAGCGTGGAGGCGTTGCGGTCTTGCTTCTCATGATGTCCATTGCCCTGTTCAACGATATCACTCGGCTCTTTGGCTAACACTTTTGCCGCGCTTGCCCTGCAACTGCGGCGCCAGCTTCATTCATGAAAAAACACATCAATCGCCTGGGCGTGCGTACCGCATCGGCCGTTGCAGCCATGATTTTTGCCGCCAATGCGGCATGGGCTCTGGAGCCCTTCAAGGTGCAGGACATCCGCGTCGAGGGGCTGCAGCGCGTCGAGCCCGGCACCGTGTTTGCCTCCATGCCTCTGCGGGTTGGTGACGACTACAACGACGAGAAGGGCGCAGCTGCCATTCGCGCACTTTTTGGTCTGGGCCTGTTCAAGGACGTGCGCCTGGAGGCGACTGGCAATGTGCTGGTGGTTGTGGTGGAGGAGCGCCCCACTGTGGCCGACGTGGATTTCGCCGGTACCCGCGAGTTTGACAAGGACGCGCTGAAGAAGGCCATGCGCGATGTCGGTCTGACCGAGGGTCGTCCCTATGACAAGGCGCTGACCGACCGGGCCGAGCAGGAGCTCAAGCGCCAGTACATCAACAAGAGCCTCTATGGCGCCGAGGTCGTCACGACCGTGACCCCGATCGAGCGCAATCGTGTCAACCTGACTTTCACCGTGGTCGAAGGCGATCCCGCCCGCATCAAGGAAGTACGCATTGTTGGCAACAAGGCCTTCAGCGAATCCACGCTCAAAGGCCTGTTCGATCAGGACACCGGTGGCTGGCTCAGCTGGTACACCAAGTCGGACCGCTATTCACGTGCCAAGCTCAACGCCGATCTGGAAACCCTGCGCTCCTACTACCTGCAGCGCGGCTATCTGGAATTCCGTGTCGATTCCACCCAGGTCGCTATTTCGCCCGACAAGCAGGACATTTCCATCACGGTCAATGTGACCGAAGGTGAGCGTTATGTGGTGTCTGGCGTGAAGCTGGAAGGCAACTACCTGGACCGGGAAGATGAGTTCAAGTCCCTGGTCACCATTCGCCCTGGTGAACCCTATAACGCGGACCAGGTCACTGAAACGACCAAGGCGTTTTCCGAGTATTTCTCCCGGTTTGGCTTTGCGTTCGCGCGGGTAGAAGCCGTGCCAGAGATTGACCGCGAAAACAACCGCGTTGCTTTTGTTCTGCAGGCGGAGCCCTCGCGCCGTGCCTATGTGCGCCGCATCAATGTGAGTGGCAATAACCGCACACGCGACGAAGTGATCCGCCGCGAGTTCCGCCAGTACGAAGCCTCCTGGTACGACGGTGAAAAAATCCGCCTGTCGCGTGATCGCGTGGACCGCCTGGGCTTCTTCACCGAGGTCAATGTGGAGACCCAGGAGGTGCCGGGCTCTCCAGACCAGGTGGACCTGGTGATCAACGTGGCAGAAAAACCCACCGGGTCGCTGCAGATGGGGGTAGGTTTTTCCAGCGCCGAAAAGGTGTCGCTGTCGTTTGGTATCAAGCAAGAGAACATTTTTGGCTCTGGCAACTACCTGGGCATTGATGTCAACACCAGCAAGTACCGCCGCACGCTCGTGTTCAGCACCACCAATCCGTACTTCACGCCCGATGGCATTTCTCGCACGCTGGACGTGTACTACCGCACGGACAAGCCTTACGAAGACCAGGGCGGCAACTACGAGTTGGTGACCACCGGGACGTCGGTGCGATTCGGTGTTCCGTTCAGTGAAACCGACACCGTGTTCTTTGGCGGTGGGCTGGAGCAGACCAAAATCAAGGCGGGTACGAACATTCCCGCCACCTACCTGGCCTATGCCGACCAGTTTGGTTACAGCAGCACCTCCATTCCTTTGACGATTGGTTGGTCGCGTGACGACCGCGACAGCGCTCTGGCGCCGAATTCCGGCCGCTACCAGCGCCTCAATTCAGAATGGTCGGTGGCTGGGGATGCTCGCTATGTGCGGGCCAACTACCAGTACCAGCAGTACGTGCCGCTGAACAAACGTTTCACCATCGCCTTCAATGGCGAGGTGGGTATCGGCAAGGGCATGAATGGCCGGCCGTTCCCGGTGTTCAAGAATTTCTATTCGGGCGGGTTGGGCTCGGTGCGTGGCTTTGACCAGGGTACCCTGGGGCCGCGCGACGTGACGGGGGCCTCTTTGGGGGGGCCAAAGAAGGTGACGCTGAACGCGGAACTGATCGCGCCGTTCCCGGGTGCAGGGAACGACCGGACACTGCGTGTATTCACCTTCTTTGACATGGGTAATGTGTACGGAGAAAACGAAAAGGTTACCTTCAGTGACATGCGTGCTTCCGTGGGCCTGGGCTTGAGCTGGATTTCCCCACTCGGTCCTTTGCGTCTGGCTTTTGCGCAACCGGTGCGCAAGTTCGCTGGCGATAGAATCCAGAAACTGCAATTCCAGATTGGAACGTCTTTCTAATGAAATCCATTTCTCGCCATATCTCTTTGGCCCTGCTGCTTGGCTCCATGGCCGTGGCAGCCCCTGCGCAAGCACAAGAGTCGTTCAAAGCCGGTTTTGTCAATACAGACCGCATCTTTCGTGAGGCCAGCACCGCCAAGGCTGCACAGGCCAAGCTGGAGCAGGAGTTCTCCCGTCGCGAGAAAGAACTGGTGGACATGGGCAGTACCCTGAAGACCGCCACTGAGAAATTCGAACGCGAAGCCCCCACGATGGCTGAAAGCCAGCGCACGACCCGCCAGCGCCAGCTGGTGGACCAGGACCGTGAATTCCAGCGCAAGCGCCGCGAGTTCCAGGAAGACCTGAGCGCCCGCAAGAACGAGGAGCTGTCCCAGGTGCTCGAACGTGCGAACAAGGTCGTCAAGCAAGTGGCTGAAGCCGAGAAGTACGACGTGATCCTCCAGGAGGCCGTCTACATCAACCCCAAGCATGACATCACCGACAAGGTGATCAAGGCGCTGAATGCCTCTGCTGGCAAGTAAGCCACGGCACTGGACAGGTGGCGCGTGAGCTTGCTTCTTGGGCACATCGTTGATGCGCTCGGCGGCTCGCTGGAAGGAGGTGCGGCACGGGATGTCGTCATCTCCCGCATCGCGCCCCTGGAGGTTGCCGGGCCGGGAGATCTCAGTTTCCTGAGCAACCCCCGCTACCAACAGCAACTGGCCGCCTCCCGGGCGGCCTGTGTCATTGTGGCGCCTGCCATGCGCGATGCCGCTCTGGCGCGCGGTGCCTGCATCGTGGCGGACAACCCCTACGTGTATTTCGCGCGTGCCACCCAGTTGTGGCGGCAACGCAATGCGCCAGCGCAACGGGCAGGCGTGCACGCCAGTGCCGTGGTGGATCCCACGGCACAAGTGCACCCTACTGCGACCATTGGGCCGCTGTGTGTGGTGGAGCGTGGAGCGCAGGTGGGCGCGGGGACCATCCTCAAGTCGCGTGTGACCGTGGGCGAAGGCTGTAGCATCGGCGAGCGTTGCATCGTGCATGCGGGTGTGGTGATTGGCGCAGATGGTTTTGGCTTTGCGCCCGAGCGGGGGCAGTGGATCAAGATCGAGCAGCTCGGTGCCGTTCGCATCGGAGACGACGTCGAGATCGGCGCCAACACCTGTATCGACCGGGGTGCGCTTCAGGACACCGTCATCGAAGATGGCGTCAAGCTCGACAACCTGATCCAGATCGGCCACAACGTGCGCATCGGCAAACACTCGGCGATGGCCGGGTGTGTGGGGGTCGCCGGCAGTGCCACCATAGGTGCGCACTGCACCGTGGGCGGCGGTGCCATTGTGCTCGGCCACCTCGAGTTGGCAGACAACGTGCATATCTCTGCAGCCACGGTGGTTACACGCTCGCTCACCCGGCCCGGGCAATACACGGGCATGTTTCCCATCGACGACAATGCGCGCTGGGAAAAAAACGCTGCAACACTCAAACAACTGCACAGCTTGCGGGAGCGCATCAAGGCGCTTGAGCAGGCTCTCAAGGCAGCATGAACGGAAGAACAACTCGATGATGGATATTCACGCAATTCTCAAGCAACTGCCCCACCGCTACCCGTTCCTGCTGGTGGACAAAGTGATCGAGCTTGAGAGCAACACCCGCATCAAGGCCATCAAGAACGTGACGTTCAATGAGCCTTATTTCATGGGGCATTTTCCCGGACGTCCCGTGATGCCGGGTGTGTTGATCCTGGAAGCGCTGGCCCAGGCTGCGGGCTTGCTGGCATTCGATGCCATGGGCAAGGTGCCCGATGAGAACAATATCTACTACTTTGTGGGCATTGATGGCGCGCGTTTCAAGCGCCCGGTGGAGCCCGGCGACCAGTTGATCCTGAGCATCACCATCGATCGCGTTCGCGGCGGCATCTGGAAGTTCAAGGGCGTGGCCAGCGTGGGCGAAGAGGTGGCCTGCGAGGCCGAACTCATGTGCACCATGCGCAGCGTGGGTTGACTGACCCGGGCCTGTTGGATCGTGAGCAATATCCATCCCACTGCCATTGTTGCGGACGGCGCGCGCCTGGACCCTTCGGTCACGGTGGGACCGTATGCGGTTATTGGTGAGCATGTGTCCATCGGTGCGGGCACGACGGTCGGCGCACATTGCGTCATTGACGGGCGCACGACGATTGGCGCCGACAACCGCATCTTTCAGTTCAACTCCATCGGCGCCATCCCGCAGGACAAAAAATATGCGGGCGAGCCTACCGAGCTGGTCATCGGCGACCGCAACACCATCCGCGAGTTCTGCACCCTGAACCTCGGTGTGCCCCAGGCCGGTGGCATCACCACGGTGGGAGACGACAACTGGATCATGGCGTACACCCACATCGCCCATGATTGCCATGTAGGCAACCACACCACGCTGGCCAACAACACCACCCTGGCAGGCCATGTCCACCTGGGCGATTGGGTGACGGTGGGCGGGCTTACCGGCATCCACCAGTTCGTCAAGGTCGGGGCGCATGCCATGGTGGGCTTTGCCAGCGCAGTGTCGCAGGACGTGCCCCCCTTCATGCTGGTGGATGGCAACCCGCTGGCCGTGCGGGGCTATAACGTGGTGGGGCTGCGCCGCCGCGGCTTCTCGCCTGAGCGCATTGCTGCGGTCAAGCAGATGCACAAGCTGATCTACCGTCAGGGCCTCACGCTGGAGGCTGCACGTGCCGCCATTGCTGAGCTGGTGCAGTCCTCACCGCAGGCCAGCGAGGATGCCGCGATGATGGAGCGGTTCCTGGCCGACGCCACGCGCGGCATAGCGCGCTGAGGGCTGGGTGATGGCAGCTTCCCCCCGCGTCGCCATGGTGGCGGGCGAGACATCGGGCGATCTGCTGGCCGGTCTGTTGATCGACGGCATGCAGGCACATTGGCCAGACCTGCAGACCTGCGGCATTGGTGGCCCGCAAATGCAACGCCGGGGTTTTGATGCTTGGTGGCCCAGTGAGAAGTTGGCCGTGCATGGCTACAGCATGGAAGTGCTGCGCCGTCTGCGCGAGTTGCTGGGCATTCGCAAGCAACTGCGTGAGCGGTTGCTCAAGGACAGCCCGGATGTCTTCATCGGTGTGGATGCCCCTGATTTCAACCTCGGGCTGGAAGCTGACCTGCGCGCTGCGGGCATCAAGACCGTGCATTTCGTGTGCCCCTCCATCTGGGCCTGGCGGGCGGAACGCGTCGAGAAGATTCGCCGCAGCGCTGATCACGTGTTGTGCATCTTTCCGTTCGAGCCTGAACTGCTCGCGCGGCATGGCATCGCCGCTACCTATGTGGGGCACCCGCTGGCGGGTGTGATTCCCATGGTGCCGGACCGCGCTGCGGCCCGTGCCCAGCTCGGGCTGCAGGATACGGACGAGGTGCTCGCCATTCTGCCGGGCAGCCGCTCTTCGGAGATCGCCTACATCACTCAACCCTTCTTTGAGGCTGCAGCGCTTATTAGAAAAGCGCGACCAGCTATTAAATTGATAGTGCCTGCCGTGCCAGCGCTGCGCGAACGCATCGTGCAGGCAGCGCAGGCCGCTGGGCTGGGCGGTGTGGTGCAGATCGTTTCCGGGCAATCCCACGCCGTGCTCGCAGCCTGCGACACCACGCTGATCGCCAGTGGCACCGCCACGCTGGAGGCGGCCCTGTTCAAGCGCCCCATGGTCATTGGCTACCACATGCACCCATTGAGCTGGTGGCTTATGCGCCGCAAGCAGTTGCAGCCTTGGGTGGGCTTGCCCAACATCCTGTGTGGCGACTTCGTGGTGCCCGAGCTGATCCAGGATGCCGCGACACCCCAGACGCTTTGTGCGGCAACACTCCAATGGCTGGATGCCCGCCAGCACCATCCCGAAAAAATCACGGCCCTGGAGCAGCGCTTTACGGCGCTGCACGAGAGCCTGCGCCGCAACACTCCCCAACTGGCTGCCGATGCGATCCAGAAAATCCTCCGTCCCGCTGCCTGAACAGGCCTGCCTGCCCTGGCACCCGCCAGGCCTTGTGGCCGGCGTGGATGAAGCGGGCCGTGGTCCACTGGCGGGGCCGGTGGTGGCTGCTGCAGTCATCCTGGACGATCTGCATCCCATCGCAGGCCTGGCTGACTCCAAGAAGCTCACGCCCGCCCGGCGCGAAAAGCTCTACGACGAAATCCGCGCCAAGGCGCTGTGCTGCAGCATTGCCGAGGCCAGCGTGGAAGAGATCGATCAGCTCAACATCCTGCAGGCCACGATGCTGGCCATGCGGCGGGCCGTGATGGGGCTGCGCCTGAAGCCCGTCATGGTCCTCGTCGATGGCAATCGGCTACCCACGCTCGACATCCAGGCTGAGGCCATCGTCAAGGGCGATGCGCTGGTGCCGGCCATCTCGGCCGCGTCCATCCTGGCCAAGGTGCACCGTGACCGCTGGTGTGTGCAGGTGCATGAAGAATTTCCCCAGTACGGATTTGCGGGTCACAAAGGCTATGGCACGGCGGTGCACATGGCGGCCCTGCGCGAGCACGGCGTGTGCGTCCACCACCGGCGTTCCTTTGCGCCCGTGGCGCAGAATCTGCGCGGCTGAACCTGCCCAATCATGACATCCTCCTCGATCACCACCATCCATTCGCGGGACAACACGTTCGTGAAAGACCTGCGCCGTCTTGCGCAGGACACCACGGCCTACCGCAAGCAAGGCCGGGTTTGGCTGGAGGGCGATCACCTCTGCCGCGCGGCCCTGGAGCGTGGCCAGCGCGCATCCATTGCGGTGTTTTCAGAGTCTTTTTGGCCGCTGGCGCAGGTAGAGTGGGCGCAAAATGCTATGAAAATCATAGTAATTGCTGACGCACTGTTTGCCGACATCAGTGGGCTGGAGTCGCCCGCTCGGATGGGTTTCATCATGGATTTGCCCGCGCCCGCTGCGGTGCATCCGGGTGCGGCGACCGTGGTGCTGGACCGTGTGCAGGATGCTGGGAATGTGGGCTCCATCCTGCGCAGTGCGTCCGCGTTCGGGTTCCGGCAGGTGGTTGCCATCAAGGGCAGCGCCGCATTGTGGTCCCCCAAGGTGCTGCGGGCGGGCATGGGTGCGCATTTCGCGCTGGACCTGATCGAGGGCGTGGAGCACGGCGAGCTTCAATCGCTGCAGGTGCCCATGCTTGTGACCAGCTCGCACGCCGGAGACTGGTTGCACCGTGCCGCCTTGCCCTGGCCGTGTGCATGGGTGTTGGGCCACGAAGGGCAGGGCGTTTCCCCTGCACTGGAAGAGCGTGCCGCTCTGCGCATCCGCATTGCACAACCGGGCGGCGAAGAGTCGCTCAATGTGGCGGCCGCTGCAGCGATCTGCCTGCATGCGAGCGGCGCCGGGCGCTGAAGCCACCGCTTCTTGATCGTTTCCAGCAGATCTCAGGGGGGCAGAGCGCCTCACTTTTTTTAGAGATTGCGCAGGAACTGGCGCACGAATTCTTCCTGGTTGGGGGCGTCCTTCTCCGTGCTGAACAGCACCTGCTGGTTCTCCACCCGGATTTTCAGCTGCGGCGCGAATTTGCATTGCACCAAGCCCAGGCCGGGTGCCGTGCTTTTGAAGGCGGGGGTGTTGCGGCACATGGACTCCAGCTCTGATGCCACCACGCCGCAGAAGCTGCCGATGCTCAGCGACTGGAGTTTCTCGTCGTCAATCGTGGCCCAGTCAACGTTGGTCTTCACTGGCGTACCGCATGCAGCGGTGGCGTCCTGGTCGGCCTTGCCCAGTTCGGCCTGCACGCTGGCCAGGCGCTTGTTGCGGTCAAAGCGGGCCAGCTTGTCCTGCAGGCCCTGCTTTTGTTGGCCTTTGTAGCTGGCCAGCAGGTCCGCCAGCTTGAAGGCCTTGCTCTTTTCTTCGCTGAAGGCCAGTGGCACGCCATCGCGCTTGCCTGGCAGGTACACCACATAGTGGTCGCCATTGCGATAGGCCTGGTTCTGCTTTTGCAGCAGACCATAGCTGCGGCCATCGAGTGTGGTGGCGTATACCTCGCGCGCCGAGCCCCGTTGCTCCAACTGGCTCAGGAAGACGACCTGATCGATGGGGTCGTTGATGCCGCTCACTCGCACCAGGGCCTGCTTGCCGTCTGCGGTGGGAGCCAGCACGACTTCAACGCCCTGGGGCGCCACGAAGACCTGGGGGTATCTCGCCAGCTCCAGGGCCTGAGCGGCCATGGCGGCACACAGGCCCGCCAGGGAAAGGGCAAGGGGTCGGAGAAAAATGCGCATCGGGATCAGCCTTTGGAGTGGGGGCGGTGGGGAAACGGGGCGAAGTCTAGGGCGCCTGTTGTCCTCTGAAATGCCTGGAACACTTGCTTACGTAACAAGGTTATGCAAGACGCGCATTTGTTGGTGAGCGCGCCATGAAGGATATAATCGGGAGCTTTTCTCGCAACAGCGTCGCCCGACCGCACCCAAAGCAACAACCCATCTGAGAGCAGCCACCAGCACTTGCGTACCTTTGCGTGCATGAGTGGACTGCAGGCGCCGGGCGACCGTAACCATCCGGAGAACCCAGTGCTTTTGTCTCTACAGGGAAACTTCCCGCCCGCCATCCTGGCGCTCGCAGACGGCACGGTCTTTATCGGCAATTCGATTGGTGCCACCGGCACCACCGTCGGCGAAGTGGTGTTCAACACTGCCATCACCGGCTACCAGGAAATCCTCACCGACCCGAGCTACTGCCAGCAGATCGTGACCCTCACGTATCCGCACATCGGCAACTACGGCGTCAATGTGGAGGACATCGAAGCCGACAAGGTCCACGCCGCAGGCCTGATCATCAAAGACCTACCGCTGCTGGCAAGCAACTTCCGCTCCACGGAAACGCTCTCGCAGTACCTCGTGCGTGAGAAGACCGTTGCCATCGCCAACATCGACACCCGAAAGCTCACGCGCCTGCTGCGCAGCAAGGGTGCGCAAAACGGCACCATCATCGGCCTTGCTGCAGGGCAGCCTGTCACGCAGGCGCTCATCGACGAAGCCATCGCCAAGGCCAAGGCGGCCCCCGACATGGCCGGGCTGGACCTGGCCCAGGTGGTGACCACGGCAGCGCGTTATGAGTGGACGCAGACAGAGTGGAAACTGGGTACTGGCTACGGCGAACTGTCGGCCCCACAGTTTCACGTAGTGGCGTACGACTTTGGCGTCAAGAAGAACATCCTGCGCATGCTGGCGGAACGTGGCTGCAAGGTCACCGTGGTGCCCGCGAAGACGCCGGCCGCTGATGTGCTGGCTCTCAAGCCCGATGGCGTTTTCCTGTCCAACGGCCCTGGCGACCCAGAGCCTTGCGACTACGCGATTGCAGCGACACGCACCATTGTGGACAGCGGCATGCCCACGTTCGGCATCTGCCTGGGGCACCAGATCATGGCCCTGGCTGCTGGTGCCAAGACCTTCAAGATGACCCACAGCCACCATGGTGCCAACCACCCGGTGAAGGACCTGGACACGGGCCGCGTGAGCATCACGAGCCAGAACCACGGTTTTGCGGTGGACATGGAATCGCTTCCTGCCCATCTGCGCGCCACGCACGTCAGCCTGTTTGACGGCACGCTGCAAGGGCTGGTCCACAAGGACAAGCCCGCTTTCTGTTTTCAGGGGCATCCTGAGGCATCCCCAGGTCCGCACGACATCGCATACCTCTTTGACCGCTTCACCGACGCCATGCGCGCGGCAAGAGCCGGTTAAGCGCGGAAGGAAACAGCACCATGAAACTGTTCAGCTTCCCCCTTGCATCGCTGGAAAAGGCGATCCACAAGCGTGTCCTGACCCTGCCTTCGCCCCACCGTGAGTGGTTCACGGAACGTTGGGCGCAAAAGCCCTACAAGAAAGCGTTCGTCGAGAACAAGGCCATGCCGCTCGTCACGCTCGTGGCCAAAGGCAAGACGCTGGACGATGCCGCCTTTGCAGAGCTGCTGCAGGAGTGGGAAGTGACGTTTTATGACGCGGAAGAAGAAGTCTTGCGCCCACTGATCCAGGGCGACGGCCTGCTGCAGCTGATGCAGAAGAACCTTCCTCCCGCACGCGCCGAGGCGCTGCTTGCCAAGTTGACCCAGCGGCGTTTGCCCGCAGACGCAACAGCAGCCTCTGCCCCAACCCCCAGCCCCCAGGCAGCCGAACCCACGATCGACTGATCGACGCACCATGCCAAAACGCACAGACATCAAAAGCATCCTCATCATCGGCGCTGGCCCCATCATCATCGGCCAGGCCTGCGAGTTCGACTACTCCGGCGTACAGGCCTGCAAGGCCCTGCGCGAAGAGGGCTACAAGGTCATCCTGATCAACAGCAACCCTGCGACGATCATGACCGACCCGGCCACGGCCGACGTCACCTACATCGAGCCCATCACTTGGCAGACGGTCGAGAAGATCATCGCCAAGGAGCGTCCCGACGCCATCCTGCCCACCATGGGTGGCCAGACCGCGCTCAACTGCGCGCTGGACCTGTGGCACAACGGCGTGCTCGACAAGTACAAGGTCGAGTTGATCGGTGCCACACCCGAAGCCATCGACAAGGCCGAAGACCGCCTGAAGTTCAAGGACGCCATGACCAAGATTGGTCTGGGCTCCGCGCGCTCCGGCATCGCACACAGCATGGACGAAGCCTGGGCCGTGCAAAAGAGCGTGGGCTTCCCCACCGTGATCCGTCCCAGCTTCACGCTGGGGGGCACGGGCGGCGGCATTGCCTACAACCCTGAAGAGTTTGAGACCATCTGCAAGCGCGGCCTCGAAGCATCGCCCACCAACGAGCTGCTGATTGAAGAGTCGCTGCTTGGCTGGAAGGAGTACGAGATGGAAGTGGTCCGCGACAAGGCGGACAACTGCATCATCATCTGCTCCATCGAAAACCTGGACCCGATGGGTGTGCACACGGGCGACTCGATCACCGTGGCCCCCGCGCAGACGCTGACCGACAAGGAATACCAGATCATGCGCAACGCGTCGCTCGCGGTGCTGCGCGAGATCGGCGTGGATACGGGCGGCTCCAATGTGCAGTTCTCGGTCAACCCGAAGGACGGCCGCATGATCGTCATCGAGATGAACCCGCGCGTGTCGCGTTCGTCGGCGCTGGCCTCCAAGGCCACGGGCTTCCCCATCGCCAAGGTTGCCGCCAAGCTGGCCGTGGGCTACACGCTGGACGAGCTCAAGAACGAAATCACGGGCGGCGCCACGCCCGCATCGTTCGAGCCTTCGATCGATTACGTTGTCACCAAGATCCCACGTTTTGCGTTCGAAAAATTCCCCACGGCCGACAGCCGCCTGACCACGCAGATGAAGTCGGTGGGCGAGGTCATGGCCATGGGCCGCACCTTCCAGGAATCCTTCCAGAAAGCCCTGCGCGGCCTGGAAGTTGGCGTGGACGGCATGAACGAGAAAACCCAGGACCGCGAGACGCTGGAAAAAGAACTGGGCGAGCCCGGTCCCGAGCGCATCTGGTACGTGGGCGATGCGTTTGCCATGGGTCTTTCGGTCGACGAAGTGTTCGAGCTGACCAAGATCGACAAATGGTTCCTGGTGCAGATTGAGCAAATCGTGAAGATCGAGCTGGACATCGACAAGCTGGTGGCCGAAAAGGGTGACGGTGCCCTGGCGGCGCTGGATGCCGGCACGCTGCTCACGCTCAAGCAAAAAGGCTTCTCCGACCGCCGCTTGGCCAAGCTGCTCAAGACCACCGAGAAGGCTGTGCGCGAAGCACGCCGTGCGCTCAAAGTGCGCCCCGTGTACAAGCGTGTGGACACCTGTGCGGCCGAGTTTGCCACCAACACCGCGTACCTGTACTCCACTTACGAAGTCGCCACCCACGGTGGTGTCGCCGAATGCGAGTCGGAGCCTACGAACAACAAGAAGATCATGGTGCTGGGCGGTGGCCCCAACCGCATCGGCCAGGGCATCGAGTTCGACTACTGCTGCGTGCATGCGGCCCTTGCCATGCGCGAGGACGGCTACGAGACCATCATGGTCAACTGCAATCCCGAGACCGTCTCCACCGACTATGACACCTCCGACCGCCTGTACTTCGAGCCCGTGACGCTCGAAGACGTGCTGGAGATTGTGGACAAGGAAAAGCCAGTCGGCGTGATCGTGCAGTACGGCGGCCAGACGCCCCTGAAGCTTGCCCTGGGTCTGGAAGCTGCTGGCGTCCCGATCATCGGCACCAGCCCCGACATGATCGACGCGGCTGAAGACCGCGAGCGCTTCCAGAAGCTGCTGGGCGAACTCGGCCTGCGCCAGCCGCCCAACGCCACGGCACGCACCGAACCCGAAGCCCTGGAGAAGGCCGCCGCTCTGGGCTACCCCCTGGTGGTGCGCCCCAGCTACGTGCTGGGCGGCCGCGCGATGGAAATCGTGCACGAGCAGCGCGACCTGGAGCGCTACATGCGCGAGGCCGTGAAGGTAAGCAACGACTCGCCCGTGCTGCTGGACCGCTTCCTCTCCAACGCCATCGAGTGCGACGTGGACTGCGTGCGCGATTCGGCGGGCGTCACCTTCATCGGCGGGGTCATGGAACACATCGAGCAGGCGGGCGTGCACAGCGGCGACTCCGCCTGCTCACTGCCCCCGTACTACCTGTCGCAGCCCACCATCGACGAGATCAAGCGCCAGACCGCCGCCATGGCCCAGGGCCTGAACGTGGTGGGACTGATGAACGTGCAGTTCGCCATCCAGGAGATGGACGGCAAGGACGTGATCTACGTGCTGGAAGTGAACCCCCGCGCCTCGCGCACGGTGCCGTTCGTTTCCAAGGCCACGGGCATTCAGCTGGCCAAGGTCGCGGCGCGTTGCATGGCGGGTCAGACGCTGGCCTCGCAGGGCATCACCAAGGAAGTGACACCGCCGTACTTCAGCGTGAAGGAGGCCGTGTTCCCGTTCGTGAAGTTCCCTGGCGTGGACACCATCCTCGGCCCAGAGATGAAGTCCACCGGTGAAGTCATGGGCGTGGGCAAGACCTTTGGCGAAGCCTTTGTGAAGAGCCAGCTGGGCGCGGGCACCAAGCTGCCCACATCGGGCAAGGTGTTCCTCACGGTGAAGAATGCCGACAAGCCGCGTGCCGTGGACATCGCCCGCCAACTGGTGGCGCTGGGCTTTGAGCTGGTGGCGACCAAGGGCACTGCAGCTGCTATTGCCGAAGCTGGCGTGCCTGTGGGCGTGGTCAACAAGGTGACCGAAGGCCGCCCGCACATCGTGGACATGATCAAGAACAACGAGATCGTCATGGTCATCAACACCGTGGAAGAGCGCCGAAATGCGATTGCCGATTCGCGTGCGATCCGCACCTCGTCGCTGCTGGCCCGCGTGACCACGTTCACGACCATCTTTGGCGCCGAGGCGGCGGTGGAGGGCATGAAGTACCTGGACAAACTCGACGTGTACTCGGTGCAGGAGCTGCACGCCCAACTGGCTGCCTGAGCATCGGCAAAAGCGGCATAATTGCCGCCTGAACAGACACCGCCGCGCGGCAACGTGCGGCGGTTTCCTTTTGTAGACTTGCCATTCGCATCGCCCAGCGCAGCGCGGGCATGCCTGGCGATTGACCGGTGGAAGTGCTTCTGGCGCTTTCACCGTTTTGATTTATGGAGACGCAACACGATGGCCACCATTCCGATTACCAAGCGCGGTGCTGAAAAGCTCAAGGAAGAACTGCACCGCCTCAAGACCGTAGAGCGCCCCGCTGTGATCACGGCAATTGCCGAAGCGCGCGCGCAGGGCGACCTCAGCGAAAACGCTGACTATGACGCCGCCAAGGACCGCCAGGGCTTCATCGAAGGCCGCATCCAGGAGATCGAGGGCAAGCTGTCGGTGGCGCAGGTGATCGACCCCAGCGCCGTGGATGGCGGCGGCAAGGTCGTCTTTGGCGCCACGGTCGAACTGGAAGACGAAGAGTCTGGCGACCTCGTGAAATACCAGATCGTGGGCGAGGACGAGGCGGATCTGAAGCAAGGGCTCATCAATATCTCGAGCCCTATCGCCCGTGCCTTGATCGGCAAGGAAGAGGGCGATACCGCCGAAGTGCAGGCTCCCGGCGGGATTCGCCGCTACGAAGTGGTGGCGGTCAGCTACCAGTGAGCGGGAACGGCATGTTCCACCGCCTTCCTGCCCTGGTCGCTGCGCTCTGGTGGGGCAGCCTGACTACCATCGGGTTTCTGGTCGTTCCCATGCTGTTTGCCCACCTTCCGTCGCCCATGGTGGCGGGCAACATGGCGGCCAAGCTGTTTGCGGCGCAGACCTGGGTGGCTGTCGCCTGCTGTCTGGTTCTGCTGCTGATTTCAAGGCCAAAACAGGCGATAGCGCAGTATCCATGGGCGCAAGCTGCTATGGTTTTTATACTCGGTGGCATGCTGCTGGCGTTGCTCACGCAGTTTGGCGTGGCGCCGCGTATCGTGGCGCGGCAGGATTTGCGCCTGTGGCACAGCGTGGGGACGGTGATGTATGTGCTGCAGTGGTGCTGCGCACTGGCCGTGTTGTGGCAAACACTGCGCCAGGTTCAGGAGCCGCCGTTGTTGCCGGTCGGGCCTGACGGCACTGCAGACGACTGAACCGAGCGCTGGTCGCAACCAGCGCTGCCTCCAAACTGCCTATTCGCGCCAGTGCTCCGCCACCCAGGTGGCCGGACGAATGAAGCGAAACCGCCGGTTGCGCCGCCCGGCCAAAGCATCGGGGGGATTGCATTCCCCATGAAAGATCACGATGCGTGCGCCCGCTGGCACAAACGGCGGCCGCCAGTAGTTGGTCGGCCAGGGCGGTATGCCGTGGTATTTGAAACTCGGGCACCAGGCCGCAGGCCAGTATTGCAACTTGCCCTGCCGGTGCAGGAAGTCCGACAAGTAGGCCTGCTCGTTGCGAAACTGCTCACGAATTTCTGAAAAATGCGCGCGAAAGTGCTCCAGCACGTCGGGGTGAGCTCCCAGCTCAAAGCGATAGACCGAGGAGTTGCCCGTGATGCGCCAGGGGCGCTTGTAGTCGTGGATGATCAGGAATTCACCCGGCTGGGTGAAAAAATCGTCCAGGCTGCCGGTGATGACCACGTCCACATCCAGGAACAAGGCCGTGCCTCGAAGTCCGTGCAGGTCCTTGCTGAAGGTGACCAGCTTGGTCCAGCCCCGCTCGGGGATGCCGGGTGGCAGATCGAGTGCGGGGATGGGCAGGCACTGCACTTCGCTACGGATGCCTGTGCTGTCATCGGTCAGGCAGACAAAGCGAAAATCCCCGCTCAGGTGCCTGCGCACCATGGCATACAGCCGGTTGACGTATTCGGGGCCGTATTTCGTGCCCCACTTCATGCAGAGGATGTGGCGGACGGGCGCCATGCCGGCAGGTGCTGCAAAGTTTGCAGGTACTGCCGAACCTGCATCGTGGCTCATCAGTCTGCCTGGCGCTTCTTGATGGATTTTTGCTTGGGCTTGGCGCGCTTGATCTGGCCGCCCGAAGTGAGGCGCTGGTTGCCCAGCACGCGCAGTTGCTTGATCTCGGGGCGCTGGCCGCCGCGCTTGCTGTATTTGAGCACCTTGACGTCGCGCGGGCCGGGCATGCGGTCTTCATCGACCGTACGTTCCTTGACGGGTTGGGGGCGCCACAGTACCAGCAGCTTGCCGATGTGCTGGATGGGGGCTGCGTTGAGTTCGGCGGTCAGCTCCTGGTACATCAGCTCGCGCGCCACGCGGTCATCGTTGAAAACGCGCACCTTGATCAGGCCATGGGCGTTCAGGGCGGCGTCGATTTCCTTCTTGACCGCAGGGGTGAGTCCATCGCCGCCGACCAGGACGACGGGGTCCAGGTGGTGGGCATTGGCGCGTTGTTCCCGGCGCTCGGCGGGAGTCAGTTGAATTTGGGGCATGGGCCGTATTATCGGCGGTGCTGATTGTCGAGAGACAATGGAGCGGTATGAAAGTCAAAACCCAAAGCAAGAAGGTCAACAAGGCGTGGTTGAACGACCATGTCAACGACACCTATGTCAAATTGGCCCAGAAAGAGGGATACCGGGCACGCGCCGCCTATAAGCTCAAGGAAATCGACGAACAGCTGGGTCTCATCAAACCCGGTTACACCGTGGTGGATCTGGGTTCCACGCCGGGCGCCTGGAGCCAGTACCTGCGCAGGCGCATGTCGCCGGCAGGGGCTGCAGCGGGGCAGCTCAATGGTGTGATCATCGCGCTGGACATCCTGCCCATGGAGCCCATCGAAGGGGTGACCTACCTCAACGGTGATTTTCGTGAGGCGGAGGTGCTGGAGCGCCTGGAGCAGGCCCTGGATGGTCGGGTGGTGGATGTTGTCGTTTCGGACATGGCTCCCAATCTGTCCGGTATCGAATCGGCCGACGCTGCGCGCATTGCCCATCTGGTCGAACTGGCTGTGGAGTTTGCTTGCAACCATTTGAAACCGGATGGGGCCCTGGTAGTCAAGCTGTTCCATGGCAGCGGCTACAGCGATCTGGTCACGCTGTTCAAACAGACCTTCAAAGTGGTCAAGCCGTTGAAGCCCAAGGCCTCCCGCGACAAATCGTCCGAGACCTTTCTGGTGGGCATGGGCCTCAAGAAGACCGCCTGAACGGGCTTGCCTCAGGTCAAGAATCCGTGAATTTCGGCCCTAAAGCCCGTGCTGTTTCCATGGCCGCTAGGGGGAATAGGGATGGCCGGGTGGCTTGAAACACCTAAAATGGGCCGCACATGCGTGCCATGACGGCAGTGTGTCCGTTTTCTGTTTCCCGCAACTGGAGCCCCGCTTGAACAATCAGTGGTTTTCAAAAATTGCCGTGTGGCTGGTTATTGCCATGGTGCTGTTCACGGTGTTCAAACAGTTTGACACCCGTGCCGGAGCCAGCGCAGGCCACGTCGGCTACTCGGAGTTCCTGGAGGAAGTCCGCAGCAACCGCATCAAGAGCGCGACCATCCAGGAAGGCCAGGGCGGCACCGAGATCGTGGCCGTCACCAATGACGACCGCAAGATCCGCACGACGGCCACCTATCTGGACCGTGGCCTTGTGGGCGATCTCATCAACAACAACGTCAAGTTCGACGTCAAGCCCCGTGAAGAAGGCTCCCTGCTCATGACCCTCCTGGTCAGCTGGGGCCCCATGCTGCTGCTGATCGGCGTGTGGGTGTACTTCATGCGTCAGATGCAGGGCGGCGGCAAGGGCGGCGCCTTCAGCTTCGGCAAGAGCAAGGCGCGCATGCTCGACGAAAACAACAACCAGGTCACGTTCGCGGACGTGGCGGGTTGCGACGAGGCCAAGGAAGAAGTCAAGGAAGTCGTGGACTTCCTGAAAGATCCGCAGAAATTCCAGAAACTGGGTGGCCGCATTCCCCGGGGCCTGCTGCTGGTGGGCCCCCCTGGCACCGGCAAGACCCTGCTCGCCAAGTCCATCGCAGGCGAAGCCAAGGTGCCGTTCTTCAGTATCTCGGGCTCCGATTTTGTGGAAATGTTTGTCGGCGTGGGCGCGGCCCGTGTGCGCGACATGTTCGACAACGCAAAGAAGAACGCTCCGTGCATCATCTTCATCGATGAAATCGACGCGGTGGGCCGCCAGCGTGGTGCTGGCCTGGGCGGCGGTAACGACGAACGCGAACAGACCCTCAACCAGATGCTGGTTGAAATGGATGGCTTCGAAACCAATCTGGGCGTGATCGTGGTGGCTGCCACCAACCGCCCCGACATCCTGGACGCCGCCCTGTTGCGCCCCGGCCGGTTCGACCGCCAGGTCTATGTGACGCTGCCCGATATCCGTGGCCGCGAGCAGATCCTGAACGTGCACATGCGCAAGATCCCGATTGGTCAGGACGTGGCCCCTGGCATCATTGCCCGCGGCACCCCTGGCATGAGCGGTGCCGATCTGGCCAACCTGTGCAATGAAGCTGCCCTGATGGCTGCGCGCCGCAATGCCCGTACCGTCGAGATGCAGGACTTCGAGAAGGCCAAGGACAAGATCCTCATGGGCCCCGAGCGCAAGAGCATGGTCATGCCCGAGGAAGAGCGCCGCAACACGGCCTACCACGAGTCTGGCCACGCCCTCATTGGCAAGCTGCTGCCCAAGTGCGACCCCGTGCACAAGGTCACCATCATTCCCCGTGGCCGTGCCCTGGGCGTGACGATGAGCCTGCCTGCCCAGGACCGCTACAGCTACGATCGCGAATACATGCTCAACCAGATCAGCATGCTGTTTGGTGGCCGCATCGCTGAAGAAGTGTTCATGAATCAGATGACCACTGGGGCCAGCAATGACTTCGAGCGTGCCACGCACATTGCCCGCGACATGGTCACCCGCTACGGCATGACCGATGCCCTGGGGCCTATGGTCTACGCCGAGAACGAAGGCGAAGTGTTCCTGGGCCGTTCGGTGACCAAGACCACGACCATGAGCGAGCAGACCATGGAAAAGGTGGACATGGAAGTGCGCCGCATCATCGATGAGCAGTACAACCTGGCCCGCCGCCTGATCGAAGAGAACAGCGACAAGATGCACGCCATGGCCAAGGCCCTGCTCGAATGGGAAACCATCGATACCGAGCAGTTGGACGACATCATGGCTGGCAAGGAGCCCCGTCCTCCCAAGGACTGGACGCCCCGTACACCTCCCTCGGGCGGCGACAACTCCAGCGGCGGCACGCCTGCGGTGACGACGGACACCGCACCATCGGCCGCCTGATTGCTGGCCGGTCCATCCGTTTTCACGGGGCCTTGTGCCCCGTTTTTCATGGCTGGTGTTGTGCTGCCTCCCGACCTCGACCAGGAAGGCGCCTGTGACCTTTTCTCGATCCACGCATGATCTGGCAGACCTCCCGTTTTTCTATTGACCTGGCCGAGCCCCGCGTGATGGGCATCGTCAATGTCACGCCGGACTCGTTCTCCGACGGCGGGCGGCATGGCTCCACCGCTGCGGCCCTGCGGCATTGCGAGCAGTTGCTGCGCGACGGTGCACACATTCTGGACATTGGCGGGGAGTCCACGCGCCCCGGCAGTCCGGCGGTGCCGCTGGACGAAGAGCTGGCGCGTGTGGTGCCTCTGGTGCAGGGGGCGGTGTCCCTGGGGGTTCCTATCTCCATCGATACCTACAAGCCCGAGGTCATGCGCGCGGTGCTGGACCTGGGCGCGGACATCATCAATGACATCTGGGCATTGCGCCAGCCGGGTGCCGCAGAGGTGGTGGCATCGCACCCGCAATGTGGGGTGTGCCTGATGCACATGCACCGCGATCCCCAAACCATGCAGGTGGCCCCGATGGAGGGCGATGTGGTACAGCAGGTGCTATACTTTTTGAAGCGCTCTGCGCTTGACCTGCAAGCGCTAGGGGTCGAAAAGAACCGGATTGTGCTGGACTCGGGTATTGGTTTTGGCAAAACGGTGGAACAGAATTTTGCGCTTCTGGCGCACCAGTCGGTGCTGCGGGCTGCAGGCTATCCTCTTCTGGCAGGCTGGTCCCGCAAGTCGTCACTGGGTGCGGTGACGGGCTTGGCAGTAGAGCAGCGCATGGTGCCCAGCGTGGCCGCAACGGTGTTGGCCGTGGAGCGTGGAGCTTCTGTGGTGCGCGTGCACGATGTCCGCGAAACCGTGGCGGCGCTCGCGGTGTGGCGTGCAATGCAAGGGGCCTGACGGGGTCTTCCGGAGGCTGGGGCGTTGTATGGATGGGCGCATGCCAGACCCTTTGGCGATGGATAACAAACAATGAGATTCACACGAGGAGACGCTAGAACATGACGCGCCAATACTTTGGAACCGATGGCATTCGTGGCACCGTCGGGCAGCCACCCATCACCCCGGATTTTGTTTTGCGCCTGGCCCATGCCGTCGGGCGCGTGTTGCGCAGGACCGAGGAGCGCCCCACGGTGCTGATCGGCAAGGACACCCGCATTTCAGGCTACATGCTGGAAAGTGCGCTGGAGTCAGGCTTCAACTCCGCCGGTGTGGATGTGGTGCTGCTGGGCCCTTTACCCACCCCGGGCGTGGCCTACCTGACCCGCGCACAACGCGCCAGCCTGGGGGTGGTAATCAGCGCCAGCCACAACGCCTATCCCGACAACGGCATCAAGTTTTTCAGTGCACAGGGTACCAAGTTGCCCGACACGTGGGAGCAGGCCGTGGAAGCGGCCTTGGGCGAACCCCCGGTGTGGGCCGATTCGGCCAGCCTGGGCAAGGCGCGGCGGCTCGATGACGCGGCGGGCCGCTACATTGAGTTCTGCAAGAGCACCTTTCCGCAGGACCTGACCCTCAAGGGCCTCAAGATCGTCGTCGATGCCGCGCATGGCGCGGCCTACCAGGTGGCACCCAAGGTCTTCCACGAGCTGGGTGCCGAAGTGCTGTCGATTGGCTGCTCGCCCGACGGCCTCAACATCAACCACGAGGTGGGAGCCACCCATCCTGATGCGCTCGTGCGGGCCGTGCGCGCCAACCACGCCGACTATGGCATTGCGCTCGATGGCGACGCGGACCGCCTGCAGATCGTGGATGCCACGGGGCGCCTGTACAACGGCGACGAGCTTTTGTACCTGATGGCTTCGGACCGCATGGGCCGCGATGAGCATGTGCCGGGTGTCGTGGGCACCCTGATGACCAACATGGCAGTGGAGGTGGCGCTGAAGGCAAAGGGCGTGAAGTTTGTGCGGGCCAAGGTGGGGGACCGCTATGTGCTTGAAGAGCTGGCGCGGCACCAGTGGGTGCTGGGCGGCGAGGGCTCGGGCCATCTGCTGGCGCTGGACCGCCATACCACCGGCGACGGCTTGGTGAGTGCTTTGCAGGTGCTGCAGGCCTGTGTGCGCAGTGGCCGTACCCTGGCGCAACTGTTGGTCGACATCACGCTCTATCCGCAGGTGCTGCTGAATGTGCGGCTGGCCCCTGGCCAGGACTGGAAGGCCAACCGCTTGCTGGCTGACACGACCCAGGCCGTCGAGCAGGAACTGGGTGCGTCAGGCCGCGTGCTGATCCGCGCGAGTGGTACCGAGCCGCTGCTGCGGGTGATGGTGGAGGCCCGTGATGCGCAAATGGCCAGTTCCTGCGCGCAAAGGTTGGCCGACGCGGCCCGTGCTGGCTGATGGTGATCCCGCCGAGAGCTCCTTCCACCGTTGGCGCGCCGCACGATCCGCTGCGCTGCGGCCTTTGCCGCCGACCAGGAACCCCATAGATGCCTTCAAACACTGACATGCCTTCCACCATCACCGTCCGTTCCGTGGACTACGGCAATGCCCGCGAAGCGCGGGCGTTGGTCGAACTGCTCGACGGCTATGCAAGGGACGTGGCGGGTGGTGGCGTTCCACTGAGCGCCGAGGTCCAGCGGGGCTTGCCCGAGGCGCTGCGCCAGCGGCCGCAGGCTTTCAGCGTGATGGCCTGGGCGGCGGACGCTTCGGCGCCGCACGGCGAGGTGCCCGTGGGGCTGATCAATTGCCTGGAGGGCTTTTCGACCTTTGCCTGCCGGCCTCTGGTCAACGTGCATGACGTGGTGGTGGCACCCGGCTGGCGCGGCCACCGCATCGCCCAGCGCATGCTGCACCGGGTGGAAGCGCTGGCCCGCGAGCGCGGTGCCTGCAAGCTCACGCTCGAAGTGCTTTCGGGCAACCACAGTGCAATGCGCGCGTACGAACGGGAAGGCTTTGCTGCCTACACCCTGGACCCCAGCATGGGGCAGGCGCAATTTCTGCAGAAGATGCTGGATGGGGCAGGGCCTGCGCCATTGGCGGCACCGTGAATCACCCTCCCGGAGACCTGACCGCATGAAGACAGTGTTTGGCCAGATCGCCGCAATGGGCGCCATCGTTGTGGCCGCGTTGCTGGCCGCTCCCGTGGCCCATGCGGGCAAGACTCTCGACGGTATCAGGGCGCGCGGGCAGTTGGTGTGTGGTGTCAATACCGGGCTGGCCGGGTTTGCGATGGCAGACTCCAGCGGCAAGTGGTCCGGACTTGACGTGGATGTCTGCAGGGCGATTGCAGCCGCCGTGCTGGGCGACGGCAAGAAAGTCAAGTACGTGCCTTTGGACGTGCCGCAGCGTTTCACGGCCTTGCAATCCGGCGAGGTGGACGTGCTTTCGCGCAACACCACCTTTTCGCTGGCGCGCGATGCATCGATGGGTCTGCACCAGACGGTCGTTACCTACTACGACGGCCAGGGTTTCATGGTGCCTGCCAAGAGCAAGATCAGGAGCATCCGCCAGCTCAAGGGACAGACCGTATGTGTGCAGTCGGGCACCACCACCGAAAAAAACCTGGCCGACTATTCCCGTGCCAACGGCCTCGACATCAAACCCGTGATGTTTGAGAAGGTAGATGCTGCAACGGCCGCCTATCTGGCGGGGCGGTGCACCGCATTCACCACCGATGCATCGGGCCTGGCAGCCTTGCGCAGCGGTGTTTCGCAAGGTGCGGCAATACACACCATCTTGCCGGAACTCATCTCCAAGGAACCCCTGGGGCCCTTGGTGCGGCGGGGCGATGACGAGTGGTTTGCCGTGGTCAAGTGGGTGATCTACGGCCTGATCGAAGCCGAAGAGTATGGTGTGACGCAAGCCAATGCGGACTCGCTGAAAGCCAGCAGCGCCCACCCGGTGGTGCAGCGCATGGTGGGTACTTCGGAAGACACCGGAAAGCTCCTGGGGCTGGACCGGGACTGGTTGCTGCGCGCCCTCAAGACCACCGGGAACTACGGCGAGATTTTCGAGCGCAACGTCGGCCAAAAGTCGGCGCTGGGGCTGCCGCGCGGCCTCAACAACCTGTGGAGCAAGCAGGGCCTGATGTACGCGTTTCCGATCCGCTGAACTGCGCTTGCAGGGACTGACCTGGGCGACGATGCATGGGGAGCTGACTGCTGAAAGCCCGCACAGCCCCAAGAGCCTCGGTCCTGCAGGCTGGGTGTATTTGCTACTGAACTTATAGCTGCTTGCGCTTTGCCATCAAGCGCTAGGCCCGGTTTTCATGCTATTTTCGAGCCGATGGGCTGCTGTCCCTTCTGTGTCCACCGGTGCATTCCTTGGCCGCTGCACGAGCCCTTCGACCAGCATGGGGCAGTGTCGGTCAATGCAACTGCCGCCGCATGAAGGCTTCCAGCTCGGGCGCGGACAGCGGCATGCTGAAGTGGTAGCCCTGCGCCTCGTCGCACCCTTGTTCGCGCAGGTAGGCCAGTTGACCTTCGGTCTCCACGCCTTCGGCCGTGGTGCGCATGCCCAGCGCCTGGGCCATGCGGATGATGGCGCTGACGATGGCGCGGTCGTTGCCGTCATCACCCAGGTCGCGCACGAACGACTGGTCGATCTTGAGCTTGAAGATCTGAAAGCGCTTGAGCTGGCTCAGCGATGAGTAGCCGGTGCCAAAGTCGTCCATCGACATGCGCACGCCGCGTGCGTGCAACTGGTCCATGGTGGCCACGGCAGCATGGGGGTCGTCCACGGCAACGCCTTCGGTCAGCTCCAGCTCCAGGGAGTCGGGCGGCAGATCGAATTCGGCCAGCATGCGGCTCACGAGCTCCGGCAGCTGCGGCTGGCGAAACTGGATGGCTGACAGGTTCACGGCCATCGTCAGGTGGGGGAATCCGTTCGTGCGCCAGGTTTTGAGCTGTGACAGCGCCGTGCGCAGCACCCATTCCCCAATCTGCAGGATCTGCCCGCTGTCTTCGGCAATGGGAATGAACTCTGCCGGCGATACTGCGCCCAACTGCGGGTGTTGCCAGCGCAGCAATGCCTCCACGCTGCGCACGGAGCCGTTGGTCAGGCTCATCTGCGGCTGGTAGTGCAAGTGGAACTGGTTGCGCTCCAGCGCACGCCGCAGGGCGTTTTCAAGCTGCAAGGCGCGCACCGACTGCGCCTGCATCTCGGGGGTGAAGAACTTGAAGGTGTTGCGCCCGTCGAGCTTGGCGCGGTACATGGCCACATCGGCCGACTGCGTCAGCGTGTCGAAGTCCGTGCCATCCTGCGGGAACAGCGCGATGCCCATGGACGGCGCCATGGTCAGCTCGTGGTGGTCAATCTGGTAGTGCTGGCGCGATGCCTCCTGCAGCTTGCCGGCCACGCGGGCGGCGCCATGGGCATTGGCGCCCGGCAGCAGCAAAATGAACTCGTCGCCGCCCAGGCGCGACACGGTGTCCTTGTCGCGCACCACCGCCCGCAGCCGCTTGGCGATCTCCACGAGCAGGGCATCGCCCACGCGGTGGCCCAGCGAGTCGTTCACATGCTTGAAGTGGTCCAGGTCCAGGAAGATCAAGGCCAGCGGCGTGTTGCCCTCCTGGGCGACGCGGATGGCCTCCTGCGCCCGTTCTGCCAGCAGCGTGCGGTTGGGCAGGCCTGTCAGGGCGTCGTAGTGGGCCAGCCAGTAGATGCGCTCCTGATCGGCCTTGCGGTCGTTGATCTCACGGTGCAAGTTGTCCACGGTCTCGCGCAGTTCGCGGGTGCGGTCCTGCACCTGCCTTTCCAGGTCTTCGTGGGCACTGGCAAGCACGGCCTGCGCCTGCTTGCGCTCCGTGATGTCCATCGTGATCCAGATGGAGCCCTGGGATGGATCGGCTGGGTCGATGGACTTGCTGCGCACCTCGCAGATCACGGGGGTCCCATCCTTGCGGCACAGCTCCAGCTCGCCCTCGTAGGAGTGGCCGGCGGCCAGCTGCGGATAGCATCGGCGGCCGACCTCTTCCCACGCAGCGTCGCTGGCGTACCACCGGCGCGAGGGGCTGCCCACCAGTTCACCCGGCTCGTAGCCCAGCATCTGCTCAAAGTGGTGGTTGCAGCGGGTCAGGCGCCGGTCGCGCAGGAACACGATCCCCACCATTGCGCTGTCAAAGAGCAGCTGCTTTTCACGCACCGCTGCGCCCAGTGCAGCCTGCGCACGCTTTTGCTCGTCGATGTCGTCCAGGATCCAGATGGAACCTTCGGCTGTGTCGTGCGGGTTGATGAGCCGCCCGGTCAGGCTGCCCCAGAACAGGCTGCCGTCGCGCCGGCGCAGCTGGCGCTCGACGCGGAACGCCTGGCCCTGGGCTAGTACCGGGTAGGCGGTGCGGCCCAGATCGCGAAACGCCTCGCGCGAGGGGTAGAAGGTTTCGGTGTTCAGCCCGACCAGGCTCTCGGGGCTGGCATGGCCAAAAATTTCGGCATACCGCTGGTTGCAGCGCACCACACTGCGCTGGCGCAGGAACACAATGCCTACGCCCGCACTGTCGAGCAGGGTTTGCTGTTCGCGCAGCGCGCGTTGCAAGGGAGTGTCGGTGGCAACTCCAGGACGCTGCGATTCTGGAGTGCTGTACGGCGCAAACATGGAGACCGGTACGGGCTGTAGGGCCTGGCGGCCTGGGTAATTTGTACCAAAGTGTAGCAGCGCTCCCTTACAAGCCCATGGGGGCACCTTCGGTAACCGCCGCAATGCCGCCCGCAACCAACGGCGCGCAAGTGCCTAGCCTGACGACGACTGCTGCTCCTGCTGCTGGCGCAAGTAGGCCTCGAAGGCATCCGCGGGCAGGGGGCGACTGAAGTAAAAGCCCTGCGCTTCGTCGCAGCCCTGCGCACGCAGAAATTCGAGCTGCCCGTCGGTCTCCACCCCCTCTGCCGTGGTTTGCATACCCAGCGCCTGCGCCATGCGGATGATGGCGCTCACGATGGCGCGGTCGTTGGCATCCTCTTCGAGGTCGCGTACAAACGATTGGTCGATCTTGAGTTTGTAGATCTGAAAACGCTTGAGGTAGCTCAGCGATGAGTACCCGGTGCCAAAGTCGTCCATCGACAGGCGCACGCCCCGTTCGTGCAACTGGTCCATCATCGCCATTGCGGCGGCGGGGTCGTCCACGGCAGCGCCCTCCGTCAGCTCCAGCTCCAGCCTGCGGGCTGGCAGGTCGGCCTGTTCCAGGCAGCGGGTCACCATCTCGGGCAACTGGGGGTGCCTGAATTGCACGGCGGAAACGTTCACGGAAACGGCCCGCAGGGGCAGGTGCAGATCCAGCCAGCGTTTGGTGTCCCTCACCGCTGTGTGGATGACCCATTCGCCAATCGCCACGATCATGCCGCTGCTCTCGGCCACGGGGATGAACTCTGCCGGTGACACCAGGCCCAGCTCGGGATGGCGCCAGCGCAGCAGGGCTTCGGCACCCACCACCTGGCGCGTGGTGAGCGAGACCTGCGGCTGGTAGTGCAGCTCAAACTGGTTGCGCTCCAGCGCACGGCGCAGCCCATTTTCGATCTGGAGGGCACGGGCGGTGCGGGCTTCAAGATCGGCGGTAAAGAATCCGTACCGGTTGCGCCCGTTCTGCTTGGCACGGTACATGGCGGCGTCTGCCCGCTGGTACAGCGTGTCGAACGATTCCCCGTCGGCCGGGTACATCGCAATGCCGACCGACAAGGTGGTGGTGAGTTCGTAGGGGTCAATCTGGAATGGCTGGGCCACCGCGGCCAGCAGCTGCGTGGCCATGTCGGCGGCGGCAGTGGTGGAAGTGGCGGGGAGCAGTAGCAGGAATTCGTCCCCACCCAGGCGCGAAACCGTGTCCTGGGGCCTCAGGAGCGACTGAAGCCTTTGTGCCACGGCCACGAGCAGGATGTCGCCGATTCTGTGGCCCAGCGAATCATTGACGTTCTTGAAGTGGTCCAGGTCCAGAAACAGCATGGACAGCGTACCGCCGCGCGCCTGCTCGTCGGCAATGTAGCGATGGGCGCGTTCCGCCAGAAGCGCGCGGTTGGGAAGGTTGGTGAGCGGATCGAAGTGGGCCAGCCGTTGAATGCGGTCCTGGGCCTCTCGCTGCTGGGTGATGTCGCGGAACAGCGTGATGGAATGCGTGACAACACCATTGCCATCTCGCACGCTGCTGACCGACAGCCACTGCGGGTAGGTGGATGCATCCTTGCGGCGCCCCCAGGCTTCACCCTCCCAGCTTCCGCCCTGCGGCAACTGTGCGTAGACGGTATCGGCGTGGAAGTCATGGTCGGATCCGGCGACCGTGAGCAGACGCACGGACTGTCCTACCGCTTCGGCTTCCGTGTACCCGGTGATCCGTGTGAATGCCCGGTTGATGCGCACGATGGTATGGGCCGCGTCGGCAATCACGATGGCTTCACTGCTCTGGTCAAACACCTGGGCGGTGAGCTGCAACTGCTCCTGGGAACGCTTGCGTTCGGTGATGTCGCGCGACAACACAATGAACCTGGGCTTTGCGCTGGGGGAGGTGGCCTTGCGCGCCGCAGACAACTCAAACCAGGTGGCGCCCAGACTGGGCAGATCAAGCACGATCTGCCGTCCGGTGGACCAGCCCTGGGCGTGGGCTTCGTTCAGCACGTCCATCACCGACAGTGCGGCCACCGCAGGCAGTACCTCGGTCACGTTGTGCCCGACCAGCATGTCTGCGGGTGCCATGAGCAACTCAGCGCGCTGGCTGTGCACGCTGCAGTACAGGCCGTCCAGGTCAAGCTCGAAAAGCGGGTCCGGGATGGCATCGATGGTGGCACGCAACTGCTGCTGGGTGGCCTGGATCTCCGAGGTGCGCTGCGCCACCTGGTAGGCCAGACCGCGCTCATGCGCCTTCAGCTCGAAAAGCAGCCGGGCCAGGTAGGTCATCAGCAGCGCAAACAGCAAGGCCACCGCGCATCGCATGGCCAGCACGCCCGGGTCTCCCCAGCCTTTGATGGGGACCAGGCTCAACGTCCATTGTCCGTTGGGCAGCGTCAATGAACGGCCCACGGCATCGGGGCCAGCGGGTGGGGTCGAGGCTGCGATCGTCTGTTCTTCCCCCGTGTCGGGCCGGATGCGCCACAACCTGTAGTGGTATCCCCGCTGGGTCAATTGCGGCAGGCGGGCGGCTGCCAGCACCTCGGGCAATCGGATGGTGACGTAGGTAAAGCCCCAAAAGGCACGGTGGCCCTGTGTGTCTTCCAGATAAACAGGCTGGCGCCCCACCACCCCCAAGCCACCTTGCACCAGTTCCATGGGGCCGGCCAGGGTCAGTCGGCCTGATTCCCGTGCCCTGGCGGATTCGGGACCTTGGCGTGGGTCGTTGAGCTGATCGAAGCCGATGGAGTTTTCGTTGCCTTGGCGCGGAACCACATGCCTGACCACCCCGTTGGGTGACAGCCCCATGGCGGCGATGCCCGGATAGAACGGCAGCATCTGGGTGCCGATCTCTTCAAACTGCGTTACCTGGCCTTTTCCCTGGCGCACGAGGGCCACCAGGGCGTTGTTGGCCGACAGGGCCAACTCGATGGCGCGTTGCAGGGCCTGCACATGGTCGCCAGCCATATCCGCCACCTGGGTGCGCTGTTGCGCATGCTCCTGGCGTTCAAGCGTCCACACCATCACCCCTGCACACAGCGCCGCGAGAACAAACACGACCAGCGGGCCCGTAACAGGGCTCTGGGGGCGAGCGGGGGAGGGGGCATGCACGGTGCGGGTTCGTGAATCGATTATGCAGTCCGCGCGATGGCGAGCATTGGTGCTTCTGTGTGAACGGCTGTCATGGCATTGACACGCCTCCGACATGGCGACGTCACGTCCCAATTCCACACTTGCTCGCAGGGAAAAAAGATTCCCGGCCATGGTTGGTGCCTTCAGCCCAACCCATCCTCATGCAAGGAGATGTTGCACCATGAATGAACTGCCCACCTTGACACCACCGCAGTCTGCCGAAGTTGCTTCCCCGAAAGTGCTTCAAGGGGTGGGCGCTTTGACGGGTGCTGCGCATCCGATGCCGGAACGCGGCGCTATTGAGGTGGCCTGGGCACGCCATGAAGATGAAGTGCGCCAAGCGCAGCGGCTGCGGTTCGACGTGTTTGCGGCGGAAATGGGCGCTCGATTGACGACCCCCATTGCGGGCCATGACGTGGACCTTTTTGACGATTACTGCGAGCACCTGTTGGTGCGCGATGTCCAGAGCCAGCAAGTCATTGGGACTTACAGGGTGCTCACTCCGGCCCAGGCCCGGCGCGTCGGCGGTACCTACAGCGATACCGAGTTTGATCTGACGCGGCTGCGCTCGCTGCGCCCCCGCATGGTGGAATTGGGGCGCAGCTGTGTGCACCCCGACCACCGCCACGGCGGCGTGATCATGGCTTTGTGGAGCGCGCTGGCGGACTTTATGGTGCGCAACCAGTTGGACACGATGATCGGTTGCGCAAGCATCCCCATGCTTCACAACGGTGTTGTCAGCGGCGATGCGGCCGCCAGCATCTGGCAGCAGGTGCGAAAGACACACCTTGCCCCCATCGAATACCACGTGCTTCCCCGTTTGCCCTTGCCTGTGGAGCAACTCGACGGATCCATCACTGTGGAGCCACCGGCGCTGATCAAAGGCTACCTGCGGCTCGGGGCCCGCGTGCTGGGCGCGCCGGCTTGGGATCCAGACTTCAACACGGCAGACCTGCCGATGCTGATGCGCCTGGCGGACCTGCATCCTCGCTATCGCAAGCATTTTCTGGGGGCTTGATGCGCGCCGCATTCGATGCCCTGGGACCTTGGATGGAGCCATCCATGGGCCACGAGGACGCGGCCGAAGACGCACATGCCTCAGCCGTCGGCCATCGTCGGTACCGCGCGGTCTTTATTTCTGATCTGCATCTGGGCACGCCGGGTTGCCAGGCGGTTGCGTTGCTGGACTTTCTCAAGCACCACCCCAGCGATCACCTCTACCTTGTGGGCGACATCGTCGATGGCTGGCAACTGCGCCGCAAGTGGTTCTGGCCACAAGCCCACAACGATGTGGTGCAAAAGCTGCTGCGCCGTGCGCGCAAGGGGTGCCGGGTGGTGTTTGTGCCGGGCAACCATGACGAATTTGCCCGTGCGTTCGTAGGCCACTCGTTTGGAGGCATCGAGGTGCGGGCCGATGCGGTGCACACCACGGCGGATGGCCGCAGCCTCTGGGTCACGCACGGCGACCATTTTGATGGAGTCATCCAGTGCGCCAAGTGGCTGGCGTATCTGGGCGACAACCTTTATGAATTCACGCTCAAGCTCAACCGGTACCTCAACACACTGCGCGCCCGCATGGGCCTGCCCTACTGGTCTTTGTCGGCTTACCTGAAAGGCAAGGTCAAAAAGGCCCTGAACTACGTCACCGACTTTGAGGTGGCTGTTGCGGCTGAAGCACGCCGCAGGGGGCATGATGGCGTCGTGTGCGGCCATATCCACCGTGCCGAGATGCGCGAGATCGGTGGGACGCTTTACTGCAATGACGGCGACTGGGTGGAAAGCCACACCGCCTTGGTCGAGCACATGGACGGCAGGCTGGAACTGTTGCAGTGGCCGGCTTCTCCTGTCGCCAATATTTCCCGGTCCGAGTCGGCTGCCGTTGTATGAAAATTGCCTTGTTGACAGACGCCTGGATGCCCCAGGTCAATGGGGTGGTCACCACCTTGCTGGAACTGGTGCAGGAGCTTGAGGCGGCCGGGCACGAGGTGCAGGTGCTGCACCCCGGCCAGTTCGCAACCCGTCCGTGCCCTGGCTATCCTGGCATCGACTTGGCAGTGCGCCCGGCGAAGCGGGTGACGACGATGCTGGACGCGATGAAACCCGATGCCATTCACCTTGCCACGGAAGGACCGTTGGGCTGGGCAGGGCGCCGCTATTGCCTGCGCAAGGGGTTGGCATTCACTACCGCTTTCCACACGCGATTTCCGGAAATACTGCATGCGGCACTGCGCGTTCCGCTGCGATGGGGGTATGCGCTGTTCAGGCACTTTCACCGGCCATCTTCGGGGGTGATGGTGCCTACACAAGGCGTTTTGCAGATGCTGGAGCGACGGGGCTTTCGCAATCTGCGCCCGTGGACCCATGGGGTGGACACGCGGGCTTTTCCGTTCCACGGCGCAACCATCCAGAGCCCGCTCACGGGCGCTTTGGCGCACCCCGTCTCCTTGTATGTCGGGCGGATTTCGTACGAGAAAAACATCGAAGCTTTCCTCCAGCTGGACATACCAGGCTCCAAGGTGGTGTGCGGGGTCGGTCCACTGGAAGCTCGCCTCAAGGCCAAGTATCCGCAGGTCCGTTGGCTGGGCATCCTGGACCGTGCCGCGCTGGCGCAGGTATATGCGGCTGCGGATGTGTTTGTGTTTCCCAGCCGGTCAGAAACCTTCGGCTTGGTCATGCTGGAGGCAATGGCCTGCGGGACGCCTGTGGCCGCCTACCCTGAGGATGGCCCGATGGAGGTGCTGGGGGCGCATTCTGGTCAGCCGCCCAGAGGGGGCGTGCTGCAAGACGATTTGCTCGTGGCAAGCCAGCAGGCCCTGGCGATACCCCGGTCCGAAGCGCGCGCACGGGCACTCGATTTCACCTGGGCGCATGCCGCCCGGCTGTTCGAGCAGTATCTGGTTCCCGCCCAAGCGCAGGGCTCGTCTCGTGTGACTGTCACAAAATCTGTCACATCTTTGTCATCTGGGCGTTAAATACTGCTGCCATCTTGCACTAGCCGCGTTTGCGTACCCATGTTGCCTTTGCCTTCCGATGATGCTCTCGTGCATGCCAACGCCTCCCCGTCGCCGGACAGTGGCACGAGCGGAGGATTCTCACAGTCCGCCAGCGCGCCCCCTCACATGTTTCTGGACAGGGACCACAGCATCCTGGCTTTCAACGAGCGTGTTTTCGACTGGGCTGTGAGGCCCGATGTGCCGCTGCTGGAACGGTTGCGATATCTGTGCATCGTGTCGTCCAATCTCGACGAATTTTTTGAGGTCCGTGCTGCGCCGCACATTACCGCTGCGCAGAAAGGTGAGACCAAAGGGCTCTATTCGACGGCATCGTTCGAAGCCATGGCCACCAAAATACACAGCCTGGTGGAGCGGCAATACGCGCTGTACAACGAGGCCCTGGTGCCTGCGTTTGCCGCGCACGGGATTCGTATCGTGGGGTATGGCGAGCGATCACCCGCCCAAAAGCGCTGGGTCCACGATTATTTTGTGAACGAGGTCCGGCCACTGCTGATTCCGGTGGGGCTGGATCCGGCCCATCCGTTTCCACAGGTGGCCAACAAATCGCTGAACTTCATTGTTCGCCTGAAGGGCCACGACGCTTTCGGCAGGGAGAACGAGATCGCCATCGTCAAGGTGCCGCGTGCGCTGCCAAGGTTGATCCGCATGCCGGCCCGCGTGGCGCCTGGGGAGGCCCTTTTCGTGAGTCTCTCCAGTATTGTTCGCGCGCATCTGGAGGATCTTTTCCCGGGACGGGAGGTCACGGAGTTCTCTCAGTTTCGCGTGACGCGCCATTCCGATTTGGCACTGGACGAAGAGGATGTGCGCAATCTGCGGACTGCCCTTCGCCAGGGCTTGCAACACCGGCACTATGGGCAGGCGGTACGGCTGGAGGTGTCCTCCGGGTGTTCGCAGTTTTTGTCGGATTTTCTGTTGGCGCAGTTTGCTTTGCCGGCCGCTGCCTTGTACCGGGTGCATGGCCCTGTGAACCTGGTGCGTTTGACGCAACTGGTGGATCTGGTGGATGCGCCGGAACTGCTCTTTCCACCCTGGAATTCCGCGTGGCCCCGACAACTGCAATCCGGCGTGTCCATCCTGGAACAACTGCGCAAGCACGATGTGCTGATCCACCAGCCGTTCGAGAGTTTTGACGGGCTCCTTGCCTTTTTGCGTGAAGCCGTCAATGACCCTGATGTGCTTGTCATCAAACAGACCATCTACCGCACCGGCGCGGACTCCGAACTCATGGACCTGCTCACCGAGGCCGTACGCCGTGGCAAAGAGGTCATGGCGGTGGTGGAACTCAAGGCGCGCTTTGATGAAGAAGCCAATATCAACTGGGCCGAGGCTCTGGAGTCGATTGGCGCCCAGGTGGTCTACGGGGTAGTGGGTCTCAAGACGCACGCCAAGATGCTGCTGGTTACGCGCAGGGAAGGGCGAAAACTGCGGCGCTACGGGCACCTATCGACGGGTAACTACAACGTACGTACTGCACGGCTGTATACCGATCTGAGCTACCTTACGGCCGACGAAGAAACCACGGCCGACATGGATGGGGTGTTCAATCACCTTGCGAGCCAGAACCGCCCGCCCAAGCTGCGCAAGCTGATGCTGGCGCCGTTCCATCTGCACCGGCGAATGCTGGAGAAAATCGAACAAGTGGGTCTGGCGGCCAGCCGGGGAGAGGATGCGCGGATCGTGGCCAAGATGAATGCCCTGACCGACGAGGCCCTGATGCGCGCTCTGATCGTGGCAGGCCAGCGCGGTGCGCGCATTGATCTCATCGTGCGGGGAGCTTGCATGCTGGCAGCCCAGGTGCCAGGGGTGACCGACAACATCCGTGTACGTTCGGTGATCGGCCGCTTCCTGGAGCACACACGTGTCTTCTACTTCCGCAGCGGGGGGGAGGAAGATCTGTACCTTTCCAGCGCCGACTGGATGAACCGCAACATGATGCGGCGTGTGGAGTTGGCCTGGCCTGTGACAGACCCGCGCCTGCGGCAGCAGATTGTGGACGAGTGCCTGGTCGCCTATTTGCATGACGACCGGGATGCATGGACGCTGAACGCTGACGGCTCCTACCGCCGAGCCCCCCGTCCGCAGGATGGGTTGGGCGCCCAGAACGCTTTAATGGTTCGCTACGGTCCAGCCCCGTCGGGGACGCGCATGGACCAGGGGGCGGCATGATGGACCTCATCCTGTGGCGCCATGCGGAGGCAGAGGAACTCGCAGAAGGGGGCGACGATCTGGCGAGGGCTCTGACCTCGCGCGGGGAAAAGCAGGCAGCGCGCATGGCGGCCTGGCTGGACCGGCAATTGCCCGAGGGCTTGCGCGTGCTTGCCAGTCCGGCCCGTCGCACCGAGCAAACGGCCAACGCCCTGGGGCGCAAGTTCAAGATGCGCGCCGAGCTGTTACCTGGTGGAACGCCGCAAGATCTGCTGGACCTTGTGCAGTGGCCGCGCGCCAAGGGGACGGTGCTGGTCGTGGGCCATCAACCCATGCTGGGCCAGACCATTGCGCAGCTGATGGGGCTGCAGGCTTCGGAATGCGCTGTGCGCAAGGGAGCTGTCTGGTGGTTGAGGCAGCGGCAGCGGCTGGACCAGAGCCAGACCTTGTTGATCACCGTCCAGTCCCCCGAGTTTCTTTGAGACCTGTTGTGCCGAGGGTATGCCTCGGTGCAGCTGGGGCTATTTGCGCGAGGCTTTGGTCGACGTCTTGGTTGCGGGCGCCGGAACCGCGGGCGCAGCTTCCGCCTTGGGGCGACCTGTCTTGATGGAAGGTACTGCCTGTACCGCGCTGCGCAGGGCGGCGTCAGACATGGCGGCCAGGACCTTCAAGCCCGCACGCAACAGCTCGCTTTTCTTCACGGGCTGGGCGAGAGCAGCCGAGCGCTGCTTCAGGGTTTCTATGACCGCGTATTCATCTTTGGGAATAGTGAAACTGTCGCGCACCAGCTTGGGCTTCTTGGCCTTGGTATCCCGGGCGGCGGCTGGCGCGGCGGGGGCCTTGTCCAATTTCGGTGTCACTTGCGTGGCGGTGGACGCCTTTTTCTTGGAAGCCGAGGCAGGCTTTAGGGCTGCTTTTTGGGGCTGCTTGGCGACCGCAGCCGTTTTGGCGGGAGCCTTGGTGGCCGCCGCAGCCGGCTTGGCCGACTTTGCCGCAGTGGTGGGGGCGGGGCTGGGCGAGGGGGCAGCGGGCAGGGCGGGGCTTGAAGTGGTCATGGCAAACAAACGCTTTCAATAAACGGTATAAACAGTTTATATAGTTTATTGCCAATGCTCAGGGAAGGTCAACCACCAGCTCCCAAGGGGTCTTCTGCCATGCCTGGACTTCTTCGCGCAGCAGGTGTGCAGATTGTGGAAACGCCGTAGCCCAGCCAGCGCGGGCTTTCAGAATGAAACGGTGGCCTTGAGTCTGCAGTGACAAGTCCTGGGTGTCGGGGTCGCGGCGGGCGTGGCACAGTGCCACAGCCAGCCGCATGCTCAGCAGTTGAAGCACGAAGACGGGGTCTTGCAGGTCCGCTTCCAGCTTGCGGACCTTGCCGCGCTGGCCTTGAACCAAGATGCCCAAGCGGTGCAGCTCAGGGACTGCAAATCCGGCTGCATCGGTGTTGTCGAGGATGTAGGCGCCATGGCGGTGGTAATCGCTATGGGATATCAGACAGCCAATTTCGTGAAGCCGGGCCGCCCAGTCGAGCTTGCGCGATGCTCGCTCACTTCCAGAAGGCGTAGCTTGGTCAAACAGCGTACAGGCCGTGCGCGCAACCCGTTCCGCGTGCTCCATGTCCACGCCAAACCGCTGCATCAGGCCGTTCACGGTGGCGGTGCGCAGGTCGGTTCCGGGTTGTTCTCGGTCCAGCAGATCGTAGAGTGCGCCTTGGCGCAAGGCGCCCTGGGCCACCTGCATCTGCTCGATGTCCAGCAGATCAAACACGGCGCGCAGTACGCTGATCCCTCCGCCAATGACGGCGCGCCGTTCTTCCTTGAGGCCTTCCAGGCGAATGCGATCCGCAGATTGGGCGCGCAGCAGGCGTTCCTGCAGCCAGTCGAGGCCTTCGCGGGTGATGACGCCTTGGGGGTCGCCCGCAGCTGCAAGCACGTCGCCAACGGCGCCGGCTGTGCCGGATGATCCGTAGGCCACCTCCCAGGCATCGGGCTGGAAGGTTTCCAGCGCTTCGTCCAGCACGGCCTTGGCTGCAATTTCGGCAGCCAGGAACGCCTGCGTGGAGAACTCGCCATTGGCAAAGTAGCGCTGCGACCACGCTACGCTGCCCACGCGGTACGAGGCCACGGCATGGGGCGTGAACTGCTGGCCCAAAATGAGTTCGGTTGAGCGCCCCCCGATGTCCACCACCAGGCGGCGCTCGTCGGACTGCGGGAGCAGGCGGGCGACGCCCTGGTAGATCAGCCTCGCTTCTTCGGGGCCGGAGACGACGTCGATGGGATAGCCAAGCACTTCGCTCCCGCGTGACAGAAACTCTTCCCGGTTGCGCGCTTCGCGCAGGGTCTGGGTGGCCACGGCGCGAACCTGCGAGCGCGGAAATCCAGCCAAGCGCTCTCCAAATCGCGCCAGGCAGGCCCAGCCGCGCTCCATGGCGTCTCGGGTCAGATTGCGGTCTTCGTCCAGGCCATTGCCCTGGCGCACGGTCTCCTTGAGGTATTCCACCCTCTGGATATGACCGAACTCATAACGCCCGATTTCAAGGCGAAAACTGTTGGAGCCGAGGTCGACTGCGGCGAGGCGTGTGCCGTTCTGCATGTTTTTCTGGTTGGAGCTTCGTTCGGCATGGTACCGCGAGCGTTGGGTGCGCCCGCGCAGAGCGCATCACCACCAGGACGGCGGGAGGGCTGATCGTGTGACTGTGATCTTCGCCAGTGTCTGCGGCTTGTATGACAAATCAATGACAACGTTATTGATGTTGGGCGGGGGCGGAATGCATGTGTTGCAGTTGCTGGGATGAGGAGGTTTGTGTCACTGAATTGTCATCTTGGGGCACTAGAGTTCAGTCTGTTCCTGTCAACCCTAGCCAAAAGGTACTGAATAATGAAACGCACATTTCTCAAAACTGTCGCTGTAGCACTGGCCTCCATGGCTGTAGGCAGCGCTTTTGCGGCGGACATCACCGGCGCGGGCGCCACGTTCCCGTTCCCCATGTACGCCAAGTGGGCTGAAGCCTACAAGAAGGAAACTGGCACAGGGCTGAACTATCAGTCGATCGGTTCTTCCGGCGGCATCCGCCAGATTCGCGCCAAGACCGTGGCTTTCGGTGCATCTGATGCTCCAGTTTCCGGTGCTGATCTGGAGAAGGACGGCATGGTGCAGTTCCCTGCAATCATTGGTGGCACGGTGCCGGTGGTGAACCTCGAAGGCTTCAAGCCGGGCGAGCTGCGCGTGACCGGCCCTGTGCTGGCAGAAATCTTCCTGGGCAAGATCGCCAAGTGGAATGACGCCAAGCTGGCCGCACTGAACCCGGGCAAGACCTTGCCGGACCAAAACATCACCGTGGTTCACCGCGCTGATGGTTCGGGCACCACGTTCAACTGGACCGACTACCTGTCTGCTGTCAGCAAGGAATGGGCAGACTCCGTGGGCAAGGGCGCTGCCGTGAAGTGGCCTGCTGCGTCGTCGGTGGGTGGCAAGGGCAATGAAGGCGTGGCCGCCAATGTGACCCGCGTGAAGGGCGCTGTAGGTTATGTGGAATACGCCTACGTCAAGAAGAACAACATGAACTTCCTGCAGCTCCAAAACGCTGACGGCAAGTACGTAAGCCCTGATGACAAGACCTTTGCCGCAGCCGCAGCCAGCGCTGATTGGTTCAGCGTGCCTGGCATGGGCATCTCGATGGTCAATGCCAAGGGTGCAGAAAGCTGGCCTGTCAGCACAGCCTCGTTCATCCTGATGTACAAGGACCCTGCGGACAAGGCGCAGTCGGCTGAAGTTCTGAAGTTCTTTGATTGGGCGTTCAAGAATGGCAAAGGCATGGCCACGGAGCTGGACTATGTGCCGCTGCCTGACAGCCTGACCGCCGAGATCCGTTCCAAAGTCTGGTCGCAGATCAAGAAGTAAGTCAGTCTGCCCCAGAATACCCCCCATCGGCCGCCTTGGCTGGCCGATGGGTGCTGGTTTGTGGGGATCTCCAGAAGCCAGATGGGAGTCAACATGAGCGTGGGAACCACCATGAGTTCGCAACCCGGGTCCGCCAAAAAGACGGACGCCCCTACGGAGTCGATGGTATCGATTGCCAGGCGGCAGCGTCTTCAGGACATCTTTTTTCATCGGTTGACCCAAAGTCTTTCGCTGCTGGTGCTGGCGGCGCTGCTGGGGATCATCGTCTCTCTGTTTATCTACGCTTGGCCGACGTTCCATAAGTTCGGTGTCCAGTTCATCTGGCGCGTGGAATGGGACATCATCAATGAAGAATTCGGTGCTGCGATTGCCATCGTCGGCACCCTGGCCAGTGCTGGCATTGCGCTGCTGATTGCGGTGCCTCTGGCTTTTGGCATTGCCCTTTTTCTGACGGAAACTTGCCCGGTCTGGCTGCGGCGCCCCCTGGGCACCGCAGTGGAGCTATTGGCGGCCGTCCCCTCGATCATCTACGGCATGTTCGGTCTGTTCGTTTTTGCCCCGCTGTTTGCTGATTACTTCCAGATGCCGGTGCAAAAGCTGCTGGGCTCCATGCCGCTGGTGGGCTTTCTGTTTGGCGGCAGCACCAACGGCTTTGGCATCCTGGCGGCCGGTATCGTGCTCGCGTTCATGGTGCTGCCGTTTGTGGCGGCAGTGATGCGCGACGTGTTCGAGATTGTTCCGCCCATCCTGCGCGAGTCTGCCTATGGCCTGGGCTGCACGACCTGGGAAGTGGTGCGCCGCGTGGTGCTGCCTTACACCCAAAAGGGCGTTATAGGCGGAATCATGCTGGGCCTGGGCCGCGCTCTGGGGGAGACCATGGCCGTGACCTTTGTGATCGGCAACGCCAACCGCATGCCGACATCCCTCTTTTCGCCGGGAACCTCGATTGCCTCCACGCTGGCCAACGAGTTCGGCGAGGCGGCTGACTTCCATCTTTCCACGTTGTTCGCGCTGGGTTTCCTGCTGTTCGTGATCACCTTCGTGGTGCTTTCGGCCGCCAAGATCCTGATGCTGCGTGCTGAAAAGGCCAAGGGCCTTTGAGTCCTCATGCCCTGACCATGAACCTCTTTTGAGACAAGCTCCATGGAATTCAACCAACAACTCTACAAAAAGCGCCAGCGCTCCAACGCCATCGGGCTAACCCTTTCCCTGGGGGCGATGGTGCTGGGTCTGTTCGTGCTGCTCTGGATCCTGAGCGTTCTGCTGTCCAACGGCTTTGCTGCGCTGGACTGGAACATGTTCACCCAGTCCACGCCGGCGCCCGGATCGGAAGGCGGTGGGCTGGCCAATGCCATCGTCGGTAGCCTCATGATGGTAGGTTTTACCGTGCTGGTATCCACACCAATTGGTGTACTGGCTGGCGTCTACCTGGCGGAATACGGCGACCAGAGCAAGACGGCCGAACTCACCCGCTTTGTGACCGACATCATGTTGTCCGCGCCCTCCATCGTGTTGGGCCTGTTCGTCTATGCCATTGCCGTGGCGACGGTCGGCAACTTCTCAGGTTGGGCCGGTAGCCTGGCCTTGTCGCTGATCGCCGTACCGGTGGTGGTCCGTACCACCGAGAACATGCTGCGCCTGGTGCCCGGCAGTCTGCGCGAGGCTGCTTTTGCACTGGGTGCACCACGCTGGAAAGTGTCCACCATGGTCACCCTGCGTGCTGCGCGCAGTGGGGTGATGACGGGCTTGCTGCTGGCTGTGGCCCGCATCAGTGGCGAGACTGCGCCGCTGTTGTTCACGGCGCTCAACAACCAGTTCTTCAGCACCAACATGAATGCCCCCATGGCCAACCTACCGGTGGTGATCTTCCAGTTTGCCCTGAGCCCTTACGAAAACTGGGTGCGCCTGGCCTGGGGTGGGGCGTTGCTCATCACGTTGTCGGTGTTGATCCTCAACATCGTGGCGCGGGTTTTCCTGCGCGAGAAGAGCCGAGCCTGACCTGTCGGTCCATTACGCAGACACCACCCAGACAGCCTCCATTTTCAGGATTTGACAATGAACGCCACCGCTACCGTCACCCCCAGCAAGAATGCGCTGGAACTTCGCAACCTCAGCTTCTTCTATGGCAAGTTTCAGGGGCTGCGCAACGTCAGCCTCAACATTGCCGAGCACAAGGTGACTGCTTTCATTGGCCCCTCGGGCTGTGGCAAGTCCACCCTGCTGCGGACTTTGAATCGCATGTACAGCCTGTACCCGGGCCAGCGTGCCGAAGGCACCATCAACTTCTACGGCCAGGACATCCTGGACCCCAAGCAGGACATCAACCTGCTGCGCGCCCGCATCGGCATGGTGTTCCAGAAACCCACGCCGTTTCCCATGTCCATCTACGACAACATCGCCTTCGGTGTGAAGCTCTACGAAAGCCTGAGCAAAAGCGAGATGGACGACCGCGTGGAATGGGCGCTCTCCAAGGCCGCCTTGTGGACCGAGGTGAAGGACAAGCTGCACCAAAGCGGTTTGTCGCTCTCCGGCGGACAGCAGCAGCGCCTGTGCATTGCACGCAGCGTGGCGGTCAAGCCTTCTGTGCTGCTGCTTGACGAACCCACCTCGGCGCTGGACCCGCTGTCCACTGCCAAGATCGAAGAGCTGATCGACGAACTCAAGCACGACTATACGATTGCCATCGTGACGCACAACATGCAGCAGGCTGCCCGCTGCAGCGACTACACGGCCTACATGTACCTGGGCGAAATGATCGAGTTCGGTGCCACCGAGCAGATCTTCTTCAAGCCCGAGCGCAAGGAAACCGAAGACTACATCACCGGCCGTTTCGGCTAAGGAGACAGCAGATGCCCGATAAACACCTTTCGTCCCAGTTCGACAGCGAACTCAACAGCGTCTCCGCCCGTGTGATGGAGATGGGTGGCCTGGTGGAATCGCAGATTCGCCAGGCGGTATACGCCCTGTCGCAGTTCAGCCTGGAGGCCGTGGAGACCGTGGCCTCGATGGAAACCCGTATCAATGCGATGGAAGTCGAGATCGACCAGGAGCTGTCGTCCATCATCGCCCGCCGTCAGCCGACGGCGCGCGACCTGCGCCTGCTACTGGCCTTCTCCAAGGCCACAGCCAACCTCGAACGCATGGGTGATGAGGCCAACAAGATGGCCCGTATGGTGCGCTCCATCATCGAGAGTGGTGCACCGCGCTCGCTGCCGTCGAGCGACCTGCGCACGGCAGCCGAGCTGGCGTCGGGCCTGCTGCGCAAGACGCTGGATGCTTTTGCGCGCCTGGACGTCAAGGCGGCGGTGGCCATCCTCAAGGAAGACGACCTGATCGACAAGGAATTCGATGGATTCGTGCGCAAGCTCATCACCTACATGATGGAAGACCCGCGCACCATCTCCCCCAGCCTGGACCTGCTGTTCCTGGCCAAGGCGATTGAGCGCATCGGCGACCATTCCAAGAACGTGGCTGAGTTGATCATCTATCTGGTCAAGGGCAAGGATGTGCGCCACACTGCCCTCGATGAGATCGAGTCAGCCGTTCTGTAAAAAAAGAGCTTTGGCAAAACTATGAGAAAGCTCCCACGCGTCCTCATCGTTGAGGACGAACCTGCGATTGCCGAGTTGATTGCAGTCAATCTACGCCACAACGGATTCCAGCCCTTTTGGGCGGAAGATGGTGACTCGGCCCAGCGCGAGCTGGATGCCGTGCTGCCGGATGTCATCCTGCTCGACTGGATGCTGCCGGGGCAAAGCGGCTTGTCGTTGGCACGCAAGTGGCGTGCGGACAGCCGCACCAAGCCGATCCCGATCCTGATGTTGACGGCCCGGGGCGATGAACCCGACAAGATCGCCGGGCTCGATGCGGGTGCCGACGACTACATCACCAAGCCGTTCTCCACGCAGGAGCTGCTGGCGCGGATCCGCGCCGTGCTGCGCCGTCGTGCTCCCGAGCAGGTCAGCGACAGCGTGACCATTGGCGAGCTGGTGCTCGACGCCGGCACCTACCGCGTGACCTTCCAGGGGCAGCCGCTCAAGGTGGGCCCCACCGAGTTCAAGCTGTTGCACTTTCTCATGAAACACGCCGAACGTGTGCACAGCCGCTCACAATTGCTCGACAAGGTGTGGGGTGACCATGTTTTCATCGAGGAGCGGACGGTGGATGTGCACGTCAAGCGCCTGCGCGAAGCCCTGGGCGCCGCCTCCGTGATGGTGGAAACCGTGCGTGGCGCGGGCTACCGGCTCACCGCACAGCCCCAGGTGCAGTTGCAGGCCTGAGAGGCTGAGAGTCTTTTATCCGTGCCCGCCTTGTACGCCAAAACGCCCCGGCTCGTCGTTGCAAATGCTCGCCATAGCCCTAGCTATGGCTGTGCTTTGCGCCTAGATCCGAGGCGTTTTGGCGCGCCTTTCGGGCTTGGCTAAAAAACTCTCAGCCTCTGAGAGTCTGGTCATGATCTCCAGCGATAGAGTGAACAGGTGCTGAGGGCGCGGGCCTGATGTTGTCGATGGGGCGCACAGGATGCGCCCCTGTTTTTCTGAGAAGGCGTTGCTGACCGCATGCTGTGGCGTATTTCGTATTTCCTGCTCTGGCAGATAGCGGGTGGCGGGCTGGGATGGTGGCAGGGTGGTCCCTGGGGCGCAGCCCTGGGCGCCGCCCTGGCGGCGTGGGCCTGGTTTGTCTGGGATCTGCTGCGTGGCGCGCGCGTGCTGCGCTGGCTGCGCACGGGTGACCTGTCCGAAGTCCCGGCCATGCGCGGCATCTGGGGTGAGGCGGCAGACCGTGCGCGGCGCCTTTTGCGCAGGCAGGAGACCCAGATCCGCGACAGCCAGGACCGGCTGCAGGAGATCCTGGCCGCGCTGCAGGCCACGCCCAATGGGGTGGTGCTGCTGGATGCGCAAGGCCGCATCGAGTGGTGCAACCAGATGGCCGCCAGCCAGTTCGGCTTTGACGCCCAGCGCGATGTGATGCAGTCGATCGGCAACCTGGTGCGCGACCCCGAGTTCACGGCCTACTATGCCGCCCAGGATTTCAACCACGACGTGGTGCTGGAGGGGCGATTCAGTACGCCATCGCGGCCGGTGCGCATCTCGGTGCATCTGCACCCCTATGGCGACGGGCGCACTCTGCTGCTGTCGCGCGATGTCACGGCGCTGGAGCAGGCCGAGGCCATGCGGCGCGACTTCGTGGCGAATGTGTCCCATGAGATCCGCACGCCCCTGACGGTGCTGACCGGTTTTGTCGAAACGCTGCAGACCTTGCCCCTGAGTGCCGACGAGCGCTCGCGCTACCTGGGCATGATGGCCCAGCAGGCGCTGCGCATGCAAAGTGTGGTGCAAGACCTTTTGACCCTGTCGCGCCTGGAGGGCAGTCCGCCACCGGGGATGGCGGAGTGGACGCCCGTGCAGGCGCTCATGCAGCGGTGCGAGGAGGAGGGGCGTGCACTGTCGGCCGTGCTCTCGCAAAACCAGCCGCGCCAGCATGTCATGGTGTTTCCGCCGAAGGACGCGTTGCATGCCGAGGGCGACATTGCAGGCGTGCCCACCGAGTTGCAAAGCGCATTGTCGAACCTCATCAGCAATGCGGTGCGCTACACGCCTGCGGGTGGGGTGATCACGGTGGCGTGGCACCGCATGGAAGATGGCTGCGCAGTTTTCTCGGTGCAGGACACAGGCCCAGGAATCGCACCTGAACACATTCCGCGTTTGACAGAGCGTTTTTACCGCGTGGACCGCAGCCGCTCCCGCGAGACCGGTGGCACCGGCCTGGGGCTGGCCATCGTCAAGCATGTGCTGCAGCGGCACGGCGCCACGCTGGACATTGCCAGCACCCTGGGCAAGGGCTCGGTGTTCTCGGTCACCTTCCCTGCGAACCGGTTGCGCGGGTTTTCGCTGCCGGTCTGACCGCATGCCACAGCATGGCCAGGAACAGCGCGGCAGTGAGCCACAGCGCCACCGCGCTTGCGGCCCAGAAGGGTGTGGGCGATGGCTCCGCTGCCCAAGGCCCCAGGCCCCGGTAGGCCAGCAGGTAGCCGCCCCCCAAGCCCGCACCCCACAGCAACACGCAATACACCACCAGCGGCGCCACGGTGATGCGGTAGCAGCGCAACACAAACACGCACAGCGTCTGCAGTGCATCGGCTGCGTGGTACGCAGCGACCCACACGATGACCCCGCCCGTCAGGGCCACCACGCCGGTGTTGGTGGAATACAAACCGCCAATGTGATTTTTTGCTATCAATAATATAGCTGCTAGCGCAATACCAATAAGCGCTGAAAGCCTAAAACCTATAAAAACCACCTTGCGCGCGCGTGCGGGATCGCCAGCGCCCAGCCAGTAGCTGACGCGGGCACTGGTGGCGATGGCCAGCGACAGCGGCACCATGTAGAGCACAGCCGCCACATTGGCCGCGATCTGGTGTGCCGCCGATGCGGTGGTGCCCTGGCGTGCAATGAACAACGCCATCAGCGTGAACGACGTCACCTCCACCATCACAGCCAGACCGGCCGGGATGCCCAGGCGGGCAAAGCCCGCAATGGTGGGCCAGTGCGGGGGCTCCATACGGCGCCAGATGCGCAGGGGTTCATAGATGTCCTGCGTGCGCAGCAGCCAGATGGCCAGCGCAAGCATGCTGCCGTTGACCACCAGGGTGGCCCACGCGCATCCCACCACGCCTTGCGCAGGCAGCCCTGCGCCGCCAAAGGTGAACCAGATCGACAGTGGCAGCTTGATGAACAGCGAGCCCACCTGCAGCCAGGTCACCAGCTTGGGGCGGCCCAGTGCCTGGTTCAAGGTGCTGTAGATGCGAAAAAGCAGGGCAGGCGGCAGTGCCAGGGCCAGCACGGCCAGGTAACTCTCCACCTCGGTGCGCAGGGCTGGCGGCACCTCGGTCCAGCGCAGCAGGGGGGCGGGGGACAGCAGGATGGCCATGCCCACCAGCGATGCGGCGCCGCACAGGTACAGCGACTGCCGCAGAGACCGGCCCAGGCCGTCGGTCTGCCGGGCGCCGCGCAACTCGGCCCACACCGGAAGCAGCGCCTGCAGCACGCCAATCAGTGCCACATACACGCTGATGAAGATGGCGCTGCCCACCGAGAGTGCCGCCAGCGAGGCTTCTCCATGGCGCCCAGCGACGATGGTGTCTGTCACGCCAAACGCCATCACCGCCAGTTGCCCGGCCAGCACCGTGATGGCGTGGCGCGAGATGGTCGAAAGCTCCGACATTACTCCGGCATCATTCGGGCATCAGCGTGCAGGCCCCGCACGGTGAAACACCAGGAGGTGATCGTTCTTGTCAGTGGGGCGTGGGATGGTGGCCCGGGCTTCCCAGCGCGCCACATTCACCATGCGCTCGGACGGAGGCCAGGAGGCGATGTCAGCCACCAGCCAGTCGCACTCGTCCTGCAGGCCCGCCCGCTGCAGCGAGAGGCCACCGTGGTACTGCAGAGCCGCCACCTGGGCACGGTTCAACCCTACCGTCTGCACACAGCCCGGGGATGGGCCCAGTGTGGCCATCACACTGCGAACCTGGGGGCGATAGCTGCGGGCGTAGTCCAGTAGCGGCAACCACAAGGTCATCAGCAGTAGCCAGCCCAGCGCAGCGCCGCTGGCGGGCAGCACCAGGCTCTTCCAGATGGGCGCCCGGTTGCGCGCGGCGCGCCACCACACCAGGCTGCACCAGCCCACGGTGGCCGCCAGGGCCACGACAAGCGCCAGTGCGGAAAACTGCGGCACAAAACCAGGGGCCAGCTTGGCCACATTGGCTGCAGGCTTGGCGGGAACGCCCGTTTGCATGGCAATCCAGATCACCCAGATCGCCAGCGCAGAAACGGTGAAGAACAGCAGCGTGAACCAGTCGATCAGCGCCCCCACACTGCGTCGCAGCGTGGGCAGTGCAAACGCTGCCAGTGCGGCCAGGGCCGGCAGCCCCAGCAGCAGGGCCCTGTCTGCGGGTTGGGTGGTGACGGTGGCGGCAATGGAGACTGCCGAGAACCACAGCGGGAGCAGCAGGTGCCTGTGCCCCTGGCGGCTGATGATCTGCTTGCGCCAGCGCCATAGCGTCCAGAGGGCCAGGGGCCAGGCGGGCCACCCAAACCACAGCAGCAGCCGCGCCAGGCTCTGCCATTCCTTGCCGCCTGAGCCGGAATCCACAATTCGCCAGCGCCAGAGATCAAGCCCCCAGGCGATCAGCGCCGCTGCCAGCGTGATAGCCCCCAGGGCCAATGCCCAGCGCAGGCGATGGTCTGTCTGGCTGCCTGGCGCATACACCACCACCACCATGCTGCCCAGTCCCAGCAATGCTGCAAGCGCCGGAGCGCCTGCCAGCGTGAGCCCCACCATGCCTGCGACCAGCGCCAAGACAGGGGCTACGGTGCGGTGGGGCATGGCCGCAACCGCAAAGAAGATCAGCGCCGTGCAACTGAGCTGCACCAGATAGCTGGTGACCTCATGCGAGAGCTGCGCGAGACCCAGGCAGGCAATCAGGGCCAACAACCCGCCATCGGCAATGGCGCGGGCGTAGTCGGGTGGATTGGCCTCGCCCCCAAAGGCAAAAGCCACGGGCTGGGCGCCGGGGCTACGGGCGAGGTAGTAGACGGCGTACCACGTGGCAATGAGGGTGATGACCAGCAGGAGTGCGAAGGGTAGGCGCACCGCCATCTCGGCAGAAACCCACTGGGGCGCCAGCTGGATGGCCCAAGCGCCCAGCCAGTACGGCAACAGTCCTTCGGTTTCCGGGGACATGCCGCCCAGCAGAGGGCTGAGCCAGGGCGTGCGCCCGTGGGCCAGCTCCAGCATGTAGCCAAACGCCGTGACGTCCGCACTTTTCCACGGGTCGCGCCCCACGAAGCCGGGCACGACATAGGCAATACACAGCAGTACCAGTGCCCAGCGTGGCAGGGGGCTGACAGCGTTCTGGGTAACGATGGCGGGGGTCGGTGGATTCACGCGTCAGAGGGCGGCAAAGCGAAGCCACCGAGAATAAGGGCAAAACCAACGGAAAAAGGCAGCCCGGTTGCCCGGGCTGCCTTTTTGGCGGGAACGCAAGGGCGAATTACTTCGCTGCGGTCTTGCCGAAACGGTTGCGGAAGCGCTCCACGCGGCCACCCATGTTGTCCACCGACTTTTGCGTACCGGTGTAGAAGGGGTGCGATTCAGAGGACGTATCCAGCTTGAACAGCGGATATTCCTTGCCTTCGAAGGTTTCCATTTCCTTCGTGTTCACGCACGAACGGGTCACGAACTTGAAACCGTTGGACAGGTCCGAGAACAGGACTTCGCGGTAGTTGGGGTGAATGCCTTCTTTCATGATCAATCCTTGTCAAGTGCGGGAGCCGCGCTGAACCCGGAGCAACCTTTGCGCCGTGGAACATCCAACGTACTTTCCGCAGAAAAAGCTCTCTATTATTGCACAGGCGGTCTGATGGCATTTTCGCGACGGCCCGTAACGGCTGAAACTGGCAAGGCCTTGGCCAGAACCGCCGCGCAAGGGCTGCCCCGCCGCGCTGGCGGTGTCCCCCTTCCCGAATTGCGTAGCAATTCGGGAAGGGGGAAGGCGCGAAAGCGCCTCAGGGGGTTGTCACCCTCCTCTTCGCATCATGTCAAAGAAGTCCACATTGGTCTTGGTGGCCTTCATGTTCTTGATCATCAGCTCCATCGACTCGATCTCGTCCATGTTGTACATGAACTGGCGCAGGATGCGGGTCTTTTGAAGGATCTCGGGCGCCAGCAGCAGCTCTTCGCGGCGCGTGCCGCTCTTGTTGAGCTCGATGGCGGGGAACACGCGCTTTTCGTACAGGCGGCGGTTCAGGTGAATTTCACAGTTGCCCGTGCCCTTGAACTCTTCAAAGATCACTTCGTCCATGCGGCTGCCGGTGTCGACCAACGCGGTGGCGATGATGGTGAGCGAGCCACCTTCTTCGACCTTGCGCGCGGCGCCGAAGAAGCGCTTGGGGCGCTGCAGTGCGGCGGCGTCCACACCGCCCGAAAGCACCTTGCCGCTGGAGGGCACGACGTTGTTGTAGGCGCGCGCCAGGCGGGTGATGGAGTCCAGCAGGATGACCACGTCCTTCTTCAGCTCGACCAAGCGCTTGGCGCGCTCGATCACCATCTCGGCCACGTGCACGTGGCGGGCGGCGGGCTCGTCGAAGGTGGAGGCGATGATCTCGCCCTTCACCGTGCGCTGCATTTCGGTCACTTCTTCAGGGCGCTCGTCCACCAGCAGCACCATCAGGTGCACGTCGGGGTTGTTGGCCGTGATGGCGTGGGCGATGTGCTGCATCATCACCGTCTTGCCACTCTTGGGCGGGGCGACGATCAGCGCGCGCTGGCCACGGCCGATGGGCGCAATGATGTCGATGATGCGGCCTGTGATGTTTTCTTCGCCCTTGAAGTCGCGCTCCAGCTTCATCTGTTCCTTGGGGAACAGGGGCGTCAGGTTCTCGAACATCACCTTGTGCTTGTTCTGTTCCGGCGGGCCGCCGTTGACGGAGTCGAGCTTGTTCAGTGCGAAGTAACGTTCACCGTCTTTGGGTGTGCGGACTTCACCTTCGATCATGTCGCCGGTGTGCAGATTGAAGCGACGCACCTGGCTCGGGCTGATGTAAATATCGTCCGTGCTGGCGGTAAAGCTCGTGTCCGGGCTGCGCAGGAAGCCGAAACCGTCGGGCAAAATTTCCAGCACGCCATCGGCAATGATTTGTTCCCCGGTCTTGGCCCGCTTCTTGATGATCGCAAACATCAGCTCCTGCTTGCGCATGCGGCCGGTATTTTCGATTTCGAGTTCTTCGGCTTGCTTCAGGACTTCAGACACGTGCAGTGCCTTGAGTTCGTTTAAGTGCATGGAATGACTCCTTGGCGGAGCTGGTATGAATCTTGGGGGAGGAGGGCTGGTGCCAGATGGGCTGCTGTTTGCAGGTCTGGCTCGCCGGGGATCTCGGTCCGGCTGCCAATGCATGCAGGCCGGTGATCTGAAGGAATTATGACAGGAAAAAAAGCGGGAGATTCACGGGATCCGAATTCGGTCTGTGTCTGGCGCTGCAATAGGTGTCGTGAAAACAGACAACCCCGCGTGCATGGGCAGGCGCGGGGTTGTGGGTGCGGATCAGGCCAGTTGCTGATCGATGAAGGCGGTCAGTTGCGCCTTGCTCATGGCGCCGACCTTGGTGGCGGCCAGCTGGCCGTCCTTGAACAGCATCAGTGTGGGAATGCCGCGAATGCCGAACTTGGCGGGGATCTCGCGGTTTTCGTCCACATTCATCTTGGCGATCTGCAGCTTGCCCTGGTAGGTGCCTGCCACTTCGTCCAGGATGGGGGCAATCATTTTGCAGGGGCCGCACCATTCGGCCCAGTAGTCCACCAGCACGGCGGAGCCGGGTTGCAGCACGTCGGCTTCAAAGCTGGCGTCAGAGACATGTTTGATGAGTTCGCTGGCCATGGCGGATTCCTTGATTTTGAGCGGGTTGTGACCGGTGTACGTTTAAAGTCTGGGCATTGTGACAGAAACCAATCCCACGTTCACCGGTGTGGCCGGGCCTTGCGACGCTATGACAGTCATAGCGAAAAGCGATCAAACCAGTGGGTTTGCTGTCGCCAGCACCGCCTTGTGGCAACGTGCTCTGGCCCAGGTGGCCGCACATGCCCAGGCACATGGCGCCCATTTGGCGCGCACAGTGGTGTTGGTGCCCTACGCCCAGCTCATGCCCTGGGCCCAGCGCCACTGGGCGCTGCAGTTTCCGCAAGGCTTTGCGCCGCGCTTTGAAACCACCCGCAACTGGGCCCGCCAGTTGCAGGTGTTTGAGCCTTCGGCCGACGACTTTGCGGGCGACGTGGCGCGCGACACCCTCACGGCCCGCGCCTTGCTCGACCGTGTGGGGCAGGGCGCCCAGCGCGAGATGCTGGCCACGCCCCTGCAAGAAGCCGCCGCACAACTGGCACCCGCCGTGGCCGCTGTGCCCCCCGCGCAGCGCGCCGCCTGGGGCGACGAGGCCCGCAAACTGCTGGCCACCGCCGATGAAGGCAGCAGCCTGCATTACGAGGCCCTGGTGGCGCGCCTAGCGCTGGAATGGGTGCTGGCCTCACGCCACGCCACCGATGTACTGTTTGAGCCCGGTGTGCGCGCGGCGGTGGATGCGCTGGTGGTGCTCGAAGGCTTTCAATCCGACGCGCTCCCCCAGGCCCTGCTGGCCCATTGGGGCGAGCATGGGGCTTGTGTTGCGCTGCCTGCATTGGTCGATGAAGCTCCCGCGCCGCCAAAACGCGCCCTGCATGCCGCCACCGATGCCGAAGACGAAGCCCACCGCGCCGCTGCCTGCGTGCTGGCCCATGTGCGAGATGGCCGGGTGCCCGTCGCGCTGGCCGCCACCGACCGTGCACTGATCCGCCGCGTGCTCGCTCACCTGGACAGCAGCGGCGTGCTGGTGCGCGATGAAAGTGGCTGGATTCTCTCGACCACACGCGCCGCTTCGCGGGTCATGGCCGCGCTTCAGGCTGCGGCGTGGAATGCCTCTTCCAACGCGGTGCTGGACTGGGTCAAACACACCCCCGCGCTGATGCCGGGCGAGGTCAACCGCCTGGAGCAATGGCTGCGCAAGGGCGTGGTGCAGCACTGGAGCGCCGCCACCGCGCGGGATCTGAGTGCGCAGCCCCACCTGGCCCGCACCGTGGCCACCGTGGAGGTCTGGCGCGACACCCTGCGCACCGCTCGCCCGCTGGCGCAGTGGCTGCCCGCCCTGCGCGCCGTGCTGGAGCAGGCGGGCCAGTGGCAAGGACTCTCGGCCGACCCGGCCGGCATGCGTGTGCTGGCTGCCCTTCGCCTGCAAGACGGCCAGCAGGCCGAGCTGGACGCCTGGGGTGACAGCGCGGGCCGGCGCATGACGCTGGCCGAATTCACCCGATGGGCCAAGGACGTGCTCGAAGCCGGGCGCTACGTGGCCGCGCAGGCCGCCGATGCGCCCGTGGTGGTGGTGCCCCTGCCGCAACTACTGGCCCGTCCCTTTGCCGCCGCCGTGCTGCCGGGCTGCGATGAAAAGCGTTTGCAAGCCGCACCTGAGCCATCAGGCGACTGGTCGCAGGCTCAGCGCGATGCCTGGGGCCTGCCCACACGCCAGTCGCTGGAGGCCGCCCAGCGGGCCGCCTGGGCCCACGCCCTGCGCACGCCCGTGGTGGACGTGCTGTGGCGCACCGGCGACGAGGGCGGCGAGCCCCTGTTGGCCAGCGCCCTGGTGCTGGCCCTGCAACTGGATGGCGCCGCTACACCCGGTACGGACGACCGTGCGGCCCGTGCCGTGGCCGCCACCCCAACGCTGCGTCCCCAGCCCGTGGGCCAGGCGCTGCCGGTGGCGCACCTGTCGTCCACCGCGTATTCCGACCTGCGCCATTGTCCGTACCGCTTCTTTGCACAGCGCCAGCTGGGTCTGCGCGAGGCCGACGAACTGGATGCCGAAGTGGACAAGCGCGACTTTGGCAACTGGCTGCACGCCGTGCTGCAGCACTTTCACGAGGCGTTGCTGGCTGTGCCCACCGACCACCCGGACGAGCGCCGCACCCGCATGGACGCCGCCGCCGAGGCTGTCACCCGCGAGCAACGGCTGCAAGACGGAGACTTTCTGCCCTTTGCCGCAGGCTGGGCGCAACTGCGCGACGGCTACCTGCAATGGCTGGCGGGGCACGAGCAGCAGGGCGCCACCTTCCGCCAGGCCGAGGTCAAGGCCCGCCAGCCGCTGGGCGACCTGGAGCTGGTCGGCACCCTCGACCGCATCGATGGTGTCTCGTCCACTGGCGAGCCCACGGTACTGGTCATTGACTACAAAACCGAAAGCGACAGCGTGACCCGCCAGCGCATCAAGAGCGGAGCGGAGGACACGCAACTGGCCTTCTACGCCGCCCTGCTGAGCCACGATACCCTGCGCGCTGCCTACGTCAACGTGGGCGAGCGCGGCGAGACACAGATACACGAACAGGACGAGGTGGTGCACCTGCGCGATGTGCTGGTTGAAGGCATCCAACACGACATGGCCCGCATCGCCGCCGGTGCGCCGCTGCCCGCGCTGGGCGAGGGCTCGGTGTGCGAGTTCTGCGCCGTGCGCGGCCTGTGCCGCAAAGACTACTGGGCGGACGCTGAACAGGCGTTGCCCGCGCAAGAGACGCCATGACCGTCAGCATTCCACAACCCAGCCAGGCAGCCTACGAACACAACGGCCGCCCCGTCTCGCGCGAGGCCTTCTACGCCATCGCCTGCGACCCCGCACGCAGCGTGGCGGTGGAGGCCTGCGCCGGTGCGGGCAAGACCTGGATGCTGGTCTCGCGCATGCTGCGGGCGCTGCTCGACGGCTGCGCGCCGCACGAGATCCTGGCCATCACCTTCACCAAAAAGGCGGCGGGCGAAATGCGCCAGCGCCTGCAAGAATGGTTGGAGCAGTTCAGCCACAAGCCGCTGGAAGAGCTTACGGCCGAGCTGATTGCACGCGGAATCAGCCCCCAAGGCGCGCTGGAAAAGCGCGAGGCGCTACAAAATCTATACCGCCAGCTGCTCGAAGCGGGCCGCCCGGTGCAAATCCGCACTTTCCACAGCTGGTTTGCCGCGCTGCTGGGCACAGCCCCGCTGGCGCTGCTGCAGCAACAGGGCCTGCCCGCGCACTTTGAGCTGCTCGAAGACGATGCGGAGGCCGTGCGCAAGGTCTGGCCCCCGTTCTTGCAGACCGTGGCCGACAGCGCCAGCCTGCGGGCCGACTACGAAGCCGTGGTGGCCCGCCACGGCCGCTCGCAAACGCACAAGGCCCTGGCAGCGGCGCTGGCCAAGCGGGTGGAGTTTGATCTGGCGGACGAGGCAGGTGTGGTTGATGCCTCGGTGCCACCGTTCCAGCAGGTGTACCCCGACCTGGCTGCGTTGGCTGAGCCCGCTGACGCCCTGCAGACCGAGGCCGCCCTGCAACGCTGGCGCAGCCGTGCCAGCGCTTTGGGCGCCGAGGCCAACAAAACCCCGCAAAAAGCGGCGGATGCCATCATCGACGCGCTGGCCTGCGCCGACCTGAACCAGCGCCTGGATCAATTGCGCCGTGCGATGTTCGTGGCCAAGGAAGACCGCCTCTCCAAGAACCTCGAGAAGTTCCCAGCAGCGCAAGAGGCCGAGCCCGAGCTGCAGCGCCTGCTGGTGGCCCGCCGCCAGCACGAGGCCTGGCAGCACCAGCAGCGCATGGCCCGGCTGGCGCGTTGCCTGATTGCGCAGTTTGTGGCCGTCAAGCAGCAGCACGGCTGGGTGGACATGAACGATGTGGAGCGCACCGCCCTGGTCATGCTGGCCGACCCGGTGCTGTCGGGCTGGGTGCAGGAGCGGCTCGATGCCCGCATTCGCCACCTGCTGGTCGATGAGTTCCAGGACACCAACCCGCTGCAGTGGCAGGCGCTGCACGCCTGGCTGTCGGGCTATGCGGGCTCGGGCGGCGGGTCTGCCGCGCCCAGCGTGTTCATCGTGGGCGACCCCAAGCAGAGCATCTACCGCTTTCGCCGCGCCGAGCCGCAGGTGTTCATCGCTGCGCAGGCGTTTGTGCGCGATGGGCTGCGCGGCGACCTGCTCAGCTGCGACCACACGCGCCGCAACGCACAGGGCGTGATTGCCGCGGTCAACGCCGTCATGGCCCAGGCCCAGGCGCAGAACGAGACCACTGGCTTCCGCGACCACACCACCGAATCGAAACACCCCGGCCAGTTGCTGCGCCTGCCTGCCATCACCGACGCGGACGACGACAGCCAAGGCGCAGGCCGCGACCCCCTGGCCTGGCGCGATAGCCTGACCGAACCCCGCCACGAGGCCGAAGAAACCCAGCGCATGCGCGAGTGCACGCAGGCCGCCGCCTGGGTGGCTGCGCAGATTGCCGCCGGCACGCTACCCAAAGAGGTGCTGGTGCTGGCCCGCAAGCGCGATCGCCTGGCCAGCATGCAAGACGCCCTGCGTGCCCTGCACCTGCCCTGTGTGCAGCCCGAAAAGGCCGACCTGTTCGACGCACCCGAGGTGCAGGACATGGTGGCGCTGCTGGATGTACTAGTCTCGCCCACCCACGACCTGTCGCTGGCCCGCGCGCTCAAGTCGCCCCTTTTCAGTCTTGGCGACGACGCCCTGGTGGCCTTGGCCGTGCTGCGCCGCCAGCCGGAACATGCGGGCTGCAGTTGGTTTGATTTGCTATTAAAAAGTGAGCTGCTTGCGCTTGATTTGAAAGCGCTGGGGCCTGTTTTGATTCAATACCAAGACTGGGTGAGTGGCCTGCCGCCGCACGATGCGCTGCATGCCATCTACGAGCACGGCGACGTGCTGGCCCGCTTCGCCGCTGCTGCCCCGGTCACCCAGCGCCAGGCAGTGCAGGCCAACCTGCGCGCGCTGCTGGCGGCATCGCTGCAGCACGACGGCGGCCGCTACCTCACGCCCTATGCGTTTGTGCGGGCCATGAAGAAGGGCGGCGTGCGCGCGCCCGGCCGGGCGGATGCGCAGGCCGTTCGCCTGCTGACGGTGCACGGCGCCAAGGGGCTGGAGGCCGACTGCGTGCTGCTGCTCGACACCGACACCCGCCCGCAAAAGGCCGAGACCATGGGCGTGCTGGTGGACTGGCCTGGCGAGCAGGCCGTGCCCTCGGCCTTTGTCTTTCTGGCCAGCGAATCGAACCCGCCGCCCAGTGCAGAGGCCGCGCTGGCCGCCGAGCAGCAGGCCCGCAGCCGCGAGGAGCTGAACATGCTCTACGTGGCGATGACGCGCGCCAAACACTGCCTGGCGCTATCCTCCGTGCAACCCGGCAATTCGGCGCCGGGCAGCTGGTGGAATCGACTGGCACCACTGGTGACCGAGGTGGACGCGGGCGCGGCCCCAGCGCCTTCCGCTGGAGCCGGTGCGACCCCCGACACCTTCACCATCGCCGCGCTGCACCCCCTGCCCGAAGCCCTGCAAAGCGCCCGCACCAAACCGGGTGCTGCAGCCGCCGACCCCACCAGTGCTACGCCCGTGGCCATGCCTGGCGACGCCGAATCCACCCCTCTGTCACGCCAGGGCGACGCGATGCACCAGCTACTGGAGCAGGCCGGTGTGGCCGGTGCCCCGCTGGCCGACCTGCGCACCCACGGCTGGCCTGCTGCGCGCATTGCAAGGCTGGCCAGCGACCACGACATTGCCCCTGCAGCGGCCGAGTTGGCAGCCCGCATGGCACAGGGCATCCTGGCCGGGGAGGGCGCCTGGGCGTGGGACCCGGAGCAGGTGCAGACCGCCATCAACGAAGCCCCGCTCCATTACCAGGGCCAAAGCCTGCGCATCGACCGGCTGGTGCTGCGCCGTGCCCTGTCTGCAGATGACGCCGTGGCAGGCTGGTGGGTGCTCGACTACAAAAGCGCCGCCCAGCCTCAGCGCCAGCAAGCGCTGGTGGCGCAACTGCAGCGCTACCAAGAAGCCGTACAGGCCCTGATGCCGGGCGAGGCCGTGCACGCGGCCTTCCTCACAGGCGATGGGCGTTTGGTGCGGGCAGGGGGCGGGCCCACCCCTGCCGCCGTCGGGCATACTCTCGCCCCCGCTGCGCCGGATGCCTTAGCAAAGCCCGAGCGTCCACGCCCCGCGCCGGGGCCTGCAGATTCTGCGCAAGGCTCTTTGTTTTGACCCGCACCCAGGGCTTCCAACCCGCGCAACGCCCCCACTTTTAGCAAGGTTCTCCCGTGTCTCACACCCTTTCTCCTTCCGATTCACCCGTCGCACCAGCCCTGCCTGCGGGGACTTTGCGGTGCGATGTGGCCATCGTCGGCGGTGGCCCGGCGGGCCTGATGGCGGCCGAGGTGCTGGCCCAGGCGGGGGTGGCCGTTCATCTGTTTGACGCCATGCCTTCGGTGGGGCGCAAATTTCTGCTGGCGGGCAAGGGCGGGCTCAACCTCACACATTCCGAGCCCCATGCTCCGTTTGTCAGCCGCTATGCAGAGCGCCAGCCTCAGCTCGAACCTTTGCTGCAGGAATTTGGCGGGCCCGAGCTGCGCGCCTGGGCGCAAGGCCTGGGCGTAGAGACCTTTGTGGGCACCTCCGGCCGTGTGTTCCCCGCTGACATGAAGGCCGCGCCCTTGCTGCGCGCCTGGCTGCAGCGCCTGCGCGGGCAGGGCGTGGTGTTCCACATGCGCCACCGCTGGCTGGGCTGGTCGGACGACGGTGCCCTGCGTTTTGCCGCCCCTGCGGGCGAGGTGCCAGTTGCCGCCAGGTCGGTGGTGTTGGCGCTGGGCGGCGGCAGCTGGGCACGCCTGGGGTCGGATGGTGCCTGGGTGCCGCTGCTGGCGCAGCGCGGTGTGGCCGTGGCGCCGCTGCGGCCCTCCAACTGTGGTTTTGACGCGCTGCGCGCCGATGCGCCGGCGGGTGAGACGCGCCGCGCGTTCTTGAAGGAGCTGATCGGCCGCACCCCCGTTCCCGCTGTGGGCTGGACGCCCCATTTTGTCGAGCGTTTTGCCGGCCAGCCCTTCAAGACGGTGGCGCTGGCTTTCACCGACAGCCAGGGCCGCACGTTCAGCCGCAGGGGTGAATTCGTGGCCACAGCGACAGGCGTCGAGGGCAGCCTGGTCTACGCCGCGTCGCACCTGCTGCGCGACGAGATCGAGGCCCACGGCCATGCCACTTTTCATCTGGATTTGCTGCCCGACCACACGCCGGAACGCGTGCTGGTGGAGGTGCGCCATCCACGCGGATCACGTTCATTGTCCAGCCACCTCAAGAGCCGTCTGGGGCTCGATGGCATCAAGGCGGGCATCCTGTATGAACACCTGGGCAAGGACGGCATGAACGACCCGGTGGCTCTGGCACACGCCATCAAGGCACTGCCCATCACGGTCGTGGCCACACGGCCCATCGACGAAGCCATCAGCACCGCCGGTGGTGTGGCTTTTGAGGCGCTGGACACGCACCTCATGGCCCATGCCTTACCGGGCGTGTTCTGCGCGGGCGAAATGCTCGATTGGGAGGCGCCCACCGGGGGCTATCTGCTCACGGCCAGCTTGGCCAGTGGCCGCGTGGCGGGGTTGGGCGCGCTGCACTGGCTGCGCCAAGCTGCCGGAGCTTGAGAACGCTGAACGAAAGGGGCTTGCGCCTGGGGCGAAGGGCCTGGCCTCGCCAGGCAAGAGGACATCGCGAAGGATGTCGCCCCTGGGAGGGGGCTGCGCGACAGCGCAAAAAAAGAAGTTGACGAGCCTTACCCCCGGCACTGACTCCACAGTTAGGGCTGCTTGGTTCCCCACCTGACCCGGTTGGCCGCTTCACCATGCGAGGAGGCCCGTCACCGTCGATTGTACGACGGATGCGGATGCACTTTTCTGAACAGCCCCGTTGTCGTGAGCGCTGAAAGGACACTCGGCACAGCCCGTAGAATCTGTCGGATGTCCTACCTCGTGCTCGCCCGCAAGTACCGCCCCCGCAATTTCACCGAAATGGTGGGGCAGGAGCATGTGGTGCAGGCCCTCACCAATGCGCTCAACACACAGCGCCTGCACCATGCCTACCTGTTCACAGGCACGCGGGGTGTGGGCAAGACGACGGTGTCGCGCATTCTGGCCAAATCGCTCAACTGCCAGGGGCCCGACGGTCAGGGCGGCATCACCGCCACACCCTGCGGCGTGTGCTCGGCCTGTACGGATATCGACAGTGGTCGCTTCCCGGATTACACCGAGTTGGATGCTGCATCGAACCGGGGTGTGGATGAGGTGCAGAGCCTGCTGGAGCAGGCGGTCTACAAGCCAGTGCAGGGCCGCTTCAAGGTCTTCATGATCGACGAAGTGCACATGCTCACGAACACGGCGTTCAACGCCATGCTCAAGACGCTGGAAGAGCCTCCTGAATACCTCAAGTTCGTGCTGGCCACGACCGACCCGCAGAAGGTGCCGGTGACGGTGCTGAGCCGCTGTCTGCAGTTCAACCTGCGGCCCATGGCGCCCGAGACGGTGCTATCGCACCTCACGCAGGTGCTGGCATCGGAAAATGTATCGTCCGAGCCCCAGGCTCTGCGCCTGCTCTCGCGCGCCGCGCGGGGCTCCATGCGCGATGCACTGTCGCTCACCGACCAGGCCATCGCTTTTGGCAGCGGCCAGTTGCAGGAAGCCGCCGTGCGCCAGATGCTGGGTGCGGTGGACCGCTCCTACGTGTTCCGCCTCATCGGCGCGTTGGCCGAGGGCGACGGCAAGACCGTGGTGGAAACCTCGGACACGCTGCGTCTCAATGGCCTGTCGGCCGCCTCTACGCTCGAAGAAATGAGCGCCGTGCTGCAGCGCATGGCGGTGTTCCAGGCCGTGCCCCAGATGGCAGGCGCCGTGGATGCCGACGACCCCGAGGCCGCAGAAACGGCCCGTCTTGCCGCGCTGATGCCTGCTGACGAAACCCAGCTGCTCTACAGCCTGTGCCTGCACGGGCGCGGGGAACTGGGTCTGGCGCCCGATGAGTACGCGGCACTGACCATGGTGCTGCTGCGCTTGCTGGCGTTCAAGCCTGTAAGCAGTGTTGGCGGCGTTGGCGAATCGGCTGAAAAAAAAACTCTGACGCGGGCTGAAGCGGCGTCTTCCAGCCCACCAGCTGCGGTTTTTGCCGCTCCCGCAGCGGCAGCCGTGGCGGTGCCAGCCCCCGTGGCGCGAACGGCGCTGACGCCCGCGCCTGCTCCCCAGGTGCCACCAGCGGTGCCTCCCGCAGCGCCTGCAGCAGGTGCTTCGCCAGCATTGCCACCGGAGATTTCTGCAGAACCCGCCGAATCCGTGGACTCTTCGGAGCCACCACCCTGGCCAGGCTCGGAAGAGCCGGGTGCTGCATCACCTGCAAACTCCGCCGCCACGACACTGCCGTTGCGTACGCCCGAGAGATTTGGACAAAATCAGCGTCCAGCGCTACCTCAGCAAGCGCAAGGCGCTCCTGAATATGTAGCAATCCCGGTGCGTGAATCGCCCGAACCAGGGGAGCGTCTGCAACCGTTGCCGCTTTCTGCGCCCACGCCTGTCTCGGCGCGCTACACGCCCACCGAGGAGGGCGATGTCTGGCATGCCACTGTGCAGCAGATGGTGGCGGCAGAATCGATTACCGCCCTGGTGCGCGAACTGGCCCTGCAGTCGCAACTGGTGGCGCGCGATGGGGGGCACTGGTTGCTGCGTGTGGAGCGTGAGTCGCTGAACCAGCCTACTGCACGCGAGCGCCTGCGCGCCGCGCTGGAGGCTGCGGGCCACGCCACCCAGATCAGTGTGGAGGTGGGCCACGTCATCGACAGCCCCGCCCGCCGCAATGCCGCTGCCGCTGCCGAGCGCCAGCGCCGTGCTGAGGAGATTGTGAACAACGACCCCTATGTGCAGTCGCTGGTGCGTGACTATGGCGCGAGAATCGTGCCGGGTAGCATCAAGCCTGCGTGAGATGAAGCGCCCCCTGAGTCGCCTTCGGCGCGTTCCCCCTCTCTTGCTTCGCGGGAGGGGGACGCACTCGGTGGCCTGGCAAAGCCAGCTCCACGAGTGCACTGGATTGGCGCGTGCCAGTTTCGACGGCCGCTGACATTGCACAGCACAATACCGTGCATCTCGGAGACCGAATCTCTGTCCCTTCGTGGGAATCGATCAACCAGAAAGAAAGCAAAGGAAACCACACCATGTTCAACAAAGGACAACTTGCAGGCCTCATGAAGCAAGCCCAGGCGATGCAGGACAACCTCAAGAAGGCGCAGGACGAGCTGGCCTTCATCGAGGTGGAAGGTGAATCGGGCGCGGGCCTGGTGAAAGTGGTGATGACGTGCAAGCACGACGTCAAGCGCATCACCATCGACCCGAGCCTGCTGGCCGAAGACAAGGACATGCTGGAAGACCTCGTTGCTGCGGCGTTCAATGCTGCGGTGCGCAAGGCGGAAGAGACTTCTTCGGAGAAGATGGGCAAGCTCACCCAAGGCATGCCAGGCCTCCCCGGCGGCATGAAATTCCCTTTCTGAGGGTTGGCTATCGAGCGGGCCATCTGCGTCGTTGGGCGGTGCTCGCCATCCTCACGTACTTCAAGTACGTTCCGGTGGCTGTGCTCCGTCCGCCTAGCAGCTGATCCCGCTCGCTACGCCCTTGGGGGCGGGGTGTGAAGGCAAGGACCACATGCCTGTTGTTTTGCCTGTATCCGTTCGGGCTGAGCTTGTCGAAGCCTTGCCCAGCTCGCTCCTCACCTCTTTCCTGCATCGCTCGTTTCCATGTCCACCACCAACTCCCTCGACGTTCTGATCCAGGCGCTGCGCCGCTTGCCGGGGGTGGGGGTGAAGTCTGCGCAGCGCATGGCGTTTCATTTGCTGCAGCATGATCGGGAGGGGGCGCTGGCCTTGTCGCGGGCGCTCGGCGATGCGGTGGGCACCGTGCACCATTGCGCGCGCTGCCACACGTTCACCGAGGCCGAGGTGTGCAGTACCTGCCTGGATCCTGAGCGCGATGCGACGCGGCTGTGCGTGGTCGAGACACCGGCCGATCAGTCGGCGCTGGAGCGCACGGGGGCGTTCAAGGGGCTGTATTTTGTTTTGATGGGGCGACTGAGCCCCCTCGATGGCATTGGCCCCAAGGAAATTGGCCTGCAAAAGCTCATGGACCGGGCCACCGATGGCACCGTGCAGGAGGTCATTTTGGCGACCAACTTCAATGCCGAAGGAGAGGCCACTGCCCATGTGATCAGCGAGGTGCTCAGGAGCCGGGGGTTGCACGTGACACGGCTGGCGCGCGGCGTGCCCGTGGGCAGCGAGCTGGAGTACGTGGACCTGGGCACGATTGCGCATGCACTGGTGGATCGCCGCTAGGTGGTTGTTCGCGAAATTTGTGCCTGCGGCGGCTAGAATACTCACAATTTAATAGCTGCTAGCGCTTGTGTATCAAGCGCTAGAGCCAAAAAAGGCTTAAAAATGAATACCACCATGCATGTCGCACGGTTCACAGTGGCCTACTGGTGCGTGCTGATCGCAGCCCTGCTTCCCATGGGCTGCGCCTGGCTGGCCAAGAGTGGCAGCTTCGGCAAGTCGCGCAAGGACGGTGGCTTTGACAACCGCGACCCCCGCGCCTGGATGGCTCGGCAGACCGACTGGCGGGCCCGCGCCAATGCGGCGCAGGCCAACAGTTTCGAAGGCTTGCCGTTCTTCATCGGTGCCGTGATCATCGCGCACCTGCTCGGGGCGGGGCAGACGTTGCTGGACATGTTGGCGCTGCTGTACGTCATGCTGCGCATCTTCTACATCATGATGTACGTGTCCGACATGCCCACCGTGCGCAGTGTGGTCTGGGCCGCAGCGTTTTTGGTCAATATCGGCATCCTGTTCGTCGGCTACCGCTGATCTTTGCCAGCCCGGCCTTTGAAGAAGGGCTGGCGCCACTCTTTGGGGGGCTGCCGGTCGGGCTCAAGTTTCTTTTAACCCTGGTACGTAGAAACCCGCAGGGATTCCCCCTGATGCGGGTTTGTGGGCTCTGGGGCACGATTGTTGCAATGCAGCATTGCTGCTCCACTGATTCTCACGGATTTCCATGACCCGCCCCTTGCTCACCCGCCGCGCCTTTGGCGCCGTCTCCGCCCTGTCGGCGGCGGGGGTGTTTGCGCCTGCCATTGTGCGGGCGCAGGCAGAGGGGGCAGCAGCATTGGGCAACGTCACCATTGCCGTGGGCGGGCAGGGCGTGCTCTACCACCTGCCGCTGGCGCTGGCCGACCAGCTGGGCTACTTCAAGGCGGAAGGCCTGGACGTGACGGTGCGCGATTTTTCGGCCGGCGCCCTGGCCCTGCAGGCGGTGCAGGAGGGTGGGGCCGATGTCTGTGCCGGAGCCTTCGAGCACACCATCCGGCAGCAGGTGCGTGGCCAGTCCTACCGCTCGCTGGTGGTGATGGGGCGTGCGCCTCAACTGGCGCTGGGGGTTTCGCAACGCTCGCTGCCTGCGTACAAGGATCTGGCGGATCTGCAGGGACGGCGCATTGGCGTGTCATCGGTAGGGTCGTCTACGCACCTGGCGGCCAGCGTGGTGCTGGCCCGAGCGGGAATGGGGCCGCGTGACGTGGCGTTTGTGGGCGTGGGATCTGGTATGGCCGCGATGAATGCGCTGCGTTCCGGACAGGTGCATGCGCTGTGCCATGCCGACCCGATCATGACGCTGCTGGAGCAAAAGGCAGACACACGCATTGCGGGCGACATGCGCTCACTCAAGGCCGCGCAGGAGATGTTTGGCGGCACCCTGCCAGCCAGCTGTCTTTATGCGCCGCAGCCCTTCCTGCAAAAACATGCCGCCCAGGCCCAGGCACTGGCCAACGGCATCGTGCATGCCCTCAAATGGCTGCAGACCGCTGCCCCGGCAGACCTTGTCAAGGCGGTGCCTCCGGGCTACCTGATGGGAGACCGGGGGCTGTACCTGGCGGCCTTCAGCCGGGTGCGCGAGACCTATTCGACCCACGGGATGATGCCCGATGATGGCGCAGCCACGGCCTTGCGCGTGCTCTCGCGCGTGCACCCCGAGTTGGCGGATTTCAAGGCGGAGCTGGCACGCACCTACACCAACGATTTCGTGCGCAAGGCGCGGCAGAAATTCAACGTCTGAGCTTGCGCACCGGATACTCGCTGGGCCACTTTGGGGGTGACCGCAGGGGAGCGGTGGCAGTGCAGGACGCAGATTGATCAGTGGATGCCGCGCACTGTCGCAATGCGTCGGCATCCGGGTCGGGAAGATGGCTTACATTCGTCGGCGTTCGGTTTGCCGTAGCCTCGGCCTACCAGTCATCTACCTCACCAGGATTGCTCCATGTCTTTTACCCTCAGCATCGGCCCGCTTGTCTCTTTGATCGCGGGCATTCTCATCCTCGTCATGCCCCGTCTGCTCAGCACCATCGTGGCGCTGTACCTCATCATCATGGGCATTCTGGGGCTGCTGGGCATGCACTCGCTGAAGTTCTGAGGCGCCTGGTGACGCCTTCTTGCGCGTTGCCCGCGGCGTTTCAATGGCGTTTTAGCGGCGCTTGACCTTGGAGGGGGTTCCCCCTCGGCGTACAGGCGCAGCAGCCGTGCGCTTGCCAGAACCGGAGCGGGCCACCGTGCCACGCGCCTGCGTGGCCTGTCGCACGGGCAGGTACACGACCACCTGCTCGCCCAGCTTGAAGGCCGCACTGGCGCGCACGTCGTTCCAGTCGGCCACGCTGGCAGCGCTGAGCTTGTAGCGCCGGGCAATGCTGGCCACGGTTTCACCCTTGCGGGCTCGCACCGTGGTGCGGCGGGTCACGATCTCTGGCGAGAAAGCGACCTGGCCGTTGTCTGCCAGGTGCGAGGAGACGTCCTGCCGGATGGCCGATGAACGCGGGACCATCAACGCCGAGCCTGCCTTGATCAGCATGCGGGGAGGAATGTTGTTGATGCTGCGCAGGTCGTTCTCGCTCATGCTTGCCCGCTGGGCGGCTTCGGAGACCGTCATGGTGGAGGGCACGGACCACACGGTCCAGCTTGCATACTGGCCCTCGCGGCGCGCTTCAAGGTTGCGCTGGAACACCTTGGCGTTGTCCCAGGGCAGCAGGATTTGTGGTGTACCGGCAGCCAGAATGACAGGCTTGTTGAACGACGGGTTCAGCGCGCGGAAATCTTCCTCGCGAATGCCTGCCAGCGTGGCCACCAGCGCAACGTCGATGTCATGGGTGATGTCCACCGTCTGGAAATAGGGGTGGTTTTCGATGAGGGGCAGCTCGGTGCGGAAGGCCTCGGGGTTGGCTACGATGTTCTTCACGGCCTGCAGCTTGGGCACATACATGCGGGTTTCGGCCGGCATGCTCAGGTCGGTGTAGCTGGTGCCCAGCCCCTGCTTCTGGTTGCGGGCAATGGCCCGGCCTACGCTGCCTTCGCCCCAGTTGTAGGCGGCCAGGGCCAGGTGCCAGTCGCCAAACATGCCGTAGAGCTTTTGCAGGTAGTCGAGTGCGGCGCGCGTGGAGGCGAGCACATCGCGGCGGTCGTCGCGGAAGGCGTTCTGCTTGAGGTCGAAATAGTTGCCGGTGGCGGGCATGAACTGCCACATGCCGGCCGCCTTGGCGCTGGACACAGCCTGCGGGTTGAACGCGCTTTCGATGTAGGGCAGCAGCGCCAGCTCGGTGGGCATGCCGCGTCGCTCCAGCTCTTCAACGATATGGAAAAGGTACTTGCTGGAGCGCTCGGTCATGCGCTGCATGTAGTCGGGTCGCGTGGCGTACCACTGCTCGCGGTCCTGCACCAGTTCGTGCTGCAGGTCGGGCATGGCAAAGCCTCGGCGGATGCGGTCCCACAGGTCGGCGGGGGCCGAGAGCGATGCGACCTCGCCGCTGGAGGCCTGCGCGGCGGTGATGGGCCTGAGCGGGCCGTTGGGGATGACGGGGGTGTGGGCGGTCCGGGGTGGTGCACCGGTGGGTGTGGAGGGTGCGCTATCAGCCGCGCTGTCCTGCGAAGGCCCGGTGGTGGCGCAGCCCGTGAGCCAGAGCGCGCACGCCAGGCAGGCGATGTGCAAAATTTTCATCGAAACTCGTTTTTCCATTGACGCAGTGCGGCCAGTACCGCCACGGCATCGTCTTGATTCACCTTTGCGTCGTAGCCATGGGCCGCCTGGGCCACTGCAGGCTGTCGCACGCGCAGGAAGGGGTTGATGTCTTGCTCCAGGGCCATGCGCGACGGCAGTGTGGGCTGGTGGCGGGCCCGCAGTGCTTCACATTGGCTGCTGTAGTGGAGCAATGCCGCATTGCCGGGTTCCACGGCACGCGCAAATTTCAGGTTGGAGAGGGTGTACTCGTGGGTGCAGCATACGCGGGTGTTGCCGGGCAACGCCGCCAGCTGGTCCAGGGAGTTCAGCATTTGGGCGGGCGTGCCTTCAAACAGCCGACCACAGCCGCCCGAAAAAAGCGTGTCGCCGCAGAACAGCAGGGGCTCCCCGCCGATGTCGGGGCAGTAGTAGGCAATGTGGCCAGCGGTATGGCCAGGCACATCAATGACTTCGAACCGAAGTCCCATGGTTTCCACGGCATCACCGTGCGCCAGGCGGTGCAGCGGCTCGGGGATTTTCTCGCGTGCGGGGCCGTAGACCACGGCGCCGGTGGCGCTGCGCACGGCATCCACACCGCCGACATGATCGGCATGGTGGTGCGTGACTAGAATGGCCTTCAACTGCACGCCAAGGTGCTGCAGGGCCTGCAGCACAGGCGCGGAATCTCCCGGGTCCACAACGATCGCCTGGCGGCCGTCGTGCAGCATCCAGATGTAGTTGTCGGTAAAGGCGGGCAGCGGCAGCAAGTTCATGAGCGATCAAATTATAGGTTTGCACCACTGGTTCGATTCCCCGCCGGGCCGGTACCTGCTGGCGTGGGAGCAGGCGCGCTTCGATGAGGCGGTGGCCGATATCTTTGGCTACCACAGCCTGCAGCTTGGAATGCCCTTGCTGGATGGCCTTCGCACCAACCGCATGCCGCACCAATGGCTGGCGCTGGGGCAGGAGGCGGTGCGGGGTTCCATCGCCTTTCTGGAGACCGGTACTGGCGATGCCCCCCTGCAGCGCCGCGCGGTGGATCTGCTGACAGAGCCCGTGGCTTTGCCGTTTGCGGCAGCGAGCCTGGATCTGCTGGTGCTGCCCCATACCCTGGAGTTGAGCATGGACCCCCACGCTGCCCTGCGTGAAGTGGAGCGCGTGCTCGTGCCCGAGGGCCGGGTGGTCATCAGCGGGCTGAACCCGACCAGCCTGTGGGGGCTGCGCCAGTGGCGCGCACGCATGTACCAGCGCATGGGCAATGGCACGCTGTACCTGCCCGACGTGGGCGAGTTCATTGGCTACCGGCGCTTGCGCGACTGGCTCAGGCTTTTGAGTTTTGAGGTCGAGTCAGCCCAGTTTGGCTGTTATCGTCCGGCGGTGCGCAGCACCCAGTGGCTGGAGCGTTTTGGCTTCATGGACCCGTTGGGCGAGCGGTGGTGGCCCATTTTTGGCGCGGCCTATTTTCTGGTGGCGGTCAAGCGGGTTCACGGCATGCGTTTGCTGGAGCCCGCCTGGCGGTCCAGCCGACAGCGTGCCGCCTCCACAGTGCCCATTGCCAACCGGGCAGGCCCGGCGGGTGCAACGGGCAGCACCTCGCGCATATTCACAGACAGCGACGACAGAGACAGGAACACAGTTTGAACCAGGTAGAGATATACACAGATGGCGCCTGCAAGGGCAACCCCGGCCCTGGGGGATGGGGTGCATGGTTGCGTTCGGGATCGACTGAAAAAGAGCTTTTTGGGGGTGAGCTGGGCACCACCAACAACCGCATGGAGCTGATGGCCGTGATCGAGGCGCTGTCGGCCTTGAAGCGCCCCTGCGCCGTGACGCTGTACCTCGACAGCGAATATGTACGCAAGGGCATCACCGAGTGGATTCACGGCTGGAAGGCCAAGGGATGGCGCACGGCCTCCAAGCAGCCGGTCAAGAACGTGGAGCTGTGGCAGCGGCTGGACGCGCTGGTGAGCACGGCTGGCCACCGTATCGAATGGCGCTGGGTGAAAGGGCATTCGGGCGATCCAGGCAACGAGCGGGCCGATGCACTGGCCAACCGGGGTGTCGAAAAAGCCCTGGGGCGTGGGTGACGGTGGGCGTCTATCGGTGCGCAGCGTCTGTGCACCACGGCATCAGAAGCCCCCTCCGGGGCTTTTTTTGTCTCTGCAGCATGTAAAGCCTGCGTAAATCTGCCGCAATTGCCCTTGTGGGTATGCCAAGGTTTGCTGCAGCGCAAGACACGCACTGATACATTGTTTGGCTGCCTTCCCCACATCACCCGCTTCATCGACCCATGGCGTCCAAGAACAAATACATCGTTTTCGCTGTCATCGGCATCGCAGCCGCGTCGGGCGCAGCCTGGTGGCTTCAGAAACCGGCCCAGTCCGTGCGCAGCGAGGCGCCTGCCGACGGCAGGGGTAGCGCCGCGCCGGCTGGTGCGGCGGCCAAGGGTGGGGGCGCAGGCCGCCCCGTGGCGGTAGAGGCCGTGGCCGTGCGGCAGATGGCCTTGCGCGACGATGCCGAGGCCGTGGGCAGTCTGCGGTCGCGCCAGAGCGTGGTGCTGCGCCCCGAGGTGAGCGGTCGCATCACGGCGCTCAACTTTCGCGACGGCGAGCGCGTGCGGCGCGGGCAGGTGCTGGTGCAGTTTGACGACCAGTTGCCCCGCGCCCAGGTGCAGCAGAGCCAGGCCGAGCTCTCCATCGCCCAGGCCAACCACAAACGCAATCAGGAACTGGTGGCCCAGGGCTTCATCAGCCAGCGTTCGGTCGATGAAAGTGCCGCCAACCTCGAAGTGGCGCGGGCCAAATTGTCCTTGGCGCAGGCCACGGCCTCGCGCCTGAAGATCGTGGCGCCGTTTGACGGCATCGCCGGTATTCGCGGGGTGAACGTGGGCGACTACCTCAAGGACGGTGCCGACATCGTCAATGTCGAAGACCTGGATGTGGTGTATGTGGACTTCCGCCTGCCCGAGCGTTTGCAGAGCAAGGTCCGCACGGGCCAGACCGCCCAGGTGGCGTTCGACGCCTTGCCCGGCGTGCGCTACAGCGCCGTGGTGCAGGCCATCAACCCCCAGATTGACGCCGATGGCCGCTCGGTGGTGGTGCGCGGCTGCATTGACAACCGGCGCCTGCAACTGCGCCCCGGCATGTTTGCGCGCGTGACGGCCGTGTTTTCAGAGCGCAGCGATGCCCGGGTGATCCCCGAGGAAGCCATCGTGCCCGACGGCAGCAGCCCGTATGTGTTCAAGATTGTGGATGGCAAGGAGCCTGGCAGCCGCGTGGCGCGGCGCACACCCGTCAAGCTGGGTGCGCGCACCCCCGGGTTTGTGGAAGTGGTGGATGGTCTGGCCATGGGAGATGTGGTGGTGACCGCAGGCCAGCAGCGCATCCAAAAGGATGGCACCCCAGTGCGTGTGGTGGAACTGGGCAAGCCAGGCAAGCAGAGCAATGGCGGTGCGCCATCACCAGCGCGCGCAGCCGCCTCGGCCGGGGCGGCAGGTGCAGACCGTGCTGCAGGTGCCGTGGCACCAACCGATGCACCAGCGCCCACCGGGGCTGGCAGCGCCAGCAGCCCCCGGGCAGCGGCGCAGCCGATGGCAACCGCACCCGTTGCCAATGCTGCTACCGCCGCCGCTGCCACTGCCACTGCAGCATCGGCCAATGCCGTAGTGGCGCCGTTGCCCGGCCCTAATCCTTGCCAGCTTGCGGGCAGGCCCGGCCGCGCACCACAAGGCAGCCCACGCCATCCTGCGTGATCGATGAAGTTCCAGGACTGCCATGCAACTCGCTGAAATATCGATACGCCGACCGGTCTTTGCGACCGTGCTCTCGCTGCTGGTGCTGCTGATCGGCGCCGTCAGCTTCACGCGCCTGTCGGTGCGCGAATACCCCAAGATCGACGAACCCGTGGTCACCGTCAGCGTGCGTTATGCGGGCGCGTCGGCCGAGGTGATCGAATCCCAGGTCACCAAGCCGCTCGAAGACTCCATCGCGGGCATTGACGCGGTGGACGTCATCACCTCCATCAGCCGGGCCGAGCAAAGCCAGATCAGCGTGCGCTTTCGCCTCGAAAAAGACGCCGACAACGCCGCCGCCGAGGTGCGCGACCGCACCGCGCGGGTGCGCAACCGCCTGCCCGATGCTGTGGATGAGCCCGTGATCGCCAAGGTGGAGGCCGATGCCTCGCCCGTGATGTGGCTGGCTTTCAGCAGCGAGACACGCACACCGCTGGAGATCAACGACCTCATCAACCGCATCGTCAAGCCCCGGCTGCAGACGGTGACCGGTGTGGCCGATGTGCCCATCTACGGCGAGCGGAAGTACGCCATGCGCGTGTGGCTGGACCCCGAGCGTTTGGCGGGCTACCGCCTGACCACGCAGGACGTGGAAGACGCCATCCGCCGCAACAACCTGGAGCTGCCCGCAGGTCGCATCGAGTCGCAGCAGCGCGAGTTCAGCGTCACCTCGCAGACCGACCTGGCCACGCCGTCGCAGTTTTCCGAGGTGGTGATCCGCACCGTGAACGGCTTCCCGGTCCGTATCCGCGACGTCGCGCGGGTGGAAGAGGGCGCCGCCAGCGACCGCAGCCGCGTGCGCCTGAACGGGCGCGAAGCCATTTCCGTGGGCGTGATCCGCCAGGCCACCGCGAACCCGCTGGAGCTGTCGCAGGGCGTGCGCGCCATGCTGCCCACGCTCCAGGCCGACCTGCCACCGGACATCGGCATCGACATTGCCAACGACAACTCGCTGTTCATCGACCGGTCCATCAAAAGCGTCTACACCACCATTGCCGAGGCCGTGGTGCTGGTGGCCCTGGTGATCTTTGTCTTCTTGCGTACCTTCCGCGCGTCCATCATTCCCATCATCACCATCCCGGTCAGCCTGGTGGGCAGTTTTGCGCTGATGTCGCTGGCGGGTTTTTCGATCAACACCCTCACGTTGCTGGCGCTGGTGCTGGCCATCGGTCTGGTGGTGGACGATGCCATCGTGATGCTGGAGAACATCTACCGCCACATCGAGGAAGGGCTGGACCCGTTCTCAGCCGCCATCAAGGGCGCGCGCGAAATCGGCTTTGCCATCGTGGCCATGACGCTCACGCTGGTGGCGGTGTATGCCCCGCTGGCCTTTACCCCGGGCCGCACGGGCCGGTTGTTTGTGGAATTCGCATTGGCCTTGGCGGGCGCGGTGGTGGTGTCCGGCTTCGTGGCGCTGACGCTGTCACCCATGATGTGTTCGTTGCTGCTCAAGCACAACCCGAAGCCCAACTGGTTCGACCGCTCGATGGAGCGCTGGCTCACCGCTTTGTCAGACGCTTATGGCCGTCTTTTGCGGTGGCTGGTGACGGCCCGCTGGTCGGCCAAGGGCAGCGAGCGCGGGGGCGTGCGCGGCGCCATCTTCCAGGCCCGCTGGATCGTGCTGGCGGTGATGGCGGTGAGTGGTGCGGCGCTGGTGGTGGTGTACCCCAGCATGCGGCAAGAGCTGTCGCCGCTGGAAGACCGCGGCACTATCCTGGCCAGCGTCACCGCCCCCGACGGCGCCACGCTGGACTACACCAACCGCTACGCACTGGAGCTGGAAAAGATCGGCCAGGACTACCCCGAGTTCGACCGCATCTTCGCCAACATCGGCAACCCCACCGTGGCCCAGGGTAGCGTGATCTACCGCACCGTGGACTGGGAAAAGCGTGACCGCACCACGCTGGCGCTGGCGCGCGAACTGCAGCCCAAGGTGTCGGGCTTGCCTGGCGTCAACGCCTTTCTCATCACGCCACCGTCGCTGGGCCAGGGCTTCCGCTCGCGTCCGCTCACCTACGTGATCCAGACCTCGGACAGCTACGATAACCTCAACGCCGTCACCAACGCCTTCATGGCCGAGATCGCGCAGAACCCCGGCATCGTCGGCCCCGACGCGGACCTGCGGCTGAACAAGCCCGAGCTGCGCATCGAAGTCAACCGCGAACGCGCCGCCGACCTGGGTGTGAGCGTGGACGTAGTGGCCAAGGCCATCGAAACCATGCTGGGAGGGCGCACAGTGACGCGCTACAAGCGCGATGCCGAGCAGTACGACGTGATCGTGCAGACCGAGGCCAGGGGCCGCACCACACCCGAGAACATCGACACCATCTACGTGCGCGGCCGCAACGAAGCCATGATCCCGCTGTCCAGCCTGGTCAACGTGCGCGAGAGCGTGAGCCCGCGCGAGCTGAACCACTTTGGTCAGCGCCGCTCGGCCACCATCACGGCCAACCTGTCGCCTGACTACTCGCTGGGCGAGGCGCTGAGCTTCATGGACGCCACGGCGGCGAAAGTGCTCAAGCCCGGCTACACCACCGAACTCAACGGCACCTCGCGCGAGTTCAAGAGCTCGCAGGGGGCGCTGGGCATCGTCTTCGTACTGGCTTTGGTCTTTATCTTCCTGGTGCTGGCCGCGCAGTTCGAGAGTTTCATCGACCCGCTGGTCATCATGGTCTCGGTGCCGCTGTCGATGATTGGTGCGCTGCTGGCGCTCAAGTGGAGCGGCGGCTCGGTCAACGTGTATTCGCAGATCGGGCTGATCACGCTGGTGGGGCTCATCACCAAACACGGCATCTTGATCGTGGAGTTCACCAACCAGCTGCGCGAGCAGGGCATGGAGATGGTGGACGCGCTCGTCAAGGCCTCGGCCCAGCGCCTGCGCCCCATCCTGATGACCACTGGCGCTATGGTGCTGGGAGCCATCCCGCTCGCGCTGGCTTCAGGCGCTGGCGCCGAGACGCGCACGCAGATCGGCTGGGTGATTGTGGGGGGCATGTCGCTGGGCACGCTGCTCACGATCTTTGTGGTGCCCACCATGTACACCCTGTTTGCACGCAAGGCAGTGCCGGGGGCGAACACGGCCGTGGCTGCCGAGGAGCCTGAGCATCCGCTGCACCCGCCGCACGATTACGTGGCCAAGTAGCCATGCGGAGCCCCGATGGCATAGCGTTGCGACCCAATAAGAAGCCCCGATGGGGCTTCTTCCTATTCGGAGTCGGACGCGTGCCTCATGCAGGTGCCGAGACGGTGTTTACGGCGTCCAGAACGTCTTGCTGCTCCTGAGGCCGCACCAGGCGAGCGACCTCCTTGCCGTCCTTCAAGAACACCAGCGTGGGCCACAGCTTGACGCCGAACGTGCGACCCAGGCGCTGGCCGGGGCCGTCTTCCACTTTGATGTGCGCTACGTCTGCGCGGCCCTTCAGCGCTTGTTCAATCAGTGGCTGCGCGCGCTGGCAGTGGCCGCACCAGGGGGTGCCAAATTCCACAACGGCGGCGCCTGTCAGGCGGTCCACCTCGTCACGGGATGGGGGTTGCGCAAGGTGTTGGGCGGTGTAGGGCATAGGCGCAAGATTTCCAAACGGGTGCAAATGAAAAAAGCCATTGTGCTGTGCTCCGCCCGCGCGGGGTGCCACGGGCGCGGCTCCTGTGAGAGATGCTTAGCAAGGGCCGCCCCGCAGTGAAGGCGTCGCGGTCCCCCTGGGGGGAAAGCGCGAAGCGACTCAGGGGGTCAAATAACGCCGTCAAACACCATCACATCCACCGTGTCGCCCACGGCCACGTTGCCCTGGCCGTGGTGCAGCACGATGAGTCCGTTCGCCTGCACCATCGAGCGGAGCACACCCGAGCCCTGGTTGCCCGTGGTGCGTACCTGCAGGGTGCCGTCGGCGGCGGTGGTGATGGTGCCGCGCTGGTACTCCGTGCGGCCCGGCTTCTTGCGCATGGCTTCGGTGCTGGTGGCGCGCAGCAGCGGTGGGGCGCTGTGGGTGCTGCCCATCATGCGCAGCAGGGCGGGGCGCACAAAGGCCAGAAATGTCACCATCACCGCCACGGGGTTGCCTGGCAAGCCGAACAACACCGCACCGCTGTGGGGGTGATTGGTATCATTTTGATAGCTGCTAGTGCTTGATGGATAAGCGCTGGAGGCCAATTCGGCTTGATTTTCTGGGGCGGCAATGCGCCCCACCGCCATAGGGCGGCCCGGCCGCATGGCAATGCGCCAGAAGGCAACGTCGCCCAGCTTTTTCATCATGGTGCGTGTGTGGTCGGCCTCGCCCACGCTCACGCCGCCACTGGTGATGATGGCGTCCGCGCGCTGCGCTGCGTTGCGAAATGCGGCCTCCAATAATTCCGGCTCGTCGCGGACCACGCCCAGGTCGATCACCTCTACGCCCAGCCGCGTGAGCAGGCCGAACACGGTGTAGCGGTTGCTGTCGTACACGGCGCCTTCGCGGGGTGGCTCGCCGAGGCTCAGGATCTCGTCGCCGGTCGAGAAATACGCCACGCGCAGGCGGCGGTACACCGTGACGGTGGGCAGGCCCAGGCTGGCGACCAGGCCCAGCGCAGCAGGCGCCAGCAGCGTGCCCTTGGCCAGCGCCACGCTACCCTCCATCAGGTCTTCTCCCTTGAAGCGGCGGTTGTCGCCGGTCTTGAGCACATCGGCCGCGATGGTGATGTGGCCGTCAGCTGCGGCGGCTGTGGTGAACTCCTGCGGCACCACGGTATCGAGGCCCGTGGGCATGATGGCGCCGGTCATGATCTTGACGCACTCGCCCGCCGCCACGGTGCCCACCCAGGCCTTGCCCGCCAGCGCCGTGCCCACCACGCGCAGCGTGAGAGGCTGGCCTGCGACCAGTTGCTCGCCCGCAAACGCATAGCCGTCCATGGCCGAGTTGTCGTGTGGTGGCACGCTGATGGGCGAAATCACGTCCTGCGCCAGCACACGGCCCAGGGCGCTGAAGAGGGGCAAGTCTTCGGTGGCGCTCACGGGCTCGACCAGCCGTTCCAGAAACGTGTTCACATCGGCGGCGCTTAAGGCCTGCGGGTCGTAGCCTTGCAGTTCGGCGGCAATCTGGGCAATGGTTTTCATGGGTCTCAGTAACTTTCAATCAGTCGTGCAGCACGCGCACCATGTGCAGCTTGTCAAAGCCAACGCCGTCCACCACGATGGCGTGGGGCAGCAGGCCCCAGGCGCGGAACCCGGCCTGCTCGTACAAGCGCACGACATGCGTGTTGGAGGCCGTGACCGTCAGCACCAGCTGGGTCAGTCCGGGCACGCGGCTGGCGGCCTCAACACAGGCGGCTACCAGCTGCTGGCCGATGCCCTGGCGCTGGGCTTGTGGCGCAACCATCATGCCTACCAGCGTGGCGAGGTGCCGCTGCTTGGTGCGTTGCTCGCGCTCACAGCCCAGGCAGCCGACCAGCTGGCCTGCGGCATCGAAGGCGCCGAGGAAGAACTGACCCGACTCCGGCGCGCCAAAACGCGCCACGTACTCGCTGGCATCGCGGCCCACCGAGGATTCGTAGTCGGACGTGAACGCATCCGGCGCGGTGCGCAAAGCCTCGTCGCGAAGGGCTTTGTAGGCCACAGCGTCCGATGCGACCAACGGGCGGATCAACACTGCACGGGCGACCGCAGGCGTGTGCGCGTTCATCGCAGCGGTGTGTGATCAGGCCTGCGGTGCGCTCGCGCTTTCCAGCGCGTGCAGCTCAGCCAGCGTGTTGGCGTTGAAAAAGGCCTTGGGGTCGTCGCCGGGCTGGTCAAACGGCACGATGGCGCAGCGGTGCTGTGCCGTCCATGCATCAATCTTGCGGCCACCGGCCTGGGTGAAGGCGACCAGGCTTTCGAGCAGGTCCACGCGCAGCAGGCAGAACACCGGCTGGGTGCGCACGGTGGTGCGGCCCGTGCCATCGTCCTCGGGCGCTGCGGCCATGGCGATGTCGGCGTCCTGGGCGTCAGCCGCCGCCGCCAGGCGCTGGGCCAGGTCCAGGGGGAACAGCGGGGTGTCGCAAGGCACTGTCAGCAGCCAGGGCGTTTCGCAACGCTCCAGTCCTGTCAAAAACCCCGCTAGCGGCCCGGCATAGTCGCTCAGCACGTCGGGCCACACCGGTGCGCCGAAGGCTTCGTAGGCGGCCAGATTGCGATTGGCGTTGACCATGGTGGCGCCGGTCTGCATCTGCAGTCGCATCAGGGTGTGCAGGGCCAGGGGCAGGCCCCGAAAGTTCTGCAGGCCTTTGTCGACCCCGCCCATGCGGGAGCCGCGGCCGCCGGCAAGGACGATGCCTGTAATGTCTTGGGTGTCAATCTTGGTCATGGTGCGCGCGATGGAGCGTGAAATAGAGGGCTACCGCAGCGGCCGGGTACGCAGCGCGGTCAACTGCAGGCAGGAAAGGACAGCCGTGCCGACCAGCAGGCCCAGGGACACAGGTTGTACAAAGGCCTCATGTCCCAGGGCAAAAAACAGCCCGTGGATCACCACGGTCAAGGCACCGAGGCAAGGCATGAGTTTGTAGAACATCAGGGCCGCTGAATCCTCGCCACGGGCCACTTGCGACTGCGCGTACAGCACCAGCGCAATGATGGGCAGGTTCAGCAGCAAGTTGACCTGGTTGCCGCCGGGGATGTGAAACAGCTCCCACTCGTGCCAGTACGCGGCGTCGATCTGGTGGGTGACCAGAACGGCGGCGTTAGCCAGAAACAGTGCGCGGTGTTTGGGTTGAAGGGACATGGGTGGCAGTAAGGACAACGCGAGGACCGAAGCCACCGATGGTGCCCTAAAAAGTCGGCACTTTGCTTACCCGCCGATGTAGCTCATTTCCACACGCCGCACCCCTGGCGTATTGTCTGCCGGCAGGGTGCTGCGCAGCTCGGAGTAGCGGTCAGCGCGCTGCTGCCAGATGGGCGCGATGGCCGAGGCAATCGCCTCGTCGCTGGCGCCGCCGCGCAGCAGGGTTCGCAGGTCGTAGCCCTCGGAGGCAAACAGGCACAGGTAGAGCTTGCCTTCGGTAGACAGGCGCGCGCGGTTGCAGTCGTGGCAAAACGCCTGGGTCACGCTGCTGATCACGCCCACCTCGCCCAGAGTGGGGTCGTACTGGCCTTGAGCATTGGCATAACCCCAGCGCTCGGCGGTTTCGCCGGGGCTGCTCGGGTCGAGTTGCACCAGCGGCAGCTCGGCGCTCAGGCGCTCGATCAGCTCGGCCGAGGGCAGCACTTCGTCCATGCGCCAGCCGTTGGTGGCGCCCACGTCCATGTATTCGATGAAACGCAGTGTGGTGCCCGTGCCCCGGAAGTGGCGGGCCATGGGCAAAATTTCGTGGTCGTTGGTGCCGCGCTTGACCACCATGTTGACCTTGATGTGCGACAGCCCGGCGGCGTGCGCCGCTTCGATGCCCGCCAGCACGTCGGCCACCGGAAAGTCCACATCGTTCATGCGGCGAAACACGGCGTCGTCCAGGCCGTCGAGGCTCACGGTCACGCGGTTCAGGCCCGCGTCTTTCAGCGCTTTGGCCTTGCGCGCCAGCAGCGATCCGTTGGTGGTCAGCGTGAGGTCGGGCGCCAGCCCGTCCACCGTGCGCAGCTGGGCCAGCTGCGCCACCAGCGCTTCCAGGTTCTTGCGCAGCAGGGGCTCGCCACCGGTCAGGCGGATCTTGCGCACACCATGCGCGAGGAATAGGCGCGCCAGCCGCGTGATCTCTTCAAAGCTCAGCAGCGCGCCATGGGGCAGGTAAGGGTAGTCCTTGTCGAACACTTCCTTGGGCATGCAGTAGTTGCAGCGGAAGTTGCAGCGGTCCGTCACGCTGATGCGCAGGTCACGTAGCGGGCGGCCCCGGGTGTCGGTGAGCAGGCCGGTGGGGGCCACGGGGTGTGTGGGCACCCGCGCCGCCAGAGCGGCGATGCGTTGGTCCACCAGAGGAATCACACGTTCGGCCATGGCGTGATTTTGCCGCAAGGGGGCCTTCAGAGGGGGCAAGCCCCTGCGCGCGGAGTTGATCGCGGTCAAGTTTTGCCCAGGCGCTGGTATGGCCCGCCTTTGACATGGCGCAGGGCGTTCTGTTTGCTGCGTTGCAACAATCTGCGCATTCGATTTCAAGGGGATTCCCATGTTGACGCGCGAATTTTCTGTCGATGCCGTGCCATGCCAGCGCCGTGTGGCCCTTCAGCGGGTGGCGGCGGGTGTTCTGCTGCCCACCTGGGCAACTTGGGCGACAGGAGCCCAGGCGCAGATGGGGTTGTCGGGGGCCATCAACTATGCGGGCTGGTTTCGCGCACTGTCGCAGCGCATGGCCAAGGCCTATTGCCAGCAGTACCTGCAGGTGCTGCCTGCTGCGGCGGTGGATGTGATGGGTTTGGCGCGCAAGATGGTGCAGACGGGCAGCGGCGAACTGGCCCGAGGCATGCAGTCGGGCCAGTGGCCTGCAGAAGTCGGGCGGCAGCTGGCAGAAGTGCAAAAGCAGTTTGCCCTGCTCAACCAGATGACTTCGGCGCCCGCCACCACCACGGCCCTGGTGGCGGCGGCATCGGAACAGGCCGATCGAACGCTGCTCATTGCGCAGGCCGTGACCGAGGCCATCGAAAAATTGGCACAGGCCCCCAGTGCCCGCCTGGTGAACCTGGCGGGCCGCCAGCGCATGCTGTCGCAGCGCCTGGCCAAGAACTACTTTTTGAGTGCTGCCAAGGTGGATTCCAAGGTGGTGCAGGCGCAGCTGGCGTCCGATGCGGCGGACTTTCGCCAGGCCTTGCAGACATTGAAGGCGGCGCCCGTGTCCACATCGTCCATCCGCAACGAGCTGGAGTTGGCCGACTCACAGTGGCTGTTTTTTGAATCCGCGCTGCGCCGCCCGGCCGATGACGCGGGGCTGAACGCCGTGGCCACCACCAGCGAACGCCTGCTGGGGGTGATGGACAAGCTCACCGGCCTGTACGACGCTGCCCTGCGCGAGGTGCTGGGCTGAGAGGCAGGGAACGGCCGGGGTCACCCGATCAGCCGCCCCAGCCCGCATGCTGCATGAAGTCCGCAATGCGGCAATCGCGCCCCACCAGCACCAGCCGGGTGTCCAGCGCGTTGAAAAACCCTGGGGGAGGTGGAAGCGGCAGCTGCTGGACGCGTTTGTGGGTGTCGATGCGCGCCGCTGCCAGTTCGTAGTCGCGTGCCAGGGCCATCCACAGGCCATGGGCGCCGGCCGACTGGCGTGCGCCTGTTATCAGGCTCCTCCCTGAGTCCAGCCACCATCGGTAGATGGCGGATGCAATGCCCATGCGGCGGTAGCAGTCCACCACCTTGGTGTGGGGCGCACGCAGGTGGCGGTCGGTGCGGCGGTCCACCTCGACCAGCCGGTTGAACACGGTGTAGGCCACGATGCGGTTGCGCTGCGGGTCGATGGCATACACAAAGTATTCGCCGTCGGCCTCGCGCAGGCGAAACACCAGCCCATGCAGATGCAAGGGCAACGGCTGCATCGCATCGCGCGTGCGGTGGTTGGTGCGGATGCGGTCGTACAGCGCCTCGAACTCGCGCTGGATGTCGCGGCCCGACAGATCCACGTCGATGCGCAGTTCGGTCAGCCGCTGGGCCCACACGCCCAGCAAGCCCTGGCCGGGCCACGTGTTGGCGATGACGGTGGCGTCGCGTGGGTCGCACAGGCTGCAGGCGATGGCCATCATGGCGTGTTCCCCTGGCCATCGGTCCAGCAGCCGCTCAGCAGGCGTGCAGGCTGTTCGCGGGCGCACACCTGGGCGCTGTGGGGCCAGTCGGGCAGCGGCACCACCAGGCCTGCGTATACGCCGTAGGCCTCACCCGCCGCGATGGTTTCGCCCGCCCACAGGCTCTCGCCCGCACGGATGGCCCCTCCGGCGTGAATGTGCCCACCGGCCCGCACACCCCAGCCCACCTGCAGGTGGCCCTTGCAGTCCACGTCGCCCGTTACCCACACGCCCCGGGCAGCCTGCACGGCAGCATCGGTTTGCAAGTGGCCACCCACCTTGATGCCGCCGTCGCAACCCAGGTCGCCTACCACCCGCAGATCCTGGGTCACCCGGCAGTGGCCACCGACGTGGGCGGCAGCCCCGCAGTCCAGCTCGCCGCCCACACGCAGGCTGCCTGTGCACTGCAGTCGCTGCGCCACTGTCAGCGACCAGCCCACGCGCGCATCGCCGTGCAGCCGCGCGCTGCCCTCGCAGCGCACTGCGCCCGCCACGCGCAGGTCTTCGCCCACGCGCAGCGCGCCGCCCACCCGCAGGCCGCCCAGCACGCTCAGGCTGCGGCCCGTGCGCAGCACACCCTCCACGTCGGCATGGCCCCGGCAGCGCACACTGCCCGCAAACACCAGCGCGTCTGCCTCCAGGTGGTCCACCTCCAGCACATCGTTGGTGGGGCCGAACTGGTCCAGCATCCAGCACGCGTCTTCCACGCGGCCTTCACGCACCAGGTCGTCCAGCAGCGCCTGGTAGTTGCTGGCGCCCTCCTGGCGGCGCAGGTACCAGCGGTAACCGTCGGCACAAGGCCGCTTGGCGCGGATGAAGTGGCGGGTGATGTCGGTGGTGGCAGACGTGTTGGCGATGGCCTCATCGGCGGGCAGGCTGTGCGCAAGGGCGCATGGGGCGAGCGAAATCTCGCCCGAAGGGAACGGGGGCATGGACACTCCTGGCGTTCGCGCCCCGGCAGTGGCCAAGGCGCAAGCTGGCGCTGGGCGTGGGGCCCGGCGACAAGAGGTGCGCGAAAAGAATGCGAAGGGGAGGGGGTGTCGCCGGGCTCAGGAATCTGCAGCGAGGGTGCAGAGAGCGCGGTCACCGGCCTGGAGCGTGGCCTGCGAGCGCGCGGCACGGCGCAGCGGCGCGGTCGCGCTGGCGGCTGTGGCGGGAGAGTGGCTCGCAAACATCGGCGGCACTATAGGCAGCAGGGCCTGCACCGTCAAATCAATCCGCACTGCCCTAGTGCGGATTGGGCCGCTCAAAAAGGGGCGTGGTGGCTGCTTCACAGAGCATGCCGCGACGCCTGTTTGTTTGCTTGCTGACTTACACGCAGCGCCCGCCATCCACCTCAATGCACACGCCGCTGATGAACGACGCCTCTTCGCTCGCCAGGTACAGCGCGGCGTTGGCCACGTCCAGCGCGGTGGAGAAGCGGCCCAGCGGAATGGTGGCCAGGAACTTGGCGCGGCGCGCATCGTCCACCGGGCCGCCCGCAAACTCGGCGGCCAGGCCGGTGTCGGGGTTGAACACGGGGTTGATGCAGTTCACGCGGATGTTGTCGGGGCCCAGCTCAGCGGCCATGGACTTGCTCGTGATGATGACGGCGCCCTTGGAGCCGTTGTACCAGGTCAGGCCTGGGCGGGGGCGCAGCCCGGCGGTGGAGGCGATGTTGATGATGCTGCCGCCACCCGCCTGGCGCAGTGCGGGCACGGCGTGGATGGCGCTCAGGTAGATGCTCTTCATGTTGATGGCGTAGACCTTGTCGAACTCGTCTTCGCTCACTTCGAGCATGGGGCGGTTGCGGTGCGTCCAGCCTGCGTTGTTCACCACCACGTCCAGGCGGCCGTACAGGCGCACGGCTTCGTCGACCATCGCCTTCACTTCGGCGGACTTCGTCACGTCGGCCTTGAAGAACGCGGCGGTGCCGCCGGCGGCCGTGATCTCAGCCACCACGCGCTGGCCACCGGCTTCATTGATGTCGTTGACGATGACCTTGCCGCCCTCTGCGGCCAGGCGTTTGGCGATGCCTTCGCCAATGCCGTTGCCAGCGCCGGTGACGATGATGGATTTGTTCGAAACGCGCATGGAATGGCTCCTTGAATTATTCAAAATTGATAGCTACTGACGCTTTAATATCAAGCGCTAGGGGCTTGTTCGGCTGAAATTTCTGCAGTGAAATCTGTGGTTGCGGCTTGCTCCGCCAGCTTGGGGGCCTGCTGCGCACGGCCGTAGAACTGGGGGAAAAACTCTTTCACGCCCTGGCCGTTGAAGTCCCACCCCGTGCACTGGCCCAGGTGGCGCGGTGGCTCGTCGGGGTGGCTGGACGAAAACACGGCGGGCACCGACTGGAACGCCGCCGTGGCCAGGTTGAACAGCAGTTCGCGCAGGTGTGTGCAACTTTCCACGCCGCCCAGGTGCTTCTGGATAGCTTGGCGCCAGCCACGCGCCATGCTGCAGCCCACCATGCGCTGCAGTGCGGTCTGGGCCTCGGTACAGCCCTTGAGCGGGTGGGAGTCCATGGCCACGTCGATGGCCTGCACCACCAGCTGGCGGTTCACCGTCACGCGCAGCCACATGTGGTGGATGGCTTCGCCCGCCAGGCGCGTGCGCGTCGGGTCGCGGTGTGAGGGGGCGTCGTAGGCCTTGCTGTCGTGCAGCTCGCCTTCGATGTCCCACAGGCCATCGTCGCGTTCAAAGCCCTGGTAGTTCACCCGGCGGACATGCTTCAGGGTGCGGGGGGCGGGGGGACTCAGGGGCATGGAGGAAGAAAAATCGTCGTACAGAAGCAGCCGAGGTTAGCGGGGGCCGCCAGCGCCGTCGCGCGCCAGCGGGACACCGAGAACTTGAACACGTTCCAAGGGCTTCAACCGTACTTGATGGCCACCGTCTTCAGAGTGGTGAAGCCGTACAGCGCCTCAAAGCCCTTTTCGCGTCCATAGCCGCTGGATTTGACGCCGCCAAACGGCAACTCCACACCGCCGGCCGCGCCGTAGTTGTTGATGAACACCTGGCCGCTGTGCACACGCTTGGCCATGCGGAACTGGCGCGCGCCGTCACGCGTCCAGATGCCGGCCACCAGGCCGAATTGCGTGGCGTTGGCCAGCTCCACCGCATGGTCTTCGTCCTGAAAGGCCATCGCCGACAGCACGGGGCCGAAGACTTCTTCCTGTGCCAGGCGGTGGCCCACGGGCACATCGCGCAGCAGGGTGGGGGCTTGGTAGTAGCCGGTCTCGGGCGCTTCGTCCACTACCACGCCCTGGGCCACCATGGGGATGCCGGCCACTTGCGCGTCCGACAGAAAGTCCCACACGCGCTGCTGCTGCGTCTGGCGGATCAGCGGGCCCACGTCCAGGTCCATGGCGGCGGGGCCTACGCGCAGCGCTTCAAACGCCTTGCCCAGGCGTTCCAGCAGCGGTTCGTAAATCAGCGAATCGATCAGCACGCGCGAGCCGGCCGAGCAGGTCTGCCCGGCGTTCTGCACGATGGCGTTGACTACCACGGGGATGGCGGCATCGAGGTCCGCATCCGCAAAGATGATCTGCGGGCTTTTTCCGCCCAGCTCCAGCGTCACGGGGCAGTGGCGCTCGGCGGCCACCTGTTGGATCAGCGTGCCGATCTTGGGGCTGCCGGTGAAGCTGATGTGGTCGATGCCGGGGTGGCGCGCCAGCGCGTCGCCCACCTCGTGGCCGTAGCCGGTGACGATGTTCAAAGCTCCGGCTGGGAACCCCACCTCGGCTGCCAGCTGCGCCACGCGGATGAGTGACAGGCAGGCGTCTTCGGCCGGTTTGACCACGCACACATTGCCCGCCGCCAGCGCGCCGCCCACGCTGCGGCCAAAGATCTGCATGGGGTAGTTCCAGGGGATCACATGGCCCGTGACGCCGTGGGGCTCGCGCCAGGTCAGCACGCTGTAGCCGTCGGGGTAGGGGATGGTCTCGCCGTGGAACTTGTCGCACGCACCGGCGTAGAACTCGAAGTAGCGCGCCAGCGCAATCGCGTCGGCCCGCGCCTGCTTGGTGGGCTTGCCGCAGTCGCGCTGCTCCAGCGCCGTCAGCTCGTCCGCATGCTCCAGGATCTTGGCTGAGAGCTTTTGCAGCAGTCGGCCGCGCTCCACCGGGGCCAACTTCTGCCACACCGCGTTGTAGCACTGGCGGGCCGCATGCACCGCCGCGTCGATGTCGTCGGCGTTGCTGCGCTGGATCTCGTCGAAGGGCTGGCCGTCGGACGGGTCGATCATGGCAATCGTGCGGCCCGAGGCGGACGGCACCGAGGCGTTGGCGATGTAGTTCAGTTGCATGGCCGTCATTTTGCCCGGAAATGAAATGTGTGCTTATTATTTAAGTAAAAAATGCTTCTGGCGCTTGTTGGTAAAGCGCTAGTAGCTATATATTTAATAGCAATTCAATAGCAGGTGGCGCGCAGCGCCGCCAGGTCCAGAATCTCCAGCTCGCCGCGTTGCACGCGCACCAGGTGGCGCGATTCCAGGTCCTTGAGGATCTGGTTCGTGGTCTGGCGCGAGATGGCCAGCATCAGCGACAACTGCTCTTGGGAGATGGACAGCACGCGGCGCGACTGCCCCTCGGCCGTCCACTGGCCGTAGCCCTCGGCCATCATCACCAGGCGGCGCGCCAGGCGTTGTGGCGCAGGCAACAGGGCCAGTTCTTCCATGGCCACAAAGGCCGAGCGCAGCTTGTCGGTGAGCAGCAGCGCGAGCGCATGCCAGTGCTGCGGGTGGGCCTGCAGCCAGTGCTGCAGCCGCTCGTGCGGAATGTGCAGCAGCGTGGTGGGCTCGGTGGCCTGCGCGTCGTGCGTGCGCGCGGAGTTGTCAAACACCGAGATCTCGCCAAACCAGTGGGGCGGCTCCAGGCGGATCAGCAGCGCGGCCCGCGCCTCGTCGGCTCGGCCACCCGTGCCCGAGATGCTGACCGCGCCGCGCACCACCGCATACAGCCCGCAGGGCGCATCGCCGCGCAGAAACAGCACCTCGCCTGTTTGCAGGTGCCGCAGTTGCGCCATGGCCAGCAGCGGCTGGGCAAAGTCGGGCGGCAGGTGGGTAAACCAGCGGCCGGACTGGAGTACGGGCAGATAGGCGGAGGGGTCGGTCATGCAGGCGGGTCGGGTGGGAGAGCGGCGAGGATGGTGCGGGGCGGTGTTTTGTCGTGTGCACGACAGACGTTGGCGCCGTGGCAGAGCGAGTATTGATGCTGCTCAAAACAATACCAGGAGACACCCATGAAAACCCTGATCGACCACCTGGCCCAGTACGCTGCTTACCACCGCGACCCACGCAACATCCACACGCATTTTGTGGGCGTGCCCATGATCATGTTTGCCGTGGTGGTGCTGCTGTCGCGCCCCACCTGGCAGATGGGCGACCTGCCCATGAGCCCTGCGCTGCTGGCGGCGCTGGCCAGCTGTTTCTTCTACTTCCGGCTCGACTTTCGCTACGGCGTGACGATGGCTGCGCTGCTGTCGGCCATGCTGGTGGGCGGGCAGTGGCTGGCAGTGCAGACCACCGCGCCGTGGCTGGCCTCGGGCGTGGGCTTGTTTGTGGTGGGCTGGGTGATCCAGTTTGTGGGCCACTACTACGAGGGGCGCAAACCCGCGTTTGTGGACGACCTGATGGGCCTCATCGTGGGGCCGCTGTTTGTGGTGGCCGAACTGGGGTTCCTGGTGGGCCTGCGCAAAGAGGTGCAAAAGGCAATGGAAGAGCGCAGTGGCCCCGTGCGCCTGCGCACAGGGCCCCAGGCTGCTGCCCACCCCCAGTGAGTAGTGATCGCTGACTGATCAGTGCGCGACAGGTTGGGGCAAGGCTGCGCGCGCAGGGCCGGCCTTGACCAGCACGGCTGCCGTGCACACCGCACCCAGCGCTACCAGCGCACACAGGTAGGGCAAGGCCGCAGACAGCGGCGCCCCCAGCTGGTTGAGCCGCAGCGACGCCTGCACGCCCGAGGTGCTGGGCAGCAGCCAGCGCAGCCACTGCAGCGGCTCGGGCAGCGCCTCCACCGGCCACGAGAACCCGGCCACAAACGCAATGGGCAGCGTGGTCCACAGCAGCACCTGAAGCGCGCGTTCGCGGTTGCCGAACCACAGCCCCAACAGCGCGCCCAACGCTGCGATGGCGGGGATGTAGCAGGCCAGCAGCGGCAGCGCGCCCAGCGGGTTGCCGCCGCGCGGGTAGTCGTGCAGCACAAAGATCCAGCCAAAGTAAAACAGGCCACTGGCCCAGCCCAGCGTGCACAGCGCCAGCAGGCGGCCCAGCCAGGTGGTGGCACTGGCTCGGTGCTGGCCGCTTTCCACCCAGGTGCCGGTCAGCATGGCCGCGCCCATCAGCAGCGTCTGCTGCAGGATGAGCAGCGCCACTGCGGGCACCACGAAGCTGCCGTAGCCCTCGGTGGGGTTGAACAGCGCCACCATTTGGAGTTGCACCGGCGCTCGGCTCGCGCGGGCCTGCTGCGCGCTTTGGCCGCTGGCCTGCAGCTTGCGGATTTCAACGCCCGCCGACACCGTGCCCACAGCCTCGGCAAAGCCGTATTGCACCGCCTTGTTGAGCAGCGCATAGGCCCCGTTGGCCTCGATGCTGACCACGGCACTTTCGCCGCGCACCACGTTGCGCTTGAGGTGCGCGGGGATGAGCGCATAGCCTTCGATTTCGCCACGCCACAGCGCCTCCTGCGCCTCGTGTTCGCTGCCGGTGACCAGGCGCACTTCGATGCGCGGGTCGGCATCGGCAAACCGGGTGATCTGGCGCGAGAGGCTGGTGCGGTCCATGTCCACCACGGCGACCGGCACGCGCGTGAGCACCTCGTCGGCGTAGAACCAGGGGTAGAAGAATCCATACAGCACCGGGGCGCCGACGAGCAGCAGCAGCACGCCCTTGTCGCGCACCACCGTGGCCAGGGCGACAAGCCACGCGTGCAGCAGGCCCCTGGGGGCGGTGGTGGGGTGTGTGGCTGTCATTTCAGCATCCATGGTGGTGTGCACTGCGGCCTGATTTGGGTGCGTAGCTGCTGTTTCTCTCCCTCTCCCCCCGTGGGAGAGGGTTGGGGAGAGGGGGCTGCCACGCAAGCGCAGTGACTTTGCGAGCACCCCCTCTCCCCAACCCCTCCCCCGCCAGGGGGGAGGGGCTCAGCGCGTGTTGATGACGATGTGTGGTCATTTCAACGGCCTCCCCACGCGGCAGGCTTGCGAGACGCAAGGTGCAAGGCCGCGCTGCCAACTCCCCACAGCACACCGGTGGCGACCAGAAGTGCCACCATGGTCGACACGCTGGTGGCCAGCGGCGCACCCATCTGCAACTGCTCAATCTGCAGCCGGATGTAGTGTGTGTAGGGCATGGCCTCGGCCCATGCGCGGGCGCTGCCCGGCATGCCCGCCAGCGGAAACGCCACGCCGCTGAACGCAAACGCTGGTGCTGCAAAAAAGCCGGTGCCCGAGAGGGCGGTGCGCAGCGACCGTGTGATGCCCGCCAGCGCAGCGCCCGCCATCAGCGACACGGCCATCAGCAGCGCCAGCGCCGCAGCCACCCACCAGATGTTGCCCGGCGGATGCCAGCCGCGCCCCCAGGTGATGCCGACCAGCGCCAGCAGGCCCACCAGCGCGAGCGATGCCCAGGGCAGGGCCAGCTTGCCGAACAGCGCGCCTGCAACATTCAGCAGGCCGCCCGCCCCCAGCCACTCGTCCACGGTGCGGTCGCGCAGCTCGCGTCCCACGGCCCAGGCGCCGGCCGTCATCGCCAGGATGTGCAGCAGCGCAGGGATCAGCGCCGCGCCCAGAAACTGCTCGTAGTTGCTCGACACATTGAACAGCGCCACCATCTGCGTGTGGATGGGTTCCATGCTCACATGCACGGCCTGGGCGCTTTCGCCGCGTTTGTTGCGCGTGGTCATTTCAATGCTGGCCGAGAGCGTGCCCACCACGGCGCGCACGTCGCGCTGCAGCACGCCCGAATGGGTGCCCAGCTGCGCATTGTGCAGCAGCGTTACCTGCGCAGCGCGCCCCTCTTTGACGGTGCGTGCAAAGTCGCGTGGCACGGTGATGACCGCATACACCTGCACGCTGCGCAGTGCGCGTTCGGCCTCGGCGTTGTTGGCGTAGTGCTGCGTGACCTGCAGGCCGGGCGTGGCGTCCAGCATGCGCACCAGTTGGCGCGACAGGCTCGACTGGTCGGCATCCACCACGCCCACGGGCAGGTGGCGCGGCAGGCCCGCCGAGAAAACCCACCACATCAGCGCCACGGCCAGCAGCGGCACCCAGGTGACCATGGCCAGGTCCCAAGGACTGGCGCGCAGGCGTCGGGCCTCGCGGGTGAGGCTGTTTACTATTGAATTCATAGCTTTTGGCGCTTGATGGATAAGCGATATATGCACTTTTTAAGGTCGTTTTTGCATGACGCTCCACTCCCGTCGCGGAATTCGAAACAGGCGCGGCCCGGCGAGGGCAGCAAGCCAAGGTCCGCCCCGCAGCGAGGGCTGCGTCCCCCTGCCCGCAACGCACGGCGTTGCGAGAGCGGGGGGAAGCGCCGAAGGCGCTCAGGGGGGTGTCGCATTTCAGTGCACCAGCACCGTCATGCCGGGCCGTGCGCCCTCGATGGGCGCGGCCGGGCGGGCGCGCACTTCAAACGTGCGCGCGTCAAAACCCTGGCCCGCCCGGGTGGCGCGCCAGGTCGCAAAGTCCGGCATCGCGGCCGTGTGATAGACCTTGAACGTCACCGCCTTGTTGCCTAGTGCAGGCAAGGTGGCGTCGAACTCGCTGCCGATGGCAAAGCGTTGCAGGCGGTCCTCCCGCACGTTCAGCACCACCCACTGGTCCTTCAGGTCCACCACCGTGACCACGGCCACGCCCTGGGGCGACAGCTCGCCCGTGCGGGCCAGCACCTTGGCCACTTCGCCTGCGACGGGGCTCTTGAGCTCGGTCTCGGCCTGGGCTGCTTGCACCTCGGCCACCACACCGGCCACCTGGCGCGCCTGGGCGCTGGCGGCAGAGCGGTCTTCGGTGCGTGCCCCTGCGCGGGCCAGGTCGTACTGCGCCTTGGCGGCCAGCGCCTGGTTGCGCGAGGCCTTGAAGTTGGCCTCGGCCTCGTCGCGTTTTTGTGCCGCCACCAGGCCCTCGCGGGCCAGGCCGTCCACGCGCTTGAAGGACGATTCGGCCAGGTCGGCAGCGGCCACGGCGCGCTGCCAGTTCAGGCGGGCCATTTCAATCTCTTGCGGGCGCGCGCCGTGCTGGGCCTTGTCGGCCACGGCCTGGGCGGCTTCTTGCGCCGCAGTGGCCTGCGCCAGCTTGGCGGTGACTTCAGGGCTGTCCATGCGGATCAGCGGGGTGCCGATGGCGATCTGGTCGCCTTCTTTCACCAGGATCTGCGCGATGCGCGCGGTGACCTTGGGGGCGATGTCGGCTTCTTGCGCTTCGATCTGGCCCTGGAACACCTCGGGTGCGGGCTGCGAGGCCTTCCACAGGCCAAAGCCCACAAAGCCTGCTATGGCCACGAAGGCTGCTGCGGCGAAAACGGATTTGGTTGTCTTGTTGCTCATGGTATTTGTTTTCTCTTCTCAGTCATCTATGGCTGGGACGCATGCAACTGGCGAGTCCAAAGCGCGGGCAGCCGCGCAAGGGGCGCCCCGGCGCGAAGCGGCTCAGAGGGGTGTTTCGAGTCACTTCATTCCACGCGCACCGCATCGGCACGCGCCATGTATTTGCCGAAGTCTTCCGACAGGCCGCAGCTTTCCAGCAGGTCGGCCAGCGCCTTCACGTAGTCGTGCGCGGCCTGGGCGCGTTCGGTATGTGCCTTGGCCTGGTTGGCCTGGGCGTCGATCAGGTCCAGCGTGGTGCTGGTGCCCGCCTTCAGGCCCGAGGTGCGCAGGCGCAGCACCTCGTCGGCCAGCTCCAGGTTGGGTTGCAGCGCCAGGTAGGCGCGGCGCGCCTGTTCCAGCGCAAGCCAGCGTTTTTCCACCAGCAGGGCGATGTCGTTCTGCGCCTGTGCGCCGGTGCGCTCTGCCTGCTCGATCTGGCGGTTGGACGATTCGGCCAGCGCATTGCGGTCGATGGAGTCCCACAGCGTCCAGCGCACGCCCACACCGGCCACCCAGTCGGCGTCGCGGCCGGTCTTGAGCTGGCGCTGGCCAAACGCAAACACCTGCGGCTTGCGCAACGCCTCCTGCGCGGCATGCAGTTGCGTGGCCTGCTCTTTTTTGGCGGCGACCTTGTCGAGGCCCGGATGGCGGGCCAGTGCGGTGTCGATGAAATGGGGCAGGGGCTCCACCGGCTGGCTCAGCACAAACAGCGGGCTGGTGGGCGTGACGGGGTCAGACGCCTTCAGGGTGCGGGTGAGTGCGGTGGCGGCCAGCTCGGCATCGTCGCGGGCCTTGCGCGCATTGCGGCGCGCGTCTTCCAGCGCAGAGCGGGCCTGCAGGCGCTCAACGCGGGCGATCACGCCAGCGTCCATCATCTTCTGTGCGGCGGCATCGTGCTGCTCGATGGTGGCAAGCGCCGATTCGCGCAGCACCGCGGCACGCTCGGCCAGCTGGGCGCCAAAGTAGCGCTGCACCAGCATCGTTGTGGCTTCATGGCCGGTTTTTGTGGCGTCGGCCGCAGCTTCCTGCGTCTGTGCATCCAGCAGGCCCCGTGCGGCGTCGCTGGCACCGCCCATGTACAGGGGCCAGATGGCAGAGACCGACGCTGTGGTGTCGCTCTTGCTGCGGTTGAGCGTGTAGCTCGACGGCAGATGCGGCAGCTGGGCCAGCGAGCCTACCAGCTGCGGCGGCAACTGCGACAGCACACCGGGCAGCGCCTGGTTCAGCGGGTTCAGGTCCACGTCCAGGTTGGCGTTGTAGCGGTATGCCGCGCCTGTCAGGTTGACTACCGGGCCGCCCAGGCGCTGCATGGCATCGCGGCGCAGCTGGGCGCTTTCGACGGCGTTGCGGGACGCCGCCAGCTGGTCGGAGCGCTGCTGCAACTGCTGCAGTGCGGCGTCAAAAGCCAGGGGCGCAGCGTGGGTCTGCACGGGCATCAGCGCCAGCGGGGCCGATGCGATCAGGCAAAGCAAAGCTTCGCCTGCCCGGCCGGTGCGCCGGGGCGTTTTCTTGGGTTTCATGGTTTCAGAAGGTCGTTTTGGTCAGCGCGCGCCCACGGGCGTGTAGGCATCGCTGTGGTCCGCCAGCCAGCGCTCCGACAGGTCGGTGCCGTGCTGGCTGGGGTGAAAGTCGCGGCGCAGGTATGCGCGCCAGGGGCGCCAGGTTTCGCGCACCAGCCCGCCCTTGCCAAAGAGCGTGCGCGCCGCGCTGGCCCAGGTGCTCCACTTCCACAGCATGCCGTTCTGGCGCAGGTTCAGCACCGTCTGGCGCAAAGCGTCGCTGATGAAGACCAGGGTGATGCGGCGGAACCAGGTGATGCGCCACTCGTGGTTACCGCCCAGCGCTTGGTAGATGTCGAACGCGGTGTTCTTGTGCTCGGACTCTTCGGCGCAGTGCCATTGCCACATCGTGGCCAGGCGGGGCTCGGCGCCTGCCAGCGTTTCGGGGTGGGCCAGCAGCCATTCGGCCAGCAGGGCGGTGAAATGCTCGTTGGCGGCAGTCACGGCCAGCGGGTGGCGCGGGTCGGCGCCTTCAAACAGCTTCATGCGCTCTTGCGCACGCGGCGCCCATGCGTTGACCAGGCCCTGCTTGTCGAGGTGGCCGTTGAACAGCGCGTGGATGCGGCGGTGCGTGGCCTCTTGCCCGATAAAGCCGCGCACCTCGTCGGCAAACTGCGCATGTTGCTCGGGCTGCATGGCCTTGTGGCCGCCCTTCACCGCGTCGATGAAGAACTGTTCGCCCACCGGAAAGCTCATCGACAGCGCATTGAAGAACGCCGTGCGAAACGCGTCGCCGCCACACCATTGGTGGTCGAAAGGGGTTTCCAGGTCAATCAGCAGGCGGCGGACGACGAGTTCGGTCATGGGGCAATCTCCGGGGAGCGGGCTGCGTGGGGTGAAAAGAGTTGGTACGTTGCGGTACCAGTGGCTTGTATGATGCAGCTCAAATGTGGTACTGTCAAGTACCTAAACCGAATTTGATGTGTGTCGAACCGCCATGACCGAAACTATTGCCCCTGCTGCAGACAACGTTCACAGCGCCCGTTTGCTGGAGGGCATGGCCCGCGCCGTGGCCGCCAAGGGCTATGCCGACACCACCATTGCCGACATCGTGCGCGAGGCCAGCGTGTCGCGCCGCACCTTTTATGAAAACTTTGCCGACAAGGCCGAATGCCTGATTGCGCTTTACGAGGCTGCAAGCGGTAATGCCATCGCGGTGCTTCGCGGTGCCATCGACCCCTACAGCGACTGGCAGGCCCAGGTCGAGCAGGCTATGGCCGCCTACTTTGGCGTGCTGGCGCGCAACCCGGTGCTGTTGCGCACCCTGTTCATCGAGATACTGGGACTGGGCTCTGCAGGCCTGGCCGCACGCCGCCGCGCCAACCAGCAGCTGGCCGACCTGATGCTGGATGTCGTGAACAACCGCCCCGGCGAGCGCAAGCGCAAGGCCCCGCTGCAACCCATGATGGCCATGGCGGTGGTGGGCGGCATCAATGAAATGGTGCTGCAGGCCATTGAGCAGGAACGGGCAGGCGACCTGCAGGCCTTGGTGGAGCCCGCCAGCGCCTTGTTGCGGGCGGCGATCTCTGCGGAGTTTTGAGCGGTCACACCTCGTTGGCGATCTCGATCAGGTTCTCGTCCGGGTCATAGATGTATACCGACCGCAGCCTGTGGCACGCGCCCGTGGCACCCACCGGCCCCTGGACGATGGCGACGCCTTCAGCCTGCAGGTGCGCCATCACGTCTTCGAGCGGCGTCTGCGTCAGAAAACAAAGATCGCCCGAGCCCGCTGTGGCGTGGCGCACATTGGGGTCCACCACGGTGCCCACCTCGTGCAGGTTGATCTTTTGCGCACCGAAGTGCAGCGCGTAACGCCCGGGTTTGAACTCTCGCGCGGTCATGCCCAGCACGCGCTCGTAGAACGCGATGGTCTTGCGAATGCTGGCAACGGTAAGAACGACGTGGTCGAGCGAATGCAGGACGATAGGCATGGTGGTGTGCAACGGTGTGGTCAGGCAGGCAGGTGATTGTGCGCTCGATTCGCTGGCCGCAGCCACCGCTTGTTGGCCGCGAACACTACCGTCAGCAGCAGCCCGGCCAGCACGGCCATGGACCAGTGCAGGAGCGAAAGCGGCGCAAACTTGAATGCGTTGCTCAACCACGGCACGGTGGTAATCGCAGTCAGCGCCGCCAGCGTGCCACCCGCTACCCACAGGCTGACCGGGGTCAGCCCTGCCCACAGGCTGCGCAGGCTTGTCTGGCTGTTGCGGCTGGGCAAGATCAGCGCAGCATTGGCAGCCACAAGCACCACGAAGGCGACCGTGCTGGCCGTGGCGGCATGCGCGGCCTGGCCCAGCAGCCAGGCATAGAGGCCCACCACGGCAGCCGTCACCACGCCGCCCTGCGCCAGGCTCAGCAGGATGTGGCGGGCTGAAAGCAAGGGTTCATCGGCGCGGCGCGGCGGCTGCTGCATAAGGTCGGCCGCACCTTCCTCGGCCTCAAAGACGATGGAGCAGGCCGGGTCGATGACCAGTTCCAGAAACGCAATGTGCAGCGGTGCCAGCACCAACGGCAGCCCAAACAGCACCGGCAACAGCGCCAGCCCGATGATGGGCACATGCACGGCGAGCGTGTAGACCATGGCCTGGCGCAGGTTGGCAAAGGTCTGCCGCCCCCGGTGGATGGCCTGAACAATGGCTGCGAAGTCGTCGTGCAGCAGCACCAGCGCTGCGGCTTCGCGCGCCACGTCGGTGCCGCGCTGGCCCATGGCGATGCCGATGTGGGCGGCCTTGAGGGCGGGGGCGTCGTTCACGCCATCGCCCGTCATGGCCACCACCTCACCCTGGGCCTTGAGGGCTTCGACCAGCGCCAGCTTCTGGTGCGGCTTGATGCGCGCAAACACGCTGACCTGCCGGACTTTGCCGGTGAGCATGTCGGGGGACATCAAGGCCATTTCATCGCCGGTGACGACCTGGTCGTGGGCGATGCCCGCCTGGGCTGCAATCGCGCGTGCGGTGCGGGGGTGGTCGCCTGTGATCATCACCACGCGGATACCCGCCTGGTGACACTCTGCAATCGCCTGGGGCACCTCGGGTCGCAGGGGGTCGGCCAGGGCCACGAGGCCCAGCCATTCAAAGTCAAAGTCGTGCTGAATGCCGGGCCATTCGTCTTGCACGCGGTGCCGGGCCTTGGCCACGCCCAGCACCCGAAGGCCCTGATCGGCCAGCCGAGCGGCCTGGGCGCTGACGGTGGCGCGCTCGGCGTCAGACAGATGGCACAGGTCGGCCACGGCTTCAGGCGCACCCTTGGTGGCCACGGTATCGTGCGCGGATGTGCCGTCGCGCCACAAGTGGCTCATGGCCAGCAGCTGGGGCGAGAGCTCATATTCGCGCGCCAGCGACCAGGCGGGGTGCAGGTGCTCAGTGCCTGCCAGATGATTCCCCGCCATGCGGTGAAAGGCCTGCTCCATGGGGTCGTGCGGTTCGATCTCGCTGGCGAGCACGGCGTATTCGAGCAGTTCGTGAAAGGCCTCTGGCAGCGCCGTGCCACCTGCCTCGGCTGCTTTTTCGGGCAGGTTCTGCACATCCAGCTCCTCGCCCGCAATGCACAGTGCGGCCACGGCCATGCGGTTTTGCGTGAGGGTGCCGGTCTTGTCCACGCACAGCACGGTGGTCTGCCCCAGCGTTTCGATGGCGTTGAGCCGCCGTGTCAATACCTGCTGTGCCGCCAGCCGCCGTGCAGCCAGGGCCAGGAAGACGATCATGATCACCGGCAGCTCTTGCGGCAGGATGCCCATGGCCAGCGTGATGCCTGCCAGCACGGCTTGCAACGCGTCGCCGCGCAGTGCCCAGAACAGGGCCACCAGCAGCACGCACAGCGACAGGCCGATCAGCACGAGCTTGTGGGTGAGCCGTGCCATTTCTTCACGCAATGGCGAGGCCTGCAGCGCAATGGTGTCGAGCGACTGGCCAATGCGGCCCAGTTCGGTGTGGCGCCCCACGGCCGTCACCTGCAGCAGGCCCTGGCCGCTGACCACCAGCGTGCCTGCAAATACCTTGTCGGCAATCTGCTTGGCCACGGGCTCGGATTCACCGGTCAGCATCGATTCGTTGGTGGCCAGCTCGTGCGCCTGCAGCAGGGTGCCGTCAGCCGGGATGCGGTCGCCCTCGGCAATCATCAGCAGGTCCTCGCGCACCACATCGCGGCCTGCGATGCGCACCATGGTGCCGCCTCGCAGCGCCAGCGCGCGGGGGCTGGAGAGGTCGCGCAGGGCGTTCAGCGCGTTGTCGGTGCGGCGCTCCTGCAGCACCGTGATGGTCATGATGATCACCACAAAGCCCAGCAGGATCAGGGCCTCGTGCGCGTCGCCCATTGCCAGGTAGATGCCGCCTGCACCCAGCAGCAGCAAGAACATGGGCTCGCGCACCACGTCCCAGGCCATGTCGCGCAGCGTGCGGCGCTGGCTGATGCCCAGTTCGTTGGGGCCTTCTTCACGCAGGCGCTGGGCGGCAACGGCCGGGTCAAGGCCAGTCTGTGGGGGTTGTACGGGCATCTGGGGGCGTGGGGAGTCTTGAGGCGATCTTTCTTATACCTTTGATCGGTGAAAGTGTCAGTGTGCTGGTGCAGCTGTTTTCCAGATCACTCCTTGCACCTCACACCTCGCACAGCACAAAGTCTGCCTTGCCCACATTGCACTCAGGGCACCGCCAATCGTCGGGCACATCGGCCCACAGGGTGCCTGGCGCAATGCCCTCATCGGGCAAGCCTGCAGCTTCGTCATAGATCCAGCCGCAGACCACGCACATATAGATTTTCATGGGTTGATCCTGAAAGTTGTTTGGACGGGCTTCAGTCGTCATCGTGGTGTATGCTGCGCTCGCTCGTCGTGCCGCTGCCAATCAAACCATTGGGCGATTGCTGCCACTCCCATGCGCCAAAGGCGAGCACTGCCAGCAGCAGGGCTGCCGCCAGCCAGGTGCGGTTTTTCTGCACCAGGTTGGGCCCGGGGCCTTCCACGCGCCCGGTCAGCATGGGCAGCGCCTGGTTCTTCCGCCGCAGCATGCTCAGGCCGGCAATCAATGCAAGGTGGGCCAGCACGACAAACAGCATGACTTCTCCGAAATACTCGTGCACTTCTTCGATCCAGTCGCCACCCAACACGTCGCCCCAATCGTTGTAGGTGGCGTAGCCGCTCAAGGTGATAGGAACGACCAGGACCAGCAGCAGCACCACCGCGAGTGTCATCAGCATGTTTTGCCCCTGGCGCCAGTTCACCTGGCTCACCTGGCTGGCAGAGCGCGCTTGGGACAGGGTGCGCAGCCATGCGGGAGCCCCGGCCAGTTTGCGCCACAGCAAGCCCAGGCCCGAAGTGCGCGGGCCAAAGATTCCGTACAGCACGCGAAAACCCAGCAGGCCCGCCATGGTGTAGCCCAACGTGACGTGCAGCAGCCGCCAGTGCTCGCCATCGGCGGTGGCGTAGGCACCCACAAAGCAGAGCGCAAACAGCCAGTGGAACATGCGCGTGGGCGCGTCGGTGACCCGGCGGCTGGGGCCCTTGGCAGCGGCTGGCTGCGCTGCGGCGCTGGCGGGTTGGAGGGAAGGGGTGTTGTTCATAGTGTTTTCCTTGATGGGATGCATCTCAGATTCACCGCTCTCAGTCGTTCCAGGCGCGGCGTGATCGGGCATCCAGCCCCGCCGGCATGCGCAGGTCGTGGTCGTCAAATTGCCCTTGGTCGGCACCCGTGTGGCAGGCCGCGCAGTTGGCGGCGCTTTTCACGCTGGCAAGCTTCCAGGCGGCGGGCTCGATCTTTCGGTGTTTGCGCTCAAACCAGGCTGAGCGGGTGATGCGGTCCTCGGGGGGCTCCTCGTTCACGCGCTTGTAGGTGCCGGCGTGTGCCTGCAGCCACTGGTTGAGCTGGCGCACGGTGGCCGCGTCCAGCGATGCATCGGTGCCATAGTGCTTGTCGAGCCCCGTCATCACGCGGTTCCACGACGCAGAGGGCAGCAGCCCGGGCGGGTAGGCGGTGTGGCAGGCGGCGCATTCCTGCGTGAAAGCACTGGGCACGTTGCGGGGCATGGCGCGCCCGCTGTCGGCATGGGCGCTGGGGAGCGCCTGCAGGGCCAGCATGCACAGTGCTGCGGCCATGGGGGCGGGGCGAATGGGGGTAAGTTTCTTCATGGTGTTGAGATTCAAGGCTTGAGTGCGTTGAAGGCGCTAACGTAGGCCAACACATCGGCCTTTTCCATGGCCGTGCATTCGCGGCTCAGCACGTCGTTGCAGTTGCGGCGAAACCACTTGTCCACCTTGGCGGTGTCGGTAAAGGCCTTGGGGTTGAAGGCAGGGGCCAGGGGCGCTATCGACTTGCCGGTGCTGGCGTGTTTGCCCTGCGCGGTGGGCGGCGTGCCGTGGCAGGATGCGCAAGACCACTCGCCGCCGTGCCGGGTGGTGAAGAACACCTTGCCCTTGTCGGCATTGCCGGGGCTGCCTGCCTGCGCGCTCCAGTGCGCGAGTTGCTGGACGGCGGTGGTGTCGGCGGCGTGGCTGGGGCTGGCTGCGGCCCAGAGGCACAGTGCAGCCAGGGCCAGAGTGCGAACGGTTGTCATCGTGGTGTCCTTGTAGGTGTTGGTTGTCCTATGCAGCCATTGTTGAAACCCCAGCCTGAACGGCGCGTGAAAGAGCTGTTCATCGGCCGTTCAGACACTGCGCGGGACAATGCACCCATGCTTTTTTCCCCCCACCGTGCTTCAGAGCGCCGCCACGCCATGCGCTGGGGCGCGGCAGCTTGTCTGCTGTGGGCGGCAGCGGTATTCGCACAAAACGCCTTGGCCAGCGGCAAGGACGACCACGACCGCGCCCGCCAGGCCGTGCAGGCGGGCCAGGTGCTGCCGCTGCCTGCAGTGCTGGAGCGCCTGCAGCGTGAAGTGCCCGGCCAGGTGCTCGAAGTGGAGCTGGAGCAGGAGCGGGATCGCTGGATTTACGAGATCAAGCTGCTCACACCTGCGGGGCAGTTGACCAAGGTCAAGCTCGATGCACGCACGGCCGAGGTGCTGCGCGTCAAATCGCGCGACGATCAACGTACCGGCCGAGAACACCGCTAAGACTGCCCCGCGTGGGCGCATGCCCATGCAAGCAGCCGAGGCTTCCAATCGCCCGATTTCACTCCAACCCTTCGGGCAAGGTACTTGTGCGACCCTAAAAAGACACTGAACAGGTTCTAAAGCCCATGCGCATCCTCCTCGTAGAAGACGACACGCAGCTGCGCACCCAGTTGCGCACCGCGCTGCAAGGCGCGGGCTACACCGTGGACGAGGCCGACAACGGGCGCGACGCGCAGTTCCTGGGCGACACCGAGGCCGTGGACGCCGTGGTGCTGGACCTGGGCCTGCCGGTGGTGGATGGGCTCACGGTGCTCAAGCGCTGGCGGGCCGAGGGGCGCAACATGCCGGTGCTGATCCTCACCGCGCGCGACAACTGGCACGAGAAGGTGGCGGGCATTGATGCGGGTGCCGATGACTATCTGACCAAGCCCTTTCACCTCGAAGAGTTGCTGGCACGCCTGCGTGCGCTGATCCGCCGCGCCAGTGGGCTGGCGTCCGCTGTGCTGCAGTGCGGCGACTGGTCGCTGGACACCCGCAGCGGCCGTGTGACCTGCGCGGGCCGGCCCGTGGCACTCACGGCGCATGAATACAAGGTGCTCGACTACCTCATGCACCGGCCCGGCGTGCTGGTGTCACGCGCCGAGCTGACCGAACACATCTACGCGCAGGACTTTGACCGGGACTCCAACACCATCGAAGTCTTTGTGGGGCGCCTGCGCAAAAAGCTGCAGTCGCCGTCGGCTCAAGCGGCCCGTATCGAAACGGTGCGCGGCATGGGCTACCGCCTGGTGCCGCCATGAACAGAGGCGCGAACCGGGACGCGAATCGCGGCGGTTTGCGCTGGTCACGTTCCCTGCGGTTTCGGCTACTGGCCGTGACCGTGGCGGGGCTGACGGTGGCGGTGGTGCTGGCGGGCCTGGTGCTGAGTGGGCTGTTCCGCGAGCATGTGCAGCGCCAATTCGAGGCGGCCCTTGTGCAGCAGCTGGACCAGGTCACGGCGCGGCTGGAGTTTGATGCCCAGGGCCAGCCGGTGATTGCCGCGCAGGCTTTGTCGGACCCGCGCTGGCTCAAACCCTATTCGGGTCTGTACTGGCAGGTGGACGCCATGGCGCCCGATGGGCGCGGCCGGGCCGGGGTGCTGCGTTCGCGCTCGTTGTGGGACACCAGCCTGACGCTCCAGGTGGATGCGCTGGCTGACGGTGCCGTGCATATGCACGAAGTGGCAGGCCCGCAGGGCGCGCCGTTGCTGGTGCTGGAGCGCACCGTGCGTGCCGAGGGCGTGGATGCAGCACGCTGGCGCCTGATCGTGGCGGCCGATCTGCAGGCCACCCAAGCGGCCACCGCGCAGTTCACGCGCGTGCTGGCGCTGTCGCTGGCGGCCCTGCTGGTGCTGCTGGCAGCGGCCGCGTGGGCCCAGGTGGCCGTGGGCCTGCGGCCTCTGCAGGCGTTGCAGCGGGGCTTGCAGGATGTGCAGCAGGCACGCATCACACGGTTGCACGGCGCATTCCCTGCCGAGATGCAGCCGCTGGTGGATGACTTCAACGCCGTGCTGGAACGCAATGCAGAAGTGGTGGAGCGCGCGCGCACCCAGGCAGGCAATCTGGCGCATGCCCTGAAAACCCCGCTTTCGGTGCTGGAGAACGCGGCCTGCGCGCCAGCACCCAGTGATGGCGCAGCGCTGGCTGCACTGGCGCGCGAGCAGGTGCAGGTGGCGCGGCGCCACATCGACTGGCACCTGGCGCGATCCCGCGTGGCTGCATCGGCACACCTGCCGGGCCAGCGCACGGCGCTGGAGTCGGTGGTGGGCGGACTGGTGCGCGTGATGAACAAGGTGCATGCCGGGCGCGGGGTGGACATCACGGTGGCGCTGCCCGATGCCCCGGTGTTCTTTGCGGGCGAGGCGCAGGACCTGCAGGAAATGCTGGGCAACCTGCTGGACAACGCCTGCAAATGGGCGCAGTCCACCGTGCGCTTGCAGGCGCAGGTCCTTGGCGGGCAGCCGTCCCAGATGGTCGTCAGTGTCGAGGACGACGGCCCCGGCATCGGTGCGGCGCAGCGTGCGCAGGCGGTGGAGCGTGGCGTGCGGCTGGACGAAACGGTGCCGGGCACGGGGCTGGGCCTGGCCATCGTGCACGACCTGGCGGCCCTGTACGGCGGGCGGCTGGATCTGGAGCCTGCCGACCTGGGCGGCCTGCGGGTGGTGCTTGTGTTACCCGCGGCGCTGGAGACGGCGTAAAAAAGCCCGCCGAAGCGGGCTAAGGCCCTGACAAATCCCTTCAATCTCTCGAATGTCGCAAAGCCTTGGACTGGACGCCCCCAGCGTAGCACCCCCGTTGGAGTTTGACTACCCGGGGAACACCAGGGTGTGCCGCGAAGGTGGCGGGCCTTGGCCGGATGGCCAAGGAGATGGGATATTAATTTTGATTGAAAATGGGCTCTAGCGCTTATCCATCAAGCGTTTTAAGCTATTTTTTTTAGGAGTAAATTCATAGCCTGCTCTCCACGCTGTTGCGCATGGCCGCCTGTGCCACGGCGTCCAGGGCGCCGTCCACCACGGTCTGCTCGGTTAACACCTGCACGGCGCCCTGGTGGAAGAGCCGCTCCAGCAGCCGCAGAGTCATCGATTGGGTCCGGCCCGATGCGCTGGTGAAGAGGAAAAGCTGGCCTTGCGAGCCGATCCAGGACAGCTGGGTGCGTTCCCACTGGCCTGCCACTTGCAGGTTGACCCAGGTCCCAACAGCCAATGGGGCCAAGGGCGCGCTTGAGGCCAGGTGGGGCAAAGTGGCCGGGCCGTTGGTGGTGCTGGTGGATTCGGGCACAAGCTCGGCGCTCTCCGATACCGGGGACTGTGAGATGTCCACATAGCCGGATTCCTTGGCCTCGGACGGGGCGACCCACGGATCGTCATCCTCCAGCGGGGCGGGCTGCGCCACAGCCGGTGGTTGGGGCGGCGGGGCGGCGGGCTTGGTGGCCACCCGGGGCCCGGGCTTGAAGGCTTGCTGGTGCAATTCCATCAGCAGTTCGAAGACGGCCTCGGTTCGGGCGGCCGGGTAGTCGATGGACGCCAGGCCCTCGCGCAGCTTGGCCAGCAGTTTGGGCAGCAGGCGCGCCAGCTGGCCTGTGTTCGCGCGGGTCAAGGCGGGCTGCGTGCTCCAGATCAGGGCGTCCACCAGCTCCTCGTAGCGGCCGGGGTCGGCGCTGCGGGTGGTGTCGGTCAGGCGCGCCTGTGCCATGACCTGGGACCAGGGGCCGAGCAGAAAACGGGAAATTTCGTCGGGCACCTTGCCGAAATCAGGCCGCAGCGAGAGGTCGCGCGAAATCCGGGCGGCCAGCAGGTGGCGCTGTTCAGCGTGCTGCAAGGCCTCGATGGCGCGCTGGCGTTCCTGTTTGCGCTGCTGGTCCTTTTCTGCCCATTTGGCGTGCAATTGCTGGAGCACGTGCTCGAAATCGTCGGGCCCGTCGATGGTGGCGGTGGCCAGCGGGCCCGCGATGTTCATGAGCGAGCGCATGAAGCTCTGGAAGCCGGGAGCTTCGGGGCTGTTGAAGGCCAGGCTGCGGTCGGTGATGTCTTGCAGCAGTCGGCGCGCGGGGTGCTCCTTGTGGCTGAAGAAACGGGGGTCGGCTACGGCCAGCTGTATCAAGGCCGGCTCCAGCGCGCGGATGAACTGTTGCACCGGCCACAGCAGCCGACCATCGCGCGCGATGTTGTCCACCATCAGCGCCACCACCTCCATGCTCAAGGCCTCTCCCAGTCCGCCGGAATGTTTGCGCGGCGGGGCTGCAGGGCTGCCCTCTGTGCTGCTTCCGACCTGCTGCGGGCGCTGGCCCCCCAGTCGCTCCATCATGTGGCCGACCTGGTTCATGGCCTGCAGCGCTTCGAAGGCGGCGGGCACGGTGGCTGCGAAGTCCGTGGCGGGTGGGTCGATGGGGGGCAGCTGGTTGGGGTTATCGAACTCGCGTGCGAATTGGTCCGCGAAGCTCTCGTCTGAATGGGGGGAGGGCGTGTGTGTTGGCGCCGACGTGGGGGCCGGGTTCTCGCTGAACTCGCCCAGCAGCAGGCGGCGCAGGCGGTCGAGTGTGAGCAGGGAGTCGGCGTGGCCTTCCGCTGTGGACAGGTCGTTGTCTGCTGCAAAGCCGGGGGATGCACCGCCTTCGGTGGGCGCCACGTAGACCACCTGGCCATCGGCCTGGCGCATCGCATAGCCCACGGGCTGCACGCCGCTGAGCTTGAGCCGATCAATCTGCGCCAGATAGAGCCCCCGCAGCTCCGTGCCCAGCGCCTGGGCCATGGGGCCCATCCAGTCGTGCCGCACCTGCGGCGTGACCTGCATTTGCGACACCACGGTCTGCAGCGCCTGTAGAAAGACTTCGGGGCGCAGGGGGTTGTGCTCCGGCTGAACGCGGGCCAGGCCCAGGGCCGCGCACACCAGGGCGTCGAGGTCGGCCAGCGGCCCTTCCACGGCCGAGATCAGCACCTGCCGGGCGCGGGCGCGCTCCACGCTGTCGTTGATCTGCGCCTCGTCCATCAGTTCAAGGTCGTCGAAATGGACGGTGAACAGGGAGCGTGTGGTTTTTTCCTGGTTCTGTGCCGCCTCCTGGTCGAGTGCCTTGCGCAGCGCGTCGGGGTAACGCTCGCCCATCACGGACGCGAGCCGCGACAGCTGCTGCCGCGCTTCGTGCATGGCGTTGTGTTCGCCCGGTGTGCGGGCCTGGTCCTGGCGCGTGAGCAGGGACATGCGCGTGGCCTCGGCGACCCGCTCCATCAGGGGCCGGGCCTGTGCCAGCACGTCGTGCACGATGTGCTGGTAGGGCGTGGTGTCGCTGGCGGAGGGGGCAGGGGCCGACGGTGTGGTGTGTTTCAAGGCCATCTTCTGGGAGGACGGGAACCGGTGCCCGCCATGGTACGCGGCAAAAAGGGGCCCGCGGCCCCTTGTTTACCTGGATTCCCGGCTTGTCAGACCGGGGCTGTGGCTTCACCCACCATGAAACTTGACCACCAGCGGCACGATGAGCAGCGCCACGATGTTGATGATCTTGATCAGCGGGTTGATGGCCGGGCCGGCCGTGTCCTTGTAGGGGTCGCCCACGGTGTCACCGGTCACTGCGGCCTTGTGGGCCTCGCTGCCCTTGCCGCCATGGTGGCCGTCCTCGATGTACTTCTTGGCGTTGTCCCATGCGCCGCCGCCCGTGCACATGCTGATGGCAACGAAGAGGCCGGTGACGATGGTGCCCATGAGCAAACCGCCCAGCGCCTTGGGCCCCAGCAGCAGGCCCACCACGATGGGCACCACCACAGGCAGCAGGCTGGGGATCACCATCTCCTTGATGGCGGCGGTGGTCAGCATGTCCACCGCCTTGCCGTATTCAGGCTTGGCGGTGCCCTCCATGATCCCGGGAATATCGCGGAACTGTCGGCGCACCTCCACCACCACGGCCCCGGCCGCGCGTCCCACGGCCTCCATCGCCATGGCGCCGAACAGGTAGGGGATCAACCCGCCGATGAACAGGCCGATGATGACCAACGGGTCGGACAGGTCAAACGTGATGGCCTTGCCGTAGCTCTCCAGCTTGTGCGTGTAGTCGGCAAACAGCACCAGCGCGGCCAGGCCCGCCGAGCCGATGGCGTAGCCCTTGGTCACGGCCTTGGTGGTGTTGCCCACGGCGTCCAATGGGTCGGTGATGTCTCGCACGCTGCTGGGCAGCTCGGCCATTTCTGCAATTCCGCCGGCGTTGTCGGTGATGGGGCCATACGCATCCAGCGCCACCACGATGCCCGCCATGGAGAGCATCGACATGGCCGCCACCGCAATGCCGTACAGGCCCGCCAGCTGGTAGGCCGACAGGATGGCCAGGCACACGAAGATCACCGGCCAGGCGGTGGAGCGCATCGACACGCCCAGGCCCGCGATGATGTTGGTGCCGTGCCCGGTGGTGGACGCCTGCGCGATGTGCTGCACGGGCGAATACTGCGTGCCGGTGTAGAACTCGGTGATCCACACCAGAGCAGCCGTCAACACCAGCCCGGTGGCGCAGGCACCGAACAGCTTCATCTGGCTGCCGGTGGCGGTGATGGAGTTGTCCGGCATGATCCAGACGGTGACAAAGTAGAAGGCGACGAGCGAGAGCGCACCCGCAATCGCCAGGCCCTTGTACAGCGCGGGCATCACATTCTTCATGCCGGGCGAAGCCTTGACGAAGAAGCAGCCAATGATGGATGCAATGATGGACACGGCCCCCAGCGCCAGGGGGTAGACCACGGCGTTGACGGGCGCGGTGGCCACCAGCAGCGCGCCCAGCACCATGGTGGCGATCAGCGTCACCGCATAGGTCTCGAACAGGTCGGCCGCCATGCCGGCGCAGTCGCCCACGTTGTCGCCCACGTTGTCGGCGATCACGGCGGGGTTGCGCGGGTCGTCTTCAGGAATGCCGGCCTCCACCTTGCCCACCAGGTCGGCGCCCACGTCGGCGCCCTTGGTGAAGATGCCGCCGCCCAGGCGCGCAAAGATCGAGATCAGCGACGAGCCGAACGCAAAGCCGATCAGCGGGTTGAGCAGCGTGGCCAGGTTGGCCGTGGGTGTGAGGTTGCCATTGCCCGCCAGGAACCAGTAAAAGCCCGTGACGCCCAAGAGGCCCAGCCCCACCACCAGCATGCCGGTGATGGCCCCGCCGCGAAACGCCACGTCCAGCGCCGGGCCAATGCCGTGGGTGGCCGCCTGCGCGGTGCGCACGTTGGCGCGCACCGACACGTTCATGCCGATGAAGCCACAGGCCCCCGACAGAAATGCGCCCAGCACGAAGCCAACGGCCGTCGTCATGTCCAGAAAGATGCCAATCAGGATGGCCAGCACCACGCCCACGATGGCGATGGTCTTGTACTGGCGGGCGAGGTAGGCCGCCGCGCCGGCCTGGATGGCGGCGGCTATATCCTGCATGCGGGCGTTGCCCGGGTCTTTGGAAAGAATCCAGCCCCGGGCCCAGATGCCGTAGGCCACCGCGATGAGCCCACAGACGAGGGCCAGGATGAGAGGGGATGTCAGTGCTGAACTTGCAGCCATTCAATTCTCCTAGGGTTGTGTTGCACGGAGGGGGACCAACGCATCGGTGGCTTCCCCGCTGCGTTGCTTCCTCGTGCTCCCCGTGCGTTGTGCGGTAGGAGTCGATTGGCCAACAGACCCAATTTACAGGCAAACGCTGGTTTGCAAGCGGGCAGAAAGGGGCATGCGCCTAAAATCAGGGTTAATCCCGACGGTTCGTTGCGCTGTGTCAGCGTCGGCCGCTTCGCGGGTTACCGTCAACAAACCATTCTCCAAAGACATGTCCCTCAACAACGTCCCCCCAGGTAAGAACGTCCCCGAAGCCTTCAACGTGGTCATCGAGATCCCGATGAACTCTGACCCGATCAAGTACGAAGTGGACAAGGAATCGGGCGCGATCTTCGTGGACCGTTTCATGACCACGGCCATGCACTACCCCACCAACTACGGCTACGTGCCGCAGACGCTGTCGGGCGACGGCGACCCGGTGGACGTGCTGGTGATCACCCCCTACGCGCTGCACCCCGGTGTGGTCGTGCCGTGCCGCCCGCTGGGCATCCTGATGATGGAAGACGAGGCCGGTGTGGATGGCAAGGTCATTGCCGTGCCCACCTCCAAAGTGTTGCCCATGTACGACCACTGGCAGAACATCGACGACGTGAATGCCATGCGCCGCAACGCCATCGCCCACTTCTTCGAGCACTACAAGGACCTGGAAAAGGGCAAGTGGGTCAAGGTGCTGGGCTGGGAAGGCATTGACGCCGCCAAGAAGGAAATCACGGACGGCATCGAGGCTTTCAAGAAGTCGAACGCCTGAAGAAAATTGGGCATCAAACAGCCTCCAGGGCTTTTTGGTAAAGCGGGATTAGCTACAAATACAATAGCCTTCCAGCGTCCCCGACAAAGCATGCGAGCCACAAGCCCGCATGCTTTTTTTTGGCCGCGCGGTGTTGTTCTGTAAGGGGAAAGCCCACTTTGCAGCGCGGCAGGCACTGCTAGACTGCATTTGGTTACAAGTATGCGGTGCTGAGCAATACAGATTGGCATGCGTCGAAGTGCCTTTTGGGCAAACGCAATGTGAAGGGTGATCCATGAGAGTTTCCGATCTGCGCATCGGTGTCAAGCTGGGAGCGGGATTTTTGGCGGTGGTGCTGTTCACCACCTTGCTGGGCGTGATGGCGCTGGTGCAGATGTCCCGCATCCACCAGGGGGCGGACCAGATCGCCACCAACTTGCTGCCCAGCGTGGCGCAAACGGGGGAGCTGCGCGTGTTGCTCAACCGCATGCGGCGCTCCGAGGCGGGGGTGGTCACCTCGCGCAGCGTGGCGGAAGTCAAGGCGTTTTCCGAGCAGGTAACCCTGCGCCACAAGGATCTGGACAAGGTCGAGGTTGCGTACGAGGCCCTCATCGACATGGACAAGGAGCGCGAGGTCTATACCGCCTACAAGCAGCGCAAAGCCGAGTACATCAAGCTCCAGGCCAAATTGCTGGAGATCGCCTCGGGCGTGGACTTCACCAACGCCGAGACGCTGGAACTCACCGGCGACGCCCTGGGCATGCTCTATGCGGGCGAGTCGGAAGCCGCTTTTGTCGCCGCGGCAGAAACGCTGGGCGAACTGCAGAAGATCAATTCCGAGGCCGCGTTGCAAGCCAGTGCCGAAGGGCGTGAAGTATTCGCCACGGCGCGCCTGTGGCTGCTGGGCACCCTGGCGGTGTGTGTGGTGCTGGCGGCCTTGCTGGGTGTGGGCATTACGCGCACCGTCTCCCGGCCGGCCCACCATGCTGTGCGGGCGGCCCGCGCAATTGCCGAGGGCGACCTCACCACCGAGGTGCCGCCTGGCGGCAAGGACGAAATGGGCCAGTTGCTCACCGCGCTCGGTGACATGCGTGCCAACCTGGCGCACGTGGTGTCCGGCGTGCGCAGCAACGCGGAAGGGGTTGCCTCGGCGAGCTCACAGATTGCCTCGGGCAACAACGACCTGTCGGCACGCACGGAGCAGCAGGCCAGCGCGCTGGAAGAAACGGCAGCCTCGATGGAAGAGCTGGGTTCCACCGTGCGCCAGAACGCCGACAACGCCCGGGCCGCCAACCAGCTGGCGGTGAGCGCCAGCACCGTGGCCGTGCAAGGCGGCGAGGTGGTGGCCGAAGTGGTCGAGACCATGAAAGGCATCAACGACAGCAGCAGAAAGATCGCCGACATCATCAGCGTGATCGACGGCATCGCCTTTCAGACCAACATCCTGGCCCTGAACGCCGCCGTGGAAGCCGCCCGGGCCGGAGAACAAGGCCGGGGCTTTGCGGTGGTGGCCGGCGAAGTGCGCAGCCTGGCAGGGCGCAGCGCAGAAGCCGCCAAGGAAATCAAAGCCCTCATCACCGCCAGCGTAGAGCGCGTGGAACAAGGCACGGCCCTCGTGGACAAGGCAGGGGCCACCATGACCGAAGTGGTGGCCTCCATCCGCAGAGTGACGGACATCATGGGAGAGATCAGCGCCGCCAGCAGCGAACAAAGCGCAGGGGTGGGTCAGGTGGGAGAAGCCGTCACGCAGATGGACCAGGCCACGCAGCAAAACGCAGCGTTGGTGGAAGAAATGGCGGCTGCTGCCAGCGCCCTGAACGCCCAGGCCGGCGAACTGGTCAACGCCGTGGCGGTCTTCAAGCTCGACGCCAACGCCATGCGCAGCGCACCGGCACCCCGAGCGCCCATCGCTGCCCCGGCATTCACCGCCCAACGCAGTGCAGGCGCGACCAAAGGCGCCAGCAAGATCGGCAGTGCAAAGCCCGCCAAACCCCAGGCCAGCCTGGCAGCGCCCAAGGCCAGCGCGGCCGCCCCTGCAGCCAGCACCCGGCCCCCGGTTGCCAGCGCGCCAGCGCCTGCAGCCGCAGCCAAGGGCGGCAACGACGACGAATGGGAGAGCTTCTGAGCGGGCATGCCCCCGCCTGAGGGATAGCGACGAGGGATATGGATAAAAACAGGCCCTGGCGCTTGCCCATCAATCGCAGGTAGCTATCAAAAATAAAGCACGCTGAGGGGCATCCTCAGCGTGCTTTTTTTGTTCTCTGTTTTCTATTTCTGTGGGCGGACTGGCTGCATAGCCCCGCGCAAGTCGCTTAGCGGTGGGGATCTGGATACACCAGGTGCAAGCCCGGAACCCGGGGGCGCTGAAAAGGCTGCCAGACCACTTGCGGCCCATGCGGTTGCCCCAGGCGGTCGGCCACGGCCCACCAGGCGCTGGGGTTCAGGCCGATGCCAAAGTGGCTGGCCACCACTTCGATGTTTTCGGTGTGCGGGTTGTGCGCCGCCGGGGCCTGGATGCTGCCGCGCCAGGCCACCACGCCATCTGTGCGCGAGTAGATGCTGGTGGTGGGCACGGGGGGCGCTTCGGGCAGGTTGTAGCTCTCGGTTTCGCGCTCGATGTTGCGGCCGCTGGCGAACTGGTAGATGCGCCAGGCATTGGTCGAGGTGTGGTGCCCTGCGAATGGCGTGCCCAGTGTGATCACACAGCGCACCAGGTCGGGCATCTCCTTGGCCAGCTCGCGGGCATAGACGCCGCCCAGGCTCCAGCCCACCAGGCTCACCTTGTCGCCGCTGGCTTGGGCTGCCTCCTGCAGCTGGCGCTTGGCGGTTTCCAGCACGCCATCGCGGGGGCCCAGGTTCAGGCCCTGGCCCCAGCCCAGGGTGTCGTAGTTGCGCGAATCCAGGTAGCGGCGCAGCGGCACGGTGGTGGCGTCACCTGCCGTGAGGCCCGGAAACACGATCACCGTGTGGCCGTCGCCTAGCGGGGCGCGCTGCAGCACCGGCCAGGCCGGCAGCACCGCGCCAAACTCCCAGGGCGCCCGCAGTTCCAGTGCCAGCAGGGGCAGGCCCGGGGCGGGGATGTGGTTGGGATCGGTTTCTTTGTTGCTGAAAAGGGGCATCGGATCGTCAGTCAAAAGCGGGGGCGCACCGGCGGTAGGGCCGCTGTGGAAGGTAGCATTTTTTTGCCTGCGCACCGGGGCTGGGACTGGAGCTAGCTCTCCAATCCCAACCGGGCAGGCCGGGGCTGCGACAGGGGGGGAGCGCACTGAACCGACCGGATGCGGCGTTTTGTCAATAAATGCCGGGGCGAGTGCAGGGTGATCTGTGGCGCCCAGGCCGGAGTTGCTGCGCTGCGGCGAAATAGCACTGGTGACAAAGATCGCTCACGGATAAGGTGGTGACAGCCAAAAAAACCACCTTCAAACCACCACCAGTCCAGAGGAGAAGCAGGATGAATCAGCTGAAGATATCAACCCGACTTACCGTAGCGTTTGCCGTCATGGTGCTGCTGCTCATCGCGCTGGGGGCGGTCAGCCTGATCCAGTCTGCGAGCCAGCGCGCAGAGCTGAAGGACGTGATTGACGTTCGTATACCGATTACCAAGGCTTTGGGCGCACTCACTGATGGCGTGAATGAGCAAGCCATCCAGGTGCGTAATCTGGCGATTTTCACCACGGAGTCCGTCGTGAAGTCGGCAACAAGCCAGATATCTGCCGCCGCAGTGGACGTGGAGGCGCAATACAAAACCTTGAATGCGCTGATCACCTCTGAAAAAGGCAAGGAACTCCTCGCGCGCATGCAGCAGCGGCGTGCCGATTTCGTGAAGTTGAGGGATCAATATCTGACGATGATCCAACAAGGTCAAAGGGACGAAGCCACCAAGTTCCTGGAAGAGCAATACCGCCCGGCACAGCGGGCCTACCAGGCTGCGATCGACGAACAGGTTGAGTTTCAGGCCCAGACCACGGTCAAAGCAGGTGAGCGGGCCGAAGCTGCCGCCGCTGCGCTGCAACGGGATGTGTTGATCGCTGGCGTGCTCGCCATTGCGATTGCCGTCTTTCTCGCCATCACCATCATCCGCTCCATCACCCGCCCCCTGGCGCAGGCCGTGGAGGCTGCCGACCGTGTGGCCAGCGGCGATCTCAGTGGCCAGATCACCGTGAGTTCCAAGGACGAAACCGGCCACCTGCTGGGCGCCTTGCAGCGCATGCAGCAAAGTCTGGTGAACACCGTGGGCTCGGTGCGCCAGAACGCGGAAGGGGTTGCCTCGGCGAGCTCACAGATTGCCTCGGGCAACAACGACCTGTCGGCCCGCACAGAACAGCAGGCCAGCGCGCTGGAAGAAACGGCAGCCTCGATGGAAGAGCTGGGTTCCACCGTGCGCCAGAACGCCGACAACGCCCGGGCCGCCAACCAGCTGGCGGTGAGCGCCAGCACCGTGGCCGTGCAAGGCGGCGAGGTGGTGGCCGAAGTGGTCGAGACCATGAAAGGCATCAACGACAGCAGCAGAAAGATCGCCGACATCATCAGCGTGATCGACGGCATCGCCTTTCAGACCAACATCCTGGCCCTGAACGCCGCCGTGGAAGCCGCCCGGGCCGGAGAACAAGGCCGGGGCTTTGCGGTGGTGGCCGGCGAAGTGCGCAGCCTGGCAGGGCGCAGCGCAGAAGCCGCCAAGGAAATCAAAGCCCTCATCACCGCCAGCGTAGAGCGCGTGGAACAAGGCACGGCCCTCGTGGACAAGGCAGGGGCCACCATGACCGAAGTGGTGGCCTCCATCCGCAGAGTGACGGACATCATGGGAGAGATCAGCGCCGCCAGCAGCGAACAAAGCGCAGGAGTGGGCCAGGTGGGAGAAGCGGTCACGCAGATGGACCAGGCCACGCAGCAAAACGCAGCGTTGGTGGAAGAAATGGCGGCTGCTGCCAGCGCCCTGAACGCCCAGGCGGGCGAACTGGTCAACGCCGTGGCCGTGTTCAAGCTCGACGCCAACGCGATGCGCAGCGCACCGGCACCCCGAGCGCCCATCGCTGCCCCTGCATTCACCGCCCAACGCAGTGCAGGCGCGACCAAAGGCGCCAGCAAGATCGGCAGCGCAAAGCCCGCCAAACCCCAGGCCAGCCTGGCAGCGCCCAAGGCCAGCGCGGCCGCCCCTGCAGCCGCCCCTGCAGCCAGCACCAGGCCCCCGGTTGCCAGCGCGCCAGCGCCTGCAGCCGCAGCCAAGGGCGGCAACGACGACGAATGGGAGAGCTTCTGAGCGGGCATGCCCCCGCCTGAGGGATAGCGACGAGGGATATGGATAAAAACAGGCCCTGGCGCTTGCCCATCAAGCGCAGGTAGCTATCAAAAATAAAGCACGCTGAGGGGCATCCTCAGCGTGCTTTTTTGTTTTCGCCCCGGCTCAGACCCGTGTCTGTGCCGGACAGGTTGTGCTGCAGTCGCCGCTCTATAGATTTGAGTTGTTGGTGCGCTCACCAGGGGGTGTGCGCGCACCCTCGGCCGCCAGCACAGTTGCCAGACGGCCCACGCATTCCAGGGCGGGTTGCAGGCGGTCGTGTGCCGGGTGCCCGTAGTTGATGCGCACGCAGTGCGCAAAACGCCGGTCGGCCGAAAAAATCTGCCCGGGCGCCAGGCTGATGCCCTGCGCGAGTGCCTGACGATGCAGCGCCAGTGCATCGACCTGTGGCGGAAGCTCCGCCCACAAAAAGTAGCCGCCCTCGGGCCGCGACACGCGCGTGCCGAGTGGGAAGTGCTTGGCCACCGCCGCCAACGCAATCGCCTGCTGCTGTTCCAGGCTGCGGCGCAGCGCGCGCAGGTGCCGGTCGTAGCCGCCCTGGGCCAGGTATTCGGACAGCGCCTGCTGCGATGGGGTGGCGGCTGATAGTGTGGTCATCAGCTTGAGCCGCTGCACCGCCGTGGCAAAGCGGCCCGCCGCCACCCAGCCCACGCGGTAGCCGGGCGCCAGGCTTTTGCTGAACGAGCTGCAGTGCATGACCAGCCCCGTTCCATCAAACGCCTTGGCAGGCGGCGGGCGCTGGGGGCCGAAGTGCAGCTCGGCATAGACGTCGTCCTCGATCAGCGGGATCTGGTGGCGGGCGAGCAGTGCCACGAGTTCGCGTTTTTTGTCCTCCGGCATCAGGCTGCCCAGAGGGTTTTGAAAGCTGGGCATGAGCCAGCAGGCCTTGACGGGCTGCTGGGGGGGCTGGCGCTCCAGCGCCTCGGCCAGCGCGGCCAGGTCAATGCCGTCGCGCGGGTGGGTGGCGATTTCCAGCGCCTGCAGGTTCAGCCGCTCCAGGGCCTGCAGCGCGGCGTAAAAGGTGGGCGATTCGACCACCACCACGTCGCCCGGCTGGGTGACGGCCTCCAGGCAGAGGTTGAGCGCCTCCATCGCGCCGTTGGTGATGATGATTTCTTCCACATCCACCGCCATGCCGTGCAGGCCGTAGCGCAGTGCGATCTGCTGGCGCAGGCGTTCGTCACCCGGTGGCAGGCTTTGCACGATGTTCCACGGGTCGAGCTTGCGCATGCCGCTGGCCAGGCACCGCGCCAAGCGGTCAAGCGGAAACAGCTCCAGCCCCGGGAAGGCCGAGCCCAGCGGTACCAGATCGCGGTCACGGGCCAGGCCCAGGACCTCGAACACCAGGTCGCTGATCGCCACGCCGGTGGAGGTGGCGGCGGGCTGCGAGGGCAGGGGCTCGGCGGGGCGGGCCTCGGCCGTGCTGGGCAGCCGGGCGCTCACGTAGTAGCCCGAGCGCGGCCGGGCGTGGATCAGTCCCTGGGCCTCCAGCAGGTAGTACGCCTCGAACACGGTGGACGGGCTGATGCCCCGCGTGCGGCTGGCCTCGCGCACCGAAGGCACTCGGTCGCCAGGCCGCAGCGCGCCGCTGTGGATGAGCTGCGCGATGGTGTCAGCGTGGCGTTCGTAGCGTTTCATTGGGGTGGTGGGGCTGGCTGCTTGTCAAACTGATCTGTATTTTTAACAGGAAACTGAATCTGTACTGTTTTTGCCGCTGGGCGTAGAGTGTCGGCTTGTGTTGGTGCATGCCCCGAGCGCACGGCTTGTGGGTGCCCGCCGACCGTTTCCCCACGGAAAAATCCCCATGATCGATTGCCTGCGCGGCTTGCTGCGCCCTGTTTTTTCCGCGCCCGGCGCGGCTGCCCTGGTGGCGCTGGCGTTGACGGCTGGCGTTGCGGCCCAGACGGTGCCCGCCAGCACGCCCCCTGCCGCCCCTGCCGCCCCTGCGGCCACGGTGCCCGTGTCGTCCATGTCCTCGCGCGTGCTGGCCTGTACCGCGTGCCACGGCAAAGAAGGCCGGGCCACGCCAGATGGGTACTTTCCGCGCATTGCGGGCAAACCGGCGGGCTACCTGGCCAACCAACTGCTCAACTTTCGGGACGGGCGGCGCAGCTACCCGCAGATGACTTACCTGATTGAACACCTGACCGACGACTACCTGCGCGAGATGGCCGAGCACTTTGCAGCGCTGGACTTGCCTTACCCGCCGCCGCCCGCACCACAAGCGCCCGCCGCTGTGCTGGAGCAAGGCCGCAAGCTGGTGCAAGGGGGCGATGTGGCCCGCAACATCCCCGCCTGCGTGGCCTGCCATGGCGCAGCCATGACGGGTGTGACCCCGTCCATACCCGGCCTGCTAGGCCTGCCGCGCGACTACCTCAACAGCCAGCTGGGTGCCTGGAAGACCGGCCAGCGCCGGGCGCATCTGCCCGACTGCATGGCCGACATTGCCCGCCAGCTCACGCCCGACGATGTGAGTGCTGTCTCGGCCTGGTTGGCCGCCCAGCCCGTGGCGGCGGGGGGCAAGCCCGCCCGCACCTTGCCTGCTGCGATGCCCGCGCGCTGCGGTGGTGTGGCCGAAGTGCCCGTGGCCGCTGCGGCTGCACGTTGAGAAGGGATGCACCGATGAAACGCATCCTCTGGACGAGCTCTTCCATTCTGGCCGCGTTGGGCATTGCGGCAGCACTGCTGATCAGCCTGAACTTGCACGGCGAAGAGCCTCTGCCCGCTGGCGAGACGCTGCATAGCACACCTGAATTGATTCAGCGTGGCGAGTACCTGGCCCGCGTGGGCAACTGCATGGCCTGCCACACCACGCAGGGCGGTGCGCCGTTTGCCGGCGGGCGCGGCATCGAGACGCCGTTTGGTGTGGTGCACAGCTCCAACCTCACGCCCGACAAGGCACATGGCATTGGCAGCTGGACCTCGGCCGAGTTCTGGCGCGCCATGCACCACGGCCGCAGCAAGGACGGGCGGCTGTTGTATCCGGCCTTTCCGTACCCCAACTACACACAGGTGACGCGCGAGGATTCGGACGCCATCTTTGCCTACCTGCACAGCCTGCCCGCCGCCGCTGAAGCCAACCGCGACCACGCGCTGCGTTTTCCGTACAACACGCAGGCGGCGCTGGGTGTTTGGCGGGCGCTGTTCTTCACGCCCGGGGCGCCTCAACCCGAACCCACGCAGTCGGCTGAATACAACCGGGGCGCTTACCTGGTCAACGGCCTGGGCCATTGCACCGCCTGCCACACGCCGCGCAACGCATTGGGCGCCACCACCGACGCCAAGGCCTTTACCGGCGGGCTGATCCCGGTGCAGAACTGGTATGCCCCTGCGCTCAATGCTGCGCATGAGGCGGGTGTCAAAGAATGGAAAACCGAAGACGTGGTGGCCTTGCTGAAAACCGGCGTGGCCCCGCACGGCTCGGCGCTGGGCCCCATGGCCGAAGTGGTGTTCCGCAGCACCCAGTACCTGAGCGACGCCGATGCGCGCGCCATGGCCGTGTACCTGCAGGGCCTGCCGCAGCAGGATCGCAAGGTGCCTGCCACCGTAGCCGCCCCGCCAGCCAGTGCCATGGCACGCGGCAGCAAGGTGTACGAACAACACTGCGCCCAGTGCCATGGCGACAAAGGCCAGGGCGAACCCGGCGCCTTCCCGGCGCTGGTGGGCAACCGCGCCATCACGCTGAGCGACCCGACCAACCTGGTGCGCGTGGTGCTGCAGGGTGGCTACCTGCCTGCCACGGCGGGCAACCCGCGCCCGCATGGCATGCCACCGTTCCAGCAGTTTCTGTCCGACGAGGACGTGGCGGCGGTGACGACCTTTGTGCGCAACAGCTGGGGCAACCAGGCGCCGGGTGTGGGTACCATCGAGGTTTACCGCGCCCGCGAACGGCGTGGTTTGTAGCGCGGGGCCTGCTGTCTTCACAGGGCTCCCGCCACGCCAGCCCCAGGAGCCCGTTTGATGTCCAGCCCCGCCGCATTGCCCCCGTCCTCCCCGCCAAGCCCGGCGGCCGCCACGCCCGGTGGCTGGTGGGCCGTGTGCCTGTGCGCAGCGTGGTGCGGCACCTGTGGCATCTACCGCCCCCTGTTCAACGAATTGGCCCGCGCGCATCCGGAGGTGCGTTTTGAATGGGTGGACATCGAAGACGAGTCCGATCTGGCTGGCGACCTGGACGTGGAAACCTTTCCCACCCTGCTGATTGCCGACGGCCAGCGCGCGCTGTTCTTCGGGCCGCTGCTGCCCCAGGCGCCCGTGCTGGCCCGGCTGCTGGCCAGCCTACAGGCCGCCCCTGGCAGCGCAGGGGCGGGCAGCGAGGCCCAGGGCGTTTTTGAGCGTGTGCGCGCCGCGCGCAGCCAGTAAACGCCGCGTTCTGGATACTCACTCATTGCTCATTTTTTAGTAGCTGCTAGCGCTTGATAGTAAAGCGCTAGGGCCATTTTCAGCTTCTATTTGTGTCTTCCCCCACTGCTCCGTCCTTTTCCATCAGCTCGCTGCAGGCCCACTGCGACCAAGGCGCATGGTCGCGCGGTATGGGACTTTTCCGGCAGTCCGCCGTCGTCCGCATCGACGTTGAAGAGGATGGCAAAGGCGTCTGGCGCATCGGCGGCGAAGTGCAGGGCACCCAACCCGAGCCGTACGCGCTGTCGGTAGAGCTGGTGCTGGCGCCCAACGGCCAGGTCCGCTCCTGGTCGGGCGAATGCACCTGCCCGGTGGGCGAAGACTGCAAACACGCCGTAGCCCTGACGCTGAAGGCCCTGGACGTGCGCCCAGGCGCAGAGCCTGCCCCCCGTTCGCCCCCTACAGCGCAGGCCGCGCAAGCGCTGCAGGCTATGCAGGAGCGCGTGGCCGCCCAGGCCCGCGCGGAGGCCGAGGCCCGCCTGGTGCGTTGGCTGAATGACTGGGATCTGGCGGCAGACAACGCCGCGCCGCGACTGGCTGGCGCACGGGCAGACCGGCCGGAGTGTTACCTCTACCTGCTCTCCACCATCGGGCGCCTGCGCAATGGCGCGCCACAGCTGCAGATCGAGGCCGTGGTGTCCTACCCCAAGCTCACCGGCGGCTGGGCCAAGCCCAAGGCCGTCCGGACCCAACCTGGACCCGGCCAGGCGGTGTATGACCGCGCCACGGATGCGGACCGCCAGCTGCTGCAACTGCTGCGTGCCATGCCGCGCAGCGTGGGCTATTACTCGGCCTACAGCGGCGCGCCGACGGGTGTGCTGGAGGGAGCGGTAGGCCTGCTGGCACTGCAGCAGGCGGCAGCCACGGGGCGTCTGTTTGCCGACGCGGGAGGCTCCACGGTGGGCGCGCCATTGCGCTGGGGCGATCCGCTGCCCATAGCCTGGGCCTGGAAAGAAACAGCCATATCTGGTGGTGGCAATGGCGGCGATGGTGGCGACAGCGCCTGGACCCTGCAGGCCCGCCTGCCCGGCCCCAGCGCCACGCTGTGCGCCAACCACCCGCCGCTGTACCTCGATGTCGATCAGGGCCTGTGCGGCCCCGTGTCGGCCGAGGGGCTGAGCCCCGAACAACTGGAACTGCTGCTGCAGGCGCCTCCGCTCGCCGCCGCCGCGCTGCAAAAACACCATGCCGAGGTGGCGAGCCGCCTTGGGGGCATGCTGCCGCTACCGCCGGTGCTCAGCCCTCTCACACGCGTGCAGGGCGTCAGGCCCGTGGCGCGCCTGCACCTGGCGCCCGTGCCCGAAGCCGATGTGCCGGGCCTGGGCCTCATCACCGCCCAGTTGCGCTTTGACTACCAGGGCCATGTGGGCTGGTGGGCCGGGCAGGACCTGAGCGTGCTGGTGACTGGCGCCGACGGCAGTCAGGTGCTGCTGCAGCGCGACGCGGCGGCCGAGCTGGATGCCATTGAACGCCTGATGGACCTGGGCCTGCTGGCCACCGACGATGGCCTGTTCGGCATCCCCGGCGAGGAATCGCAGGACGACTGGATGCACTGGTTTGACAACGGGTTTTCTGTGTTGCGCGAGGCCGGTTTTGTGCTGACGCAGGACGCGGCGCTGGACGGCTGGATCACCCATGCCGACACGCTGGACGTGTCACTGCAACCCAGTGGCGAAGATGAGGCCACATCGCCCTGGTTTGCGCTGTCGCTGGGCATGGAAATCAACGGCGTGCGCCACAACATCCTGCCGTTGCTGCCCCTGCTGATCGCCGCTGCCGCCCAGCAGCCGCCCGACCCCGTCACTGGACAGCCGCAGCTGCCGCCGTTTGCTTACCTGCGGGGTGTGGGTACATCGGGTTTTGTGCGGGTGCCGACCGACGCGCTGCGCCCCTGGATGGCCGCCTTGCTGGACCTGGTGGGCGACCGCGCGCACGACTTCAGCGGCGACAGCCTCAAGCTCTCGCGCATGGACGCGCAGCGCACCAGTGCCGCGTTGGGCGAGGGCGCGGTGTGGCAGGGCGCCGATTCCTTGCGCGCCATGGTGGCCCAGTTGCAGGGAGTCGGCGCCTTGCCGGAGGTGCCTTTGCCCGCCAGCGTGTTGGCCACCTTGCGGCCGTACCAGCAGCAGGGGCTGAACTGGCTGCAGTTTCTGAGTGCCCACGGACTGGCCGGTGTGCTGGCCGACGACATGGGCCTGGGCAAGACGCTGCAGACCCTGGCGCACATCCAGGTCGAAAAAGACGCGGGGCGGCTGACCGCACCTGCGCTGGTCATCGCACCCGTGAGCCTCATGGGCAACTGGCAGCGCGAGGCGGCCCGCTTTTGCCCTGGGCTACGTTGTCTGGTGCTGCATGGCGCCGGCCGACACGGCATGGCAGATACAGTCACCGAGCATGACCTGGTCATCGCCCCGTATTCGCTGCTGCAGCGCGACCGCGAGCGCTGGTTGGCGCACCAGTGGCACCTGGTGGTGCTGGATGAAGCGCAGAACATCAAGAACGCCAGCACGCATGCCGCGCAGGTGGTCAGCCAGCTGCAGGCGCGCCACCGGCTGTGCCTGTCGGGCACGCCCATGGAAAACCACCTGGGCGAGGTCTGGAGCCTGTTTCACTTTTTGATGCCAGGTTTTCTGGGCAGTCAAACACGCTTCAAGGAGGTGTTCCGCACGCCCATCGAAAAGCAGGGCGACGGCGCGCGCATGGCGCAGCTGCGCTCGCGCATTACGCCTTTTATGCTGCGCAGGACCAAGGCCCTGGTGGCGGGCGAGCTGCCGCCCAAGGTCGAGTCGGTGATGCCCGTGGAGCTGACTGGCACGCAGGCCGATCTGTACGAAACCATCCGCCTGGGTATGGAAAAAACCGTGCGCGAAGCCCTGCAGACCAAGGGGCTGGCCAAGTCGCAGATCACCATCCTCGATGCGCTGCTCATGCTGCGCCAGGTGTGCTGCCACCCGCAACTCGTGCCGCTGGATGCCGCCAAGAAGGTCAAGACATCGGCCAAGCTGGACCAGCTGATGGCGCTGCTGCCCGAGATGCTGGCTGAGGGGCGGCGCATTTTGCTGTTCTCGCAGTTCACCAGCATGCTCACGCTGATCGAGGCCGAGCTGAAAAAACGCAACCTGCCCTGGGTCAAGCTCACGGGGCAGAGCCAGAAGCGCGACGCGATCATCGAACAGTTCACCAGCGGGCAGGTACCCTTGTTCCTGGTTAGTCTGAAGGCGGGCGGGGTGGGGCTGAACCTGCCGCAGGCCGACACGGTGATTCACTACGACCCCTGGTGGAACCCGGCAGTGGAAAACCAGGCCACCGACCGCGCCCACCGCATTGGACAGACGCAGAGCGTATGGGTGATCAAACTGGTGGCGCAGGGCACGATTGAAGAGCGAATTTTGGCGCTGCAGGAGCGCAAGGCGCAGCTGGCGGGCAGTCTATACAGCGACTCCGCTGCACGCAAGGAGCCGCTGTTCACCGAGGGCGATCTGGCCGAGCTGCTGCTGCCGCTATCACAGTCATAGCTGCTCGCGCCGATTGGATAAGCGCCAGGTGCCGTTTTGGCACCACATCGTCCGGCAGGCCGCATGCACACTGGCCTGGGCGCGTTGACAACAGTTTTGCCCGTCCGCGCCTTTGCAAATCAACACTTTGCGCGCTACAATACGACTCTCACGACCAAACGGGCGGGTACCAACCGCCCGTTTTTTTTGGTCGAACGCTTTTGGAGCTCGAAGCTGTCGGGGAAGAGTCTCCGGGGGTTATCGGGTTTTTTGTTTTTCCGGGATTGAACTGAACACGTGGCATTGCAGCAAGTCGTTGAACAAATTGTGACGGGCCTGGGGTATGACCTGGTGGAGATCGAACGCTCCGCTGGCGGTTTGCTGCGCGTCACCATCGACTTGCCCTGGGTGCAGCCGGCCGCTGATGCGCCCCAGCCCGTGATTGATCAGTTCGTGACCGTCGAGGATTGCGAGAAGGTCACGCGCCAGCTGCAGTTTGCGCTGGAGGTCGATGGCGTCGAGTACAAGCGCCTCGAAGTGTCGTCCCCCGGCATCGATCGCCCTCTGCGCCATGAGCAAGACTTTGTTCGCTTCGAGGGTTCGGTCATTGACGTCACCCTGAAGGCGCCCATCGGCGTTGCGGCGGCGGCGGGGCAGGTCAATGCCACCCGCAAGAAATTTCGCGGCACGCTGGAGCGCGCCGAGGCTGGGGGGTGGCAGATCGTCTGGAGTGACGAGCCGCCGGTCAAGCCAGGTCAAAGGGTCAGCAAGAAACGTGTGCCCGCCCCATTGCAGGCGCTGGGCTTTACCTTGGACGAGGTCCGGGATGTGCGCCTGGCGCCCATCGTGGATTTCAAGGGGCGTGCAGGCAAGGCTGGGGCGGCACCCGCCTGAGTGGCTGCTGAAAAATTGGGGTGGTGGCAGCCGCGCGCAGCCTCCGCCTTCGGGTGATTGAAACAGGAGAGTCGTCGCATGAATCGCGAATTGTTGATGTTGGTTGAGGCCATTTCGCGCGAAAAGAACGTGGAGCGTGATGTGGTCTTGGGCGCCGTGGAGTCGGCCCTGGCCCAGGCTACCAAGAAGCTGTACCAGGGCGAGGTGGACATTCGCGTGTCCGTAGATCGCGACAGCGGCAACTATGAGACTTTCCGTCGCTGGCTGGTGGTGCCCGATGATGCCGGCCTGCAAAACCCCGAGGCCGAAGAGCTGTTGATGGATGCGAAGGACCGCATTCCGGACATCGAAGTGGGCGAGTACATCGAAGAAGGTGTCGAGTCCGTGCCGATCGGCCGCATCGGCGCCATGGCTGCCAAGCAGGTCATCCTGCAGAAGATTCGCGACGCCGAGCGTGAAATGCTGCTCAACGACTTCATGTCGCGCGGCGAGAAAATCTTTACCGGCACCGTCAAGCGCATGGACAAGGGCGACATCATTGTCGAATCCGGCCGTGTGGAAGGACGTCTGCGCCGTGGCGAGATGATCCCGAAGGAAAACCTGCGCAGTGGCGACCGTGTGCGCGCCATGATCATGGAAGTGGACCTGACGCTGCGCGGTGCTCCCATCATCCTGTCGCGCTCGGCCCCTGAGTTCATGATCGAACTCTTCCGCAACGAAGTGCCTGAGATCGAACAAGGCCTGCTGGAAATCAAGTCATGCGCCCGTGACCCCGGTTCGCGCGCCAAGATCGCCGTGCTGAGCCATGACAAGCGCGTGGACCCCATTGGCACTTGCGTCGGTGTGCGTGGAACCCGCGTCAATGCGGTGACCAACGAACTCGCTGGCGAACGCGTGGACATCGTGCTGTGGTCCGAAGACCCCGCACAGTTTGTGATCGGCGCCCTGGCCCCGGCCAACGTGTCCTCCATCGTGGTCGATGAAGAAAAACACGCCATGGACGTGGTCGTGGACGAGGAAAATCTCGCCATTGCCATTGGCCGTGGTGGTCAGAACGTGCGTCTGGCGTCCGATCTGACTGGCTGGAAGATCAACATCATGGACGCCGCCGAAAGCGCGCAAAAGCAGGCCAACGAGACCGACACGGCCCGCAAGCTGTTTATGGAAAAGCTCGATGTGGACGAGGAAATCGCCGACATCCTGATCTCCGAAGGCTTCAACAGCCTCGAAGAAGTGGCCTATGTGCCGCTGCAGGAAATGCTGGAGATCGAAAGCTTCGACGAAGACACCGTCAACGAGTTGCGTGCCCGTGCCAAGGATGCGCTGCTCACGATGGAAATCGCCCGTGAGGAAAGCGTGGACGAGGTCTCCCAGGACCTGCGCGACCTCGAAGGCCTCACCCCCGAGCTGATTGCCAAGTTGGCTGAAGGCGGTGTGCACACACGTGACGACCTGGCCGATCTGGCCATTGATGAACTGACCGACCTGACCGGACAGTCTGAAGAAGATGCCAAAGCCTTGATCATGAAGGCGCGCGAACACTGGTTCGCGGGGCAAGAGTAAAGGTCAGGGAGGCACGAACCACATATGTCCAGTAATACTGTCGCCGAGTTTGCAACCGAACTCAAAAAATCGCCTGAAACCCTGCTCGATCAGCTCAAGGCTGCGGGCGTGGGCAAGGCCGCCCCTTCCGACGCGTTGACCGAGTCGGACAAGCAAAAGCTGCTTGCCTATCTGCAGGCCAGCCACGGCACGGCTTCGGCTGACCGCAAGAAGATCACGTTGGTGAAGAAGTCCACCAGCGAGATCAAGCAGGCGGATGCCACGGGCAAGGCCCGCACGATCCAGGTGGAAGTGCGCAAGAAGCGCACGTTCATCCAGCGCGACGAAGGTGCCGAGGGGGCTGCTGAATCCCACGCGCCCGCCGCTGCAGAAGAGGCCGCTGTTTCCAGCGAAGATCTGGAACTGTCGCGCCGCGAGGAAGAAGCCCGCCGCCAGGCCGAGCTGATCCGCCGCCAGGAGACGGAGCTGGCCGAAAAGCGTGCCGAGCGCGAAGCGCGCGAAAAGCGCGAGCGTGAAGCTGAAGAGCGCGCTGCCGCCTATGCCGCCCAGGAAGCCGAGAAGAAGGCACAAGCCTCTGCTGTCAAGCAGGAGGCCACCCGCGAGCAAGCGGCCGAAGCCGCTGCACGCAATGCAGCCCAAACTGAAGCCCGCGAAAAGGCTGCCGCTGAATCCAAGGCGCGTGCCGACGAGGAAACAGCGCGCGCTGCTGACCTGGACGCCCGTCGCCGCAAGGCCGAAGCGGAAGCTGCTGCGATCCGGTCCATGATGGCAACGCCCAAGAAGGCGGTCATGGTGGCCAAGAAGCCAGAAGAACCCAAGCCAGTGGCCAAGCCCGCTGCCGTGGGGGATGCCAAGAAGGGCACCCTGCACAAGCCGGCTGTCGGCACCGGTGTGGCGCGCGCAGGCGCTCCCGCCACTGCCGGGGCAGGCGCAGGTGCGCCAGGCGCTGGCAAGGAAGTGAAGTCGGCCAAGCTGTCCTCCAGCTGGGCCAACGACACTGCCAAGAAGAAAGAAATCAAGACCCGTGGCGACAGCAGCGGCGGTGTCGGTCGCAACAACTGGCGTGGTGGCCCGCGTGGCCGCCGTGGCGACAGCCGCGACCATCGCGACGATCACCAGCAGTCTGCACCGGTCGAGGCGCGCATCATTGAAGTGCATGTGCCCGAAACCATCACGGTGGCAGAGCTGGCACACAAGATGTCGATCAAGGCGTCTGAAGTGATCAAGGCACTGATGAAGATGGGCCAGATGGTCACCATCAACCAGCCGCTGGACCAGGACACCGCCATGATCGTGGTGGAAGAACTGGGCCACAAGGCGGTGGTGGCAGCGCTGGACGATCCAGAAGCCTTTACCGACGACGATACGACCCAGCAGAACGTGGAATTGTTGCCACGTGCTCCTGTGGTGACCGTCATGGGTCACGTGGACCATGGCAAGACCTCGCTGCTCGATTACATTCGCCGCGCCAAGGTGGCTGCGGGTGAAGCCGGTGGCATCACGCAGCACATCGGTGCCTACCACGTGGAAACACCACGCGGCATGGTGTCGTTCCTTGACACCCCGGGCCACGAGGCCTTCACGGCCATGCGTGCCCGTGGTGCCCAGGCCACGGACATCGTGATCCTGGTGGTGGCGGCCGATGACGGTGTCATGCCCCAGACCAAGGAAGCCATCAAGCACGCCAAGGCGGCTGGTGTTCCTATCGTGGTGGCGATCACCAAGGCCGACAAGCCCGATGCCAACCCCGACCGTGTCAAGCAGGAGCTGGTGGTCGAAGAGGTGGTGCCTGAAGAGTACGGTGGCGATTCGCCGTTCGTGCCTGTGTCTTCCAAGACCGGCATGGGCATCGACACGCTGCTGGAGCAAGTGCTGCTGCAGGCCGAAGTGCTGGAACTCAAGGCACCGGTCGATTCACTGGCCAAGGGTCTGGTGATCGAAGCCCAGCTCGACAAGGGCCGCGGCCCTGTTGCCACGGTGCTGGTTCAGTCCGGCACGCTCAAGGTGGGCGACATTGTGCTGGCTGGTCAGACCTATGGCCGCGTGCGCGCCATGCTGGACGAAAACGGCAAGGTCGCCAAGACAGCAGGCCCGTCGATCCCGGTGGAAATCCAGGGTCTGACGGAAGTGCCGCAGGCCGGCGACGAATTCATGGTGCTCACGGACGAACGCCGTGCCCGCGAAATCGCGACCTACCGTGCCGGCAAGTTCCGCAACACCAAGCTGGCCAAGCAACAGGCCGCCAAGCTGGAAAACATGTTTGCCGACATGACGGCGGGCGAAGTGAAGATGTTGCCCATCATCGTCAAGGCCGATGTACAGGGTTCGCAGGAAGCGCTGGCGCAGTCGCTGCTCAAGCTCTCGACCGACGAAGTCAAGGTGCAGCTGGTGTACGCCGCCGTGGGCGCCATCAGCGAGTCCGACATCAACCTGGCGATCGCCTCCAAGGCCATCGTGATCGGCTTCAACGTGCGGGCCGATGCCGGTGCGCGCAAGCTGGCCGAAGGCAATGGCGTCGATCTGCACTACTACAGCATCATTTACGACGCTGTGGACGAGCTGCGTGTGGCAATGTCCGGCATGCTGGCCCCCGAGCAGCGTGAGGAAATCATCGGCACCGCCGAGATCCGCACGGTGTTCGTTGCGACCAAGATCGGCACGATTGCCGGTTCGTACATCACTTCGGGCATGGTCCATCGCAACGCACGCTTCCGCCTGCTGCGCGACAACGTGGTGGTCTACACCGGCGAAGTCGATTCGATCAAGCGCCTCAAGGACGATGTCAAGGATGTCAAGGAAGGCTTTGAGTGCGGTATCAAGCTCAAGAACTACAACGACATCAAGGAAGGCGATCACCTCGAATTCTTTGACATCAAGGAAATCGCGCGGACGCTGTAAGGCATCGGTGACGACGACATGGCAGCGAAGAAATCTTCCACCCCCAACCGCGCCTTCAAGGTCGCCGATCAGATCCAGCGCGATCTGACGGAACTGATCGCGCGCGAGTTGAAAGATCCGCGTGTGGGCATGGTGACGCTGCAGGGTGTGGAGGTGACTCCAGACTACGCACACGCCAAGGTGTTCTTCAGCCTGTTGACGGGCGACCCTGTGGAGACACAGGCGGCGCTCAACCAGGCTGCGGGTTTCCTGCGCAACGGCTTGTTCAAGCGCCTGCACATCCACACGGTGCCCACGCTGCACTTCGTGTTCGACCGCACCTCCGAGCGTGCGGCCGACATGAACGCCTTGATCGCCAAGGCAGTTTCTTCCCGCGCAAAAGAGGAGTAGTCCATGCACGCGCCTCGCACCAGGGTGCAGCGGCGCCCTGTGCATGGGGTGTTGCTGCTCGACAAACCGCTCGGCCTTTCGAGCAACGACGCCTTGCAAAAGGCGAAATGGCTCTTGCGCGCCGAAAAGGCGGGCCATACCGGCACGCTGGACCCATTGGCCACCGGCGTGTTGCCGCTGTGTTTTGGCGCGGCCACCAAGTTTAGCCAGCTGCAGCTGGATGCGCCCAAGACCTACGAAGCCGTTGCACTGCTGGGCACCACCACCACCACCGGCGACGCCGAAGGCGATGTGGTGCAACGCTGTGATGTGGACTTGGCACAGCTGACCCCTGAGCGTCTTGCGGCCGTGCAAGAGCAGTTCACCGGCCCTATTCGCCAGGTGCCGCCGATGCACAGTGCGCTCAAGAAAGACGGCAAGGCGCTGTACGAGTACGCGCGAGCAGGTGTCACGGTAGAGCGTGAAGCGCGCGATGTCGTCATTCATGCATTAAAACTGACCCTGACGCAGACAGATAAAGCGCAAGCAGCTATCAAAATAATAGTAAATTGCAGCAAAGGCACCTACATCCGCACGCTGGGTGAAGACATCGGGGCGGCGCTGGGTTGCGGCGCGCACCTGACCTTCTTGCGCCGCATCGACACGGGTGGAATCGGTGTGGAGCGTTGCTTCACGCTGGCCCAGCTGGAAGCCATGCCAGAGGCGGAGCGCTTGGCCAGCCTGGAGGCGCCCGAGTCGCTGCTGGCACAACACGTGCGTGTCACGCTGGACGGCGAGAATGCAGCCCGATTCCTGTCGGGCGTGCGTCGCCGTGGCACCTGGCCCGATGCCAGTGCTGTGGCGGTGTTCGGCGAGAATCCTCCGGCACTGCTGGGGGTGGGCCACATCGTGGGCGGGGAGCTGGTGCCGGACAGGCTCCTGAGTCCGCTGGAAATTCAACAAATTTTGGAAGGCATGCCGCACCCTCAAGCCAGCGGCACATTGGAAAAACTATGACGACGAAACAAATCCGCAATATCGCGATCATTGCCCACGTTGACCACGGCAAAACCACCATGGTCGACCAGCTGCTGCGCCAGTCCGGCACCTTCGCCGACCACGAAAAGGTCGTTGACACCGTGATGGACAACAACGCGATTGAAAAAGAGCGTGGCATCACGATCCTGGCCAAGAACTGCGCCGTGAGCTGGAAGGGCACGCACATCAACATCGTGGACACCCCCGGCCACGCGGACTTCGGCGGTGAAGTGGAGCGTGCGCTGTCCATGGTGGACAGCGTGGTGCTGCTGATCGACGCGCAAGAAGGCCCCATGCCCCAGACGCGTTTCGTGACCAAGAAAGCCCTGGCTCTGGGCCTGCGCCCCATCCTGGTGGTGAACAAGGTGGACAAGCCCGGTGCCAACCCCGACAAGGTGGTGAACGCCGCTTTCGACCTGTTCGACAAGCTCGGGGCCACCGACGAACAACTCGACTTCCCCGTGGTGTACGCCTCGGGCATCAACGGCTGGTCGTCGCTGGAAGAAGGCGCTCCGGGCGAGCAGTGGGGTCCCGACATGTCGGCCCTGTTCGACACGATCCTCTCGCACGTTCCACCCAACACGGGTGACCCAGCCGCTCCGCTGCAACTGCAGATTTCGGCGCTGGACTTCTCCACCTTTGTGGGCCGCATCGGCGTGGGCCGCATCAGCCAAGGTACCCTGAAGCCCATGCAGGACGTGATCGTCATGGAAGGCCCTGATGGCAAGGCCGTGAAGGGCCGTGTGAACCAGGTGCTGACATTTCAGGGCCTCGATCGCATGCAGACCCCCTTGGCGGGCCCTGGCGACATCGTGCTGATCAACGGCATTGAAGACATCGGTATCGGCGTGACCGTGACCGACCCCGCCAACCCCGCGCCGCTGCCCATGCTGAAGGTGGATGAGCCCACGCTGACCATGAACTTCTGCGTGAACACCAGCCCGCTGGCCGGCCGCGAAGGCAAGTTCGTCACCAGCCGCCAGATCTGGGACCGCCTGCAAAAGGAACTGCAGCACAACGTGGCCCTGCGCGTGTCTGAGACCGACGAAGAAGGCATCTTCGAAGTGATGGGCCGGGGTGAACTGCACCTGACCATCCTCTTGGAAAACATGCGCCGTGAAGGCTACGAGCTGGCCGTGTCCAAGCCCCGCGTGGTGTTCAAGGAAATCAATGGCGAGAAGTGCGAGCCTATCGAACTCGTGACAGCCGACATTGAAGAAGGCCACCAGGGCGGCGTGATGCAGGCCCTGGGCGAGCGCAAGGGCGAACTGGTGAACATGGAGTCCGACGGCCGTGGCCGCGTGCGCCTGGAATACCGCATCCCGGCCCGTGGCCTGATCGGTTTCACCAACGAATTCCTGAACCTGACACGTGGTTCCGGCCTGATCTCCAACATCTTCGACAGCTACGAGCCGCACAAAGGCGACATCGGTGGCCGCAAGAACGGCGTGCTGATCTCCATGGACGACGGTGAAATCTTCACCTACGCGCTGGGCAAGCTGGACGACCGTGGTCGCATGTTCGTGAAGGCCAACGACCCCGTGTACGAAGGCATGATCGTGGGCATTCACAGCCGCGACAACGACCTGATCGTGAACGCCACGCGCACCAAGCAGCTGACCAACTTCCGTGTCTCTGGCAAGGAAGATGCGATCAAGATCACGCCCCCGATCGACCTCACGCTGGAATACGGCGTGGAATTCATCGAAGACGATGAACTGGTCGAGATCACGCCCAAGTCTGTGCGTCTGCGCAAGCGCCACCTGACCGAGAACGAGCGCAAGCGCGCTGCACGGTCCTGATCGGCGGAGCGTTCAGAGAAGCGCTCAGAGCACGTTCAAAAAGGGGCCACTGCGACGCAGTGGCCTTTTTGCCGTCTGAATCCTGGAGCCTCTGTTGAAATTGACACATTCCCGTGCCGTGGCGCTGATGGTGGCCGTGACCCTCATGTGGTCCATTGCCGGTGTGGTCACGCGCCACCTGGAGCATGCGGCGAGCTTTGAGGTGACCTTCTGGCGCAGCTTCTTCACGCTGCTGTCGCTGCTGGTCATCCTGCCTGCGCTGCAGGGCAGGGCGGTGTTCGCCTCCATGCGCCACAGCGGCCGTGCGCTGTGGATCTCTGGCGTGTGCTGGAGCGTGATGTTCACGGCATTCATGGTGGCGCTGGTGCTCATGCCGGTGGCCAATGTGCTGGTCACGATGGCCGTGGGGCCGCTGCTCACGGCGTTGTTCGCGCGCATTTTTATCGGCCACCACATCGCCCCGCGCACCTGGGCCGCGATTGCCGTGGCGGGGCTGGGCATTGGGTGGATGTATGGTTCGCAGATGGCGGGCCTGCCCCTGGCAGGTACGCTGGTGGCGCTGTGTGTGCCGGTGGCAGCCGCCATCAACTGGACGGTGGTGCAGCATTCGCAGCGCCACGGCCATGCGGTGGACCTGGTGCCTGCGGTGCTGGTCGGCGCGGTGATCTCGGTGGTGGCTACGTTGCCGTTGGCGCTGCCTTTTCAGGCTTCGGGGCATGACATGGCCCTGCTGGTGCTGTTGGGCGTGGTGCAATTGGCCGTCCCTTGTGTGCTGGCCGTGCGCTGCGGCCGGGTGCTCAAGGCGCCAGAGATGGCGTTGCTCGGCTTGCTCGAAGTCATCTTTGGAATTTTGCTGGCCTGGCTGGGCGCAGGCGAAAAGCCTGCTCCGGCGGTGCTGACGGGAGGCGTGCTCGTGATCGGTGCGCTGGTTTTTAATGAACTATTGGGTTGGAAGGAACAAAAATGACGGAGACGGTATTGCCTGATGTGTTGAGTGAAGTGCGAGGCCAGGTGGGCTTCATCACGTTGAACCGCCCGCGTGCGCTCAATGCCCTCTCGCTGGGCATGGTGCGTGACCTGATGGGCATCTTGCTGGCATGGCGCAACGATGCGCGGGTGCTGGCCGTGGCCATCCGTGGCAGCAACAAGGAAGGCCCGTTTGGTGCCTTCTGCGCCGGTGGAGACATCCGCTTTTTGCACCAGGCGGGCAGCCAGGGCAACCCGCTGATCGAGGACTTCTTCACGGAGGAGTACGCGCTCAACCACCTGATCCACAACTACGCCAAGCCCTACATCGCCTTCATGGACGGCATCGTGATGGGCGGCGGCATGGGCATCAGCCAGGGCGCAGCCCTGCGCGTGGTGACCGAGCGCACGAAGATGGCCATGCCGGAGACGGCCATTGGCCTGTTCCCGGATGTGGGGGGGGGCTATTTTCTGAGCCGTTGTCCCGGTCGTGTGGGCGAATGGCTGGCGCTGACCGGCGACACCATTGGCGCCGGTGATGCCATCGAAAACCGGTTGGCGGACGGTTGTCTGCCTGCCGACCAGCAAGCGGCCGTGTGGGAGGCACTGGGCACCCAGAGCTTTGCGAGCGGTGCTGCCGTCAAAGACTATGTTGCTTCTAAATTTGTAGCTGCTAGCGCTTTTCAGACTAGCGCTAGGGGCCAAATTGACCAATATTTTTCGTTGGGCAGTGTGGGTGAGATCGTGGCGGCGCTTGAAGCGGCCGACAGCGACTGGGCACGCGCCACGGCGGCCACGCTGCGCAAGCGCTCGCCCCTCATGCTGCACGTGGTGCTGGAACAAATCCGCCGCGCACGGGACATGGGCTTGGCCGACGACCTGCGCATGGAGCGCGACATGGTGCGCCACTGCTTCTTTCTGCGCCCCGGCCAGAGCGAAACGGTGGAGGGCATCCGAGCCCTGGCCGTGGACAAGGACCATGCGCCCCAATGGAACCCTGGCCGCATCGAAGACGTGACGCCCGATATGGTGGCGCAGTTCTTCACCAGTCCCTGGCCTGCACACGCCCACCCGCTGGCCCATTTGTCCTGATCGGCGAAGGTTGTAGCCGGGCAGGCCACCCGGAGAGTCCCTGGCGGCGCGTCAGGGGTTCAGCTGCTGGTACGCCGCTGTCGCCAAGCTCAGCAGCTCGGTGCGGGACAGCTGTCCGCTCAAGGCGTAGCCAAAACCCGCGTCCGTCCAGTAAAAGCCTGGCACCGGGCCATCTTGCGTGAACTGGAATGCGGTCGTGCTTGCGGTGGTCGGTGGCTGTGGACGGGGCGTGTTGTCGCTGGCAGGGTCAGGGCTGGTGGATGCCGCCGCCAAGGCGCCCAGGTACAGCGTGATCCGCTGGCCCGCGCTGTTCTGGTACATGAACTGCGCGCGCACCCCGGTGTCGCCAGGCAACAAGCGGCCACCCACCAGTTCATAACCCTGCGCGCCCAGCGCGGGGACCTTGAGCGGGCGGTCAAGCCGCTTGGACAGCCATTGCACCAGGTGGTCTTGTTGGGCGGCTGTAACTTCCACGGGGTGGCGGACTTCGGGCTGGTACACCGCGTGGGCGACTGCGGCTTGCTGGGCGAAGCGTTGTGCCGGTTCGGCAGCCAGCAGCGTGGTGCCGTTGCCCGTCGCCAGCGTTTTGCCGGGTGCCACGGCGGGCCACTGGCCGCGTCCCGTCCACCCCAGCACAAAGGCCAGCAACACGGAGGCGGCCATGCCACCCCAACGCCACCACTGCGCCTGCTGCTCCCGGCGGTCCGTGGCCCGCAATGCTGCGGCCATCAACGTATCGGGCACGGGGGCGTGGAGCAGGTCCTGGTGCAGGGCGTGTAGCTGCTCTCGCTGTGCCTGCCAGTGCGCCAGTGTGGCCTGCGCTTCCTGATCATCCTGCAATTGCTCGCGCAGCGCCTGCGCCTGTGCGGGCGGCAATTGGCCGTCCACGAGGGCGTGCCAGGTGCTGCTTTCGCCAGCGCGTGGGTGGGGGGCAGGGTGGATCGGGTCCATGGTGGGGGGGCGGGTCATGGCTCTTTTTTATTTGAGGCGACGCAGCACAGGCACAGCGCCTGCTGCGGGTGCGTCTGCGTGGGCGGCCGGTATAGGGCTGGGCGCGGGCTCTCGGTCCATCAGCGCGCGCAGGCGCGTGCGGGCGCGGGACAGGCGTGACATCACGGTGCCTGCCGGAATGCCCAGAATGCGTGCGGTGTCCTCGTAGCTCATGTCCTCCATGGCCACCAGCAGCAGCACGGCCCGCTGGTCGGCGGGCAGGCGCTGCAGACAGCGCTCCAGGTCCAGGGCGTCATCCGAGGGAGCGCGGGCACCCGGCAACTGGTCGTGAATGTCGTCGATGTCCACCTGCGCCAGCGCGGGCAGCGCACGGCGTTGGTTGAGGTACAGGTTGTGCATCAGAGTGAACAACCACGCGCGCAGGTCGCTGCCTGCGCGCCACAGCAACCACTTGCTGCAGGCACGTTCCAGCGTGTCCTGTACCAGATCATCGGCCGCCCAGGCATCGCCTGTGAGCACCCGCGCGTACCGGCGCAGGCCGGGCAGTTGTTCGATGACCTGGGTGCGGTTCATGCCGTGCGGGGCCTGTGCGGCGTTGAAGGGTTCTCAGGGCCGCGCGGTGCGCCAGACCTGGTTCACCCCGTCGCCGGTTTTGTCGCCGGGCTTGGTGTCCTTGATCCAGTAGTAGAGCGGCTTGCCCTTGTAGGCCAGTTGGGTCTTGCCATCGTCACGGGTGATGATGCTGTAGTCGCCACCGGGTGCCTTGCTGGCCATGAGTGGTGGCCAGTTGGTGGCGCAGGGGCCGTTGCACACCGACTTGCCACTGCCTGCCGCGTCGCGGTCGAACGTGTACAGCGTCATGCCGCCCGCTCCGACCAGTACGCCGTCCATGGTCTTCACGGGCGAGTCGTTCATGGTGGCGCAGCCGGCCAGTGCGGCTGCTGCGACGAAGGCGGCCATCGAGATCAGTTTTTTCATGGGTTTCTCCAGGGTGTGGTGCAGGCGGAGGCGAATGCTGCCTTGCACCGGGACAAACACATGGGCGCAGCGGTTTATTCCGCTGCGTCGCAAAAAAATCTCAAGGGCTGGGCTGGGTGAGCGCAGACCGCATCGCACGCATGCCTCAGCGGCTGCGACTTTTCATGGCGCGCTCCACCTCGCGCTTGCCTTCGCGGTCCTTGATGGTGTCGCGCTTGTCATGCTCAGCCTTACCCTTGGCCAGGGCAATTTCGCATTTCACAAAGCCGTTTTTCCAGTGCAGATTGAGCGGCACCAGCGTGTAGCCCTTTTGCTCGACCTTGCCGATCAGGCGCTTGATGTCGTCTTTCTTGAGCAGCAGTTTCTTGGTGCGCGCCGATTCGGGGTTGACGTGGGTGGAGGCGGTCTTGAGCGCATGGATCAGGCAGCCGAGCAGATACAGCTCGCCATCGCGGATCAGCACGTAGCCATCGGTCAGCTGCACCTTGCCCTCGCGCAGGGCCTTGACCTCCCAGCCGTGCAGCACCATGCCCGCCTCGTGGCGTTCCTCGAAGAAATAGTTGTAGGCCGCTTTCTTGTTGTCGGCGATGCGGGACGTAGGATCGGGTTTTTTGGCCATGAAGAGGTAGATGCGGCACAAACCGGGAGTTAAAAGGCCTCCCTACAATGTGTGGGTGTCGCTGGCAGCGATTCTAATTTCCTCCGCTTGGCGCACACCGATGCCAGGCACAGTCTGCATGAAAACCGTTCACAAGTCCGTCCTCATTTGGTACAGCCCCGAAGAAATGTTTGCCCTGGTCACCGGGGTGGAACACTACCCCCAGTTTCTGCCATGGTGCGATCACGCGGGCGTGCTGGAGCAGACCGAGGACGGCATGACCGCCGAAGTGGGCATTGCGTTCAGCGGCATCCGCCAGACCTTTGTGACGCGCAATACCCACGAGGCAGGTCGGCGCGTGCAGATGCATCTCATCAAAGGGCCGTTCTCGCGCCTGGATGGCGACTGGCACTTCCACCCGGTGGGCGACGGTTCGCAGCGCGCATGCAAGGTGGAGTTGCTGCTGAACTACGGTTTTGACAGTGCCACGCTCGCGGCGCTCGTAGGCCCGGTGTTTGACCGCATCGCTGGCAGCATGGTCGATGCCTTTGTGAAGCGTGCGGAGCAGGTGTATGGCTGAGCGGGTGCCGGGGAGCACTGTGCAGGTCACGGTGGTGGTCTGTATTGCTCCTCGCAAAACGCAGGAATGGGTACTTCAACTGCCCGAAGGTGCCACCGTGGCTGATGCGTTGCGGGCGTGTGGGGCAGATGGCGCATTGGGGCCGCAGGGCAGTGCAGACCGGCCGACCCTGGGCATCTGGGGTCGCACAGTGTTGCCTGACGCCGCAGTCAGGCATCTGGACCGTGTGGAGGTTTACCGCCCACTGAAAGTGGACCCCAAGGTGGCCCGCCGTGAGCGTTTTGCACGGCAGGGCGCGCGGACCACGGGGCTTTTTGCACGCCAGCGGCCCGGGGGTAAGTCGGGCTACTGAGGTCGCCTTGGGTGGCTCGGGTTAGCGCTTGCAGTCGGTGGCAATGATGCCGTCGAGGCGTTTGGATTCTGCCGCCCGGCCAGCTTCGTCGAGGAAGATGCGTTCGCCCTGGGCGTTGGACTGGGTGATGGGTCTGCCCGAGTCAAATGCTGCCTTGGCCTGGCGTGCGCGCGTGCAGTTGTCTGCCTTGGCCTTGGCCAGCTTTTCTTCGTCTGCTTTTTTCTTGGCCGCTTCCGCCGCATCTGCCTGGGCTTTTTTCTCTTCCAGGGCTTTGTCCTTGCCGGTACCCGGCGCGCTGGCGGCAGGCTTGGTGGCCGAGGCGGCAGCGGTGGTTGTGACCGCAGGGGTTCCTTCCGCTGGCGCGGCGGCCACCGGAGCGGGTGCTGAACGCGGAACCCCGCCACCGGGCTGCTTCAGGATGTTCTTTTCCGGGGTATCTTGGGGTGGGGGGCGGTCGCTGAAGACCTTGCGGCCGTCCTTGTCGATCCACTGCCATTGCGCCGCCGCGCCCATGGCCCAGGTGCAGGCCACGGCCAGCAGGAGAAGCTTGTGCATTTTCATGCGGACAAGTTTATCCATGTGACTCACCCCCCGCCAGTGCGTTGAAGACGGGCGGGCGCGTTTTCACCACATGCGGCGCGGGTACAATCCGTCTTTTGGAGCTTTCTCATGCGCCTTCTTGGAAAAGCGCTCACCTTCGACGATGTGTTGCTGGTGCCAGCGTACTCCCAGGTCCTGCCCAAGGACACGTCCCTCGCGACGAAACTCTCCCGCAATATCCAACTGAACCTGCCGCTCGTGTCCGCCGCCATGGACACCGTGACCGAGGCGCGTCTGGCCATTGCCATTGCCCAGGAGGGCGGCATCGGCATCGTGCACAAGAACCTCACGGCGCAGGAGCAGGCTGCTCATGTGGCCAAGGTCAAGCGCTACGAGTCCGGCGTGCTGCGTGATCCGGTGGTCATCACCCCCGAGCACACGGTGCTGCAGGTGCTCCAGCTGTCCGAACAACTGGGCATCTCGGGCTTCCCGGTGTGCGACGGCGGCAAGGTGGTGGGTATCGTCACCGGCCGCGACCTGCGCTTTGAGACCCGTTACGACGTCAAGGTCCACCAGATCATGACCCCGCGCGAGAAGCTCATCACGGTCAATGAAAAAGAGGGCACCACGCCGGCCGAAGCCAAGGCGCTGCTCAACAAGCACAAGCTCGAACGCATCTTGGTCGTGAACGACGCCTTTGAGCTCAAGGGCCTGATCACGGTGAAGGACATCACCAAGCAGACCAGCTTCCCCAATGCGGCCCGCGATGCCGCAGGCCGCCTGCGCGTAGGCGCAGCGGTAGGTGTGGGCGAGGGCACCGAAGAACGCGTCGAAGCCCTGGTCAAGGCCGGTGTGGACGCTATCGTGGTGGACACGGCCCACGGCCACAGCAAGGGCGTGATCGACCGCGTGCGCTGGGTCAAGCAGAACTACCCGCAGATCGACGTGATCGGCGGCAACATCGCCACCGGCGCGGCGGCCCTGGCGCTGGTCGAGGCGGGCGCGGATGCCGTCAAGGTCGGTATCGGCCCTGGCTCCATCTGCACCACCCGCATCGTGGCCGGTGTGGGCGTGCCCCAGATCATGGCCATCGACAACGTCGCCACGGCCCTGAAGGGCACAGGCGTGCCACTGATTGCCGACGGCGGTATCCGCTACAGCGGCGACATCGCCAAGGCCCTGGCCGCTGGCGCCGGCACGGTGATGATGGGCGGCATGTTTGCAGGCACCGAAGAAGCGCCCGGAGAAGTCATCCTGTTCCAGGGCCGCAGCTACAAGAGCTACCGCGGCATGGGCTCCATTGGCGCCATGCAGCAGGGCAGTGCAGACCGCTACTTCCAGGAGTCGAGCACCGGCAACCCCAACGCTGACAAGCTCGTGCCTGAAGGCATCGAAGGCCGCGTGCCCTACAAGGGCTCCATGGTTTCCATCGTCTACCAGATGGCGGGCGGCGTGCGTGCCTCCATGGGCTACTGCGGTTGCGCCACGATCGAAGAGATGAACAACAAAGCGGAGTTCGTCGAGATCACCACGGCTGGTATCCGCGAAAGCCATGTGCACGATGTGCAGATCACCAAGGAAGCGCCGAACTACCGCGCTGATTAAGGGACAACTCCCTGAGTCGCTTCGCGCCTTCCCCCTTCTCTCGAATGGCTGCGCCATTCGGGAAGGGAGACGCAGCCAGTGCGGCGGGGCGGCCCTTGCACGGCTGCCCTAGCCTGGATCGCGGGCGTTAGCAGGGCATGGGTCTGATCTACCTTGGGAGATGCCGAGTCTGGCCTGATTGAAAAAATCTGGTCAGACTGATATAGTCTGGTCTGAATTCACCATTCAGGCCAGATTTTTTTATGCAGTCCGTTGGCATCTACGAAGCGAAAAGCAGGTTCTCTGCCTTGATCGAACTGGTCGAGCAGGGCGAGGAAGTGCGCATCACCCGCCATGGCAAAGAGGTGGTGCGCATGCTTCCCGTGCGCCGGCGCCCAGTGATTTCTGACGAGCAGATTGCGCGCGAGCTGGGCCAGATGGATGCGCTGCATGCCAGCATTCAACCTGCAGGTTCATCGACGGTGGATAGCCTGCGCCGTACAGGGCGGAGCACTGCATGACCGCCTTCGTGCTGGATGCCTCGGTCACCGCCGCCTGGCTGCTGCCTGACGCGGCCAGCGAACACACCCGCCGCCTGTACACCCTGATCCGCCGCGATGAGGTGGAGCCCCAGGCGCCCAACCTCTGGCACTGGGAGTGCCACAACATCCTGGCCAGTGGCGTGAACAGCGGGCGCATTCCCGCCACATCCGTCGAAGGCCTGTGGGGCGTGCTCGAAGCCATTCGTCACCGCGTCGAATTGCACGAACTGGCCCCTGCCCAGCACAAGGCCGTGCTCGACGTGGCACTGGAGACCGGCCTGCCCACCTTTGATGCAGCCTATCTGTGGCTCGCCCGCTCGCTGCGCTTGCCCCTGGCCACGTTTGATCCCCAACAGGCCGCTGCCGCACGGCGCAGCGGTGTCCCACTTCTCGACCTCTCCCGCCTCTGACGGACCACCACCATGCAACACCAGAAAATCCTCATCCTCGATTTCGGCTCGCAAGTCACCCAGCTCATCGCCCGCCGCGTGCGCGAGGCCAATGTGTACTGCGAAGTGCACCCTTGCGATGTGACTGACGAATGGGTGCGCGACTATGCCAAGGACGGTTCGCTCAAGGGCATCATCCTGTCGGGCAGCCACGCCAGCGTGACCGAAGACACCACCGACCGCGCGCCGCAAGCGGTGTTCGATCTGGGTTTGCCCGTCTTGGGCATCTGCTACGGCATGCAGACCATGGCGCAGCAGCTGGGTGGCAAGGTTGAAATGGGCCACAAGCGCGAGTTCGGCTTTGCTGCCGTGCGCGCGCGCGGCCACACCGCACTGCTCAAGGACATCGCCGACTTCACCACGCCTGAAGGCCACGGCATGCTCAACGTGTGGATGAGCCACGGCGACAAGGTCACCGAGCTGCCCCCGGGCTTCAAGCTCATGGCCAGCACCGACAGCTGCCCCATCGCCGGCATGGCCGATGAAAGCCGTCGCTTCTACGCCGTGCAGTTCCACCCCGAAGTCACGCACACCGTGCAGGGCAGGGCGTTGCTGGACCGTTTCGTGCTCGGCATTTGCGGCACCCGTCCCGACTGGGTGATGCGTGACCACATCGCCGAAGCTGTGGAGCAGATCCGCCAGCAGGTGGGTGATGAAGAAGTGATCCTGGGTCTCTCGGGCGGTGTGGATTCGTCCGTGGCCGCCGCGCTCATCCACCGCGCCATTGGCGACCAGCTGACCTGCGTCTTCGTCGATCACGGCCTGCTGCGCCTGAACGAAGGCGACATGGTCATGGACATGTTCGTCGGCAAGCTGCACGCCAAAGTGATCCGCGTGGATGCGAGCGACCTGTTCCTGGGCAAGCTGGCGGGCGTGAGCGACCCCGAAGCCAAGCGCAAGATCATCGGCGGCCTGTTCGTGGATGTGTTCAAGGCGGAAGCTGCGAAACTGAAGGCGGGCGACGGGGGCCACAAGGGTGCCACCTTCCTGGCGCAGGGCACGATTTACCCCGATGTGATCGAGAGCGGCGGGGCCAAGAGCAAGAAGGCCGTCACCATCAAGAGCCACCACAACGTGGGCGGTCTGCCCGAGCAACTGGGCCTCAAGCTGCTGGAGCCCCTGCGCGATTTGTTCAAGGACGAAGTGCGCGAACTCGGCGTGGCCCTGGGCCTGCCGCCCGAAATGGTCTACCGCCACCCCTTCCCTGGCCCCGGCCTGGGCGTGCGCATTCTGGGCGAGGTGAAGAAGGAATACGCCGACCTGCTGCGCCGTGCCGACGCGATCTTTATCGAAGAGCTGCGCAACTTCCGTGACGAAGCCAGTGGCAAGACCTGGTACGACCTCACCAGCCAGGCCTTCACCGTCTTCCTGCCCGTCAAGAGCGTGGGCGTGATGGGCGATGGCCGCACCTACGATTACGTGGTGGCCCTGCGCGCCGTGCAGACCAGCGACTTCATGACCGCCGACTGGGCTGAACTGCCCTATGCGCTGCTCAAGAAGGTGTCAGGCCGCATCATTAACGAAGTCCGCGGCATCAACCGCGTAACGTACGACGTGAGCAGCAAGCCGCCAGCGACGATCGAGTGGGAGTGAAATCAGGTCCTTCGGGGACTATCGCCACTTATCGAAAATTCGTCGTAACGTATTGATTTAAAAGGAAATACGTCACGGCAGCTATCGGTGACTATCGCCGGGCAGCGCAACGAATTGACGGTAGAGGTGACGGTAAGAACCGTAGACCGGATTAAGACCTCCTTGTTTACTATCGAGACCAAATCGGTCTTTGACGGTAAATCACTCCTCTGGAAAGCTTGTTTCATGCGGCTTTCCGAGCATCAGCAGGTCTCCTGACCCCTGACGGTAAAAGCCGTCATGAACAGGAGGAAAACCTCGATGCTTACCGACACCGCACTGCGCAATTTCAAGCCCAAGTCCAAGGCTTACAAGGCTTCAGACCGAGACGGCATGTACGTGACGGTATCGCCCACTGGTACCGTCACCTTCCGCTTCGATTACCGTCTCAACGGCCGGCGTGAGACGCTGACCATTGGCCGGTATGGGCTGTCCGGTATTTCGCTGGCGATGGCCCGCGAAAAGCTGCTGGACGCCAAGAAGGCCGTCGCGCAGGGCAAGTCCCCGGCGCATGAGAAGCAGCGCGAGAAGCGCCGCCTGACCGCCGCCAAGAACTTCGGCGACATGACCGCCCAGTGGATGGCCGGTGCCCGGATGGCCGACAGCACGCGAGCGATGCGCAAGAGCATCGTCGATCGGGACATCCTGCCGGCCTTCCAGAACCGCCTGCTCAACGAAATCACCGCCGACGACTTGCGCGCCTTGTGCGGCAAGGTGAAAGGGCGGGGCGCCCCGGCCACCGCGGTGCACATTCGCGACATCGTGAAGCAGGTCTATGCCTTCGCCATCCTGCATGGGGAGAAGGTGGACAACCCGGCGGCCGACGTGGGCGCGGCGTCGATTGCGACCTTCGTGCCCAAGGACCGTGCCTTGTCGCCCTTGGAGATCCGTCTGATGTCGCGGCAGATGGAGTCGGTGGCCACCTATCCGACCATTCGGCTGGCGTTGCGAATGATCCTGCTGACGCTGGTACGCAAGAGCGAGCTGATCGAGGCCACCTGGGACGAGGTCGATTTCGAGAACGCGACCTGGACCATCCCGAAGCAGCGTATGAAGGGGCGCAACCCACATGTGGTCTACCTGTCGCGCCAGGCGCTGGACATTCTGGTGGCATTGCACACCTGCGCGGCCGGCTCGAAGTTCGTGCTGCCATCGCGCTACGACTCAGACCATTGCATGTCTCACGCGACTCTCAATCGGGTCACGCAGATCGTGGCGCAGCGGGCCAAGGCCGCAGGCCTGCCGCTGGAGCCGTTCACCGTCCACGATCTACGCCGCACAGGTTCGACGTTGCTCAACGAGATCGGGTTCAACCGAGACTGGATCGAGAAGTGCCTTGCGCACGAAGAAGGGCGTTCCTCGCGCTCGATCTACAACAAGGCCGAGTACGCCGAGCAGCGGCGCCACATGTTGCAGGAGTGGGCCAACATGGTCGATGCCTGGATCGACGGGCAGACCTATGTGCCGAAGCTGATGCCGGACAACGTGGTCGTGCCGGTGTTGAATGCGATGGCCTGAAGCAGGACCAAGGTTGTCACTTGACAACCTTGGCAATTATTCCCATACTGGAGACTGTTGATGGCCCGGTCCTCTCATCCGAAGAAAGAGGTCGAGGAAGCACTCAGGCACGCCGAAGGGCAGGGCTGGCGCGTGGAGGTCGGTGGCAGCCACGCCTGGGGGCGGATTTATTGTCCGTACAACGATGCGGAGTGTCGCTGCGGCGAGTTCTGTATCACCGGCGTATGGAGTACGCCGAAGAACCCTGGCAACCATGCGCGCGCCTTGCGGCGAGTCGTGGACAACTGCACGACGCACCGCAAGAAGCAGGAGGCAGCCGACGATGCCGAGGAGTAGCACGATGGAATACACCTTCACCCTGAAATACCAACTCGTCGACGATGACCGTGACCCGGATGGGCTGGTCGAGCGCCTGGGCGAGGCCGGCTGCGATGATGCCCTGGTCGGCATCGGGCAGCCGGGGCGGCTCGCGCTGGAGTTCACCCGAGAGGCGGACAGTGCGGACGCTGCTGTGCGTAGCGCGTTGGCCGACGTGCGGAGCGCCGTGCCATCGGCCAGGCTGATCGAGGTTGCACCGGATCTGGTCGGGCTGACCGATGTGGCTGACATCGTGGGCGTGTCGCGGCAGAACATGCGCAAGCTGATGCTGGCCCATCCGGGCAGCTTCCCAGCCCCGGTGCATGAGGGCAGCGCGTCGATATGGCACTTGGCGGATGTGCTGGCCTGGCTGCAGGCAAAGGGTAGCTACTCGCTCGCCATGGACGTTCTGGAGGTGGCGTGCGTTGCCTTGCAGGTCAACGTGGCCAAGGAGGGGCGGCGGTTATCGCGCTCAGCTTCCGACGAGCTGGAAGCTCTCGTTGGATGAGGCCGTCGCCAGCCTCATGCCCGACCGGAACCCGCCCGAACAGGGCGGGTTTTTCGCAGGTGGACATCCGGCTTGGCGGCGCTGATGCGAGGGGCTTGCTTGCGCTCCTCGATCCAGGCCTCCACCTCGGCCAGGTCCCACACCACGCAGCGCGGCGTCAGATTGAAACGCCGTGGGAACTCGCCGCGACGCTCCATTTCGTAGATCGTCGTTTCGGCCAAAGGGACGATCTGACGCAACTCATGACGGCGGATGGTGCGCCGAAATGGCAGCACGCCGTGCTTCGGGAACTGGGGGAGATCACCGTAGGCGATCGAGCCGGGCAGGGGGAGGGCGGACGGCGAGCGCATCTCGGTACCGTTGACTCGGCCTATGTTTCCTGTCGGGTTATTCTCCATGTCGAACTCCGTGGTTGTCCGGCGATATGAGTTGCCACCGCATGACGGCATGGTGGCTTTCAATTGCTATCGCGGGAACTCACTGGAGCGTAGAGAGGCGTACTGAAGACAAATAGCCAAGGAAAAGGGGGAGGGTATGGCAACGATAACGGTTTCTCCGATTCATTTCGAGGACTACAGCGGCATCCAGTTTGAGCGCCTTGTCTTTGCATACCACGTGCGCGCTGGCTGGCGTGACCTGATCTGGCATGGCCAATCGGGAGGCGACAAAGGGCGGGACATCGCGGGTATCGAGCCATTCGACGACCAGCCGGCACGCAAGACCATCATCCAATGCGCGAACCGGGACACGCTGACCCTAGCGAAGGCCAAGGGTGATATGTCCAAGGCGGTCAAAGCCGTTGGCGGGACGCCGAGTGCTTTCAAGTTCGTCTCTCGTGGCCCTGTTTCGGACGCCAGCCGAACTCGGATCGAGCAAGCCGCGGCTTCCCTCGGTGTTGCGCATGTGACGATATGGTCAGGCGTGGAATTCGAGGAGAACCTGCGGCTTCGCGCTGAGTACCTGCTGCATCGTTTCGTCCATGGCATCGAGTTTCCCGACGCTGAGATGGAGATCCGAAAGTTCGTGGACGACTTCCCTGATCTCTCGGATGCCGATGCACTGCAATTGATGGCGGCTGTCTTCGATCGGCCGGCCTTTCGCACACCGTTTCAGCAGGAAAGCTCACTGCCTGCCTTTCAGCAGGCAATCGAAGACACCATCGGCGCACTCAATACCGGCGTTTGGCGGACGCGCGAGGGAGACGAGATCAGGCGTATCCCCTCGATCCATCATCTTCGAGATCAACGCATCCAGGCAGTGCTTGCAAAGGTGGTTGGCCAGGTCGATGGGCTTCGTCGCATCTTTGTGACTCGTCTCAAGGAAGGGGAGATCAGGCACTGTGGGTGCGGTCAGCCGAATTGCCCCACGTACATGCTCACGCGTCGCGTTGCCGACGAACTGGACGAAGCCAGACGGAAAATTCTGACGATGTTTCGATCGGTGTATGCGCCCTTTGACGTGAGTCTTCAGTAGGCGAGCATGGAAATGGCATTGTCCGAAGAACAAATTCGGTACCTCAATCACCATCCGCCAGGCGAGGCCGTGGCCCGCGCGTTGTCCGAACTACTGGTCAATGACCGTGACTTGCTCGGTATCGACGCCAACGAACGATCCATCACCTTTCGCTTCGCGATGTATCTCCAACGGCATTTTCCTGATTGGACCGTAGATTGCGAATACAACCGGGATGGCGCTGAGCCGAAGAGGCTCGGACATCTGGAGCTGTATCCGGACAGCGAGGATGATGAGGCGAAGACCGTATTTCCAGATGTGATCGTTCATCGACGAGGCACGAGAAACAACTATCTGGTCTTGGAGTTCAAGAAGTCAACGAGCCGTGTTGACCGGCAGATCGACCTTCGGAAACTTCGGGGCTATAAGCAGCAGCTTGGCTACGAGCATGCCCTGTTTGTGGAGGTTGGAACCGAGGGGCGGGCGATCATCACCATGCTTGAATGGGCTTGAGAGGTAACAGGGAAAACTCATGACACGCATTCCACCGTTCAGCTCACAGCACCTTGAAGCTGCGTGCCGCGTGCTCGCCGATACCGAACGTGGCCTGAGCGGCACACAGATCGAACGCCTGCTGCAAGAAATCGAGATTGCCGACACGTCGCCCGGCATGACCAAGTGGAAGCGGTTGTTCAATGCGCTGGCCGGCGCGCAGAACCACCACCAAATCGGCAACCATCTCATCATGTTCATCAATCGCGCGATGAACCCGGTGAGCTATGCCCGCGATCCTGCGACGTTCGCCTGGCGGCGCGACGAACTCAATGTCGTCCTTGCCTTCTCCGGTTTCTACGTGCGCGACGACGGCAAGGTCGGGTACGCCGACAAGGCCACGACGCTTGATGCCGCACGCGCCCGCGCGGGACGACTCAAGGCCGCGCTGGAAAGCCGCGTCGTCCATGCGGAAGTGCTGAATTACTGCCGCGCAGAGTTGGTGGACGAAAACTACTTCCATGCCGTGTTCGAGGCAACGAAAGGTGTTGCGGAGCGGATTCGCCTGTTGTCGGGCCTGAACGGCGATGGCGCGGACTTGGTGAACAAGGCATTCGCAGGCCAGCAACCCGTTCTCGCCTTGGGACCGCTCACCACCGAGTCCGAAAAGAGCGAGCAGAAAGGCTTTGCCAACTTGCTGATCGGCCTATTTGGTGCAGTGCGCAATCCGCTGGCCCATGCGCCCAAGACGAATTGGCCCATGTCCGAACAGGACGCACTGGACATCCTGACGCTGGTATCGCTGATTCACCGCAAGCTGGATGGCACCACGAAATTAGCGGCCGTATCGCCGTAAGGGAGAGACAGGAATGGACGAGGCGATCGTTGTCTTCTCTCGAAAAGGGATTTTTCAGACCACGATCGCCGCGCGCGAAGTTCGCAGTCGGGAACATGCGCGCAAGCTGTGGCCCCTGGTATCTACCGGCGCATCACGGCAGATGGTGACGTGGGTCAGCCCTTCCTTCGAGAGTGGGAAGTTGCGTCGGCGCTCCCATTTCCGGGTGCTTCCTGCCCAGCACACCTTCAACCCCAAAGCGCACTTCGACGATGAAGAGGCCAGCCGGTGGCGCGCCGTGCAGGAAAGCCCTGAACACCGGCGGGCGAAAGAACTTGTCGCGGCTGAACTCTCACGACGCCTGCATGCCGGGCTTGCGATGCCGTGGGCGTTCAAGGATGCGGATGCGTCGGACTATCCGCTGGAAGGCAACTTGTTGCTCGGCGCCGACCAGGTGGCAACCGAGCATCCCCTGGAGACACCATTCGGCAGCAAATTCCGGCTTGACGTGGCTGTGCTCGGGCCGCCGGTCCAGGCCGAGCCGATGGTGCTGGGCGGCGTTGAAATCGAACTCGGCCATGCCTTCGACGGGCGCAAGGCGCTGATCGGGAAGTCGCTCGGATTTCCGCTGATCTCCATCGACATCACCGAGATGACGCTGGACGAACTCACGCCCGAGTGGGCACAGCGGGTACTGACCGCAACCACGCGGAGCCACGAGCAAGGACGCCGGCAGACCTACATCTATCTCCACGACCTGCTGTACCCCCTCTACGCGCAATTGCCGGCGTTTCTGGATGACGAGCAACGCCATCAGTTCCTTGTGTTTGCCGACGATGAGACCTTGAACAAGTTGGTGCGCTGGATGAACCTGCTCGCCGAAAAGCTGGAGTACCCGAAGGGTACGGTTGCCGTTGCCCTGGTCAACGGCAAGAACGAGCAGTCGCGCAAGATGCTGGAACGCGCGGGGCAAGTCGTTGGCCCCGACTGGAGTGAGTTCAACGCCCAGCGATGCCTACGGCTGACCCTACCGCGTCCCAGAGGCCCGGCGGACCTCCAGGCCCATCGCTTCCACATGACGATGGCGCGCATCCTGCTGTCGCACACCGATGCGCTCGTTGGCTACAAGTATTGCAACGGCGTGGACAACAACCACCCCGAAGAGGACGTATGGGTGGCGCATCGCTGGATCGCCGATCTGAAAGCCCATACCCAGCATCGCGTATTGCCGAAGCGGCTGGCCGAACCGATCAACAGGCTGATCGCCGTGGTTTCGGACCTGCATCGCAATCACGTGGCCGCCAGCCACGAGACTTGACCATCCTCTGCCGAAAGTCAGCCGATAGGCCAACATTCCAGCGGAGTTACGCGCCTATGCCTATCCGCAGAGTGCGTTGAATCTTAGTCCGCAGTCGGTTTTGCAGGCTTTTTTCTCGGGGCCGAAGAAGACAAAGACGGCAAGCACTCGAACAGGCGTTCCGCATAAACGAACCCCATCCGCCTGACTGCGCCCTGATCGAAGTACAGCAGCCAAGCAGCAAGCAAGGCCAACGAAATGAGCAACGTCAGGCCTGCGGCAAGCCCTGGATCGGCAAGGTGCATTGGGTCAAAATGGGGTGGGACTACCTGCAGAACCTTCGCAATCAGCAATCCGTAGATGATGCCCAGGATGCACGAAACGATACCGACCGGCTTCATCGCCAGCATATTGCGGTGAAACCCATAGGCAATGTTCTCTTTCAGCAAGAGCTGCTTGTTGGAGCGCGTGAGTTCGCGAAGCCGCTTGGTGGCGCCAACGTAGATATCGTCCGCCTTGTCAGGGCTTGCTGACTCTTCTTCTGCCGTTGGCATGTCGATACCCAGCTTGGCCGTGATCGCCGTGTGATAACGCTGTTTGCTGACATCATCGAGAAACTTGTCGCGATGACGCAGTGCGATGGTTGTGGGCATGCCGCCCCACTTTGCAACCAGCATCTCTTCAAGCTGTTTCCCGCGCCCGCGGGCGACACTCGCCAGCGCATAGATAGCGCCGCAGCCACCAAGCAGGCCGATCACACCTGTAAGCACGGGATGCTTTGGCCCGTAGACACACAGAAGCGGCACCAGCACCGGCAGGGCCACAAGAAGTCCGGGGACCACACGCGCCTTGCGTTCGTAGGGGTCCTTGACCAGCTCAAAAAAGGTTGTTGTTGATTTCCACGCAGAAGTGACCCACTAACCGCCAGGAGGGGGTGCGGATAAAAACTTGGACTGGTTTTATGCCGCAAGTCCAAGGCTCACCCGGTATTCGATCGGGCTGAGGGCCCCCAGGGAGATCTTGATCCGCTTCTCGTTGTACCAACGGATGTAGTCGT
>Ga0209958_1000154_pt1 | contig 210579 bp, 157 predicted proteins | sample ThiBio_inoc_plan_FD_183942 | JGI IMG/M metagenome (GOLD analysis project Ga0209958, IMG submission 183942) | Wastewater bioreactor microbial communities from Cape Town, South Africa - Thiocy_inoc_plan (SPAdes) | ecosystem: Engineered > Bioremediation > Thiocyanate > Unclassified | place: South... | reverse complement strand
GAAAGAAAAAAAATCATTAAGTTTGAAAAGTTAATACAATCCAGCTGTAAAATAGCTCGGGTTATTGGTCACTAAATCTGGTGTACTTTCGTCCGGAATCCGTGGTGTACTTTTGTCGGAATATTCACTGTACAGCCTGGTTTGATTGATCCTGTCAATAAGATCTTCAACATAAGGTAAAATTGCCAGAACGACGAGTATAAGAATGCTGGCATAAGCGGCAATAAAATACTGTCCACCACCAATACCCATTCCTACTGCTGCTACGGCCCAGATGGTTGCGGCCGTAGTGATGCCGTTTACCCGGTTATCACCTCTGAAAATTACACCTGCTCCCAAAAAGCCGATGCCTGTAACAATGTTTGAAGCGATCCTGTCAGGATTGCCTCCCTCGCCAATAAGCTGCGACATTATGGTGAAGAAACAGGAGCCTATTGAGATCATGATCATGGTCCGGAAACCTGCTGATTTGTTCCTGTATTCCCGTTCAATGCCAACAATCCCGCCCCATAAAGCAGCCAGTAAAAAGCGTCCTAATATTTCATAGTCCATATCAGCGTGTTTTGCAGTTAAATGATCTTATCTGTAATACGGCAGGGAACCTCCTGGTCTTCTGAAAGATAATAAATAGCACAGGCCGGTGATTTTTCATATAGCGTTATGCAAAAGTTAGGTTCATAAGCCAGCCGGTAGCGTTGGGCAAACATCTTGTCCCCCGGATGTATTATGTAAATTAAGATATGATTATCAACCGGGCCTAAATTTTTTCTTGCCTGTTACCCGGCTGAAATAAGATATTCTTTGCGTCAATAGCTATTTGTCTTTATTGAGTGCTGCTATAAGGAAATTCAATGGCAAATCCATTTTGCAACGGTATTGAATGATGACATCATATCCACCCGATTTCTCTTTCTGCTCCCTGGTCAACAAGTAAGTAAATTCCGTTCTGCAGAACCCTTCTTCATCCAGCTGTCCTTTAACACGTTTCACATATTCTGCAATGCTTCTTTGTTCAATCTTTTTCGGGTCACAGTGGGTTTCGAAGATGGCCACTTTTTTGCCAGTAAAATCAAACGGGGTTTTGAAGTTGTCCTGGTGTTTATATATTTCGTTGAAGAAGTCAGCATTGGCCTTATTCAATAAAGGATTATTGTCGACCCCGGCATCGGTTGGGATAAGAGGGAACGCATTATGGCTGTATGCAATAACAACTTCCCTCTTCATTCTTTTCATTTTCCCTTTAATGTTCTTATTAGCTGCAACCAGGATAGCGTCATAACCATTTGTTTTCTTTTTCTCTTCATCTGTTAAAATATAAAGCTGATGAAGACGGCCTGACAGTCCATTCCTGAAAAATTCTTTTTTTGTCACCGGGTAGCTAAATTTTCCGATGCCATAAAACCCGCCGGATGTCAATTCTGCAAAGCCGATGGTTTTACCAGTAAAATCGAAATTGCCGGGTTGGATATTTTGATTGAGCCAGGCGCTTTCTTCAGCTGTAAGCCTGGGGTTATTATCTGCTGGAAACGTGTCATTACTCTGGCCAAAAGAAGTGGCGCTGAATAAAACGGATAAAAACAGGAGACTATATAGTTTCATATAGAATAGAATAAGCAGAGTGGCAAGGTGAATTTACATTTTCTCCTAAAAAGGGAATGTTGTATTTCTTGTAAAAATACTAATTGCAACACAGTTGCAATTAGTATTTTTTGCTTAGTTTTGCCTAATCTTCAAAAAACAATCAATGGAAACCAAACAGTTTGATGCGATTATTATTGGTGGCAGTTATGCCGGCCTTTCCGCAGCCATGACACTTGGCCGCTCAAAAAGACATGTATTGATCATCGACGATAATAATCCCTGCAACCGGCAAACGCCGCACTCACATAATTTCATTACACAGGATGGTGAGAAGCCCGCCATTATCAAGGCAAAAGCATTGGAGCAGGTGTTAAAGTATGATACTGTGCGCCTGCAGGAAGGAACAGCGCTGGCTGGTGCCAAAACTGACAGTGGCTTTGAGATAACAACGGCCGCAGGTGATATATTCACTGCTGACAAATTAGTATTTGCAACCGGCCTGACCGATATCATGCCAGGCATTAAAGGACTGGCCGAATGCTGGGGTATATCCGTACTGCACTGCCCTTATTGCCATGGCTATGAAGTGAAAGACAGTCCGCTTGGAGTAATCTCCAATGGAGAACTGGCATTTGAGTTTTGCAGAATGATACATCATTGGAGTAAGGACCTGATCTTATTTACCAATGGGAAAGCTGATATCGCTGAAGAGCATTTGGCGGCTATCAGGAAACATCATATCAGCATAGTAGAGGAGGAGATAAAAGAACTAGTTCACCGTAATGGTCATCTTGATACAGTGGTTTTGCAAAATGGAAAGGAATACAAACTGAATGCTTTGTTCTACCGCGCAGCAGCCAGGCAACATTGCAATATTCCAGAACAACTGGGTTGTGAACTGAGCAAGATGGGGCTTATTACAGTTGATGATCTTCAGCGTACCAGTATTCCCGGTCTGTATGCTGCAGGCGATAACAGCGCTATGTTCCGCTCTGTGGCTATTGCTACTGCGGCAGGGACCAAGGCCGGTGCAATGCTGAACAAAGAGTTGGTAGAGGAAAGGTTTTAAGCATTGGATTGCTGGTTTATGAGATAAGTGCTTTCCAGTAATAATTCAATACTTTTGCCCTTTTAGCTTACGAACATGTACGATATCTGTTGTATTGGCCCTATTACGCTTGATAAGATCGTTACTCCCGGCCGGGTAGTGGAGATGGCTGGCGGCACTGCTTTTTATTTTTCCAATGCCTACCGGAATATGGAGCTGCAATATGTGTTGGTAACGACCATTGCTGCAACTGAAAAACGTTTTGCAGATACGCTTTCTGCAAGCGGTATTGAGGTGAAAGTTTTTCCCAGCAGGCATACGGTTTTCTTTGAGAATATTTATCGCGGTGATATGGACCATCGTGTGCAGAAAGTATGGCAGCAATCGGATGCTTTTTCGATTGAGCAGTTCAAGGATGTGCATGCAGCTATTTACCATCTTGGCCCGATGTTGCCGGGGGATATTCCTGCTGAACTTATCCGGCATTTATCAGGCCGCGGCATTGTGTCGCTCGACGTTCAGGGCCTGCTTCGCGAAGCACGTAATAATGACGTACATGCCATTGACTGGCCAATGAAGAAAGAATTGCTTCCCTGTATCGATATACTGAAGGCAAATGAAGATGAAATGTTTGCTTTAACAGGGGAGAAGGATATCCATAAGGGAGCAGCACTGCTGGCAGATTGGGGTGTGAAGGAAGTGATCATTACATTGGGAAGTAAGGGCTCGCTTATTTATTACGATCAGGTTTATTATGATATTCCCGCTTATATCATTGGACCGGCGGTAGACGCAACCGGCTGTGGAGATACTTATATGGCCGGTTATTTATACCAACGTGTAAAAGGCGCATCGCCTCAGATGGCCGGGCAGTTCGCTTCCGCAATGGCAGGCCTGAAAATCTGCGCCTCAGGACCGTTTGAAGGTTCGAAGGAAGATGTTATGCAATTGTTGGATGGAGAATCTGTCCTGTAATTCCTTTAAAAGCTCACTAATAAAACTTTGTGGTCTTCGTTGTCTTAGGGGGAGATGATTATCCCACTAAGACAACGAAGACCACAAAGAGTAATAAAGCTTTTTGTGAGAACTAAAAGAGCAATAGCCTTTCCTTGCCGCCTACTTTACCACCGAAATTGCGGATATTATATGTAAACGTCAGCAGGAAGTAACGTTTCAGGATGATTGACTCTGTATCCTGTATGTAGTTTTCCCTGACTACCCGTGATACACTGATATTCTGGTTCAGCAGATCATAAACCGAGAGTTTCAACTGACCCTTATCCTGTTTCAGGAAAAGGAAATTTACAGCGGCATTCCAACGGTAAGCTGTTTTCTGGATGCCCTGCGCCACCTGCGGGTTGTAATTATAATCAAGTGTACTTTCCCATACAATGCGTTTGGGCATACGCACCACCAGCTCTGAACTGGTAGTGTGGCGCCATACTTTCAAAGAAGGATATACATTGCTTTCATAAGTGCTTTTGTTGTAAGAGGGACCATAACGCTGATTGAATTCAACTTTATCATTCCAGTTCAATGAAATATTTGCATTAGGGGTCAAAGTGAAGTTGCGGGATGTGCTTCTGTTCTGATTTACAATAACCAATCCCTGGTTATAATTGCCCCAAAGGCTTGCGCCTGCTGAAAATTTCCATTGCTTACCAAACTTATACTGTTTGCGTATATTCATGCTCATATAAGCACTCCATACGCCATCAGCGTTGATGGGTCTTGTGGTCTGTACACCATCATCATCAACTGTTCTCTCCCTGATTACACCGTCATTGCTGATACTGAGATTGGAATTGAAGCTGTAATTCAGTGATCTTTTCATGTCAAAGAAATAGGAATTGATGGATATGCTGTGCGCAACAGTTGGCTTCAATGAAGGATTACCCAGTTGCAGGTACAGTTGATTGGTATTGTTGATCACCGGTTGCAGATCAGTTACATTCGGCTCGGTGACATTGATATTGTAATTAAGGCTCCATTTGTCCCAGCTGATCGCCAGGGCAGGCAACAGGTAATTGAAATTTTGCTTGATGGACGGGTCTTTCCGGAACCTGTTATCTATGTCCAGGTTCTTTAGGGTTAGTGCGGGAGTAATCGAGAATTTTTTGTATTTATAACGGATCCCTGCATATGTATTATTTCTCCACCCGGTACGCTTCAGACCATTGGTCAGGTCAGGGTCAGGCGTGGTATACTTACCTGTTAAAGGATCAAATTCATAAGTGTCTATATAATCCTTATTGCCGAAGTATTCCACGGTTTGTGTTACCCGCAGGCTCCAGGCTTTGGAGAGTGGTTCATTATAATTAAAGAAGAATCTTGTATTGATCGTGTTCTGGTCCTGGCTGCGCAGTTGATGCAAACTGGTAGTAGAAGGTATTTTATAAAAGATGTTTTCCGCATTGTTGTATTGATCGGCATCATTTGAGTTGAACCGGAAGTTCAGGTTGACGAACAGGGTCCGGCCGGCTTTTTTGAACCGGCGGTTATACAGCAGGTCTTGTGTAGTGGCAAAACCATCAGTTGATTTTTGCTGTTCATTCCTGCTCTCATTCAGTTTTGGTTCATAATTGCTGAAAGACGTGGATTGCATCAGGGAGTTATTATCAGTCTTGGATAAAGTGAAGGAAGGACGGTACTCAAGAGTAGACAACGAATCCAGTTTCACTTTCAGGTAGGCAGATATGCGGTGAGAATTGTCGACAGATTCTCCATTATTGTTATTCCGTGTGGTGATCGTGGTATCGTTAAAGAATTGCTGGGTATTAATGGTTTGCCCCAGCGTGGTTTTATTCTGACCAAAAAAGTATTGCATGCTGAGGGTCGTTTTCTTTCCCAGCAGGGTATTGGTATTTATACCTGCACCGGATGAGCGTTGTATGCTGTTGGATGCGAGGCCGCCAAAAGAGATATCGTTGAGTGCAAAGCCACCGTCGCTGGAAACCATCATCATGGAAATATTATTACGGCCGAACCCGCCAATATTCATCACATCCTGTATGCCAAAGCCGGAACGGTTAAGGTTATTGCTATAACCCAGCAGGCTTACCTGCAAAGTGTCCCTGAACATATTGACGATACCACCACCTTCATAGCGGTTTTCTGTACCAGCTCCGGCATATAATTTTCCAAACCATCCCTTCCTGATCTCCTTTTTCAATTTCAGGTTGATCACCTGCCCCACTTCGCCGGAAGTAAGATCGGGATTGCGTTGCAATTCTTCCTTATCATCGGTTACCTGTACTTTGTCAATGAGATTGGCTGGCAGGTTCTTTGAAGCTATTTTAGGATCGCTGCCGAAGAATTCCTTTCCTTCCACAAGCATCTTGTTCACTTTGCGGCCGTTCACTGTAATGTTACCTTCTTTGTCAACATCCACGCCGGGAAATTTTTTGAGAAGATCTTCGACAAGGGCGGTAGGTAATGTTTTGAATGCAGAGGCATTGAATTCAATGGTGTCTTTGCGGACCACTACCGGTGGTCTCTCTGCTACCACCAATACTTCTTCCATTTCTTTAACGTCTACAGCCATTTTGATTGCACCAAGGTCAAGCAGGGGAGATTCCTGTGATAATGTAAATTCTTTCCGCCATACAGCAAATCCTGTGGCGGTGATCACTGCCCGCAGTTCTTTTTGCAGCGGTAGGGAGGGTACTTTGAACTTTCCTTGTTCATCACTCAGGCGGTAAGTAATAATGGAAGTGTCTTTGGCATCAAAGACTGTGATGGTGGCGTAAACGATGGGCTTTTTTCCTGAGCTGTCCGTTAATGTACCGGAAAGCTGGCCTTTGGATTGGCTGAAGGCTGCGACCGGTAAGAGAAAGCTTAAGAGAATAATAAAAAGCAGATTAGTTTTTTTCATGGCTGTACTTTGTAATCGGGGCTAAAAATAAGGGAATTTTTTGTACAACTAATTTTTTAGTTTTAAGAATATGTGAAAATCTTCCCTTCCCGTCCTTCCTGCCTTACCGGTAAATTTTACCGGTAAGGCAGGAAGGACGGGAAGGGAGTTTGTTGATCGGGGCTGTTTTATTTGTGGGAGGAAGCTATTGTGTACATTCTTGCTGTGACTAAATCTGTAGGTTGAAGCGTTTAAATATTTCCTTGGTAATGATCCTGAAGTTGTCGGTCATTTCATCGAGGGTGCAGCTAAGGAGTTTGACATTTACAGGCAGATCGTGCCTTATTTCCATCAGATCAATTTGTAACAGATTTCTTTCGTTTGGTTCTTCGGAGCCGTGCAGCGTTTTGAAAATGGCGTTGGCAATAGTAGCGTCTTCCCCGATAAAGAATTTGCCATATTTTTCAAAACCAGTGGCGGTTTTGATATTCAATATGATGTAGAATCCTGTCCCCATGGCTGTAATGTTATGGTACAGGTTCAAGTAAAATGCCAAACCTGGTATTGCTCCGGGTTTGGCATTGATATTAACAGTTGTACAGGAAGCTTATCCTATTTTTCTGGCTGTGTTGATCACATTCACTCCATTAAAGCGTGATGTGGAAGAGCCATGGGATACTGCGCTGACCTGTGAGGGTTGTCCTTTTCCATCGAAGAAAGTGCCGAACAGTCGGTAATCGTTTTCATCGGCCATATCAGTGAGGGAGTTCCAGAATTCCTGTGTGTTCGATTGGTAAGCGACATCTTTCAACATACCGGTGATCTGGCCATTTTTTATTTCATAAAATACCTGTCCGCCAAACTGGAAATTGTAACGCTGCTGATCGATGGAGTAAGAGCCGCGGCCAGCGATATAAATGCCTTTCTCCACGTTCTTAATGATATCATTCGCAGAGCGAGTTTGTTTATTTGGCATCAGTGAAATATTGGGCATGCGCTGGAATTGTACACTGTCCCAACTGTCAGCATAGCAGCATCCTTGTGAAGCAGACAGCCCAAGGATATGTGCCTGATCGCGGATGGTTTGATAGTTGACCAGGACACCATTCTTGATAATATCCCAGCTTCCGCTTTTCACGCCTTCATCATCAAAGCCGACAGCGCCGAGTGAACCAGGCTGCAAACGGTCTGCCTGCACATTCACGAGCTTGCTGCCATAATTGAAATTGCCTGCTTTCCATTTGTCCAATGTAAGAAAACTGGTACCTGCATAGTTGGCTTCATATCCCAGTACACGGTCGAGCTCTGTAGGGTGACCGGTTGATTCATGAATGGTCAATCCAAGATGGGTTGGGTCAAGCACCAGGTCATACTTACCAGGCTCAACAGATCTGGCACCAATCTTTTCATTTACATGCCCTGCTGCTGCGATAGCATCTTCCAGCATATCATACCGGCTTTTGTATAAAGTGAGCGGCCCATTCTTCAGCTTATCTTCAGGTCTTGCAAACAGGTATTCATAGCCCATGCCAACAGGAGAGCCCAACCCATCACGGGTTTCAAACTTGCCGGTTGCTTTATCAATTTTAGTAACGGTGAATGTTGGCCAGAGACGATGAATATCCTGGTCAATATAGGAACCGTCGCTGCTGGCAAAGAACTTTTGTTCATTGATCATGAAGATCGTCGCGTTTACAAAATTTGCCCCGCCTTTCAAAGCTGCATCATTCACACTAAGCAGCAGGTCCACTTTTTCTTTTACCGGTATCTCGAAAGCATTTTTCTCGATCGGTGTTTTCCAACTCACTTCACCATATCCTTTTTGAGGAGCAAGCTGCACAGGTTCTGTCAGCAATTTCGCATTGCCTTTTGCGATGGCTACAGCCAGTTCCGCTGTTTTGGCTATGCTGGCATTGTCCATTTTTTCTGTAGCAGCAAATCCCCAGCTTCCATTGGCGATCACGCGGATGCCGACACCATAAGATTCTGTGTTGGCGACGCCCTGTACGCGATTATCACGTGTTACTACCGATTGATTCAGGTATCTGCCGATACGGACATCAGTGTAGGTAGCGCCTTTTGCTTTTGCTGCATTCAGAGCAATGTCTGCCAATCTCTTTTTTTGAGAAGCATCCATGAACTCTTCCAGCAAGCGTTGTTCAGGAACTGCATAGCCTTTTGTGGAAAAGCCTGTAAGAAAAGCTGCAGTAGTGCCCATGCCTGCAAGGCTGATAAAATCTCTTCTTTTCACAATGAATGGTTTTTGTTATAGTTAGGGTACCGCAAAGGATATTTCAAAGCCGGCGTTGCGCTCTTGACGCCCTTTGCGATACCTTCCCTTAATTAAATTGCATCAGACAAAGACGTGAACGTAAAGTCTCTGATCTTCATCGGTGGCAGAATGGAACTGCCGCTGCGGACGGGTTTTCCTAATTCTTCCACGTTGTTGAGCATGATGATCGGGCTTTCGTTGAAACGGAAATTCTTAATCGGGAACTTGATCTTTCCATTCTCGATATAGAATGTTCCGTCGCGGGTGAGGCCTGTTTGCACCAGCGTTTGCTGATCAACCATACGGATATACCAGAAGCGGGTAACGAGGATGCCTTTCTCGGTGTTCTTGATCAGGTCTTCAGTAGTGCCTGTGCCGCCGGTCATGATCATACCGCCGCCGCCAAAGCGACCGCCGCCGGGCCCAGGTAATGGATTCACACCTTTTTTCTGCGCCCAGTAACGGCTGCAGGCCAGGTTTTTCACCACACCGTTTTCTACCCATATTGTTTTTTCAATAGGCAATCCATCACCGCTCCAGGTAGAACCTGGCAGTTCAGCGTTCATTGGATCGCTATAGATATTTACTTTTTCATCAAAAAGCTGCTCGCCTAAGCGGGTGCCTCCTCCTTTCTTGCTCATAAAGCTGCGGCCTTCATCAGCACTGCGGAGATCAAAACCACGGATGATGCCGCCAAGCATATCGCTCGCAGCCAACGGTTCGAGGATCACTGTGTAACGGCCTGGCTCGATTGCTTTAGCACCTGCAGAACTGGTTGCTTTATTAGCTGCAATTTTAGTGAGCGCAAGTGTGTCCAGTTTTTTTACATCGTTGAAGCTATGGTCAACATAACCGGAACCTGTTCCTTCCTGGTTACGCACTGTTACAGAAAAAGAAACATTGGTACTTTTATTATAGGCGAAAAGACCTTTGGAGTTCATTACTGCGCGGAAGCCGGCAGAGTTTTCCAGGAAGCCTGCTGCTTCCAGTTTATTGTCTTTTGCCACTTTCAGGCTTTGCGCTACCATATCAGCCCTTGATGCAGGGGACATGGCTGCAGTAGAATCCAGGAAGCCGATCGATTCCTTGAAATTGGAAGGGCCCAGCAGGGGCATGTATTCCGGATTCTCCGGAGAAAGGCGGGCCAGTTCTTCTGCCCGGCGAACTACTTTTTCGAGTGATGCATCATCAAATTCATTGATGGTTGCATTACCTGTTCTTTTGCCAAATGAAGCACTCACGCTCAGGCTGAGATTGCTTACCTCACCTGCGGTGGACACGGCATTGCGTGCATAACGGATATTACCGCTTTGCTGGCCGCCGAGAGATACTTCTGTTTCATCAGCTTTGGAGAAGCTCAGTACTTTTTTCAGTATGGTCTGTGCTTCGTCTTTACTAAGAATTGCCATAATGATAGAATAGATTTTAAATATCGCGTTAAAAGATCTTGTGTTTTCTCGTGTATCTTATCCGATGCTCCTGGCTGTGTTGATCACGTTAATGCCATTGAAACGTGTGGTAGCACTGCCATGTGATACAGCACTGCTTTGCCCCGGCTGGCCTTTGCCATCACTAAAGGAACCTCCCAGTGCATAATCGCTCGAATCACAGATAGCTGCAACAGAATTCCAGAACTCCTGCGTATTGGCCTGGTAAGCCACATCATTCAGCATGCCGGTGATCTTACCATTCCTGATCTCATAGAAGTTCTTGCCGCCAAACTGGAAATTGTAACGTTGCTGATCGATGGAATAGGAGCCATCTCCAATGATATAAATCCCTTTTTCCACGTTCTTGATCATATCGTCCACGCTGAGCTTTTCTTTGCCTGGTCTTAATGATACGTTAGGCATGCGTTGAAACTGTATATCATCCCAACCCTGGGAGTAGCAACAACCCTGTGATTGTTTCAGGCCAAGAATATGTGCCTGGTCGCGGATAACCTGGTAGTTCACCAGTATACCATCTTTAATAAGGTCCCATTCGCCACATTTCACGCCTTCATCATCCCAACCTACAGCACCGAGTGAACCTTTTTGCATTTTATCTGCAACGATGTTCACATGCTTATTACCGAAATTGAATTTACCTGATTTCCATTTGTCGAGTGTAAGGAAACTGGTGCCTGCATAGTTGGCCTCGTATCCCAGCACCCGGTCCAGTTCAGTCGGGTGCCCTACTGATTCATGGATAGTGAGCCAGAGATGGCTTGGGTCAAGCACGAGATCATATTTGCCCGGCTCAACAGATTTGGCTGTCAGTTTCTGCTGCACATCATTGGCTGCATTCTTAACATCTTCCAGCATATCATAGCGACCCTTATAGCGGGTTACCACGCCTTGTACTTTATCTTCAGGCCTTGCGTGCATGTATTCATAACCCATGCCCATGGGAGCGCTGAGTGAGCCGCGCGACATGAACTTACCTGATGCACGGTCTATTTTGGTAACACTGAACATCGGGAAAATGCGATGGATGTCCTGGTCAATATAGGAGCCATCGGTGCTGGCAAAATATTTCTGCTCATTTACCGCTGAGATCATTGCGTTTACAAAAGTTGCTCCGCCTTGTATAGCTGCATTATTCACTTCCATCAACAGGTCTACTTTCTCTTTGATGGGAACTTCAAAAGCATTGATCTCGATCGGCGCTTTCCAGCTTACTTCGCCGTAACCTTTTTGTGGTGCGAGCTGCACAGGTTCACCCTGGATCTTCGCATTGGCTTTTGCTACAGCTACTGCCTGCTCGGCAGCTTTGGCGATCGCGTCTTTTGTAACAACATGCGTTGCTGCAAAACCCCAGGAACCATTGGCAAGCACGCGGATGCCTATGCCATAGTTCTCTGTGTTGCTGACACCCTGCACTTTTTTATCGCGGGTAGCTACAAACTGGCGCAGGTAGCGGCCAATGCGTACATCAGCATACGTAGCTCCTTTTGATTTTGCAGCATTCAGGGCAACATCTGCAAGCTCTCTTTTAAGAGCAGCATCAACGCCCTGCAGGGCTTCTGCCGGGTCGATCGAACGACCGAAAGCCGGCATTTGCGGGACAATCAATGAGCCCAGGCCCATCATGCCCGTGTAACGAATAAAGTCTTTTCTTTTCAAAGTATGGCCCTCCTGTTTTTTAGTGTGTGATATGTGATTTAAAAAATTATGACAAATGTTTATGCTCTTTTGCCCTCCCACCACAAATACGTACAGGCTCCAAGAAAAGCGATATAAAAAATAAATACCGGCACCCGCTTCTCTTGCTGTCGCACTTCATTTTGTTTTTCTATAGCTGATTTATACTGCGCTGCATGCACCGTATTCCTGTTGATCAGTTCACTGGCTTTGGCAGAAGACCAATCGCCTTTTTCAAAAACATATATACTGACGGTGTCTGAACCAGATAAGGTTTGCCAGCCTGCGTGCACAGGCCACCAGGTGGCCATCCATGTATCGGGAAGATAAGGTGTTTGCGTGGTATAAAGTTCACCGGCATCCGTCTTTATGATGGGTGGTTGCTCGCTGGTTGTTTCCAGTACGAGGCCTGTAGGTATATCCACTGTAGGAAAAGCAACTGACTGCTGCCATTTGCTTTGAGGCCTTGCCTGCCGGGAGGCTTTATTGATCAGCAATGACCAGAATGCAGAATAATTTTCTTCATTGCCTGATAACACCCAGCTATAGGTGTATGCAGCTGTATTCAATATGATCCTGCCCTCGCCAGAAAGCCGGGAAGATACGATCACTGATGCCTGCTCATCTGTCACTAATGGTTGTGCATATGGATCATGCGAAATGGAAAACCATTGTTCAGCCGGTAATGGCTTCGTTTTGGTCCCCTGGCCGGGTAAAACAAGCGCACGCGCCGAAGCATGCTGCACGGCTTGTTTTTTTATGGCAAATGACCGGGAGAAACCACTGAGTGAAGCAGCACTGTCTGTTTGCAGTATCAGCCCCATACCTTTATTGAGCTGCGCTCTTACAGCAGCAACTTCATTGTTTCCTAAAGCCGATAGGGCCATATCGTCGGCGATCAGCACATCGAAATTTTCCAGGAGGGAGGAACTGATATGCTGCAAACCAACTGCAGGCAGGTTCAGGAATTGCTGCTCATATTTTCCCTGGCTTACCGTATTGCGGACAGCAGCCGGGTAATTGTTTTGATAGAGCCAGGAGGCCAGGAATTTGTTTTCAAAACCAGGAGAAGAGGAAAGAAATAATATGCGTGTGCGTGAACCAGGTAAAATATTCACCGGTACTTTTTCTTCTGCCACCAGCTTATTTCCTTTGAATGCCTGCAACTCATATACGGTTGCACCGGTATGCGCCGGCAGGCAATGCAATTGAAAATGCTGACTGCTATCTTTGGTGATAGTGGTTGAATCCATTGCCGTACCAAGACCTGTCAATACGATCTTTATCGAATCATTATCCGTGTTATGATAAGTGCCGTAAATATCCAGTTTATCGCCATGCCGGATAACATGCGGCCATCCTGCTTTTATAAAACCGGCAGGCAATGAAGGCGCCTGATAAGAGACCCTGATCTGCCGGGCGGTTATTCTTTCCCATTCATGATCACTTATTCCATTGCCCAGTATATGCAGGTTGCTGATATCCGGATGTGCTGAAAGAAATACCGAAAGATCAGGTATAAAACTTATAGCAACCGTAGCCAGTGAAGCATCTGTAGTGATCTTTTTTGAATTTTTATAAGTTACCGGAATTTCTTTTGAGGAACCCGTGGTAAATAGCACGATCTCGTTAAAGGATGATAGGGGAGCAGGTGCTGAATAAGTGATAGGGATGATCATGCAGGCTAATGCTACTACTGCCAATGCGCTTGCAGCCAGCCGCAATGCAAGATGTGCACGCAATGGCCGTTTTATTTCTTTCCATATAAGAAAGAAAAGTAGCAGCAATGAGGCAATGATGATATATTCCTGCTTCATCTGTTTTATTCAGACAGGTTTTTAAAATAATATTGTGCCAGCCCGCCAGCCCGCTCATTCTTCTTTTGCGGTAAGATCGTCGTGGTTGCCAGTATCTTTTGCAAGGCGGTTTGTGCTTTCACTATATCCTGTTTAGCGGCAGCAGCCGGTGCCTGGCCAATTGCCCGCACTGCACTTAATGCTGGCAGAAACTCGCCAGGCTGCTGTATCGCTTTCTCACTGATCGCTTTTTCTGCAACAGATAAGGGAAGCTGATCTTCTGCTGCCAGTTGCTTTCTTTGTTTTAGCTGTTCCAGGACTGCTACTGCTTTACGCAGGTTTGCCTGCAATTCATCTCCGGCCTGATTCTTTGACGGCTCATTGGCAGGCGTTATTTTTTCCAGGTTGCCGGTCAACCTTTTCTCAGGTTTCAGCGGCGGCATTTTAATGGATGTTTTCCCTACATAAGCCCTTGATTTCTGTTGCAGGTCTTTCAACAGGCGAAGGGCTTTGTATTCATAAGGCAATGCTTCTGCAGGAATGAATGTGCGAAGTTTGAGCTCACTGTTCCACATCTCCGTCAGTATCGCTTTCAATTGTGCTTTTTGCTCCGGCTCAAAGAAAGTAGCATCTTCTGCGTTATCATGTTTGTGTGTATATTGATCGATCAGGGACTGAACATCCCCATATTCAAATTCACCACCATGATCATGCCCATCATCAGGGCTGTGCCCTCCGCTTTCCGATTCTTCTCCCAGGAATTTACCGTATCTCAACCGCAATAGTTTCTGGTCAATTCCCAGCTGGTTGCTGCGGCTGTTGAAACTATCTTTACTGATGCCGGATTGTTCTTTCAGCAATTTCTCCGTGTCCATGATGATCTGGCGCTGGCTTCTGAAATATTCAGGGAACTGATCAACTCCTGCTTCCATGCCAGACATGCTCAGCAGTTCGCTGGTATCGGGCAGGGAAATGAAATACATATCGGAACGGCTTTCCTGCCCATGGTTATCGACGGCTTTTATATAAAAATATAATTCGTCGCCACCCTGCAAACCCATTGAGGCAAGATCGAGCTGGCGGGTAAGCAACACTTCTTTTTGCTCATTGAAGCGGACAGGGAAATTGAGTTGCTGTTCCTTAAAGCTGACGCTCTCACCTTTACCGCTTGCTTTGGTCGCAATAATGCTGGCATCCTTTATTCCATAATCATCTGCAATGCGGGCCTGCAGATTCGTAATGGCTTTGCGGCCCGGCTCGATGGTAGTGTATTGCTGAGGAGTAATGATATTGATGGTCGCCGGTTGATCGTGTATCACTTCCAATGTGTACAGGGGAGATGAATTTCCTTCCAGCTCCACCTGGTAAAAGCCCGGTTCTTTGATAGTTCTTTGTAAGGTCCATACGGTGCTATCAGTGGAAACGGGCTTGAGCGGAATGTGTTCGCGGTTATTAAAGATCAATTGAAGAGCAGCAACTTTCCTGTTAGCTTTTATTTCCCATACCACCACACTGCCTTCTTCTACTTTTAAAGTGAATTGCTCCTGCTGTCTTTTCCCCATTCTCGTATAAGCAGGCGGTGTTACCTGTACATTGAACTGACTGATGCCTGCAAGAATAACTTCTTTCGCAGGCGCTTCAGTAGCATTGCCAGTTACCTTCGTATCATCTGCATGCTGAAGCAACGGTTTTAAAAGGATCGTCAATAAACAAAAAACTATTGCAGCACCCAGTAAGATAAATGCTTTCTTTAAAGGACGGTGCATCGCTGCCGGAACTGGGATAGTTTGAATGGAACGTTCCAGTTTTTGTTGCTGTAACTGTTGAAGCAAAGGCAATGAGTCGGCAGGTAGTAATAGTAACTGACTGCTCTCTTCCAGTTGTGGGTAAGTATGATTAAGAAAACTTGAGATGTCAAGTGGAGAGATCCTGCGGAAGGGTTTTATCCAGTACACAAGTATGGCCAGCACAATAAATAAAGGTGCTATTATCCACCATGACCAATGAAATGCTAAACGCCCCGCTGTAACGATAACAATAGATATTGCCAGTACATATAGCAGGGAGGCCAGTAAATAATTACGCAGCCAGTTTTGCCTGAGTGAATGGATGATATGTAAACCTTTTTGCTCAGGCATTTTTCTGTCGGGTTTGATAATGAGCTAAAAGGCGTTCTGCAATAAAAACAATAGTGATAGCAATCCAGAGAGCTGATGAGAGATCTTTTTTATTTTCAAAAAATGACAGCTCTGTATGGCGATAAGTTCCTTCATTCGCTTTACCGGGCAAAGCCTGTAAAGGATCTATCTGCCGGATGTCCCTTTCTTTTCCGGAAGCGCCAGGTAATACAAAAGGCAGTAAGGCTTTTACAAAATCTTCCTGCCACACCAGGTCTGTCCATTGCGGATTGAAACGGCTTTTGAAATGAATGATCTTTTTGCCATTCCTGGTTTCTGTTGTAAGCAAGGGGCGCCCATCAGAAAGTGTCCAGATGGAATTTCCTGCTGCAGGGCCGGAAGTATATTTATAAAATGCTTTGCCTTTGTTATCATCGATCGTGTACAGCCCATTATTGAAAGGAGCAAAGACGGATATGCCCGTTCCATGGTCATATTGAAAAAGTGTGCCTGAAGGGGTAAGGGAAGACAATATATTTTCACCGGGTTCTTCTTCCTGCAGCCAGAACACCAGTTGCTGTAGTTCCCCGGTTGGCTGTGAACTGATGATGATATCCCTGCCGGTATATTGGCCAATAGCTTTGAGCGCGGCTTTTATATAATGTGCATCGGTACTGCTTTTCCCCGGGTAAATGGTAATTCTTAGGGAACTGGTGTCTGGTGTGGAATCCCGGTCTGCATCAGTGTTTATCGACAGGCTGTTCCAATGAAGGTTTAGTTGCGTTACAGGTCTTTCTTCATAATAATCTTTCAATTGATTGCTGGCAAAGAGGTAGACGGGGAAATCCTTGGGTAGCCCTGCATCCAGTTGTTTTATTAATGCCCAGGGAGATTCAGTGGATATATGTGAGGAAGTTGTATCAAACAAACGGATCTTTTCAAACGCTGGCGAGAGCTTATGTAATTCAAATCCTTTTTTCAGCAATGAGTCTATCAGACCCTGATGCTGTTGATATGCAACGGGTAAATGATCACCGGCCACCAGCATCCAGCCTGCTGCTCCGTTCTTTGTCCTGGATTCCCAGAATGGATTGGCCAGTAAAAAAGCAAGTAATAAAAGCAATAAGCAACGGAGAAGGAAAAGCGGCCAATTGGTGATACGGCGGCTGCGGGCAGGCTGCTTCGAGCTTTCAGCCAGTAATGCAATACTTCCTACTTTAAGTGTTTTCCCTTTGCGAACATTCCAAAGATGTATCAGCACCGGTATGATCACCGCTGCCAAAGCCAAAAGCGCTATGGGATTTACCAATTGAAGCAAACCTACTAATCATTTTGAGTAAAGGAATATTTAATATCCTTTACTTCTTTTATATAAAAAATCTCTTAAAGCCTCATCCACCGGCTGGTCCATAACAAGGAGCCGGTAATAAATATTTCTTGTCAACAGGTCATGCCTGATCTTAGCCAGATGCTCATCCAGGTGGCTGGCGTATACCTGCTTTGCCTTTGCTGCATCTACCTGTATGGTAGCTCCTGTTTCCAGGTCCTCCAGTGTAGTGTAACCTGCATAATCCAGTTCCATTTCATTGCGCCCCATAATGTGCAGAACAATTATTTCATGGCGCAATGCATTAAGCAGGTCAAGTAGCTTGTACATCTCATCTTTCTCCTGGTACATATCTGTGATGAATATCAATAGCTCTCTTCTGCTGCCACCTGAATAAATATCTTTATAGTAAACAGGGTGAGTGAATTTTCCTTTTGGCCCGGCTTGTTCCAGCTGATAGAACAGGCGGTTTAAATTTTGAAATCCCTGCCTGGCTGCGAGTGAGAAAATACCATCCTCTCTTAAAGTGTACAATCCTATTGCATCGCCCTGCATATTGGCGAGATAAGCAAGGCTGGCAGCGAGATAGCGGGCATATTCCATTTTTGTGTAATTGCCATCACGATGGTCCATCGAGGCACTGGTATCTATCAGCAGCCGCAGGCTGATATTTGTTTCTGTTTCTGATTCGCGGATATAATAGCGGTCTGAGCGTGCAAACATTTTCCAATCCAACCAACGCAGATCATCGCCAGGCATGTATGTGCGGTATTGACTGAATTCCATACCCGTTCCTTTCACAGCGCTTTTATTGGCGCCGCTCATAAAGCCATCAATGGTTGTTTTAGCAGCCAGCGACAGGTCTTTTATTGATGTCAGTATGTATGGGTCCAGTAAAGACGGCATTTTGTACTATTAAGTAAAAACTCAAAAATCAAATTCAAAAGGCATATTATGTTTTTGATTTTTAAATTTTGAATTTACAGCGCCCTTGGTCTTTCAATCGCTTTGATCAGTTCATCAGTAACTTTATCAGAGCTTATATTTTCTGCTTCTGCTTTAAAATTCATCAATATGCGGTGGCGCAACACGGGATAAGCCATGGTATGAATATCTTCTGTGGTCACTGCATAGCGGCCATAAAGCAGGGCCCTTGCTTTGGCTGTTAATATCAAAGCCTGTCCTGCTCTTGGGCCGGCACCCCAGCGTACCCATTCTTTTACAAAAGGAACAGTGGTGTTGTCTGGGCGTGTAGCTCTTACCAGCTTGCCTGCATAAGCAGTGAGATCATCATTGATAGATACTTCTCTTACGAGCGATTGCAATTGCCTGATCTCATCACCGTTCACAACAGGTTGTACTTTATTTTTCCGTGTGCCGGTTGTATTGGCCAGTATTTCTATCTCTTCGCGTTCAGTAGGGTAGCCGATTTTTACATATAAAAGGAAACGGTCCAATTGTGCTTCGGGAAGCGGATAAGTACCTGCCTGCTCAATGGGATTCTGTGTAGCGAGGATAAAGAAAGGCCTGTCGAGCAGGTAAGTTTTACCTGCATAGGTCACTTCAAACTCCTGCATGGCTTCGAGCAGGGCAGATTGGGTTTTAGGGGGAGTACGGTTTATTTCATCGGCCAGTAATATATTGGCAAATATGGGTCCCCTGGTAAAAGTGAAGATCCGTTTACCGGTAACAGGATCATCTTCCAGGATCTCAGTGCCGATAATATCGGTAGGCATGAGATCGGGAGTGAATTGTATCCGGCGGAAAGGAAGATGGAGAGCCTGAGCCATGGTCCGCACCATCAGGGTTTTGGCCAGGCCAGGTACGCCTTCAAGCAGGCAGTGGCCACCGGCAAGCAGGGCTACCAGTATTTCTTCAAGCACAACATCCTGCCCTACGATCACTTTTTGTATCTCTTGCTTAAGCGATGATACTTTCTGCAATAGTTGGTCAACTTTTGTTTCTGTCAGTTCCAAAGCAGTTTTTTTTAATGGAGAATAATGCGATCACTTGAAGCAATCCATATAGCCGTCCCCGGCCGGGAACCTTATCCTGCGAGAGGATGAAAGTTCGAATATTTTGACGTCATTCCCTTTATTTTCTTTTGCCTGTGAATAAAAAACAGGGATATTGCATCCATGATCAAGGGCAGCCGGTTTACATTTTCACGATTAAGGTATCATTCAGGCGACTGGGATACGGACCAGCGTATGCCAACAAATCTATTGAACTCACTGGTAGAGTATACTACCGTTCCTGTAAATCCGCAGGAGCGCATTGTGGAGCTGGATAGTGAAGAGCTTTTTCTATCCCCTTTTTGTTACCTCAGCGGTCACAAGCTGGTGCAATTCAGTGCCCGGGAAAATGCTTATTTCAAGAAATATGTACAGAACGGCGGGTTTGTGTTTGTGGATGACTGCAATCATGATATTGACGGCCTTTTTGCCAAATCCTTTGAAGCCCAGATGACCGCCAGTTTCGGGCCGCAGGCTTTAAAAAAGATCCCCAACAATCACGAGATCTACCGCTCCTTTTTTCATTTCGAAAAAGGACCTCCTCCCACTTCTTTTGAATTGAATGGATGGGGAGATGACCTGATACATGATTATTTAAAGGCAGTTGAAATAAACGGCCGCATTGCTGTGCTCTACAGTAATAAGGATTATGGCTGTGAGTGGGATTATGATTTCCGCAACAAGCGTTTTATGGCAGAAGACAATACGAAGTTTGGAATGAATATTATCATGTATGCGATGCACGCGTGAAATCGATGGCTGATGATCGAATGGCCGATGCCGAAATGCATTTCTGTTGTCACCCAAGTTCTTCCGGTGTTGCCATATCTGCAGGCAAATGCGGCGCTTTAGCGCTACGCTTCCCTCTCTTATCCCGTGCTGTGCGGGAATAAACAGAAATATTGCGGTCGAAAAGGAACTGGAATAACAACCCTACGTAAGAAGTGTGATAGCCAAGGCTGGTGTAATAACTGCCGGCGATCTGTTTTACTTTAGGTAAACGGTTCCAGGGAACAGAAGGGAAATCATGATGCTCATTGTGATAACCCACATTAAGGTTGGTCAGGTTCAATGGACCATAATAACTTTTGGTTTCCTGATCACCATGGGTAAGGAAATGTTCCTGTATCCATCTTGCACCCAGGGGATGCAGGCCAACAGACAGGAAAAAACTGATCAGTAGATAAATAGCAGCTTTTCCTCCAAGGAAATAAATAACGGCTGTCATGAAAACGACCTGTACCAGTAAGTTTACAAAAGTCCATCCATCAAATAATTTTATCTCTTTCAAACGGAGAGGACGGAGCATCTGGAAAATGGGATAGAACAATAACCAAACGGCTTTACCTACCGGCGCATTATTGATGAGCCTGGCTTCCCAGCGGAAGGGCATGTCTGCATCCAGCGCTTCCACGCCCTGGTAAGCATGATGCTTCATGTGATATTTTGCAAAAGAAACGGAACTGGGGAATACCTGTGGCAGATTAGACAGGATGCCGGCAAGTATATTAGCTGTTTTATTCTTGAAAATAAGATTATGGGAAGCTTCGTGTATGCAAACGAACAGTGTATGGCAGAGAAATGCACCGGCAAAAAAAGCGAGCACAACGGTCCATATCCAGGAAAGATCGAACCCTAAGGGGGAAACGATATAGGCAAGGGCAAGTTGTAATCCTACTGCAGCAATGATCACCAGTATGGTATATGGATTGCGGCCGATCAGTTGCCTGATCTCCGGGTGTTTGGTAATAATTTCTTTAGTCCTTGCTTTATGTGGTTCCACTTCATCGGACCAACGGAAGGAAGAAAATTTCTTACTGCTCATGTATATTTTTTACACTGGGTCTAAAAGCTGTGAATATAGGGGTTTCTTCGACTTTTTGGTTACCTGAAACGGAAAATCGGCGAAGATATTTTTGAATTGTGGATAAGCAGGGAGAACAAAGGGAAATAAGCCGGGCATAATCACTGCCCGGCATTAAAATCCTATTAGAGGGCTTGCCTGTGCAACAGCTTACAGGCCATCAGTTACCGGCTTTGCATTATCCTAATTCACCGTATTCTCTCTCTTTACTACAAACCCGTTTTCCTGTATGCTTCCTGAGGCTGTCAGGGTATTCTTTTCCAGTAGATGGCGGGCTCTTACCGTATCCCTGTAAGTGATCAATGCTGCTTTGGGATTGCTTTGGGAGAAAATATTGGAAAAGACCGTTGTCTGCTGCACACCGGTCAGTTGTATTAATGAGCTGTTATCTGCCGCACTGCAACCGGTGATCCTGTTATGGCTGAAAGAAAGTTGTGGCCCCATGGTGCTTTCATCATTTCCGCCACGGTAAATATTAAGCAGAATGCCTTGCTGCAGGTCGAATTTATTATGCGTAATGTATATTCTTTCCGCATTATAATAACCCTTGTCGTCTTTTTCATCAGCCATCATGATGCCCCTGGTATTGTTATGGGAAAACAGGTTGCCCCGGATCACGATACTGTCTGCGATAGTAGACTTACTGGCAAGGAAAATATTTTCGCAACCATTGGCCCGGTCAAGATATTGTACACCGGATTCATACATGGCAAAATTATAATGGTTTGAACTGCCGCTGGTATCGCTGCAAACAAGGCTGGTGGCTTTTATACCACTGCCATTAATGAATAAATGGCGAAGCGTCAGGTTCCCGTTGCCGTTTACCATAAAAGCAGCAGGCATATTCGTTGTATTGAATCGTATGGGCTGTGTGGTGCTGCTGTTGAATACTACTTTTTTTGAAATGGTAAAAGGCTTGTCGAGTATATATTCTGTGCCTGTAAGGGTGATCAATACAGGTTCTTTTCTTTCCAGTTGCTGATATACTTCTGCAGCATTCTGGCAATTGACGGTAACAAGCTCTTCCACTGCAGGTATGTATAAATGCTGGCCGTCTGCCCATCTGATACCAATTACAAGGGGAGAAAGCGCCTGTATCCTGCGCAACAGGGATATGTCGCTGAAACCCGGCTTGCCGGAAAGGCGGTGCCCCAGGCGCCTGATCGCTGCCTTTTGCAATGAATCAGGAATTGCTGCTTTTTTATTCGTTGTGATCAGGTAGGCCGGTTCGCTTTTCTGGGAATAAAAAGATGTTTTGCTAAAACCTTTGGGCGTGTTCTGGGAATTGCCTTTATTGGTGGCATTGCCAAGAAAAGAAAAACCGCTGATATCATCCGATGTCTTATAAAAAATACTGTCCCTGGTATTATCAAAAATGTTATTGACCAGGAAAACATTGGCAGGAGGCAGGGTCCTTTCTGCATCACTACCCTCGCAAAAACTGACAGCAGAACATTCGTAAAAAGTATTATTGGCAATAACGGCATCAGTGACCTGCACATAGCGATGGGCAGGCGAATTGGGTATGCCGTTCATGATCGATAATGGCGAACGGAAGTCAATACCGCGGCATTGATAAAAATAATTGTTCACCACCCACTGTCCTTTATTGATGACCCGCACACCGCCTGTACCTTCTTTATCAAATCCCAGGAACACATTGTTCTCCACCGTGTTGTTATCCCCATGCCGCAAAACCACACCTCCCTGGCACCTGATGAATATATTTCCCCGTATGTTGTTACTGCCTGATTTGATGGACACGACCTCTGTTTCCCCATCACAATCCTGGAAATAGTTATCGGTGATCTGCGTATTGGAATTGAACTGGCAATGTTGTGATACGCCCACCCGTATGATCTCGCCTGAATTGGAAGCCAGTGGCGGCCGGCGGGCAAAAACATTATGATCAATGGAATGAAAATTCTCCCGGCTTCTTTCATCATCCAGTATCACAGCGATCAACACACCCATATTTTTTTTATCACGGAAGGTGCAATAGTCAAGCCGGTTGTTCTTGCCATAAAAGGAGACCCAGTAATTTTCATCCATCCGCTTTGGGTTATTAAAATCAATGATGGCACATTCCGTTACACGGCAGTTATTAGCGAGCTGGTCTTTATTCACCCGGAAATCAATGACTGCATTATTACCTGCATACCCTTTTTGGAAATACAGGCCTTTTACCACGATGTGCTCGCCACCGATCTTAAGGAATGAATGGCCGGTGATCAAAACTTTGCCGGGTGTTTTTGCACTAAAAACAATGGGTTGGGCTTTGGTGCCTTTGCAGGTAAGCCTGATCACTACATTATTCCACTCTCCATCGCTGAGTAAAATGATATCGCCGGGCTTTGCATTCTTATTGGCCTGGTCCAGCTCTTGAATGTTTTTAACGGTAATGGTGCCGGCAAATACGCACAGGCCTGGCAACAGAAAGCAGGGCAGAAGAAAAAGCAATCGTATCATACGTTTTATTTTGAACGGGTATTTTTGGGGATGATCCGCAGGGACGATTCCCGGATATGCAGTTTTGGTTTCAGCACTTCTTCCACTTCACTCATATCACCATCATGGTGCATGGTTTCAATAAACAGTTTGGCGGCAACTTTGCCGAGTTCAAAGGCCGGCTGGTCCACGCTGGAAATGCCGGGAGTAAGAAGGCTGACGACGGGTTCATTATTAAACCCCACCAGTCCAATATCATGCGGCATTTTCAATCCTTTTTCTTTGATAGCCAGCATGGCGCCGATAGCCATCCTGTCGCTGATAGTGAAGATGGCGTCCGGCCTTTTTTTCATGTTCAGTAATTCCTGCGTGGCGAGGTAGGCATACTGCTGGTTGAAATCGCAATGAATGATCAGGTCAGGGTCGGGTTTTATCTTATATTTTTTCAATGCAGCGAGATAGCCGTCGAGCCGGTGATTGCTGATGCCGAGATTTTTAGGCCCGGCCAGTATTGCGATGCGCTTGTACCCCTGTTCTATCAGATGCTCTGTTGCCTGGAATCCTCCATCTGTATTGTCGAGCCGCACACCGGGAGCTTTTAGAAAAGGAGTGACCCGGTCAAACACCACCATGGGCATTTTCTTTTCCTGTATTTTTTTAAAATGGTCAAACACTTTTGTTTCGCTGGAAACGGAAACGATAAAGCCATCGACCAGGCTATCCAGGAGCCGGCGTGTATTCACGATCTCCCTTCCGAATGATTCATTGCTTTGGCAAACCATGACGGTGTAGCCGGCCTCGAGTGCCACTTCATCGATGCCTCTTACCATTGTTGCAAGCACATAATCCAGGTTGGGAACGATGACACCTATATTATGGGTTTGCTTTTGTTTGAGGCTGAGGGCGAGTTTATTGGGCTGGTAATTGAGTTCTTCAGACAAAGCCATGACGGCTTTTTTCGTTTCGATGTTTACATCGGGCGCATTGCGCATGGCTCTTGATACGGTGGACGTAGAGAGGTTGAGTGTTCTGGCAATGTCTTTAATTGTTGCGGGTTTATCCATTATGATCGTATGAAAAGTAAAACTAAGAGAAACTTTATTACGGAAATCCCGGTAGCGATGCCGGGAACGATCCCGGGAATTAAAAAATATAAAAAATGATATTTGATCTGCATTTTCATTTCTTTTTCTTCAATTATGGGGGATATTTTTTGATATTTTCAAAGCTATTGCCCGGATCGGCCTCCTCCAATTCGACTTAATATTACAACCGGAAGCCTGGAAGCAGTCTTCTGCTTGTCCTTTTTACCAGTAACTAATTTTTATTTTCAGATTAATCTACTATGAGCTCATTACAAGGAAAAGTCGCTATTGTAACAGGTGGTGCAAGAGATATTGGCCGCCAGGTATCATTAAAGCTGGCTGCTGCCGGCGCTAAAGTGTGCATTAATTATAACAGCAATAAGCAACTGGCAGACGAAACTGTTCAGCAGATCAGGCAGACTGGCGGAACGGCATTTGCAGTGAAAGCAGATATGACCCAATCTGCAGAAGTGAAAAAACTCGTTGACGCCTGCATTTCAGAATATGGAAATACGATACATGTTTTAGTGAATGTTGCTGGTGGTCTCCTTGCCCGTAAAGTGCTGGCTGATCTGGATGAAGAATTCTGGGATGCAGTGATGGATGTAAATCTCAAATCCGTTTACCTGGCTACACGTGCCGTAGTGCCCTATATGATTGCAGGTGCGGCCATTGTCAACTTCGCTTCACAGGCTGCCAGGGATGGTGGTGGTGGTGGCGCCCTTGCTTATGCCACAGCTAAAGGAGGCGTGCTTACGCTGACGCGTGGGCTGGCAAAAGAACTCGGCCCCAAAGGCATTCGTGTTAACTGTGTTTCTCCGGGCATGATCAGTACTGCTTTTCACGACACATTCACCAAACCCGAAATAAGGACCAATGTAGCCAATGCCACACCTCTCCGCAGGGAAGGCCAGGCTGCAGAAGTGGCCGATCTCGTGCTTTATCTCTCCAGTGATGCTGCTTCCTTTATTAATGGAGAAAGCGTGGAGATCAATGGTGGAAGCTATTTCGCATAAGAAGAATTTTTTATACAGACCGAATTTCTACAATCTGACTACATGATACGATGGCTGAGCATATTTTGTTTACTGATAACGACTGCTGACCTGCAGGCACAACACCCGCTTACTTTTTTCACAAAGACCGAAGCTGCCACAGTAAAAAATGACCTGGCAAAATATCCATTGCTAAAGCGATCATATGCCGGGATAAAAAAACAGGTGGATGAATGGTTGGATAAAGACGTGGATGTGCCTTTTCCCAAAGATCCCGCAGGCGGCTATACACACGACAGGCATAAAAGCAATTACATGCTGATGTTTAACAGCGGTATTTTGTACAATCTCACCGGCGATGCCCGGTATGCATTGCTGGTAAAAAAAATGTTGCTGAAATATGCTCAGCTGAATCCCGGATTAAAAAAACATCCGGAGGCGACCAGCAGCTCACCCGGCCGCCTTTTCTGGCAGGCATTGAATGATGCGAACTGGCTCGTGTATACCGGTATGGCTTATGATCTTGTTTATAATGGTATTGCTGCAGCAGACAGGAAGGCCATTGAAGAAGGGGCATTTAAACCGGAAGTGGATTTTATCACCAAAGACCTTTCCGGTTGGTTCAACCTGATACATAACCATGGAGTATGGGCCTGTGCCGGTGTTGGCATTGTTGGTATCGCAACGGGTAATAAGGAGTATGTTGATATGGCACTTTATGGGAGCGCCAAAGATGGAAAGAGCGGTTTTATCGCGCAACTGGATGGCCTGTTTGCTCCCGATGGTTATTACACCGAAGGGCCTTATTATGTACGCTATGCCATATTGCCCTATTATCTTTTTGCCAATGCACTTCAGCATGCAAGACCTGAGTTGAAAATATTTGAACACCGCGGCCGCATTCTTCAAAAAGCCTTGCTGGCCGGTTTACAGCAAACCAATATTGATGGCACTTTCTTTCCCTTAAATGATGCACTCAAGGAAAAAGATTTTACTACCAATGAACTGGTTACTGCTATTGATATTGCCTGGGCAGAATACGGAGAAGACATGGGCCTGCTGACCGTGGCTAAAAAACAGGACCAGGTATTGCTAAACAAAGGTGGTGCTTCTATTGCAGCCGCCCTTACATCAGGTAAGGAGGTACCGCCGTTTTATCCGTATAAATCCGTAGAATTTGTGGATGGGGTGAAAGGTGATGAAGGCGGTGTCAGCTTGTTGCGCGCCGGTAAAGAAAGCGATCTCACCACACTTATTTATAAGTATACCGCACACGGCCTTTCCCACGGCCATTTTGATAAACTCAACATCAACCTGTTTGATAAGGGGAATGAAGTGCTTACTGATTATGGCTCTGTCCGCTTTATTGGCGTAGAGCAGAAGTATGGAGGCCGTTATCTTCCTGAGAATGACAAGTATGCTTCGCAGACCATAGCGCATAATACGCTGGTCGTGGATGAAACCAGTCATTTTGGAGGAAAAGAAAAAGAAGCAGAAAAATACCATGCCGATAAACTTTTCAGCGATATCGGCCGGAGTGCTGTGCAGGTAGTGTCGGCCAGCACCGATAAAGCCTATAAAGGCACCCATTTGCAGAGAACAGTATACCTGCTTCAATTGCCGGGAGGGAAAAAACTGGTCGCTGATATCTTCAACATTTATGCAGATACCGCCCACCAGTATGATCTGCCTTTTCAATACAAGGGACAGGTGATCCATACTTCTTTTAAATACCAGGCGCATCTCAATAAAATGACAGCATTGGGCAGCAAGAATGGTTATCAGTATTTGTGGAAAGAAGCGGAAGCAAAAGTGGCAGACTCACTTGCACAATTCACTTTCCTGAATGGCCGTACCTATTACTCTATATCAACCCTGGTACAGGATTCAGCCACCCTGTTGTTTACCCGCACCGGAGCCAATGACCCGAATTTCAATCTCCGCAGGGAACCTGCCTTTATCATCCGCAAAAAAGGAAAAGATCAAAGTTTTATCAATGTAGTGGAAATACATGGGAAAATGGACCCGGTGATAGAGATCTCCTCCCAGTCGTATCCTTCCGTGCAGCAAATAAAACTGCTGCAGCAAAGCAGTGATTTTACTGTTGTACAGATAAAACTGGATGGTAAAGAATTACTGATCGCCCAATGCAATAAAGATTTCGCACCCAAAACAAAACATATTACCGGGAATGAAGGAAGAAAACTGGAATGGGCAGGGCCTTATGCTGTATGGTATGAAGGGAAACAGTTATAAGCCTGCTGCAATTATTTATTCACTAAACTAATGAATATGTCAACGACCGATGCTATGAAGATATTTATATCGGATAAAGATGTGCCCTGGGAAAACGTGGGAGACGGAGTAAGAAGAAAGATCATGAGCTGGGATAACAAACTGATGCTGGTGAAAGTGGAATTTCAGAAAAATGGTATTGGTGTTCTGCATCAGCATTATCATTCGCAGATCACACATGTGGAAAGCGGCGTGTTTGAAGTGGAGATCGGGGAGGAAAAAAGAAAACTTCGTGCAGGAGATGCTTATTATATACCTCCGAATGTGATGCATGGTTGTGTATGCCTTGAGGGAGGTGTGTTAATCGATGTGTTCAGCCCCATGCGGGAAGATTTTATTAAATAAACGGATAGAACAATCTGATGCCTGGTACAACAAAAATAAAAGGATTGCGCTGGTGGATCATTGGACTGATCGGCATGGCTACGATCATTAATTATATTGACCGCAGCGCCATCAATATCCTTTGGCCCTATATCTATAAGGAATTCAATATAGCTGATGCAGACAGCAAGAATGCACTGGCTATTATCACCACCTTCTTTATGGCCGCTTATGCGATCGGGCAAACTGTAACAGGAAAAATGATGGATGCCATTGGTACGAGGATGGGGATGGTCGTTTCCATTGCCGGATGGAGCATTTCCATTGCTTTGCATGCACTGGCAAGATCGCTTACTTCTTTCAATATTTTCCGGGCAATGCTTGGTCTTAGTGAAGCCGGTAACTGGCCCGGTGCCACCAAAAGCAATGCAGAATGGTTTCCTGCAAAAGAGAGAGCGATCGCGCAAGGCATATTCGGTGCATCGGCTTCGGCAGGCTCCGTTATTGCAGCGCCGGTAATTGTGGCCCTCTCACTGGCATTTGGATGGAGAGTCACTTTTGCCTGTATCGCTGTGCTGGGCGTATTGTGGATTATTCCCTGGCTGATCATTAATAAATCCACTCCCGATAAACATCCCTGGATCACCAAAGAAGAACAGGATCATATAAAGGAAGGAAAAGGTGCAGTGAAAGCTGCTGCCGGAGAGAAAATATATTCCTGGAAAGAATTGCTCAGGTTCAAAAATACCTGGGGCATTATCAGCTCAAGGTTTTTCATTGACCCAGTATGGTGGATGTTCGTGACCTGGCTGCCGACCTTCCTGAAAGAGCAGTTTGCATTTGACCTGAAACAGATCGGCGCATTTGCGTGGGTGCCTTATGTATTTGCAGCAATCGGTGGTTTACTTGGCGGTTTTTATTCATCCGCTTTGGTGCGCAAGGGCACACCGGCAACCAGCGCAAGAAAAAAAGCTGTTACTGTTGGCAGCATGATCATGCTGGCGGCACTCGCTGTTATTGCCATTTCCCTTGATCAGTTGAAAGACCATGCAAATATTGCGATCGCATTGATCAGTGCTACTTTATTTGGTTTCCAGTTCCTGATCAATAATCTGCAAACCCTGCCTTCGGATTATTTCCATGGGAAGAATGTTGGAACAGTAGCAGGAATGGGCGGAACGGCTGCTGTGATCGGTACGATCATAATCACCTTGCTGGTGCCGGTTCTTACCAAAACCAATTACACGTCTTTCTTTTTGCTGGGGGCATTGCTGGTGCCGGTTGCCTGGGTATGTATCATTTTTATTTCCTCTAAAAAGAACAACATGTAATAATATAAACGGCCATTGCTACCATTTTTAATATGCTGCTATATGAGAAAAAGTCTACTAATACTGTTTCTTCTAATTGCCGGATTCGCCTCCAGCCAAACCACTTATTATTGGGTCGGCGGAACGGCTGTAACCAGTTTTACCGGTAATTCGAGCTGGAATACTTCACTGGATGGCTCAGGCACTGCGCGTGCTGCTGCAGACCCTTCAGATATACTGGTGATCGATGGTTCCAATATCGGCGGAAGCACTCCTGCAACGGGAACTGTTACGGTAAACGTGACATCCACTTCATTTGCCCAGCTCAAGCTTATTAACAATGCAAAGCTGGTGCTGCAACGTCCGGCTGGCGGTGGTGGCACCGGTACCATAACTGTTAACGGCGGAGCTGCGGGTGATGATCTTGTAGTGGAAAGCGGTTCGAGTCTTAGTATCATCATGCCTGCTGCTGATGGCACGGTCGTGCTCGCCCTGGCAACTTCTGCTACCGGCCGTATCAGTGGCATGGTAGTGTTGGCAAATGGCGCTCACCGCATCATTTCCCAGGTGGCAGGGGCACTGGTATTTGATAATGGTGCCAGTGTAACAACCAATACTACCAATTATCCGTTCGGTACAACAAGTACAACACCGGCAGCCGTAGCATACGGAGTAGTATTTGAATCCGGGGCTCATTTATATTATACGGGTGGCAACAGCCCAATGGGCAATAACTCCACTTTTTCTGCCATTGATTTTAAAGCAGGCAGCAATTATCATATACGTGCTTCCAATGGTACAGGATCGTTTACCAACAACAAATCATTTGGCAATCTCTTTATTGAGAACAATGCAACACTGACCGCTGATGGCCCCATTTTCCGGATCGGCGATTTTACTATAGAATCTGGTTGCAGCTTTACCACACATAGCAGCGGTCACACTGCTGTATTGGGGAATCTGATCGTGGATGGCAATCTTGGTTTCCTGGCCAACAGTACCAATACCCTGGTACTGGGAGGAAACACACCACAAACCGTAGCCGGCAGTGGGGTTATTTCTGTTCCTTCTTTGCTGGTGGCAGACAATGCAATGGTTACGCTTGAAAAGAATATCAGTGTTACTGCAGCCGTGAACGTATATGGTAAACTTGATTTTGCAGGGAACAAACTGACAGGCAATGCCAGTTTTACAACCCGTGTGAACGAAACAGTAACCGGACTCACCGGAACACTTACCGCCGGTTCTTTCCAGATAACCAATGCAACAGGCGTGGCCGGTGTGGCTGGCTTATCGATAATCGGAGCAGGCATACCGGACAATACTTCCGTTGTTTCTTTTTCTTCGGGAAATGCATTAATCACTCTATCCAATCCTGTTACAACCAGCGGAACGAATGTGGCACTCAACTTTTTCAATGATACGGCCACCCTCGCTACTGCAAATGCTTCAGGCTTTGAAGAAGCGAACGGCTCTGTGGCATTGACCGGTACTAAAATATATAAGGCGGGAACAAATTATATTATCAATGCAGCTACCAGCTATCCTTTCGGATTGTCTACCACACAGGAAGATGGAAATATCCGCACAGGCTCCGTGGTGATCAATGCACCGGTGACTGTAAACCGCGGTGTTGATATTTTCGTTAGCCTTGATCTTAATAATAAACTGAGCTTACGGCCTGATGATACACTTCGTATCCGGACCGGTGCCACGATCAATGGAGCATTTAACGGAGGCAACTATATTGTTACAGCCGGAGATGCCACTGATGGAAAGCAAAGTGTAGTGCAGTATGATGATCTTTCTGTCACTACGATCATTCCTGTAGGCAGCGCCGGTTATTATCTTCCGGTCACCATCACGCCGGTAGCAGCCAGTGCATTTACGGTGGCCGTGATAGAAGGAATTACAAGTAATGGATTGGTGAATGGAACTGCATTGAGTGCTTTCGACAAACAAAAACTGGTAAATGCATCCTGGCAGATCAACCGCTTTAGCGGGAGCGGCGATGCAGCTTTGCAATTGGAGTGGAATACAGCTCTTGAAGGGTCTACTTTCAACACGCTGCCGGATACTGATATCGGCATCATCACCAATAGTGGCAGCATCTGGAGCGTTCCGCTCAATAGCGGCGACAACACTGGCAATACAGCTTCAGCTACAGTGAGCAGCTTTGGCGTGTTCGGTGTCGGGTCTATTCCGCAGGCTGAACCATTTGTGTTCAATGAACTGCCAGTTAAAGTGTACGGGGATGCTGATTTCAATGGCGGAGCCAATAGCCTGAACACTACTCAGCCTATTGAATACAGCAGCAGTGATGCAACAGTGGCGTCTATTGTGAACGGTAATATTCATATTACCGGTGCCGGCACTACGATCATCACGGCTTCGCAGGCAAGCGACGGATCATATCCTGCTGCAAGCATAGCTCATACACTTACTGTTCAGAAGGCTTCCTTGCTGATCAAAGCCGATGACCTGATAAAACCTGAAGCAGAGCCGCTGCCCGAACTTACGGCCACTTATACCGGATTTGCCTATAACGAAACGCCTGCTGTATTGCTTACACCGGTGCAGATAGCGACCACTGCTACGGCTGCTTCGCCTGTAGGAACATATCCTATTACAGTAAGTGGTGCCACGGCTGCGAATTATGATATCAGTTTTGAAGACGGTGTGCTGACGGTTCAGCCCAAAGTGGCGCAAACCCTGACATTTAATGCGCTGCCATTAAAGAAATATGGCAATGCAGATTTTACGGCCAATGCAACCAGCACTAACAACACGATACCTGTTACCTATGCCAGCAGCAATACGAATGTGGCTACCATAACTGGTAATACCGTTCATATTACAGGTGCCGGCACTACAGTGATCACGGCCTCACAGGCAGGAAGCCTCATCTTCTTCCCTGCAGATCCCGTATCTCAAACGCTTACAGTAGATAAAGCGGCACTCACCATTGGCGTGAGAGATACTTCCAAAGTAGAAGGAGAAGCCAATCCTGTATTCACGATCACTTACACTGGTTTTATGTACGGGGAAACGGCTGCCAGTCTCAGCGCACCTCCTGTAGTGAATACTGCAGCTACTGCCACTTCATCCGCAGGGTATTACACAATGACGCCAGCTAATGCGGCTTCGAATAATTATACCATAACCTATACCAATGGACGGTTGACTGTTCTGCCGCTGGGCGGCTCAGATAAACCCTATCTGAATGCCTACATGAGCAATTCAACAACATTAACTACCAGGATCTATTCCAATGTTCCGGCACTAAGCGATATACAGGTATGGGACCTGAACGGAAAGCCATTTATAAGACGAAATGCGTTTCTGCCGAAAGGATTTATCAGCATTGACCTGATGGTTGGCAGTGTTCCTTCCGGTGTTTATATCGTTACGGTAAGAGGAAGCGGGGTCAATCTGAAACAAATGATCAGGATCATAAAATAATGTATCACCAAATAATTCCTAATGAAAAAACAAATCTTCCTGACGATCAGTTGCGTGGTACTAAGCTGGCTGCCTTCTCTTGCTGAAGGCCAGCCTGGCAAACCGCAGGTGTTTGTGCTGGATGCAAAAACACTTGCGTCAAATAAAGCCGGTATTAAGGCCAACAATGCTGTTGTAGTGCCTGCCTATAAGCAATTGTTGAAAGATGCAGATAAAGCCCTGCAATTTGGCCCCGTGAGCGTAATGGAGAAAAAAAATCAGCCACCAAGTGGCGATAAACATGATTATATGAGCCTGGCTCCTTATTTCTGGCCTGACCCTGATAAACCTGGTGGGCTTCCCTATATAAGGAAAGATGGTCAAACCAATCCGGAAGTGAAAGACTATACGGATAAGGAATACATGCCCAGGCTTTGCGAAGTGGTGTATACCTTATCGCTGGCATATTATTTTTCTGAAGATAAAGTGTATGCCGATCATGCAGCCCGTTTGCTGCGCGTATGGTTTCTTGATACGGCCACCCGCATGAATCCCAATCTGAACTATGGGCAGTCGATCAAAGGTGTGAACACGGGAAGAGGTTCGGGTTTGATCGATACACGTCATTTTGTTAAGCTGATAGATGGTATTGGTCTATTGCAGGGCTCTTCCTCCTGGAAAGAGGCCGATCAGCAGGGAATGAAAAAATGGTTCAGCGATTTTCTGCACTGGATGCAAACCAGCAAGAATGGAAAGGATGAAATGAAAGCACCTAATAATCATGGCGCCTGGTATGATGCGCAGCGCTTGTCCATGGCCATGTTTATCGACAGTACGGAGCTTGCAAAAAAGATCGTGCAAAACGCACAGAACAGGCTGGATAAACAGATGGATGATACAGGAAGGTTCCCTCTTGAAATGCAAAGAACGATCTCCCTGCATTACACCTCTTTTGTAATGGAAGCGTTCTTCAATATCGCACAGGTAGCCAAAAAGCTGGGCATGGATATGTGGAACTATACCAGTCCTTCGGGGAAATCGCTGAAAAAAGCATTTGATGCATTGCTGCCTTATATCTCAGCAACAAAACAATGGGATGGCCAGCAGATCAAACCCTTTGAATATGATGAAGCGTATCCATTACTGATCAGCGGCGCTGGAAACCTGGGCTGCAAATCCTGCCGGCAGTACCTGAAGAACCTGGCCGGAGATAAAGCCCCAAAGCTTCGTCTGAATCTTTTATACTGACTAAACGATTTGTAAATATTTAAACTGCTATTATGAAATCTCGATCCCTGCTGTTCATGCTGCTGCTGCTCGGCAGCTTTGCTTACGGACAAAATAGAGTGATCACCGGGAAAGTGACCAATAAAGAAACCGGTACACCATTGTCTGGGGTGAATATCCTGGCCGACAAGCAAAGGGGCGGCGTTACCTCGAAAGAAGATGGTACCTATTCCATCTCTGTTCCTGCGGGCTCGTCCACGCTCATTTTTTCTTATGTAGGATTTACTTCCCAAACAGTGCTGATAGAAGGTAAAACAACAATAGACGTGATCATGGCTGCGGCTCCCACTGATATGAATGAAGTGGTAGTGATCGGCTATGGCACAACTAAAAAATCACATCTCACCGGAGCAGTATCCAAGTTCAAGAATGATAATCTGGAAGAAACACCCGCTTCCCGTCTCGATCAGGCATTGCAGGGAAAAATAGCCGGTGTGCAGATACAGAATATCAGTTCGGAAGCAGGCTCCGACCCAAAAGTGCAGGTGCGGGGATTAAGCTCCATCAATGCAGGATCAAGTCCATTGGTGGTGGTAGACGGGCATCCTGTTCCCGATGGCCTGGCCTTTGTGAACATGGCTGATGTGGAATCAGTAGAAGTGTTGAAAGACGCAGCTTCTGCCGCGATCTATGGTTCACGTGGTGCCAGCGGGGTTATCATTATCACCACCAAGAGTGGTAAGGCAGACAGGCCGAAATATGGAATCAAGTTTTCCACTGGTGCCAAAACGCAGTATGAGCTTTACCCTATGATGACCACTACTGAATACACTAATCTTCTTTTTTATGAAGCGTCGCTGAAAGCGCAGGACCCCAGCATTTCACCACCTACTGGCACGCAGATCATTGCCAATAATGAAAGGGCCGCTTACATCGTGGAGCAACAATTGAGAGGTGGTGTAGGCACCGACTGGCAACGTGAAGCATTGCGCGATGCTAACGTGAAAAACCTGCAGGTAAATGTTTCCGGTGGTTCCAAATCATTGAAATATTTTCTTTCAGGAGGCTACCAGGATGATCCGGGCATGATGTACCATAGCGAATACCAACGCTTTAACCTGCGCGCAAAACTGGATGCCAACCTAAGCAAAAGAGTAAAACTCTCTTTCAATATTAATCCTTCCTATATCAAAAGAGAGCGTCCTTCTGTTAATTTTATTGATTTTGTACGGTTCCAATCCTTCCTGCCTGTTTATCATGATGAAACCACAGCAGCATTTGTGAACCAGGCCACTGCATGGGCAAATATCAGGCCCGGCGATTTTGCACAGGCACGCCATTTCAATGGACGCGTTTACAGCGGCATGATGCCGGATGGCTCCATGTGGGTGAACAACTCCCCGCTGGACCCCTTCAATACAGCGAATAATACACCTAAATCGGTAATGGAAACCAGGAGCATTACTTCCAATGATTACCGCATACTGAGCTCAGGTGATCTTACGATCAATCTCATGCCCGGACTGGACTTCAAGACCATGGGCAGTGTGTATGTCAGCTATGCCAACGCACTGGATTTTGCCAAAAGAAGTTCCAACAGGGACGGTGATGTAAACAAAGGTGTTTATAACAACAGAACATTCGTTGATCTTTTGTCGGAAAACACGTTGAACTATGTAAAACAGTTTGGCGAGCATTCTTTCAACGTACTGGCAGGCTTTACAGCACAAAAAACAATGATCAGAGATGAACAGATCACAGGACTTGATTATCCCAGTGATAATATTACCACGCTGAACACAGCTTTGCAGATCGATCAGGCAAAAGATGCAACGTATAATAATAGAAACCAGATCGGTTTATTATCCTGGCTGGGACGCGTGATGTATAGCTTCAAAAATAAGTATCTGCTTTCTGCCAGCTATCGCTGGGATGGCAGCTCTTATTTTGCACCAGGTAAAAAATGGGGTTCTTTTCCTGCAGTTTCCCTGGGTTGGGTAGCATCTGAAGAGAAATTTTTACAAAAAGCGGATTGGCTGAGCAATCTGAAATTAAGGGCCAGTTATGGTGTGACAGGTAACAACAGGGTAGGCTCTTCTTATTTTCCTTATCTGGACCTGCTATATTCAGCCAATTATTCTTTTGGCTCCGGAACAGGTGCTCCCAATACAGGCCTGCTTCCTTCAACCAGTGTGCTGGCCAATCCCGATATCACCTGGGAAAGAACGTTCCAGTATAATCTCGGCCTTGATATGGCTATCTTAAATAACAAGATCAATTTTTCCGTAGATGTCTATCAATCCAAAACAGACAAGCTGCTTCTTCTGCAATCTGCCATGGGATTTATCGGTGTTCCGCAAACCTGGAATAATATCGGCAGCCTGCGCAACAGGGGTATTGAGTTTGAGATCACTTCCAATAACATCCGGACCAAGAATTTCAGGTGGACGACCACTGGCAACATCGCACATAACAAAAACAATATCTCCGAATTAGGGGAAGAAGCTTATCTGCTTAACCAGGGTGAACGCACAGAGATCTATATGAATCAGGTGGGTGACCCGTTGATTCAGTTTTTTGGATACAAAACAGATGGCGTATGGCTTTCACAGGCAGATATCAATGACGCCAAAGCAAAAGGGTTGAAAAGCTCTTTGAGCAATGTGTTTGTGCCCGGCGGCCTGAAACTGGTGGATACAGACGGCGATAATGATATTGATGCAGACGACCGCGTGGTATTGGGCAATCCTTATCCTTCTTTTACCTGGGGCATTAATAATACCCTTAGTTATAAAGCATTTGACCTGGGCTTTATGTTCCAGGGAGTGCAAGGCGGTAAATTGGTGAATGGTGATCCCAACTACAACGAAACAAAACGCTATAATAAGAACTATAACAAGAACCGCTGGCTGAGCCCTATGTTCCCGGGTGATGGGAAAACGCCTTATTCAACGATCGGCTTTAACTGGATGCTGACAGATTATGTAGTGGAAGATGCTTCTTACTATGCCTTAAGGGAAGTGATCTTTGGTTATACATTGCCGGTAAAAGTGGCGAAGCTGGCGCATATCAATTCTGCGAGAGTGTATTTCTCCGCACAGAACCTCTTCTTCCACTCGGCTTCCGGCTACAGGGGGATCAATCCTGAAGCAAGATTCACCACAGGCCCTTATGCCACTCCATTGGTTGATGGCTATCAGCGTGGAAGTTTCCCTATGCCCAAGACATACATGTTTGGAATTGATATAAACTTCTAACCTTTTCAAAATTTTATTATGAAGCGTTTACATATTTTAATACTGATAGGAAGCCTGGGTTTATTCAGTTGCAAAAAGGTAATTGATGTATATCCCCAGTCAAATCCCAATACGATCACTTATTATTCCAGCCCTGCAGAAGTGAAAGCTGCACTGACAGGGTGTTACAACGGAATGCAAAGACCGTTATTTTATGAATGGCAGATGACGGAGTTAAGAACAGATAATTCCAAACAGGGGCAACCCGGAAGTACTGCTTCCACTAACCGCGACCTGAGTGATCTGGATATGTTCACTCCCAGCACTTCGCATCAGGCGATCTACAATTACTGGCTGGCCACTTACAATAATATAAGGAATGCCAATATCGTGCTGGAGAAACTGGGCGTGGTGTATGATGCAAGTGCAGGCACGATCAATTTTGAAGATATTGATATGAATATTGTTGATGTTGACAGGAAGCAACTGGCAGGCGAGGCATTGTTTATCCGTGCATATCATTACTTTAATCTGGTAAGGCTATTTGGCGGTGTATTCCTGGTTCATCAATCACTTTTACCGGATGCGGCCAAGGCAATGAACCGGGTGAGTGCTGAAGAGATATATAAGTTGATTGAAGCAGACCTGAAAACAGCAGCTGCTTCCATGAACAGCCTGCAGTATTCCCAGATACCATCTGCCGACCTGGGCCGTGCTACAAGCTGGGCAGCGAAAGGGCTGCTGGCAAAAGTTTATCTTACGCAGAATAAAAAAGCGGATGCCATTCCTTTGCTGCAGGATGTGATGACCAATAGCGGTTATTTACTTCGCCCGGCTTATGCAGATGTGTTTGCAATAGATAAGGAAATGAATGCTGAAATATTATTTGCTGTCAGGTATAAAGCCGGTGGCCTGGGATTGGGTTCGCCTTTTGCCAATACATTTGCCCCGCTGGGTACGGGCTCACAGGTGATCAATGGTGACGGTGACGGATTGAATTATCCAACAGCCGACCTGGATACAGCCACCAATGGCGATGCCCGCAAGCCTACACTTATCGGCGTGTTTGGCACAGGTTCAGCCGCTAAATTCTATGTAAAAAAATTCTTCTCCCAGGTTACTTTAGTGGATGATGCGGAAAATGATTTTCCTGTGCTGCGCTTTGCCGATATCTTACTGATGCTGGCGGAAGCACAGGGATATACTCCTACCAGTATTGATCTTATCAATAGTGTAAGACCCCGTGCAGGCCTGCCGATTTATACTGCTGCAGAAATAAATTCTGTAGCCAGTTTTGAAAAGGCTTTGTCGAATGAGCGACGCATTGAATTTGCTTTTGAGAACCAGCGTTTCTTTGATCTGCTGCGGTTCAATAAAACGATGACCACCATAACCATTGAACAAACAATGAAAGACCATTTTGCGGATGAGTACTACACGCATTACCGGCTGTATGTGGCACCGGCGCCTACTTTGCAGGAATTATACGATAACACGACCCCTGAACACATGCTGCTGCCGATACCGCAACGTGAGATCGATACGAATACGCAATTGACAATACCGCAGAACCCGGGATACTAAATGAACATTTCTAAATCAACCGTAATGAAAAGAATTAAATTCCGTACAACCATCGTAATGCTGCTTTTTGCAGGCAGCTTATTCGGGCAGAATGCAGATACTACTTATAAGCCAGTACAATATCCGGACGGATATAAGGCCCGGTTGGATGTGGTGTACACCAAAGTGAAAGACTGGGAAGGCCGCATTGATCTTTATCTGCCTCCTGAAAAAAATGCTCCTTCACCAATAATCATTAACATACATGGTGGCGGATGGAACCATGGAGTAAAGGAATCCCAGACCGGTTTCAATACTTTCTTTAAAATGGGTTTTGCGGTCGCCAATATGGAATACCGCCTTACCGGGCAGGCAACTGCTCCGGCAGCCGTGGAAGATACCCGTTGCGCATTGATCTATCTTATTAAAAATGCAAAGGCATTGAATATAGATGTCAACAGGATCGTGATCATGGGTGGCAGTGCAGGTGGTCACCTGGCACTGATGGGCGGTTTGCTGGGAAATGACCGTCGCTTTGATGGCAATTGCCCTGGCATGGAGGACATTAAAGTTGCCGCTATTATTGACAAATATGGTATCACTGATGTATGGGATTGGGGGTATGGCAAGAATGTTACCAGCAAATCGGCAGGCGCCTGGTTAGGAAGTAAAGCAACAGATAAGAATTTTGCGATGTCTGTTTCACCCATCAATTATGTGAATAAGAACAGCCCGCCTACTTTTATCGTTCATGGAGATGCAGATCCTACAGTTCCTTATCAGCAGTCAGTGGACCTGCATAAGAAATTCCTGGAAGCAGGCGTGAAAACTGAATTCATGACAGTAAAAGGTGGCCTGCACGGGAAGTTCAGCAAGGAGCAGAATTCCGAATTGAACAAAGCCATTGCGAAGTTTTTAAAAGAGCTGAATATAGCTAAATAGGCTTTCTGGTTTATAGTTAGTCAGGGGCGGCCAAATTGGCTGCCCCTGACTGTTTCTGTGATCCGGGAAGATTGTTTTACTTTTAGGGTTTCCTGAAGCGCCGGAAGGACGCCGTTGCTTCGCCGTCTCGGTATGAGACGTACAGGATAATGAGAAGATAAATCAACAAGAATGGGAAAGATTTCAGGGGCAGGCCGTTCATTCACGGCCAATATTTACATAGCCCTTTTATACAGGCTGGCAATTATCATTTTCCTTTTCCTGGTAAGCCGGTTCATTTTTTTCGGCTTAAACAGGAGCTATTTCCCGGGAATCAGTTTTGAAAACTGGCTGCATATCCTAAGAGGAGGCTTCCGGTTTGACGTGGCAGCTTTGTTTTATGTGAATTCATTGTTCATCCTGCTCTATATCCTGCCATTACCTGTCCGTTACAATGCTGTTTACCAGAAGGCTGCCAAGATTGTTTTTGTTATATCCAATGGACTTGCATTTGCCGTCAATTGCATTGATTTTATTTATTTCCGGTTCACCCTCCGCCGTTCAACGCTGGATGTGGTACGGGAATTTTCCAACGAGAAGGGAAGGGGAGGCAGTTTCTTTTTCCGGTTTTTACTGGATTACTGGTATGTAGTGCTGATCTATGTGGCTTTGATGGTGCTGATGGTTTGGTTGCATAACCGTGTTAAGATCAGGAAGCCGGCAATGATCAATCCCTGGATCTATTATCCATCCGGTATTGTATTAATGGCTTTGATCGCTACACTGATGGTTGGTGGCATCCGGGGCGATTTTAAATACAGCACCCGCCCCATCACCATGAGCAATGCAGGCGAATATGTAAGCAATCCCGGGGAGATACCCCTGGTGCTGAATACACCTTTCTGCATTATCCGGACAGCAGGTCAGCGCTTTTATAAAAGGGAGAACTTCTTTACCGATGAGCAGGTGGAACAGGTTTATACACCAGTGCAGCAGCTTAACGCTGATAAGCCTTTCCGTTATGATAATGTAGTGATCATTATCCTCGAAAGCTTTGGCCGGGAAGGGATCGGTTTTTATAACAGGGACCTGAAAGGCGGCACTTATAAAGGGTTCACTCCTTTCCTGGACTCCTTGTTTTCCAATAGCCGCATCTGCTGGAATTCTTTTGCCAACGGACGTAAATCCATTGATGCCATGCCTTCTGTGCTGGCCGGTATCCCGGCAGGAGAAATACCTTTTGTGCTGACGCCATATGCATCTAATAAAATGAAAAGCCTTCCTTCTATCTTAAGGGATAAAGGATATAATACTTCTTTCTTTCATGGAGCGCCTAATGGTTCCATGGGCTTTAAAGCATTTGCCAACCTGATAAATATCCAGCATTATTATGGTAAGGATGAATACAATAACGATGCTGATTTTGATGGGCTGTGGGGGATCTGGGATGAACCATTCTTCCAGTTCTTTGCAAAAACCCTGGATACGATACCTCAACCTTTCTTCTCCACTATTTTCTCCGTGTCATCGCACCATCCGTTCAAAGTGCCAAAGCAGTACGAAGGCGTTTTTCCTAAAGGGGATCTGCCGATTCATGAATGTATGGGGTATACAGATATGGCTTTGCGCAAGTTCTTTGCGACTGCTTCTACCATGAAATGGTTTAAGAACACGTTGTTTGTGATCACAGCTGATCATGCCACTGTATCGGAGTTCCCGGAATATCAGACAGGATGGGGTAATCTGTCAATTCCCATTGCTTTTTACCATGCAGGAGATAGCTCATTGGTAAAGGTGGATAGCAGTGTAGTGCAGCAGATAGATATCATGCCCAGCGTGCTTTCTTATCTTAATTATAATGATAAACTGGTTTCTTTTGGAGAAAGCATCTTTCAACCATCGAGAAAGAATTTTGCGGCCAGCTACCTGGGCGGTTTTCAATGGATACAGGATGATCACCTGTTGCAGTTTGACGGGCAAAAAACAACCGGCCTTTTCAATTATGATAAAGACCGGTTGATGAAAACGGATCTGCAGAAGGAATTGCCAGGAGTTAAAGACAGTCTGGAATTAAGGATGAAAGCCTTTATTCAGCAATATCACAACAGGCTGATTGAAGATAAAATGCTTCCGTAAATAATAGTGTATCGCAAAGAACGCAAGGTTGCGCACTTCACGATACATTATACCCTTATACAATTCCTGCCAGCTCCAGGCTTTTCTTTTTCAGCTTCCTTATCTCCACATCTTCAATAACAGGATCAGGTGTAAGGATCAGGGAAGTATTATTTTCCTTCCACCAGTTATTGTTTTTCAATTCTTCAAACGCGATCACCCCTACCAGGTATTTTCTTTCTTCCTGCGCATGCCATTCCTCAATCCATTCAAATTTTTCGCGGGGAATATATTGCCAGTCTTCAAAGCTTACATACACACGAAGAAAGACATCATTGCTCAACTCATGCGGATGGTGGTGGTACAGTTTTTTGTACTCATACTTGTATTGATAGCGCAACGCAGAAATATCACTCAGCACAGCAGAAGCAGTGGGGAAACTGCCCGCACCTTTTCCATAAAAGAATTGCTTATCGGCAAAACCACTTTCGATCACCACGCCATTATATTCATTCTTTACAAATGACAGCGGATCCTCCTGCTTTACAAATTGTGGAAGAACAAAAGCAGCTACTTTCCCATTCTGCAGTTTCTTTGCCTGAGCTACCAGTTTGATCTGCTGGTTTTTTTCCTTGGCAACAGTGGCGTCACTGCCACGGATGTTCTGAATACCATTAAACAAAATATTTTCTGGTGATTCAGTGATACCATAAGCATGTGTCAGCAGGAATGTCCATTTATTCAGTGCATCAAAACCTTCCACATCCAGTTTGGGATTGCTTTCTGCAAAACCTAACTGTTGGGCCAGTATCAATGCCTGTTTGAAATCCAGTCCTTCTTCAAACATCTTGGTCAGGATGAAATTGGTGGACCCGTTTACGATCGCTTTGATCGAATGCAAAAGATCATTGTCGTAGTATTCTTCCAGGTTGCGGATTACCGGGATGGAAGCGCAAGCTGCCGATTCATATAAGAATGACTGACCGGTTTCCTGCTGCAACTCAAGTAAAGAGTGCAGATGCTCTGCGATCATTTTTTTACTGGCGCTTACTACATCTTTTCCGTTTTTCAGAGCAGTGGACACTATCTGGTAGGCGGCATTGGCGTCATCGATCACTTCCACTATTACGTTGATCTCGGGATCATTCAGCAAAACGTCTTTATCAGTAGTAAAGAGCTCGGCTGGAGCATTTCTTTTTTTCTCCGGATTCTTAATGCATACTTTTTTGAGGCTTGCTTTAAGAGAAGGCGTTTGTTGCAATACCTTGTATAATCCTTCACCTACTACTCCGAATCCGAATAATCCGATCGTTAACTGTTTATGTGTTTCCATGTTTTTATTGATTCACTATTTTTAAATGATGCGATGTATTTATATGAATGAATTCCCTGAGGGCTGTTTCTATCTTTTCATATTCGAGCAGGAAACCGTCGTGGCCAAAATCACTGGCTATATCTAACAGTTTGGCGCCGGGAATGGTTTGTTGCAGATATACCTGCTCCTCTATGGGATAAAGTACATCTGAACGGATGCCGATCACCAATGCAGCAGCTTTTATGCTTTTCAATGCCAGCTCTGTGCTTGCCCTGTTGCGGCCTACATCATGGCTGTCCATGGTTTGGGTGAGCCGGTAATAACAGATAGCATTAAACCTGTTTACGAGTTTCAATCCCTGGTAGCGCTGATAATTATCAGCAGCATAGGTTATTTCGCCACCGAGCGGAACGAATGCTTTATCCCTGGGCTGTGTGATATCATACCCATTATAGTGCCGGTAAGAAAGCAGGGCAATAGAGCGTGCTGCTGCCAGTCCTTTCTGGCCTGCATCGGCGCGTCTTTCCTGCCAGGTACCGTCTGCTTCTATAGCCATACGCTGGGATGCATTAAAAGCAACACCCCAGGGTGATAGTGCAGCATTGGTAGCAATAGGAACAATATGCTCAAACAATTCCGGTTCTTCAATAGCCCATTCCAGCAATTGCATACCGCCTGTACTTCCTCCAAGCCCGACCAGGATCTTTTTAATGCCCAGCTCTTTTTTCAACTGCTGGTAAGTCCTGATGATATCACGGATAGTGAACACAGGAAAATCATGGTAATAAGGCTGGTTGGTTTCCGGGTTAGTGCTCAAGGGAGAAATGCTTCCATAAGGACTGCCGGGTTTGTTTACACAAATGATAAAATACCGGGAGGGATCAAAGAATTTTCCATCGCCTACGAGGCCGGGCCACCATTCAGCAGGATTGCTGTTGGCGGTGAGTGCATGAAATATCCAGACCACATTATCTTTTGCTGCATTCAGTTTTCCATGGGTAGTATAAGCCAGGTGGTAACCCGGAAGGGTTACCCCTGACTCTAACTGAAATGGATGTTCGTATTTAAAAACAGTCACCATAGGTTTAATTCAATTGCTCTTGTGTTATACGGCCAGTTCTTTTGCAAACACTTTTTCAAAAGCCTGTTCAAAATCGGCTTTGATATCATCGATATGTTCAATGCCTACGCTGATACGGACGAGATTGGGTAATACGCCGGCAGCTTCTCTTTCCTTATCGCTTAATTGCTCATGCGTAGTGGATGCAGGGTGGATCGCCAGTGTTTTTGCATCACCCATGTTGGCCAGATGGCTTACCAGTTTTAATGAGTTGATGAACTTGCGGCCGTTCTCAACTCCGCCTTTGATACCAAATTGCAGTACGCCTCCAAACCCATTGGTCAGGTATTTCTTAGCCAGTGTATGATAAGGGCTGCTTTCCAGACCAGGGTACCAAACAAATTCAACACGCTCATCTGCTTCCAGCCATTTTGCAAGGGTCAGTGCATTATCAACATGGCGCTGCACGCGGAGGCTCAGTGTTTCCAATCCCTGAAGGGTGAGGAAAGAATTGAATGGGCTTTGTGAAGGGCCGAAGTCGCGCAGGCCTTCCACTCTTGCGCGGATGGCAAAAGCGATATTGGGCAGGCCAAGCGGATTGCCTTCTCCAAACACCTCCCAGAATTTCAAGCCATGATAACCCTCAGAAGGTTCGGTGAATTGAGGGAATTTTCCATTGCCCCAATTATAATTGCCACCGTCAATGATCACACCGCCAATGGTAGTGCCGTGACCACCGATCCATTTTGTAGTGGAGTTAACGACTATGTTGGCCCCCCATTCCAGTGGTTTGAATAAGTAACCGCCTGCACCAAATGTATTGTCCACGATCAGGGGCAGGTCATATTCTTTTGCCAGGGCAACGAATTTTTCAAAATCAGGAATGTTCAGCCGGGGGTTACCGATCGTTTCCAGGTAAATGGCTTTGGTGTTTTTATCAATATGCGGAACGAAGCTGTCCACATTGTCGCCATCTGCAAAGCGTACATCTATGCCAAGGCGTTTAAAGGATACTTTGAATTGGTTGTGAGTGCCTCCATACAGGTAGGAAGTGCTTACAAAATTGTCACCGGCCTGCAGGATATTATTCAATGCAAGAAATTGTGCTGCCTGGCCTGAAGCTGTTGCCAGTGCTGCAACGCCTCCCTCCAGTGCTGCAATGCGTTGTTCAAAAACATCTGTTGTCGGGTTCATGATCCGGGTGTAGATATTACCAAACTGGCGAAGACCAAAAAGGTCGGCAGCATGATCCGTGCTGTCGAAAGCATAGGAAGTGGTTTGGTAAATGGGAACAGCCCTTGATTTTGTTGTAGGGTCGATCTGTTGGCCTGCATGAAGTTGCAGCGTCTCGAAATGAAGCTTGTTGCTCATAAAAATGATTTTGTTGAATGAATAAAAAGAAACCGGACTTGAAAACGGGACTGTATGCCCCTTTGGGGTAGGTGATTATGATGCCTTACGGCATACAACAAATGCAACAGATACCTGCGTAATTGTGAGGGAAATTGGTATGGAGTACTGTTGTCATGTATAATCGAGTGCTCTACAAATTTAGTGGACTTCCTTTTCATCTACCAAAAATTTCTTTGTTAAAATTCTTAACGGTTATACTTATGAGATTAACGGTTGTACTTACCAGGAGAGGGGGAGTAGGTTAATTACCGGAAGTGCTTTTTGGTAAACAAAAAAGCTCATCCGATAAATCAGATGAGCTTTTGAATATGTTGGTACACAGTATTTCGAAGCTGAGGTCTGACTTATCTGCCCCGGAATTTCCGGGATGGAATTGGCACCTTGCCTTTCCGCCGTGGCGGAAAAACAGGTTGTCAAGGCTTCATCGGGCCATAACCCTCTGCCTTTCTTGATAAGTGTCTCCCGGACTTTGATCCGGGATCTCCGGACTTTTGGTCCGGAATACAAAGAACTGGCGCAAAGATAAGGCGGCAGGCCGGAATCCCAAATTTCGATCAGATTTAATTTTCAGACCTGTGCTACTAACGGCCGTTAATAAAAAAAGGGCTGCCAAACTGCAACCCCTTTAGTGATATTGGTAGTTAATTATATTATTGCTGAACCGCAGCAGTTTGCTCAATCACCTTTGTACCGGAGTAACGAACAGGTTGGATCTTTACTACTTTCGGAGCTTTGGCTTTTGCTGATTTTGCAGTTTTCTTAGGAGCTGGAGCTGCTTCTGCTACTGGCTCTTCTGTAGCCGATGCGTCAAAAGCTACTGCCGGGTTTTCTGTATTATAAGTGCAACCAAGGCATACATTCAGTGTATTGGCATCTTTATCATAGATCAATACGCCTTCTGCTACGTCTTTGGCATCTTTTGCTGCAGGATCATCACCTATTTTCTGTGCAGGGATCTTGTACACTGCAGGTGATTTTCTGAGCTGAGCTTTCATCCTTCCCTGAGGCAGACCTTCAACCCATACCAGTCCTTTATTAGAAGGATCAAGGGAAATAGTTACTTCTGAAGAAGCTCCTTCCTTATCTGTTACCTGGTATTTACCAAGCACAGGGAATATTTTTTCAGTTGTAAGTGCTTCGGGCATGGGCTGGAGTTTGTAGGTATCAGGGCTCCAGTTATTGTATTTATCCTTGCTTACAGCAGTCATTTCTGTAGAAGTCGTTGTTGTCTGCTGTTTAGGTACGGTGTCGGTTTGGGCGTTTGCGGAAGCAGTCAGTAATATGAATGCTGCTCCTGCCAACATAGCGGTTTTTTTCATAAAGTTTCTATTTTAAAAGATTTGTGTCTTGTTTTCACGGCTTTACTTTTAAATATTGTGCCAGAAATTTGTTTTTGGGGAAAATGGGAAGGATTTTTTTTGGGAGAAGGATATAACTAGTTGAAAAACTGGATGATATTATGGGGTTTATACGAGGGTGGAAGTATCGCCAAGAACGCGCTCTCTTTTGTTTTATCTTCGCTTCCTCCTACTAAAACAAGATTAAAACAAGTTTATTGCCCATGGCGAAGCAGATAGAAAAAGACGATAACATAGAGGTATTCGGAGCAAGGGTGCATAACCTGAAAAATATAGATATAGCCATTCCAAAAAACCAGCTGGTAGTAATCACCGGCATAAGCGGTAGCGGTAAATCGTCGCTGGCTTTTGATACTATTTATTCAGAAGGGCAGAGAAGGTATATGGAAACCTTCGGTGCTTATGCCCGCCAATTCATTGGTGATATGGAAAGACCTGACGTGGATAAGATCACAGGCCTTTCACCGGTTATTTCCATTGAGCAAAAGACAACGAACAAAAATCCCCGCTCCACTGTAGGCACGATCACCGAAGTGTATGATTTCTTCCGGCTTTTGTTTGCCAGGGTTGGTGAAGCCTATTCTTATAATACCGGGAAGAAGATGGTGAAGTGGAGCGAAGAAGAGATCGTGGAAAATATCTTCCGCAGGTTTGAAGGGAAAAGCATCAGCCTGCTGGCCCCGCTGGTACGTGGCCGCAAGGGGCATTACCGCGAGCTGTTTGAAGACGTCCGTAAAAAAGGTTTTCTCAAAGTAAGAGTGGATGGAGAAGTGCTCGATCTGGTGCCGAAGATGCAGGTCGACCGTTATAAGATCCATGATATAGAACTGGTGGTTGATCGTATGCAGGTGACGGACGATTTCCGTGCACGGCTAAGTCAAAGCGTGCAGCAAACCCTGCGTTTGGGAAAAGACCTGATGTTTTTGCTGGTGGCCGGTGGTAAAGCAACTGATGCAAAGAAGAAAACAAAGAGCAGTGAGAATGGTGCGGCTGATACGCTGGTGCAATATTCCAAGATGCTGATGTGTGAAGACACGGGCATCAGCTATGAAGAACCTTCCCCCAATGCATTTTCATTCAACTCATCTTATGGGGCCTGCCCGGTATGCCGGGGCCTTGGCACCACTTTCCATGTGAATATGGAAGCCGTATTGCCCGATAAGGAACTTAGCATCAGCGAGGGTGGAATTGCGCCATTGGGTGAAGAGAGGGATGCATACGTGTTCAGGCAGGCGCAGGAGATCGCGAAGAAGAATAAAATATCCCTCACCAAGCCTGTAAAAGATATACCGGTAAAATCACTCAATCTTTTATTGTATGGCAATGAAGAAGGCGTAGAAGAAGAGATCGACTTTGAGAATATGAAATTTGATCCGCAAGCACCCTACGAAGGTATTGTGAACATGCTGAAACGCTGGTTCAACAATGGCTACAGTGAAGGCCTTCGTGAATGGGCCGAAGGATATATGCAATTGCAGCCATGCGAAAGCTGTGGAGGTGCACGCCTGAAAAAAGAAAGCCTCTGGTTTAAAGTAGATGGGAGAAATATATCTGAGCTGAGCGAAATGAACCTGGACAACCTGGCTGCCTGGCTCGATGGGATTGAGTTGAGGATCGATAATAAGCAAAGAACGATCGCCAAAGACATACTGAAAGAGATACGTGAACGCCTGAAATTCCTTTTGGATGTGGGGCTTACTTACCTGACACTTAACCGTTCGTCCAAGACCCTTAGTGGTGGTGAATCGCAGCGGATAAGACTGGCCACGCAGATCGGATCACAATTGCAAGGCATTACCTATATATTGGATGAACCATCTATTGGTCTTCATCAGCGCGATAACCACCGGCTGATAGAAGCATTGAAAAATCTTCGGGATATTGGCAACAGCGTATTGGTAGTAGAGCATGATAAAGACATCATGCTGTCGGCCGACCACCTGATCGATATCGGTCCTAAAGCCGGTCATCACGGAGGAAGAGTGGTTGCAGAAGGAAAGCCGAAAGACCTGCTGAAACTCGATACACTGACATCAGGTTATCTCAATGGAAAAAAAACTATCCCTGTTCCTAAGGAAAGAAGAAAGGGTAATGGCAAGTTCCTGGAGCTGAAAGGGGCAAAAGGAAATAACCTGCAGAACGTAGATGTTAAGTTCCCATTAGGAAAGTTCATCGTGGTAACAGGTGTAAGCGGCAGCGGCAAATCAACGCTGATCAATGAAACACTTTACCCTGTATTGTCGCATCACGCGTATGGCTCAAGAGTATCTCCACTGGAATATAAATCACTGAAAGGCCTGGAGCATGTTGATAAAGTGATAGAAATAGATCAGTCACCTATTGGCCGCACCCCGCGCAGCAATCCCGCTACTTATTGTGGCTTCTTCACAGAGATACGTACATTGTTTGCTTCCATCCCTGAAGCCAAGATCAGGGGATATAATGCAGGACGTTTTTCTTTTAATGTTAAGAGCGGCCGTTGCGAAGTGTGTGAAGGCGGCGGCATGCGGGTGATCGAGATGAATTTCCTCCCGGATGTGTATGTGCATTGTGAGAAATGTAATGGCAAAAGATACAACCGCGAAACACTGGAGATCCGTTATAAAGGCAAATCCATTGCAGATGTGCTGGAAATGACCGTGGAAGAAGCAGTTGAATTCTTCCAGCCTGTACCCTATATCTATCGTAAAATAAAAGTGCTGGAAGAAGTGGGATTGGGTTATATCACACTTGGCCAGTCTGCAGTAACCCTGAGCGGTGGAGAAGCACAACGTGTGAAGCTTTCAACGGAACTTGGCAAGCGTGACACCGGCAAAACATTTTATATACTGGATGAACCGACCACAGGTCTTCATTTTGAAGATATCCGCCACCTGCTGGATGTATTGAATAAACTCGTAGAGAGAGGTAACACGGTACTGGTGATCGAACACAATATGGATGTGATCAAAGTAGCGGATCATGTAATTGATCTTGGCCCTGAAGGAGGAGATGGAGGCGGTAAGATCTTATTTGAAGGCACACCGGAAGAACTGGTGAAGAATAAGGAAAGCTTTACAGCGAAATTCCTGGAAACGGAGCTGTGATAGTTGAATTTAAAAGGGGTAATGATTTAAGGTTAAATATCAAACCTTAAATCATTACCCCTTTTAAATTATAGCGCTTTAGGCTTTCTTATTGATATCCGGTAAGTTGATTTTCCCCAATACCCACACAAGCCCTGCTATTCCTGCAACCAGGGTGATCCAGAGACCGAATCCCGAGCTGGCGCCGAAACCATCGCTTAAGCGGATAAAAAAGATCAGCGCACCTAATGCAATGGCGCCAAAAGAACCCAGTGCTACTTTCTTAAAGGTATCATCGAAGGGTAGTGTTTTATTACCCAGGAAACAGGCGGCTGCTACTCCAAGCACACCCAGGAAAGACAGGATGCCCCAACTTCTGAAACCATTGACGGACCCACCGCCAAATATTCCCAGGCTGATAGACACCCATGGCAGGAACAGCGCAATCAATGCAACGCCTGCAAAAATGAGAGAATATAATTTCTGCTTGTGAAAGTTCAATTGTTCCATAACAAAATGGTTGATTAGAGTTGAACCTACTCATAAGGCTTTTCGGTATCCGCCCCCTGTTGATTTTGTAAACCTCCATGCGGGAAATGGTCATCTAATATAAGATAGTTTTTTTAAATATGACAACCCTAAAATGAGGGATAGTTTAAGGGCAAAAAAAATCCAATAAGCAGCAAAGGGACATTAATAAAATTGTATACTATGAGAAATAGAGAGTACCAATAGAGAACGGATTAGGTTTATTCAACCGGGTATCAGATTTTATTAAGCCCTTTGCTGCTTATTGGAACAGCATTTAGAATATTACTATATAAAGAACTATTCAATTCGTGTCATTCATTTGCGATTCGCACCATTCGCGGCTCTCACCCACAACTTTCTCCTATCAAACTCATTCGCGCTATTAGCGTATCTCGAAGTTGCCTGTAGCCGTCTCCTCATCCCCTGCAAAAACATGATAAATATATTTTCCTCTTTGCAGGCCGCTCAGCCGTTGGTGATCGCCTTCTTTCATTTTGAAATGCTGCACAAGCGTACTGTCCAGATCGAAAACAAAGAATTCAATTTCCTTGTCATCGTTATCTCTGGCCACTACGTGCATGACCCTTTTTATGGCATCCGGGTAAATCTTTACGGCATGGTTATTCCTGGACGATTGAGTTTTTACTTTCGTTAAAGGCTTCTTTTCATCTACAGGATTAACCGGACTTTTTACAGATACTGCTGCTTGTGAGTGGTATGGATTGATCACCACAAGACAACATAAAACAGTAAGAGAAATCAATGTAGATTTTATCTTCATAAGGGTACGGATTGGTGACTAAGTTTGGGGGTATTCTTAATAGAATACCGGGCAACGCAACTGCCTTTTAGCAGGATCGTCTGTGCCGCCTAACCTTAAACCAAAACGGAATACAGTAGAGAAAAATGCATCGTTCTGATTGGGGTTACCGCGTTGAAAATTCTGCGGATTCACACTGGTAGTACCGTTGCCATAAGTTCCACGATAATATAAGTCCTTTGCCATCGCTGCTTGCGGAGCAGACAAATAATTATCGAAATAAATAGGGTCTATATAATAGTCATGGCTCACATCATCAATGTAGTCGGTGAATAACTGGCGGTGCAGTATTTCAAGGCCGATATAGGCCTTATCACTCAGGTAATATTTGACACCCACTCCCATAGGGATTTCTTTTTGCAGCAGTTTATAGGGTTTGCTGTCGGGATACTCTGCCATACCCTGGCCTTCGAGACGAAGCGGATGCAGTTCCACCCACTGGCCTTTATATAATGTTTTGGGGTTGTATTTCATTACACCAAAACCAATCACACCATAAGGGCGCAGCTTGCCTTTAAGGCCATCATATTTCTCCAGGAAAAAAGTAGGATAAACTTCTGCAGCAATATAACCTTCCAGTACAGAAGTTCTAAAGCTCAGGTTTCTTTTCAGCCTGTCCACTTCAGCACCGCCTTTATTGGGAGCCTGTGCATCATTTCCTTCCAAAACACCCTGGTTGATCGCAACGCGAAAACCCAGGAATTCAGTTGGATATACACTCAGGTAAAGGCCTTTTGCCAGTTTGGTCAAAGGGAAATCAAGGTCCTTAACAAAACGCCTGCCTTCGCCGGCAGAACCGCCAAGGTCGCCCAGGAAGAACATGGGGCCAATGCCAATGCCAAACTCTGCGTGACCAATTTCACCGCCTAAGGATTGTGCATTTGATTGATAGGGTAAAACGCTGCCGACAGCAAATAGCAGCGCAATGAATGCGTGTAGAAGTTTGTTTCTCATAGATTCAGATTTCGGATTTCTCTATTGGATTATAACTGGGAACAAAATAGAGAAAGAAAAATGTATCTATGAAATGTTAAGAAAGGTTTTTTTTATTGTGTAAACTTTAAAGGTTTTCTACTTAGTGAATATACGTTTGGCGGGTCATTTCAATGTGGTCTATACCATCTTCATCATATATATCACTGCTTTGCTGAAAGCCCAATGATTCATAAAAATTCTTAAGGTATAGCTGTGCTCCTATCTTGATCGGAGATGCTCCGTATAATCCAAACAGCTCCTGTATGCTCTTTTCCATTAGTAATCTTCCCAACCCGCTGCCCCTCGCTTGCGGGGATGTTACCACACGGCCGATAGAAGGGGCATCCGCGTAAGATATGCCGGCTGGAACGATCCTGGTATAAGCGGCCAGCAGGTCTCCTTTCCATCCCAGCAGGTGATAGCAATGCTGGTCCTTATTGTCCATATCCTGGAACACACAGTTTTGCTCCACCACAAATACTTCAGTTCTGAGGCGGAGCATGGCATATAGTTCGGGAGCAGTCAGCTCATCAAATTTTTTTAAAACCCAATTGATCATGTAGCCGGTAAAAATTTAAAATAAAATAATATCCTTCTTTCATTATCTGCCCGGAGTGGGCACCACTGCCAGGCTCTCATTCCCATCTTCACTTACGGCCTGTATCCCGAAGAAATAGTTGTCTTTTGAATAAGGCAATTCAATGGATGTATTGCTTGTAAATATTTTCTTTTGCCATACTGCACTCGTTGTTTCTCTTATCAATACATAATAGCCTTTCACTTTCCCGGTTTTGGAAGCTTTCCAGTTCAGGATCGTATAATTGGTCAGCCTGCGCGTTTCCACTTTTACTTCCTGCGGCATGGATGGCGACTTGGCCAGGTTAGCCAGGTTGGAAAGATTCATGGCTGTATTCTTACGCAGGTATTCAAAGTCCATGAACTCCTGAAGATCTCCGTATTGTATACCATTTTCCATTCTTACATCCTGGTGTTGATGATAATAGTTCTCGTTCATTTCAGTGATACGTACGGCAGCGTAGCCACGGTTCACATAAGGGGTATGATCGCCACCACGGAGAAAGCGGTCATTACGGTAGATCATTACCACTTGCAGGTTGTCAACATATCTTTCGCCGATCTCTTTTACATAACGGGCCAGTTGCCGGGCTTTGCCATCATTTTCCAGTCCGAGGTTGCGGATAGTGGAAATAGCACGGCCGGTATCCTGAGTGGAAAATGCTTCGCTGAATACACGCACCTGCGTATTGTTGATGATATTGGTTTCACTGCTGTTATTGCTGCCCATAATATCATTGTTCAGCACTGCTTCAATATTCCAGTTTTCCTTTTTCGCTTTTTCTGCCATAAAGTTGGCACCCAGCAAGCCCTGTTCTTCACCACTCACGGCAATAAAAATGACTGTAGCAGGGAAAGACTGACTGCTCATCACACGCGCACATTCGAGCACTGCAGCCACACCGCTGCCATCATCATTGGCGCCGGGAGCATCACCGGTGCGGTCCATCACACTGCTGCGCATATTGTCAAGATGGCCGCTGATTAAAAAAATGCGATTATCTGAAGGATCACTGCCTTTCAGCGTAGCTACCACATTGCCCAACAGGATGGGCTTATCAACGCGCCGGCCATCGGCAGGAAGAGTTACCGTATCAATAAAAGCCGTTAACCGGCCATTGGATTGCCTGGCAAACTCATTGAACTTGCCCAGCACCCAGTTGCGCGCAGCGCCAATCCCTCTTTTAGGATCGGTTTGTGTGCTTAATGTGTTGCGGGTCCCCAGGCTTACCATTTGTTTGATATAGGAAGAAAGGGAATCCTTTGATACCTGTGCCACCATCTTTTCAATTTGCGGATCGCGGTGAACGATGGTTTGTGCGTTTAAAAATGTAACAGAAAACAGAAGGGTGAATAACAGAATAATCTTTCTCATAAACAGTGGTTGAACTTTAAAATTAGGATATTCGCGCTATTGTTGTATCAAATAATCAACCTATTGAGTGATCAGCAGGGAAAAGGATGTAAAGAATGGAAAATGCAGAGCATATACTTGAAGTAAACCAGTTGTCTGTCCGTAAAGCGTCGTTGCAGGTGCTGGAAAATATTTCTTTCTCGCTGAAGCAGGGTGATCACCTCGCGATAACCGGAGCAGCCGGCAGCGGCAAAACCTCCCTGGCGCTGGCACTGGCAGGAAGGATCTTTTTTACAGGCCAGCTGCAATATGCCGGCAACCTGAATGAACGCATTGTGTGGGTGGAGCAGGAGCATCATTTTAAAAATCTTTCCAATACCAGCAATTTCTATTACCAGCAACGTTTCAATTCGATGGATGCGGAAGATGCGATAACCGTGGCAGCATATCTGGGAGGGAGGCATGTTGCAGAAATGGAACTGCTTCGCCCGTTTGATCTCGGCCGCTTGCTGGATGAACCCCTGATCCAGCTTTCCAATGGGGAAAATAAAAAAGTGCAGATCGCAAAGGCATTGCTGGCTTCACCTAAGGTGCTGGTGCTTGATCAGCCTTTTGTTGGACTGGATGTGAAGGCAAGGGCTTTTCTTCATCAACGGATCAATGAACTCGCAGATAAGGGCATACTGATCATACTGGCGACGCATTCTTCTGAAATACCATCCTGCATTACGCAAGTGATCTCACTGGAGAAAAGCAAGCCGGCGGTTTTTATGGAGAGAAGGGCTTTCGATAACCAGCTGCCATCATTGCCAGTAAAAAAGCAACCACTGAATGAAGCATTATTGAAACGGGTGTTGAATATTACTCCAGGCGGGCAGTTCAATGCAGTTATCCAAATGAAGGAGGTGAATGTGAGCTATGGTGATAAGAAAATATTGCAACAGGTAAACTGGGAAGTGAAGGAAGGGGGGAGATGGTTATTGTCTGGTCCGAATGGTGCAGGCAAATCCACTTTATTAAGCCTTATCACTGCTGATAACCCGCAGGCTTATGCCAACGAAATTTATTTGTTTGACAGGAAAAGAGGCAGTGGTGAAAGCATCTGGGACATCAAAAAAAGGATCGGCTATCTTTCTCCTGAATTGATATTGTTTTTTGACAGCAGCAACAGTGTTTTTGAAGCCGTGGCTTCGGGATTGTTTGATACGATCGGGCTTTTCAGGCAGGTAATGGATGAGCAGATGCAGCGGGTGTATGACTGGCTGGAATTGCTTGGCTTAAGATCGCTGGCGAGAAAAAGATTGAACGAGTTATCGGCTGGAGAACAGCGAAGGGCGTTGCTGGCAAGGGCATTGATAAAAAATCCGCCATTGTTGATATTGGATGAACCCTGCCAGGGTTTGGATGATGAAACGGAAGATGGCTTGCTGGAGTTGATCAATGCGGTATGTGTGGCGGGAAATAAAACGCTGATATATGTGACGCATTATGCGAATAAAAGACCAGAATGCGTAGATAGGATAATACGATTAGAAAAGGGACGTGTGATACAAAGTGGTCTCTTAGAAAATTGATCTTTGAATTATTCACCTTGATGTAAATACATTTTTTCATCAGAAAAAAACATTTTTATCTGGTGTTTTTAGGAGTGTGTTTACTTGGATAGGGGTTGGTCAGGAAATTATCTTGAGATATTTCTTGACGATGGAAGAATCAGCAAAGGATAGTACAAACGACCGGTTATTCGAAACAGAATATGATCCTGCAAAGAATGGGCGCCTGCTTTTTTTCGATATAACTCTTTTTACTTCTCTCCTAAGATTTTGTTTTGATGAGGTTAGTGCTAAACAAAAGCAAACCGCTATTAAGAAATTATTAGCTTCCTTTGAATGGAACTTATTGTATCAGGATAAGACGTCAAAGTGTTCTGTTTATGCAGAGTGTACAGAGATTGAACATAAACATGAATTAAAGACTGCAAAAGCTCTTACTCAAAAAGGGTATGATGTTTTATTTGCTCCGAAAGCAATGTTTCTTCGAGGTGAGAAGAAATTTGATATTTTTTTGATTCGGGGGCATGTAATTATGAAGGCAGACCTCAAAAGTATTTCAACCAAAACGCCTGACCTGATAGCAAACCGTATAAAAAGCGGAGCGGACCAGGCAAGCCGGCTTGTAATCGATATTGTATCGGATATTAGCAGAAAAGATTTAATTGATGGATTAAAAAGCGGTATCGAGAGGAGCCGTTTGTTAATTGAAATCCTTCTTTTTTATAATAGTAGATTTTATAGACTTGGCAGGAATGAAATATTGAGCAAAAGAATATACGGCCTAATTAAATAACAAACAGGATTCCTTGGAATCCTGTTCAAGTCTTGATCGTTGGGGGATTATTAATCCAGCCGCCGACACATAGTAAAAATAGAAGAAAAACTTATATCCGAAAAAGTAAAGTCAGTTTATTTTTCTCCTTAGATATAAATAGAGGGAAGAACTCTAAGCTCAAAAATATTTCCTCTAAGAGCATTAGAGGATTTTAATCATTTTGAGAAAATTCTTTCTAATACCCATACTTATCCTTCCACAACGATTTCAAAAACTTTCTTAACTCCTCTTCTCTTGCATTCTTCCCCGGCTCATAAAACTTCTTTCCCGCTATCTCTTTCGGCAAATACTCCTGCGGTGAAAAATTATTTGCATAACTATGCGAATACTCATAATTCTTTCCATACCCCAGATTCTTCATCAACTTGGTCGGTGCATTGCGGATATGCAAAGGCACCGGCAGATCACCATATTGCTGCACGGCTGCCAAGGCATTAGCAATTGCTTCATACGAAGCATTGCTTTTAGGGGAAGATGCGAGATAAACAGCGCATTGGGATAGAATGATCCTTGCTTCTGGATTGCCAATCTTGTTAACAGCTTCAAACGTTGTATTCGCCATTACAAGCGCTGTAGGGTTTGCATTACCGATATCCTCACTGGCGAGTATCACCATCCTCCTGGCAATGAATTTTACATCTTCGCCACCTTCGATCATTCTTGCCAGCCAGTACACTGCTGCATTCGGATCGCTGCCGCGCATGGATTTGATAAAAGCTGAAATGATATCATAATGCTGTTCACCGCCCTTGTCATACAAGGCGATCTTTTTCTGGGCAATGTCCATCACTTTTTCATCAGTGATCACCACATGGTTGCCTGGTTTTTCCGGAACAATGGAATCAGCTACCAGTTCAAGCAGGTTCAGCAGTTTTCTTGCATCGCCTCCTGAAATGCTCAACAGCGCTGCTGTTTCTTTCAGCTCGATGTTTTTTTGTTTCAGCCATTCATCTTTTTCGATAGCTGTTTGCAATAGTTGAACAAGATCCTTTTCATCCAATGCTTTCAACACATATACCTGGCTGCGGCTGAGCAAGGCGCTATTCACTTCAAAAGAAGGGTTTTCTGTGGTAGCACCTATCAATGTCACCACTCCCTTTTCTACTGCACCCAGCAATGCATCCTGCTGACCTTTATTGAAACGGTGAATCTCGTCAATAAATAAAATGGCACTTGCTTTTGTTTGTGCTTCTGCGATCACTTCCCTCACTTCTTTCACACCAGAACTGATCGCACTCAGTGTATAGAAAGGTACTTTCAACGTATTGGCAATAATATTTGCAATCGTTGTTTTACCGGTACCCGGCGGGCCCCAAAGGATCATTGACGGGATCCGGCCATTCTCTATAGCCTTCCGCAAAATGCTGCCTTTGCCAGTCAGATGCTGCTGACCGGCAAGGTCATCGAGAGTAGTAGGACGTATTCTTTCTGCTAATGGAACCATTTCTGAGTCAGGAGTCTTTAGTCGGGAGCCAGGAGTTGCCCAGGCATTAGCCTAAAACCTCCATTCGAACCCGGTCTGCCAATAATTTTAGCAAATTTCGGAATTTTTTTGGTTATTCAACAATTGTCAGATGGCGGGGTTTTTAGTATTTTGATCTTTAATAGGTAATGAGATTCAAACATATACGATATAAATGGCTATTGCTGCTTTTTTTACTGGCTGTGGAATATGGTTATGCACAAACCATTTCTGCAGAGCAGAGCTATGCCGCCAATTCACCTGGTGTGGGAATGGTGCAGACTGTTTTCTCCGGTACTGTGTACGTGAGTAAAGTGGAGATGAATGAGACTCGTTTCAACCGGCTGGTTGATTCGGTAAAACGACTGGATACCTCAGGCACGATGTTTACCCCGGAAGAAAAACTCGACATCGTGGTGAAAGCTTTGTACAATAACCCCTTCCGTTTCTTTACGCGTACCACAGAATATTTCAGGCAGCAACACCGCATCTTTTCATCCGGCTCCGGCTTTTTTATTACAGGGGATGGATACTTCATTACCAATTGCCATATCATTGATAGAGATAATGCCTATATCCGCCGCCAGTTCATCCTTTCCACTTTTAAGGACGTGACAGACGCCAATATCCGCTCCCTTGAGCGGTCATGGGCGATGACTTTGTCTGATGAACAGCGGGGCCTGCTTAACGATGCTTACAGTGTTATTTATTCACAGGTATCATCAATGATCATTTTTGATCTGAAAAAAGAAATTTTTGTTCAGTTCAGGATAGATAGCGATAAAGGTGATTTTGTGACCAGGCGTTTACCTGCAACTGTTATTGTCAGCGGTAAGGCTATGCCTGGTAAAGATGTTGCTGTGTTGAAAATAGATAGCGTGAAACAGATGCCGACCTTACCGGTTAGCACCGATCCGATGGTAAGGATCGGTAGCCAGGTGCTGGTGTTTGGTTATCCTGAACCGGTCACATCCAATGCCTTTTTAGCAAAAGAAACTAATATAGAGCCATCGCTGACAGCAGGCGTGGTAAGTGCGATTAAGCGTTCTATTGGTGGATGGCCGGTGATACAAATGGATGCCATCATCACGCATGGCAGTAGTGGGAGCCCTGTGTGCAATAGTAGAGGAGAAGTGATTGGCCTTGCTACATTTGGCAGTCTGGAACAAAAGACCGGTAGCCTTGCCGCCGGGTTTAATTTTGCTATCCCTGTATCCGTAGTGAAAGAGTTTTTGGATTCCGCTATGATCCATCCTGAAATGAGCCGTGCTTCGATCGCTTACAATAAGGCCATCGGTCTTTTCTTTGAAGGTTACTATTTCCGTGCAAAACGGATGTTTGAATCCGCTGCCAGGCTTAACCCCTCTTATCCTTTACTTACCTATTATATAGAAGAAAGCAACCGGAAGATAAAAACGGGTGAAGATAAAGAAAGCTTTTCCCAGCAACTGGTCTTCCGTATTCTTGCCGTTTTAATGATACTGGGCGGCATATACGTTTATTACCGTTGGCAGCAACAACGGCAGAAGAAAAACCCTTCCAGGTAAACGACCTGTATGATCATCAGGCGATGCGCTGCAGCAATGTAAGCCTGCGGTAAATACTTTCTTCAATCTGTATCAGCTCATCATGATGCCCTCTTTCCACGATGCAACCATCCTGCATAACGATGATCTCATCTGCTTCTTTAATGGTGCTGAGGCGATGGGCGATCACAAGAGTGGTGCGGCCTTCCATCAATTTATTGAGTGCATCCTGTACGGATTTCTCCGCTTCGGTATCCAACGCAGAAGTGGCTTCATCCAATATCAGGATCGCCGGATTTTTAAAAACAGCTCTTGCAATACTCAGGCGTTGACGTTGCCCTCCCGAAAGGCGTATGCCACGGTCACCAATATTGGTTTGATATCCCTGTTCTGTTTGCATGATAAAATCATGTGCATTGGCAATTTTTGCTGCCTGTATCACTTCTTCTTCTGTAGCATCCGGTCGTCCTAATGCGATATTATTGAAAATGGTATCATTGAAAAGAATGATCTCCTGCGTTACAAAACTCATCTGGCTCCGCAACGATTCCATGGTGTAGTCTTTTACACTTTTGCCATCGATCAATACTTCTCCTGAAGTGGCTTCATAAAAGCGGGGGATGAGATCGGCGATGGTTGACTTACCCACACCGGAAGGGCCTACTAATGCAATGGTCTTTCCTTTTTCAATAATGAGATTGATATTCTTTAATACAGGCTTTTCATTGTATTGAAATGATACATCCATCAGTTCGATCTTTTCTTTAAAGCTATTCAGTTCTACAGCACCGGGCTTATCGGCGATCTCAACCGGTTTTTCCAGTATTTCCAGGATGCGCTCACCGGCTGCCTGCCCTATCTGTATATTGGACAAAGCCACTACAATAGCTTTTGCCGGTCTTATCACTTGTGAAAAGATGGCAATAAAAGCGATAAAAGCGCCTGCTTCCAGTCCTCCGTCTTTGCTTAATACCAATCCACCTCCATACACCAGTATACAAGCAACTACAATGACACCCGCTGCTTCGGAAAAAGCAGGCGCCAGTTCTCTTTTATTGAAACTGGCCAGGCTTGCTTTACGGTAAAAGTCATTTTCACGGCTGAATCTTTTCAACACAAAACCTGTAGCATTAAATGCACGGATAATGCGCATGCCGAGCAATGTTTCATCAATGATCGTAAGCAATCTACCCATAGAAGCCTGTACATCTTTGGCTTCCTTCCGGAGTTTCCGGGTAACTGCCGCAATAGCAACAGCAGAAATTGGGATGACCAGCAATGTGAACAGGGTCAGTTTTGCAGAGATCGCAAACAAGGCAATGAAATACCCGATCATTACATACGGCTCTTTGAACAAAACTTCCAGCGAACTGGCTGCAGCGCCTTCAATACCGTACACATCACTGTTGAGCCGGGAGATAAGATCGCCCTTGTGTTCTTTGGTAAAATAGCCCAGTTGCAGCCGGTTGATTTTATCGAAAAGCGCTTCCCTTAACCTTTTTACCAGGAGGGTGCGGGTATTGATCAAACGACGTTGTGCCAGGTAACGGAAGAGATTGGTCAGCACCACTGCAGCAACGATCATGCCCGCCATGAAGTAAAGGGCATAAGCAGGGTTATGTGTTTTAAAATTATAGACGAGATGATAAAAATAATCTTTGAAATAGCTTGCTGAGAGGCTGAACTCCGGTGCCACTGCATATTTAGCATTATCAGCAGCACTGCCGGGATCAAAGAGAAAATTGAGCAAAGGGATGATGAGCGCGAACTGGAACACGCTAAAGAACACACCTATCAGCGTAAAGCTAAAAAATGGAACAACAAATTTATGATAGGGTTTAATATAACTCAGCAAACGCCGGTAGACCTTCATGTTACGGGTTTAAAAATTAATAAAGTGAACGATATACATTTAGATAAGCTTTAGCGGCTTTGGTCCAGCAGAATAATTCGCTTCGCTGGCGGATTATTGGTTCCATACTGGCTGCGGTGTACTGCTTCATACCCTGGCGAAAAACATTTTGCATGTGCAGCGCGCTGAAATCACGGAAGTAAAAAGCGGCAGAACTGCCAATTTCAGGTAAAGCGGTTTTATTGGACAGGAAAACCGGCTTGCCTGCGGACATGGCTTCCGTAACGGGCAACCCAAAACCTTCAGCAATGGAAGGCAGGGCAAATGCGTAGCAGTTCTGATAATACCACGATTTCTCCGGTTCAGATATATTACCCAACACCCGCAGGTTATCTTCTACCCGCATGTCCCTGGCTGATTGTTGGATGAAATCGAGATAACTGGGATCATCCAGCCTTCCTGCTATCAGCAACTCCAGGTCCTGTTCCTGTTGCAGTAAAGGGAGCAGGACATGAAAGTTTTTTTTGCGGCACATCACTCCTAATGAAAACAGGAATGGCCTTTCCGGTTTATAGGAATAGCTATACAGTTCAGGGCTTTTGAGTTCGTTGGTGCCGTTATAGATCACATATACAGGCTTGGTACCCGTATCGCAATATTTTAATACGTCCTGCCGGCAAAAATCTGAGATGCACACAATGGCATCAGAGCGGTCGATGTTCTTTTGGAGATGATGCAGGTAGCTGGCTTTTTTAAGCTCTTCCTTCTTCTCGTATATAAAATTAAGGTCATGAATGGTTAGCACTACCTTAATGCGCCGGTTGCGTTTGGGGACGTAAGCTGAACTCTGGTATGTACAATGCCAGATATCAAATCCTTTTAACGGAGGCATATAAAATTTCTGCAATGAATGCTGCCTGATATACTGGGTAGTATCGCCAAATTTCCCAAGTATCTGTTGCGGAACAAAGAAGTTGATCTCTTCCCTGCGGGGGTCTGCCTGTGTTCGCAAATGCAGACCCAGGTTAAGACTGTAATGATAAAGGCCGGTATTGAAATACTTCATTCTTTCACAATCGAACACAATTCGCTGCAACATATACAAGATAGTTGGAGATGAATAAAAATTAGTGGAGTTCGGTTGCAAGCATGATATGAACTCCTTGCAAAATCCATACCGTTCATAAGTACAGATCAGCTGATTCAGAGCCTGACACCAGGTTCACATGTACCGTTGCTTTATCACCATAAAATTTTTTTATAGTCATAAAGATTTTAAAAAAATGGTTTGTTAAAAAGAAAGTGGCAGGAAATATGATGAGTTTTGCTGCCACTTGATTGAATCAAATTTTTATGAATGAAGTAATTCTTGATTGCGACTTAATGCGGTTTCCCAATTCCGGATTATATTATTATTGTTTAAATCTGGGCAATCATGTTCAGGATCATGTAGCAGGAAACGCTGATATAAAGATCAGACATTATATACCACGATCTGAGGTAAATACTTTTAAGTATAGAATTAACAATATTATAGAGCGATCATTTCACCGGTATTATAAACCTTTCCTGAATCAATGCAGGATCTGGCATGCCCCCTTTCAATCAGGGCGCATTATCCCGGACAGGAGAAAATACCGGCATATCAAGGTTTTGTTAACGATACATGACCTCAATTCACTGCATGAAGGCAAGCCACTGAAAGAACAACAGAAAAGCATTGCACATACGCAGTCAATGATAGACAGAAGTGATGCTATTGTGTGCGTGTCTGAATTCTGCCGGAATGATGTGCTGAAAAATTGTGATGTAGGTAACAGGCCCCTTTACGTTATTCATAATGGAACCCAGCGTGTGCTTGAACCCCGCCCGCCACTTTCATCCTGCCGCCCCAGCGGGCCCTTCATGTTTGGCATGGGATATGTAAACCGGAAAAAAAATTACCATGTGTTGCTTTCACTGGTAAAGGACAGTGGGATGGACCTGGTAATTGCCGGCCGGTTGGATGAGACCGATTATGTTGAATCTATCCGCAGGGGGGCTATCGCCATGGGCATTGATCATCGTGTGCATTTACCTGGCCCGATATCTGAAGAAGAGAAAGCGTGGTATCTGCGGAATTGTACCGCTTTTGTACATCCTTCCCTGGCTGAAGGTTTTGGGTTCCCGGTAGTGGAAGCTATGCAATTAGGGAAACCTTTATTTCTTTCCGACCGAACATCATTACCAGAGATCGGTGGTGATCTTGCCTTTTATTTTTCATCATTTGAAAGGGAGTATATGCGAAAGATTTTTCACGAAGGTATGCAACGATATAAGCGGGAGAATATGTCAGACGCTTTGATCAACAGAAGCAAATTGTTTGATTGGCAAAAGAATACAAAAAAATATCTTGAAGTGTACCAAACCTTATTATAATTATATGTGGAATGAAACTATAACACCCGTAGAAACACGCGAATGGAATACCTCCCTCATATTCGATGCAGGAAGACGCAGGTCTGAACTTTGCAAAGCAAAGGACTGGCAAACCGATTGGTATAAACGATGGGCTTCGGAAATACATGAAGTTCCCCGCTTTCATCGAAAGCAATGGGAATATACTTATATACTTCAATCACTTTGGGAAAGAGGCTGTATCGCTAAAGGTCGTAAAGGTTTAGTATTTGCCGTAGGCTCAGAGCCTCTACCCTCTGTGATGGCCAATTATGGTTGTGATATTACTGCTACCGATATTTTTCCTGAAGAAGGAAAAGAGAAAGGATGGGAGAATGGGGATCAGCTTTGCTTCGGACTTGAATCGCTCAACAAACGGGGCATCACTGATGATAACACTTTGCGTGAGCACGTGCAATACCGGCCTGTTGACATGAACGATATACCTTCCAGTTTAAGAGAGTTTGATTTTACCTGGTCCAGTTGTTCTTTTGAACATCTTGGGAGCATTGAGAGAGGATTGGATTTTCTTCTCAACCAGATGAACACACTTAAACCAGGCGGATGGGCCGTGCATACTACCGAGTTCAATATTTCTTCCAACGAAAAAACATTGGACACTGGCAATACGGTGATCTTCCGTATGCGCGATCTGGAAAAACTGGCTGAGCAGCTACGTGCAGAAGGGCATTTCGTAGAAGAATTGGATTATTCCCTGGGTGGTCTTCCTGAAGACTTTATGGTGGATGTATATCCTTACAAACAGGATATACATCTGAAACTCCAATTGAACGAATACGTAGTTACTTCTATCGGACTTATTATACGAAAGAAGAAAGAACGGAAAATATTTGGATTATTTTAGATCAAGTTTGATCTGAAGTTCCTCGAACTGTTTTTCATCAATCGTTGCAGGGGCATCCAGCATTACATCACGGCCGCTATTATTTTTAGGGAAAGCGATAAAATCGCGGATGCTTTCGCTGCCACCAAGGATGGCGCAAAGGCGATCGAAGCCAAAAGCAATACCGCCGTGTGGGGGGGCGCCATATTCAAATGCTCCAAGCAGGAAGCCAAACTTATGGAGCTGCTCTTCTTTGTCCATGCCCAATGCTTCGAACATCTTTTCCTGCAGCTCGCGTTGATAGATACGGATAGAGCCACCGCCGATCTCGTTGCCATTTAATACCATATCATAAGCATTGGCCTTGATATTGGCATAAGGGTGTTTAAGATATTCTGCTGCATTGCTGATCACCGGGTTGTTGGAGATCATGGTTTCAATATCAGAAGGCTTGGGTGATGTGAATGGATGGTGACGGGCTACCCAGCGGTTGCCTTCTTCGTCGTATTCAAACAGAGGGAAGTCGAGCACCCACAGCAATTTAAATTCATTGTCTTTGCGCAAGCCGAGGCGTTTGCCCATTTCAAGACGTAATTCGCTGATGGCTTTCCGGGTCCGCTCTTCATTGCCGGCAAGTATCAGCACGAGGTCGCCGGATTGTGCACCCGCAGCATCTGCGATCGCCTTCAGCCGTTCTTCAGAATAAAATTTATCGACACTGCTTTTGTAAGTGCCATCAGTATTGACTTTAATAAATACAAGGCCTTTCATGCCGATCTGCGGGCGCTTCACCCATTCAGTCAGCTCGTCTGTTTGTTTACGGCTGTATTCACTGCAGCCGGGTACAGCAATGGCCAATACCGTTTCTGCTTCATCAAACACTTTAAAGTCTGCACCATTGATCAGTGCAGCATTGTCTTGTTTGTTTATATAAACGGAAGATGGTTTCTTCAGGTTGAGCAACGACATACCAAAACGGATATCAGGCTTGTCATTACCATATTGCCACATGGCATCTTCCCAACTCATGCGCTGTACTGCTTCAGTATAATCTATCCCTTTTACTTCTTTGAAAATGGATTTGACCATGCCTTCAAACATGGCAAGGATATCTTCCTGCTCCACAAAAGCCATTTCACAATCGATCTGCGTGAACTCAGGTTGACGGTCGGCACGGAGATCTTCATCCCTGAAGCATTTAACGATCTGGTAATACCTGTCGTATCCGCTCACCATCAATAGTTGTTTGAACGTTTGTGGTGATTGGGGCAATGCATAAAATTGACCTGGGTTCATACGGGAAGGCACCACAAAATCGCGTGCACCTTCGGGCGTTGATTTGATGAGAAAAGGAGTTTCAATATCCATGAAACCCTTGTTATGCAAATAATTTCTTGCAGCGCGGTTAACGGCATAGCGCAGCTCCAGGTTTTTCTTGACAGCATTCCTGCGCAGGTCGAGAAAGCGGTACTTCATGCGGAGATCGTCGCCGCCATCCGTTTCATCCTGGATAGTAAAGGGGGGAACAGCTGATTTATTCAATATTTTAAAAGAGGTAATAATGATCTCGATATCACCGGTGGGCAGTTGAGGATTTTTATTGGTCCTTTCCTGCACAGTGCCGGTAGCCTGCATCACGAATTCCCTTCCCAAAGGGTTTTCTTCCAGTTGTTTATTCAGCTCTTCACCAAATAAAAGCTGTGTAATGCCATACCGGTCGCGGAGGTCAACAAAAGTGATAGCCCCGAACTTGCGGACGGTTTGCACCCAGCCGGCCAGGGTTACTTGTTTGGAAACATCGCTGATTCTTAATTCGCCACAGGTGTTCGTTCTGTACATAATATATATGGTATAACGCTTAGGAGTTGAAAACGCCCGGTGCCGGGCTTTTAATGGGCGCAAAGATAAGAAAGACAGGCATTTTGAGTGGAAGCGTTTCAAATTTGGCCTTTGAGCCCCGGCTGATCAATAAAATCACGGATAATAAGCGCCTTTGGCAATCTCGAAGGGAAAATCCCGTTATCCATAAGTAAACCAGGCAGATGGCCAGCTCCACCTTACCAGTTGGTTTGTCTGTATCGTAGATTTACGGATGTGGAAATACTGCGGGACGCTTGCATATAACACGTTCGTGGATTACATTTATGAATCAACCGTACGCTATTATGCAATCACTCCTGCGAAGGCTGAATAAGTTATTTGCGCGTGTACCACCAAGAGTATCAGCCACCCCGGCTGAGGAAGTGGAGGTTGATGAAGCTACATTCAATCATTATTCGTTTGTTATCGGCAGCGTTTTCTCTTACTTCAATGATCTTTCACCTGAATCAAAAAAGAAATTCGTACAAAGGGTATATCAGTTCAGGTCGCAGAAGCGATTTCATTATATCGGATTGGAGAATAATGAAGATACAGCTGTGCTGGTCAGCTCTTCGGCCATACAGGTAACGTTTGGCTTAAAGAATTACCATCTTTCCTATTTCAAGGATATCTACATACTGGCAGATGCTTATCACATGGACAATGATGATGAATTGTACATAGGGCATGTTGCGCCGGATGGCATCTATCTTTCCTGGAAGCATTTCCTGTATGGTTATTCCTACAAAAGCAAGAATGATAATATCAACGTGGCTGTGCATGAAATGGCACATGCTTTATTGCACAATAATTTCTTTGCCCAATACGGAGCCGATCTTCATTTCCGGCTCAATTACGAAAAATTCTCTACCAGCACCGGGCAGATACTGGCCGACGTGATCACCCGCCGCCGCAGTTACCTGCGCAGCTATGCATTCAGCAATATGCACGAATTCTGGGCCGTAAGTGTAGAGGCGTTTTTTGAAAATCCTTCCGGTTTGAAACAGAATATGCCTGATCTGTATGATGCTTTGTGCCGGGTGCTTAATCAGGATCCGGGAACAAAGGAGAAATTGTTGGCGTAGATACTATCACCTTCTGCTCAAAATCTTCTCAAACCTTCTTACATCAGCATCTTTCGCTATTGGCAGATCATATAAAAGATAATCGGTCAGCTGCCTGGCAAAGAAAGGAGCTAAAGAACATCCTTTGGTGCCCATACCATTCAATATTCCGACGGAAGAGTGCAAAGGATGCAAACCTGCAAATGGCCTTCGTTCCAGTGTGGCCGGCCGCAAGCCGGAACGGTGGGCAACAATTTTGAAAGGGATTTTCAACCATTCTTTCATCACCTTCTCTGTATTCTCGCGGAAAACAACAGTTGGCCCCGCATCATCAAAATCCCATACATAACTGGCTCCGATCCAGAAAAGATCTTTTTCCGGCAGGGGCACCAGCATCATGGACTTTTTATAAATATTGTGTTCAGGCAGGCCGGGTATCTCAGCAATCAGTGCTTCGCCTTTATTGGGTGCAAAGGGCAATTGTTTGAAGTAAGGGTTGTTGAAGCTGGCCGGCCCATCACAGAAAATGACCTTTCGGGCAGTGATATCCTTATATTGAATATGGTCAGATGATACCTTTAATGCAGTGATATCAAAACTTTCTTCCCGCAAAAAGCCAGCAGCATTCAACACTTTACGCCATGCAGGCAACAGGTTGTCGAGATGCGCTGTGTACACAGGTCTTATTTCACCACAGCCAAATTCGTACTTAAAGAAGGTATTGAAATGATTTTGTTCGGGATAAGCATGAACATACTGATCACCTGTCTCGATCTTTTGTAAAAAACTTTCCCGCATAAAAGGATTGGGAAAGAAATCAATAATATTCTTTTGGGAAATGGCGTTGATGGATAATTCAGTTCCGATCTCTGTATATGCCTGCCAGGCATATGGCAACACTTCTTCCACTTTCCAGACTGTAACGAGGCGGCGACCGGTAACAGGATTGATAATACCTGCTGCAATGCGGGAAGGGCTATCCGGATAAGCATCATCCATTACTATCACCGATCTTCCTTCTTTCTGCAAATAGTAAGAAAGGAAAGTGCCACAAACACCTTGACCAATAATAAGGAAATCAGTTGTCATCGAACAAAAATACCCAACAAATAAAACAATATCTATTTTAGTCCTCCCTTCCCGTCTTCCCGCCTTACCGGTAAGTTTTTACCGGTAAGGCGGGAAGACGGGAAGGGAGGACTAGGAGAGAGTCATTCCGAACTATTTTTCCTGGCGTAATATTCACCGTTTGCGTACAGTCTTTTCCCTTTAATTTTCACAACTGTCTTTCCTGGTCCAGAATATGGTTCGTATAAGGTGATCTTGTGAATATTGTTCCCTATTGTAGCAGGGATGCTGCCAGGATATGTAAATGAGCGGTAGCCGTCCAGGTAGAAGACCAGTGTATCGTTCTTTTGGAAATCCTGTGCAAAGAAATAAAGCGTATTGCCAAAATGAGGTTTGGGCTTTGCCCGTGGCAATTGAATAGATCTGATGTTTACCTGTTCTCCATAACGGTTCCAGAAGTTGAACGAAGAAATGGAGGTGAACCGGCTGATTGAATCATTCGCCATACTGTTTGTGTATGGATCATTGCTGGGGGAAGAACTGAGTAGCAGCCGTCCCCGTTCCAGTTTCCATTTACCATCGGTGTAATAAAACAGGTTGCGTGTGGTATTGTCTGTACCGATCTCAACGGTTTTGCTTCCGGGGTATACCCATTCAAAAGTACTGTCGGTTTTTAACAGCAGTTGTGCACCGGTATTTTTATCGGCGTGATAAATACCGGTAACCTGGCTGGTGGTTTTGCAGGAAAATAAGGCCAATAAACAGAGTCCGGTGATCAGGCGGCAGATCATCATAAAATGAAGATAAGCCATTCGCATAAAACGAATGGCTTATCCTGTATTCTTTTCCGGTACAATTTATTGAACAGTGATGCGGATGCCTTCACTGTGTGCGCTGAACTCAGGAGCGTACATGGATTGAATGGTACTGATGCCATTGCTGAAATTACCTGAGTGGGTAACGAACAATGAATATTCAAACACATAAGTGCCTTTACGCAATTTATCAAAAAAGAAATGTGTTGCAGCATCACGGGTGCTTTCATAATAACCCAGGCCGTCCTGCCATTTATAACTGCTCAACACGTTCACGGGCTCCAGGGCAGAAGCGCGCATATCTTTCATGTGCATGTACTCCATATCCCTGTCGGCCCGGAGTTCAATACGGACGCGGATCTTATCACCGGTTTTCAGTTTATCGCCATCTTTTACCGGCGTTAATACAGGCCCTCTGTCTGAATTGGTTTCTATAAACAGTTTCTTTTGCAATTGCAGTGGGGTGGCAGCGCCGGTGATCTTATCGAGGTCTTCAAAATATTGCCAGTACATGCCTCCCCAGGTGGCACCGGTATTATTGCCGGTGGATGAAACTGTAACAGCTATATTACCCATTTCCGGTTTAATGTCTGCCGGCTGGAATGTTTTGCTGAAATAACCGGTTCCGGCTTCCTGCTGGCTATCGGTGGATCGTACGATTGTACTGCCCAATTGAATGCTTACCTGGGGCTCCTGCGTCAACCAGTTGCTTCCCTGCAGCAGTAAAGCATAGCAGGCTTCTGCTGTAGCTTTGGTCGATTCCCAGCTATTGGTCTGCTTGTTTTTCAATAACCAGGTGCGAAGATCATCTACTGTTTTAGTGTCCTTGCTTATTTCGCTGAATGCTTCGATCAGCAATGACTGCCGCTCGACAGGTGCTTCATACCACCACCAGCCACGGTTGGCATCTTTCCAGTACATTCCCAATTCTTCATTGTTGATGGATGTTTCTTTCAATGATTTAAGTATTGCAGCAGGTGTTTTAATGTCTCCCATACGGTGCAGCGCCAGTGCGGTCATACCCTGCATGTATTTGTTACGGCTGGTCCAGTTTTGGGGCAACCGGCTTTTAAAATAGGTATATGCTTTTTGCGACTCCGTAAGGATCTTGTAGTTAGGGAAAAAACTGCGCATATAGAAATACTGGATCACACTGTAATCGGGAATATATTTAGAGAGATCGGTTTTGTATTTCACCAGGTTATCATAATCCTCTTTGATCTTCCTGTCGAGGTAAGGGATGGCCGTGCTCAGCACCTGTTTCAGTTTTGTCTCTTGCCCTGCAGCGATTCCTTTCAATTTTATCAGGTGACCAATACCTGTAACAATATACTGGGTCATATAACGATCGTCAGGACCGCCTTTGAACCAAACAAAACCGCCATTGCTGCTTTGCAATTGCTTCATTTTTTCATAAGCGCTATTGAGCTCTCCACTCATGCGCAGCATATCAAAGAGCAAAGCGATATTCTGTTTTTGCTGTGCTTCTGTTTTTGCAGCCAGCACCCAGGGTGTTTCCTCCAGTAAAATTGATTTTAATTCAGGATTTTTCTGAAGATTGCTGAGCAGGGCCGCAGTGTCGGTTTTCTTCCATTGTTCAAACACCTGGCGTATGCGCGGTGCAGAATTCGCAATAAAAGAAGCCAGGGAATTGGCATAATAACGGTTCCAGGTTTGCTCTGCACAATCATAGGGATATTCCATCAGGTAAGGCAATGCCTGTACTGCATACCAGGCTGGGTTGGAAGTGTATTCTACTGTAAGAGAATGCTGCTTTAGTGATGTGCTGCTGCCGGATTGCTTCAGTTTGTCAAAAGAAAAATTCTTTGTACCGTTTCCGCGCATGGGCAGGCTTATTGTTTCAGTCACCAGCATACGGTTGCTTAATACAGGTAAACTGTTTTCTTCACCATCACTGAAATTGTCTGCTTTGGCTACCACGCGCCAGGTCAGTGGCTCGGTAAATGAAGAAGGGATAGACAAGGGGAAGAAAACAACTGTGCTCTGACCTGCAGCTACCTGGAAACTTTTACTGGTTTCTTTATTGTTAAAGATCGCGTTCACAGGTTCATTGGTAGCGGCATTGAACAATTGCAGCTCTGCATTTCCGGACAATTGTTTTTCCGAAAGGTTCACGATCTTGGCATTGAATACCAGTTGATCACCTTCCCGGAGAAAACGCGGCGGGTTGGGCTGCACCATCAGCTGTTTTTGCGTAATGATCTCTTTCTGGCTGTAACCAAAAGCAAGGTCTTTTGTATGAGCCAGTGCCTGGAACTTCCATTTGGTAAGGGCTTCAGGCATGGTGAAAGAGAATTCGATATCGCCGTTGCTGTCTGTTCGGAGATCGGGGAAGAAGAAAGCTGTTTCATTGAAGTTGGTGCGGATTTGGGTGGCTGGGTTTTCAGCTTCCTTATTACCTTTCTCCTCCTGGGATGAAGTGCTGACAGTGTATTTCATTAGCTTGGAGGGATCATTCGCTTGCTCGGCCGAGTCGACCATGATCCCGGCAGCTTTACTTTCAAGCGCCATAGAAGGAGCGGCAGCGAAAGCACGCATTTCCCTTCTTACTCCATATCCTGCAGAAACTATATCAGATTGTGCAAAGAATAAGCGGTCATAATCCTTGATAAGATCCTTTGCTGTATAAGGAACAGGCCGTTGGAAAGATTCAATCCTCATAAAGTTTTGGCGATTTTCCCAGGACCTTCGCTGGCTATATGAGGCCCATATGTAAGGTTTATCCCAATTGTGCTCACTGAACTGATCAAGCGAAGCATCATACATACTGGCTAATATCTCTGCTGCTGCTTTTTCATTTTTGTACCCGCTGATCTTAAGTTTCCATTTTTCGTCGCTGCCAGGAAGGGTTTTGTCCCGGTAAGTAGCGTATTCTATCTGCAATTCTTTATTGCTCCAGGGCACAGGGATAACTACATAATTAAAATAAGACCGGTTATGTTTTACAAAAGCCCAGCTTACTCCATATCCACCGCGCTCAGCTTCCGTTGCAGAGAATGTGATATCCTTTTTCTCATTATTCAGTTTAAGGAATGAGTAGCTGATATCGGCACTGTCCTTGCCGGGCAGGGTTTTATCCAACTGCTGCACAATGAACACATCATTCGCTGAAGTACCGAGCCTAAGCGTTGTATTTTCCCCGGGTTGGATAGGCCTGGGACCTTGTGTCCATACATATTGGGGCTGACCCAACTGCTGGCTTTTTTCATCAAACAGCTCTATGTATTTAAGGTCTTTTACTTCTGCACCATTCTTGTCTTTAGTAAATATTTCAACGGAGTAATAACCGGGAGCAGGTTTAATTCCGCTTACCGGGAAAGGCATGCCTTCTTTTACCGAATCAGTTTTTTGCCATAAAAGATTTTCTTTGTCCCAACTGGCGGGGTTGGTTTCATCGTTGTATTCATCATGGGGGAAATATTGGATGTATTCCTCTTTATTCATTACAAACTGGTCAGGTCTCTCCCAAAAACGTTCCCTGATCAGCCTTTTCTCTTCTTTCAGTTTGGTTATTTTCACAGTTACAGCAGCCGGTTCAAATTCACCGTTATTGTTTTCAGTGCGGATGGAAAGTTTGTTCAGGCTGTCTGCTGCTATACGGGAAGGAATATCAGTTTTTAATAATAATGCTTTATAGCTGACGGAAACATTTTTTTCTCCGCTTCTTGTTTCACCATTGATATCCGTAATGTCTGCATACACCACATAATCAAAAGCAGGCTCCAGTTTCGGATCAATTTTCAAATCAGGTATGGCTGTAAATTTTACACGGAATTTGCCATCTGCATCTGTTACTGTTTCCCCATGCACTATTTCAAGCGGTTCAGATGGCGGTTGCCACCAGCGGGCAAATAGCCAGGGATAAAGGAAGCGGGCTTGCCTTACCACCCTGTATTTAACTTTTGCCCCATCGATATTATTGCCGGCATAAGCTTTTGCCAGGCCTGTTACTTCAATGGAATCATTTACGCGATAAGTTCCTTTCAACGGTTCATACTCTACATAGAACTTAGGGCGTTTATAATCTTCCACCCGGAAATAAGAATTGCCCTGATCTTTTTTGGTAAAAATGGTATAGGTGCCATTCAAACCGGTTGCAGGCAACTGGAACCTCCCGGTAAATGAACCGTAATCATTAGTCGTTAGGTTTAACGAATCAATAGTTTCGCCGTTTGCATTCCGCAGGTAAACCGTTGTCGTATATCCCTGCAATATGTCTGCTTTTCTTAAGAATTGATTCCTTGATAAAACAATCCCTTTGAAATAAACAGTTTGCCCGGGGCGGTAAATGCTACGGTCCCTGAAAATAAAAATACTGTTCTCACTACGTGGAAGGGGAGTGTTCCTGTAGTAATAATCGTTCCGTAGCTCATCAATGTACAGCTTTTCATTTCCACTGGTTATTTCCAGTGAGTAGGCATATCGCCCCCTATTGCTGTTTTCCTGTTTGTCTTTCCTGATGAGATGAAAATAACCGTTCTTATCAGTAGTATAAACCGCTCCTTTTGTTTTGATGTTGCGTGAGGTTGCATAATCGTATACCTGTTCCCACACCTGGATGGTTGAATTGGGAAGCGGCTGACCATTATCCCTGTGCAACACAAAATAATCAAGCTGGTTATTAATATAGCTAATGGATGACACATAGAACCTTCTTGCTCCGATCAGTGTTCCTGTTTTTTCAAATGCCTTATCAGAAGCTGCAATAAGAAAGTATTCCCCGCTTGGGAGCTCATCTATTTTGATTTCTGCCTTATGCTGCTGCAGGTCTTTTGTATCAGGCAGGTTTTGCTCCCAGTTTCGTAATGGCTTTGCCGCAATAACTGTTTTCCAGTAGCTTTCATCATATTGATTCTCCAGTGCTTTCCTGAGCTTATCATCAGATTTGATCAATCCCAGATGAAGTGTAGTGAGATTGCGGTAATTGATCAATGCGCGAAATGGCTGACCAGGCAGGTTCACCTGCTCAATAGTAAATTCTAAAGAAGAACTCTTTAGCTGCTGCAAAAGATTATAGGCATTGATCTTTCCTTCTGATGAATCTTTCTGTGCCACTACTTTTTCACAGATCTCTTTTGCCTTAAGCTTGCCGAAGCGATGTGTAGTGTCGCCATAAGGAGCATACTGGGATCCCTGGTTGGAATAGTATTGAGCAACGAGATACCAGGCCTGTGCAGCAGCCGGCGTGCTTTCATACTGATGGGCAATATGATTGATGCCATTAAAATAGTATTCCTCTTTATTGGGGTGAACAGATTTCTGCCTCACAAATTCGTATCGCCTCAGATCTGCATCGATGAGTGCATCGGGTTTTTTATCATCCAGGTGGAACGCAATCAGTTGCTGATAGATCAGCAAGGCTTTATGCTGAAGCGAAAGTGAATCTTTTGTTTCAAACTTGCGGTGGATGAAATCTGCTGCCGGGTCAAAAGCGGCAGCCTGGTCAATTTCAAATGTATAGGCAGGCCTGTTAAGATCACGTTCATCGTTCTCAAAATATTCCAGCGCCTGGAAGGCCAGCAGATCATATAGGGTAGGGCGGAGATGACGTACATTCCCTTTTATGATAATGGCATTGTAGGGCCCCAGTGATGTTTGCTGCAAGAGCTTTTTATCAGCGATGGAACGGAGATACAACTCGCTCGTTTTTCGATGAAAATCTTCAGCCGTCCAGGTGGCGATATCATCTTTTTTGAATTCAGCAGTTTGAGTACGTTGATAAAACTGCCAGCGATGGCTTTGGAAATAACTCCAGTACAGGTTAGCCAGTAAGTTGTTTAATAAAGCATTGACGGCACCTTTGCTGCCGGGTACCTCTTTTTCTATTTCTGCTATAGCCAGCACTTCATTGTTTTCCCGGTTTTCGGTCTGAAGGCCGGTCATATATATCAGGGCCTTAATGACCTGTGCGTCCTGTTTTTCTTTTTTGGCCTGCGTATAGATGCTCTTTACTTCAGTGAGAGCAGAAGCAGGAAGGCCTTTTTTAACAAATCCTTCAACCTTTTTCCAGGCTGCATCGTAGTTTTTAACGGACGGTTGACTGTTAGCGTTCATAGTAATAAGACTAAATAGGGCTGCAATAAGAGCAACAAAGCTGAATTGCTTCATGGTTAGGTTTTAATTTAAGTACAAGGTAAAAAATCCATGGCAAGGTTTAGATGCCGGAAACGGAGAAATTTCATAATGGGCCGGAAAAGTAGAAGAAAAGATATAGCAGGCCTTCAGACGGTCAGGAATTTTAAAGGTTTAATCGTGTTTAAAATCTTTATTTTCTTTAACAGGCGAAGCATTTAATCTTTAAAAAAATAAATGGTTGTTTCTTCTATTAACATTAAATAACAATCTTCTGAAACCATTGCTGATATTGAGTTGTATCGTTTGTAGATACAGCTTAACTTTTCCTTTGATCTGTTTTTGGCACAGCGGCATATACTTTGAAATATTGATAAGCGAATTCGCTATTGAATTCAACTTTAAAATGAAAGTATATGAAAACGATCTTTACCCTCTTTGCTTCTTTATTCATGAGCATAGCAGTATTTGCTGCAAAGAATAATACCATTCTTACCATTAAATCGGCCGACCAGGCAGATATCAGTGTTGTGCTGGATGGTAAACGTTTTAGCCCTAATGATAATTCAGTGATGATACAGGGCCTGGAGAACGGTAGCCACTACGTTAAAGTATACCGGGCAATGAACAACGGCATCTTCAATGTTTTTGGAAGAAGATATGAGCTGGTATACGATGCTGCTGTTTCTATGAAGAATAACCGTCACCTGTTCATCACCATTGAAAGAAATGGACGGGTGAGCATGATGGAAAACAAGATCAAAAAAGGATATGTGCAGAATGATGACCGCTGGTATGATGCCGGCAATGGGTATGATTATAACAGGGACGGCCAATGGGGTGATTATGACAACCATGAAGCATATGCCCGCGGTATGGATGATCGTGAATTTGACAATGTACTTAAGCAAATCGATAAGGAATGGCTGGAAAGCAATAAGCTGAAATCTGCTTTGCAGATCGTAAAAGCAAATACAGTAAGTGCTGCACAGGTAAAAGAATTGCTGCTCCTGTTCAGTTTTGAAAACAATAAACTGGAACTGTCCAAACAGGCTTATGCTTCCACTGTTGACAAGAAAAATTATGATATGGTGTTTGATGTGTTCAGCTTTAACAACAGCAAAACAGAACTGTCAAGATATATACGCAATTACAGGTAAGTTTGGTTTATAGAGTCTCTGACATGAAAAAGCCCCGCTATTGCGGGGCTTTTTATTAAAATTATTTAAAGGTTATTTCTTTAAAACCTCTGCCATTTTTTTACCGATATCAGCCGGACTGTTCACCACATGCACTCCGCATTCAGACATGATCTTCATTTTGGCAGCAGCAGTATCATCTGCACCGCCAACAATTGCACCGGCATGGCCCATACGGCGACCGGGAGGAGCTGTTTGGCCGGCAATAAAACCAACCACAGGTTTTTTGTTGCCATTGGCTTTGATCCAACGGGCGGCTTCTGCTTCCATGCCACCACCGATCTCACCGATCATTACGATAGCATCTGTTTCAGGATCGTTCATCAGCAATTCAACAGCCTCCCTGGTGGGTGTGCCGATAATGGGATCGCCTCCGATACCAATAGCTGTAGAAATGCCCAAACCTGCTTTGGCTACTTGGTCGGCTGCTTCGTAAGTGAGGGTACCTGATTTGGAAACGATACCGATGCGGCCGGGGATAAATACGAAACCTGGCATAATACCTACTTTGCATTCACCGGCAGTGATTACGCCGGGGCAGTTCGGCCCGATCAGTCTTGTATTTTTTCCGAGAAGATAATTTTTCACTTTTACCATGTCCTGCACCGGAATTCCTTCCGTGATGCAAACCACCAGTTCAACACCTGCCTCTGCTGCTTCCATGATAGCATCAGCTGCAAATGCCGGTGGCACGAAAATGATACTGACATTAGCTCCGGTCTTTGTTACGCAATCCGCTACTGTATTAAATACGGGCCTGTCCAGATGGGTTGTGCCGCCCTTTCCGGGAGTTACGCCTCCCACTACCTGCGTACCATATTCGATCATTTGTGTTGCATGGAAAGTACCTTCTGTTCCGGTAAAGCCCTGCACCAGGATCTTGGAATTTTTATTGACAAGAACACTCATGAAAATTTAGTTTTTCGGGGTAAAAGTGTAAAAAGTTTGGCAAAAGTAAGGGAAATCTGTCAGAGTCGGTTGGGGCAAGCCAGTTCTGAGCCGGGGGCTCCTGACTATTTTATCATATCGTCCATATTCCTGTTTTCCGGCATTTTTCCGGATTCTTCCAACATCCGCATCTCTTTAGCGTCCCGGAGGAAGTCGGAGGCAAAAATGAACTCATTGAGCCGCTTATTTTTGCTGAAGATGATCTCTCTATTGCTGCCTTCCCATTCCTTGTTGCCCTGGTACATATACAGGATATAATTACCGATTTCCATTACGCTGTTCATATCATGCGTATTGATCACAGTAGTGATATTGTATTCTACCGTGATCTCCTGTATTAATTTATCAATAACAAGGGAGGTTTGGGGATCAAGGCCGGAGTTGGGCTCATCGCAAAACAGGTATTTCGGGTTCAATACGATTGCGCGGGCGAGGGCCACCCTTTTTTTCATACCACCGCTAAGTTCGGAAGGGAATTTTTTGTTGGCATCCACGATCTTTACTCGTTCCAGCACTTCGTTCACCCGTTTTAATTTCTGAACACTGGAATCTTTGGTAAACATATCCAGGGGAAACATCACGTTCTGCTCCACCGTTTGGCTATCGAAAAGCGCCGAGCCCTGGAACAACATGCCGATCTCCTTGCGGATATCCTTTTTTTCTTCTTGGCTCATGGTGATAAAATCCTTCTTGTCATAAATGATCTCACCGCTATCGGGTTCAAACAACCCTACCATACATTTCATCAATACCGTTTTCCCACTTCCGCTGGAACCAATGATCAGGTTGCACTGACCTGCTTTCATTACGGCGCTTACGTCCTGGATCACGGTCTTGTCAGCAAAACTTTTCTTGATATTTTTTACCTCGATCATTGCGTTTTATAAAAAGTTATAACAATAGTGCAGACAGCACATAATCTGCAAATAATAAGAGGATACAACTCACTACCACCGCTTTGGTACTTGCTTTACCGATCTCCAGCGCTCCACCCTGCACATAGTAGCCATAAAATGCAGGTATGCTGGCAATGATAAAAGCAAAAGTGTATGATTTGGCCAGGGCAAAAAAGACATTGTACTGTACAAAACTTTGCCTTAATCCCGTGTCAAACTGTTCGGGTGTAAGAATTCCGGTCATACTGCCGGCCACACGGCCACCCCAGATGCCCAATACCATGGCAAGCATCACCAGCAATGGTATAGTTACCAATCCTGCCAGTATCTTGGGCATTATGAGATATGATTTGGTATTGATGCCCATGATCTCCAGGGCATCAATTTGCTCACTAACGCGCATATTGCCCAACTCACTCGCAATTTTACTGCCTACCACGCCGGCCAGTACGATACAGGTGAGAGTAGGGGCAAATTCCAGGATCACTGTATCCCGTACGATCTGTGCAATTGTAGATGGTGGGATCAGCGGGCTCACCAACTGGTAAGCCGTTTGGAGAGTGGACACCGCACCAATGAAAATGGAAATGATACAAACTATGCCCAGTGATCCGATACCGATATCAGAGCACTGGCGCATAAACTCTTTCCAGTACATCTTGCCGTTTTCCGGTCGCGAAAACATACTTTTCAACATCAACAGGTAACGGCCTATGTCTTTGATGATTTTCATGAAAGAGTTTGGTTGTAAAATACGAAATAAGGGTAAAAGGTTTAAAAATTAAGGGTTTAATAGTTTAAGAGCCGGATACCCCTTAAACCTTTAAACCCTTAATTTTTTAAGCCCTATAGGTCCTTGCTCACTTTCTTGAACCTCTTCCACCAGCCTGAACGCTCAACCAGTTCTTCTGTGGAAGATGTTTTGCATTTGATCTGTGCATCAATTACGGCTATCAGGGCCATATTGACAATGCTTTGTACTGAACTACCTAACTGCAATACATGTACCGGTTTTTTCAATCCCAGTAATACAGGGCCGATCGCATCGGCCGCACCCAGTGCTTTCAGGATATTATAGGTGATATTACCGGAAGCCAGGTTGGGGAAAACAAGTGTGTTCACATCCTGATCAACCAGTTCGGAGAATGGATAATTTTCTTTCAGCAGTTCTTTATTGAAAGCCATATTAGCCTGCATTTCACCATCTACAACCAATGAAGGCATTTTTGTTTTTACGATCTTCCGTGCTTCCGCCACCAATCTTGCTTCAGGTGAATTGCTGCTGCCGAAATTGGAATAGCTGAGCATGGCGATCTTTGGCACCATATTGAAGTGTTTTACTTCTTTGGCTACCAGCAGCGTGATTTCTGCCAACTCTTCTGCAGTAGGATTAAAATTCACCGTAGTGTCTGCAAGGAAAAGCGGTCCCTTTTTGGTCAGCATCAGGTACATGCCGGCAATTTTATTCACGCCTTCTTCTGTACCGATGATCTCAAGAGCCGGGCGGATGGTATCCGGGTAGTTTTTAGTAAGGCCGGAGATCATTGCATCTGCATCTCCGCATTCCACCATCATGCAGCCGAAATAGTTCCGGTCGCGCATGATCTTTCTTGCTTCGTATACGTTGAATCCCTTACGGTTTCTTTTGCTGAAGAATACTTCAGAGTACTTGTTTCTTTTTTCTTCAGTGCTTTCACTTCTTGGATCAAGAATAGGGAAACTGTCAACTTCGATATTGTTTACAGCAGCAATATGCCTGATCTTTTCTTCATTACCCAGCAGAATGGGATAGCCGATGCCTTCATCAAACACGATCTGTGCTGCTTTCAGGATCTTGACATTGTCTGCTTCTGCAAATACAATTCTCTTCGGATCGCGGCGGGCTTTATTACCGACAATACGCATTACCTGGTTGTCCAATCCCAACCGTTTATTGAGATCGGTGGCATAAGTTTCCCAATCCTGGATGGGATGTTGCGCCACTCCGCTTTCTATCGCTGCTTTGGCCACAGCTGGTGATACAGCGGAGATCAGGCGGGGATCGAGCGGTTTGGGAATAATATAATTGGGGCCGAATGAAATATTCTTTTCATTATACGCCAGGTTCACGAGATCGGGAACAGGCGATTTGGCGAGTTCTGCCAGTGCTTTCACGGCTGCCATTTTCATAGCTTCATTGATCTGTGTTGCCCTTACATCCAACGCGCCGCGGAAGATATAAGGAAAGCCAAGCACATTGTTTACCTGGTTGGGATAATCACTGCGGCCGGTAGCCATGATGATATCTTTCCGGGTAGCTGTTGCGTCTTCCCAACTGATCTCGGGATCAGGATTGGCCATGGCAAACACGATCGGGTTTTTCGCCATTGATTTCACCATGCTGGGCGTTACTGTATTACCGGCACTAAGACCGATAAATACATCTGCATCTTTCATGGCTTCGTCCAATGTAATATCTCCCTTTGTGTAAGCAAACCGCTGTTTCAGTTCATCCAGATCGTTCCTGCCCTTATGAATAGCACCTTTGCGGTCGAATAAAATAAAGTTCTCGGGTTTTGCTCCCAGGCTAACGTATAGCTGGATGCAGGCCATGGCTGCGGCGCCCGCTCCATTCACCACATATCTTACACGATCGATCTTTTTCTTTTGTATTTCCAGTGCGTTCAGCAGGGCTGCAGCACTGATGATAGCTGTTCCGTGCTGATCATCGTGCATTACCGGAATGCTCAGTTGTTTTTTCAACTCCTGTTCAATATAGAAGCATTCAGGGGCTTTGATATCTTCCAGGTTAATACCTCCGAAAGTAGGTTGCAGTGCCTTCACGATCTGCACAAACTTTTCCGGGTCTTTTTCATCGATCTCAATATCGAATACATCGATGTCGGCAAATATTTTAAACAATACACCTTTTCCTTCCATTACTGGTTTACCGGCCTCAGGGCCGATATCACCAAGGCCCAGCACCGCAGTACCATTACTGATCACTGCAACGAGGTTGCCTTTGGCAGTGTATTTATAAACGTTTTCTTTGTTCTCGGCGATTTCTTTACAGGGTTCAGCCACTCCCGGCGAGTAAGCGAGGGAGAGTTCCCGTTGTGTTTTGGTCCCTTTGGTGGGAATTACTTCTATTTTTCCAGGTCTTCCTTTTGAGTGGTATTCAAGAGCTTGTTGCTTTCGTAAGTCTTTTTGCATAGTTTATTGTTAATTATCCGGGACTTGCTCCCGGTAAAACGGGGCTGCAAGTTACAAAATTAAATTTCCCACGCTTTTTTATAAATGGTACCCCAAAATTCCGGTTTCTGCGTTCCTTTGATGAACCTCAATATTATAGAAAGATGACCATTCCCGTTGTGGTAAAAACCACCCATCTTAATTTTTCTTTCCGTAACGGTATCAAAACGCTGGACGACGTGAACCTGGAAGTGCCGCAGGGCAGTATTTACGGCTTCCTGGGGCCCAATGGGGCAGGGAAAACCACTACACTGCGTTTGCTGCTGGGATTATTGAAAAACCAGGATGGCAAACTGGAGCTATTCGGCCAGCAGTTTTCCGGCCACCGGTTGGACATTTTAAGAAGACTGGGTTCATTGATCGAGCAACCTTCCCTTTATCTTCATCTGACTGCAAAAGAAAACCTGGAGATCTATCAACTGGTGTATAAGACCGGTAAAAAAAGAGTGAACGAAGTATTGGAACTGGTGGGGCTGGCACAAACAGGCCGGAAAAAAGCCAGGCAGTTCTCTCTCGGCATGCGGCAGAGACTGGCTATTGCCATCGCCTTGCTGAACCAGCCAGAACTGCTGATACTGGATGAACCGACCAATGGACTTGATCCCAATGGTATTATTGAAACAAGGGAACTGATCAAAAAACTGAATAAAGAATATAATACTACTGTTATTGTTTCCAGCCATATTTTGAATGAAGTGGAGAAAATGGCTACGCACCTGGGCATTATCCATAAAGGCCGTATGCTTTTCCAGGGGCCATTACAGGAATTGCAGCAGATGAAAACACGTCAAAGCATGCTGGAGATCGAAACGAATGATAATGCAAGGGCTATAACTATTTTATCATCACAATACGCCGTGCAGGAAAAGGAGAACCTGTTGCTGCTTCCTTATGGGAACAAGCAGCAAACGGCAGGCATCACCCAATTGCTGGTGAGAGAAGGGCTGGATGTGTATGCTATCCATCCGCGCCAAAGCGACCTGGAACAATTATTCATTGAAATTACAAGCAACAATATATGAGTTTGGTTATTGCCACCCGGGCTGAACTGATCAAGAATAAACGCAGTGCGGCATTCTGGTTATGTTTAATTGGTTCCGCCTTTATGCCTTTTATATTCTTCCTCACTTTTACGCTCAGGCCGGATCTGAATTATGCCAGGCTGGCGGCTGAGCCATGGCAGGCTCATCTGGGAAAAGGCTGGCAGAATTTCTCCGCTTTTTTACTGCCCATGTTTGTGATTCTTACCTGCAGTCTTATACCACAAGTGGAATACAAGAACAATACCTGGAAGCAGGTTTTTGCTTCTCCCTTGTCTATCGGTGATATATTCTTTTCAAAATACCTCTCTATTATCTCCATGGTATTTTTCCTGTTTGTGATGTTCAATGTGTTTATGCTGCTGGCGGGTGTGGCAGCAGATCTTATTCATCCGAAATATACTTTTTTAGAGAAAGCAGTGGATTGGAAATGGTTGATAAAAATGAATTTCAAAAGTTTTATTTCCCTGTTGGCCATTATTTCTATTCAATACTGGCTTAGCCTGCGGTTCAGGAATTTCATTGTGCCGATCGGCATTGGGTTGGGTTTGCTGGTATCAGCATTGATACTGATGCCATGGGAGCATATCAATAAAGTGCCATACGCTTTCCCGCTCCTTAGCTTTGCCGGCTCCGGAGGGCCTGAAGCAGCAAAATCCGGCCTGCTGGCTTCCCATGAGATCTATTCGATCCTTTATTTTCTTGTATTCACCCTGTTGGGGTTTGCGGACATGCGTTTCAGAAAGGAGAGGGGATGATCTACAGTTTGGTGATCATCAGTTCTGCTTTGGGAACTGTTTTTTCCGGTGTATCGGTTTCCAGGCCGGGATAAGGTTTCAGATCAGAGAATTCTATATAATATCCGAGGATCAGTGTATCCTGTTTGGGATAGCCCGGCATGATAGACAGCATGAAAGGATAAGAATGACCTCCTTCTTTAAAAGTAAATTTAGCGATTGCAATACCTGCCCATGCGCAAAGGGCATTGGCCGGGCATCTTGAATCGGAAATGATCTCATCAAAACTCAGGGAAGTGTTACCCGAATAGCCTAATGGAATGCTTCCTTGCAGCGAAACAACAGAAGGTGCTTTATATTGATTGTCATCCTCTTTGCTGCAGGCAGTGATAGTAACAGCCGTTATAATAAGTAAAGCCAGAAATATTGGGCGCATAAAGCCTGTTTGAGCCGGTTGACAACCAAAGCTGAAACTCCGCTGCATCTTCTTTATAATTTAACAGAAGCGCCCAGCCAGGCCATCATACCTATTCCTGTTTCAATAGCTGATTCATCAATATTGAAAGTGGGGGTATGTACATTGGAAGTAATCCCTTTGGCTTCATTCATCACTCCCAGACGGAAAAAGCAACCTGGGATCTGCTGGGAATAATAGCCAAAATCTTCAGCGCCCATTCTTTTTTCTGTTTCTTCTACATTGGCAGCACCAATATAATCGGCAGCTTTGACCAGGGCTATTTCGTGCAAGGCTTCATTGTTGTAAACGGAAGGATAACCCACATCGATCAGCAGGTCAATTTCACCGCCCATGCTTTTTACCAGGTTGGTTGACAACTGGCGTATAAGATCATGTGCTTTAAAACGCCACCCTTCATCCATAGCACGGAATGTGCCTTTCAACTTCACCTCATTCGGAATAACATTGGTGGTGGAACCTCCCTGTATTGCTGTAATGGAAAGTACCGTGGGATTATGCGGGTTATTATTGCGGCTCACGATCTGCTGAAGGCTGACGATAAGATGCGAAGCAATCAGTATGGGATCAATACATAAATGCGGAGAAGCAGCATGCCCCCCCTTTCCTTTGATAGTGATATATAATTCATCGGCGCTGGCCATTACCTTACCACTGCGGAAACTCATTTTTCCCACAGCCAGTCCCGGATGCACATGTAATCCGAATATGCAGGAAGGTCTGGGGTTTTCGAGTACTCCTTCTTTGATCAGCAGGCTGGCACCGCCAGGATTTTTTTCTTCACCCGGCTGAAAGATCAGTTTCACAGTACCTTCCCATTCATCTTTCAGTTCATTCAATATTTTGGCAGCTCCTAAAAGACAGGTTGTGTGCACATCATGCCCGCAAGCGTGCATTACCCCTTCGCGGGTGGATCTGTAAGGAATATTGTTTTCTTCCTGGATGGGAAGGGCATCCATATCCGCTCTTAAAGCAATGGTCCTTTTATCAGGGTTCTTTCCTTTGATCAACCCGATAACGCCGGTAGTGGCTTTTATTTCAAAAGGGATACCGAACTCCTGTAGCTTTTGCTGTACGAAACGGGCTGTTTCGAATTCCTGGTAGCTTAGTTCCGGATGCGCATGCAGGTGATGACGGATATCAACAAACTCAGGAGCGTATTGCTTTGCGAGGGACTTGATCTTTTCTAGCATGGAACAAAAGTACTTAAAGGATTTGTATCGCAAAGAGCGCTAGGTTGCGCTCTTTGCGATACTCTCTGCAAACTAAAAACCCACCTGCAAAAGCAAATGGGTTTTATTATATGCTGATGTCAAAAGGTTATTGATCTTCAAACCGGTTCTTCTCCGGCTTCAGCTCAATTATATCATTCATTACAAATACTCCTTTGGGAAAATAGGTATTCAATTTCTGCTGGTAGGTCTCTGCGTCTTTTCTGTCTTTAAAATTACCAGCCTTCAGTTTATAGTAAGGAGATTGATGCCAGAGATAAGGTTTCAACTCCGGGAAATAGGTATACACTTTTGTTTTCGCAGCAATCGCTTCTTCCCGGCTGGTAGTGCTGATGATCAGCAAACGGAATCCCTTACCGGTTTTCCGCGCATCGCGGCTGGTTACTTCATTGATCTCTGCCTGTTTGGTGATCAGCAAGTCCAGGCGGGGGTCTTTATGAACAGTTACCTGTCCACTGTCCGTCGTTAACGTATTCTGGGCATAAGTGGCCAGCGAGAAAAGCGTGCAAAGCAGGGTAAACAATTTTTTCATGCGATCTTATTTCCAAATATCTTACCAAAACAGGAATCAGGGTTTCCCGGATGAGTAAAATGCAGGGTTTTTATGATTATTTAAATAAAAATCCATGTACCGGGATAAATGGCAAACTTAATATCCGCCGCCGGCGCCTGCAATATTTTCAACCGGATGCCAGGTAGTTTTTATTTCTTGTGTGTCAAAAATGAAATAAGGCGACTGGCTTTCAGCGGCTGTCCAATCCGTTTGGTCATAAAAAAAGACCCTTTTCAGGTTGAGCGCCGATTTTTCCCGCATCATTCTCTGTATATCAGTGTCTTTTTCGCAATAAATGGTTGCATTCACATCCATGTGGTCCACAAACCAGGATGCCAGTTCAGAAGGCTTACCGGTAAGGATATTTACCACACCTCCGGGCAGATCGGAAGAGTTCAGCACTTCAGCAAAAGTGACGGCACAGAGCGGTTTGGATTCCGATGCGAGTACCACACAGGTATTGCCGCCGGCAATCACCGGTGAGATTACGGAAATAAGTCCCAACAATGAATCCTGCTGTGGAGCAATGATGGAGACAACACCGGTGGGCTCCGGCACAGAGAAATTAAAATGCGAACTGGCCACGGGATTCACACTGCTGAACAGTTGCTGGTATTTATCACACCAGCCGGCATAATAAATAAGCCGGTCAACAGCAAGGTCAACTTCTTTTTCAGCTGCAGCTCTTGAAGCGTCTTGCTGCATTAATTCATCAATGAACTGCATTCTTCTTCCTTCCAGCATTTCAGCCATCCGGTACAGTATCTGGCTGCGGTTGAAAGCAGCTCTTCCACTCCAGCCACCAAATGCAGCGCGGGCGGCTACTACTGCATTGCGAAAATCTTTACGGGAGCTTAAACATACGTTAGCTAATTTTTTTCCTTCGTTGTTTACAGGAATATAGTAACGGCCGGATTCAGTTCTCGGGAACTGGCCACCGATGTATATTTTGTATGTCTTCAGCACTTCAAGTCTTTTTGTTTCAGTAGTACCGGTTCCGTTACCGTTTGTATGTAAGGAAGTGGTATGAACAGAAGTTTTTGACATATACAATTTATTAAAGAGTGTTCAGACAATTTGAGTGTCATCCTTCCCGTCTTCCCGCCTTACCGGTAAATTTTTACCGGTAAGGCGGGAAGACGGGAAGGGATCGTTTATGATTGATGCGTTAAATTGATGTAGGGCATTAAGCCGTGTAATCCACCTTCTCGTCCAAAGCCGCTTTCTTTGTAACCACCGAAGGGAGAAGAGGGATCGAATTTGTTGAATGTGTTGGCCCAAACGACGCCGGCTCGCATACGCTTTGTCATATTGAATATTTTAGAGCCTTTGTCGGTCCAGACACCGGCACTCAGTCCGTAGGGTGAATTGTTGGCTTTTTCAATTACTTCATCATCTGTGCGGAAAGTGAGCACTGCCAGCACTGGTCCGAATATTTCTTCCTGTGCAATCCGGCTGCTTTGCGCCACATTGGTAAAAATGGTAGGCCGGCAGAAGTAGCCTTTGCGTGGTAAAGGGCAGGAGCTTTCGTACATTTCTGCTCCTTCTTTTTTCCCAATGTTTAAATATTTGTGGATGGTATCGAGTTGCTGTTTTGAATTGATGGCGCCGATATCTGTATTCTTATCTATCGGGTCGCCTACGATCAATGTTTCGATACGGTCTTTCAGTTTGCGGATCACCTGTTTGGCAATGGATTCCTGCACGTACAGGCGCGAGCCTGCGCAGCATACATGTCCCTGGTTAAAAAATATTCCGTTGATGACGCCTTCCACTGCCTGGTCGATCGGTGCATCTTCAAAGATGATGTTGGCGGCTTTTCCGCCCAGTTCGAGTGTGGCTTTTTTATTTGTGCCGGCTATTGCTCTTTGTATCAGTTTGCCCACTTCTGTGGAGCCGGTGAAGGCGATCTTATCGATGCCGGGGTGATTAACGATAGAGGCACCTGTTTCTCCTGCACCGGTCAGAATGTTTACCACGCCCGGAGGAAGGTCTGCTTCCTGTATGATCTCTGCCAGTTTCAGGGCAGTGAGCGGGGTGGTTTCTGCAGGTTTTAAGACGACGGTATTACCGGTAGCCAGTGCAGGGGCTATTTTCCAGGCAGCCATTAATAAAGGGAAATTCCAGGGAATGATCTGGCCGGCTACGCCTAATGGAGAAGCCTGCCGGTTAGGGAATGCATATTCCAGCTTATCGGCCCAGCCTGCATAATAAAAAAAGTGATTGGCTGCTGTAGGCACATCAAAGTCGCGGCTTTCGCGTATGGGTTTGCCTCCATCAAGCGTTTCTATCACGGCCAGTTCGCGTGCTTTCTCCTGTATCATGCGCGCAATGCGGAAGATATATTTTCCTCTTTCTTTGGCAGGCATTTTCTTCCACACTTTTTCATAAGCATTACGGGCGGCAGTCACTGCTTTATTGGTGTCAGCTTCGTTAGCCATGGCCACTTCGCTCAGCTTTTCTTCTGTAGCGGGGTTAATGGTATCGAAATATTTTTTCCCGGATGGTTTCTGCCATTCGCCATTGATAAAAAGATCGTATTGCTTATGTATGGTGGCCGCGCTTTTGCTTTCCGGAGCCGGGGCATAGTTCCAGCTTGTATCAAACTTCAGTTTGACCGTGTTGGATTTTTTAGGAGCAGCTTTTTTCTTGGTAACAGCCATTGATATAAGTTTAAATTTTAAACATCAGTCTACACTGAAATAATTTCCACTTTGATACAGCCCGGTATGTTCTTTAACGATCTGCATCAGCACATCGTTCGCCAGGCTGCTGGCGCCAAAGCGGAACCATTCATTATTGAGCCAGTCTTCACCCAGCACTTCTTTCACCATCACCAGGTAGTGCAAGGCCAGTTTTGATTTGGAAATGCCACCGGCTGGTTTCATTCCCACCATTCTGCCGGTTTTGTAATAAAAGTCCCTGATAGCTTCCAACATCACCAGTGTTACGGGCATGGTGGCAGCTGGTTGTATTTTGCCGGTAGAGGTTTTGATAAAGTCGGCACCGGCATACATGGCGATCTCACTGGCGCGTCTTACTTTATCAAAACTGCCGAGCTCACCTGTTTCAAGGATCACTTTCAGCCTGGCTTCGCCAGAGGCTTCTTTGATAGCGGCTATTTCGTCAAACACAAAATTGTATTCACCTGCATGGAATTTTCCCCGGCTGATCACCATATCAATTTCATCAGCTCCTTCATTCACGGCATAGCGGGTGTCCCTGATCTTTACATCACGGGGGGCCTGACCGCTGGGAAAGGCTGTAGCAACGGAAGCGACGCGGATACCTGAATCGCCCAGGGCTTTTTTGGCCACTTTTACCATGGAAGGGTACACACATACGGCTGCCACGGTAGGAATGCCGGGTACAGCATCATGTGGGTGAATGGCTTTATAACAAAGCTGTTTCACCTTTCCATCCGTGTCTTTCCCTTCCAGTGTGGTAAGATCGATCATATTCAACACTAACTTCAGTCCATTGAGCTTGGATTCTTTTTTGATGCTCCGGGTGGTGAAGCGGGCAGCCCTTTCTTCCACACCTACCTGGTCGATGCGGGGAGAGAGAGCAAAGTCAGGGACTGTGAGCAAGCTTTTGGCAGTAGCCATAATGTATAAGGTTAAGGAGATCAAAGGTAATTAAAGTTGTTCGATGGTCATCGAACAACACACATCGCCATTTTTCCTCTAATTGCATTACATTCGACTCCCGTTTAAGCGCAAGTATCACATCGAAAAATCATCTAATTAAAAAACTAAATTGCAATGAGAAAATCCAAATTCATCTACGAATTGGTTTTTGCGTGGGCTCTTATTTCCGTAGCACCCAGACTCTCTGCACAGGAAACCTTTCCTGTAAATGGGGTGGCCGATCCACGGCACGGATACTATGCCTTCACCAATGCCACTATCGTAAAGGACGGTGCAACCACATTAAGTAATGCTACTCTCGTTATCAAAGATGGAAAGATCACAGCCATAGGCGCAGGATTGAAAGTTCCTGCCGGCGCTGTAGAAGTAAATTGCCAGGGCAAATACATCTATCCTTCTTTCATAGATATCTATGCTGATTACGGGATCCCCGCTCCTCAACGTGCCGGTGGCCCGGGCGGATTCGGTGGTTTCGGACAGGCGCAACTGACCTCAAATATCAAAGGACCCTATGGCTGGAACCAGGCCATCAAAGCGGATGTGGATGCCGTTAAAGAATTTGCTGTAGACGATGCTAAGGCCAAACCCTTAAGGGAAGCTGGTTTTGGTACCGTACTTTCTCATGTCCGCGATGGTATTGCCCGTGGCACAGGCGTAGTGGTATCACTCGCCAATGCAAAAGAGAACCTTGTGATCATTAAAGACAAGGCCTCTGCTCACTATTCCTTTAGTAAAGGAACCTCCACGCAAAGCTATCCCAGTTCCCTCATGGGTACGATCGCCCTGCTGCGCCAATCTTACCTGGACGCCCAGTGGTACAAGACCCAACCTTCCAGCGAAGGATTTAACCTTAGCCTGAAATCATGGAACGATAACCAGGGGCTTCCCCAGATTTTTGAAGCAAATGATAAATGGAATGACCTGCGCGCTGACCGTATCGGCGATGAATTCGGCGTTCAATATGTTATTAAAGCCGGTAGTAACGAATACCAGCGTATCAAAGAAATGAAAGCGACCAATGCTACTTTCATTGTACCACTCGAATTTCCACAGGCAATGGATGTGGAAGATCCTAGCGATGCACGTTTTGTATCCCTCAATACCATGAAGCACTGGGAACTGGCCCCCACCAATGCTGCTGCATTTGAAAAAGCCGGTATTCCTTTCTGCCTCACCACTTCCGACCTCCGCAATGTGGGTCAGTTCTGGACCAATCTCCGCAAAGCGATGGATTATGGCCTGAGCGAAGGCAAAGTGATGGAAGCGCTGACCAAAACACCTGCAACCCTGCTGGGTATTTATGATAAAGTAGGAAGCCTGGAAGCCGGCAAACTGGCTAACTTCCTGGTAACTACCGGACCGATCTTCAACGAAAAATCAGTGATCGTTACCAACTATGTTCAGGGTATCGCCTACAAAGTGAAAGATGATGTCAGCGAAATAGCCGGTACTTACAATTTGACGGTGAATACACCTTCCGGACAGGAGAAATATACACTGGAAGTAAAAAGTGCCAACGCTGTTTCCCTCTATGGCAGAGACACCCTGAATACCAAATTTACTTATGATGGTAAAATGGTAAAACTGAGCTATGCTCCCCAGGCCCGCCGTCAACGCCCTGCTGCCGATGCAGCCCCTGCCGGTGGCGCAAGACCAGGAGCAGGCGGATTTGGCCGTGGTGGTATGATGGGTGGTGCTGACCAATTGCCCGCTTCTGCCATACGCCTCAGTGGTGTAAGCACCGGTTCTGAATGGAATGGTACCGGCCTCGACTCTTCCGGTAATTCATTAACGTGGACTGCCTCACTGGTAAAAGCCGCCGAGATAAAACCTGATACCACTACCCGTAAAAAAGAAATGCCGGTTTTAGGTAAAGTGGTATATCCCTTCGAACCATTTGGATGGGAAGAAGACCAGGCGCCCAGGCAAGAAACCATCCTGATCAAGAATGCGACCGTATGGACCAACGAAAAAGATGGTATCCTCCAGAACGCAGATGTATTGATCAAAGGTGGCAAGATCGCCGGTGTAGGCAAAAACCTTTCTGACGCAGGTGCCCGTGTAATTGACGGAACAGGCAAGCACGTAACAGCAGGCATCATCGACGAACACTCTCATATTGCTGTTGCTTCTATTAACGAAGGTGGCCAGAGCGTGACTTCTGAAGTGAGGATTGGTGACAACCTGAATCCTGAAGACATCAATATCTATCGTCAATTGAGCGGTGGCGTTACCACCTCGCATATCCTGCACGGCTCAGCCAACGTGATCGGTGGACAAACACAACTGATCAAACTGCGCTGGGGTGCCAATGATGATGGATTGAAGTTTAAGAACTGGGATGGCCAGATCAAATTTGCCCTGGGTGAAAACGTAAAACGTTCCAATGGCTCCAATAATAATATCCGCTATCCCGATACCCGTATGGGTGTTGAACAGGTGCTGGTAGATGCTTTCACCAGAGCAAAAGATTACCAGAAAGCCTGGAAGGAATATGAGGCCAATAAAGGCAAGAAAGGTGTAACGGCTGTAGCTCCGCGCCGCGACCTTGAACTGGATGCTTTAGTGGAGATCCTGAACAACAAACGCTTTATCACCTGTCACTCTTATGTGCAAAGCGAGATCCTGGGCTCTATAGAAGTAGCCAACAGGATGGGTTACAAATACAATACATTTACCCATATCCTGGAAGGCTATAAAGTAGCAGATAAAATGAAAGAACACGGAGCGAATGCTGCAACCTTCTCTGATTGGTGGGCATATAAAATGGAAGTGGAAGACGCTATTCCTTACAATGCTGCTATCATGCACAATGTTGGTCTGAATGTAGCTATCAATTCTGATGACGCTGAAATGGCCCGCCGCCTTAACCAGGAAGCAGCCAAGATCGTGAAATACGGTGGTGTGTCAGAGGAAGATGCATGGAAAATGGTAACGCTGAACCCTGCTAAAATGCTGCATGTGGATGACCGCGTAGGCAGCCTGAAAGTAGGTAAAGATGGTGACGTGGTGCTCTGGAGCGATCATCCGCTGAGCATTTATGCAAAATCCCTTTATACCATTGTTGACGGTACCATCTACTTTGACCGTGCGAAAGATGAGCAAATGCAGAAACTGGTTGACCTGGAAAGGAATCGCCTGATCCGTAAAATGAACGGTGAAAAGAGAAATGGCGGCGCAGTAATGCCTGCACAACCCAGCTACCAGCTTATGTTTACCTGCAGCGATCATGGTCATAGCCACGGCCTGCTGGTGGTAGATGCTGAGGAATTTACTAATGAATAAAACAACTGATATGAGAATATTATTTTTCATCTTATCGATAGGTCTGTTCGCTGTGGCGAATGGCCAGTCAAACGTGCTGCCTGCCAAACCGCAGACAGGCGTTACCTATATCAAGAATGCCACTATCCATGTTGGTAATGGCAAAGTGATCGAGAATGGTACGATCAAGATCGCTGATGGTAAAATTGCAGAAGTGGGTGCTGATGTGGTAGTTCCTGCCGATGCTACTGCTGTTGATGCCAAAGGCAAGCAGGTATATCCCGGGTTGGTATTGGCAACAAGCAGCTTGGGCCTGGTGGAAATGTCTTCCATCCGCGCTACTTCCGATGTGCGTGAGATCGGCGATATGAATCCCAGCGTCCGCTCTATAGTTGCGTACAATACGGATTCCAAAGTGATCAATACCCTCCGTTCCAACGGCGTACTGATGGCGAATATCGTTCCCCAGGGAAGCCTACTGGCAGGTTCTTCTTCAGTAGTGCAACTGGATGCATGGAACTGGAAAGACGCAGCTTATAAAACAGATGAGGGCATGCATCTTTATATGCCGCTGATGATGGCCCGCCCACGCTTTGGCCGTGGCGGCTTTGGCGGCGGTCCACAGGCTCCTGGCGGCGATCCTGTAAAAGCTGACCTGGCAAAAGTGGAAGAAGTAAAGGATTTCTTCCGCGAAGCCAAAGCCTATAACGCTGTTGAAAAGCATGATGAAACCAACCTGAAACTGGAAGCCGTTAAAGGTTTGTTCAACAAAACCCAGAAATTATATGTGCATGCTAGCACTGTAAGGCAAATGCTGGTGGCTATCGATTTTGTAAAAGAATTCGGTTTTGATGTGGTGATCGTTGGCGGCAGCGAAAGCTACCAGATCGTGGACCTGCTGAAGCAGCATAATATTTCCGTGATCCTGCAACAGCCCCACAGCCTGCCAACAGCAGAGGATGACGATGTGGACCAGCCTTATAAAACAGCAGCGGCCCTGCAAAAAGCCGGTGTCATGTTTGCTATCTCCGACGACGACAGCCAGACCCGCGGCCGTAACCTCGCTTTCAACGCAGGCACAGCAGCAGCTTACGGCCTCACCAAGGAAGAAGCCCTGCAGGCCATTACGCTGAACGCCGCAAAAATGCTGGGTGTATCAGACAAAGCCGGCAGCATTGAAGTTGGTAAAGATGCCAATATCGTGATCAGCGAAGGTGATATCCTTGATATGAAGAGCAGCAATGTGACCGATGCATTTATCCAGGGAAGGAAAATTGACTTGAACGATAAGCAAAAACAACTGAACGACCGCTACAATCAGAAATACAACCTGAAGAAGCCGTTCTAAGAACCTATAAGATAAGATCAAAAGTAAAGGTCCTGCCATTTGGCAGGACCTTTACGCTTTTTTCAACCGTCCATTGTTGAATATCTTGGCTCCTTTCGGATGTTTTTTCTACTTGTTGTGTTACCGTATTTGGTGCTACAAACATATTGCACGATTTACTATTATGCAATAGGAAATATACGATAATTAAGAGTTTTTATCTAGATCGTCAGTTCATACTACTTAAGGGGAATAAGGTCTGATCCAGGAGGTATATGGGTGATGATCGGTTCTGTATCTTACCACATAAAGCATTGACTGTCTTATAAAAAAGCAGTCCTGCCATTTGGCAGGACTTGATTTTTTTCAACCGTCCATTGCTGAATATTTTGAAATCCTATCGGATTGTTTTTCTACTTGTGTGCTTACCGTCAACGAGAGTAAAAGTATTGCAGTAATTACTAGTATGCAATAGGAAATCTACGATTTTGATAAGTTTTTTTGAAATAAAAAGCCCCGCTAGAAAGCGGGGCGATTTGTGTAGGTATGAAAATGATTTTATTGTTTAACTACTCTTTCTGTAGCGATTACTGTGTTCTCGCTGATCAGTTGCACCAGGTATATACCCTTGGTCAGTGAAGCTGCTTCAGTGATGGCAATGCTGTTGTAGCCTGTGCTTACATTCACTGCTTTGCTGGCCATTACCGCACCAGACATGCTAACGATGCGGATATTGATCCTTTCACGGGTGGTTGACTGGTAGCTGATATTCAGCTGGCTTGTAAAAGGGTTTGGTGTTGCCTGAACAGAAATGCCGGCTTTGGTGGTGAACATCAATACCCTGGTATCAGAAAGGGTGATGGCGCCGGTAGGCTCAACTGCCCTGATGCGGTAGTATACTGATCTGCTTTGCGTGTTTACCTGTTTGTCTTCAAACTTGTAAACCCTTTTTCCCTCTTCACCATTGATAGAAGCGATAGTGGTGAAATTTACCGCATCATAACTGCGCTGTACAGTGAATACTGTTCCGGGATCCTGCTCAGCAGCCCATGTAAGTACAGGTGTGTTGTCAGACAAATTCACGTAGAAGTATTCCCATTTTACAGGCAGTGTAATATTGGAAATAACTTCAGGAGAGCAGGAAGACAAAAGGTTAGTAGTATCGGGCGGGCTAAGAAGTGCAAAGATTGCATTGGGATAAGGCTTTTTATACTGCTCATCAAAAATGGTAGAGGTGCTGGTCCTGGTAACATCATAGATCTTGACAGTATCACTTGCCGAGCCGTTTATTCCCACATTCCCGGTATTGATCGTATGACCTGTAAGGTACCAGTTTCCTGATCCGGCCATGTTGCCGTAGTTGGTCAGGTCTACGCTTTTAATTGTTCCGTTATTGGTGATAGTAGCACTACCGTTGATAGTAACGATGCTGCTTGTACCGGATGCAGGGCACCAGATCAGACCAAGATTGAAAACAGTTACAGAGCCATTATTCGTGAACCCGTTTCCAACCACCACGCGGCAGTTGTTCGTGAAGAAACTTGTGCCATTGACAGTGAAGCTGCCGGAAACATCAAACTTACCGCCGTTAGAGAAATCAGCACTATTGAGAGTGACATTACCTGTAACCTTCACCGTATTATTGTTCATGAAGGAAGCGTCTTTATTAACGGTCATATTACCCAGGCTGGTGATGGTTCCCCGGTTCAAAAGGGCACAATTTTTATTGATCTCCAGGCCCATATCGAATTTCATGATACCGCCATAGAAGTTGGTCCATTGTTGAATGCCCTGGCTCAGGGTAGCAGAGCCTGTTACCCAAAGGCTACCATAATTATACATGGTAAAACCGCCATTGGTAGAAAGGGTGGAAAGTTTAACAGAACCTGAGTTGGTCAGGATGCCGCGGGGGTTAGTGATCCCAGTGGGTTGAAAGGTGGCTCCGGATGCCACAGTGATTTTCGCACCTGCGTCAAATTTGCTGATTTTACCCTGATAAACACCGGATTGGATGTAAAGGCTGTCGCCGCTGGCAAGGCTGTAAGTCGTAGAACTTCCATTATCCACATATACTGCCTGACCATTTGCTAACGTATTGAAAGTTAAAGCTAAAGTAAGGGCAAAAAGATTCCATAGCGTAGAATTACACTTCATATTCATTTTCTTTAGGGTGATGAATTAAATTTTACGGAGTATTTTTTCTGTGGAGATATTGGAGGATGTACTTCGTAATTGCAGGACAAAGATTATGTGGTATTTACTGATATGCAATAGTAAATTCACTATTTAGCGAAAAACATCGTTTTTTTTGACATATGTCAACAAATAAGGGTATTTACTGATGTTTTTATGGTATACACTTATGAATTTGGGCTGTTTCATGGGTCTTTTTGGGCACTTATGCCCGTATTTTCCCATGGTGAATTTTCCTGCTTTAAAAGGTCACCTGTAGGGCAGGCATAAAAAAAGAGTAAAAAAGCATGGCTCTTTTACTCTTCATTTTTTAGGTTATGGGTTATCCTGGGGTCAGGCGTCTTTACCGTGGCAGTTTTTATACTTTTTGCCGCTTCCGCAAGGGCAGGGATCATTACGCCCGATCTTGGGGGCTACTTTGATAGGTTCCTGTTTCACCGCAGTGTCTGCACCGCCCGGCTCAAACCGGTCTCTTTCGTTGGCTGCATAATCCTCACCGGCGGCATCGATCTCTTCCTTATTCGCCCTCATTTTGCTGTAATCCGTCTTTTCAGGACGGCCTTCTTTCAGCGGGGCATTTTGCTGCTGCACAGGAATGGAGGCGTGGCTGAGGAAGGAAACAATATCCTTATTCACCTCCGAATCCATGTTCTTGAACTGCTGGAATGCCTCTACCTTATATATTACCAGCGGGTCTTTTTGTTCCAGGTAAGCCGTTTGTACGCTCTGTTTCAGATCGTCCATGGCGCGGAGATGTTCTTTCCAGGCCTCATCGATCACTGCGAGGGTAATGGTCTTTTCCAGTGATCCTGTCAGTTCTTTGCCTTCTGTATTAAGGGTCTTGTCGAGTGAAGCCAGCACATTCAATCCTTTCCGGCCGTCAGAGAATGGCACTACCACGTTTTCGATATGCGCGCCTTGTGTGAGGCGGATATTCTTGAAAACAGGTACGGCCTGTTTCTGCACATCTTCTTTGTGACGGGCAAAATTATTCGTGGCTTCTGTATACAATTTCTCAATTACCGTATTCAGATCGCCTCTTTTGAATTCTTCTTCATCTATAGCGGTATCCAAACCAAAGTTTACGATACAAGCCATCTTGAACCCTTCATAATCTTCCTGCTCGCGGAAACCACTTACCAGGCTTTCTGACACTACAGAGAATGCATTGTCTATATCCAGCGCCAGGCGTTCACCAAACAAAGCATGCTGACGTTTTCCGTAGATCACGTTCCGTTGCTTATTCATTACGTCATCATATTCCAGCAGGCGTTTGCGGATGCCAAAGTTGTTTTCCTCCACTTTTTTCTGCGCACGCTGAATGCTGTTGCTGATCATGCTGTGCTGGATCACATCTCCTTCCTTATAGCCGAGCCTGTCCATCATAGAGGCAATACGTTCGCTGCCGAACATACGCATCAGGTCATCTTCCAGGGAAACGTAGAATTGTGAACTACCGGGGTCGCCCTGGCGGCCTGCGCGGCCACGCAACTGGCGGTCCACACGGCGGCTTTCATGCCTTTCGGTACCAATGATCGCCAAACCTCCTGCTTCTTTTACGCCGGGGCCGAGTTTGATATCCGTACCACGGCCGGCCATGTTGGTGGCAATGGTCACAGCTCCTGCAAGACCTGCTTCAGCCACCACCTGCGCTTCACGCACGTGTTGTTTTGCGTTCAGTACATTGTGCGGGATCTTTTTCTGCTGCAGCATGCGGCTCAGCAATTCACTGATCTCAACGGATGTGGTACCTACGAGCACCGGCCTTCCGGCATTGCGCTGAGCTTCCACTTCATCAATAACAGCTTTATATTTCTCCCTTTTGGTTTTGTAAACGAGGTCCTGCTTGTCGTTCCGGACCATCTTCAGATTAGTGGGCACGTTTACCACATCCAGTTTGTAGATGCTCCAAAGCTCTGCTGCTTCTGTTTCCGCTGTACCTGTCATACCACATAATTTGTGGTACATACGGAAATAGTTCTGCAGTGTAACAGTAGCATAGGTTTGTGTAGCCGCTTCGATCTTCACGTTTTCCTTTGCTTCCAAAGCCTGGTGCAGGCCATCGCTATAACGGCGGCCTTCCATGATACGGCCTGTTTGCTCATCCACGATCTTGATAGCGCCATCAATGATCACATATTCCACATCTTTCTCGAAGAGAGCGTAAGCTTTCAGCAATTGCTGAACAGTATGGATACGGTCAGCTTTTTGCGCGTAATCATTCAGGATGGTTTCTTTCAGTTGCAGTTTTTCTTCTGCAGCACCCTGGCTTTTTTCCACTTCAGCCAGCCGTACGCCGATATCAGGGAGCACAAAAAAATCGGGATCCTCACCGGAGTGGGTGATCATGTTCAACCCTTTTTCCGTAAGATCAACAGAGTTTTGTTTTTCGTCTATCTGGAAAAGCAGATCGGCATCTACTATATGCATGTTCCGTTGCTGGTCCTGCAAATAATAGTTCTCTGCTTTCTGCATTTTTACTTTAATGCCCGGCTCACTCAGGAATTTGATCAGCGGGCCGTATTTAGGCAGGCCTCTGTAAGCACGATAGAGGTATAAGCCACCTGTTTTAGGATCATCTTCTCCTTTTTCAAACAGCTTCTTGGCTTCATTGAGACAGTTACGTACAATACGTTCCTGCTCCTGCACCAATTGTTGGATCCTTGGTTTGTGAACGTGGAATTGCTGATCCTCGCCACGGGCTACAGGGCCGGAGATGATCAAAGGGGTTCTTGCATCATCGATCAATACGGAGTCAACTTCATCCACCATGGCAAAATGGTGTTTGCGTTGTACCATTTCCTCAGGCGTGTGCACCATATTGTCGCGGAGGTAATCAAAACCGAATTCATTGTTGGTGCCGTAAGTAATATCCGCGAGATAGGCTTGCCTTCTTTCTTCACTATTAGGCTGGTGCTTATCAATGCAATCCACTTTCAGGCCAAGCCATTCAAAGATGGTACCGTTCCATTCCTGGTCACGACGGGCCAGGTAATCGTTCACCGTTACGATATGTACGCCTTCTCCTGCCAGTGCATTCAGGTAAGCAGGTAAGGTGGACACAAGGGTTTTACCTTCACCGGTAGCCATTTCTGCGATCTTGCCGGAATGCAGTACAGCACCACCGATCAGCTGCACATCATAGTGCACCATGTTCCAGGTTACCTGTCCACCGGCTGCTGACCAGGTATTCTGAAAAATGGATTTATCATCCTGTATGGTGATATAATTTTTCTTTACGCTGAGATCACGGTCCAGTTGTGTAGCGCTGGAAACGATCTCTGTATTTTCCTTAAAGCGGCGGGCTGTTTCTTTTACTACGGCAAATGCTTCGGGTAAAAGATCATTCAGCACCTCTTCGATCTTCTTATCCCTTTCTTTTTTCAGCTTGTCCACTTCCTGGTAAATAGCGTCTTTACCGGTGAGGTCGCTGAAAGGCAATTCATCTGCCTGTTTGTTTTTAGCAAGAATGGAATCGTCTGTTTCTTTTAAATATTCTTTGATGCGCTGACGGAACTCCTGTGTTTTCTGACGGAGTTGGTCATTGCTCAGTGATGCATAAGAGGCAAAATACTGATTGATCTTTTCAACAACCGGCATGATCTTTTTTACATCCTTGTCCGATTTGTTGCCGCCAAAAAGTTTGGAAAGAATACCAAGCATGGTTTATTTATTATGGGGTATTGTATGAATAGTTATTATTTAAGCATTTAGCATGTCAAAAAAGATGCTACACCAGGACAGCAGGCCAATTTGGCAGTTGCTGCACAGGGGAAAGCAAAGATAAGGGAAGGTTAGTTAGTCAGAGGCTTGTTCTGAGTCGATCCTGAGTCAGGAGTCGATAGCAGGCAGTCGGTAGTCTGAACAGAATCTATATTCGAATACTCATCTTCAGATATAGCAAAGTCTGTTAATGTTTTTAGAAGTTTCTTACTCCCTACCCGGAACCGGCTCTGACTGACTTTCGATCAAAATCTTACCTTGCTGCTGTAAATAAAGTCTACATGATTTCCGGACACCGTTTTTTATTTTTCCTGATCGTTTTTTTTCTGGCAGGAGCCGCCATAGCATCGCTTGTCAGTTGTAATGCCGCTGTGCAGCAGGAGGAAAAATTTAAAGCGTCGGCAGATATGCTTTACATGGATTACCAGGTTACCGGGGAAGAGGAAAGAGGCGAGATAACGGTGAGGCTCGTTTTTCGATATGGCGGGCCTGAGGGCAGGGGCATGTTACTGGATACCTCTGCCAGCGTGAGTTTTGACGGGCAACAATTAGCAGCCGACAGCTCGAAAATGGGAGGGGTTTATTATGAAGCCCGCTACCTGGCACAGGGATTTGAAGGCCTGCATCAGATAGAATACAAGGATGGCGTGGGAAAAGTCTATGTTGATACTTTTAGCTTCCCATTCTTTTCTCTAAGATCTGCCGGATTACCGGCTACGGTAAGCCGTACAAAGGGCCTGGAATTGGAAATAGACGGATTAAAAGAAAAAGATGAACTGCACGTCATGCTGACGGATACGTCTTTCTATGGCAGAGGAATTGACAGGTTGGATACGCTGAAAGAAGGAAAAATGGTGTTTACCCAACAGGATCTGGACAAGTTAAAAAATGGCCCTGTTCACCTTGAATTTTACCGGGAAAAAGAACTGGGACTTAACCAGACAAGCCGGCAGGGAGGAAGGCTATATCTTTCCTACAATCTCAGCAGAGAGTTTGTGCTGATAGAATAGTTGATTCTGAGGCGGTTTCATTGGGAGGCGGACTCCCGGCTCAGAACAGACCCAATCTACTTGGAAAATCCCCCTCCCCCCCATACCTTTGCGCCCATAAGAAGGCGCTCTTTATGCGCTGATTACATAAACTGTTAAAGATCAACACCCAACATGCCCGGTCAGTTAAAAGAAGTACGTAACAGGATCCAGTCGGTACAAAGTACACAGCAGATCACTAAGGCGATGAAAATGGTAAGTGCTGCAAAATTGCGCCGGGCACAGGATGCTATCCTGCAAATGCGTCCTTATGCCAAGAAATTGCAGGAGATGTTGAGCAATATTGTCAGTAACAGTGAAGGTGAAGTAGGAATGTCATTGGCACAGGAACGCCCGGTAGAAAATGTGCTGCTGATCGTACTGACCAGCGATCGCGGTCTGGCAGGCGCTTTCAACACCAATGTGATCAAGCTGACTAAAACCGTTATCGCAGAAAAATATGCTGCCCAGCAAAAAGCCGGTAAAGTGACTATCTGGAACGTCGGCAAAAAAGGGTATGAGCATTTTACCAAGAACGGTTATAAAACTGACGCTACGTTTAAAGATACTTTCCTCCATCTCTCTTTTGAGAATGTGCAGAAGATCGCTACTGCAGCCATGAAGGCTTTTGAAGAAAAGCAGTTTGATGCGGTGGAAATTATTTACAGCCAGTTCAAGAATGCAGCCACCCAGCGTTTCGAATCAGAACGCTTTCTGCCTATTCCCAAAGTGGAAAAGAAAGAAGGTGCTAAGAAAGCAGATTTCATTTTCGATCCCACACAGGCTGAATTGCTGGCGGAACTGATGCCCAAGATCCTCAACACACAATTATATAAAGCCGTGCTTGATTCCAATGCCTCTGAACATGGAGCCAGGATGACAGCAATGGACAAGGCCAGTGAGAATGCCAATGAAATGTTGCGCAACCTGAAAATATCTTACAATAGAGCAAGACAAGCTGCCATTACAACCGAATTGACAGAGATCGTTAGCGGCGCTGCGGCATTACAGGGATAATTCCACCATTATTGCTGGGTTTTTATGCACAAGTTCAAGCCTGGAACAGGAATAATGTGTATAATCTCATTTGTCCTGTTTGGAAGGGATGACTAATTTGGCCGGTACTACAATATGATTTTTCGATTATGGAAATAACCAATCTGATACCTCATATAGAAGCGTTGATCTTTGCGAGCGACAAAGCCCTGACATCACTGGAAGTGACGGAACTGGTGAACAATGCATTTGGTTTTATGGAAGATAAGATCTCTCTCGACCAGGTGGAAGCAGCCATGGAAGGCATCAGAGAAAAATATGACTCTGAGTTTTATCCCTTTGAAATGAGGCAAAGCGGCGGAGGCTGGCAATTCCTTACCAAAAAGGATTATCATAAAACCATCGCCCAGCTCAACGGCGATAAATTCCTCAAACGATTATCCGCTGCATCACTGGAAACACTGGCCATTATTGCCTATAAACAGCCCGTAACCAAAGGAGAAATAGAAGCCATCCGCGGTGTAAGCTCTGATTATGCCGTGCAAAAACTGCTGGAAAAGGAACTGATCATCATCAGCGGACGGAATGAAAAACTGCCGGGTCACCCGCTGGTTTATTCCACTTCCAAAAACTTCATGGATTATTTCGGTATCAACTCTGCTGATGACCTGCCAAAGATCAAAGAAGTGCTGGCAGAGCAGCTGGTGCAGCCCACTGTTATCAAAGATGCTGAAGTAACCGATGAGGATACTACAGAAAACAAAACCGAGGGCAACGAAGAGGATACAGTATTGTCTGTATCTGAAGAGGGCGAATTGGTAGACAAAGCTGAAGAGAGCGGAGAATAAATCAACGCCGAATAATCAATATCTTCGCTGGCTATGTCTGAGCAATTATCATCCCGCCAGTTACAGGAAGCCGCTAAAGAGTTCGGTACGCCCCTGTACGTTTATCACGCAGAAAAGATCAAAGAACAATACGGAAAACTGACCAGTGCTTTCAATGGCAGCAAGGTGGTTTTCTTTTATGCCTGCAAGGCCCTCACGAATATCAATGTGCTGAAATACGTTCATTCGTTAGGTGCCAATATCGACTGCAGTTCTATCAACGAAGTGAAACTGGCTTTACACGCAGGATTTCCCCCACAACGTATTTTATATACTTCCAATGGCATCGGTTTCGAAGAGATCGCTGAAGCGAAAGAGCTTGGTGTGAATATCAATATTGACAGCCTGTCCAATCTCGAAAAATTCGGAAAAGCTTATAGACATACTTACCCCGTAGGCATTCGCCTGCGACCGAATATCCTGGCAGGAGGCAATCTCAAAATATCGACCGGGCATGATAAAAGCAAGTTTGGCATACCGGTGGAGCAGCTGGACCGTATACTCGCTATAGTAAAAGAATACCATATCGCTATTACTGACCTTCATATCCACACCGGCAGCGATATAAAAGATGCGGATGTATTTGTAAAAGGCATCGATGTGCTGTTTGATATCATTCCGCATTTTCCTGAATTGAAGTCAGTAGACCTTGGCGGTGGATTTAAAGTACCCTATCGCCAGGGTGATGAGGAGATCGATATCAATGTGCTGGCACAAAAAGTAAAAGAAGCATTCGATAATCATCCACAGGCTAAAAACCTGGAGATATGGTTTGAGCCGGGTAAATTCCTGGTTAGCGCCTGCGGTTATCTTATTACGCAGGTGAATGTGATCAAGGAAACAAAAGCTACCACTTTTGCAAGTGTGAACAGCGGGTTCAATCACCTGATCCGCCCAATGTTTTATGACGCTTATCACCGCATACAAAATATCAGCAATCCCGATGGTGCCGAAAAGACCTATTCTATTGTAGGAAATATCTGCGAAACGGATACGTTTGCCTGGGACAGAACGATGAATGAAATACGGGAAGGGGATTATCTCGTATTTTATAATGCAGGGGCATACGGATTTGAAATGTCATCCAATTTCAATTCCCGGTTTAAACCTGCTGAAGTTTTGATCAAAGAAGGCAAAGCGCATTTAATAAGGAAAAGGGATGTAATGGATGATCTTCTGCGTAATGTTGTTGAAATATAACTTGTTGCTTCTTCGCCGTAACGTTTTGGTCACACTTCTCTAACATTGAGGTAATACCACGCCTTTACTTTCGCCGCAAATTAACGCAGACTTATGAGTAAATTAATCTCGCTATGCGGCATACTGCTGTTGTATTGCTTTACTGCAACAGCACAAAAAGGTGCTTTTAAACTGAAAGTAAAGGATGAAGATAACCTGAATCTTCCCGGCGCTTCAGTAGCACTTACTCCTGGTAAATTCGCTGGTGTAACCAATCAATACGGGGAGCTGGTACTATCTAATATTCCTGCCGGTAATTACACTCTTAGTATTTCTTATATCGGCTACAGCCCTGTAGAAAGAAAAATAAATATTGGCGCTGAAGGTACAGAGCTTATTGAAACTCTCTCCGGTAAGGCCATTACTACCGGTTCGGAAGTAGTGGTAATGGGCGACAGGCTGAAAGGCCAGGCCCGCGCACTGAACCAGCAAAAAAACAGTGAACGTGTTACCAATATCATCAGTGCCGATCAGATGGGCCGTTTTCCTGATGGTAATATAGGTGATGCCATTAAACGTGTTCCTGGCATTACCATGCAAAATGACCAGGGCGAAGCGCGTAACATAGTAGTGAGAGGTATGGGACCTGAATTCAACTCTGTAACATTGAATGGAGAAAGGATTCCTTCTGCAGAAGGAGATAACCGTCGCATCCAGATGGACCTGATCCCTACAGACATGATACAAACGGTGGAAGTGAATAAAACACTGACGGCGGATATGGATGCGGATGCAATTGGCGGGTCAGTTAATCTTGTAACACGCTCGGCTCCCAATGGCCTTCGTGTATCTGGTACCCTGGCAGGAGGTTTCAATCCTATCCGTGATGGATTTATCGGTACAGCCAATTTTATTATTGGTAACCGTGTGCTTAATCAAAAATTAGGCTTTGTTGTAAGTGGTTCTTTCAACCGTAATAAATTCGGTTCAGACAACCTGGAGTCTGTTTGGCTGAAAGATGCTAATGGTAAGCCTTTCATCGGCGATCACGATATACGTGTTTATGACGAACTGCGCATCCGCAGAAGCCTGAGTGCTACATTCGATTTTTCAATCAATAAATTGAACACGATCTATCTTACCGGTGTATATAACTGGAGGGATGATAAGGAGAATCGCTTCCGTCTTCGCCACCGCTACCGTGGTGATGAAGAAGATTATCCGGATGATCTTATCTATGATGGATCAGGCAATATCACCGGCTACACCAATGGTGAAGTACTTCGCCAAACCAAAGGCGGTTTAGACAATGGCCGCAATGAAGGCCGCCGCCTCGAAGATCAGCGAGTACGTTCCCTTGCGCTGAAAGGTGATCACCAGTTTGGCAAACTGAAAACCAACTGGAGTATTCAATATGCCAAAGCATCAGAGAAAAGGCCGAATGAACGCTATATCTCCATGGGCAGAAGAAGCATCACGATCAATCAGCATATTTCGGAACCTGAATATCCTTTGCTGACTGATAATACGCCACTCACTTCTTATACCCGCCTGAATGAGCTGACTGAACAATTCCAGGACCAGTATGAGCAGGATATTAACGGAAGACTTGATTTCAGCCTGCCTGTTTCTATCGTGAACGGCCAGAAAGGGAATCTGGTATTCGGCGCCAGGCTGCGCACAAAGAAGAAAGTAAGGAACAACAACTTCTTCGAATATGAGCCGCTGACCTCATTAGGGGATATCAGTCAGCTTCCATTAGTTGACCGTTCTTACAGCAACTTTTTCCCAAGGGAGTATGCAGCTGGCCAATTTGTTAGTGCTGCTTATCTCGGTGGTCTTGATTTCAGGAATGCTTCCCGGTATGAGGAATCTGATGCACCTGCAGAATACCTGGCAGGCAATTACAACGCCAGGGAACGGATCATTGCAGGTTATGTAGAACTGCGCCAGCATTTCACTGATAAGTTCTCTGCCAATATCGGTTTGCGTGTAGAACGTACGCATATCGATTACACCGGTAATATTGTTGAAGACGAGGAAGACCTGAAAGGAACTGCTAATCTTAAAAATGATTATACAGATGTATTGCCTGATATTAACCTCCGCTACCAGGTGACTGACAATTTTGTGTTGAAAGGTGCATGGACCACTTCATTGGCCCGTCCACGCTACTATGATCTTGTTCCTTATTTCAACATCGTTCCCAGCGACCTGGAACTGAGTGCCGGCAACCCCAAACTGGAGCCTGTACGCTCTACCAACTTTGACCTGATGGCTGAAAACTACTTTAAATCAGTTGGTATTATTTCGGGTGGTGTGTTCTACAAAAAGATCAACCGGTTCTTTTACACTTATATCGACAAAAATTATACGCAGGCTAAATTCGCCAGCGACTTCCCTGGCGTAACCAATCCTATTGCTGCCGGTGATAACTGGGATTTCACCCAGCGTCGTAATGGCGATGGTGCTACTGTATGGGGCTTTGAAGCAGCTATTCAGCGCCAGTTGGACTTCCTGCCTGGATTCTGGAAAGGGTTTGGCGTATATCTGAATTATACATACACGCATTCCAAAGCAGAAGGTATCTACGACGGATCGGGCAAGCTGATCCGCAGCAATGTGAAACTGCCTGGTGCTGCTCCGCATATGTTCAATGCATCACTGTCTTATGAAAACAAAAAAGTGGTAGTGCGCCTGTCTGGCAATTTCACTTCTTCCTATGTGGATGACGGTGATGATGCAGGGTACAATGAAGATGCTTTCTTCGACCGCTATTACAGCAAGCAGTTTTTCCTGGATGCCAATGCTTCTTATGCATTCACTCCCAAATTCCGTTTGTTTGCTGAAGCGAATAACCTCACCAATCAGCCTTTGCGTTATTATCAGGGTATTTCAGAAAGGACTGCACAGCTGGAATATTATGGCCCACGTTTTAATATGGGTGTCAAATTTGACTTGAGTAAATAGAAGTTTAATGATGAACTCACTGCATAAAAGACTCTTCAGCGGGCTGGTCCTTACAATGCTGATCACTGCCTGTAAACAAAATGGACAATCCGGTGCCACATCCGTAAAGGACTCGACGACGATAAAACCTCTTGTGGTTACGGAAAAAGTATTTGATGACAGTGATGATCCTGCCATCTGGATCAATGCTGCAATGCCTGACAGCAGCCTGATAATCGGCACGGATAAAAGCTCTTCCAATGGAGGCTTGTACGTGTTCAATCTGAACGGAAAGATAGACAGGCAGCGCAGCGTTACCGGCCTGCACCGGATGAATAATGTGGATATTGCCTATGGCCTGCCCTGGAGGGATACAACAGTGGATATTGCCGTTGCCACGGAACGCGATCTGAACCAGGTCCGTGTATTCAGCCTGCCGGCCATGAAAGCAATAGATGGCGGTGGTATAGAAGTGTTCAAAGGTGAAGCAGCGCGCGCTCCGATGGGTATTGCCTTATACACACGCCCGTCTGATAAAAGCATTTTCGCAATCGTTAGCCGTAAAAGCGGCCCTGCAGAAGGTTATCTCGAACAATATCTTTTAAAAGATAATGGTAAAGGAATGGTCACTGGCGAACTGGTCCGGAAATTCGGTAAATATTCAGGCAAAAAGGAAATAGAATCCATTGCAGTTGACAATGAATTGGGCTATGTATATTATTCCGATGAACAGATAGGCATCAGGAAATATTATGCAGATCCACAAAAAGGAAATGAAGAACTGGCTTTATTTGGTCAGGGTCAGTTCAAAGAAGATAATGAAGGTATTTCCATTTACAAATTCCCTGATGGCACCGGTTATATTTTAGTGTCTGACCAATCGGCCAATAAGTTCAATGTATATCCGCGTGAAGGCTCTGCAGGTAAACCGCATGAACATTCCCTGCTGGTATCTATTCCTGTTTCCACTCTTCAGAGTGATGGCAGTGATATTACTTCTATAACCCTGCCCGGTTTTCCCGGAGGGCTGTTTGCCGCCATGTGCGAAGGAGGAACATTCCAGTTCTATGCATGGAAAGACCTTGCAGAGAAAGGGGGATTGAAAGTACTGACAAAGTAAGTTCTGTTTTATTGCCCGGCAGGCAAACGGGTTACAACAATTGAGATCGTTGTTTTCGAATTGATCGGCATAGTGTTGCCCATAGCTTCTGTGGCACCGTTTGCCTCAATCATATTTGTCTTTTCGCGGATGATGCCGGTAGTTTTATCAAGAATGATCCTGCCGGCAGCATTGCTTTTCATGGTGGTATTTGTCTCAATTCCCATCATTTCCGCTTTGGAGCTGGAAGAAGAAACTGTTTTGAAATCAACGGTAATAGTGGAATCTGTTGCCGCTGAAAGGGTATAGGTGGTAATACCTGATTCATTTTCGTTTTTGAATGTTTCCTGCCAGCTCTCACCAATAGCAGCGCCTTCTTCCGGTAACACCTTAAAAAAGCTGGCATTCCCTTTTTCCGGCGGATATACCACGCTGGTCAGGTCTTTCAGCATATTAGCGATAAGGGCAAAGCGCTCATCAGGTTTTTCCAGTGAAACTTTTTCGGGCTTTACCAGTAGGGTTTTACCATTGGGGTCAATGATGATATCAAATTCTTTGCCCAGCATTTCTTTGATCGGCTTTCCGAATTGCCCGTCAATATCTTTTTTATTGTCTGAATTGAACCCTTTTTTCTGACCCATTCCATCAAAATCGAATTGCAATTTCTGCACCTTATGATGAAGGGTGCTATTGTCTTCCGTGCTGTTGGTGACATTATAATAATGACCGGCCTGACCATTCAGGTTAAAATCAATGGCCTGGCCCATAGCCTGCTGGGCAATTGTTTGTTTTACCTCAACACTGATCGCAAGCGTATCGCCCTGGTGAAAGCTCAGTTTACCCGTAATTTTTTGCGCATTGGAGTAAATACCTGCCAATAAAAACAATAAGAAAAAGAAGGTGGTTTTTTGCATGATTCCGTAAGCGTTTATCAAATTTGGCAAAACTTATTTGAAAAAGGTGCAAGGGTTTGTAAAAAATATGAATTGATACAAATCTGCCCTGAACTTCCTACATTTAATTACTAAAACTTACACTTATGCCTATCCGAATGACAGATGATCCCAAAGACCCTAATCAGAATGATTATAACGATGATAGCGGAGGTGGCGGAGGCCGGTCAAATTTTCCGGGCGGCGGTGGTGGTTTAGGAGCTTTATTGCCTTTACTGTTGGGTTTATTCAAGGGGAAAGGGATTATCGTGCTGGTGGTATTGGCGGGAGCTGCTTACTTCCTGTTGGGCAAAGGTGGCGGTTGTAATGTGGCCCAGGTGGCACAATCACTGTTTTCGCAAAGCGGCTATAATTTTAACCCGAATGAATTCAACAAAGCATCTGTTTATGAAGGCCTGGAAGATGATGCCGGAAAGAATCCCCTGCCTGAGTCTGTATCGCTCCTGAAATTTGCTCCTGCAAGAGGCAACCAGGGCCAACAGGGCAGTTGCGTAGCCTGGAGCAGTGCTTATGGAGCTAGGACAGTGCTGGAAGCAGCATCCACAGGCGTTGACCCTAACCAGATAAAATTCAGCCCTTCCTTTATGTATAACCAGATCGGGCTCGACGATTGCCAGGGTTCTTATATACAAAGGGCAATGGAACAGATGTCTAAACAGGGTGCATTGCCATTGAATCAGTTTCCTTATTCTGATCAGGACTGCACTACTCAGCCTAACGGCAACCAGAAACAGGAAGCCGGACAGTATAAAATACATGGTTTTACAAGACTGACCAACGGTGATAATGTAAGCTCCATCAATGTTCGCGCAGTGAAGGAACACCTTGCCAAAGATGCGCCGGTAGTGATCGGGATGATGGTAGGACAAAGCTTTATGCAGGACATGATGGGCAGGGAATTATGGCAGCCCCAGGGAATGGACGCCTCACAGGTAGGTATGGGCGGCCATGCTATGTGCGTGATAGGCTATGATGACCGCAAGTTTGGCGGTGCATTCCAGATCATGAACAGTTGGGGTCCTGAATGGGGAAAAGATGGAGTAGGTTGGGTGCGCTATGGTGATTTTAAAAATTATGTAAAAGAAGCTTATGGTATAGATCCATTGCCAAAAAGAGGAAAAGTGGCCAATATCCCACTGGAATGTTCCATTGGGCTGGTGAACAATGCAGATGGGAAATATATACAGTTAAGATCTGCAGGCACCAATAATTTTCAAACCGTATCGCCTATACGTGCTGGCACACGGTTTAAGATGTCTATCGAAAATGCCACTGAATGTTATATTTATATCTTCGGGCAGGAACAGGACGGCTCCAGTTATGTATTATTCCCTTATCTGAAGCCGGGAGAAACTGTTTCCAAACATTCGCCTTATTGCGGTATCACTGGTTACAGGTTATTTCCCCGTGATCAGTCGATGGAAGCAGATACGATCGGAACCAGGGATTATATTGCGATCGTTGCCAGCAAAGACGAACTGAACTATAATGAATTGAACAGTGCGATCAGCCGTAGCCGTCAGCCATCATATGCCGGTAAAGTGAACGAAGCGTTGCAAAGCATCCTGATAAGATCAGCATCGTTCAACAATACATCGGATGGACGTATTTATTTTAAGGTAAATGCCAATGATAATAAAGCCGTTGCTACTATCGTGGCATTTGATAAACAAAAATAAAAGAGGATAAGAATTATGAAGAAAAGTATTTTGTTGCTGCTGCTTATTGTAACTACTACAGTAACACAAGCCCAGGACCTGTCAAAGTTCAACCTGTATAAACCTGAAGAGAACGCGGAAAAAGAAATCGCTAAAGCAATAAAAGAAGCAAAAGCGGAGGGCAAGCATGTATTTATACAGATCGGTGGCAACTGGTGTATCTGGTGTATGCGGTTCAACAATTTTGTGACAGAGAATAAATCAATTGATTCCCTGGTGAAGGCGAATTATGTGGAGTATCATCTTAATTGGAGTAAAGAAAATACGAATAGTAAGATACTGGCTAAATATGGATTCCCGCAGCGCTTTGGTTTTCCTGTGTTCCTGATACTGGATGGTAAAGGGAAACTGCTGCATACGCAAAACTCCGGCTACCTGGAAAGTGGTAAAAGTTATGATGAGGAAAAAGTAAAAGGTTTTTTCCTGGACTGGACGCGTGGCGCGCTTGACCCTGCGCAGTATAAAGAATAAAGCATGAGTGAACACACATCTTCCTTTATCCGGCTCATGAGCAGCCCGGTCAAATTCCGGCTATTCCTGTTGGTAAAATTGCCAAGCGCATTTTTTGCCGGTGTAAGAGTGAGGCAGATGAATGAGCAGCGTTGTGAGGTAACAGTCCCTTTCAAATGGTTTTCCCAGAATCCTTTTCGTTCCACTTACTTCGCCTGCCTGAGCATGGCGGGTGAGATGAGCACCGGGGTATTAGGAATGGCGCATTTGTATAAAATGCGACCCGCTGTGTCGATGCTGGTGCTGAAAGTGGAATCGGAATATTTCAAGAAAGCAACCGGGCGCACCACTTTTGTTTGTGAAGATGGCGAGTTGTTTAAAAAGATGATCGATGAGGCAATCGCTACTGGTGAGGCAAGGACTGTAAGAGCCAGATCAGTTGGTCATAATAAAGAAGGAGAAGTGGTGAGTGAGATGTATGTGACATGGTCGTTTAAAACAAAGAGTAAGAAGTAATAATTCGCTTCACTAATAAAATAAAATATGAAAATTGCTTTCCATGGAGCCGCCCGTACCGTAACTGGCTCCAAACACCTGCTTACGCTAAAAAATGGTAAAAGAGTATTGCTTGATTGCGGTATGTTCCAGGGATTGGGAAAAGATACTGATGCATTGAACCGCGAGTTTGGATTCGATCCGCGTGAAGTAGATGTTATGATCCTTTCCCATGCACATATCGATCATTCAGGTCTTATACCCAAACTGGTAAAAGATGGATTTAACGGCAAAATATTCTGTACTCCTGCCACACACACGCTTTCTGCAATCTTGCTGGAAGATTCAGGCGAGATACAGGAAGATGATGTTAAGTATTCCAATAAAAGAAGAGCCGCACAGGACCTTCCCTATATTCAGCCGCTCTATACGGTGGAGGATGCTAAGAAAAGCATGGACCATTTTGTAAAAGTGGAATATGGTAACTGGTTTACAGTAACCGATGGAGTGGAAGCCATGTTCACCGACGCGGGACATATCATTGGAAGCGCCTGTGTTCATTTAAAGATCACTGAAAATGGTAAGCTAACGCGGTTGAGCTTTAGTGGTGATGTGGGCCGTTACAGGGATGTGATCCTGAAATCGCCGGATGTATTTCCCCAGGCAGATTATATCCTCCTGGAGTCTACTTATGGTAATAGCCTTCATGATGCGGCAGACAGCACGCCTGATCTTCTGCTTAAATGGATCAATCATACCTGTGGTGAAAAGAAAGGCAAACTGGTATTGCCTGCATTCAGCGTGGGACGCACACAGGAAATATTATTTGCCCTGAACCAACTGGAACTGGAAGGTCATTTGCCTGCTGTGGAATATTATGTAGACAGTCCGCTCAGCATAGAAGCCACTGAAGTGGTGAAAAGCTATCCTCAGTATTTCAACCGTAATATTCAGAAGATACTGGCAACGGACAGTGATCCTTTTATGTTCAAAGGACTGAAGTATATCAAAACTGTGGAGCAATCCAAAATGCTCAACTACCGCGATAATCCTATGGTGATCATATCAGCCAGTGGAATGGCAGATGCTGGCCGTGTAAAACACCATATCAGCAATTCGATCGAGAACAGCCGCAACTCTATTGTACTTACAGGGTATTGCGAACCTACTTCATTAGGTGGCCGCCTGATGGCAGGAGCTCAGGAGGTCAGCATTTTTGGCGTGCATCATCAGGTGCATGCAGAGATCGGCTCCATTCGCAGCATGAGTGCACATGGTGATTATGAAGATCTCAGCCAGTGGCTTGCCTGCCAGGACCCCCGCCAGGTGAAACAGCTTTTCCTGGTGCACGGAGAATACGAAGTGCAACAGGCGTTCAGAGACCGCCTGTTGAGAAAGGATTTTCTCGATGTGCAAATACCTGAAAGACATTATGAAATAGGATTGACCTGACAATCAACCGGCTGTAAAGGAGGGTAACTTTCACAAGTCTTTAGTAAACGCGGCACCATTTTTTCCGTTTATATAATGGCCTCAGATTAAAAACAAAGGACATTATATGAAGAAGAACTGGACGCTTTGGAGCCTGAGTTTGGGAATCGTCTTCTTGCTGGCAAGTTGTGCTCCATCTGCGCATATTGAAAAAGACGATAACACGGATTTTAGCCGGTATAAATCCTTTGCATGGATTGACAGGGACGGTAAATCAAAGATCGGCAGTGCCAATGATCTTGCAGAAAGGAAGATCAGGCAGGCAGTGAATAAAGAACTGGAAAAAACAGCCGGTTGGAGAGAAACGACCAGGAACCCCGATGTGCTGTTGAGTTATGATGTACTGGTTGAGAAATCTGTTAAATCCGTTAACGACCCGGTTTATTCAAGACCTTTCACCCGTACGTTCTACAGCCCTTATTCCCGCAGATTCATCAATGTATATTATCCTTCACAGTTTATGGGATATGATAATTATGATGTTCCAACAAGGGAAGGCACCGTTACCATTTCCATGATTGATGCAGATACAGATAAAACAGTGTGGCAGGGTTGGTCAACTGCAGAAGTGGACAGCCGTAAAATGACGAGCAAGGAAATTGAAAACAGTGTGAAAGCGATCTTCCGCAAATTTGATGTGGCTAAAAAATAATTTTCATTGAAAGGACGGTTGGAAAAAAGGCTCTTGCTGAAGCAAGGGCCTTTTTAGTCGGGAGCCGATAATCCTCTTCCTGCTGTAGTGCTTCATTAAAGGTGACTGGATTGTTATTCCTTTCTTAATTTAGCCTCTGATGTCAACAGCAGCTACGCCCATACTTGAAATCGGTAGGTCCACGCCCAATATTCCTTTTGAGATACATACAATGGAGTGGATTGATCGGAACCGCTGGCAGCAGAATTCTGTGCCTCACCGGCATAATTACTTTGTGATCGTATGGGTGAAAAAAGGGAAGGGTGCTCACTTTATTGATCTGGAAAAATTTGAGCTGCAAAATGATACGGTTTATTGCATCACCCCAGGGCAGGTGCATCTGTTGAAGCAGGATGGCCCTACAGAAGGATATGTGATTTCTTTTACGGCTGATTTTATGGGAATGGAAGAGAGCAATTTGGACCTGCTGTTCAATACGGGTCTTTTTAATGCATTTTCCCGTTCTCCTGTTATCAAAGTGGATGCTGATGTAAAGGATGAGATGGAAGATGCTGTCCGCCGGATGCTGAAGGAGTATGCTAATTTCTTTTTGCTCCGTTCAGAGATATTGCGGGGATATCTGAAAATATTTTTGATCTATCTCACACGTCAGTTCGAAAAGACCAATCAGCAACCAACACAATCAAGGAATATTGAACTGATACGCAAATTTCTTTCCCTGCTCGAAAAGAATTACGCGCAGAAGAGAATGGTAACAGATTATGCAGAGGAACTGGTAGTAACGCCTAACTATCTGAATGAAGTGGTGAAAAAGATATCCGGGTTTCCTGCCAGTCATCATATTCAGCAACGGATTGTGCTGGAAGCAAAAAGGCAGGCAGCTTTTTCCAATGTTACCATGAAAGAAATTGCGTATAACCTGGGGTTTGATGATACGGCTCATTTCAGTAAGTTTTTTAAGAATGCATCTGGCATGAGCTTTACGGATTTTAAGAAAAGCCTGCAGGAGGGATCGGATATTCGATGATATATACATCGGCTGCCGTTGTTTGGCAATTGATCAAAAATTGTTTTCTGTTTAGATTTGTAAAGGAGAAAATGTTTCTGTTTTAATTCTGTTCATCATGCAAGATCAGCAAGGTTCAATTATCTGGATGGTAGACCCGGTGCATACACGCATCAGGTTTGAAAGCAAATATCTTTTGTTGACAGCCGTATCGGGATGGTTTACCGAGTTTGAAGGAACAATAGTAGCGCCTGATGAAAACTTCAGTGAAAGCGATATCCGCCTAACGATCTATACCCATTCGCTGTACACAGGCAATGAGGAAAGAGATAATCACCTTAAATCCGCAGACTTTTTTGATGCACGCCGCTATCCCACTATTTTATTCCGTTCAACGGCTGTAATGGTTAATGAAGCCGGCCTTCACGTAAGCGGCCTGCTTACGATCAAGGACCTGACACAACCATTGGAGTTTGATGTCCGCCTGATGGGTATTTCAAAAGATACCATGGGTAATTCAAAAGCCGGCTTTGAAATGGATACTGTTTTCAACCGTAAGGACTTTAATATCAGTTGGAACCAGGTGATTGATAAATACGGTGTAATGATCGCTGATGAAGTGAAACTTCACTGTGATATCCAATTATTGAAATTGTAATCCTTAATATATACATCCTTATCCTCTAATTCGACATTGCCCACCGCCTGTTTAAGCCGGAAATTTGTGCAGGTTTTTACAAAAAGCCTGTTCCGGGAATCCGGGATATTAACCAAAAAACTAAAGGAACTTATATGGAAAGCAGGATACAGGGTTTACATCATATCACGGCTATTGCCGGTGATGCCCAACGTAATTATAATTTCTATTCTTCTGTACTCGGTCTGCGTTTAGTAAAGAAAACCGTCAACTTCGATGATCCCGGCACTTACCATTTTTATTATGGTAATGAAACCGGTACGCCGGGAACGATCCTTACTTTTTTCCCGTGGGCACATGTGAAGCCAGGGTATACCGGAACAGGTATGGCTACTGAGATCGGCTATGCAGTTCCTGCCGGCAGCCTGAAATTCTGGGCCGACCGGTTCAATGAATACAAGGTAAAGCAAAGCGAACCCCTTGAAAGGTTTGGTGAATTACTGCTGCCTTTCCAGGATCCCGATGGCTTAAAGCTGAACCTCATCGTTCCTGCAAAGGAAGACAGCCGCGCACCCTGGACAACAAATGCTGTGACCGCCACTGAAGCCACCCGTGGTTTTCATAGCGTGGTGTTGACATTAAAAGATATCAAACCTACTGCAGAGATACTGACAGATATATTTGGTTACTCCTTATTGAAACAGGAAGGCAACCGCTACCGTTTCATTACAACTGCTGTAGAAAATGCCGGTATCGTTGACCTGGTTGAATCTCCTGATGAAAAACCAGGGCTGGTAGCTGGTGGTACTAATCATCACGTTGCTTTCAGGGTAAAAAATGATGAAGTGCTGATGCAATTCAGGGAAAAGATCGCAGCCAAAGGACTACATATCACACCTAAAATAGACAGGAACTATTTCTTCTCTCTTTATTTCCGTGAACCCGGCGGAGTGTTGTTTGAACTGGCTACTGATAATCCCGGCTTTGCAGTGGATGAAGCGGTAAGTGAATTGGGAAAAGATCTCAAACTGCCTGCTCAATACGAACCTCAGAGAAAAGCAATTGAAAAAGTATTGCCTGTATTGATTGAAAATTGAGGATTGAATATTTATGAACACAAAAATATATACGGCCGGTAAAAAACCGGGGGAAGCAAAGAAAGCTCTTATCATGGTGCATGGCCGCGGCGGCTCTGCTGCTGATATTCTTTCATTGGCCCAGCACCTGGATGTAAAAGATTATGCGCTGTTTGCACCACAGGCTGCCCAGCATAGCTGGTACCCCTATTCTTTCCTGGCACTTCCCTCAGATAATGAACCGGCTTTATCATCTGCATTGATTGCATTGGGTGAAGCAGTAAAAGAAGCAGAAGCCGCAGGCATCAGTAAAGAACAGATCTGTTTTTTGGGCTTTTCACAAGGCGCCTGCCTTACGCTCGAATTTGTGACAAGAAATGCTGCAAAATATGGGGGTGTGATAGCTTTTACCGGTGGACTCATTGGCGATAAGATATATGAAGAAAATTATAAAGGGGATTTTCAGCAAACCCCGGTTTTTATAGGCACCAGTGATCCTGACCCGCATGTGCCGGTTGACCGGGTGCTGGCTTCCACTGCCCTGCTCCGGAAAATGAATGCATCTGTATTGGAAAAGGTATATCCTATGATGGGACATACGATCACTGCGGAAGAGATCAGGCAGGCTGAGCAATGGGTACTGAACAGGAAGGCATGAAATTGTGTTACATCTCTTGCTGAATAGTCGTATTCGGCGTACTTTTAAGATATCTGGAAGGATTAAACAAGGAAACAAAAGAGATGTATGAATTATGCCCAATTGCTGGAGGAGGTAAAACAGGAAGTAACCCATTTTTTTCACCTTCACGGAAATGAAGGATTTACTTATCATAACCTGTCGCATACCGAACGGGTGGTGACCAATGCAGGCCTGCTGGCCCGGCACTATCAGTTGAACGACAAAGATTTCTTTATTGTTTCTACAGCAGCCTGGTTTCATGATACCGGCTATTACGTGAATGGGGCAACCAATCATGAAGTGAGAGGCGCTGAAATGGCTGCCGCTTTTTTACAGGGAAAAGGAGTAGAGGAGGAGATCATTGGTTCTGTCCAGAACTGCATCCTGGCTACCTCTCTGCCACAATCACCTAAAAACCTGCTGGAACAGATCGTTTGTGATGCAGATCTGTTTCACCTGGGTACTGATGACTTTCCCGGGCAAAATAAACTGATGCGCCGCGAAGCAGAATGGCGGCTGAATAGAAAAATACCCAAGCATGATTGGAGGGAGGGAACAATCCGGTTCCTGGAATCACATCATTTTCAAACGGATTATGGCCAGTCTTTGCTTACCCAAAAGAAAAAGCAACATCTCCAAAAGCTGGTTGAAAAAGAAACTCATGAAACGGAAGAAGCTACCATTCCTGCAGTTGCCGCAACACCGGCGCCAAAGCCGGTGAACGTACCTAAACCTTCTACCGGGGAAGCAAAAAAAGCAAAGACCGACCGACCGGAAAGGGGTATCGAAACCATGTTCCGGATCAGTTCCAATAATCACCAGCGGTTGAGCGATATGGCCGATAACAAAGCCAATATCATGATCACCACTACTTCTATCATTCTGTCGGTGTTATTGAGCGTATTGCTGCGTAAGCTGGAAGACAATCAGAACCTGATTATACCCACCATCTTATTGCTGATCGTTTGCGTGATCACTATGGTATGTTCCATCCTGGCCACCCGTCCCACCCTGCCACCAGGAATATTCACCCAAAAGGAAATAGATGAGAAAAAAGTGAACCTGCTATTCTTTGGTAATTTTTACCGCATGAGCTACGAGGAGTACGACAAAGGCATGAAGGAAATGATGAACGACCGTGATTTTCTTTATGGAAGTCTTACCCGCGATGTGTATTCGCAAGGAATAGTACTTGGCCGGAAATACCGGCTATTGCGGACAGGTTATAATGTATTCATGTTTGGTATTGTTATATCTGTGCTGGCATTTATGATAGCAGCAATTTTCTTTTAGCAACCTGGTTTTATGCGTGGTACTATTTTTTTTGATAGGGATATCAGCTGGCTTTCTTTTAACGGAAGGGTACTCGCTGAAGCGGCAAAGGAAACTGTGCCATTATTGGAGCGGATCAAATTCCTTTCGATCTATTCTTCCAATCTCGATGAGTTTTACCGCGTACGTATGCCTGCAATGATGGCTTTGCAGAAGATCAACAGGGAAAAAGCTGCCGACACGGCATATGCGGAAGCTGTTGCTATTATCAACCGGCAACAGGAATATTATGGCCGCATCCTGTATGAAGATATTTTGCCAGCACTCAGGGAACAGGGATATCATCTTTTATATGATGAAGAGATACCTGAAAGCCTGTCTGCCATGGTCACAGATTATTTCTATACGCAGGTAGCTGGTTTCTTACAACCAGTGTTGCTGACTGGTAAAACGGATTTCTTCCCCGAGAACAATCAATTGTATATCGCCGTAATAGTGCAGCCGGAAAAAGCAGAGGAAGAATTATACCTGATCAATGTTCCCTGCAATAGCATTCCGAGGTTCTGGAAAGATGGGCACTATATCATTTTCCTGGAAGATATCATCCGGTATAATCTCGTACATCTTTTTCCTGACCGGCAGATCAAAGGCTCCTGGAATGTAAAGATCACCCGCGATGCAGAACTTGATTTGGAAGATGAATATGATGAAGACCTGGCTGAAAAGATCGAAAAACAACTAAGTAAACGGGATAAAGGGTTTGCCACAAGATTTCTGTATGAACCAGGAATACCACTAAGGCAACTGCAGAACATTGTGGTAACATTCAATCTTAAAAAAGCATCCGTGGTAGAAGGTGGCCGGCATCATAACCTGAAAGACCTGGCTTCATTGCCGGTAGTAGGAAAAGAATTGTCTTACCCTGCCTGGCCGGCTATCCAGTTAAAAACAGGCAATGCCCCCTGGGAAGGTTTACTGGAGCAGATCATTGAAGGTGATATAATGATCCATCCGCCGTACCAGTCTTATAATACTGTGCTCCGTTTTTTTAATGAAGCGGTGATTGATCAAACAGTAGAAGAGATCTACACAACACTATATCGCGTAGCAAGCGATTCCCGGATAGCACAGGCCCTGATCAGTGCAGCGAAAAACGGAAAAAAAGTGACGGTGCTGGTTGAACTGAAAGCCCGGTTTGATGAAGCGAACAATATCCATTGGGCAAAGCGGATGAAAGCGGCAGGCGTAAAGATCATTTATAGCAGTAATGCATTGAAAGTACATGCCAAGATCGCTTTGATAAAAAGAAAACATCCAACTCATCCGTTTACCGGCTTATTGGCTACAGGAAACCTGAATGAATCAACAGCCCGTTTTTATACTGATCATATCCTGCTCACTGCCTTCCAGCCGATGCTGCAGGAAATGGAAAAGCTTTTTTCTTTTTTAGGCAAGGGAAAGAAACCGGAGCCTGGCGATCATTTGCCATTTCAGCATCTGCTGGTAGCGCAGTTCAACCTGCAGCAAAGATTTCTTGAGCTGATCGACCGGGAAATACAATTTGCAAAAAATGGACAACCTGCTTCAATCAGGATCAAACTGAACAACCTGGAAGAAGAGACCATGATCAATAAACTGTATGAAGCATCCAATGCAGGCGTTAAGATCGATCTTGTGGTGAGAGGTATATGCCGCCTGGTGCCCGGATTGCCGGAGCAAAGCGAACATATCACTATCAAAAGGATCGTTGACAGGTACCTCGAACATGGGCGGGTATTTATTTTTCACAATAATGGAGAAGAAGAAGTGTACCTGGGGTCTGCTGATTGGATGAACAGAAATATTTACCGCCGCATTGAAGTATGTTTTCCTGTGTATAACCCCCGATGGAAAGCGCAGCTTCAGGAAATGATCTCACTGCAACTGCGCGATAATGTGCAGGCAGTTTGGATAGATGCTGCACAAGCTAACCCACCCGTAGAGAAGGAACCACCACTGATCCGTTCGCAGGAAATAATTTATCATTGGCTGTCCGGTAAAGTGCCGGAAGCCGCTACAGAAAAAATGGAAGGATGAAATATCAACGTTTGATCATGCTGGCTGCAGTTCTTTGGGCAACTGCAGGAATAATAGGTTGTGCTTCCGGGCAGGAAGAAGTAAAAACGCCGAAAGAATACAATCTCGACAAGCCGGAAAGGTTTGCCATGCCCGAAAGCCTGCTGGAAATATCCGGGATCAGTTTTTATAAAGGGAATAATGATACAGTCTATGCCATACAGGACGAAGAAGGAAAATTGTTCCGGCTGGCATGGGGCAATAAAAAACAATACCATGTAAAGTTTGGAAAGAGCGGAGACTATGAAGATGTGTCTATCCTGCGGGATAGGGTTGTGGTATTGAAAAGCAATGGCAGCCTTTATTCCTTTCCATTCAGCGATGCTATTTATGAAGAGATAGATAGTGTGCAGGAATGGCCACGCCTTTTGCCTGAAGGCGAGTATGAAGGAATGTTTGGTGATGAAAATTCAGGTCTGCTGTATATCCTTTGCAAAAACTGCAAGGTGGATGATAAGGATAATGTGACCGGTTATATTTATCAGCTGGGCGATAGTAGCCTTGCACCTGCCGGCCAGTTTAATGTGGATGTGGAATCCATTAAACCCTTTTCGGGAAAAGTCAAGAAAGGCTTCCGCCCATCAGCATTGGCTAAGAACCCTGTTACCGGTGAATGGTTCATCGTTTCTGCGATCAATAAATTATTGGTGATCGCAGATGAGAACTGGAAAATAAAGAATGCGTACCCGTTGAACGGTAATACATTCAATCAACCTGAAGGAATTGCTTTTGATAAATCCGGCAATATGTATATATCCAATGAGGGAGATGATCTTTCTGCTGGTAATATCCTGAAGTTTGCCAGGCTGAAACCATAGTCTTTAAAACCCACTGTATCATGCGATCATTCATTGTTTTACTGTCATTGTGTTTTTCCTCACTGCTTTATGCGCAGGACAGTATCCGCTATCGCATTATCCTGATAGGTGATGCAGGGGAAATGACGGATGAGCAGCAAAAAGCTTTACAGCATGCAGCGGGTCATATCCTTACAGGAAAAACCAGTGTATTTTACCTGGGTGATAATATTTATCCGCGTGGCATGGCATTGCCGGGAAGCGGGAAAGTGCAGGAAACAGCGGATATCCTCCGTTCACAATATGAGCCGATGCGGGCAAAAGGCGCACCGGTATATTTTCTTCCCGGCAATCATGACTGGGACAAAATGGGTTCGCAGGGATTGGCCAAAATAAAATTCCAATGGCAATACCTTGATGAGTTGGGCGACTCATTGTTAAAGCTTATACCTCCTAATGGCTGTCCTGATCCGGTCGAGATCCATCTCACTGATAAGTTGATGGTTATCGCCTATGATAGTGAATGGTGGTTATTCCCTTTCAACAAAGGCAATACAGATGGTGAATGCGACTGCAAATCGAAAGATGATGTGCTGGCCAGGCTCGATGAATTGCGCCATCGCAACCAGGATAAAGTGATCATTCTTGCTTCACATCATCCTTTTCAAAGCTATGGTGTGCATGGAGGCAAATACACGATCAAGGACCATATATTCCCGTTAACGGTTGCCAATAAGAATTTATACATCCCATTACCTGTTGTAGGGTCACTTTATCCTATCCTGCGCTCCACTTTTTCCAACCCGGAAGATCTCAAGCATCCTTTATATAAAGACATGATCAAACGGGTGAGCAATGTGTTCAGGGATTTCCCTAATATCGTTTATGCTGCCGGGCATGAGCATGGCCTGCAGTTAATAAAAGATGACCAGTTGCAGATTGTAAGCGGCGCAGGATCTAAAAGGACAATTGCAAAGAAAGGAAAGCATTCGTTATTTGCGGATGCTACACAGGGATATGTGACCGTGGATCAGTTGCGGGACAACAGTCTCCGGCTTACTTATTATATCTATGAGAAAGATACGGTTCGTCAGGCATTCAGTTATGCAGTTCCTTATGAAGCGGTTAAAGCCAGTGAGCAATTAGCAAGTAAAGTGATCACGGAAGACAGCATAACAGTCAGTGTTCATCCTTCCTATGATAAGCCTGGTAAATTTCATCGCTTTCTTTTTGGAGAGAATTACCGCAAAGAATGGGCTGCACCTACGCGCCTGCCTGTACTACGCATTTCAGTATTACAGGGAGGCTTGAAGCCGCTGCAATTAGGTGGTGGCATGCAGTCAAGATCACTGCGGCTGGCAGATCCTCAAGGAAAGGAATGGGTGATAAGAAGCGTGGAGAAGATACCGGATGCCTTGTTGCCACCGGAACTTCGCGGCACTTTTGCAAGAGATTGGCTTGATGATGTAACCAGTGCCCAGCATCCTTTTTCTGCATTGATCGTGCCTCCAATTGCCAATGCAGTAAATGTGCCACATGCAAAACCTGTGATCGGTGTATTGTCGCCCGATAAGAACCTGGGCATTTATGAAAGAGTATTCTCCAATATGGTGGTATTGTTTGAAGAACGCGAACCACTGGGAGAATCGGACAATTCAGAAAAGATGAAGAAGAATTTGCAGAAGGACAATGATAATTCCATTCATCCGAAAGAATTTCTCCGTGCACGAATGCTCGATGCGTTGCTGGGTGATTGGGACCGTCATGAAGATCAGTGGCGCTGGTTTGACGATGAAAAAGGAAAAGTAAAAAAATATATGGGTGTGCCGCGCGACCGTGACCAGGTGATCCATCTTACCCAGGGATTATTCCCCAAACTGGCATCTTCAGGATTTATATTACCGACCTTGCGCGACTTTGATGCAAATATCAGCCATGTAAAATGGGTATTGTTCAAAACCCGCTTCGTGAATGCTTATCCTGAAATGCAATTCAGCCGCGAGGAATGGAAAAAGCAGGCTGAAAAATTTGCCTCCCAGGTAACGGATTCGGTACTTGAAGCCGGATTGCTTCGTTTACCCCAACCTTCTTATGATCTGAGGCATGATGTGTTGCTGAGCAAATTCAAATCGCGCAGGGACAAACTGCCGGATGCCATGCTGAAGTACTACGATTTTATTCAGAAGGTAGCTGATATCCGGACCAGCGATAAAAGCGAATTTGTAGAGATCAAAGATGTTGCTGATGGCGGTGTTAACGTTCGTATTAATAAAATAAGCAAGAGCGGCGAACTGGAAGATGAACTGATGAATAAAACTTTTTCGCCACACCTTACGAAAGAAATACGGGTATTCATTGGAAATGGAAACGACAGTATTGTACTGGACAATAAATCCTCCAGGATTAAGCTCCGGCTGATCGGTGGTGGTGATGAAAAAGATTATAAGGTGATCGCTTCGAATAAGAAAGTTCGTCTTTATGACAGGGATAATGGTTCCAACTATAGCGGGGATGTTTCGCGGCTGAAAAAATATATCTCCAATGACAGTCTGAATACTGCTTTCACACCGGTTAATTTGTATAATACCTGGGTGCCGCTGGTATTGTTGGGAATTAATGCAGATGATGGCTTTATTTTCGGTGGAGGGTTCAGGTATATGCACCAGGAAGGTTTTAGAAAGTATCCATACAGCAGTATGCATCAACTGCTGGCGGGTCATTCATTTTCTACCCAGGCTTACCGGGTGAAATATAATGCGGAATGGATAGAAGCAGCAGGCAAGGCCGACATCACGCTGCAGGCGCTGATCAAAGCACCAAATAATACAATGAATTTCTTTGGCAGGGGCAACGAAACTTTTTATGATAAAAGCACAAGTGATATCCGTTACTACCGTACAAGGTTCAGTACCTACCAGTTGGATCCCGCTTTCCGTTGGAGAGGCAGCAAAGGTTCTGCTTTCAGCATTGGCCCTTCTGCTTATTATTATACATTTGATACGGACGACAATGCAGGCCGGTTTATTAATAATACATCCCAGATCGGCAGCTATGATAGCCTGATAGTGGAAGAAAACAAACTACATCTGGGCGTTGTTATGGCTTATGTAAACGATAAGCGTAATAATAAGATCATTCCGCAATGGGGAACATTTGTCAATATCCGCTTGCAGGCATATAAAGGAATGGGGGCATATGCAAAGGATTTTATGCAGCTTATTCCTGAAGTAGCTCTTTATAAAAGCCTGAATGCCAGGTCTACCATTGTACTGGCAGAGCGTTTTGGCGGCACAGTCACTTTAGGGGAAACCACTTTCTACCAATCGGCTTTCCTGGGCGGCCAGGAAAACCTGCTGGGCTACCGCCAGTTCCGCTTTGCCGGCAAACATAGTTTTTATAATAACCTGGAATTGAGGATCAAGCTGGCAGATATTGCCAATTATATCCTTCCCGGTCAGTTTGGCATTAGCGGTTTCTGGGATGTGGGGAGGGTTTGGCAAAATGCTGACAATTCAGGCAAATGGCATAATGGAGTGGGTGGTGGTATTTATTTTGCACCTGCGTCCATGCTTTCCCTGAGCTTTGTGATGGGAAATTCGCCTGAAGGATGGTATCCTTATTTTACAATGGGATTACGGTTTTAGACTATGCAAACAAAGATTATTGATATTGTGCCAATACCATTTCCGGCGCCTGCTCCGGAAACGACGATCTCATTTGCCCCATTCATCGATTATTTAAAAAAACGTAAAGAGCAATCTGACTGCCATAAGAGCCGGTTCTTTTCTTATGTTATCGAACAGTTTGAGCAATATCCTGAATTGTTGCAATCGGTGAAGCTGGAAAAAGTGGAGCATTATGCCGAACAATTGCAGTTGATCTATCTCTGCCTTTCCCCCATTGTAGAGGATGAAGAAAAACATTTTTGGGCACTGAGTGTGCCAATGAGACCTGTACTCATGTATACGACCAATGCGGTGCATCATTTTGTACAGGACATGATATCGCATAAGCTGCAAAGCGACCGCCTGCCACAGTCGGTTGAAGCTCTCATCAAAGAAAAACTGGAATACTGTTATTCATTCATCCTGGAAAGATTATATAAGATCTCCAATTTTCAGAATAAACATCTTGTGCATGCTGTAGTGGATAAAGAAACCGGGCTGACAAAATATTATAAGCAGAATATTGATACCAGGTTTATAGAAATACATCCCAAACGCCCTTTACCCGAATTGAATCTTTCGACGTTTAAGTCGAGGGTACAGGATAGTAAGGATGTATTGGCTTTATTGCAGGAAATATTGCCGCTTGATATGTTCCATTTTGAAGGTTTTGGTATAATCAATGTGGAAGAAGTGACAGCGCAATATGCTTTGGAGAATATCAAAACCCTACTGCTTGATCATAGCACAGTGAAGGATGACGACTATTATTCAAGGCTTACCGGCTCACTCAAATCACTTATCGGAAACAACGATGTGGAATTTGGAGCGCTCCCTTTTTTACAGGTAAATGATAAACCGGTTTATATTGACGGTGCATGTCTCAACAGTGTGCTGATGAACTCTGCCCGGGAGTATGGCTCTGTGGAAACTTCGTATTCTATGCTTGCAACAGAATATGTAAAAAACCCCAAGGTTACTTTTATCAGGGACGTAATGGAGGAAGATGAGAACAGGCATGAACTGCTGCGAACCCTTAAAGCAGCAGGAGTGCGTTCTTTTGCCATGATGCCTGTCTATTTCAATAATGCATTGGTTGGAGCTACGGAAGTATACAGTAAAAAGCCTGACGTGTTAAATGAGAGCCTCCTTGCCAAGATTGAACCGGCCATGCCTTTGCTGTCGCAGTTACTGAAAAACACGATTGATCAATTCAATGATGCGATCGAAAAGGTGATCAAGGAGAAATTTACCGCAGTGCAGCCTTCCGTGCAATGGAAATTCAATGAAGTAGCCTGGCATTACCTGAAAAATGAGCATCAGCCGGAACCACGGAAAGAAACGGAAGAGATCGTTTTTGAAGATGTGTATCCTTTGTATGGGGCAGTAGACATCCGCAACTCAACTGTTGAGCGGAACCTTGCTTTACGCAAAGACCTTCGTGTACAGTTCAGGGTGCTGCTGGAAGTGTTGAAGAAGCTGAAAGAAGCAACAAGCTTTGGCTTGCTTGATGAAAAAATATTTGTAAGTCAGCAATGGCTTGGAAAAATAGAAAAGGATACTGCACTTTTCAACCAGGAAATAAAGCTGAATGAATTCCTGGAAAATGATATGATACCGTTCTTGCTGCAGTTCATCGAAAACAGGCCTGATCTGACCGCTATTGCAGACACCTATTTTTCTGCGATCAATGAGCGCCAGGGAGAAGCTTTCGAGAACAGGCGTGCATTAGAATCTTCTATGACCACGGTGATCTCATCTGTCAATAATTATTTTGAAATGCTGAAGGATGAAATTCAGCAAGCTTATCCCTGTTATTTTGAGAAATTCAGAACAGATGGGGTAGAATATGATATTTATATTGGCCAATCGATTACACCCGACCGGCCATACAGTAATATTTATCTAAAAAATCTCCGCCTGATGCAATTGACCTCTATGGCGGCCATTGCAAAATACTCTCATTCTTTATTACCCCATTTGTCCAGGAAGGTTGAAACAACCCAGCTTATTTTTATTCATTCACATCCGATCGATATCCGGTTCAGGAAGGATGAAAAAAGATTTGATGTGGAAGGGGCCTACAATATCCGTTATCATATTATCAAAAAGCGGATTGATAAAGTGAATATCAAGGATTCTCGGGAGCGGTTGACCCAACCTAACAAGATTGCGCTGGTATATTTTAACCAGAAAGAAGCGGATGAATACGTTTCTTATATCCGTTACCTGCAAGGGGAGAAGCTGCTGAACAATGACCTGGAATACCTGGAGTTGGAAGAGCTACAGGGTGTTTCAGGATTGAAGGCATTGAGGGTGGGGGTAAACCTGGCCAGCGAACTGGCCAAGGTGAATATTGAGAATTTGGTTCTTGAAAGCAAATAGCTGCTTTGGGGAGCAATGTGTTTCAAGAGCAATCCCCTGCTACTGGTGTGATCACCAATATTCCTGCACTCATTCTCACTTCCACTTTTCCTCCATAACAAAATCCCAGCTTTTGCAACCAGGCGCCGGATAAACGTATTTCCGGGACGGTGGTATCATCACTCCAACGATGAACCCTTATCAGTGGTTGGATCTTTAATGTTTTTATCTTTTGCTCTTCACCTTCCGATTGCATTGCGATTGCCTGCAGGGCCTGGTTGATTAGAACTCCTGTTTCCATAAAATATGTTTTAAAACTCAAAGCTACATTCGCCGCTGCCCGGCTCCATGAGAAAAAAACGAGATCCATATGTTTTTTACTCCTTCCCGATTGCCTGAGAGAGCTCGGCTACCATGGGGCTCTCATCCCACCCTTCATCCACTCCTGACCGCAGCATATCCCTGTCGGCCCGCAACGTTTCTTCCAGTTCTTCCACATACTTTCTCACTGCGATCACATATTCATCTGCATTCCTGATCGAGCTCAGGTATTTCAACCGTTTTTCATCCTCCTTGAAGAATATTTTTGCCAGCCGTGTAGTTTCATGAGCCCGGAAGCCCAGGAATTTCATTGCATCCACTCCCATGCGGATACTTGTATCCAGTGTTTCGCGGTAAATATGCAGCATGCCGGCATTCATCAATGAATAGGCATCATTCCGGTTGGAGGCGCGTACCAGCATGCGCAGATTGGGAAAATGTTTTTTTATGGTTTCGATCATTTCCAGTCTTTTCTCTTCATCACCTACAGCAATAATGATGAGTTTGGCTTGTTTGGCCCCGGCGATCTCCAGTAGTTCATGCCGGCTTGCATCACCATAATAAACTTTGAATCCCATGCGGCGGAGCAGATCAACATTATCGCTATCTGTATCCAGCACGGTTGCTTTTACATTATTCGCCCGCAGAAAACGGCCTACTGTATTTCCAAAATGCCCGAATCCCGCAATGATCACCGGGTTTTCTTCGGCTTCCACATCATGTTCACGTTTGGGTTTATGCTTATCAGGATCACAGATCCGTGGTTGTATCCATTTATCATTGACCAGCATCACCAATGGTGTTACTACCATGCTAAGAGCCACTACGGCGATCAGTGTGTCCATGCTTTCCTGCGAAAGTATACCTGCTTCCCTTGCGGAACTGCTCAATACAAATGCAAATTCCCCGATCTGGCTAAGTCCCAGGCTAAAGGTCAGGTTTTGAGGATTGGTGAGTTTGAATGCACGGCCCAGTACAAAGAGCACCAATGTTTTTACCAGCATCACTCCTGCTACAAGTTCAATGATCAGCCAGGGACGTGAAAGAATAAGATGGAAATTGATGGAAGCGCCGACGGCTATAAAGAATAATCCCAGTAATAAACCTTTGAATGGATCAAGATCACTTTCCAGTTCATGACGGTATTCACTGTTGGCTAATACAACACCTGCCAGGAAAGCGCCCAGTGCAGGGCTCATTCCTACTGTATTCATCAGTGAAGCTGCCCCTACGACCAGCAATAAAGCAGTGGCAGTAAAAATTTCCCGCAAACCGGTTTTGGCGATCAGCCGGAAAAAAGGGCGAAGCAGGTAACGGCCGGCTATCACCAGTGCTGCCACGGAACCCAGCACGGCCAGGGTTTGCGCCCAGCCTGGCCAATCACTGATCAGTCCTGTTTCTGTGTGGCCGCTTGTTGCATTGATCACTTCATTGGCGAGCAAAGGCAAAACTGCCATCATGGGGATCACAGCAAGGTCCTGGAACAATAAAACAGCAAAGGAGCTTTCACCGGCAGAAGATTTTAATTGCCCTTTTTCAGTCAGCGATTGCAATACAATGGCAGTGGAAGACAAAGAAAGGATCATACCCAGCACGAGCGCCTGCTTCCAGTCGAGCTTGAGTGCGAGGGAAAGGGCTGCCAGCACCAGGGTAGTAGCGCCCACCTGCAAGCCGCCAAGCCCTGCAATGGAGCGGCGCATTCTCCATAGCCTGGATGGTTCCAGTTCCAGCCCGATCACGAACAACAGCATCACCACCCCGAATTCTGCAAAATGCATCAGGTCTTGTCCTTCTTCCCCAATAAAATGAAGCCCTACCGGCCCGATCACGATGCCGGCAAACAGGTAGCCAAGCACTGATCCCAATCCCAGCTTTTTGGCAATGGGTACCATGATAACTGCGGCTGCGAGATAAATCATGGCCTGAAAGAAAAAGGTTTGCTGCATATAGGTCGTTTTGCGTTGAATAATGTTTGTGTATAACAGATCGGCAGCCGGGAAGTTGTATCAACTCATGGCCCCATGGCCAAGGCTATTGATAATCTCCAGCCCTCCATAATGTTCAGGGCGTATCCTCCCCGAAGCCAGGCCGCTTAATATATCGGCATAAACCAATCCTTCTTCTTCAATAGCGTCCTGCTGCATGCGATGCGTGCCATAAACGATAAATGGCGGCATATAATCCATGCGGCAAAGCAAAGCGGTTTGACGGAAAGGCAGCAGGAACTGGCTAACGGGAAACTGGTGATGTCCTTCAGAGGTATAGGCATGATGTCCGCTGCCGCAGGTAATGGCATTGATCATCTTTTTGCCAAGAAGGGCATACCCTTTTGGGCCGTATGCCCAGTTATATTCCAGCACCAGGTCGAGCCACTGTTTGATAATGGCAGGACCGCTGTACCAGTAAAACGGGTGTTGCAAAACAAGAATATCATGGCTGAGCAGGAGTTCCTGTTCTCTTTTCACATCTATATAAAGATCGGGGTATTGTTCATACAGGTCATTGACGGTGACTCCTTCCAGTTGTTTGCAGTTTTTCAGCAATACCCGGTGCACCCGGGAGCGGCTGAACGCAGGGTGGGCGAATTGTACAAGTACTTTCGGCATAGAGGGGCTGAGAGTGATTTTAACCGAAGTTAAGCAAAGCGGGAAAGAGAAGATTAGAAAGTGTTTCTGGTGTGGGCGGGAATAAAAAGGGACCGGATAGAAATCCAGTCCCGCTTTTTTTAAAATCCAATATCCTATGAAAAACCGATACAAGATTAAGGAGGAATGGGGGATGGGTCAATACCGTTTGGAGGGTATTTCGGTGGGGGAGGATTTAGATGTAAGATTTACAATGGTTGAGAGGGTTATATCATTTAATAAATTCAAGTGAAAGTGATTGGGATGAGATAGAATCCTGGAGGGATAGCACGATCGTACAGGTTATAAAAAGGATGCCTTTTGTGAGGGTTATGGTTGTATTAAGTATTTAGCCTTATTGGCTATATAAGGGAATTCCGTCATATTCGTATACGAACCTAAAACCACTACCATGCTATATAATAAAGCTATTTTTTGCTGGCAGCAAAAATCAACTCCACGTTATCCTTTCCAAGTTTTCTATTTGCCGGGATACCAGTTCCATTTTAAGTGATAAACGATAAAATAAAAAAAATGAAAAGTATTAAAGCATTGTTTAGTTGCTTGATGTTTGCCGGAGCAGTTGCAGCTCAGGATTGGTCTATTCTCGGAAATAGCGGCACTTCATTTGCAAATTTTATAGGCACTACAGATAATCAACCTTTGATTTTCAGAACAAATAATAGTGAGGTATTCAGGATATCCAATCTGGGGAATATATTGATTGGTACAACAACTGATGCAGGTAACAAGTTGCACGTATCAGGCAGAATACGTTTTGAAACAACACTTGCTGATGGGTTCAGTATGGGTAATTCAGCTACAAGTCCACATGTGGTTTACGATGGTGTTAACGGTGAGTTGGTAGCTTATAAGTTAAGAACACAGAATTTTTCTACAAGTGCAGCAAACGTTTCTTATTTCAACGGGGGGATTGTAGAATTTAAAAATGACGCCTATATCAGGGCATATCAAAAACCACTTATTATCAGCAGATCTTACCCGGGTGCAGGAGGTGGGGTTCAGGCAAACTTAATTCTTGACAATACTACAGAGAGCGCTGTACCTGCTACGTATAGAATTCTCTCGGCGAAGTTAAGTGGTACGGAAGTGGCTTATATTAGCGCAACTGGTGGTGGACAGTTCTCTGGCAACACACTAATAGGTACTACCGCCAGCAGTAATTCGAGATTGGCTGTAGTTACTGATACGACCAATACTGCCGGTATATCGATCCGGCAGAGTGCGTTTAGACCGGGTAGCAATCTTCTGGAGATTTCGAATCCTGTAGGAACTCCAATAAGTAAATTTGACTACGGTGGCAGGCTTATGTTTACTAATGCAGGCAGCTCTGTTATTCCGCCATTTATTATGGCCACGAGGGATCTAAGAAGTATTCCCAGTTTCAGTAGTGTACCAATGGTTTTTATTCAACCTGGAGGCCTTGACCAGGCAGGTATCATTGTCAGGGCATTGAGTGGACAGTACACTACTTCTTACCTTCAGGATTGGCAAAGCAGTGGTAGTGGCTCATTAATGCGTATCATGTCTGATGGAAGGCTCGGCCTGGGTATATCCACACCATCGGCTCAATTACATACTACCGGCACTGTCCGCTTTGCAGGTTTAAGCAATGATAGTACACAGACACGTGTGATCGTAAGTGATGCAAGTGGTAATCTCAGCTATCGTGATGCATCTACAATCGGCGGCAGCGGCTCCATCAGTGGTACAAATAATTACCTCGCTAAATACTCAGGGACAACAGCTATTGGAAATAGCATCGTGTATGATAATGGTACAAGTGTGGGTATCGGCACTACCAATGTTTCTGAGCCCGGCTTCAAACTATACGTTGAGTCAGGCATCCGCACAAGAAAAGTGAAAGTAGACCTGGCAACATGGGCAGATTATGTGTTTGAGCCAGGTTACCATCTTAAAGGTTTACAGGAAGTGGAAAATTTTATCCGTAAGAATAAGCATCTGCCGGATATGCCATCAGCAAATACTGTAAGAAAGGAGGGGCTTGACCTGGGAAATAACCAGGCGCTTTTGTTACAGAAGATTGAGGAATTGACTTTGTATCTTATTGAACAGGATAAGGCTTTAAAGCAAAAGCAAGAGAAGATTGATGAACTTACAAAAAAACTGAACTCGTTTGAAGAAAGATTGATACAGTTGGAAAAAAAATAGCAATGACTTAAGTGCTATTAATAAATTCAATTATTGATTTAACCACCATAAAATCCAGTTATGAAGCTGATATTTACCCTGTTTTCTATATTTGCTTTTTTCTGCTCCGCTTATTCACAAAACTGGCTTACGTCAGGTAATAGCGGTACTACCTCTTCCAATTTTATCGGTACTACCGATAATCAGCCCCTTCTGTTCAGAACGAATAATATACAACGTTTCCATATCACAAATGATGGGAAAACGGTGGTTGGCGCTGGTCTCCCGGGGTATGATGCCATACTTACAATCAGGTCTAACTCCGGTGCTCTCGGGGGCTCAAAACTTGTACTCGATGGAGCGAACGCCATATCCAACCCCGGGCTGATCATTTCCACCACTAATACCAATCATTATTACCCATCTATCACTTTTGAATCTGCGAACTGGGGAGCTACGGTCATCAATCAATATGAAGGTCTTTGGCATTCGGTACCTGTTGGGAAAAGATATAGCTGGATAATTGGCACAGTCAGGGCAATGCGGCTTACTACAAATGGGAATTTGTTGATTGGCACAGAAACAGAAAATACAGCCAGATTGAAACTCAGCGGCAGCGGTGGCATGCTTGCCGAGTTCACCGACGCTGGAACAACTGCCGGTTATATCCGTATCCGCAATAGCGGTACTGATTACACCGATATGGGACTCGAAGGCAGCGGTCTTGTTTCATTGAAATCGAATGGTACTGCATTCTTGTATGGCAATTCAGCAGGCAGTGTAAATGTTGGCAGTTCTACTATAGATGCCAGCGCCAAACTTTCAGTTACCAGCACTACGCAGGGTTTTCTTCCTCCGCGGATGACTACCACGCAAAAAAATGCGATCAGTTCACCGGCTGCAGGATTGATGGTCTACGATAACACTCTTGGGAAGTACAATTACTATAATGGAAGCGGTTGGCAGGAGTTAGGTGCAGGCGCTTCGCAGTGGACAAACTCTGGTACTAATATCTCCTATGCAACAGGAAATGTTGGTATTGGCACCAATGCAATAGCAGAGCATAAGCTTGCAGTGAATGGAAGCATTATTGCTGAAAAAATGAAGGTGAAACTCTATGGCAACTGGCCGGATTATGTTTTTGAAAAAGGGCATAAAATTCCTTCTTTGGAAGAAGTGGAAGCATTTATTCATAAACATAAACATTTACCTGATGTGCCTTCTGCAGCAACTGTTGAAAGCGAAGGATTGGATCTGGGAAATAATCAAGCCGCATTGTTGAAAAAAATTGAAGAGTTGACCCTGTATATGATTGAGCAAAATAAAAGAATTGAGGCGCAAGAAAAGAAAATCAGCTACCTGGAAGCCCAACTTAAAAAATAATCCGCAGGATAGTACATCCATGAAAAAAATAGCTGCAAGGAAAACTGGCAAGGGTTGATTCTGCGGAAAGCAAGCGGTTATTTGGAAACTCATCAGAAAAATATAATATATGGAAGAAGAAGCTTACCCAGTCAACAGCAATCGTTTCGCCTCAGGTAGGTCAATATAAGCGTATGTACACACTGATAGGTAATATCCAGGCAATAGAGCTTGTCAAGAATGGACAAGCTAAAATAGCCTACGAGTTTTCAGAAAATGAAGCAACAGCCTATCTGCTAAAGGATGGAAAGGTTATTATTCTGCCAAGTGAAGGAGATAGCTCAATGTTATTTCAATCAGCAAAAGAGTTTAATCTTTTCAAGACTGCCCCAAAATTCCCTGAGCCAACCAATGAGCTTTTTTATCGCTATAAAGATCATATTCAATCTATCAAAGCTTCTGTGGATTATTTCTATACAGCATTAAGTAAAGCTTTAAATAAGGAAATTGCTCTCTTAAATAGCGACCAGGATTTAATCGAATTATTTAAAAAATTGAATGAGGCAAAACAACGCGATTTTATTGTTCCCTTGGGTGTAGTAATCGGAGATTATCTGGTTCGAAAATATAAACTTAGATGGAAATTTAATAGGATATATACATTTATAGTCTATGATATTCCTAACGTTGAAAGTAGGCAGGGTTTTACGTTCGGCTTATGGAAGTTACTAGATGAGTATGAAATAGACAAGAATTTTGACGGAGAAGACTTCATGGAGAAATTTAATATCTTTAGAAGTATGGCGAAATAAGTATTAATAAATAATATCCTTAAGAATCTTATTTCACATGCTACATAGGAACATATATATGTATTCGAGTAAGCCGAATTCGTTGGGTTAGGGCGAAGGATAACCATTCTAAAAAATCGTCGATCATATCCACAAGATTTCTTTTTCTTTCTTATTTATAATAAGTACACTTTCCCTCCACGCCAATGGCAAACCATCGACTGGAACATCTACAACACCAACATCGGCTATGTCGGTATCGGAAACATCCCCCCCGAAGCCAACTGGAAGTAAAGCATTCCATAAGAACATCTCCCTCCGCCTCTGCCTCAGGAATGTTCTTTGATGGCAGCCAGCTTTCAACTGAAAATGCCTGGTCAAATGTGCGCCTTGTTGCCGGATCCGGCTCAGGAAGCGGATGGCTTAAGAATTTTCTCGACAATTATGGAGGCTATTTTAGCTGGGCTGTCAATTCAGCCAATGGAGAAGTTGAACTGATGAGGATGAATGATAAAGCCACACCATATCTGTGAATCAGGATATGATGTGGCTTTATCTATATGCTTAGTTATTATTCAGACGACAACTTTATCTTCTTCACTTCAGTCCCATCCCTCACTTCCTCCGTGACTGTTTTCACAATAATATCTGTTGCTGAAAGATCCCCAAACACTTCTGTTTTGCCATCTGCACTACGCCCGGCCTTAACAGGTACCCAGACAGTTTTATTATCTTCGACTTTGATCACGAATGTACCAGTGGAAGAACGCAACACCGCTTTGGAAGGCACCAATAATGTATTGCTATCCCCTGTCAATGGTATAGACACTTCTGCCACCATCCCCGGCAATAAACGCCGCTCATTCACCACATCCATTTCTGTACGCTGTGATCTCAAACGCGTATCCAACGTCCCCGAAGCCCGGGATACTTTAGCAGTGAACGTGTCGTTCTGGATGGATTTGACTGTGAACTTCACTTCCATTTTGTCATTGAAATAAGGGATATATGATTCGGGAACACTTACCACCAACCGTAACTTTTTATATTCCTGCAAAGTGAAGATCGGTGCATCAGAGCCTTTGCCTGCCGGGCCTACATAAGCGCCTGCACTTACATTACGCGCACTGATCACGCCACTGAACGGGGCTCTTATCTCCAGGTAATTCCGGTTATCTCCGATCTCACGGTAAGATGCGCGGGCCGCTTCCAACTGTGCGAGATCGGATTTTTGTTTGGCCAATGCGATGTCGAGGTCATTTGGTGAAATAGTGCCGGGTGTTTTGCTGGTTTCAAGCAAACGCTCATAAGTGGCTTTGCTGGAGAGATACAAAGCTTCCTGCGATTTCAACCTTGATTCTGCTCCGGATAATTGTGAGTTCAGTTCCGGTGCTTCCATAGTGGCCAGCAACTGGCCTGCTTTCACTTCACTGCCTACATCCACATAAAGCTTGCGTACGAACGAACTGATCTTTGCATACAGGTCCACCTGCTGGAAAGCCACCAGTTCTCCGGGTAACCGGATAGAGGATATCAGCGAACCCTGCGCCGGATGCACAACTTCCACTTCAGGCTCGGATGCTGAAGCCACAGGTTTCTCGCCCCTGCTTTCTGCGGACCCACAACTTTGAAGAATAATTCCCGGCACAATGATCGTTGCTAATAGAAAAATCTTTCTCATTCCTTGCATTTTATTTGCGGTGAATAAAACCGTCATTATTAAGCATTAAATATTGGTTGTTGGATCAATTCAGTTTTCCAGTTTCACATAATGTTTGCTTTCCTCATCTTCCGGATCAAGCGATACACTTTGCGTTCCTGCTTTTCCCTGTGCCCAGGCAAATACGAGCGGCAGAATAAAGAGTGCTGCAAAAGTAGAAGCGATCAATCCGCCAACCACGGCCCTTCCCAGCGGTGATGATTGGTCTCCTGCTTCTCCCAATCCGCTTGCCATCGGTATCATACCCGCTACCATCGCCAGGGCCGTCATCAATATCGGGCGCATCCGCAGGGCCGCTGCTTCGGTTGCAGCTGTAATGGCATTGCCACTATGCTTGCGCAATTGCTCTGCATTCGTGATCAATAGAACGGCATTGGAAATGGATACGCCTACCGACATGATCATTCCCATATAGGATTGAAGATTGAGTGTTGAGTCCATCATCATCAATAAAGCAAGCGACCCGAGAATTACTGCAGGTACAGTAGCCAGTACCACGCCTGATACTTTGAAGGATTGGAAATTGGCTGCCAGCATCAGGAAGATCACGACGATGGCGACCAGCAAACCACTTTCGAGGCTGCTCATGGTATCGATAAGCGTATTGCTGAGCCCGATCACTTCTATATTCAATCCCCTGGGCAGTTCACCGATGGATTTGATTGCCTCCTGCACATCTTTGGCGGCAGTACCCAGGTCTTTATTGTTCAGGTTAGCTGTTACCGATAAAACAGGTGTAGCACCAAGGTTATCGTTCTCGCCATAAGTGGTCCCGGGAGTAATAGTAGCCACATCTCCCAGTACAGGCCGGCTCGCATTTTTCAGCAGAGGTATCTCACTTATATCGTTCACACTTTGCATTTTACTCTCCGGTACCTGTACCTGCACACTGTAACTGTATCCTGCTTTTTCATCTACCCAGATATTCTTATCTGTGTAGCGTGATGATGAAGTGGAAGCGATCAGGGAACGTGATACGTCCGTCATATCCAATCCAAGTTGCGCGGCCCTTACGCGGTCAATTTCAATATTGATAGCCGGGTATTTTGTTGATTGACCCAGTTGCACATCCCGCAGGTAACGGATCTCCTTCAGTTTTGCAATAAGTTTTTGCGCATACGTTTCATTCACCTGTTTATTTCTTCCTGAAAGCCTTACTTCAATAGGGGTGGGAGAGCCCTGGCTCAGGATCTTATCCGTTAATTCGATGGGCTCAAAAGATAGGGTGAGATCAGGCAGGTCTTTGCTGAAACGGGTGCGGATCTTTTCTTTCAATTCATCGAGATCTGTTTTATAATGTTCGTTCAGCTGCACCTGGATCACTGCTTCGTGCGGTTGTGCCATCCACAGGAAGATAGGAGCAATGGAGAATAATGAAGGGTGTGTGCCTACATAAGAAGAAGTGACGGAAACATTACCAGGGCCGACTATTTCTTTAATCCCATTAATAGCAGCCAGTATTTTTTGCTCGGTACTTTCAATACGCGTTCCTTCCGGTGCACGCAACCTTACCTGGAACTGGCTTCCGTTCACTTTCGGTAATACATCTCTTCCGATTGAATGCATCAACAGGTAAGCCAGCCCGCATATCAGCACGACATACCCGATCACGATTGGTTTACGGTAAGGCATTATGCGTCCGATAAAACGCAAATATCTCATACGGAATTTTTCAAACCGGCTGATCTTTCCATCACGGTTGCTGTCTTCTCTTTCCACCAACATCTTTTTCTGGTCCCAGGTATCTTTTTCACTTCCCGGCGGCAAACCTGCGGCTTTTAGTATCTCCGCATCGGTCAAACCTGCATTCGCATTATTGGTGTTTTGATTAGCGGCATTCGTGTGTTTAATTTTCATTAGCCAGTTCGCCATGATCGGCACAAAGGTTTGTGCAAGGAAATAAGAAACGATCATGCTGAAACCAATCGCTAATGCTAAGGGTAAGAATAACGAGCCCGGTATGCCCCCCATGGTGAAAGCAGGAGCAAAAACAGCAAGAATACAAAGCAGGATCAGGAGTTTGGGGAATGCAATTTCCTTACATGCATCCCATATCGCCAGTGCCTTGGGTTTTCCCATATCAAGATGTTGGTGGATATTCTCTATCGTCACCGTACTCTCATCCACCAATATCCCGATAGCCAGGGCAAGACCGCTCAGCGTCATGATATTGATCGTTTGCCCGAATAAGCTCAGAAACAGCACACCGGAAATAATGGAAGTAGGGATGGTCAGGATAACGATCAACGCACCTCTTGGGTCGCCCAGGAATAACAATACCATTAAACCGGTCAGTATTGCACCTATCGCGCCTTCAGATAATAAACTCTTTACGGAATTGATCACATACGTGGATTGATCGAACTCATAAGAGAGATGCACGTCTTCCGGCAACTGGGCCTGCATTTTGGGCAATGCCTTCTTTAAGTTTTGTACTACTTCCCAGGTGGAAGCATCCGCATTCTTGGCCACGCTTAAATACACAGAACGTTTGCCATTGACCAGTCCATAGCCTGCTGTTATATCTGCTCCGTCTTCTACGGTAGCTATATCTCGCAGATAAAGATTTTGCACACCGCCTTTGAACAGGGGTATGTTTTCAAAATCCTTTATTTCCCTGATCAATGTATTGGTAGGTGTGATATAGTTTTTATCACCAATGCGCACATTCCCTGACGGTGTTGTCTGGTTATTCACCCGCAATGCTTCTACCACCTGGTCGGGCGTAAGGTTATGGGAGCGTAACATTTCCGGGTCCACTTTCACTACGATCGTGCGCACGCTGCCTCCAAATGGCGGTGCTGATACAAGACCGGGAATGGTGGTGAAAGAAGAACGGACATATACATTTGCCAGGTCAAGCAATTCATTATTGTTTCTTTTATCACTGCTTAATACTACCTGCCCTACCGGAAGAGTGGATGCATCAAACCGTATAATGAACGGCGGGTTGGAGCCTGGCGGGAATATGGCCTGTATTCTGTTCGCAAACGCACTTAACTCTGCTGCTGCCTGCGCCATATTGGTACCGGGATAAAAACTGATCTTCATCAGGGTAAGCCCCTGTATGTTTTTTGTTTCAATGGATTTGATACCATTCACAAACAGCATGATGTTGATGTATTGCTTCGCAAACATCGCTTCCATTTGTGAAGGGGTGTAACCCGAAAAGGGGTGGGATAAATAAATAACCGGCAATTCCAGTTTGGGAAATATATCCACTTTGATGCTTGTAGCCGCTTTGATACCGAAGAAGAACAGGCCGGCAACAATTACCAGGATGGTGATAGGCTTACGGAGCGCGAAACGTATCAGGTTCATAAAATCTCTTAAAATTCGTTAATGAAAATATCCCAGTTGCCTGTGGCCGCGGCCTTCAGCAACAAAGCCTGCCATACATTGCTGTAGGTGATGTCCCTGTCCGTTTCTGCACGGTTCAATGCATACAGGGCCTGTGTTACATCTACAATTGTTGTCAACCCATTATTATATAGTGTTGTCTTTTGCAGATAGGCATCCGAGGCAGATCTCAACTGATTGGGCACTTCGCGGTAATTGGCCAGTGCATTCCTGATCCTCGCATCGGCCAGGCTCACCTGCGCACTAAGCTGCAGTTTGATCTGGTCATATTCATGCTGCAAACCTTTTGAGGTCAATTCCTGTGCACGCACCGCAGGTTTGTTGCGAAGCAACATAGTCATATTCCATTGCAGACCTATTCCCAACAGGTAATTGCTGCGGGTAGGTTTTACTCCGTTAAAATAATCATGGCTAAAGGCAGTCTGATCTGTTGCATAGGAAGATTCAAATCCTGAACCCCTTGTCTGGTACACACCAAAAAAAGAAAAGGACGGATAATACTGTTTCCGGTTAAGGATCACCTGGCGGTTGCTGAGATCGATCCTGCTCCGGTAATATTGCAATACAGGATGCGTTTCTTCCTTCAATGAAATGCTGTCGGCAAAAGCCAGTGGTATTTTATTGATGAATGAAGTATCCAGTTGATAATCCGTTGCCGGCAGCCCGGTGAGGATCGCCAATTGATTAGCCTGCTCCTGCTCCAGGTTCATTGCATTCGTTAATGCAATACGGGCTGCTGACACTTCTGCATTCGCCAACGAAGAATCGACACCTGCCAGCAAACCATTCGCTGCTCTTGCCGTGGCAGTCCGTTTTACGATCAATGCCCTGTCGAGGTTTTTTTCCTGGATGCGTGTAAGCCTTTGCGAAACCAGCAGGTTGAGATAAGCAGCAGCTACTTTTATCTGCTGCTGAAAACGTTCCTGTTCCAGGTCGGTTTCATTCACATGCAGCGATGATTTGGCCACTTCTATTCTTTCTTTGGTGCGGCCAAAACTGAAGAATTCCCAGTTGATATTGGCCAGGTAAAGTGCACCGAAGGCTGCATTCCAGTTTTGCGAAGGCAATGGCAAACCCGAAGACGCTACCCCCAAACCGCCAAAACCATATAAAGGGCCATTCTGGCCATTCACCGTACCATAAACCTGCTGGGCTGATAAATTGAAGTTGGGAAGATAATCCCTCTTACTTTGTGTCACTCGTTCCTGTCCGGCTTTTACATAGTTCTCTTTGGCTTGAATGATGCCATAACGGGCCATGGCTGTGTCAACAGCTTCCCTTAGCGACAGGGTCTGCGCAGTGGCCGAAAAGGCGATCATAAAAGCAAGCAAGAAAACAGACAGCCGTGCGGAGAAGGAAGTGCAGGGTCTCTGTAGATTCATCCTACAAATCAACCGACAAGTGAGCAGAACGCATGAAGAAAAATGATAGCTCCGATTGATAAATGACGAATGCAATTGATCATATTTCACATGACTTTTATGCTATTAAACGCGTCCTTTGCTTTGCTAATGATCGTTTGAATAATGCAAGAGAAAGTTTGAATAATGCAAGTGTCCATCCGGAAAACTGTTGAGAACAAGTGGTTGCAGGAAATCGTAGTCTTGTTTTTCACCTTCATTTTATTCACGTTGAACGACTGGATGCTGATCAGTTCCTGGAATAATCTATGGAAGGGGTGTACTTATTTTTTGATCCTCTATACCCATGCGCAACTCAACCGCATTTTTTTACTCCCGGTCTTACTGGAAAAAGGAAAACCGCTCACTTATGCTTTGCTGAGCATTGGGCTGGTGCTGATTTTTTCCGGTATATTATATGAAGTGGCCACGCTTTGGCTGTATAAGAACTGCTATCTCTACAAATCCATCAAGCAGCAAAGTTATATCTATCACCTTGCCACAATGGTTGCCACTTCTATATGTATCATGGGCCCCTTACTGTTACTGAAGTATTACCGCGAGCAGCGGACGGCGGAAAGGGAAACCATCCTGGCGCGCGAAGTGCAGTTGAACGCCCTGCGCAGCCAGCTCAATCCACATTTTCTTTTCAACACATTCAATACATTATATGGAGTGAGTCTGCAATACCCCGGCCGCGTGCCCGACCTGCTGATGCAGGCATCGCAACTGATGCGCTACCAGTTGGAGAACGGCAATAAAAAATGTGTTTCCCTGAAAGACGAGATCTCGTTTATTGAAAGCTATATTAACCTGGAAAAGGAAAGAGTAGGTCATCGATGTGAAGTAGTGTTCAATCAGTCAATCGAAAATCCTGCTCAGTATAAAATGCCTGCCATGCTGCTGATCTCCTTTATTGAAAATGCTTTCAAACATGGCACAGGCAGCGTGGAGCAATGTCATGTACAGGTGACTTTAAAAATGGAGAACGAATGGTTTATAATGGATGTCAGGAATTCCCTTCCCCGGAAAAAAGCGGAAGTTGTGTCTACAGGTATTGGGTTAAAGAATTCAAAAGAAAGGCTGGCGATCCTTTATCCTGATAAACATCGCCTGGAGATTAAAGACGGACCTGCCGATTTTCAAGTACATTTGGAACTGAAAATAGAAAAGTATGGACGGGAGAAGGACCTGCATAATTGTGGATGATGAACCGGCTGCGCATTATGTGTTGATGAGCCATATCCGCTACGTATCACAACTGGAACTGGTGCAACAGTGTTACAATGCTATCGAAGCCATTAATTACCTGCGGCAGCACCCGGTTGACCTGATGTTTCTCGATATCAACATGCCCGAGATCTCCGGCATGGAGATGCTCAAAAGCCTGAAGAACCCTCCCCGCACCATTCTTACTACTGCGTATTCAGAATATGCAATGGAAAGCTATGATCATGGAGTGGTGGATTACCTGCTGAAACCAATCAATCTTCCCCGCTTTATTACTGCCACAGAACGTTACTTTGAACTTTCCGTAAGAAAGGAACCGGAAAAAGAAAGCCAGTCATTTATTATGGTAAAAACAGGCGGTGTGAGCACGCGTATTGAACTGGATGATATTCTGTACGCCCAAAGCCTGGGCAACTTCATCCGTATCTGCACTTCCCAAAAAACATATATCGTTTCGCTTACTACAAGTGAACTGGAAGAAACATTACCTGACAATCAATTTCTACGGATCCACAAATCTTTTATTGTATCCCTTAACAAAATCCACGAATACGGTAAAGACACGGTTACGATCAATGACCAGAAAATGCCCGTCGGCATTACCTACCGGCAAAAACTCTACGAAAGACTTAAATAATAATATACATTAACAAATTTCAGACACCCTTCCCGTCTTCCCGCCTTACCGGTAAAAACTTACCGGTAAGGCGGGAAGACGGGAAGGGCTATTTTAGACAGTACCAACTTTCTTTGTTCAAAACAGTTTGTTTCAATCCGTTCTCTCTTTTCCTCAACCTGTGTAAGTTTTAACGGCCGGTTAACGGAGCAAATAGTAGCTTTGCATAACAGTGTTTTCACAGGGAAAATCCCGCATGAAGTGTTGATTCCCTGTTAAATAAAATTCAATCCCTCCTGCGGGCTACAAAATGTTCCAAAAACCTGTTATCTTGATAAGGATTAAAACCTATGCAATGAAAATATCTATACACAGGAATTTATTGATACTGGCATTCATGCTGTTTGCCGGTGCTGCCATGGCGCAGACAACGCTGGCCCCTGATCAAAATCCTGATTTCGCCGTTAGCCGGGCAAAATATATGAAGACAGCTGATTCCATCAATACCTGGCAAGGCACCACCGCACAGGAAACCTATAAAGCTATTGACTACCTGGCCGACAAAGCTGAAGCAAGAGCTAACCGCCGTGCATTCCGCCAGCAATTGCGACTGGAAAGAGCACGTTATGGATACTCTTCCTACGATTGGTATAATTCACTGAATTATGGCAACGGTTGGGGAAACTACAATAACTACTATTCACCTTACCGCTACAACCGCCGCAGTAATTTCTCCTGGAACCTCGGCCTGGGTTGGTGGTGGAGATGGTGATTGAACCAGCACAACAATACATTCTTATTATCATAAACCATTAATTCCTTTATAATGAAAAAGGGTTTACTCATTTTTTTGCCTCTTACTGCATTGTTTTTGTTCAGTAACTGCGCCCATAAAGTCACCCGCATCGATCCTTCCGAACAGATCGATCTCAGCGGCCGCTGGAACAATACTGATTCAAGGCTTGTAGCAGAAGATATGACTAAAACAATACTTGGGGCTAACTGGCTCACTAATTACATGGCTGCCAAAAATGGACAACGTCCAACCGTGATCGTTGGCCTGGTAACCAATAAAAGCCATGAGCATATCGAAGCAGAAACTTTTATCAAGGATGTAGAGAACTCATTTGTTACATCGCAAAGGGTGCGGTTGGTGCAGGGCGGTAAAAAAAGAGAAGAGTTGCGTGCAGAAAAAGCAGATCAGCAAACCAATGCCAGCGCCAGCACCATGAAAAAATTCGGATTGGAACAAGGCGCCGATTTTATACTCCAGGGTTCTATCAATTCCATAGTGGATTCCCAGAAAAGAAAAAAAGTAGTTTACTACCAGGTAAATCTTGAACTCACCAATATTGAAACCAATGAAGTGGTTTGGATAGGCGAGAAGAAGATCGCTAAATATGTAAAGAACTAAACCCACTTGAGTATCCCTCAATACGGGTGAATGTTCCTCTTATTCAAAAATATAAAGAGTTGGGCTATTGCGCTTTTACCTTTGGTAATGCTGACGTCCTGTGCTACCTATAATCAACAGGTGCAGAGCTACTACAGCAGTCTCCGGGAAGGTGATTACACTAAAGCTGCCAAAGAGCTGGATAAAAGCAAGCTGCTGAAGAAAAACAGGAACCGCCTGCTTTATCTTCTCGAGCGTGGCAAGGTTTGCCACCTGATGGGGCAATGGGATAGCAGCAATACCTATTTCAACGAAGCAGACCTGCTTATGGAAACGGCCCGCACTTCGGCAAAGGACATTGCATTGGGAAATCTGCTTAATCCCATGATGCAAACCTATAAAGCGGAAGATTTTGAAAAATACCTCGTGCATTACTACAAAGCCATCAATTACCTGCAGCTTGGTGAAACCGATGATGCACTCGTGGAAGCCCGCCGCATCAGCCTCCGCACCTATGCCCAGGAAGATAAAGTAGGCAATAAGGACAAATACAAGGATGACGCATTTTCCTTAATGGTGCAGGGTATTATTTATGAAAAAGGCGGAGATGTAAACAACGCATTTATTTCCTATCGCAATGCTGCTAACGTATTTCTGGACAACCAGGGAAAATACTATGGCATAGATATTCCCGAGCAGTTGAAAAAAGATCTGTTGCGGACTGCAGACCAGAACGGGTTTATGGATGAGCTCGGCCGCTATGAAAGATTATTGAATACAACGTATCAAAAAGAAGAAAAGCCGGCTGGCGGCGAGCTGATCCTTTTCTGGGAAAATGGTTCTGCTCCTGTTAAAGCACAACAGGATATCTGGTTCTCTTTGTTCAAAGATGCAGGTGGTGCTTTTTTCTTTACAGATGCGAATAATTCTTTCACAGTACCTTTCGATTTCAGCAGTGGTTACAGCCGTGATAATATCAAACTGGAAGATCTGCGCAGTTTCCGTGTTGCACTTCCCAAATATGAAGCCGTTGCTCCGGCGTATACAGGTGCTGCGGCACTGGCCGGGTCGCAATCGTTCAAACTGGAACCGGCAGAAGATGTAAATAATCTTGCCTTTGCTACTTTAAAAGAAAGGATGCTGAAGGAACTCTCTTCAACACTGACCCGTCTTGCTATTAAAAAACTGGCTGAAGCAGCCATAAGGCCTTCCGACAAAAAAGACAACGACAAGAGCAAGACCGAAGAGCAAAGAAAAAAGGAAAAGAAAGAAGAAGCGGCCCGGGAAGCCATTGCTCTTGGCCTGCAAATTTTCAATTTTGCTTCTGAAAAAGCAGATACCCGTAACTGGCAAAGCCTGCCCCATACGATCTATTATGCCCGCATTCCATTGCAGGCGGGTGAGAACCAGATCAACCTTCAGCTTAGCGGACGTGCCTCTGCATCAGTGCCCGTAAAAGTGAACGGGAGAGGGGGAATGCAGGTGATGACAGTGAATACGATAAGGTAGAAATTCCTATCTTCAGTTCATGAATGTTGTTATTGTTGACGATAACAAAATTGCCCGCACCACGCTCAAACAGCTTGCCTCCCGGGTAAAAGACCTGGTGGTAGTGGCAGAATGCGAAAATGCCATGGACGCCTATAATGTGTTGCAGGAAGAACCCGTGGACCTGCTGCTGCTTGATATTGAAATGCCGGGCATGACCGGGCTGGAACTGACCAGGAACCTCGGTGCCAAACGCCCCCTGATTATTTTTACCACTTCCAGGAAAGACTATGCAGTGGAAGCATTTGAATTGAACGTAGTGGATTATATCGTGAAACCAGTGACCCTGCCCCGGTTCATACAAGCCATTGATAAAACCAGGGATATCCACCAAAGCCTGGAAGAAGAAGTGAATATAGCCCCTGATGCGTTTATCTTCATCCGCGATTCCAATATTGTCCGCCGTCTCAGCCTCGATGAGATCCTGTATGCGGAAGCCATGGGTGATTATGTAAAACTTCATACCCAGGGTAAATTCTATGCCATCCATACTACCCTGAAAGCAGTGGAAGAGCGGCTGCCGGCCGATCAGTTCCTGCGCGTGCACCGGTCCTATATCGTTTCCATCCCCAAAATCGACACTATCCAGGACGGAGCCCTTATTATCCAGGGCAAACCCCTGCCTGTAGCAGATGCTTACAGGGCCGCCCTCAATAAGCGGATGAATATCCTTTGATCCCACCGATCAGTTTTCCCGTTTTACCGACATGTTTGCCCGTTCCATCTATTCTGCCCTTAGGGAAGAGGCGGGAAATAAGAGCTTTGGGGTGTTGAAGCAATTGAATACGGGCAGTTTGTGATGAGATAATCGGATGTTCAGTATTCAATCTTCAAAAAAGCTTTTATTCTCATAGCAGTTTGGTTTTGGTTACGGGCTGCATGTCTATGCGGCCCCTTTTTTTACAATGAAAACAATCTACACGATATTATTCTTTCTTGACCTGCTGGTGCTGATCATCCTCTCTTATTTCCTGCTGAGGCTGATGGACAGAGGCGGTCATGTCTGGTTAATGCTCGTTGTGCTGCTGGGGTTGATCGGAAGCATTATGCTGCTGGCAACATTCCTGGGCAGGTATATAAGGCCACATAAATAATGTTGCGGTACCCTTCGCTGCAAACCCCGGCTGCATTCCTTTTTAATTTAATCCTTAACTTACAGCAGAGTAATCCGCATGACCAGTAAACGCATCATCTACTACCTGCTGGCCGCTTTCATTACCGGCAATCTTCTCCTGATCTTTATGCAGTATAATTCTGCCCGGAATATTGATGATCTTATCCTGGGCAATGAAAAGCTGCTGAATGAATTCAAGACAGGCAGCCAGCTCCGCGACCTGGAAAAAGATATGATATCCATGGAAAGCGATGTGAGAGGCGCTATCGCCATGTCGGATGTTTCCATAGCAGATAATCTTGAGCAACAGATAGGGAATGTGCAAAAAGACCTGGGCCACCTTCAGCAAGTAAATGACGATGACAGCACTATCCGGTACATTGATGAATTGGATGAACTGGTGAAGGAAAAGATCTCTTTCAATCGCCAGGTACTCGACACTTTTGCCCATTCCGGAAAAAAAGCCGCAGAAGCACTGATGGCCAACCAGCATGGAAAACGGTTGATGCATTCCATTACCGCCGTAGCGCATAAGATAGATACCAGCCGGCAGGTATTGCTTACAAGGGTAACAGAATCGATTGATGAAAGCGGTCGCAATGCCCGGCGCTGGGGCACTATTCTCATTGTGATCGTGCTGCTGAGCGGCGCCGGCCTGTTTTGGTATATCATCAACCGCATTGCCAGTCAGAATCAATTGATCCGCCAGCTAGACGCGTCGGAGAAGAAAGAAAGAGAAGCCGCAAGGATAAAAGAAAATTTCCTGGCCAATATGAGCCATGAGATCCGCACCCCTATGAACGCAATACTCGGGTTCACCAATCTTCTGCAAAAGAAAACACTGGAACCGGAAGCTGAAGCATATGTACACAGCATCCGTCAGTCGGGCGAAAACCTGCTGGCCATTATCAACGATATACTTGATCTGTCGAGGATCGAAGCCGGTATGATGCGTATTGAGCCGGCACCTTTCAGCGTTCGCAGCCTGGCGCATTCTGTTGAGACCATGTTTACAGAGAAGACCAGGGAAAAAGGATTGCTTCTTACCACTTCTGTGGAAGAGCAGGTGCCTGATATACTCGAAGGAGATGCTGTAAGGCTTACACAAATCCTGGTGAACCTGATCGGCAATGCAGTGAAATTTACCCAAAGAGGAAGCATCAATGTTTCCATTAATGCAGAGCCACTGCCTACCGGCCTGGTCACTATGTTCATCTCTGTCAGCGACACAGGCATAGGCATTGAAAAAGACAAACTGCCTGGCATATTCGATCGCTTCAGGCAGGCGGAAGATTCCATTACCCGCAAATACGGGGGAACAGGATTGGGACTTGCGATTGTAAAAGACCTTGTTGACCTGCAACAGGGCAGCATTACAGTAATAAGTGAGCCTGGCCTTGGCACCCGGTTTCAACTTAGCATCCCTTATAAGATACCAGTAGAAGGCAAGGCCCCAAAACATAAAGTGGTAAAACATGATATCATGTACCCAACCGCCGGTAACACTCAAATGCTGGTGGTGGAAGACAATGAGATCAACCAATCATTGATGAAACACCTCCTGGCAAGCTGGCAGGTGAACCCGGATATTGCTGCCAACGGGAAGGAAGCGATAGAAATGCTGCGTCATAAAAAATATGATGTGATACTGATGGATATACAGATGCCGGAAATGGATGGGTATTCAGCCACGCAGATCATCCGCAAAGAATTAAAATTAACTACGCCCATCATTGCCATGACGGCGCATGCACTTGCGGGAGAGAGGGAGAAATGCCTTGGATTTGGCATGGATGAATATATTTCAAAACCTGTACGTGAGCAGGAATTGCGTGGCTTGATCAACCGGCTGGTTGGTACCGGATCAAATGCACCTTCATCAATGCAAACCGGTATCACCCATGGGTATAAGTACATCGACCTTGCTTATATGCAGGAGATCAGCGGAGGCAGTAAGGAATATGAACAAACAGTGACCGCCCAGTTCCTGGAAATAGTTCCCGCTGATCTTGAAAAAATGCAGGCAGCATGGGAGGAAAAGGACCTGGCGAAACTGCACCGGCTGGCACATACAATGAAAACGTCTGTATCAGTGATGGGGCTCAATACAGCATTGGAGCAGGTGCTTGACACCATTGAATTAAGCGAAGATGAAAAGCAGGTTGGTGACAAACTGCAGGAGTTGATTGATTATTGCCGGCATGCACTGGAAGAGGCGAAACAGTTTTATGATACACTGAGCTAAGAGAACTACCTTATAATATGAAAAGAATGATCTATTATGCAGCATGGCCTGTAGGCTTGCTGCTGCTGACCTCCATGCTTATTACCCGGAAGCCCGTGGTACACCATCCTCCTCCCGCCACACCGGAAGAAAGAAACCCGGAACTCCCGATCAAATACATTTATTTAACATTCGATGACGGCCCACTGGAAGGAAGCGAACATATAGACAGCGTAGTGTTGCAGGAGCGGTTAAAGATCAGCGTATTCCTGGTGGGGCAATTGGTGATGAAGAACAAAAAACTGCAGGCCTACCTGGAAGAATACAAAACGAATCCCTATATCGAGACCTATAACCACAGTTATACCCATGCCAATGGGAAGTATAAAATGTTTTACAGCCGGCCTGTTTCTGTGCTGGATGATATTCAACAGGATGAAGCAGTGCTTGGATTACATTACAGGATTGTTCGCTTACCGGGCCGGAATATCTGGCGGTTAGGCGAACATAAAAAAGATGATCCCAGTGCAGGCAACAGCGGAAGTGCTGCTGCAGATACGCTGGCCATGCATGGCTACAAAGTATTTGGCTGGGATACTGAATGGCGGCATCGCTCTTCTGATGGCACGCCTGTTCAAACAGTTGATGAAATGGTGAAAGAGATCGAAACAAGACTGGAAACCGGCAACACCTTCACAAAAGATCATATCGTGGTGCTGATACATGATGAGATGTTCCGTAAAACCTGGGAAGAAAGCGAATTGAAGCAATTGATCGATAAGCTTCGTACGCATGAGAATTATGTGTTTGAGCATGTGCGGTTTTACCCAATGCCTGGAGTTCGTTGAGGGAGTGTTATGGAAAGCAGCAGAGAACGATCATAAATGCCTGTTCACCGACTCTTCATAAAGCAACCTTATTAACAGATGTATGTTTAGGGTGTCAAATCAACACAACACCATGAATGAGATGATACCCCTATGGACCATTGAGTACAATGTGCCTTCAACTGCGGTGCCGGATGCAACAGGCATAATGGAAGATGAATATCCTGTTCATTTATTGAACGTACAGATAGATTTTCAGAATGGGCAATTATTGCTGGATGGGAACTGGAAATTTATTATGGGTTCCAACAACCAGGCAGAAGAGCATTGGTTCAACGCCCATAGCGAAACGATAAGGTTAAGCGCTTCACTTTTCCCGGGTAAGGCCGTTGACCTGGCAGATACGACCGCTGGTGCGGCTTTTGCGGTAGAAGGCATATTATCCGACAGGGATGGAGAGATTGAATATTCAGGCTTGCTATTGATGGAGCTCGCGAAAGAAAATAAAACACCGGGAACAAAATGCTGGAATATCAGTCTTTACTTATACAATAGCGGATCGGATGATTGTGAAATAAAGTTGAAATGGCCGGTGTATACAGCGGCCGAATTTGCCGAGTTGAATTAACGTGTTATGAGCAACACAAAACCAAAAGCAAGAATGCTGTTCAAACCAGCCATGTACTGGCGGGAGATCATTGCATTTATCGGTTTATTCCTGGCATTTATCTTTTTCCGCAGCGAGCGGAGGGAACTTCATGCTATCATCCCCCACCTGGAAAGTGCCAACAGGGCCTGGATTGTAATTGGTTTTGCCGTAACAGGCCTATTCTTCTGGCTGCAGGGCGCTATGTATCGCAAAAGCTTTGCTGCTGTCCGGCTTGAGTTGCCATTGGTGCAGGGCATTGTATTATTCCTGAAAAGAAATTTCCTCAGTGTATTCCTTCCGGCAGGGGGCGTAAGTTCATTGGCATATACTCCTTCGTATATAAGACAGAGAGGTTTTGGCCGTATGCAGGTGCATCAGGCCAGCGGCATCTATGGATTTGTAGGGTTATTGACCGTATTCCTTGCAGGCCTTCCTGTTATCGTTTATATGGCTTTCACCAAAGGCGGCTTGCACAATGCGGGCACCGGCCTGGTAAGCCTGCTGGCGATATTGGTATTGCTGTGGATGGCTACTGTGTCATTACGTCCTGGTAAATATCTAAACCGGCAGATCAGCAAGTATTTTCCTTCTGCTGCACCGATGCTGGAGGGATTGTTTACAGCAAAGCTCGACAACAGGGCTTTCGGCGCAACTGTTCTGTATTCGCTGGGTATTGAACTGTGTGGCATGGTGCATGTATATATTGCCATGCTGGCGCTGGGTCTGCCTGCATCTGTGGGAGTGGCAGCAGCGGCTTATATCATTTCTGTATTGCTGATGCTTATATCGCCGTTATTGCGGGGCCTTGGTGCAGTGGAAATGTCGCTGGTATATATTATGGAGTTGTATGGATACAGTGCAGGCCAGGCTTTAGCCATTACCATTCTTTACAGGGTATTTGAGTTCTGGTTGCCGCTGGTTTGCGGCTTCCTGGCTTTTGCCTGGAAGGGAAGAAAACTATTCCTGCGGCTGGCTCCCGTGTTGCTCATCTTTTTGCTGGGTATCATTAATATCGTTTCGGTGATGACACCGCCCATTCATCACCGCCTTGTGTTGTTGCGGGAATATATCCCCTTGCAAACGGTGCATGCTTCCAACCTGCTGGTTTTATACATTGGTTTGATGCTGGTGGTTACCGCCGCTTTTTTATTAAAAGGGTTCAGGGCTGCCTGGATCATTGCTGTATTACTTTCTTTCCTTTCTTTACTGGGGCATCTTGGCAAAGCACTGGATTATGAAGAAGCTATTTTCGCAACAGTTACTTTAGTGATATTGCTGGCTACTGCCAAACAATACCGCCGCCGCGCCAGTAAGAAATGGCTGCAGATCGGTTTCAGCACAGCGCTGTTCAGCCTGGCAGCGGTACTGATCGCCGGATTTATCAGTTTTTATTTTATCGATAAAAAACATTTTGGTATCGATTTCACCTGGAAGCAATCGCTGGAGCATACATTCCGCATGTTCTTTTTGTTGCAGGATGATACTTTGCAGCCTGTTACCCGGTTTGGTCATGAATTTGTAGCGCTGATAAGGTGGTTAGGATTTCTTACCTGGGCTTTTGTATTGTTCGCGCTGATCAATCCTTACCTGCATTTGAGCAGGGAGGAAGATACCGAGAAGGAAAGGGCCAGGAAGCTGGTAAGCCTGTATGGACAATCATCTGTTGATTACTTTAAATTGTATAAGGATAAGCAATATTTTTTTTCAACGCAGTTCGAAGCTTTCATTGCATACCGGGTTGCCGGTGGGTTTGCCATTGTGCTGGAAGAACCTGTGTGTGCGGAAGAAGATAAAGCAGCAGCGATACGTGAGTTTGATGCGCATTGCCGGAAAACCGGATGGAAAGCGGCTTACTACCGCGTGGACGAGAACAGTATTGCTTTGTTTGGGGCACTTCCAAGACTGATGATCGGCCAGGAAGCGATCGTGGATGTGCAGCTGTTCAACCTCGAAGGCAAGGATAAAAAATCGCTGCGCAATGGTTTGAACAGTTTGCAGAAAAAGGGATTCACTACTCATTTGCACAGGCCGCCGCATGAGCCGGCTTTACTGGGATCACTGAAGAAAGTATCAGACGAATGGTTGGAATATTTTGATAAAGGCGAACAGGTTTTTTCACAGGGCTTATTTGATACAGAAGAATTGCAGCAGCAGGATATCATCACTGTAGAAGACGCGGAAGGGCAGGTAAAAGCATTCCTGAACATCATTCCCGATTTTTCACCGGAAGAATGCACCTATGACCTGATCCGTAAAACGGCCGATGCTCCTGGCGCAGCCATGGATGCATTGATCATTCAGCTAATCCAATATGCCAAAGAAAGAAAGCAGCTATATCTTAATATGGGCCTGGTGCCGCTGACGGGTATTGAACAACCAGTGAATACGGCAGAGCAATTGTTGAAAATGGCTGCTGCAAGGATCAAACGTTTTGGTCATTACAAAGGCCTGCGTGAGTTTAAGGAGAAGTATGCAACAGTGTGGGAAAACAAATACCTTATTTATGAGAATGATTTTGATCTCTTGCAACTGCCGGTAGCATTGAACAGGGTAATGAAACCTTGAATAAAAAATTTATCAGTATATGAAACGGTGGACGGGCATAATGATCTTCCTGCTTTTAGTGAAGCAATTATCAGCACAGGAAAAACTGCCGTTGAAAGAACAGTTTACATCAACAGATAAGCCATTCATCTTTTTGGTGAGTGGGGATGGTGGCGTGAAAGGGTTTACAGCATCGCTTTGCAGCGCTATGCATGATAAAGGTTATTCCATTGCTTCCCTTGATGCGCATGCTTATTTCTGGAATAAAAAAACGCCTGAACAAACCGCTTCGGATATTACAAATTATCTTACCACTGCATTGCGATCAAGGGCCGATCATCATTGGGTAATGATCGGTTATTCTTTTGGAGCGGATATCACCCCGTTCGTAGTGAACCGGCTGCCTGATTCGTTGAAAAGCCAGCTTGCTGATGTGATCCTGCTGTCTCCTTCCACTTCTACTGATTTTGAAATACATCTTTCCGATATGCTTGGCATAGGTAAGAAACGGAGCATGGACGTGGTGGCAGAGATCAACCGCCTGGGCAATCAGAGAACAACCATCCTTTTTGGCGAAGATGAAAGCGGGTTTCCCATAAGCCAGGTAAAGCTGGCAAAATACCATAGCGATGTGATCAAAGGCGGTCATCATTTTGACGGGAATTCCCAGGCTGTGGCGGAGAAGATCACCGACATAATAAATAATAAATGATCTGCCGCAAGTCATTTCCTTCATCAGCCATTGCCTGTCCTTCACTATCTACGCGAAATGCCCATTCGCCGATTACCCGTTCAATTCGCCTGGCGGTCCGCCTAGCTTTGGGATGTAAATAAACGCTCACCTATAAATAAATCAACATGAAAAAGATAATGATAGTACCTGTAGCTTTATTGCTGGCAGGCGCAAGCCTGAACGCACAGAGCAGTTCCGCAAGCATTGCCAAAGCAAATATGGATAAAAAGGAAGCCAAAGCAGAAAAGAAAGAGGCAAGGAAGGAACTGCGCAAGCTGGAAGGGAATGAGGTAGGCAATTTGACAAAAACCCATTTTTACGAATATTTTGGTGATGTACATCCAAACTGGAGAAGAACCACCTATTTTGATGAAGGAAGCTTTGTAAAAGATGGGAAACCTATAACGGCGTATTACAATAATAGCTCGGAGTTGGTAGGCACTACAAGCCCTGCTGATTTCAGTGCTCTGGCAATGAAAGCCCAGAATGAGATCAAAAAACGTTATTCGGATTACACTATTGACAGAGTGATCCTGTTTGATGATAATGAAGCTACTGAATCAGATATGATACTTTATGGTTCGGTCATTTCCGATGAGGATAATTATTTTGTGGAACTGACCAAAGGCAATAAGACAATTATATTGAAGGTGACGACAGAGGGGGATGTTAGCTATTTTACTGAGAAAAAATAATGATTGAGCCTTATTGATTATTTCAGGTTTTTCATTTTTGGAATTATAACAGGCAGGGGTCTTCTGAAAAGAAGGCCCATCTTTTTTAATAATATGTCTGTTTTTCCGCAGCTTCCGTCCATCTTTATCTCGGGCAGCGCAATAACTGGAAAACTTTAACGTATATATATGACCGCATTAGGGTGTTAGCCCTATCCGTGCCCAAAGTAAGGGTTTCCTATTAGCTCTCTGTTATGTGTTTATGAAATATTGCTTTTTGCGTAAAACAGATGCCTTTATAGCGGTTATTGCTTCCATTCAAACTTGGTTTTGTGTATCTTCAGGCGCCCTTGAGGCTCTTCATTTAATTGAGACTCAGGTAGCAGGGGCGGAGAAAGCGATTTTTACCGGCAGGTAAACTGGCCCGGTTTTTTCTGAGTGGGGGCCATTAAAAAACTGGTCAGTTATAGGCTAAAGGTCTGTGACTGAGGAGGCGAAGCTCTGCTTTATACCTGCATCATTGCCGAAAAGTATTATCTTAGAGACATATTATCCTTTGTCGTTATGAAAACAAAACCATTCTTACTGTTCTTTCTATTATTGTCTGTTCAGACCGTTTTTGCCCAGAACGGGCGGATGAAGGCTTCGGTATTTGAACCGGGGCAGAGAAAGCCGATTTATTCTGTTGGGGGGTATGTGGTGATGAGTGGGAAGGAGAATTATCCGATTGGGATAAATGGGGAGTTTAAGGTATTGAAACTGACGAGTTTTTTGAATAAAGAGGCGGAGCAGCTAAGCAATAGCTTTATTACGACTACTCTTGGCTTATATAGCGTGCCGGAAGCAGATTCAAAAATGGGCTTTTTTGATAAGAGAAAAACTCCTACAATTAATATTGCCTATTTGACTGTAGGTTATCGCTACTATTTTGGTACTTATGATTATGATCAAAGTAATCCATGGCAATGGTTTGTTGAGCCCAATATTGGTTTTGCTATGATTACCTATAGGAATCCTTCAATTGCATTTTCTGCCGGAGCCGGATTTACGATCTCAAAGAGACTGGATGGACATATCTTCTACTCTGGTTTTTATCATAATGAAAAGGTGACAAAAAATATAGGAAGCTTCTCTTTTGGAATGGCATATAAGTTTCGTTAGTCCAGATTTAATATAGAGCTTCTAAAATCTATTTATACTGAATGAAAAACAACCTCTTATCGGGCTTACTTTTAAGCCCTGTAGTATTTTTTATTTTAAGCTGCCAAACTTCAAAACAACTCACTTACTTTAAGGATATTTCCGATACTGCAACACTGCAAAAGGTAGCGTCTATAAAAGCTCCCCCATTACAACTACAATCTGACGACCAGGTACAGATATCGATCTCAAGCCCGAGTGCTGAAGCCAGCTCATTTTTTAATTTAATGGCTGCAAGTCCCAGTATTTCTGCGGGCACATCCTCCACTCTAAGCCAGAATTTTATCAACCTTTACACTGTTTCAAATGAAGGATATATCATCCTTCCCGTTTTAGGCGATATCCTGGCAGCAGGACTTACTCTGGAAGAACTTAGACAGCGTATTGTTACTCATCTTAAGCCCTACCTAACTAACCCAATAGTATCCACTCGTCTTACAAACTTTAAAGTTACTGTATTGGGCGAGGTTAGTAAACCATATACAGTACCAGTTAACGGAGAAAAGATTAATGTGTTGGAAGCAATCGGAGCGTCCGGTGATATGACCGTTTTTGGATCCAGGCAAAAAGTGCGCGTTATTCGTAAACTGGCTGATGGTAATACTGAAATTGCCAAGTTAGATTTTAACAGCAGTAAAGTTTTTCAATCCCCTTATTTTAATCTTAGGCAGAATGATGTGGTTTATATTCAGCCAAACAAGAACAAAAGCTTCCTGGCTAATAACACGACGTTCTGGGCTTCTGTGGTTCTGAGTGTAGCTTCCATTATAGCCATCGTTATCACTCGAAATTAGCCGGCTTCGTGCTCAGACATCCTTCACATTCTGAAGTGCCTTTTTCCCTTATTTATGTGTGTTAAGTGATTGGTAATTGCTTTATAATTTATCGTTTATTATGAAAGATCAGGCGGTTTTTATGGATAGTTTATTACAAAAGGAAAATGAATTTGATATCAAAAAATGGCTTATACGAATATCACGCTCTTGGTATTGGTTTGCCAGTAGTTTGTTCATTTGTATAGCTGCCGCCTGGTTGTATCTGCATTATACAAACCCGGTGTATCAGGCAACTGCTTCTGTGATGATCAAAGACGAAAAGAAATCTGGTGATGTGTCTGATAATGCTGTATTGAAGGAATTAGGTATAGGAAGTAATAAACTGGTGGAAAATGAGATCGAAATATTAAAAAGCTACGACTTAATGGAAGAGGTGGTCAGAAAACATCAGCTGAATATTTCTATATGGGCAGATGGAAGATTAAGGAACGTCCCTCTTTTCGGTGCCGATCTTCCGTTTCGTTTTGAGGTATTAAACCCGGATAGCGTTTTTTCAACGAAAAACTGGATACTGTCCTATGAGCCGAAGCTTACCTCTCTAACCACGCCTGATGGTAAAGCAATTCCAATACAATACGGAACTATTTATAGAATTGAAGGAGTCCGGTTCCTTGTGATGCCAAACGAGACCTGGGCATACCATTACAAGAATATCCCTATAGAGAATAAAAAGTACCATCTGGTGGTAGTGCAACTTGAAAGTGCGACGGAGTATCTGACAGGACGATTGAATATTGAAGCAGTTAGTAAACAGGCTTCTGTTGTGAAGTTAACCATTAATGATTCACATAAGGAAAGGGCAAAAAGCATATTAGCTAGCTTGATTGAAATCTATAATAGGCAGGGATTGGATGATAAGAATAGGGTGACTGCCAATACTATTGATTTTCTCAACGAGCGATTAAGGGCTGTAGCACAGGATTTACAGGGTGTAGAAGGACAAGTTCAACGCTTTAAAAGCTCAAACCAGATTACTAATATTTCTGCCGATGCCCAGCAATACATGGATATGGCAAGAGACATAGATATGCAGAAAGCCGAAAGCCAAACAAGGATGAATATTGTTACTGCTTTAGAGAATGAACTTTTATTGAATCAGAATTCACCTACACTTGTGCCAAGTACTTTGGGAATAGAAGAGTCTTCACTTTCTTCATTAGTGGAGAAGCATAACTCACTTATACTGGAAAAAGAAAGGGTTGAAAAGAACAAGGAGATAGGCCCGCAAAACCCCTTATTGGTAGGTTTGAAACAACAGGTTCAGGAGACTAGAGCCAAACTTCTTTCTAATGTCAAAAATTTAAAAGAGGCGTATCAAATTGCATTAAATGATATATTGCGAAAAGATCAACAACTGAAAAGCCGTATTGGGAATATACCGCAACTTGAACAAAAGCTGGTAGAGATACAAAGAAATCAAAATGTGCAAGAGCAATTGTATGCGTTTCTTCTTCAAAAAAGAGAAGAAGCTGCCGTTACTCTTGCTTCAAATATTCCTGATTCCAGAACCATAGTGAAGGCTCGAAGTTTGGGCCAGGTATCGCCGAAATCGAAAATGATCTGGATAATGGCTGTTTTGTTTGGGATGCTTATACCATTGGTTTTGATATTTATCGGGGATTTTATGAATAATAAGGTTGGGGATGTTTCTGAGGTTGAGCGAAAGACCAGGGTTCCTTTGCTTGGAATGATTTCACACCTTCGTAAGATTGATTCATCCATCATTATTTCAGAGAAATCAAGATCAGTCGTTGCTGAACAGGTTAGAACGCTTCGAACTGCCATAGGATTTACCCGTAAAGGAAAAGATGTTAAGAAGATACTTATAACTTCATCACAGCCAGGGGATGGAAAAAGTTTTATTAGCATTAACCTGGCTGCCAGTTACGCGTTGCTGCATAAAAAAACAGTACTGGTTGAGCTAGATCTTCGAAAACCACATGTGGGCAAATATCTGGGGATATCGTCAAATCAGGGAATAAGCGGAATTCTTACGGGAAAAGTTTCACTGGACGATGTTTTGACGGGAATCCCTGGCTTTGATCAATATTTACACTTGCTTCCAGCCGGTTACCTTCCTCCAAATCCTGCCGAATTGATTTCGGGTGAACGTATGCGCGATCTGATGGATGAGCTTTCGAGCAGGTTTGACTACGTAATTATTGATACACCGCCATTCGGTTTGATCACGGATGCAGTTCTTCTCCAGGAATATGTTGATATCACATTGGCCGTGCTGCGACAGGGGTATACTAATAAAGATGTATATGCGAATCTGAATCAGCATGCCACTCAGACACCCGATTATCCTCTGTATGCAATACTTAACGGTGTAGGTTGGAGAAAGCGCTATCAACAAGGTTATGGTTATGGAAAATATGGTGCGTATAGCTATAGTAAAGGGTATTTTGACAAAGAGAAATAAGTTTTGACGACCAAAATAGTTGTAAAATATCGATGAATAAAATAAGCGGTTATGTCGGTTAAGAGGGGGTTGATTAAGAATTTACTTGCGGGTTTATGGTCAAGAGGAGCTACCATCATATTTAGATTAGTTCAAGTTCCTTTAATCGTTACAGCGCTTGGCGTAGATGAATTTGGAAGATGGTTAGTGTTATATTCACTTCCATCCTGGTTAACATTGGCTAATATGGGATTTGGGAGCGTTGCATCTAACGAGATGACGATGTCTGTTGCGAATGGAGATACTCTTAAAGCGAGGCAAGTTTTTTCTACTACTTTGGCCATTATTACCTTGATCGGAATTATCGGAACAATCCTCACTTTGTCGGTAGTTTTTTTTATCCCATGGGAAAGTTTTTTAAAAGCTTCTTCGGGAAGGCATAAAGAATTTTCATTAGCAGCGCTATTTTTGGCAGTAACAGTGTTTGTATCTTTTTATTTTGATGCATTTGGAGGTCGCTTTAGGGCTGCAAGAAAAGGACACATGATGGTGCTAATTGCGAGCTTCTTCCCATGGTTAAGTTTATTGGGAATGATAATAGCCTTGCAATTCACAAAAAGGTTTGATTATATCGCATTTTCTCAGATGATGGCTGCGATCTTGTTCGCAGTGGTTTATAGCTGGCTTAGTCGGCGATCAATGCGGGACCTTTATTTTTCATTTAAACAGATAAAGATGGCAGGGTCAGGGGGCCTATTCAGGAAAGGATTGGCCTTTCAGGCGTTTCCCTTTGGAAATGCACTTATTTTCCAAGGCAATATTATTATTGTGCAGTTTATACTAGGCCCGGCAGCAGTAGCGCTATTTGGTACTGTTCGAACGTTAGTACGCACGGTGAATCAGGCCATGGAGATGATCAACCAGGCTATTTGGCCTGAGATGAGCCATCTATTTGGAGCAGGAGATCTGAAAGGAGCTGCAAAACTTCATCGTAATGGAGTTGCCGGATCAATTTTACTTTCTGGACTGGGATTGATTTGTTTGATTTTTTTTGGGAGAACATTTTACATGCTATGGGTAGGGAGTTCAATTGATTTGCCACAATATCTTTTATTACTATTTCTTTTACCAATTCCATTCAATGCTCTTTGGCTGACAAGTAGTGTAGTGCATATGTCCAGTAACCAGCACGAAGGCTTAGCCGTTCGCTATTTGACAGCAACAATTTTATCAACTATTGCCTGTCTGGCACTTTCCTATTTTTTTGGTTTAGCAGGTGCCTCCGTGTCTACAGTTGTAGCAGATATTATTCTTATCCCATATGTTCTTAAGAACTCACTGGCATTAACACAAGATACATTTCAGGAATTTTATCATGGGGTTGTAAACGGTTTGAAAGAGCTACCTTTTACTACTAATAAGTTGATTAAAAAGTTGAAGAAGGGATAATATTTTGCAATACATTGGTCAATATCAATATGATCTGGTGCTTGAAAGGAGAAGAATAGAAAGTCAGATGCTGCTTCTGAGGCGGATGGCCCAGTTTTGTGCAAAGCTGCAACTGACTTCTGCTTTTACTAGCGCAATACTATTTACTTTTTTCCCGAACGATCAAATTTCAGTATATATCAGCGGATATACAGCGCTTCTGGTATCATTAGTACCTCTAGTCTACTGTTTTGTAAACAAGATGATTGTTTTGATATTCAGTTGCTTGGTGATATTCAATGTAGCTCCAATCTGGTTTCTTTATCTGGAAGCTGTGCTGCCTGGTTATGATGCACACGATAATATTCAGCCAGAATACATCGTGTTAACCATATTATATGTCGCCATTTTTCAATTTAGCTTTAATGCTTATTATGCATTATTGTGGAAGCCTGTTTCACGCAGGTCCATTCGGTTTTTTAAGTTTTTAAATTTTTTAAATTTTGGAACTGGTTTTTATACAAAAACTGCCCTTGTCGCCTTTATCCTCCCGCTTGTTGCATTTTATTTTTACTATGGCTCTGGTGAAGTATTGTGGCGGGCGCTTACGGCTGGCAGGTCTGGGGGAGGAGGTACTGGACTAATTATGCGAAGCGCTGTAGGTGACTCAAGCGCATTTATGTTACCCCTTGTCTGGATTTGGCAATTGGTTCCATTGCTTTCTTCTATCGCTTTAATTCGCTCCGCAAGAGGCAATCGCTTTATGCCGGGGCTTGCTTTCTTTTTTGGACTGTTGGTTATCTTTGTTTTCTTTCTTGGCGGCTCCCGCTCTGCTATGGTATTTGTAGCAGCACCGGTTCTTTTCTTTTTTTTTTACTACAATCGTAATAAGGGAATTAAATTCTGGATACTGGCCGGGTTTTTAATGACTTTTTTTATTGGAGTAATGGAATTCCAGGTTCGTTTTCGCGGGAACCTTCTGGAGGTAATCGCTGATCCTGCAAAAGCAGCAGCAGCTAGAGGGTTGAGCTCAGCCACTACGTTCGATCTTACAGAATCGCATAGGGATAATAATATGTACCTGTTTTGTCTGATGGTTAAGTCTTATCCCGACCAGTATGATTTCGAAGGGTTCAACGATTTTTTTGCGACTTTATTAAATCCGGTTCCAAGAGCCTTATGGCCCAACAAGCCACTTATGGCAGGAGCGAAAGATCTATCTACCCAGCGAAGTTTCATTCTGGAAGGGCCTCTTAATATAGGTACAACTAGCTTGACATTTTCAATTGTTGGTAATGCCTACCTTGCTTCAGGTCTGTTAGGCATATTGATATATTCATTAATTTACACTCTTTTCTGCCTTTTCTTTGATGGGTTACTATTTTTCTCCTTACCTGAAGACCCGTTGACCATCGGCATTTTGGCAATTGGTATTTTCTTGGCATTCTGGGGATATCGTGATTTCTTTGCTCTGGTAAGCTTTCTGTATCCTTTATTGCTATTGATTTTCGTATTAAAATTTATTCATTTTCTCAAGTCAAGATGAAGATAGTTTATTCTGCGCCCAATCGATCTCATCACTACCCGTATGCAGAAGCAATATATCGGGCTAACAATTTAAAAACCTTTATTTCCGGCTATAGTCGTTTTAGTAAGAAGGCAGATTCTGAAATTAAAAAAGAATTAAAGAGGTATGATTTATTTCAAAACCTGTTCCTTGCTAGTCTTAAATTAAATTCTCCTTATACAGTATCCCGGTTTTTTACCCGGGCTTCGGCTAGATGGATTGATCAAAACTCTTATCAATGGGCTAAAGATGCTGATGCATTTATATTTTACCGAACCCATGGGTATCGAACTATGAAGAAACTTCATAGAAATAAGAAAGCTACTCTCTGTATAATGGAAGAAGTGAACAGTCATGTAGAAACCATGACTCATTTGCTTCGCGAAGAATTCAGTATGTTAGGGCTTGGAAAATATGACAATAGAATACCTGACTATGATCTAAGACTTAAAGCATATGAAGAAGCCGATTATATTTTGTGCCCATCAGAATTTGTAAGAAGATCTTTTATTGAAAAAGGATTTGATGAAAATAAAATAATAAAGAATGTATTCGGATTCCCCAAACCGTCTGCACCACTTCTGGGAATAAAAAAGGAGAAGGATGCTTTCCGCGTTCTCTATGTTGGCCAAATTCATTACAGAAAGGGATTGAGATATGCTTTAGAGGCTTTTCGGCGGCTTAAGCACCCTAATAAAGAGTTTATCATAGTTGGCCCCAAAACTCAACAAACCGGCCTTGAAAATATTGCTATTCCTGATAAAGTCAGCTTTCTTGGAGTATTGAAGGGCGAAGAACTTCGCCGCCAGTATGCCTCCGCAAATATTTTCGTTCTACCTAGTATTGAAGAAGGGCTTGCGCTTGTTCAATCAGAAGCACTCATTGAAGGACTTCCACTACTAATAACGACCAATACAGGAGGGGAGGATATTATTCAAAATGGGAAAGAAGGCTTTATAGTTCCCCCTGCAAACATAAATGCTCTTGCAGAAAAAATGGAATTGATGGCGGAGAATCATGGATTATTAGAAAGTATGTCATTTGAAGCAGCTAACACTGCCAGATCTTTGTGGAGTTGGGATGATGCTGCGGAAAATTTGTGTAATGAAATTATTAAAAGAATCAGATACTAAATGCAACTACACATCCAAATTAATATTTTATGAATACCTCAAAACTCCTGAAAGGAGATAATGTTCGCAAAAGTCGCTTGCATGACGAAAAAGGCAATTTTGTGGGATTTAAGAATTTGATTGTTAATGGAGTTCCAGCTTTTTTCTCTGGTTTTTCCAGGGTACTATTTAATAAACGACCCGAAAAGCCATGGATATCCTACAATGCCATCCGCGTTCTTGAAAATCATCTGGGGCCTAATAGCAGAGTGCTTGAATTTGGCTCTGGAATGTCTACTATTTGGTATGCCAGGCATGCAGGCAAGGTATTTTCGATCGAGAATGACTCTGGATGGTATGAAATGTTGACAAAGATCATGAATGGTAAAAACCTAAGAAATGTAACCTATCAGTTCGCAGATAATAAAGAATCATACATATCTTTTGGGTCTTCGGAAAGCGAAGGATTTGATCTTATTATGGTAGATGGTAGTTTCCGTAGTGATTGCATCGAAAGATCTTTACAATTGCTTAAACCGGGTGGGATTATATACCTGGACAATGCTGATAAGGACTCTGGAGATGCTGGTGGTGATATGCGAATAGCTGAAAATAGATTAAGAGAATTCGTAAAAGAGAAGGGCGCAGAACTTTTTGAATTTACTGATTTCGCTCCGACACAACTTTTTGTTCAACAGGGAATTCTTGTAAAAACAAAACGATAATTACTATTTGCGAGTTGCAAAGAAATATTTATTATGATCGCGATTTTGCAACCCTATGTTCCTCATTATAGGGAAGATTTTTTTAAAAAGATCGGCTCAGTTGTGAGTTATGATCTGATATGTTATGAGGATACCGAAACATTCAAAAGCAATCATTTTAAGAATGCTGATATAAAAATTAAATATATTCGAAGCCTGGCCAAACGCCCATTTCTTTTCTATAATCCCTTTAGCTTACGAAAGTATGATGTTTTGGTTTTAATGTTGAATTTCACTCATTTAACTACATTGCTTCTACTTATTACCAAGTTCTTACATCGAAAAAAAATTATTCTTTGGGGACATGGCATTTCAATAAGAAGATATGAAAAAGAAAAATTACGTCCTAGTTTTTTGCTGAAAAACATGATAAGGATGGCCGACGGCGTGTGGCTATATACAGAAGAGGAGGCTGCTATCTGGCGAAAACGCTTTCCGAAAAAAAACATTATCTCGCTCAATAATACAATATCGGAAGTTGAAAAAATCCTCGCCTTGCCGGCTGCTGACAGATTATACCTTAAAAGGAAATATGGGATCTTGCAGGAGTGCATATTTATCTATTGCGCCAGGTTTAACGAACCCGCGCGTAGAACGGATATTCTTGAGTCAATCATTAGCAAATTAGATGATACCAAATTCGGTTTTATTATTATCGGAGATGGGAACTTGAAGCCGGATTTTTCAAGGTACAGAAATGTTTACGATTTTGGTGCTGTATATAATAGGCAACAGAAAGATGAACTTTTTGGGATTGCTGATATTTATATTCAGCCGGGATGGGTAGGCCTTTCAATTGTAGAGGCAATGGCATACGGGAAGCCTATATTTACTTTTAAACGAACAGATAGACATTTGCAATGTGTAGAATATGCCTATATTGAAGATGGAGATAATGGGAAAATTTTTTCATCTGAATATGAGTTGATTTCATTCATAAAAACAGCTGATGGTAATAAACTATCGGAAATGGGGCATAATGCAAAGCGCTATGTAAGAAACAAATTAACTATGCAATCCATGAGTGACAATGCTTCCGGCAGTCTTTTAAGTTTTATGCGAAACAATATCAAATCGTGAGAAAAAGAAATCCAACAATTGACCTGGCTCGTCTTTTTGCTGCTTATGGTGTAATAGCTTTGCATATACCCTCGGGGACCTTTGCTGCTGACATACTAAATAAAATATTTTGGCCGATCTGTGTGCCGTTCTTCTATTTTACATCGCTGATATATTTTATTCAAGGTATGAAAATGTCCGGGAAGAGCTATTATATTCGGAACTGGAGAAGAATAATACTGCCTTATATAATATGGACTATAATTTATTTGAGTCTATTGGCTATAAAGCATAGAATAGCAGGAGATGGTGGAAAAATCAATTGGTGGCGTGCAATATTTTATGGAGAAAGTGCTGTACATCTTTATTTTATTCCAACCCTTCTTTTTATGCAAGCTGTTGCCATGGGAATTTATTTGTTTTTTGCAGGTGAACGAAAAGATCGAATATTTGCTTTTATTACACTTATTTTTTCGGCTTTGTATTTTATTGTAGGTGTAATGTACGAGTGTTATGGGATTAGAACAGTCGGAAGTTTATGTGGTATTTTAATATTTATTTCTGCGGCTTTTATTGCCTCATCCTGGACAGACAGCGAGATCAGTGAGAAAAGGGTTTTGTTTTGCTCTATTGGGTCGATAATACTGCTGAGTGCACTTATATGTAATTTTTCAGGACAGCTACTCATGGTGTGGAACTATCCTCTTATATTTCCGCTGGGCGGGATCGGATTTTTTTTAATTGCTGTATCAACCCCATTTTATAGTATTCCCAAACGATTCCTGCAACTCACTACCTTTTCTTATGGTATATACCTCTGCCATATTGTTTTTTTGGAGGCTTATGAGGTGATCCTGGATAAAATCTTTCATTACCAAGCGGTTAATGATTTAACTATAAAGCTTTTTGAAACCACTTTTATTTTTTCCGTTTCCCTCATATTTATTCTGATTGCCAAGAGCTTTTCTTTTCTCAGAGTCGCCTTAGGCGATAAATAATTTGTTAATGTCAGTTCTTCATATTATTTCCAGTATAGATCCTCAAAAAGGTGGGGTTGCCCAAGCTGTCAGAACAATGATTAAGGAACTTGGAAAAATGGGCCACATACATGAGGTAGTCACGATAGATGATCCAGCATTGAAGTTTGATTCAGGTGATGATTTTATCGTTCATAAAGTAGGACCAGGTCGAACTCCTTGGCTCTATTCGCTTGCTTTAAGACGATGGCTTGATGAGCATGCTAAAAGATTTGATACAATGATTGTACATGGTTTATGGCAGTATCATACCTATGCGGTCCTTCGTGCATGGAGAAGGAATAATAGGAGGAGTCGACTCTTTGTAATGCCACATGGGATGCTTGATCCTTATTTTCAACGGGCAAGTGGACGAAAATTGAAAGCCATCCGAAACAAAATTGTCTGGTTATTGAACGAGAAGAAAATCATCAATAATTGTGATGGGCTATTGTTTACTTGCGACATGGAACGGGAACTGGCTAAAGAATCATTTGCGGGTTATGCTGTAAAAAAAACGTATGTAATAGGGCTTGGTATAGAAGAAGCAGTTCCTTATAATGCATCTATGAGCAAACTCTTTCTGGGAATATGCAAGGGACTTCCGCAAAAGACACGGTATTTTTTGTTTCTTGGACGAATTGATCCTAAGAAAGGGGTTGATATGCTGATCAATGCGTACAGGAAGTTAATGAATGAATATGAAGATATGCCGGCACTTGTAATTGCTGGTCCTGGTCTAGACACGGAATACGGGCAGACAATTCGGAAAGGTATTAAGGACAGCGAAATGATCTTTTTCCCGGGTATGTTAAATGGGGATGCGAAATGGGGCGCGTTATATGGTGCCGAACTTTTTATACTACCTAGTCATCAAGAGAATTTCGGAATCGCTATCGTAGAGTCATTGGCATGTGGAGTCCCCGTGCTTATAACCAATAAAGTTAACATCTGGAAAGAAATTGCGTCGGGCGGTGGGGGAATGATTATTAATGATACTGAGCAAGATTGTGAAGAAGCTTTAAGAAGATGGATGGTCAAAGAACGGTCAGAGATGTTGATTGTTGCTAATCAGGCCAGGAAGACATTCCTGCATAATTTTTCGATTTCTGAATTTACTAATAAAGTATTGCAGATATTAAATAAGAAGGAGAAGGGCGAAAAAAATGCATAATCAGGATACATTTCAAGGGCCATCATTTTCAATCAGAAATAGGCTCGGCCGGATAATCTGGATGACAATTTACTGGTCCTTATTCAGATATTCCCCAAGATTTTTACATGGGTGGAGGTCTTTTCTCTTACGGTTATTTGGGGCAAAATTGGGAAAAGGAGTGCACATTTATCCGGCAGCGCAAATATGGGCTCCTTGGAATCTTGAGTTGGGCGACTCTGTCGGTGTTGCAAATGGGGTTATTCTTTATTCCCAAGGCAAAATTATTGTTGGATCAAAAGTTACGATTTCACAAGGGTCACATATATGTACAGGTTCACATGATTACACCAAACTGGGGCAGCCTTTGGTTACTGCTCCCATTGTAATTAAAGAGCGTGCTTGGATTGCAGCGGAGGTGTTTATTCATCCCGGCGTTGTAGTAGGAGAAGGAACTGTTGTTGGTGCAAGATCGGTTGTGACGAAAGATTTGCCCGCTTGGATGGTATGTGCAGGCAATCCATGCAAACCCATCAAAGAAAGAGTGATCACCGATTAAATAAACTATCAACTATCTATTTAAAATCATATCAAATGAAACCTCTAATTGCTGAAGCTTATGGATGGGAATCTGCAGGTGCAGAACAAAGCCATTCATATTTACTCAAACCGGTTTTAAATGCTATTCAGAAATATCACATAAATTCTTTACTTGATATAGGGACAGGTAATGGAGCTACTCTGCCTATATGGTTGTCGCAGAATATCAAGGTAGCTGCTATGGAACCAGATGAGGAGGGGTATGAATTTTCAAAACAACATTCCAGAGCTGATGTAAGACGGCTTGGGGTTGGCGATAAGATTCCCGATGAATGGGTAAATGCTTTTGATGCTGCTGTAAGTCTGGAAGTAGTAGAACACCTTTTTAATCCTCATCAGTTAGTCGATACAATATGGCAATCTTTAAAATCGAATGGGATCGTCATTATATCCACTCCCTATCATGGATACCTGAAGAACCTTGCCCTGGCAGCAGTCGGCAAATGGGATTATCATCACCATCCGACAAGAGTCGGTGGACATATAAAGTTCTGGAGTCGGAAGACGCTTACTGAATTATTTGTGGAAAAGGGGTTTACAGAACTTTCGTTTGAAGGTGCTGGCAGATTACCATTTTTATGGAAATCCATGATCATAATTTTTCGGAAGAATAATGAATAAATACTAATGATTTCTGTATTAATACTTACAAAGAATGAAGAGCAGGATCTTCCAGGTTGTCTTCAGTCGGTAGATTGGTGTGATGATGTTCATGTTTTTGATTCGTATAGCACAGATGCAACAGTAAAAATTGCTACTGAAGCTGGTGCGAATATAACGCAACGCGTGTTTGATAACTGGTCAGCGCACCAGAACTGGGGGTTACAAAATATAACATTTAAATATCCATGGATATTATATATAGATGCAGATGAAAGGGTTTCAGAAGGCTTAAGAGATGCTCTGTTGTCTTTTGATCCTACAAAAATCAATGCTGTTGCTTGTGAAATTCAGCGCCGTGATTTTGCCTGGAATGGCACCTGGTTAAAACATGCTCAAATATCTCCTTTTTATCTGCGATTTTTCCGTCCCTCCAAAATGAGATATGAAAGATTGGTTAATCCCGTATCTATTCCCGATGGGCCGGTTGCAAAGATCGATGGCTATTTGGACCACTATCCTTTCAGTAAGGGTTTCCGTTATTGGGTTCAACGTCATCTGGGATATGCAGATATGGAAGCAGCGATGCGGATGGATGATATCAGCAAGGGAGTTGTTTTTTCATGGAAGAAGGCCTTGTTCAGCAAAGATTTCAGTGAAAAAAGATATCATCAAAAAGGGTTGTTTTATAAAATGCCCGGGCGTCCCATTTTTAAATGGTTTTATATGATTATCTGGAGAAGAGCCTTCCTTGATGGAAAAGCGGGGATTACATATGCAAGCTTACAATCTATTTATGAGTATTTTATAGTGCTAAAAACAAAAGAACAACTTCACAAAATAAAAAAAGGGAAAAAACGTGTATAGGACGACTAAGAGTAAATACTAATTTTGTATGAGCCCTTTGTAACCACCTTTGGGCCCCACTTAATCAGTATAATACAAATGCTTTCAAGGCATTTGACTTTAGAACCAAATCCTATATGTTGAAAAACTACTTTGGCAGCCTTTTTTGGGGTTTATTTTTCTTGCCTCAGCTTGCTGCATCTCAGCCATGCACTCCTCAGGGTGATCAGGTTTCTTACGGCACTAATAATGTGTGGGTTGGATATGTTTATGATAACCAGAATTTTACGAATTATCTGGGGTATATTAATGTAGGTTCATCAGCCAGCCCTGACTTTTCAGAGGATTTTGGAGGGGCTTTTGTTACTTATCCTGTTAATGGCTGTCCTTTGTCTACAGAAGGGTTTTCAATACGATACAAGTTGACTAAAATTTTTGCCCCTGGTACTTACACGTTTATAATTTCAGGAGATGACGGGGTCAGACTTAGCATTGACGGTGGTGCCACTTGGATAATTGATAACTGGGTCTATAATAGTTATCATCCTGGAATGATTACCCTCAATTTGAACGGGACCTATAATATGGTGATCGAATATTTTGAAGGAACACATCAGAACCGGATCTTTTTCAATGTAAGCGAAAGTTGTACAGCAACTGGTAATACTTCTTTATATGGCTCTGGTACTACATGGAACGGATATTTATATGCGGGAATTAATTTCGAAGAGTATAAAGGAATGGTAACACAAACAACAGGTGTGAATCTTGCTTTTAATCAGAATTTTGGTGGGGCAAGTGTCTATTTTCCGACAAGTGATTGCCCGACGCTAACTGATTTCTTTAGTGTTCGCTACAAACTGCATCATAATTTTCCACCTAATTCCTATACGTTCACCATATCTGGCGATGATAAATATCGGTTAAGCCTTGATGGAGGCTCTACCTGGGTTATCGACCGTTGGGGCATGAACACAGGGAACACTACCCGTATGTATACTTCCAATTTAAGCGGTGCTTATGATATTGTGCTGGAATACTATGATATGGACGGAAGTAATTATATTCAACTATCTACTAACAATAATGTTCTGCTTCCCTTAAGTTTGGTTTCTTTTACAGGGAGAAGAACCGATCAGGGGGCTCTTCTGAACTGGAATATGGAAGAGACCGGTACTCCACTGAACTTTGAAATAGAGCGTAGTGATAATGGAACGTCATTTCAACTAATTGGAGTAGTAGCAAATGCGGAAGGAAGCGCCTCTTCTTATTCATTTACGGATTTTTCCATGCCTTCTGGATTGACATATTACCGGATAAAAATTATTGATCAGCAAGGAAGGATAAGTTATTCTAAGTCTATTAGCCTGTTGAATGAATTAAAAGGTACACGCCTTTATCCGACAATAGTCTCCAATAATACTATTTTTGTGTCCAACGATAACTCTCTTGCTACTGCGGTACTTACTATCACCGATATGTCTGGCCGCTCTCTGATCAAACGTCAACTTGGTAATCTCGCGCCTGGACAAACAATCAGTGTATACTTTAACGATCTGAAATTGCAACGGGGCCTTTATCTGGTGCAATTGTTAAGTAAGAATCAATTGGTGAAAACAGAAAGAATTATAATACAGTAATGAAGTATACTATACCGCATAGTGAAAAAGATCTTACTCATCGGAGGTAACTACTACCCCGAACTTACTGGAATTGGTCGCTACAACGGAGAAATGATGGATTGGCTGTCTCAAAACGGCTACGAATGCACTGTAGTAACTACTTACCCTTATTACCCTCAATGGAAAATAACCCCGGAATACAAACGCAAAAGCTGGTGGTATAGCCGCGAAAAAAAAGGAAACATTATTGTACATCGCTGTCCCCACTATGTGCCCCAGCAACCAAAGGGGTTGAAAAGGATGATGCTCGACCTTAGCTTCACCGTTTCCGGTTTTTTTAAAATACTGCAGATTGCCTTTGGTCCAAAACGGGAACTGGTAATGGTAGTATCCCCGCCGTTTGTCCCGGGTTTTTTGGGCGTTCTGTATAAAAAATTACGGGGTGCGCGCCTGATTACTCATATCCAGGATCTGCAGATAGAAGCTGCACGCGACTTGCAAATGGTGCGATCGCAGAAAATGATCCGGCTATTATTTGCCATGGAAGGGTTTATATTGAAACGTGCTGATCATATCAGTAGCATTTCCAATGGTATGGTGAGAAAGGTGAGGGAAAAAACAAAACGAAACACACTGTTTTTCCCGAACTGGTCTGATACATCCAAATTTTATTTGCTGCCGGTAAAAGGTCTTAAACAACAATTCGGTCTCGCGGAAACAGATAAAGTTGTGCTGTACTCAGGGGCGATCGGAGAAAAACAAGGACTGGATATTATCTTGAAAGTAGCACAAATGCTAGATGGGCTCGCTGACCTCAAATTCATTATTTGCGGAACGGGACCTTATAAAGCCAACCTGGAACAGATGGCCGCACAGATGAAAGTGAAGAACATTCTTTTCATGCCCTTACAGCCAACGGAGGTACTGAACGAGTTCCTGAATATGACCGATATCCATCTGGTAATCCAGAAAGCTGATGCCAGTGACCTGGTCATGCCCTCCAAACTCACTAATATTCTGGCCGTAGGAGGGCTGGCAATTATTACAGCTAATCCCGGCAATAGTCTTTATGATGAGGTCAGTTCACATCGGATAGGATTGCTTTCAGAAGCAGAAAACCCCGAAGCATTAGCCAAAGCCATAAAAATAGGGTTGATGGAGGATTGTAGTGACTACAAAGAAAGAGCCAGGGAGTATGCAGAAAATTACCTGTCTATTGATAAGGTCATGAAAAGATTTACGGAAGAAATCGGCTTATCTAAAGAAGAAGGAAGCAAGGAGTTAACGCAGAAGCCTGTTGAGACAGTTTGATATATTTTACGTTATATCTATGCCCTTACATCATGCGCACCACTATTAACAAGATGTAAGGGCTTGGTTTTTGTATTTATTTTTCATCAACTAAATTTGCCAAATAACTATATAAAATTCAATGGGAAAAAAAGCCATTATCACCGGTGTCACCGGTCAGGACGGAGCCTACCTCTCCGAACTCCTCCTGGAAAAAGGATATGAAGTGCATGGTATCAAAAGAAGATCCTCCCTCTTCAATACAGACAGGATCGATCATCTTTACCAGGACCCCCACGAAAAAAACCAGCATTTCAAATTGCATTATGGTGATCTGACCGATAGCACCAACCTCATCCGCATCGTCCAGGATGTGCAGCCCGATGAGATCTACAATCTCGGCGCCATGAGCCATGTAAAAGTGAGCTTTGATACGCCGGAATATACCGCCAATGCCGATGCCATCGGTACCCTCCGCATACTGGAAGCAGTGCGCCTGCTTGGACTTACACAAAAAACAAGAATATATCAGGCATCTACTTCGGAGCTATATGGACTGGTGCAGGAAGTGCCGCAGAAAGAAACTACTCCCTTCTATCCACGCAGCCCATATGGTGTTGCCAAATTATATGCCTACTGGATCACTGTGAACTACCGTGAAGCCTACAATATGTTTGCCTGCAACGGTATTTTGTTCAACCATGAAAGTCCATTACGCGGTGAAACATTCGTGACCCGCAAGATCACAAGGGCTGTGGCACAGATTGCGCTGGGCATGCAGGATAAATTGTACATGGGGAATATAGATGCCCGCCGCGACTGGGGGCATGCCAAAGACTATGTGGAAGCACAATGGAGAATACTGCAGCAGGATGTACCGGAAGATTTTGTGATCGCTACAGGCGTTACCACTACCGTGCGTGATTTTATTAAAATGTCATTCCAGGAAGTAGGTGCAGAATTGGAATTCAAAGGCAGTGGGGTAGACGAAAAGGGTTTCATCAAATCATCCAACGACCCTGTGCATTTGCCGGTTGGAAAAGAAGTGCTTTGCATTGACCCGAAATATTTCAGGCCAACGGAGGTAGAACTGCTGATCGGTGATCCTACCAAGGCGAAAACCAAGCTTGGCTGGGAACCGAAATATGATCTTGCTGCGCTGGTAAAAGAAATGATGGCATCCGATCTGGAATTGTTCCGTAAAAACAAGCTGTTGAAAGAAGCAGGATTTGAGATACTGAAGCAGCATGAATAAGCAACTGGCAGGTGCCAGGGAAATGTGATCGAACAATTAAAGAATCTATTACTATGGAAAAACAAAAGAAGGTGTATATAGCAGGGCATAGGGGAATGGTTGGAAGCGCCATTCACCGGAAGCTGAAGCAGGAGGGATTTAATAATATCGTTGTCAACACTTCGGATAAGCTTGATCTGCGCAACCAGGACCAGGTTGCAGAATTTTTTGCTGCAGAAAAACCTGATTATGTATTCCTGGCAGCAGCAAAAGTGGGAGGCATTGTGGCAAACAATACTTACCGGGCAGAATTTATCTATGATAATATCATGATCCAATCGAACGTGATCCATCAGTCATACCTGAATGGTGTTAACAAACTCATGTTCCTTGGTTCTTCCTGCATTTATCCCAAAATGGCTCCCCAACCATTGAAGGAGGAATATATGCTGACCGGTCCATTGGAAGAGACCAACGAACCGTATGCTATTGCTAAGATTGCCGGTATAAAAATGTGTGATGCCTATCGCTCTCAATATGGTTGTAATTATATCTCGGTAATGCCCACCAACCTGTATGGGCCTAATGATAATTACGATCTTCAGAAATCGCATGTGCTGCCTGCCCTCTTGCGCAAATTCCATGAAGCAAAACTGAACGGAGATCCGGTGGTAACGGTTTGGGGAAGCGGTAAACCACTTCGTGAATTTTTGCATGCAGATGATCTGGCAGAAGCCTGTTATTTCCTGATGCAACACTATAATGAGCCGGGGTTGGTCAATATCGGCGTAGGCGAAGATATCAGCATTGCGGACCTGGCTGCGCTGGTAAAGAAGATCACCGGCTTCAAGGGAGAGATCGTTCTGGACAGTTCGAAACCTGACGGTACACCACGGAAACTGATGGACGTAACCAAACTGCATAATCTTGGATGGAAGGCGAAGATCGGGCTGGAAGAAGGGATAAGAAGGGTGTACGAAGAGAAATTTGCGGAGAAAGTTGGCTGACGTTGTTGTAGTATTAATTTACCCTTTTGAAAAAGATATTTTGGCAATTCCTTGTTATTGCTTCATTACTGATGCTGCTGATCCCGGATTTTCACCCGGAGAGATGGTACAGTAATGGCTATCATCGCTGGCTGGATGTATTACAGCACAGTGGTTACTTCTTCATTTTCACCCTGGCGGTACTTTGGATCTTTCCTGCCTTCCGCCGCTTTTCACCTTATTACTGGCTCCTTATTCTCCTGGCTGTTGTGTTGGAAACAGCACAATACTGGATACCCAAAAGATCTTTTTCATTGATGGATATGTGCAGCAATGTACTGGGCATATCTGCTGCGTATTTCTGCTGGTGGGCTGTTAAGAAAATAATAAGCTCCAAGCAGGCAGAATGATCCCACTGCAAGCATCCGCTCTTTACCTCCTCATCTATTTTTGTATATTTGAGCTACCGAACCAACCCCACCACTTCCTATGCGAAACCGGTATTTGTATTTCTTACGGATAGTGCTGATCCTGTGTGACCTTATTATAGTCAACGGGTGCTACTGGGCTTGTTATTATCTCATCAATAGCGTATGGGATGGCAAATTGCGGTTGGAAACCTATACAGCATTTATTTCCCCTTATAATCTTATCTGGCTGGTAACGGTGATCCTTTTCCGGATGTATCATGATGAAACGGTAAGGAAGATCGAAATATTGATGCGTTCCACCTGGAAGTCGGTGGTGGTGCTGATGTTGTTGTTCAGTCTCTATCTTTTTCTTACCAAGAATTATGCACTGTCGCGCCAATTCATTTTATTCCTTTTCGCCTCTCTTTCGGTAGGCTTTTTCGTCAGCCGCTTTATTATAACAGTGTTGGAGAATTCCAAAATGCGGGGACGTTCCAGGTACCGTGTGAGCGTGGCCGTGATGGGGTTCAACGATACCGGTATTAAACTGGCTGAATATTTCGGCAGGCATGCCAGTGAGTTCAGGTTTGAAGGGATACTGGACGAAGGCGATAAAACAACTTTCGTCAATAAGAACAGCCAGCAATTGCACGACGTGATCCGGAAAGGTGTGCGCCTGGCTGCTTTGCGCAGCATTGATGAAGTGTATGCATCTGTGCCGCCGGCCTATCTGGTTACTGCCCATACGCTGGTGGAAGAAGCAGAAAAGCAATGCGTAAAATTGAAAGTGGTACCGGATCTGAACAGTGTTATTGCCGCACATTTCCAGATCAGGTATATGAATGACTTTCCCGTGCTTTCGCTGAGGCAAGAACCACTGGAAAACCTCCATAACCGTTTTAAGAAAAGGCTTTTCGATATCGTATTCAGTTCACTGGTGATCATACTGATCTTAAGCTGGCTTTACCCTCTCATTGCATTACTGATCAAACTGCAAAGCCCGGGGCCGGTTTTATTCAAGCAAAAACGCAGTGGGCGCAACAACAAGCCTTTTACCTGTTACAAGTTCAGAAGCATGCGGGTGAATAAAGACAGCGAGAAAGTGCAGGCGACCAAAAATGACAGCCGCATCACACCTATAGGAAATTTTCTCCGCCGGTCGAGCCTGGATGAACTGCCTCAGTTCTTTAATGTGCTGAAAGGTGAAATGAGCGTAGTGGGACCGCGACCCCATATGCTCGCTCATACAGAACAATACCGCACTATCATCGATCAATTCATGGTAAGACACTTTCTGAAGCCTGGCATTACCGGCTGGGCACAGGTTTCGGGCTTCCGTGGCGAAACAAAAGAAGTAGAACAGATGGAAAAAAGGATACAGAAAGATATCTGGTACCTTGAAAACTGGAGCCTCATGCTTGATATACGGATCATTTATCTCACTCTTTACCAGGTGATCCGCGGTGATGAAAAAGCATATTAAATTCTGCCCCTTTCAGCGTATACTGGCAAGGTACTTGCATGTAAGGAACCGCATCAACGCGAGTAAAAATAAAACACCTGGAATAGTAAAATAGCAAATAGGTGTAAACCATTATCGAGTACAAACGCGTAGTATAAAAGGGTAGATTTCCTACATACTAGTACGCGATTATGACTAAGGTTGTCACCAATTTTATGGTATAATGCTTTACATTCTATAGTTTTTTATTTTTCTTTGTAACAGAGCTATCGTCATTGATTTATGTGATGACGAAGTGCAAAAGCTCAAACCCGGACATTAGTCTGGGTTATTTCCCGATGTGCTTGCCGTATGGAGAGTAATGAAATCTGTAAAGTCTGAAAGAAAGCTGATGATTATCTATTTCTTGCTAGGCACTATTGTCGGCGGTTCATTGGTTATTATAAGTGTTTGGGACAAACTGGTCCTCTACAGAAAAGAAGTAACCAATTCCCGTGAAAGCATTAATCGCCTTGAAAAACTGAACCATCGCCTTCGCTTTGAGGAGTTCCTTAAAGCAGACAAGGCCAAGGAAAACAATGGAGACCCTTTCCTTGAAGAGATGGGTGAAACAGCAGCTTAACCGGTATCAATCCGTTACGAAGCTGCCCTGTTTTGAAAAATCCAACTGTCCTTTTATGAAAAACACCAAGAAATTTGGCGTCGAACCCCTGTATCCCAAACATCCGGTTTGAATAATCTTATCAACCCGCATCCTTCAACCGGTTATTGATATCTGTAGTCAGCTCATCTTCCTTCCAGATCGCACGAAGCAAACTCCCTCAACAAGCTAACCGGCAATGAAAATATAAAGCCTCTCAGAAAACTTCCCTTCATTCCCTTTTCCTGTGCCAGTACTTTGATCTTTTGTCCCATCTCCTGCAAAAAGGAAACCGCCAGATGATTATCTGTAAGTGATTCGCTCCTCCTCCGGGCATGTTCTGCCAAACCAAGCGCTGATAAAAACCTGGACTGGCTTGTATAACCGCAAGGCCTTAGTCCATATTTAGCTCCCCAATGATAAAGGGCGGAGAAATTGACCTGCGCCGTGATATCCTGTTCACCAATATGAATATAGGGGCAGGCCTGTACTTCATGATGCTTGTAACAAAGCAAAGTGCCCTGACTTCTTTTTAAAGAGTAAAGTTCTTCAGACAGCTCACCATAATCAACCGTCAGTATAAACCCTTTTTGAAGTATGGAAGACAGATCTTTCATCCATTCAATTGCCTGAAGATTTACTTCTGTACGAAACCCTTGGGGTAATTGAATGTCCAGTTCTGCGAAATATTCTTTTAACTGAAGCGAAGCTGGTTGCAGTATTTCGCGGAATTCTTTGTCGTAATCTACATACACTTCCATTAGCTCATCGGCCATTACTACCTGGTGAACGGCAAAATTATCAACCAGTTCATTGGATATAATACAACCATTGACGGGACCAACATCACTCAACTGATCATGCCACTTTACACTCGTCGGCACCACTTCATGTGCTTTTTCCCGGAGGCTGGGACTTTGCTCCACAATAATGTATTCGTAAGTCCCGGGCAGCGAAGGATCATTTTCCAGGCTGCTGATAATGTCATGAGAAAGCAAGCCGGTGCCAGCGCCCATTTCAACAATAGTGAAATCGCTGCTGTCAAGTAACTGCCACATTTCTTTCAACTGGCAGGCGATCATTTCGCCAAACAGCGGAGTAACGCAGGCGCTTGTATAATAATCTCCACCTGCTCCTATCTTTCTGCCGCTCTTATTATAGTAACCAAATTCAGGGTGATATAATGCAAGCTGCATGAAATCACTGAAAGGAATGGGGCCTTCTTCATGGATCTTTTGAAGGATCAGATCGGTTGCTGTCATAAGGCAGATTTTCTTTAGTGATATTATTATTTTGCAAAGCAAACCAGTGATAACATAAACAAGGGTTTTGGCGTAAACCAAAACCCCCTGTAGCCTCTTTCCTGCGCCAGTATTATCCGGGTCAGGTTCCTGGGTATGATCTCAGATCTTCGGTTAAGAAAAACACCCCAAGAGAACTATGCTTTATAAATTGAAAGAATGGTGCCGTAAATTAAAGTCGATTTATGCTGTCTGGATTTCAGGAAGAATCAAATAACTATTAATGACTAAGTTTCGCTGATGGGGATTTTTTGTATCGTTACAGTTGAATTGATAGGCAATATGTAGATAAAGGGTATCACTGAACTGTGGTATGGACAGCCATGAGACCGGGAACATCTCTTTATACTTCAACTGGTAGCAATAAGAAAATTAAAATAAGTATATTTAGATATCATTCACCTTATTAAACCAGTTGATATCCATGAAACTTTTTTACCTGCTTACCGGCACATGCCTTTTCCTGTGTGCCTGCAACAACAGCAAAACAACTGAACAACCTGCTACTGGCGATACGATGGCCTCAACTCAGCAACCGGCCCAAACACCTGCTCTTCCTGATCTGCCCGCTTCTGTTATTTATAAAAACTGGGAACCGGGCGATCCGCAGAGAATGGCAATGATAGTAGATGTCTATAAAGCCTGGGATTCTGAAGACCCGGCTGATATGGCTACTTACTTTGCCGACTCAAGCATCTATGACCTTCCCGACGGTTCCCGCCTGGTTACTACCAATCAAACTGCAGAGGCAAAGCTCCGGAAATGGAGAAGCCTGTTCAAGGAAACGTCCAATATTCCTTTCTCCATTATTTCATTGCATAATAAAGACCTCCAGGAAGACTGGGTGATCGCCTGGACCTGGAATAAATGGAGGAATGCAAATGGTGTAAGGGATTCAATGCTGTACTGCGATAACTGGCGATTGAAGGATAATAAGATCGTGTACCTGAACAGCCTGGAGCACCGGGTATCAAAACAGCTTTCAAAAACCCTGAACACAAAAATCCCTCAGTAATCCCGGAAACTAACCTGGGTTGAGGCTCTTTTTATTTCCAGAAAAATCAAAAAATTAATAGTATCCACTTATTTTCCCGTAAATGTCTTAAGTTCACTCACCAAAACTAACGCTCACTTCTTTTACAATATCCCGGCAGGCACTAATTTCCTCCTCTCGATTGTCGAAAAGCAGGGCAATGGTTTTTGACAACCTTTTATCCAAGTGAACTTAGCAAGATGATATTGAAAGCCAGGTCCGGTTTTTATTTTTTGCCGGGGATGCTCTTATTATTAGTAAGCACTGTCATAGCGCAGGAACTCCCGGCTTCCTATAATTTTGTGTACAGATGCTGGAACAATCAAAGCGGACTCCCTCAAAACACGGTGTATGATTTGGCCCGCGACAGTGCCGGTTATCTTTGGGGCGCTACTGAAGAAGGCTTGTTTCGGTTTGATGGAGCAGAATTCACACTGGTCAATGAAAGCAATACACCCGGTCTTTATTCCAACACTTTTTATGATGTACTCGCTTCGGGCAAAGATCTCTGGGCTTCCAGCCGGAATTCGATCGTGCGTATCCGGAACAAAGTGGAGCAGATCCTGGATTTCAGGAATTACCTGAAAGGTGGTTGGATCCAATCCCTGGAAAAAGATGCTGCCGGCCGTTTGTGGGTGGGTTCCAGTGCCGGAGCATTATATTATGTAGAAAATGATTCGATCCATGTCTGCCCTTACTGGGATGTCAATGCTGCCGGCTCCATTCAAACACTCAGCCATACAAGAGAGGGAATGTTTATCGGCACTGCACGTGGATTGTTTCGTATGAATGATCCTGTCAGCAGACCCCTGTCCATACCCCGTTTCCGGAACATAGGTATTAATTGTTTCACCCGTGGAGCAGGGGACGAACTTTGGATAGGCACGGCTACAAAAGGGTTGTTTCATATAGCTGCAGACACAGTGCAGTATACCGAGGAAAGCGGATTAAAAGAAAATTTTATCAGTTCTGTTTATTGGGCGAAAGAAGGCCGCCTGTGGTTCGGCTTCCGCAGTACAGGCTACCAGGTATTGGACAGAGGAAAATTGATCACGCCCGGCCAAAGCAAGTTTGCTTCAGATGCAGTGAGATGCATTCTGCCGGTTGAAGAAAACCTGGTATGGATGGGTACAAATTCATCAGGGCTGGTGCAGCTGAAACCAACATTGATAGAAGGAGCGCCGCCAGCTTCAGGGCTGGCCGGTAAGATCATCCTGCCCGTGTACCAGCATGCTAATGAAGAAATATGGGTTGGCACGGCAGGCAAGGGGATAATCCGTTTAAAAGATGGCAGAACGGATACTTATACTGAATCAAATGGTTTGTCGAATAATCTTGTGCTGTCTGTATATGGAAGAAAAGATCATATCTATATCGGCACTTCCAACGGACTGGACCGGTTCAATATGCTTACGCAAAAAATTGACAAACATTACACTGAGAAAGATGGCTTGCAAAGCAATGGCATTCTTTGCATCTTTAATGATAGCAGAAATTGTTTGTGGATCACTTCCCGTATGGGAGGGTTGCACCGGATGAAAGAAGATGGCATCATAAAAACATTTCCTCTTCATCATATGCAGATACATCCCAACCTGCTTTGTGTGTATGAAGATAAACAGCATAATATCTGGATCGGTACCAGGGGGGCAGGTATGCTGCGCATCGATCAGCATGACCAGGTGGAGCAGTTTCATCAAAAGCAAAATTTTCCTGCTGATATCGTGTATGCTTTTTTTGAAGACGGGGAAGGGGATCTGTGGATGTCGACAGAAAAGGGACTGGTAGTTTATAATGACGGTAAATTCCGTGTATTCGATAAACAAGCAGGATTGTTCTTTAATGAAACTTACCGGATACTGGAAGATCCACAGGGGTATGTGTGGCTGAGCGGCAACCTGGGATTGCAACGTGTTGCTTTAAGCGAGCTGCTGGCAGTGAAACATACAGCTTCATCGAGAGTGCGGTTGGCTGTACGTCTTTTCAATACACTGGACGGCATGCCCAATTCAGAAACCAATGGAGGGTTTTTCCCCGCAGGCTGGGCTATGAGAGACGGCACCTTATGGTTCCCAACAGTACAAGGGGTTGCTGTAGCAGATCATGGGTTGATAGGAAAGGAATCGCATGACCTGAATATCCAGGTGCAATCACTCCGGTTTGGCAATAATGAATACCTTCCTTCAGCATCTATTGAAATGCCGCCTGGTGTTTACAATTTTGAGATCCGTTACACCAATATCGATTTTTCCAAAGCATCGGACATACAATTCCATTACCGCTTAAAAGGACTGGATGATGGATGGACGCAAGCAGGGAATCGCCATATCGCCTACTTCTCAGAACTGGCTCCGGGCAAATATACGTTTGAAGTAAAAGCGGAACAGTATGGTTATTGGTCGCCTACGGCCGTTTTACAGTTTAGGGTATTGCCTCATTTTTACCAGGCAACCTGGTTTAAGATAGCCTGCATAGCCCTGGGATTGCTCGCAATCGCGATGGTGGTGCGGTATGTAAAACATGCTGCGAAACGTAAACTGACAGAGCAGCAGAATATTTTCAAAGCTCAAATAACAGGGCAGGAAAAAGAGCGGCAACTCATCAGCACAGAATTGCACGACAGCATCAACCAGCAATTGACGACGGCGAAGATCTATCTCGATTTTGCCAAAACCAATGCGTCTATGCAAACCGAACTGATCGCGAAAAGTGAAACGATGGTAAACACGGTGATCAATGATATCCGCAGCCTTTGCCATTCCCTGACACCGCCCAGTTTAAAAGATATCGGGTTGAAGGAAGCGCTGGAAGATCTGTTGAATGCTTATTCATTGGTAGGCAAACTGGCCACGCATCTGCAGTATGAACTGGGACCTGATGCGCCGGAAGAGGACCTCCAGTTCAATCTATTCCGCATTACACAGGAGCAGATGAACAATATTGCCAGTCATTCAGAAGCCACACAGGTATGGCTCAATTTTGAACAGACTGCTGCCGGCATTAATGTATCTATCAGTGATGATGGGCAGGGTTTTGATTTGAAACAAAAGCAAAAAGGGCTCGGTTTTAATAATATCCGGAACAGGCTGGCCATTTACGGCGGCAAAATGGAGATAAGGACTGCACCCGGTCATGGATGTGCATTAATCCTGTTTATTCCAGTGAGTAGATAAAGGACCAGGAGATCAGTTCTGGCCTTTCCGTTCCTGCTCTTCCGTTTGCTCTTTTAAAATAATAACACTCCTGTCTATTGCTTCAGTGAAGCTGTCCGTGACATTGGCTTTGCCAATAGCGAATAGCAAACGGGCTGATCTTAATTCCTGGATCACCTGTTTGCTGTGGACTTCTGACAGGATCAGTTTTGTTTCCCGTCGTTTACATTCTTTATAAACCTCCTCCAGTGTTTTGATCCCGGTGGCATCTATAATAGGGACCTGCTTCATCCGTATCACCAGTACCTTTGGCGGTTTTTCTATAAACTTCATGGCATCTTTGAATTTATAAGCTGCTCCAAAGAATAATGGGCCGGTGATCTCAAACACTTCCACACCCCGGGGAATGGAATAATTTTCGAACCCGTCTTCTTTTCCATTGGTTTCTTTATCGGATGTCAGCAAATTCACTCCGCTGAACTGGATCATTTTGCGCATGAAAAGAACAGCGGCCAGCAGCATGCCTATTTCAATAGCTACAGTGAGGTCGATGAGTACTGTCAGAAAGAAAGTGGTGAGTAATATGGCCATATCGTTTTTCGGCCCTCTTAATATGGAAACAAAACTTTCCCATTCACTCATATTATATGCCACTACTACCAGTATGCCTGCCAGGGTCGCCATTGGTATCCATGCTGCCCATTTGCCAATAAACAGCATGATAAGCAATAGTACAACCGCATGTATTATACCTGCAACAGGTGTGCGGCCTCCGTTCTTTACATTGGTGGCGGTCCGGGCAATAGCGCCGGTGGCAGGAATACCTCCGAATATGGAAGAGAATATATTGGCAGTTCCCTGCGCTACCAGTTCAGTATTGGACCGGTGGTTGCCGCCGATCATTCCATCTGCTACTACGGCAGAAAGTAATGATTCAATACCTCCCAGCAAAGCAATGGTAAATGCAGGCTGCACCAGGGTCTTAATAGTAGCAAAGTCAAGGTGGGGAATAGCTGGCGACGGTAAAGAAGAAGGTATGTTGCCGAATTTACTGCCTATGGTTTCTACCGGTAGATGCAATAGTTGCATAGCGGCAGTAGTGGCCAGGATCGCTATTAATGAGCCTGGTATCTTATGCGTTATTTTTGGCCAAAGCAGGATGATGGCTACCGTGGCTACTGCAATAAGGACAGCATATATATTTATACTTCTGAATGCCTGGAAATATCCAACCCATTTGTCGAGAAAATCTGCCGGCACAGCTCCCATCTCCAGGCCAAAGAAATCTTTCATCTGCGAAGAAAAAATGATCAGGGCAATACCGCTGGTGAAACCAACGATCAAAGGATGAGGAATAAATTTTATGATAGCCCCCAGGCGGGCAAAACCCATAATGATCAGCATTACGCCGGCCATAAATGTGGCAATGATCAAACCATTTACTCCATGTGTTTGCACAATGCCATATACGATAACGATAAAAGCCCCTGTGGGGCCACCGATCTGAACACGGCTGCCTCCTAATGCAGAAATAATAAAACCAGCAATAACAGCCGTATATAATCCTTTTTCAGGAGACACACCTGAAGCGATCGCAAAAGCAATGGCTAAGGGAAGCGCTACAACGCCTACGATCAGCCCGGCCATGACATCTTTAGTGAGCTGCTGGCGGTCATAGTTCTTCAACGTATCCCACAGCTTTGGTCTGAATATCTCCTTTATATTAGTTAGCACCTTCACTGAAATATTGTTTATACGGTCCGGTTATATTTTTATCCAGAATTTCAGCAGATTGTCCATTTCAGCCTGTACAACATGGTAGTTTGCCGGCACTTCATCTTCCAGGCTGTGGTAAGTGACCAGCCGCGTACCGGCTGGTTTTTGATCTAATTGTTTATATAGATACCGGTTGTAATAATTATACAATTCCCCGGAATAATCAATGCTATCATCTATTTTATCTGTTCCCGCCAGGTTTTCATAAAATGAGTTATAGAAATAGAAATGATCATAATCCCGGAAGTCCAGCTGGGTAAAGTTGCCATGAATGAAAGAGACATTCTCAAGGCCCAGCATTGCTCTTGCAGTTTCCGCGTGGTCAACCAGGCTTTTGCGTTGCTCAACGCCATAAAAGAAAGCATCTGTTTTATGGTAGGCGGCTGCAAGGCAAAACTTGCCTGCTCCGCTTCCGATGTCAAGCACTCTTGCTTCTTTTTCAGCCGCTAAAAAATCAGCTGCTTTTTGCGCAATACTTAATGGGGTCCAATGCCTTTTAGCCAGCCTTTCAATAGATGAGGGATAAAGCTGATTAAATTGCTGGTCCGTAGCCAGCCATCTCCAGGCTTGTGTTCTTTGTTTGATGAATGTCATAAGGTTCCAGGTGTTTTCAGTTTGCAAAATTATTTTAAAGATGCCCTCCCTGCGGTAAACCTTATCAATCACAAAAGTGAGTTTTATCAGTTTTTAAAGGTTAATTTTGGTGCCAGCATGAGCATCAAAGGCCTTTTTCCAATTGATAAATGGGATTTTAAAAGCGAATCCATCCTGAATGATCTGCCTGTTGCTGATCTGGCCTTACTCACCTCCCACAAAACTGAGCATATATATAAGAAAGGAGAGATCATTTTCAGGGAAGGGGCTTATCCGGCCGGTATTTATTATATCACAGAAGGAAAAGCAAAAAAATATAAAGTGGATAAAGATGGCCGGGAGCAGATCATTTATGTGGCCAATACGGGCGAGCTGCTGGGATACCATGCAGTACTTTCTGAAGACCATTACCCTGACTATGCTGCAGCCCTGGAGGAAAGCAGGATCGCTTTTATCCCTAAAGAAGATTTCCTGAATACCATACAGCAATCGGCTGTACTGAATGGCCGGCTTCTGAAAACATTGAGCCATGAATTTGCTGTGCTGGCCAACAGTCTTAGCTTGTTTTCCCAAAAATCAGTAAGGGAGAGACTAGCACTTCAGTTGATCGTGCTTCGTGAAAAATACAAAGACAATTTTCAGCCGGGCATGCCGGTAGAGATCAATATGAGCCGGCCTGATTTAGCTAATCTTGTAGGTACTGCAAGAGAAAATGTGGTGAGGCTGTTAACAGAATTTAAGGAGGAAGGAATTCTGGAAACGAAAGGACGGAAGATCATTGTATATGAAGTAAAGAAATTGATCGAGATAGCAAATTATTAAATCAATCCCTGTTTCGCAATCATGGCTTTTTATGATCTATCCAAGCAAGAGCGGGTTGCAGTGGTTGCGAATATCCATAATGATATTCTTCAAGAATTAAAAAAGCCGCCGGTTAAAAAAATACTTGCATTCTTCGGCGACGACGATACTTACATAAGAAAATCAGCCTACCTCTCAGTAGGAAGGATCTATAACGAAAACGAGACGCTGCGCAGCAAGATCATTAAAATGCTGGTCAGTCTTTTGGAAGAGGATGACTTCAAAATAAGGCAAACAGTCATTAATGCTGCAGGAGAGATCGGTAAAGCGGATTTTTCTATAGTTCAGCACATTTTTGATAAAGGGTTGTTTGACCATCATCACTCTCCACGCAATGCAGTAATCGGTTCAATCAAGAAAATGGGGGAAGTAAATCCCGGACCTGTTTTAAAATGGGCTGCTAAATATCTTCAGCATAAAGAAGCGGAGATCCGCAGGGAAATATGTCATGGCATTGAATTGCGGGGCCGCAAATATCCACAGGATATTTTGCCGATGCTCAAAACACTGGAGCATGATAAAAAAGCGAGGGTCAGGAACACGCTGGTGCATGTGCTTGGGCAGATCGCTTACAAAAAAGGCTGCCTTGAAACAGTTGTTCAGGATTTAAAAACATGGGAGAATAAAGAACTTGTTGCCGATGCTCTGGAGGAGATCATTGATGTTCATCACCGCTATAGGGATTTTTCATATTATACGCAGAAGCAGGCACGCCAGTATATTGCAGGTCAGAAGATAATATAGGTGATTACTGCTACTGCATAGCCTGCCTGATAATTAAAAATGCAAGTAAAATCCCCTTTTTAAATGATTGCGCATTTCCCCCCGAAGTATGAACTTACCAGATTAATCAGAAAATCTATCTGAAGCAATTCTTCATGGGTTATCTTAAAATCAACAAATGAAAAAAATAGTTTCTCTTTTAGGGATCATTTTTTTTTGTGTGACGTCGTTTGCTCAAAAGCAAACCTATGATGTGCTTACTTTCAACCCGCCCAAAGGTTGGCAGCAACAGCAGAATGAAGGCGGACTACAATTATCAATAACCGGCAATTCGGGAGTGTATGCCATAGCCGTCATTACTAAAGCAACAGGAACTGGCGGCTCTGCCAATGAAAATTTTAACAGCGACTGGGTAAAACTGGTGAAAGGTTCGGTGCAGGCAGATGGAGAGCCAGCAATGCAGCCACCCGTGAATAAAAACGGCTGGGAAATAATCTCTGGTGCTGCAAATTATACCGATGGAGCCAATAGAGGCGCAGTAACACTACTTACTGCTACCGGCAACGGGCAAAGTGCAAGCGTTGTATTAATGACCAACACTCAGCAATATCAAAGCGATCTGTTAGCATTTGTAAATTCAGTGGAACTTCCCAAAATCTCACCAGGTAAAATCAATAATACAAATCCCGGCATAACGAATAATGCCACTAATACATCTATAGTGGGTTTATGGGCGGATTATACCCTTGAAAAAAACGTCTATCAACAATCTACAACCGGATATTTAAGAAAGGAATACAATTTAAAGCCCGATGGCACTTATACTTATCGGAAGAAAAATTTCCAATCCAATTCAACAGAGATCTATTTTATGTATGAAACAGGTACTTATTCGATAAACGGAAAGCAACTTACCATCACGCCCAAATATGGCAAAACACAATTTTGGAGTAAGCCCAAAAGTACCAAAAACAATGAATGGGGTAGTTTGGTAAAATCAGTTAATCATAAATTAGAAAAAGTCATTTATTCTTTTGAAATACTGGAAGACCCGAATTATGGGAACAGTATTATATTTAAACCAGGCAAATTAACGACCAGAGACGGAGGGCAATTCAATGCCCCGGACGATCCCAATGAATTTCATTATGCGTTTCGCAAGCTCGAATCTCTTATTGATAATCCGCCAGGATTTAAAAAGGAAACGGAGGGATTGGCAAATTCTATTAAACCGGATCAGCCAGCCTCTACCTCCGTGCCTGTTGCAACACAAACAGCGAATGCGCCTGCTGTGGGGATCACTGGCACCTGGTCGCAATCTTCATCGAGCGGAGCATATGGCCAATCTCTATCCAATGGTTATACCACCATGCAATACACTTTCAATAGCGTCGGCACTTACCAGTACGTGGCCAAAACATTTTCGCAAAACCTGAACTATATTATCTTTTCAAAAGAAAACGGGAAGTACAGTATTGCCGGCAACAAGCTTACCATTACACCAACAAATGGCGTTACCCAAAGCTGGACAAAGAAAAAAGGCAACGCAGATCAGCCCGGCAAGCTGATCAAATCAGAAAAGCGGCCACTTGAAAAAGCGGATTATACTTTTACCACATACTATTTTGCAGGTATAAAAGAGACGAACCTTGTATTGCAAAACGATGAGGAAACACTCCGGGACGGCAGGCACAGCACCAATACGCTGTTCCAAAATGCCTGGTACTATAAACCAATATCTACCGCTAACCCTAAAATTGAATTACCATAAAGAACTGAAGAAAATGATGAGTGACCTTACCAGGGACGGCGGTAGTAAAAAAACAAAGCCTCGCTTTTCAGCGAGGCTTTTCAGTAGCCCGTACGGGATTCGAACCCGTATCACCACCGTGAAAGGGTGGTGTCCTAGCCCTTAGACGAACGGGCCGTTTTAAGGGAGTGCAAAGATAAGAGGGGAAGGGTTTGTCTCCAAAAGTTTTTTACAAAAATATCAGGGGATTTTTTTCTTTTCCACCCTTACTTTCTCCTGGTTCAAATCCCGATAAGCTGCTGGAAACGTTCTTTATAAGTGTCGCCGATAGGGAGATAGGCTCCATTGACGATCACTTTTCCCCGGCTCAGAAAGTCTATTTTGTTTTTATTAATAATATACGACTTATGGATCCGGATAAACTGACCGGCTGGCAATATTTCCTCCATATTTTTCATGCTTTCCAGGGTCAGGATCTTGGATGATTGCAGGTGTACCGCAATATAATCCCTCAGCCCCTCGAGGTAATAAATATCATTCAGGTCCACTTTCTGGATCCGGTAGGCTGTTTTAATGAACAGATGGTCTTTTTGGGCCGCAGTGCGATTTTCCCTGCTTACCCAACTGCGGGCTTTTTTGACTGCCGCCAGGAACCGTTCAAATGTGATCGGCTTCAGCAGGTAGTCTACCGCATTATAGTCGTAGCTGTCCACTGCATACTGGGAGTAGGCCGTGGTGAAGATCACTTTGCACCGGTCGCCGGCGATTTGCATAAACTGGAAGCCGGTCATTTCCGGCATTTGGATATCAAGGAAGATCAGGTCGGCCGCGCCTGTTTGGATAAGGGGTAAAGCTTCCTGCACATGGGTGGTTTCAAGCACCAGTTCCAGTCCCGGGGTTTTGCGGACATAATCGGCGATCAGTTTTACAGACAGGTGCTCATCGTCCACCACAATGCATCGTATGGTCAGGGGTTCAGACATGATCTATTTCCAATTTAATAATAAAAAGCACAGGGCCGTCCATAACAGCTAAATGGTGTTTGCCGGGGTAAAGCAGCTCTAGTCTCCGTTTCACATTTTGCAAACCGATACCTCCGGTGCCGTCTTTTTTGCCAGTCATTTTTTTATTCTGGCAATAGAACCTTGTTTGTTTCTTATCGGTATCCAGCATGATCATGATCTCCTCTTCATCAGTTGCGCCATGCTTGAATGCATTTTCTACAAATGGGATCAGCAGCAGGGGAGGGATAAACACTTCTTCCAGCGGGCCCGTCGTTTTGAAGTTTGCATTGAGAGGCGATTCATGACGCAGTTTTTGTAAAGCAATGTATTGGTGGATATAATGAACTTCTTTTGCCAGCGGTACATCCTGCAACGTGTCATACAACATATAACGGAGCAGATCAGAAAACCCTGCGATGGCTTCCAGCGAATGAGGGGATTGCAGGTATACCAGGGAATAGATATTGTTCAGGCTGTTAAACAAAAAATGCGGATTGATCTGCGAGCGGAGAAAAGAAAGTTCCGATTCCCGGTTTTGCAGCAGCAGGTCTTTTTGCTGTATTTCCTTGAAATAGGAATAGCGGATAAAATAAAACGCCATACCATATACTGCATACAGGATGATGTAAAAAATATGGTTTTGAAAATATGTCCGCAACCTTACTGAAGGAGTGAACAGGGCTATTCTGTCTTGCATGGTCACTGCTTCCTCCACCCAATAACGCAGGAAGAATAAGACCGGCAAAGCCAGCAATATGCAGCATAGGGCAATAATGATCTTCTTTTTAGGGAAATAGTAAAACAGTATCAGGTAGGGGATAAGCGCAAATAAAAATGAAGTGGCAAGATCTGCAATCCGTAAAGCGAGCCCGCGCACATTGTTTGGCCAGGCCATAAACCCCGAGCTGCCGTGAATGATATTGGGTATATCATAAGCAAGGTGCAGCAGGTAATAAAAAGCAATAAAGCAAAAGGAAAATAACAGCCATCTTTTACTCATCATCGAAACTACTTATTGGGATGGAAGGTCAGTATTTCCGCCTTACCTGCAAAAGAAAATCGCGCCGGTTGGTAGATGGAATATGGCAGTTGGTAGAAACGGGTTGCCCGGGTTGCCTGCATACCGCAGTTTTGATGGCGATAACAATGGTAATGAAAAAAAGTACTCCTTTCCTTAAGATCATTTGCTGGCTATTGCTGATCGCCAACCTGTGTGTGCTTACCAGCTATATTCTTTTCAAAGAATCTCCTGGATCTGTTATGCATGTAAGGAAAACGAATTTCCGGAAACGTGGCTCCCGCTTTGATCAAAAGAATCTCCAGCTATTTGCGACTATTCATCGTATCAGCAACAGCCATATGAACGATCGTTATAAATACTGGAATATTGGCGGTAATATCCTTGGCTTTGTACCCCTTGGCTTTCTGTTATCTGTATTATTATTCCGGAATGGCAGGATCTTTAAAACCACTCTCGCTGTCTTCCTTGTCAGTCTTTTCTTTGAAACGATACAACTGTATACCGGTCTTGGCGTATTTGATGTCGATGATCTGTTTCTCAACACCCTCGGCGGGCTCTTCGGCTCCCTGCTTTCCCTGTTTGTTCCACGCTCATTAAAAACCGGGTACCGCCATCTTCCGGCTCCTGACTTGTAACTCCCGGCTTACCCGTCCTTTCATAATAGCTCTTCCAGATTTTCACATTTCCCCGCAATCCTGTAACTTCGGCCCTCTTTTAAAACTAAAACATTCCGAAATGAGCACAGTTAAAGTTGCTATCAATGGTTTCGGTCGTATCGGCCGCCTCGTTTATCGCCAGATATATAAGATGCAGGGAATTGATGTAGTGGCCATTAATGACCTTACCAGCCCCAAAGTTCTTGCTCACCTTTTGAAATATGACAGCGCGCAGGGCCGCTTTGATGCTGAAGTAAAAGCCACAGAAAATTCCATCGTTGTAAATGGCGATGAGGTAAAAATCTATGCGCAGAAAAATCCTGCTGAAATTCCCTGGAAAGATCATGGTGTGGACGTAGTGCTGGAATGTACCGGTTTCTTTACCGATAAAGCAAAAGCAGAAGCACATATTACCGCAGGCGCCAAAAGAGTGGTGATCTCCGCTCCTGCCACAGGTGATCTGAAGACCATCGTATTCAACGTGAACCACAATACACTGGATGGCAGCGAAACTATCATCAGTTGCGCTTCCTGCACCACCAATTGCCTTGCGCCAATGGCACAGGTACTGGATGAGAAATTCGGTATTGTGAATGGCCTGATGACTACCATTCATGCTTATACCAACGATCAGAATACGCAGGATGCTCCTCACCCCAAAGGTGATCTTCGCCGTGCAAGGGCTGCTGCGCAAAACATCGTGCCTAACAGCACCGGCGCTGCAAAAGCGATCGGCCTGGTATTACCTAACCTGAAAGGTAAACTGGATGGCAGTGCACAACGTGTTCCCACCCTTACCGGTTCACTTACAGAAGTAACAGCAGTATTAGGTAAGAAAACGACTGTTGAAGAACTGAATGCTGCTATGAAAGCTGCAAGCAACGAGAGCTTTGGTTACACTGAAGATGAGATCGTTAGCAGCGATATCATCGGTATCCATTATGGTTCCCTGTTTGATGCAACACAAACAAGAGTACAAACGGTTGGCGACACTCAACTGGTACGCACTGTAAGCTGGTACGATAATGAAATGAGCTATGTGAGCCAACTGGTGCGCACTGTTCATTATTTCGCAAAGCTGATCACGAAGAAATAGTAACGAGATCATAAAACGATTGAAGCCGTAATGTTTCAGCCCCACAAAGCTGATCATTGCGGCTTTTTTGTGCATTCTAAGGTTTCTGTTTTTATATTCTTTGTGTTCTTTGCGTCTTTGTGGGAATTATCTCCCACAAAGACGCAAAGAACACAAAGAAATTATGGCGGTACTTTGTTACCTGTCTTATCTTTGGCTACAGTAATCAGAAACCATTTACCTATCGCTTAAACAGAAAGTATGTCAAAATTTTCAGACTATAATTTCAAAGGGCAGAAAGCTCTCGTAAGGGTTGACTTCAATGTACCTCTCAATGATAAATATGAGATCACGGATGATACGCGTATTACTGCAGCTATTCCTACCATTCAGAAGATATTGAAAGATGGAGGCTCAGTTATCCTGATGTCGCATCTCGGACGTCCCAAAGATGGACCAACAGAAAAATATTCACTGAAGCACCTCGTGAAGCATCTTACTGAATTGCTCAAGGGTGCCAAAGTATTGTTTGCCGATGACTGCATTGGCGAGCAGGCTTACAAGGCACAAGCTGCCCTGAAACCAGGTGAGGTATTGTTGCTGGAGAATCTCCGTTTTTATAAGGAAGAAGAAAAAGGAGATAAAGCATTTGCAGAAAAACTGTCGAAGCTGGGTGATGTATGGGTGAATGATGCTTTTGGAACAGCTCACCGTGCGCATGCATCAACAGCTGTTATTGCCCAGTTTTTTCCGGCAGATAAAAGATTCTTCGGCTACCTGATGGAAGCTGAAGTGGCCAGCGCAGAGAAAGTATTGCACAATGCAGAAAAACCTTTTGTAGCGATCATTGGCGGAGCTAAGGTATCTGATAAAATACTGATCATCGAGAACCTGCTGGAGCGTGCGACCGATATCATTATTGGCGGAGGTATGGCTTATACCTTCATGAAAGCGGAAGATGGCAAGATCGGTAAATCATTGTGTGAAGAAGACCGCCTGGATACTGCAAGGGAATTATTAAAGAAAGCGGAAGCAAAAGGCGTTTGCATTCACCTGCCTTCTGATTCAGTGATCGCTGATAAGTTTGCAGCAGATGCTGAAACATCGACTGCACCAAGCAATGCTATCCCTGACGGATGGATGGGATTGGATATCGGCCCTAATGCCATCGACCAGTTCGTGAATGTGATCCATCGCGCCAAAACCATTCTCTGGAATGGCCCAATGGGTGTGTTTGAGATGGAGAAGTTCCAGCATGGCACTAAGGCAGTGGCTACGGCTGTAGCAGAAGCGACACAAAAAGGATCTTTCTCCCTGGTTGGCGGAGGTGATTCTGTAGCAGCAGTGAATCAGTTTGGCTTTGCTGATAAAGTAAGTTATGTATCAACCGGCGGTGGTGCAATGCTGGAATATTTTGAAGGAAAAGACCTTCCCGGTATAGCGGCCGTTAAAGGCTGATTAAATCTATAATGAAAAGCCCTGTTCATTCAGGGCTTTTTTGTTATCTCAATAATTTTGTCATTATTCCCTCCATTGCTGGTGCAGATATAAACCTTTCCCTCCGGCGACACACATACATCCCGCATTCTTCCATATTTCCGTTCAAAGTATTCATTGGTATGGGCAATAGAAGCAAGGTCATCTCCCAGTTTCAATTGATACATGCGTGCATCTTTTAATGCTACCAGCAGTAAGGACCCTTTCCATTGCGGTATCAGATCATGGTTATAATAATCCAGTCCGCAAACAGCTGCCGTCGGCGTCCAGGCTTTGATAGGCTCTGTTATTCCGGTAGTGCTGCAGGCCGTTTGTTCCGATGCCGTATTGCAATAACCTTCTACAACAGGCCACCCATAATTCTTTCCTTTTTGAATGATATTGATCTCATCATCATTGCTGGGTCCATGTTCGGAGCTATACAGTTTTCCATTGGCCATCACCAATCCTTGTGCATTGCGATGACCCAATGACCAGTATGGATTGCCGGTGACAGGATTATCTGCGGGTATGGTGCCGTCAAGGTTCAGCCGGAGTATTTTTCCATTCTTTGAATTAGGGTCCTGCGCTTGCGATCCTTCAGCTGCATCGCCGGTGCTCATGAAAATTTTATTATTATCGATCACCAGCCTGCTGCCGTTATGGATGGAAGCTGCATCAATATCGTCCAGCAAGGTAACCGGATTGTTCAATGTGGTACCATTATACGTATAGCGTACCAGCTTTTCTGTATACTGGCCGTTCTTATTGTAATTGTATACTACAAATACATTGGCTGACCCGCTTCCTTGAGCATCGATGGCCAACCCAAGCAGGCCACCTTCGTTATTCGAAACCACTTCAGGAACGGTAAGAAGAGGGATCACCTGGCCGGTTGCTGGATTGAAGCGGCTGATCTTTCCGCCACGTTCCGTCATCCAGATGTGATTGTCCGGCCCCCATACCAGTTCCCAGGGGAAGTTGAGGTTTTGTGCTACAACGCTATCCTTTATTTCCACTGCACCGGGAGGCTCCGCATTTTTGTTGTCCGATTTGTTGCAGGAAAAAGAAGCCAGGAAAGGAGGGATCAGCAAGATCAGGAAGAAAGGTTTTGGGATATTCATACAACATGATTGTGGTTTAAGGCGGCGAAAATCATGCCGCCGGTAAAACTGTTATCCTTCGATCATATAAAGCTTGTCTGCATTGCTATTGTGATAGCCATACCGATTGCTTATTAGGCTATGCGCCAATGGCTCGGGATTGTTCTTACAGGATCAACCCAGGTGCGGGGATCTTTCTATTGGCGGGTGCTTTGGCCACTCTGATTGCCTTGTAATAGTAAGAGCTCAATCCATAAAATCAGCACTGGCAGATCCTGTCAGGAGCTTAAGGACTGAATAGCAAGGATTTGAGAATTAATAAATGGTGAAACAAAAAAGTACTTATTTTTGTACTTAAATAAGTACGTGATGAAAGTTGTAAATTATTCCGAGTTCCGAAACAATCTTACTCAAAACCTGAATGCTGTCAATGAAGACAAGGAGATCGTTATTGTTTCCCGGACACAAGGAAAGAATGTGGTAGTGATGGATCTCGACGAATACAACTCCATTCAGGAAACGTTTCACTTAATGAGCACAAAAGCCAATCGGAAAAGACTGGAAGAAGCCGCTGCTGAAATGAATAAGAACAAATTCATTAAGAACAAGCTAATAGAAAAATAAGATGGAACTGGTATGGCAGACCAATGCTTGGGAAGATTACCTGTATTGGCAGGAGCAGGATAAAAAGATCATACTGCGTATAAACGAACTGATCAAGGATGGAATGCGTTCCCCGTTTAAAGGTATTGGTAAGCCGGAACCGCTTAAAGGAGACCTGGCTGGGTTCTGGAGCCGGAGGATCACGGATGAACATCGACTAGTGTATGCCGTAAAAGATAAACGACTACATATCATTCAGTGCCGGTTCCATTATCATTAACCCCTCCACTGAATATTCCGCACTACAAAATCTTAACCGGTTAAGAATATCCTTTCACCGGTAAACCTCCCACATTACCCGAAAATTTAATCATTACCATACTGAAAAACACTAATTTTATTCTACATTAAAACCTATCAAACATGAAAGGAACCAAAAATCTGGGATGGCTTATTCTTATCGGGCTTATATTGATCCTCGGCGTATGGGGATGCAGCGGATATAACGGACTGGTGAAGCAGGATGAGGTGGTAAAAAACACCTGGAACAATGTAAACACCGAATACCAGAAAAGGGCTGACCTGGTAGACAACCTGGTGAATACAGTAAAAGGCGCAGCCAATTTTGAAAAGGAAACGCTTACCGGTTTGGTGGAAGCAAGGGCTAAAGCCACTTCTGTTAACTTTACGGCAGACCAGCTGACACCCGAGAACATGGCCAAATTCCAACAGGCACAGAGCCAGATGAGTGGTGCACTCAGCCGCCTGCTTGCTGTGGTGGAAAACTATCCCGATTTGAAGGCGAATCAAAACTTCCTGCAATTGCAAGGGCAACTGGAGGGTATCGAAAATGATGTCCGCGGTTCAAGACGCACTTTCAATGATGCGATCAATACCTATAATACTAAAGTGAGGTCTTTCCCCACTAATATTTTTGCCGGCATGTTTGGCTTTAAAGCCAAAGAAGGATTCAAGGCAGATGAAGGAGCCGAGAAAGCGCCGAAAGTTCAATTCTAACAGCCGCATTCATGCAAAAGAAAAAGTATACCGGCCTCGTCATAGCAGGGGCCGTTATTTTATTGCTGGTCATTTTTATGGTCAGTACTTACAATTCCCTCGTGAAGAAGGAGGAGAAAGTGAAACAGCAATGGTCGGAAGTGCAAAGTACTTACCAGCGCAGGCTCGACCTGGTGCCTAACCTCGTGAACACAGTGAAAGGCGTATCTGAATTTGAACAAAGCACATTGGAACAGATAGCCGCTGCCCGTGGCGAAGCACTTTCCGGTATGTCGAACGATGCATTGACCGCAGAAAATTATACAGCACAGCAGCGTGCGCAGGATAATCTTGCCACAGCCACTAACCGGCTGATCGTTGTAATAGAGAAATATCCCACGCTGAAAGGCACGGCTGCTTATGCAGGCCTGCAAACACAGTTGGAAGGAACAGAACGCCGCATTAAAGTGGCACGAAATGATTTCAATGCTGCTGTAGCGGATTACAATAAACAGGTAAGGGGATTTCCCGGCAACCTGGTAGCCGGCTTGTTGGGATATAAACCCAAAGACGGATTTGAAGCAGTGGCCGGCAGCGACAAATCAGTAGAAATTAAATTTTAAAAACAGCGCCGTGTTTTCATTATTCAGGAAAAAAAAGCCATTCTTCACAGAACCTGAACGCAGCCGGATAGTGGAAGCTGTTCGCACTGCTGAGCTTCAAACCAGTGGCGAAGTAAGGGTTTTCGTGGAAAGCCATTGTCCCTATATGGATGCCATTGACCGCGCAGGAGAAATATTCTTCCGGCTGGAAATGGATGAAACTGCAGAGCACAATGCCGTGTTGGTATATGTGGCTTTGAAAGACCGGCAGCTGGCTGTTTTTGGCGATCAGGGCATTCATGAAAAAGTAGGCGCGGCTTACTGGGATAAAGAAGTGGCCCTGATGATCGAAAACTTCAATAAAGAAAATTATGCTGATGGTATCAGTCAATGTGTGTTTGAGATCGGTCAGGCGCTTCATCAGCATTTTCCTTACGATAAGAATACCGACAAAAATGAATTACCCGACGACATCGTCTTCGGCAAATAATTTCCATGAAGAAATTCCTTTCCATATTCTTTTTGCTGCTGGCCTTCGCGTCATCGGCTCAGGTGGAAAAAGCCATTCCGCCAAGACCTGATCCTCCAAAACTTGTCAATGATCTGACAGGTAATTTCCTTACACCAGAGCAGGTAACTGCGCTGGAGCGGAAACTGGTGGCTTATGACGACAGCACTTCCAACCAGATCTCCGTTGTAATTGTCAGCGACCTGAAAGGTTATTCAGCCGCTGATTATGCCATTGCATTAGGAAGGGCATGGGGAGTAGGGAATAAGAATTTTGATAATGGGATCGTGGTGCTGATCTCTACCGGTGGCGCAGCCGGCAACAGGGATGCATTCATTGCGGTTGGTTATGGACTGGAAGGTGTTATTCCTGATCTGACAGCCGATGCGATCCTGGATAATGAACTGATCCCGAATTTTAAAGCAGGTAATTATTATCGTGGCCTGGATGAAGCGACGGATGCCCTTATCAAAGCAGCAGAAGGAAAATACAAGGCGCCGGCAGGATATCATAAAAAAGGTAAAGGCATCAGTCCTTTGCTTGTTATCGTGATAGTGATCGTTCTCATCATATTCCTTGGCGGCATTGGTGGGGGAGGCGGTGGTGGATATGTTTCCCGCAGAGGATATACTGGCTGGCCTGGTGGCGGATGGATCGGAGGCGGTGGCTGGTCTGGCGGCGGAGGCGGTGGTGGCTGGTCCGGTGGCGGTGGAGGCTTCGGCGGATTCGGAGGCGGTGGCTTTGGAGGCGGCGGAGCAGGAGGAAAATGGTAAAAAATATCCGACAGTTCAATTTCAAAATTCTTCACTTCAGTATAAATTAATATCACTTCTGTTGAGTCATCTGCCTTTTAGAGGGCAGGTGACTTTTTTTTTATTTGGAAAAAATGCAATTTGAGCAACAGATCATGCAAATGGAACGCAGTATGATCTGATTATCTGCATGCACATACCTGAGATATTACCACCTCACTGAAAGAGACAGAGATACCATCACACACACATCTTTCAGTAACTAAAACCAAAATAACAGATGAGAAAAATTTTATCACTCATTGCAGTGGGCATGATATGTCATGTCATGACATTTGCACAAACCCGCTCTCTTCCCGGGCAGGTAAGGGATAGCAAAGGAGATCCCATTCCATTTGCCAATATTACCATCAAAGGCAGTTCAACGGGTATCTCTGCTGATGCTAATGGTGATTTTAAGCTGGACGTTAAGCCCGACGATGTGCTGATCGTATCATCCACCAGTTTTACTTCAAAAGAACTTAAAGTAGGAAACGCCTCTTCCCTGATCATTACGCTTGAAAACACAGGTAGCCTGCAGGAAGTGGTTGTAACGGCTTTGGGTATTAACCGGCAACCTAAAGAGCTGGGTTATTCCATTGCTAAAGTAAAAAGTACAGAACTTACACAGGCAAAAGTGGTAAACCTGCAGAATGGCCTGACCGGTAAAGTATCCGGCCTTAATGTAAGCACGACCAATAATGGTGTATTTGCCGATACGCGTATCACCTTAAGAGGTATCCGCTCACTTACCGGGAATAACCAGCCAATGCTGGTGTTGAATGGAGTGCCACTGGCATTAGGCTATCTCAGTTCTATCAACCCCAATGATGTAGCCGATGTTACTATTCTGAAATCTTCTTCTGCTACGGCTGTTTATGGCCCTGACGGTGTGAATGGTGCTATTGTGGTCACCACTAAAAAAGGAAATAAATCAAAACCCGCTGTTACTGTCAGTCATACCACCCAACTGGAAAACATAGCATACCTGCCTAAATTCCAGAAACAGTTTGGTTCCGGCTACAGCCAGAATGCTTATGGCAATGGCATTTTTGATCCTATTGAACAACAAAGCTGGGGCGATGCGTTTGATGGCTCTACCCGACAGATGGGACAGACAGGCCCGGATGGACAAAGACTGATGCTTCCTTATTCTTATGTAAAGAATGGGCGCAAGAATTTTTTTAATACTGGGGTTACTCATCAAACCGATATTTCCTACTCAGCCGGTGATTTTTATATAAGTGCACAAAATGTTTCTGTTAATGGGGTAATGCCTGGTGATAAGAATGACCGCCGTGCTGTCAGCCTCCGGGCTGATAAAGAATATGGAATATTTAAAGCAGGGTTTGATCTGCGCTATACACAAGGTCAGTATGATATCACCAACAACAATCAACTGGTCTATTACGGTGTAACCTCGGCACCCGGCCAGTATGATCTGAGCAAGTTCTCCGATTGGAGAAATGATTATTTCTCCAGCCCTGACGGGTATTACACACCTTACCTTGATAACAATGGAAAGACGCCCTATTTCGCAAAAGACAACTATCGCGAAACCGGCCGTTCAGATGATATAATGGGCAATGTTCAACTGGATATGAAAGCAACTTCCTGGTTGAATTTCACCTACCGTGTTGGATTGACGTTCACGAATGCAGACGCGGTTACCCGGAGAGGAGCTTTCACTTATTCACCATTTACTGCAACATTGAGAAGCGCTCCCAATCAGAATATCACAGGGGCTACCAGCACTTCTTCTACTGTAAACCGCAGGATCAACTCAGAGATCTTTGCAACAGTCAATAAGAGCTTTGGTAAGGTAAAGCTCAATGCCCTGCTGGGTCAATCTTACAGGGAAACTTCCTTCCGCTACCTCAGGAATGGAAGCACTAACCTGGGTAATGCTACTTTGTTGTCGATACAGATGCGGAAGGGTGAACCTTTTGTGGATGTAGATAATTCCACCACAAGACTGGAAAGATATTTTACCAGGCTATCATTTGATTATGATAACTGGGCATTCCTGGAAGCCACAGGCAGCTATGATATCGACAGCCGCCTGGTTAAGCCCGGAAAGGATTTTAAGAAAAATGATATTGCCTTCTTTTACCCGGGTGTCAGTGCATCTGTGTTGTTGAGTGAGATAGTACCTGCATTGAAATCAAGCAACCTGTTCAGCTATATGAAACTAAGGGGAGCTGTTTCCAAAACAGGTAATGTGAACCTGCCTGCTTATGCATTTGAGAATGTGTTCCAGCGCAGCACATTTTTCCCTTATGGCGATGTGCTTGGATTTGAAACAGGAAATCTTACCGTGGCAGATTCTTATAAACCTGAATTTGTGCTGAACAAAGAAGTGGGTATAGAATTCAGCCTTCTTCGCAACAGGATAAATTTTGAAGCTACCTATTATCACCAGGATAATACAGACCAGGTGATCGATGTGCAGATGTCGAACACAACAGGATATACAGTGGCCCGGAGAAATGCTGCTTCTTTCATTAATAAAGGCCTGGAGCTTGACCTCCGTCTTACCCCGCTTATCCAGATAAACGATGTAACGATTGATCTGAAAGCGAACTACACGCATCAAAGCAATAAAGTAACCAGCCTGGTGGATGGTGTGGATGAACTGGGTATAGGGAACAGTAACTATGTGATCGTAGGACAATCAGCTTATAAATTCAAGTTGACCGATTATGTAAGAGATGATCTGGGACGCGTGATCGTTGATCGCAACACAGGTATGCCAACGCAAAACCCCAGTCTTGTAACGTTTGGCAATACAACACCCAGTGATCTGCTGGGGCTTAGCCTTAATGTGAACTGGAAGGGACTTAGCTTCAGCGCTGTAGCCGATTACAGGGGCGGCAACCAGGTACTGGCTGATCAACTGGGTAGTTTTCTTGATGATAATGGTATCAGTGAACGTTCAGCACTTAACGGACGCAGGCCTTTTGTTTTTCCCAATTCAGTGTATGATGATGGCACAGGAAAATATGTGGTGAATACAGATGTGTATACTACCAATTTCGGCCGCTTATTCTGGAACTCCGATCTGAATACTGCTGTAGAAAGTAACTACCTGGCAAGCGGTGCTTTTTGGAAATTGAGGGAGCTGGCTATCAATTACGAAATACCTGTGAAGATATTCGGCAGTAAGATCAGCCGTGCCATCAAAGGGGCAAACATCGGCATCAGTGGCCGCAATCTATTTACATGGGTTCCTAAATCCAATGTATGGACGGATCCCGAATTCCAGGGTGGCAATGGCAATGCACCTTATACAGGTAACGCAACAGGCCGGAGCACAGCTTATAATATGCCTCCCACACGCATCTTCGGCGCTAACCTCACAATCAGGTTCTAACATTAAACAAAGAACAACCATGAAATCAGGAAGAATAATATATATCGCTTGCTTAATTACCCTGCTGGGTGTGGCAGCGTGCAGTAAAAACAAATTTGATATCAATTCCAACCCGGATGATGTAACGGATGGTTCGGTAACAGCAACGGTGTTGCTGCCTGCAGCACAGCAGGAGACCAGCCGTTTACTGGTAGCCGATTTTTGGGTATTGAACTGGTGGATGGGGTATGGAGCCAGGTCAGGATCATATCAAACAAGAAATGAAGAAGAGACTTACCAGTTCACCAACAATTTCAAAATGGAGATATGGAATGATCTTTATCGCAACGCCACCAACTACAATCTTGTTATTAACCGGGCCAATGAAGCCGGTGAGGGTTTTTTTGAAGCAGTAGGCCGGATCATGAAATCGCATAATTTCCAGTTGCTCGTAGACATCTATGGAAATATTCCCTATACGGAAGCATTTCGGGGTACAGCTGCTTCAACACCCAAGTATGATACGGGAATAGATATCTATAAAAGCATTTTTGCGGAGTTGGATAAAGCAATTGGAATATTACAGGACAACGATGCGATCAGCCAGGCAAGGAATCCGGAAATGAGGACTGCTGACCTTGTTTTCCGTGGGAATGCTACTAACTGGATCCGTTTTGCCAATACATTGCGGTTGCGTATGCTTGTTCATTTGCTTAATGGAACTACGACCACTACTACAGCGCCAGGCATTGATATCAATGAGCAAATAGCAAAAATCACTACCGATGGATTTTTGAATGAGGGGCAATCAGCCCACCTGAATCCTGGTTTTTCAGGCACCAAACCCAATCCTTATTACAGGTATTATCATACCAATGAATCCGGCACAGGTGCGCAAAATGATTTCCTGCGTGGAAGTGAGTATGCCATTAGCTATTATGATGCAAATGGCGATCCCCGTCTTGATCGCTTCTATGTAGCACCAGCAAGCGGACACAGAGGCATCCGGTTCGGAACACCTTCGGGTGATCCCACACTGGAAGGCAATTTCTTGTCTACCATAAGAGGAGTTGGCCTTATTCCCGAAGGAGCAGCTTCACGTGCCTGGATCATGACCAGCGTTGAAAGCCTTTTTCTGCAGGCTGAAGCCAGGGAAAGGGGAATACTTACTACCGGGCCTTCTGCTGAAGAGTTGTTGACCCGCGCCGTAACTGAATCTTTTGTATGGCTTGGCTTAACGCAAGCAGATGCAGATGAATACTTACTCTTCAATGAGGGCTATCCGGATGTGGATTATCATGCACCGTCTATCCGCCCCGGCCAGCCAGGCGGAGGCATTTATACCATCCTTTCCCAGAAATGGTTTGCACTGAACTCAATTGCGCCTTACGAAATATGGACCGACTACCGCCGCACAGGTATTACTTATGGAACTGCTGTAGGATATGTTTCCGGGCCGACACTTTCAGTGGATCCAAACAGAACGGCTACTTCCATTCCTGTACGGCTTTTCTATCCGCAGAGTGAATACAATTATAATGCTGCCAATGTAAATGCAGAAGGCACTATCAATGTATTCAACAACCGGATCTTTTGGGACCTGAACTAATATTATTTCCCTTCAATCAAAAACATTTATGAAAAAGATATTGCTATCATTTCTTCCGGCAATGCTTCTGTTTGCTTTAACAGGATGCCTGAAGGACAAAGATTTTGACGATCAGAAATACGGATTGCATAATCCGGACAGCAAAGCTGTAGGATTTATTGAAGCCCCGGCAGGCCCGCTGGTGAGAGGCATCACCGGACAGTCAGCAACCGTCACAGTAAATGGGCCGGTGATCACCATTAATGGCACAAACAAACCAGCATCCTCTAACATCACCATCCGCCTTATAGAAGATGCCTCACTGGTTACAGCCGCAGGATTCACACCATTACCTCAAGGTACATACAATATCAACACAACCAGCCCTTCCATTGCAAGCGGCGACTCCCTTACAGATGAGCTTGAGATCGCTGTTACCGGTTCGGACAATCTCAACCCTGACCTTACTTATGGAGTTGGCTACAGGATAGAAAAAGTAGAAGGCAACTATGATATCAGCAGGAATATGAGCACTATTGTGATCGGCTTTACGATCAAGAACAAATACGATGGAGTATATAACCTGCAGGGATATCATAACAGGGCGCCCTATAATTTCCCTTATAACACGGAGATCCATCTTGTCACCGTTGCCCCTGACGCAGTAGCTTTTTACTGGCCCGAAGAAAACGATTACGGCCACCCTATCGGCGTAGGCCTCAACAATTCAATGAGCTGGTACGGCACCGATATTCAACCAGTGATCGTCTTCGACCGTCAAACAGACCTTGCCACCGATGTTCGTAACCGCAGCTCAGCAGTTGGCATTACATTATTCACTGGCACAGGAAGCAGGACCAGCAGATTCGATGCCTCTACCCGCAACATTACAGTAGATTGGAATTATGGCAATAATGCGATGAGGGCTTTTTTTGATGATCTTACTTTTGTACGCGACCGCTGAAGTACGAATGGTGCGAATGTGTATGAACGATGCAAGTGGCTTAAGTTAGGCACGAATGACGCGAATAGTGCCAGAATGATGCAGATAAATAGAATAAGTGAATGGTGTAAATAAAAAGAGGCTGCCTCAGATTTTTGAGACAGCCTCTTTTTATTTACGCCGTTCGCACCATTCGTGCCTAACTTAAGCCACTTGCATCGTTCATACACATTCGCACCATTCGTGTTAAAAGCCTTTTTTGTCTTCTTCAGGCAGTTTCGACTTAATGAGATTTACCACTTCCTGCAACCCTGTGTTGGATGGATTGGCCTTCAGTGCTGCATCTTTTGCAGCCAGTATTCCTTTCAGTATTTGCCCGTTCAGGTAGGGATCTGTTTGAGGGCGGATGGGTGCAGGGATCTCATCACGGAATTTTGCGATGGCTTCTATGCCTTTCTTTATTTTTTCCGTGTTCTTCATGGCGATCATGAAAGAAGCGAGGTCGTTGGCGATACCGAATTTTTGTTGCAGGGAAGCCTTTTCAAATTCGGCCAGCACTGTTTCAAATACGGTTTCATCGCCTGATTTGGCAAACTCTGTCTGTATTGCAGATTTCAGTAGGCCTTTGGCGGGTTTGGCAGATAGTTGTTTGGCGGCTGCGAGGGCGGCTGTTGAATCTATCCTGCTCAATGCACTCAATGCTCTTCCGGCTACACTGTAAGAAGAATCATTGATGGCAGCTTTGAAGAGGGGAGCGTATGCTGCTTTTTTATAAACGCTTAATGCGCCAATAGCGCCTGCTCTTACCAGGGCATCCTTATCTGTTTTAGCGAGATTGGCCAATACTGGTTCCATGGCTGTTTTAACAGCTTCGTTTCTCATGTCGAGGCGGGCAATGGTGAAGCTGCGCAGGCCGTGATATGGATCATTCAGTGCTGTTTTAAGCAATGCCACTGCTTTGGGGTCAGTTTGATTTTTAGCTGCAAACTCGATTGCTTCCCTTCTGTCGACGTAATTGCCGGCATATTTGTATTGATGGATGAAGTTGTCGAGGGTTTTATTATCCTTTTTCACCCACAATAAGATCTTATCTGCATCTACGTTTACCAGGTCAGGTCGTTGAGTGTAATTGAAGCTGAAAGTGTCCACTGCGCTGTCTGACCATACTTTGGAGCGTGTTTTCTTTTCTCCGTTATAAATATCTACGGTCAGCGGCAGCTTGAATATTTTGCCGGTATTCTGTGTTTGTTTAACGATCACATCCACTTTATGTGCCGCATCGTCATATACATAATCAATAGAAACGGTGGGATGGCCATTGCCAAAATACCATTGGTTGAAATACCAGTTCAGGTCGCGGCCGGTCACTTCTTCAAACGCCAGGCGGAGCTGGTGTGCTTCGGCGGCTTTGAATTTGTTGGTGGTGAGATAAAGGTTCAATGCTTTGAAGAAAGCATCATCTCCTATTTCTTTACGCAGCATATGCAGTATGCGTCCTCCTTTGTTATAGCTTACTGCATCAAACATATCTTCTCTGTCATGGTAGTGGAAGCGGACCAGGTCAAGGTCCTGGCTTCTGCTGGCCAGGTAGCCTTGCATATCGGAATAGTTCTGAGCTTCTCCCGCGTCTTTACCATATTTATATTCATCCCACAGGGTTTCACTGTAGTTGGCGAATGATTCATTGAGGGTAAGGTTGCTCCAGCTTTCGGCAGTTACATAATCACCAAACCATTGGTGAAAGAGTTCGTGGGCGATAGTGCTTTCCCATTCGTTGCCATCTATCAGTTCGCGTGCATCCTGCTGTGCGCTTTCCTGGTGAATGGTAGCGGTAGTGTTTTCCATAGCACCGGCTACATAATCACGGCCGGTGATCTGTGAATATTTGATCCAGGGAAATTCAACACCGGTGATTTTTGAAAAGAAAGTCATCATCTCAGGTGTATTGCCGAAGATCTTCTTTGCTACGGGTGCATATTCTTTTTCTACATAATAATTTACTTCCTTGCCTTTCCAGCTATCCTTGATCACAGCATATTCGCCAACGCCGAGGAAGAAGAGGTAAGGGGAGTGGGGCAGGTCCATTTTCCAGTAATCAGTCCGGGTGCCATCTGCATTCTTCTTTTGCGATACCAGTTTCCCGTTGCTGAGCGTAACATATTTATCAGCTACGGTAACAGTCAGTTCCTGTGTTGTTTTTTGCGCAGTTTTATCAATAGTAGGGAACCAGGCTGAATTTGATTCTGTTTCACCCTGTGTCCAGATCTGTGTGGGTTTGTCTTTCTCTTCTCCTTTAGGGTTGATGAAGTACATGCCTTTTATACCCAGCATAGCACCTTCACTGTATTTAGCATCAAATTCGTCCGGCTTGGCGGTGTAGTCAATGTAGATCGTATAAGACTCATTGGCCTTATATGTTTTATCCAGTTGAATACGCAATTGCCAGTCGTCATATTGATATTTCAACGGCAGTTCTTTACCTCCTTTCAGCAAAGCCACTTTTTTGAATTCCATTCCTTTTGCATCAAGGGTAAGGGAATCAGTGGGGTAGAAATATGGCTGCAAAGTGATCCAGGCTTTGCCATAGAGGTAGGATTTGCTGAAATCAGGCTTTACATCCAGTTTGGTATGCACCAGTTTATTGATCTTAGTAGCGGTTTCCCTGTAAATGCTCTTCCAGGCAGTGTCTGCTTGTGCTCCTCCGGGTTGGGCCATCACTGCAAAACCAGCGGCAAACAAGGGTAATAACAAAAACATCTTCTTCATAGTAATAATTTAGAGTCAGCAAATGTAATAGAAGCCTATGTTAATGCGGTTAAAAACTATTTGGGTGGTCTGTTGACCGCCGACCATTCGACAACGACAATGCTCAACACCCCTGCCACTAAACAACTTAACAGTTCCTTACTGACCGCTGATACCGTTATTTAAACTAATTTTGATCATACATAATTATGAAGAAGTTCAAGGCCTTTTTAATCCTGCTGCTTTTAAGTTCAGCGTCCTTCTCCCAAAAGGTTTACTTTATGTACCTGCAGGCAGATGGGGCACAACCTTTTTTCCTGAAGATGAAAGAACAGGTGTATAGCTCCAATACATCAGGCTATCTTATTCTTTCAAAGCTGCAGGACAGTACCTATAGTTTCTCCATAGGATTCCCGCAGAACAAATGGCCGGAGCAGGTTTTCACCGTGGCTGTAAGCAGCCGTGATAAAGGCTTTTTATTAAAGAATACAGAAGGGAAATGGTCACTGCTCGATCTTCAGACCCAGCAGACCATACAGGGGGAACCCGCAGGCAAGGCAAGATCGGTGAGAACAGAGCCAAAGGAAGTTTCTGCATTTACAGAAGTGTTGTCCAAGGCTGCGGATGATCCATCACTGAAAGAAAGGGTAGTGCCGCTGCCGGCTGTGGTGAAGCAGGAAGAAAAACCGGTAATTGCAGCCCCTGCGGTCAGGCAGGAACCGGTAACAGCAGCAGTCGCGCAGGAAAAAGAAGAGAAAAAGGAGGAACTCAGTTCACTGGCTAAGGATACAATTGCACAACAAGCTCCTGTAGTGGCAGTTGCCCCGCCTGTGGTAACGAAAAAGGAAGAAATTACAGAGCCGCTCAGGGATACTGCCGCGCAGCAATCAATAGCCGCTGTTCCGGCGGAAGAAAAGAAGGCTCCGCCAGCAGAAGAAAGAAAGCAGGAAACAGTGCAGGTAAAAGAGCTGAAGGATACATTAATGCAGGCAACAGCGGTCGTCGGGAAAACAGAAGTAAAAGCAGAACAGACAGCTGCTCCGGCAGCCTATAAACCTTCAGTGGTGACCAGGAAAACAGAAAGTTCTACAACGGAAGGGTTTGGTGTAACATATATAGATGAGTATCCTGACGGGAAAAGGGACACGGTGCAGATCTTCATTCCCAATCCCAAAACGATTGCAAAGCAAGTGTCTCCTTCGCAGGAAGAAACCAAGTTTTTGCCTATGGATACTGAAACAAAAGACCTTACTCCGGCGAAGAAGCCTGAAACACAAAATGCAGGTGGAAATAATTGCAAGGCAATGGCCAGTGAAACGGATTACCTGAAACTGCGTAAAAAAATGGTGGCAACGGATGGGGACGATGCGATGCTTATAGCGGCAAAAAAGATATTTAAAACAAAATGCTTTACCAGCGAGCAGGTCCGGAACCTGGGCACGCTTTTCCTGAATGATGCCGGGCGGTACAACTTTTTTGATGCTGCTTACCTGGCAGTTTCTGACAGAGAGAATTTTGCCGCACTACAGGCTGAGCTGAAAGACGAATATTATATCAATCGCTTCAAGACCATGCTGCGGTGAACCGGCTATAGCGCGAACAGTAACAATTATCTTTACCGGAGATGGCGACGGCCAGTGAGCCGCAACTGCAAACAGCAACAATATGCCCCGTTATTTTTTGGAACTGGCTTATAAAGGCACCCTTTACAGTGGATTTCAGACGCAAAAGAATGCCAATAGCATACAGGCCGAGGTGGAAAAGGCCTTTGAGATACTGCACCGGCAGCCGGTACAGTTGACCGGCTCTTCACGTACGGATGCGGGAGTGCATGCCCTGCAGAACTATTTTCATTTCGACTTTGAGGGGGAAATTCATCCGCAGTGGCAGTATAAGCTGAATGCGATATTGCCTTCAGACATAGTTATAAAGGGGTTGAAGGAAGTAGCGCCGGATGCCCATTGCCGGTTTGATGCATTGAGCAGGGAATATAAGTACTTCATTTACAGGGCAAAAAATCCTTTTTTAGCAGATAGGGCTTATTATTTTCCTTACAAGCTGGACAAGGCGGCGATGCAGGAAGCTGCTGGGATACTGAAAGAGTACCGCGATTTTACCTCTTTTTCGAAGCGGAATACCCAGGTAAAGAGCTTTTTCTGTCAGATCGGTGAGAGTGAATGGATGGAGGAGGGGGATTGTTGGGTGTACCGGGTGAAGGCGGACAGGTTTTTGAGGGGTATGGTAAGGGCATTAACGGCTACGATGTTGAAAGTGGGGCGGGGGAAGATGGATTTGCGGGAATTCAGGGGTATTATTGAGGCTAAAGACTGTACCAGAGCGAGTTTCGCAGTGCCGGCGCATGGGTTGTTCTTGCTGGGGGTGGAATATCCGGGGGAAGAGGGGGGCAAAATGGCCTAAAAAAAATATCGGCTGAAAGGCTTAATGGGCGTGGGTTTGAGAAATAAGCGGAAAGAAAGTTTCAAAAAAGATTTGGCAGGAAAGTATTCACCCTTATCTTTGCACCCCCGATCAAAAAGAGGGGTAGTTCTCTGAAAGTTTTGTGACTGGATACAGCAGATAAATAATTGAAAAAAAAGAAATTAATTCTTGTTTTTTAATAAAAAACCTCCTAGCTTTGCAGCCCCGATCAAACGGGTAGTTCTTCGAAAAGTGAGTGAAAAAAAGCAGGAAAATTTTGAAAGAAAAGTTTGCTGATAATTCGAAACTCCTTACCTTTGCAACCCGCTTGAAAAATAGTGGTAGTTCTTGGAAATGTGAATAGAAAAGTGAAGTAACTGTGGGTAATGAAAGTTGAGAAAATTTTGGTAGTAAAGATTAAACATCTACCTTTGCAGTCCGCCTCAAAAAAATGAGGATAGCTCTTCACAAAACAAATTGATTTTCATCCAAATGTTTCTGATTTTTTGAAAATAAAATGAAGAAAAAATTTGGTAGAAATAAAAAGGCCCTTACCTTTGCACTCCGTTCGAAAAAACGGTGGCAGAGATCCCGGATCAAAGTCCGGGAATACAGGCCAAAAGATCTTTGAAAGTTGGGAAACAATAGCACGTTATACTTTTAGTATAACAACCAAAAGGTAAGTCAATACGAATAACATTCGATTTGACACGTTTAATTTTCTCTTGAGAAATTTTTACTGTCAGTATCAAACAACATTTACAATGGAGAGTTTGATCCTGGCTCAGGATGAACGCTAGCGGCAGGCTTAATACATGCAAGTCGAGGGGCAGCGCAGTGTAGCAATACATGGGCGGCGACCGGCAAACGGGTGCGGAACACGTACACAACCTTCCTTTAAGCGGGGAATAGCCCGGGGAAACCCGGATTAATACCCCATAGTACGTCGGAGAGGCATCTCTCTGATTTTAAAGATTTATCACTTAAAGATGGGTGTGCGGCTGATTAGGTAGTTGGCGGGGTAACGGCCCACCAAGCCTACGATCAGTAACTGGTGTGAGAGCACGACCAGTCACACGGGCACTGAGACACGGGCCCGACTCCTACGGGAGGCAGCAGTAAGGAATATTGGTCAATGGACGAAAGTCTGAACCAGCCATGCCGCGTG